>Ga0209810_1000015_pt1 | contig 608252 bp, 629 predicted proteins | sample Coa_R1_7_FD_187159 | JGI IMG/M metagenome (GOLD analysis project Ga0209810, IMG submission 187159) | Surface soil microbial communities from Centralia Pennsylvania, which are recovering from an underground coalmine fire - Coalmine... | ecosystem: Environmental > Terrestrial > Soil >...
GTTCTTCGCGTCGCGTCGAATTAAACCACATGCTCCGCTGCTTGTGCGGGCCCCCGTCAATTCCTTTGAGTTTTAGCCTTGCGGCCGTACTCCCCAGGCGGGGTGCTTAATGCGTTAGCTTCGGCACAGAGGGAGTCGACACCCCCTACACCTAGCACCCATCGTTTACGGCGTGGACTACCAGGGTATCTAATCCTGTTCGCTCCCCACGCTTTCGCGTCTCAGCGTCAGTACCGTACTAGAGAGCCGCCTTAGCCACGGGTGTTCTTCCTGATATCTGCGCATTTCACCGCTACACCAGGAATTCCACTCTCCTCTTCCGGACTCTAGTCTGATGGTTTCCACCGGCGTCTCGAGGTTGAGCCTCGAGTTTTCACAGCGGACCTACCAAACCGCCTACACGCTCTTTACGCCCAATAAATCCGGACAACGCTTGCCCCCTACGTATTACCGCGGCTGCTGGCACGTAGTTAGCCGGGGCTTCTTCTGGAGGTACCGTCACCCTCTGGGCTGTTCACCCGAGGAGCTTCGTCCCTCCTGAAAGAGGTTTACGACCCGAGAGCCTTCTTCCCTCACGCGGCGTCGCTGCGTCAGGCTTTCGCCCATTGCGCAAGATTCCCCACTGCTGCCTCCCGTAGGAGTCTGGGCCGTGTCTCAGTCCCAGTGTGGCTGATCGTCCTCTCAGACCAGCTACGGATCGTCGCCTTGGTGGGCCGTTACCCCACCAACAAGCTAATCCGCCGCGGGCCCGTCCTTGGCCGGAGGCCAAAAGCTACCTTTTCCAGCCGCCCCGAAGAGCTGCTGGGCCATCCGGTATTAATCCGGGTTTCCCCGGGCTATCCCGGTGCCAAGGGTGGGTTACCCACGTGTTACTCACCCGTTCGCCGCTTTCCCCGGGCCCGAAGGCCCGGTTCTCGCTCGACTTGCATGTGTTAAGCGCGCCGCCAGCGTTCGTCCTGAGCCAGGATCAAACTCTCCGTGAAGAATGGTCGCCGGCGCGAGCGCCGGCAGTTCTTTCACTTCGAGCTTGCGCTCAAAGGTCCAGCGGATGCTGGACGAGGTGTTGATGTGCCTCTTGCAGCCGAGGCTGCTCGAGGTTCTCGACACTCGAAGAACGTTCGCTGTTGAGTTTTCAAAGACCGGGCCACCTGTTCGGCGGCGTAAAAAAGCCTCCGACGCTCGCGCCAGAGGCCTCCGAGGAATCGAATCGTATCGGAACGAGTCGGCCTGGGAGGCTCCTGAGGTCGAGTGACAGGGACTTCGAACTGCACCGTCCGCTCGGACGGCCGATGCAGTATAGCGGTCAGGCGGAGGCTGTCAAACGCGCGAAACGGCGCTTTCCGACCTGCAGCAGCGCGCCGGAGAGGCGGGCGCGCGGCAGGTCGACGGCCTCGGCCGGCTCGCCGTTCACCTTCACCCCGCCCTGCTCGATCAGCCGCCGCGCGGCCGAGGTTGAGGCGACGCCGAGCGCCTGCACCATCAGCGCCGGCAGGTGAACGGGGTCGCCGTCGGGCAGCGCGACCTCCGGCACGTCGTCGGGCGCCTCGTGGCGGCGGACGACCCGCGTGAAGTGCTCCTCCGCCGCCTGCGCGGCCGCCTCGCCCCAGGAACGACGGACGACGAACCGCGCCAGCTCGAGCTTCGCCTCCATCGGGTCGCCCGCGGGCACCGGCCGCTCGGCGACGAGCCGCCACCATTCCTCGAGCTGCTCGTCGGGGATCCGCATCGTCCGGCCGAACTGCTCCTCCGGCGGTTGCGCGAGACCGATGTAGTTGCCCTTCGAGCCGCTCATCTTCGTGCCGTCCCACGACAGGAGCAGCGGCACCGTGAGAACGACCTGCGGCTCGAGCCCGTACGCCTCCATCACGTCGCGGCCGGTCAGGAGGTTGTAGAGCTGGTCGGTGCCGCCGAGCTCGACGTCGGCCCGCACCGCCACGGAGTCGTAGGCCTGCATCAGCGGGTACAGAAGCTCGGAGACGCTGATCGGCGCCTGCGCCGCGAAGCGCTTCGCGAAGTCGTCGCGCTCGAGCAGGCGCGCGACCGTCGTCGTACGCGCCAGCCGCAGCAGCTCGGCGAAGTCGAGCCTGCCGAGCCACTCGCTGTTGAAGCGGAGTTCGGTGCGCTCCGGGTCGATGATCTTCTTCGCGTTGTCGAAGAAGTTCTGCGCCATCCGGTCGATCTCGGCGGGGTCGAGCATCGGGCGCTCGGCGGAGCGCCCGGAGGGGTCGCCGATCCGGGTCGTGTAGTCGCCGACGATCAGGACGCCGACGTGCCCCTCGTCCTGGAACGCGCGCATCCGCTGCAGCGGCACGCCGTTGCCGATCGTGATGTCCGGTGCGGTGACGTCGATCCCGAGCTTGACGCGGAGCGGCCGTCCGAGCTTCAGCTTCTCGTCCAGCCCGTCCGCCGGCAGCACGTCGACGGCGTTGCGCGTCAGCTCTGCGAGCCCCATCGCGGGCTAGACTACCCCCGCTCTGGCGCTCTTTCGGAGAACCGCGCGCCGCCCGAAGCGGCGGCGCATCCGCAAGCTCAGACTCCTCGCCCTCGTCTTCGTCCTCGCGGTGCTGGGCACGGCGTCGTTCGTCGTCGGCATGCTGCGCGCGTTCGCGACCGAGATCCCGAAGCTGAACCCTGCGGCCTGGCACACGCAGGCGAACACGTACGTGTACGCGTCCAACGGGACGACGGTGCTGGCGATCCTGCGCGGCTCGCAGTCCCGCATCCTGGTTCCGTCGCAGGCGATCTCGCCATGGATGAAGGACGCGATCGTCGCGATCGAGGACCGGCGCTTCTACGAGCACCACGGCGTCGACGTCCGCGGCATGCTGCGCGCGGTCATCGCCGACATCACGCACCACGGCGCCGTGCAGGGCGGCTCGACGATCACGCAGCAGTTCATCAAGAACGCGTTCCTGACGAACCAGAAGAGCATCGGCCGCAAGCTCGTCGAGGCGGCGCTCGCGTGGCAGCTCGAGCGCAAGTGGACGAAGGACCAGATCCTCACCGCCTACCTCAACACCGTCTACTTCGGCAACGGCGCGTACGGCGTCGAGCAGGCGTCGCGCATCTACTTCCGCAAGCACGCCTCGCAGCTGAACATCGCGCAGGCGGCGCTGCTCGCGGGCATCCCCGAGGATCCGAGCCTGTGGGATCCCGTCGCGCATCCGCGCGAGGCGAGGGCGCGCCGCGACCTCGTGCTGGAGGAAATGCTGCGCGAGGGCTGGATCACGCAGAGCCAGTACGACGAGTGGCACGGCTACCCGATGCCGAACCCGCAGAACGTGTCGCTGCCGCCGACGCAGAACACCGTCGCGCCGTACTTCGCGAACTACGTCAAGGACCAGCTGATCCAGCACTACGGCGCCGCCTGGACGCTCGGCGGCGGCCTCAAGGTCAAGACGACTCTCGACGTCGACCTCCAGCGCTACGCGCGCCAGGCGATCCAGTCCGTCCTGCCCGCGAACGGGACGAACCCGGCGGCGGCGCTGGTCGCGATGCGCGTCAGCGACGGCGGGATCGTCGCGATGGTCGGCGGGTCGAACTACCACAAGAACCAGTTCAACCTCGCGGCGCAGGGCGAGCGGCAGCCGGGCTCGTCGTTCAAGCCGTTCGTGCTCGCGACGGCGCTGCGCGACGGGATTGCGCCGTCCTCGATCTTCGTCTCGAAGCCGGTGACGATCAACGCGGACGGAAAGCTGTGGAAGGTCAACAACTACGAGGGCGAGTACCTGGGGCCGATCGACCTGACGCACGCGATCGCCTATTCCGACAACTCCGTCTTCTCGCAGCTGACGGCGCTCGTCGGCCCGCGCAACGTCGCGCAGACGGCGCATGCGCTCGGGATCACGTCACCGCTGCAGGGCTACTTCGCGATCGGCCTCGGCGCGGAGCCGGCGACGCCGGTCGAGATGGCGCGCGCCTACACGAGCTTCGCCGACGGCGGCGCGCGCATCGACGGCGCCCTGACCGGCAACGTGCCGCGCGCGATCGCCACCGTCACGGACACGAAGGGTCACGTTCAGGACAACGCGCCGGCGCGCGTACCGGTGCTGACGACCAACCAGGCGGAGCTGATCAACCAGCTCCTGCAGGGCGTCGTCCAGTACGGCACCGGCACGGCCGCGCAGCTCCCGGGGCGCGAGGTCGCCGGCAAGACCGGGACGACCGAGAACTACGGCGACGCCTGGTTCGTCGGCTACACGCCCCAGCTCGTCGCGGCCGTCTGGGTCGGTTATCCGAACAGGCTGGTGCCGATGACGACGCAGTTCCACGGCGGCCCCGTCGCCGGCGGCACGTACCCCGCGCTGATCTGGAAGGCGTTCATGCAGAAGGCGCTCGCGCACGTTCCGCCTCAGTCGTTCGTGCCGCCGACGATCGGGTACGCGGCGCCCGTCACCGTCGTGAACCGCGGCGGGCTGCTCGAGCGCGACGACGGCGTCTGCCGCGACACGTACACGATCGAGGCGTTCGGCGGCGAGCTGCTCGACGGGGGCAGGCCGGCGCCGATCGCGACCTGCAAGCCGAACGAGGTCGACGTGCCGAACGTCACCGGCCAGCCGCTCCCGGCGGCACGGGCGCGCGTCGTGTCGACGCCACTCACGCCGCTCGTCGTCTACAAGCCGGCGCGCCCCGGGCAGCGCACGGGCGTCGTCGTCGAGCAGGCCCCGTCGCAGGGGACGCTGTCGGCGCACGACACGCTCACGCTCGTCGTGACGCGCTCGTTGCACGGCGTCCTGCCGCGCGTCGTCGGCATGTCGGTGACGGCGGCGAAGGCGCGGCTCGCGCCGCTCGGCGTCGCCGTGCAGGTGTCCGGCTCCGGCGCGCGCGTCGTCTCCCAGTCTCCGGCGCCCGGCGCCGCCGCCGCGCCCGGCCTGCGCGTCACGCTGAGCGCAGCGGGCGGCTGAGGTAGCGCGAGCCGGCGAGCGCATAGCGCCACGGCAGCTCCACGGCCTTCGTGATCCCGATCCGCGCGCCTCGGACGACCTCGACCTCGCGGGCGCGCGGCACGAGCTCGAATGGCGGCCGGTCGAGCGGCAGGCCGTCGTGCTCGCGCGTGACCGCAAGCGCCTGGCACAGCCGACCGGGACCGCTGCAGAGGAGCCGTGGGTCCGCCACGCCGCGCCGTGCGCGCATCTCGTCGATGCCGCGCGTCGGCTCGAGCGCCCGGACGAGGACGGCGCTCGCGACGTTCTCTTCGCCGCAGACCAGGTTGAGGCACCAGTGGACGCCGTACGAGCGATAGACGTACGCGTGGCCGCCGGGCAGGAACATCGACGCGTTGCGCGCGCTGCGGCGGTTTCCGTACCCGTGCGCGGCGGGATCCTCGTGGTCGTACGCCTCGACCTCGACGATCGCGCCGCCGACGCCGTCGACGAAGAGCTGCGCGCCGATCAGCTGCGGCGCGACCTCGTGGACGCTACGCCGCAGGTCGAGCGTCATAGCGCAGGAAACGAGGCAGCGCGAGCGCCGTGGCGGCGCAGCCGACCACGCAGGCGATTCCGCCCGACACGACGGAGAACCGCAGCGACGTCAACGAGGCGAGGACGCCGGCCTCGAGATCGCCGAGGCTCGGCGCGCTCGCGACCTGCATCCACTCGATGCCGAAGAGCCTGCCGCGGAGGTGGTCCGGCGTCACGGTTAGGAGCATCGTGCTGCGCAGGACCGCGCTGTAGAAGTCGGCGAGCCCCGCGACGGCGAGCAGCACGAGCGCCGGCCAGAGCGACGTCATGAAGCCGAATGCGGCGATCGCAGCTCCCCAGGCGCACGCCGCGACCGTGACGCCGAGGCCCTGGCGGCGCAGCCTTGTCGCCCATCCAGACAACAGCGAGCCCGCAAGCGCCCCCGCATACGGCGCGCCGTAGAGGTAGCCGACGGTCGCCGCGTCACCGTGCAGGCGGTGCAGCGCGATCGCGGGGAAGAGCGCGCTCGGCATCCCGAAGACCATCGCGTTCGTGTCGATCGCGAAGATCCCGATCAGCTCCGGCCGGCTCCTGACGAAGCGGAAGGCCGCGACGATCGACCGGAGGCTCGGGCGCTCGACGTCGTCGAGCGGCGGCAGGCTGGGCAGGTGCCACAGGGCGAGCAGCGACGCTGCGTAGGTCGCGCAATCGATCCCGTACGTCCAGGGGACGCCGACGGCGACGATGATCAGGCCGCCGATCGGCGGGCCGGCCACCTCCGCGAGCGAGTTGTAGATCCCCTCGAGCGCCGACGCGGCCAGGAACTCGCTCTCCGGCACCAGCCGCGGCGGGAGCGCGCTCATCGCGGGGCGGCCGAGGCTGAAGACGCCGACGGCGAGCGCCTGCAGGACGAACAGCGCCCAGACCTGCGGGTGCGGCAGCAGCGAGTTCGCCAGGAAGAGCGCCGCGACGGCGGCCATCCCGACCTCGGATGCGAGGGCGACGGTGCGGCGGTCGAGGGCGTCGGCGATCGCGCCGCCGACGAGCGAGACGGCGAGCAGCGGAACGAGCGAGGCGAGGCCGAGCAGCCCGACGAGCGCGGTCGATCCCGTCAGCTTGTAGACCTGGTACGGGACGGCGACGGTGCCGATCGCACCGCCGACGCCGGAAACCATTTGTCCCACGAACAGGTTGCGGAAGTCGCGCCGCCGGAGTGGGCGCAGGTCGACGCGGACGCGCGCGAAGAGGCTGCGCTCCGGCTCGCCCTCGTGGAGAGGGTCAATCGCCAACGAGCCGCTCCCAGAGGACGTGGTCGACCCATTCGCCGCCGATCAGGAGGTGCTGGCGCAGGACGCCGACGCGCGTGAACCGCGCCTTCTCGAGCACGCGCTGCGACGCGACGTTCGCGGTCGCGGTCCCCGCTTCGACCCGGTGCAAGCCGAGCCGCTCGAACGCGAACGCCACCGTCTCATCGACCGCCGCCGTGGCGAGGCCGCGACCGGCGCGCCCGCGGTCGACGAAGTACGAGATCATCGCGCTCTGCAGCGGGCCGCGCTGGACGCTCGTCAGCGCCGTCATGCCGGCGATCGCACCGCCGTCGAGGATCACGAACCGGTCGGCGCCGTCGGTGAGCCACGCGCGCACGCCCTCGTCGGTGTACGCACGCTCGGGATCGGGGGCGTCCGGCTCCCACGGCGCGAAGTAGTCGCGGTTGGCGCGACGGAGAGCGGCGACCGCCGCCGCGTCCGCCGCCCGCGCACGGCGAATCACAGCCCGCCCGGCCACGGCTTACGCGGACGACCTCGAGACGTCCGCTCGGGCCGTGTCCTGGCTCTGAGCCAGGCCGTGGCCGAAGCAGCCGTCGGCAGCGTCTGCGCGGGCCATGTCCTGGCTCAGAGCCAGGCCGTGGCCGAAGCAGCCACCTGTCGCGCGCATCGCCGCCGGCCTCTCAGAAGAGGTGGTCGTCCTGCGCCGTGGGCCGGCCGCGGTGCGGGACGACGCCCATCTCCGCCAGGATCGCGCGCTCCGTGCGCGACGCGACGATCGGCTGCGGGATGCCGTCGACCCACACCCGCGTGCGCGCGCCGGATCCTCGTTCCTCGGCTGCCAGCGGCTCGACCGCGAAGATGCGGTCCGACCGCACGTACTTCCCGAATCCGAGGAAGACCATCCTCGGCTCGCCGTTCATGCCAGCGCGTTCCGCAGCGCGTCGACGACCCGTTCCTGGTCGGCGCGCTCCAGCCGCGCATGAAACGGGAGCGCCATGGTGCGCGCGCTGCAGTCCTCGCTCACCGGCAACATCCCGTCGCGGAATCCGTACCGCTCGCGCATGTACGACTGCAGGTGAATCGACGGGAGGTAAGGCGCCGTCGCGATCCCCTCGTCGGCGAGTCGCGCCATCACGGCTCCGCGCGCCACGCCCGCCGGGAGCTTCACGACGTAGACGAACCACGACCGGACGTGGTCTTCGTCGTCGGGAAGCGGTGTCTCGACGTCGACGTCGGCGAGGAGCTCGTCGTACGCCGCCGCGACCGCGCGGCGCGCCTCGAGGATGCGGTCGAGCTTCTCGAGCTGCCCGATCCCGAGTGCGGCCGAGAGGTCGTCGAGGCGGTAGTTGAACCCGAGCCGTCCGTGCTGCAGCCAGCTCGAGGTCTCGAGCCTGCCCTGATTGCGCAGCGAGACGAGCAGGTCGTGCTGCGCCGGATCGTGGGTTGTGACCGCGCCGCCCTCGCCTGTCGTCATCTGCTTGTTCGGGTAGAACGCGAAGACGGCGGGGTGCCCATGCGAGCCGAGCGGCGCGCCTTTGTACTGGGCACCGAGTGCCTCGCAGGCGTCCTCGATCAGCGCGATGCCGTGGCGGTCGCAGAGCGCAAGCAGCTCGTCGTACTCGGCGGGGTAGCCGAAGATGTCGACGGCCACGACGGCCTTCGTACGCGGCGTGATCGCCACCTCGACAGCCGTCGGGTCGAGGTTGTACGTGCGCGGGTCGATGTCGGCGAACACCGGCGTCGCGCCGACGTAGATCGCGCAGTTCGCCGAGGCGACGAACGAGTACGGCGACGTGATCACCTCGTCGCCGGCGCCGACGCCGGCGAGGAACATGCACAGGTGCAGCCCGGCCGTCCCCGACGAGACGGCGGCGCAGTGCGGCGCACCGGCTGCGGCGGCGAGGAGCGACTCGAACCGAGGCCCCGTCGGTCCGAGCGAGAGCCACCCCGACCGGAGCACCTCGAGCACGAGCTCCTCGTCGCGCTCGTCGATCCACGGCGCGCTGAGGTTGATGCGCGTCGCCGTGCTCAAGCGTTGCGCGCGAGCTGCGGGACCGGATCGAGCCAGTGCGACCAGCGTTCGCTGCGGCCGCGCACGGTGTCGAGGTAGGCCTCCTGGATCTTCAGCGTGACGTCTCCGACGCCGAGTTCATGGTCGTCGATCGACCGGAGCGGCGTCACCTCGGCGGCCGTGCCGCACATGAACAGCTCGTCCGCGAGGTAGAGGTCGCTGCGGATCAACGTCTTCTCGACGACCGTATAGCCGAGGTCCTCGGCGATCTGCTTGACGGTGTCGCGCGTGATTCCCGGCAGGATGCCGGTTGCGAGATCGGGTGTGTAGATGACGCCGTCGCGCACGACGAAGATGTTCTCGCCGGAGCCGTCGGCGACCGTCCCTTCCGGCGTGAGCAGGATCGCCTCGTCATAGCCAGCGTTGTTCGCCTCCGTGACGGCGAGCATCGAGTTCAGGTAGACCCCTGTGGCTTTCGAGACGTGCGGGACGATGTTCGGCGAAACCCGCTGCCAGGAGGAGATCTTGGCGCGGATGCCGATCTTCAGGTTCTCCTCGCCGAGGTACGAGCCCCACGGCCAGCTCATGATCACGACCTCGACCGGGTTGGCACGCGCGGCAACACCGAGCTCGCCGTACCCGTAGAACGCGATCGGCCGGATGTAGCACTCGGGGAGACCGTTCGCGGCGACGAGCTCGTTCGTCGCGCTCCGCAGCTCCTCCACCGAGAACGGGAGCTCCATGTAGAGCAGGCGTGCAGAGTTCCGCAGGCGCTCGAGGTGCTCGCGGAGACGGAACACCGCCGGGCCCTTCGCCGTGTCGTAGCAGCGGATCCCCTCGAACACGCCGGAGCCGTAGTGGAGACCGTGCGCTCCGACGTGGATCTTCGCGTCGGCCCAGTCGACGAGCTCGCCGTTCATCCAGATCTTCTCGGTCTCCTGCACCGCGCACTCCTTCCGGTAAAGCCGCCGAGCGCGGAATTCTACCCGCGGCCGGTGAGGTCGAACGCACGCGCACGGGCGAGCCGCTGTAACTCCGCGGGCGCGAGCGCCGCCATGTGCCGGTCGCTCCCCGCGCCGACCCAGACGACGTGGTGGCGAAGGAGCTCTTCGTCCATCAGCGTCTGCGCGACGTCGCGCTGCGGGAACGGCGCGACGCCGCCGGGCGGGAACCCGGTCGCACGCTCCACCTCGGCTGCGGTCGCCACCCGGACGGACGCCGCGGGAACGGCCGTCGCGAGTGCGCGCTCGTCGGCGCGTGCGTCGCCCGGGACGAGCGCGAGGACGTAGAAGCCGTCGCAGACGAAGACGAGCGACTTGACAATCTGCGCGAGCTCGCAACCGACTGCGCGCGCGGCCTCGCGCGCCGTCGGCGTCCCTTCCGGAAACTCCTCGATCCGTGCGTCCACGGCCGCCGCACGCAGCACGTCGGCCACACGCTGCACGGGCTCCGGCCACGTCATCGCGTGACGGATTCGAGGTGTCGGCCGTTCTTCCTAAGGAGATTCGAAATCGACGTTCGGGAGACGACGATGGACGAAGCAAAGCTCGCGCGGACGGAGTCTGCGTTCCGCGAGGTGAACGAAGCGATCGCGCAGACCGCCGCGCGATTCGACGCCGAGGAAACAGACTTCGTGTGCGAGTGCGCGGATCCGGATTGCGCGCTCCGCGTGACAGCCGACCTCGATGAGTACGACCTGATCCGCGAAGACGGTCGACATTTCATCGTGGCGCCGGGACACGACGAGCCGGAGATCGAGCGGGTGATCGCGCGCCGCGGCGACTACGACGTCGTCGAGAAGGTCGGCGAGAAGGTCGCGGCGATCGTGCAGGCGCTCAACCCGCGCGCCCACCCGGCCTGAGCGGACGCGGCTCCTCGTGCCGTGGCCTGGCTCTGAGCCAGGCCACGTCCAGACGAGGCAGGCGGTAGCGGCGATTCCGGCCACGTCCTGGCTCTGAGCCAGGACGCGACCCGTCCGGCCACGTCCGGCCGCTCCTGGGGCCGCCTTGTCAGCCGAGCAGATACGCCTCGTCGACGCCGGCGCGCAGGCGCTGCAGCAGATCGGCGGGCGCGGGCGAGTCGATCGACAGCGCCATCAGGGCCTTGCCGCCCTCGCGGTTCCGCGAGACGGCCATGTTCGCGATGTTGACGCCCGCCTCGCCGAACAGCGTCCCGACCCGTCCGATCACGCCCGGGACGTCGTCGTAGCGCAGCAGCACCGTGCGCGGCGACAGCTCCATCTCGAGCTCGAAGCCGAGCGCCGACACGAGCCAGGGCCGGTTGTCGTTGCCGATGATCGTGCCCGCCACGCGGGCGTCGTCGGCCGAGACGGCGACGAGGTTCGTGAAGTCGCGCGACGAACGGCGCTTCTCCTCGACGACCTCGATCCCGCGCTCCGCGGCGATGACCGGCGCGTTCACGTAGTTGACGGCGTCGTCCGTCCTCCCCTGGAACGCGCCGTTCAGCGCGGCGACGGTGAGAAGGCGCGTGTCGTGCTCCGCGAGCTCGCCGTAGACCTCGATCGCGATCTTGCGCACGTCTCCGGCTGCGATGTCCAGGGCGATGCGCCCGAGCCGCGCGGCGAGCGGGATGTACGGGCCGAGCACCTCGAGGTCGTCGGCGCCGACGGTCGGGATGTTGACGGCGTTCGTGACGAGGCCGCCCGCGAGCGCCGCCGCGACCTGCTCGGCGACGATCACGCCCGCGCGATCCTGCGCCTCGTCGGTCGACGCGGCGAGGTGCGGCGTGACGACGACGTGCGGCGCCTGGAGCAGCGGCCCCGAGTAGGGCTCCTCCGGGAACACGTCGATCGCGGCGCCCGCGAGCTTCCCCGACGCGAGCGCCTCGACCAGCGCCGCCTCGTCGACCAGCTCCCCACGGGCGGCGTTGACCAGACGCGCGCCGTCCTTCATCTTCGCGATCGCCGCCGCGTCGATCGCCGCGCGCGTCTCCTCGTTCAGCGGCAGGTGCAGCGTGAGGAAGTCGGCGCGTGCGAGCACGTCGTCGAACGGCGCCGGCTCCGCGCCGAGCTCGCGGAAGCGCTCGGCGGGGACGAACGGGTCGTAGGCGACGACCTTCATCTGCAGGCCGAGCGCGCGACGCGCCACGAGCCGGCCGATGCGCCCGAAACCGAGCACGCCGAGCACCTTGTCCGCGAGCTCCACGCCGCCCCACCTCGACCGCTCCCAACGTCCGGCGACGAGCGCCGAGTGCGCCTGCGGGATGTTGCGCGCGAGCGCCATCAGCAGGCCGATCGTGTGCTCGGCGGCGGAGACGACGTTCGACTCCGGCGCGTTCGCGACCACGATCCCGCGCCGCGTCGCCGCGTCGACGTCGACGTTGTCGACGCCGACACCGGCGCGGCCGATCACCTTCAGCCTGGTCCCTCGCGCGATCACGTCGGACGTCACCTTCGTCGCCGAGCGGACGATCAGCGCGTCGTACTCGCCGACGATCTGCTCGAGCGGCGAGTCGAGGTCGACCACGACGTCGAACCTCGCGCGCAGGAGGTCGATGCCTGCGTCGGCGATCCTCTCGCGAACGAGGACCTTCAAGGCCTACGCGGCGACGGGCGAGTCGAACGCCTCGAACGCTGCGGCGACCGCGACGCCGCGCTCGATGTCGGCGCCCAGCTCGGTGAGCGACAGCTCCACGGCGCCCAGCGCGTTGGCGATGTCGAAGACGTCGAACCACCCGATGTGGCCGATGCGGAACACCTTTCCCTGCAGCGGCCCCTGGCCCGGCGCAAGCGTGACGCCGTGCCGCTCGCGCAAGAACCGCAGCAGGTCGCCGGAGTCGACGCCCTCGGGCGACCGAATCGCGGTCACGACGGCCGCCGAGTCGTCGTCGGGCGAGAACAGCTCGAGGCCCATCCCCTTGACGCCCGCGCGCGTGGCGCGGCCGAGCCGGACGTGACGCGCGAACGCGGCCTCGAGGCCCGCTTCGAGAATGAGCGCGAGCGCGACGTCGAGGCTGCGGATGAGCGACACCGCGGGCGTGAACGCCGCATCGAGCTTGTCCTGCGCCTTCTTCGTCGCCTGCCAGTCGAAGTAGAAGCTGCACGAGCGGCGCGCGCGCGCGAGCGCCGCCGCCGAGACCGAGACCATCGCGAGTCCCGGCGGGCACATCAGCGCCTTCTGCGAGCCGGACACCACCACGTCGATCCCCCACGCGTCCGTCTCGAGCGGAACTGCGCCGAGCGACGACACCGCGTCGACGACGAGCGTCGCGTCGCCGACAGCCTCCTTGAGGGCTCGGACGTCGGCGACGACGCCGGTGGACGTGTCGGACTGCTGGCAGAAGACGAGGTCGACCCCGGCGTCGCGCACCGACGCGCCGACCTCGTCCGGGTCGGGCGCTTCGCCCCACTCGGTGCGCAGCGCGAGGACCTCGAGCTCGTGCTGTTCGCAGATCTTCACCCACCGCTCGCCGAACGAGCCGTGGCTGACGACCGCCACGCGGTCGCCCGGCGCTGCGAGGTTCACGACCGCCGACTCCATCGCGCCGGTCCCGGACGCCGCGAAGAGCAGCACGTCCGCCTCCGTCCGGAAGACCTCGCGCAGCCGGCCGAGGACGCGCTCGTAGACGGCGCGGAAGTCGGCGCCGCGGTGGTGGACGATCGGCTCGGCGCCGGCCGCGAGCACCTCGGGCGGGACGGGCGTCGGGCCCGGCGTGAACAGGTAGCGCTTCTCCAAGACAGGCAGCGTAACCGCGCGCCGGTCCCCACCGCACGCCGGTAAGCCCGGCGGCGCGCGATGTGCGAGCGTTCTGCTCGTGGACGTCCTCCTCTCGTTCGCGGCCGCGCTCGTCTGCCTGCGGCTCGCCGGGATGCTTGCGCGCGCGCGGCGGTATGCGTGGGCGGGGGGCCTACTCTCGTTTGCCGCGGCCGCCGCCGCGATGGCGTGGGGCGCGGCGCACGGGTGGGACGGCCGCGTCTTCCGCGTCTACTACCTCGCCGGCGCGCTGCTGTCGGCGCCGCTGCTCGGCATCGGGTCGCTCCAGTTGTGGGGACGACGCTGGGCAGGACCAGCGGGTCTCGTCTATGCCGGATTCGCCGTCGGCGTCGCCGCGGCGATGCGCGTGCACGGCGCGTTCGGCGGCGCGGCGGTACCGCGCGCGCAGGACCACGTCGACACGCTCGCGCGCGCGGTGGCGATTGCCGCCAGCTCCCTCGGCGCGGCGGCGGTGGTCGTCGTCGCGGTCGCGACGTTGCGCCGACGGCCGCTCGGGAACGCGCTCCTGCTCGCGGCCGTCGCGGCGGCGGCCGCCGCATCCGCGCTGACGCAGACCGCGGTCGCCGCCGCCGCCGCGTGCTTCGCCGCCGCGGCCGCGTTTCTCTACGCCGGCGCGACGCGCCGCCGCTGACGCGGCTCGGCGGCCGCGTCCAGCTTCGCGCGCACCCGCGCGGCCAGGATCTCGTAGCGCTCGAACGTCGTCGGCGACAGGAAGCTCTCGACCAGCCCCGGCGCCTCGAACTGCTCGCCCGCGCGAAACTGGTCGCGGCTCAGGTCGACGACGAGCCCGCTCGCGAGCCGGTTGAACGCGTGCCGGTCGACGCGGACGCCGTCGCGGACGACGCCGGAGGCGACGATCTCGCCGCCCAGGTAGTCGCGCACGACGAGCGCTGTCACCGCGCAGTTGCCGAGCGCGGGGTTCTCCTCCGTCCACGCCTCCGGGTCCTCGCTGGTGTCGCGCGCCCACGAGGTACGAATCGCCTGCTCGAGCTCCGCCAGCGTGACGGTGGCCGCTTCCTCCGGGTGCGGGATCAGCTCGCGGACCCAGCGCTCGCCGTCGCACACGAAGCCGCAGCGTCCGAGGACGACGTCGGCGCCGACGAGCCGGCGCGTGTTCGCAGCCGCGGCGATGGCGTCGAACAGGCTCGCGAGCGACGACTCGTCGTCGTAGCGCAGCTCGTCGACCGTCACCTCGTCACCGTCGCGAACGAGCCGCACGCTTGCCGGCGTCGCGTCGCCGCGCTGCCACCCGAACCGCTGCTCGCCGAGGTTGACGATCACGCGCCGAGCTTCTCGCGCACGCGCTCGTTGACGACGCGCGGGTCAGCCTGGCCCTTCGTCTCCTTCATCACCTGCCCGACGAAGAAGCCGAGCAGTCCCTGCTTGCCGCCGCGGTACTGGTCGACCTGCGCGGGGTTGCCGGCGATGACACGGTCGATCACGGGGTCGAGCGCGCCGGCGTCGGCCACCACCTTCTGCTCGAGGTACGGCGCCGCGCTGAATCCGGGGTCGCCCACGCGGGCGACCGCCTCGTCGAACGTGGTGCGCGGGATCTCGGCGCGCGCGCGCACGAGCTTCGCGAGCTCTGCCGCGCTCGCCGACGCGGGGTCGACGCCCGCTGCGACGAACTGGTTCGCGAGCACGTTCGCCGCATCCTTCGGGTCGGCGCCCGCGTCGACGACGGCAGCCCACAGCCGGTCGAGCCCGCCGGTCACGAGGACGTCCGCGTCGTAGAACGACAGCGTGTCCGCGATCCGCCTGATGCGCGCACCGGGCAGCTCCCCGATCTCGCGGCGCAACCGCTCGACGAGCCCCTGCTCGGGCTCGACCGGGACGAGGTCGGGCTCCGGGAAGTAGCGGTAGTCCTGCGCCTCCTCCTTCGACCGCATCGGGGGCGCCTCCTCGTGCGCCGGGTCGAAGTGGAGCGTCTCCTGCTCGACCGCGCCGCCCTCCTCGTACACGCGGATCTGCCGAGCGATCTCGCGCTCGATCCCCTTGGCGGCGAAGTTGAACGAGTTCATGTTCTTGAGCTCCGTGCGCGTGCGCAGCTCGTCGGATCCAGCCGGGCGGATCGAGACGTTGACGTCGAAGCGCATCGAGCCCTTCTCGAGCTCCGCGTCCGACAGCCCGAGCTCGACGACGGTCTGCCGCAGCAGCTGCAGGAAGCGCTTCGCCGTCTCGGAGTCGTGGATGTCGGGCTCCGTGACGATCTCGACGAGCGGCGTGCCGCCGCGGTTGAAGTCGACGAGCGTCGCGGTAGCGCCGTGAATGCGCCCGGACGCGGCGACGTGCACGTTCTTCGCCGCGTCCTCTTCGAGATGCGCCCGCGTGATGCCGACGTCGACGCTTCCGGCTTCCGTCGGCACCGTCAGCCGGCCGTGCGAGCACAGCGGCTCGTCGTACTGGCTGATCTGGTACGCCTTCGGCAGGTCGGGGTAGAAGTAGTTCTTGCGGTGGAACACCGCTCGCTCGGCGATCGCGCAGTCGAGCGCGAGGCCGAGCTTGATGCAGTCCTCGATCGCGCGCCGGTTCGCGACCGGCAGCGCACCGGGGAACGCGAGGCAGACCGGGCACACGTTCGTGTTCGGCGGGTCGCCGAACGAGTTCGGGCAGCGGCAGAACATCTTCGTGCGCGTCTTCAGCTGCACGTGGATCTCGAGCCCGATGACGGCTTCCCAGCTACCCGTCATCGCGGTACCTCGCCGGGACGCCGTCGAATGCCAGCGCCTGCTCGAGCGCGTGGCCGACCCGGAAGAGCGTGTTCTCCGAGAACTGCGGCCCGATCAGCTGGAGGCCCACGGGGAGTCCGTCCGAGAGTCCGCAGGGGACGTTCAAGCCGGGCAGCCCCGCCATGCAGCTCGGGATCGTGAGCAGGTCGCTCAGGTACATCGCGACGGGGTTCGCGACGCGGGCGCCGAGCTCGAACGCGACGGTGGGGCTCGTCGGCGAGACCAGCACGTCGAAGCGCTCGAACGCCGCGGCGTGCTCCCGCGCGATCAAGGTGCGCCCCTTCTGCGCCGTGCCGTAGTAGGCGTCGTAGTAGCCGGACGAGAGCGCATAGGTTCCGACCATGATGCGGCGCTTCGGTTCGTCGCCGAGGCCGTCGTGGCGCGTGTTCATCACCATCTGGCGGAAGTCCGCTCCGTCGGAGCGAAGGCCGTAGCGGACGCCGTCGTAGCGCGCGAGGTTCGAGGACGCCTCCGCCGGTGCGACCAGGTAGTAGCACGCGAGCCCGTAGTCAACCGACAGCGGCAGCGAGCACTCGTCGACGTGCGCGCCGAGCGACTCCGCAAGCGCGATCGCCTCGCGTACCGCCGCCGCGACGCCCGGCTCGATCCCCTCGACCTCGTTCATCTCCTTGGGGACGCCCACCCGTACGCCCTTCAGCTCGTCCGCCGTCGGCAGCTCGACCTCCGGGACGTCCACCGTCGTCGAGTCGTTCTCATCGCGGCCGCTGATGACGGAGTAGAGCCACGCGCAGTCGCGAACCGTCTTCGCGACCGGGCCGACCTGGTCGAGCGACGACGCGAACGCGACGACGCCGTAGCGCGAGACCGTGCCGTACGTCGGTCGGAGGCCGACGTGGCCACAGAGCGCCGCGGGCTGCTTGATCGACCCGCCCGTGTCGGAGCCGAGCGCCCACGGCGCGAGTCCGCCCGAGACGGCGGCCGCGCTCCCCCCGCCGGACCCGCCCGGCACCCGCGTCGGGTCCCACGGGTTGCGCGACGGCCCGAACGCGGAGTTCTCGGTCGACGAACCCATCGCGAACTCGTCGGTGTTCGTCTTGCCGAGCACCTTCAACCCACGCTGCTTCGCCTTCACGATCACCGTCGCGTCGTAGACGGGGACGTAGCTCTCGAGGATCTTCGACCCGGCCGTCGTCGGGATCCCCTTCGTGCCGATCACGTCCTTGACGGCGAGCGGGATCCCGTCCCCCCCGGGGTCGTCGCAGACGTAGAGGTACGCGTGCAGCTCGGGGTCGCGCTCGGCGATCGCCTCGAGGTACGCGGCGTAGAGCTCGGCCGACGAGACCTCCTTCGTGCGCAGCAGCTCGTTCGCGCGCTCGGCGGTCAGCGTGAGCGTGTCGAGCGTCATGCGGGCGGAACGCGGAAGTAGTCGCCGTCGCGCTCCGGAGCGTTTGCGAACGCGGCGTCGAGCGTCAGGCACTCGTGCGGCTCGTCCTCGGCCCACGTGTTCGAGATCGCGAGCGGGTGCGCCGTCGGCGCGACGTCGGCGAGGTCGAGCTCGGCCACCTTCGACACGGCGTCGAGGATCGCGGACAGCTGCTCCTGGAACGTCGCGACCTCGTCGTCGGTGAGCTCGAGCCGCGCCAGCCGCGCCACGTGGAGCACTTCGTCCTTCGAGATGCCGGCCATCAACTTCCTCCTTCCAAACGCGAAAGGCTCCTCTCGGAGCCCTTCGCGAAGACGGTTCCGAAAGGTCTAGAGCGCCGAGACGTTCGCCGCCTGCAGGCCCTTCTCGCCCTGCACGACGTCGAACGACACACGCTGACCCTCGGCCAGCGACTTGTAGCCCTCACCGTTGATCGCGGTGAAATGGACGAACACGTCCGGCTCGCCGTTGCCGCGCTCGATGAAGCCGTAGCCCTTCTCGTTCGAGAACCACTTGACCGTGCCTTCAGCCACTACCAACTACTCCTTGCTGGGTTGACTACAAGCCCCGACCGTCCGGAGCGTGGGCACGATAGCCGAGTCAGCTCGGATATGCCAGCTCGCCGCGGCGGTAGCGGGAGCAGCGAACGGCGTTCTCGAGGAGGCACGCGATCGTCATCGGACCGACGCCGCCGGGCACCGGCGTCATCGCCGACGCGACGTCGAAGGCGCCCGGGTCGACGTCGCCGACGAGCCCCGCGCCGGTGCGGTTCATGCCGACGTCGACGACGACGGCGCGCTCCTTCACCATGTCGGGCGCAACGAGCGCCGGTATGCCCGCCGCGACGACGAGCACGTCGGCGTCGAGCGTGTGGCGGTCGAGGTCGCGCGTGTGCGAGTGGCAGATCGTGACCGTCGCGTTCGCGTGCATCAGCAGCAGCGCCATCGGCTTGCCGACGATGTCGCTCCGGCCGACGACGACCGCGCGCGCGCCGTCGAGCTCGACCCGATGCTCTGCGAGCAGCGCCATCACGCCCCGCGGTGTCGCCGACACGATCGCGGGCCGTCCGAGGTACAGCTCGCCCGCGTTCAGCGGATGGAAGCCGTCGACGTCCTTCGCCGGCGCGACGGCGCGAATCACCTTCTCCTCGTCGATGTGCGCCGGCAGCGGCAGCTGCACGAGGATCGCGTCGACGTCGTCGGAGGCGTTGTACCGGGCGACGCGGCGGAGCAGGTCGTCCTCGGGGGTGTCGGCCGGCAGCCGGACGTCGACCGCGTCGATGCCTGCTTCCGTCGCCGCCTTGTGCTTCAGGCGGATGTAGGTCTGCGAGGCGGGGTCGTCGCCGACGAGGATCGTCACGAGGCCCACGTGGCCGATCCGCTTCACCTCCTCCGCGACGGTGGCGCGGATGCGCTCCGCCACCGGCGCGCCCCTCATCTCCGTTGCCGCCACCGACGCGAGTCTAGGGTTAGCGGCGGTGACGCGCTGGCCCCGGAAGAACGACGCGGCGTCGATCGACGCGCGCCGCCGCGCGATGAGCCTCGACGGCGGTCTGATCACGTCGATCGACCTCGCGCCGTTCGCGAACGCCGCGGAGTCGCTGGTCGGGGTGGCCGTGATCCCGGTCTCGGCTGTGCCCGTGGCGATCGAGCTCGGCGACTACGAGCTGTCGGAGGACGGCGAGGTCCTCGAGCGGGGGCGAAACGAGGAGACGGTGCACGTCCCGCTCGCGCACACGGAGGGCGGCCTCACCGCGTCGGTCGCGCGGGGCGCGCTCGCGGCGGGCGCCGTGCGGACGTACGTGCTCCACGACCGCATCACGCGGGCGTCGTGCTTCGTCTGCACGAGCGCGGCCGACGCCGTCGCGCTGGCGCACTGGGTCGAGCGCGAGCTGCCCGCGTTCCAGGCGTGGCTCGGGTCCTCCGACGACCCCGCGCTGTCGAAGCGCGCGCGGCTGCGCGAGGTGAAGACGCACGTCGTCGGCGAGATGTGCCACGTGCTCTGGCGCTTCACGACGGGCGACGCGGTCGGGCCGAACATGATGACGCGCAACGCGTACGCGCTGAACATGGGGTACGTTATGCAGCGCGCGCCCGTGAAGCCGCAGCGCGCAATCCTCGAGGCGAACATGGGCGGCGACAAGAAGCCGTCGGCGGAGTACTTCGGCTCGGGCCACGGCAAGACGGTGCTGGCGGAGGCGTTCCTCGCCGACGAGCGGATCCGCCGCGTCCTCCGCACGACCGCCGAGGACCTCGAGGCGCTGTCGTGGGCCGGCACGCACGGCGCCGTCGCGAGCGGGATGCAGTCGGTGGCGTTCACGCCCGCGTCGGCCGTCGCCGCCCTCTTCGCGGCGACGGGCCAGGATCTCGGCATGGTCGGGACGAGCTCGATGGCGCACGGCACCGCCCGCCGCGTCGACGGCGGACTGCAGGCGACGATCCGGTTCGGCGGCCTCGAGGTAGGCACGGTGGGCGGCGGCACGACGCTCCCGTCGGCTCGCGACTGGCTGGCGTCGATCGGCTGCGCCGGCGCCGGGAAGGTCTACCGCCTCGCGCAGATCGTGGCCGCAACGGCGCTCTGCCTCGAGATCAGCGCCTCTGCGGCGATGGCGACCGCCGGCAGCGAGAACTTCTTCCGCGCCCACCACGAGCGCGGCGGGCTGCGGTGATCGCGCTCGTCTTCCGCTACGAGGTGCGCGACCCGGCCGCCTTCGAGGAGGCGTACGGGCCGGACGGCGAGTGGGCACAGTTCTTCCGCGGCGGCCGCGGCTACATCGGCACGGAGCTGCTGCGCGACGTCGACGAGCCCGAGCGGTACCTCGTCGTCGACCGCTGGGAGTCGGCGGAGGCGTACAACGCCTTCCTGACCGACAACCACGCCGAGTACATGCGGCGCGCCGACGAGTCGCGCTTCCACTACGAGCAGGAGCTGCGCTTCGGCACCTTCGAGAACGTCTGGGGCACCGGCGGCGAATGACGCACCTGCGCCCGCACCACGACCCGGCCTGCTGGGGGTGCGGCGACAACCCGAACGGGCTCCGGCTTCCGGCTCCCGCGGCGGAGGGGCTGAGCGAGTACGAAGCGTATTTCGAGTTCGACGAGCGGCATCAGGGCGGCCCCGGCCTCGTCCACGGCGGCCTCGTCGCGGCGGCGCTCGACGAGGCGGCGGGGCTGCTGGCCACCTGGTATGCGTTCCCGTCGGTGACGGCGCGGATCTTCGTGCGCTACCGCAAGCCGGTGCCGATCAACACGGAGCTGCTCCTCCGCGCGCGGCTCGGGCGCGTCACCGGCCGCAGGCTGCACGTCGGCGCCGCGCTCTCCGACGGCGACGAGCTGCTCGCGGAGTGCCGCGCGGCGCTGCTGCACGTGCCGCTCGAGCACTTCCTCGGCACGCCGGAGGGGCGGGCGCACGCCCAGCGGCTGCGCGAGGCCGCCGGCGACCCCGAGAGCTGACCGTACCGGCCGGCGTGGGTCCGCCCGTCGGGCCAGGGTTCAAAAGGGGGTGGCAATGGAATTACCCGCCTGTGAGCGAGACGCCGACGCCACCACCGGACGAAACCTGGCCGGTGCCGGACGCGCCGACGACCGTCGCGCGCAGCGACACGCTCGTAGGCGGCCCGCCGCCGCCGGTCCCCCCGCCGGAGGGCCCGCCGCCCGACCGCCGGGTCGGCGCCGGAATGCTGCTCGGGATCGTGGTCGTCGCGCTCGCGGTCGCGGGAGCGCTCCTCGCCTGGTACCTGACGCACCGCCACCACCACCACTCGAGCCCTGCCACGACGACGGTGGTCGTCCGCACCACGCCGACGGTGACGAAGGTCACCGTGCCGCGCGTGGTCGGACTCACCGAGCCGAAGGCGCTCGTCAAGCTCGCGAGCCTCGGGCTGCGGCCGAAGGAGGTCTACCGCGCGACGAAGAAGCCGACGGGGCTCGTCGTCTCGCAGAATCCGCAGGAGGCGACCTCGGTCAAGAAGGGGACGCAGGTGACGCTCGTGATCGACCGCGGCGCGCCGAAGGTCGCGGTGCCGAACGTGCGCGGCCTGTCGCTTTCCGCCGCGCAGGCGAAGCTCTCGGCGCTCGGCCTCTCCGCTACGCAGACGCAGGTGACTTCGACGAAGCCGGCCGGCACGGTCGTGGACGAGGCGCCCGCGCCGGGAACGAGCCTCGCCAAGGGCTCGAGCGTCACGTTGTCCGTCGCGAAGGCTCCGGCGACGACCACGACGCCGACGACCACGTCGGCGACGACCGCCGCGACGACGACGACCGCCGCACCGGGCGGGGGCGCGACAACGACGAGCACGCGCACCGGCGCCACCACGACCACGCGGACCCCGCCGCAGCCAACGAACGCCACGGTGCCGACCGTCACCGGCCAGACGGAACAGGCCGCCGTCCACGCCTTCGCGAACGCGGGCATCCTCGCCAGCATCGTCTTCGTCCCCGGAACCGACCCCCTCGGGACCGTGGAGCAGCAGGCGAAGCCCGGCGGGTCGCTCGTGCGCTACCACTCGCACGTCCAGATCAACATCTCGCGCGGTCCGAGCAACAACCCGCTCGAGTCGGTGCCGAACATCGTCGGGATGACGTTGCAGCAGGCCGTCTCGACGCTGAACTCCCACAGCCTCCGTCTGATCTACGTCAAGTACACGGTCACGTCGTCGGCGCAGGCGGGGAAGATCGTGCAGCAGTCGCCGCTGCAGGGCGGCCGCGCCCCGCAGAACGGGCAGGTCGTCGCCTTCCTCGGCGCTTTCCGTTAATGGGAAGAGAACCTACGGTTCCCTTCCCATAGCCCATCCTTCCCTTCTTGGCGTGCCGCAGCAGCGCGCGCTTCGCCTCCCGGCCGGCGAAGCCGGCCTCCGGCGGCAACCGATCCTCGGCTTTTCAGCTGAGCGAGCGCAACCCCCACGCGGCCGGAGCCGGGCTTGGCCCGGCGGGAGGCCAGCGGCGCGCGGCGATCCCACGGCGCAAGGGAGAGATGGGTCATGGGAAGAGAACCGTAGGTTCTCTTCCCATCCGTTACCAGCCGCGGGTCTCCAGGAGCTGGCCGGGGTCGAGCGACTGCGCCGAGATGCCGACCATCGGCTCGCCGAGCCCGGCGGAGACGCGCGCGAGGACGTCCGCGTCCATGTAGTGCGTCGTCGCCTCGACGATCGCGCGGGCGCGCTGCGCCGGATTGCCCGACTTGAAGATGCCCGAGCCGACGAAGACGCCGTCCGCGCCGAGCTGCATCACGAGCGCCGCGTCGGCGGGCGTCGCGATTCCGCCCGCGGTGAACGTGACGACCGGCAGCCGGCCGTGCTCCGCCACCCAGCGCACGAGCTCGTACGGCGCGCGCAGCTCCTTCGCCTCGGCGTACAGCTCCTCGCCGCGTAGCGCCTGCAGGCGGCGGATGCCGCCGAACACCGCGCGCATGTGCGTGACGGCGTTGACGATGTCTCCCGTCCCGGCCTCGCCCTTCGTGCGGATCATCGCCGCCCCCTCGGCGACGCGGCGCAGCGCCTCGCCCAGGTTCGTCGCGCCGCAGACGAACGGCACGGTGAACTGCCACTTGTCGACGTGGTGCTCGAGGTCGGCCGGCGTCAGCACCTCGGACTCGTCGATGTAGTCGATCTCGAGCGCCTGGAGGATCTGCGCCTCGGCGAAGTGGCCGATGCGGCACTTCGCCATCACCGGGATCGACACCGCTTCCTGGATCTCCGTGATCTTCTGCGGGTCCGACATCCGGGCCACGCCTCCGTCGCGGCGGATGTCCGCCGGGACGCGCTCGAGCGCCATCACCGCGACCGCGCCCGCTTCCTCGGCGATCTTCGCCTGCTCCGCGTCGACGACGTCCATGATCACGCCGCCCTTGAGCATCTCGGCGAGCCCGCTCTTGACGCGCATCGTTCCGACTTCGTGCATCGGCGTCATGCTAGCGAGAGAGGAACCCGTCCAAGGCGCGCCCGAACGCCTCCGGCTGCGCCACGAAGGTGAGCTGGCCGGCGCCGTCGGCAAAACGACCTCCGCGGCCGGGATCGCGGCCGCTGCGGCCTCGGCGGATCAAACGCCTTCGCGCGCGAGCACCGCCGCGACCGCGCGCAGCGCTAACTGCGTCTCTGCGAGCGTCGGCTCGCGCGTCGTCAGGCGCTGCAGGAGCAGGCCCGGCCACAGGAACGCCTGCCAGAAGCGCCGCGTCGACTTCTGCACCACGCGCCAGAGCTCCATCGTGAGCGCGAGTGAAAGGACGAGCACGACCAGCGGCGTCCAGAACGCAGGCGCCAGCGGGACGATGCGGTCGAAGGCAAAGGTCACGGGCAGCGCGAGCGCGGCGAAGTTGGTGCCGCACCGCGGCGAGAACCGTGACGGACGCGCGGCGCCGCGCCAGGTACCGGCGAGCCGGCGCTCCTCGGCGGCTGCGATCGCGCGATGCTCGGCCCCGTGGAGGTGCAGCGCGCGCCCGCGCAGGATCGTGAACAGCAGCGCGACGGAGACGGCGATCCCGCCGGCCGTCGGCCACCAGCCGTGCAGGAACGCGAGCGCGAGCGGCGCGAAGACGGAGCCGACGATGATCCAGCGCTCGCGGCGCGGCGCGACGCCGCTGCGGCGGAAGACGGGCGACAGCGACGCGACCAGCCGCACGAGCCCGCGCACGAGCGGAATCGCGTGCAGCCGCTGCGGCGGCTGCGGCATGCGCCCTTCGCGGAGCGAGCCGTCGGTTCCCGCAAACGCCCAGTAGCGCTCGCTGACGATCACGACGCCGTTCGGCCGCGCCATCCCCCCGAGCCGGGGCAGCGCGCGGGCGGAGTCACAGCGGCGCAGCAGCTCGAGCGTCTCGCCCATGCTCGGGTTGTATCGCACGAAAGGGCCGCCCCGCGAGGGCGGGACGGCCCATCGGCGACGTGATGCAGTCCTAGTGGCTTACCAGACGCCGCGGGAGAAGAACCCCAGCAGCGCGAGCACCAGGATGACGATCAGGATGATCCAGAGGATTGACACTCGGTTCCCCCTTTCGTTGCTGAGACAACGGGGAACGGCCCGTTCAGGTTACGAAGAGAAGGCGCCCGATGGCGGGATCGACGCCGTACCGCTCGCGCAGCGCCGTGAACTCGGCGCGGGCACGCGTCGCGCGGAGCGGCGACGGGTCGCGGACGGCGCGGAGCATCACGTTCTTCGCGGTGTGCTCGGCCGCGACGAACTCGACCACGTCGACGCGGTAGCCGGCAATCTCGAGCGCGCTCGCCCGCAGCGCGTCGGTGACGAGGTCCGCCTGCCGCGCGAGCAGCAGGCCGTGCCGCAGGAGCCCGTCCTTCTCGCGCCGCGCGAGCTGCCCCGCGACCTCGTGGTGGCAGCACGGCGCGACGACGACGGCGTCGGCTCCGAGCCGGACGCCGGCCGCGATCGCGTCGTCGGTGGCCGTGTCGCAGGCGTGCAGCGAGACGAGGAGGTCGATCGCGTCCGGGGCGTCGTACTCGTCGATCGCCGTGGCCACGAACCGCGCCTCGTCGTACCCGAGCCGCCGGGCGATCGCGCGTACGGTGTCGACCACCTGCGGGTTTGCGTCGAGTCCGACGAGCTCGACGCGCGTCCCGACCTCGCGGCCGTAGGCGACGAGCGCGAGGCTCATGTACGCCTTGCCGCACCCCGCATCGACGACGCAGACGTGCTCGCGCCCCCAGATCGGCAGCGTGCGGAGCAGCTCGACGTAATGCTGCACCTGGCGCCGCTTGTCGGGCGAGCACCGCGTCGCCGCGAACAGCGGGTGGTCGTCCCGAAGCGCGCGCGGCTTCGAGCGGTCGTGTCTTGCAGCCGGCTCCGTTCGGGAGCTGGGGCGGCTGCGCGAGAGGAGCCACTTCCCCCGCTTCGTCCGCCGCGCGTGCAGGTCGCCGTCGGGCGCGAGGAGGTGGACGTGCGTCGCGCCGTCGAGCAGCTCGTCGAGGCGCGACGGCCAGTCCGCGCGCGGCACCGTCTCCGTCCGCGGACCGTCGACCACCTTGACGGCGTCGCCGCGCCGCAGCGCCACCGGGGTCGCGCTCACGCCGTCGACGACGAGCTTGCGCCAGCCCGTGCCGGCGGCGCGCTCGCGAAGCTCTTCCACGCCGTTGAGTGTGCCAACGGCACGACCTCCAGCTCGGGGGGCGGGCGGCGCAGGAAGGACGCGACCGCGAGCAGCTCGTCCGCGGCTTCGGGCGCGAGCGTCGGCTCCGCCCGTGCGACCGCCGCGAGGCCGGCCCGCCACTCGATCCCCTGCGCGCCGTGGAACGGGCGCACGCACACGACCTGGCCCTTCGCGACGAAGAAGGCGCGGCGGGTTCCCTCGTCGACGCCGGGGACGACGACGCAGACCGAGAGCCCGCGCAGGCGCTCGATGCGCCGGACCTCGCGGACGACATCCTCGAGCGCCTCGATCCGGTCGCGCAGGCGTCCCGCGTCCTCGAAGCGGAGGTCGCCGGCAAGGCGCCGCAACTTCGTGCGCAGCTTCGCCAGGGCGTCGTCGAGCGTCTCCCACTCCACGCTCTGCAGCGCGCGCGCCGCGAGCTGGGCGCGCCGGCGGCTGCGCAGCGGTCCGAGCTCGGTCGGCGCCGCCGAGCAGACGACGGAGTCGCCGCGCCGGCGCAGGTAGAGGTAGCGGTCGGGACGCGTCGCGCGCGCGTTCGCGGGCGGTCGGAGCTCCCGGATCAGCCGCAGCTCCTCGAGCGCCGCCTCGAGCTCCGACCCGAGCACGCGCCACTCGATGTGCGCGAGCGCGCCGAGCGCTCCCTCCACCGCCGGGCGCTGGCGCTCCGAGCGGAAGTACGAGCGCAGCCGCGCGCGCAGGTCGCGCGCCTTGCCGACGTACAGCACCTGGTCGTGCGCGTCGCGGAACAGATAGACGCCCGGTCGCTGCGGCGCGCCGAACGCGAGGTTCCGCTTCCGCTGCACGCGCCGCGGCCGTGTCGCCGCGAGCTCGACGAGGTCGCCGACGCTGCGCGCGCCGCGTTCCTGCGCGAGTCCGATCAGGCGCAGCAGGATCTCGGCGGTCGCCTCGGCGTCGGGGAGCGCCCGGTGGCACGGCCGCGCGTCGGTGGCGAAGCGGTAGGCGAGCGACGCGAGATTCGCGGGCTGTCGTCCGAGCAGCGTGCGCGCGAGCGCGACCGTGTCGAGGACGGTCGCGGCGACGCGCGAGCCGGTCGCGCGCACCGTCTCCTCGTCGAGGAACGCCATGTCGAAGCGCGCGTTGTGCGCGACCAGGACGGCGTCACCCGCGAAGGCCAGAAAGCGGCGCACGGCGGCGGCGACGGGCGGCGCGCGGCGCAGCTCGTCGTCGCGCAGCCCGGTGAGCGCCGCGACGGCCGGCTGGAGACGTGCGCCGGGGTTGGCGAGCGTCTGGAAGCGCTCCGCGAGCTCGAGCTCGCGCACACGGACGGCGCCGATCTCGCACGGCCGCGCCGACCCCGGCCGCAGGCCGGTCGTCTCCAGGTCGAACACGACGTACGTCGCCCGCTCGAGCGGGAGGTTCTCGCCGGGTGCGCCGGCGAGCGCCACGAGGTCGCCGGCCCAGCGCAGCCGGGCGTCGGCGGCGACCGCCTCGGCGAGCAGCGACCGCGCCAGCCCGACCGGCACCGCCGCCCCGAGCCGCAGGACGACGCGCGCGGCCTCGTCGGCCGCCACCGGCCCTCGCCGCTCCTCCACCAGCTCCACGAGCCGGTCGGCCGCATCGAGCCGAAGCTGCACGCCGGCGACGATAATACGAACATATGTTCGTGTCAACCGCGAAAGGCCTGCAAATGCCGCGCAGGGGTCAGAGCGGGGTCAGACCCGGGTCAGACCCCGGCGCCTCGCCCGCGACCGACCGAACCGTCGTCCGACGCGGCCGCCGCGCGCCGCCGCCGGACGGCCAGCCCCGTCAGCAGCTCCCGCACCACCCGCTCCGCGACGAGCGCGGTGACGTCGGCGGAGCCGACCGCGGCCGGCAGCACCTCGACGACGTCGGCGCCGGCGAGCTCGACCTGGGACGCGACCTCGCGCACCGCCCAGAGCAGGTCGACCGACGTCATCCCGCCGGGCTCCGGCGTTCCGGTGCCGGGCGCGAACGCCGGGTCGAGGACGTCCACGTCGACCGTGACGTACACCGGGCCGGCGCCGACGTGCGCGAGCGCACGGCGCACCACCTCGCGGATACCCCGGTCGCGTACGTCGTGCATGAAGAAGGTCGCGACGCCCTGCTCGGCCTGCCAGTCGAACTCGGCCGGCCCGGGCCAGTAGCCGCGCAGGCCGATCTGCGCATAGCGGGCGCCGGCGACCCGGCCACCCTCGACGAGGCGGAACATCGGCGTGCCGTGCGAGAGCTCGACGCCGAACACCTCGCGGCCCGTGTCGGCGTGCGCGTCGAAGTGGATCATGCCGACCGCTCCGCACCACTCGGCGACCGCGGCCACGCACGGCTCGGTGATCGAGTGGTCGCCGCCGAGCGTGACCGGAATCGCGCCCGCCTCGACGATCTCCCCCGCGACTTGCCGGATCGCAGCATGCGAGCGCTCGGGGTCTGCGGGGACGACGGCCGCGTCGCCGTAGTCGACGACGGTGAGCTCTGCGAAGGCGTCGACCTTCGCCTCGAGATGCGGACCCGGCGGACACGACGCGGCGCGGATCGCGCGCGGCCCGAAGCGCGTGCCCGGACGGTCGGAGACGAGGTCGTCCGTCGGCGCGCCGACGATCGCGACGTCGGCGCCCTCGAGGTGCGCAGGCTCGAGCGCGAGCGGGCTGCCCCCGAACGACAGGAAACCGGCGTAGTCCGGCTTGTCGGGCAGCGGACGCCAGCGCTGCAGCGGGTCGAGCACCGGCGCGATCTTCGCACGGCCGGGCCGGGGCGGGGCGGGCCGGCGGTGGTACGGCCCGCCCGCTTCGAAGCCCCCGCCCGAGCGACCGGAATGCTCCCACGACTGCCGGGGATTTCCAGTCGCTGACTGAGCCGTCAGTCGGGCGTGCGCAGGCCGCCGACGAGCAGCGCCACCGTCTCGCGCTCCGCGGCCGCGACGCCGGCCGCGTCGTCCGGCAGGCCGCCGAGCACCCAGCCGGTCAGCACCTCCTCCAGCGCCCCGTAGACGATCCACGCGGCGAGGCGCGCGTCGACGTCGGGCCGGAACGTCCCTTCCTCCTGCCCGCGCCGCACGATCCGCTCGAGGCTGGCGAAGGCGTCCTCGATCTCGCGGAGCTCCGCGACGTGCGGGCTGCGCGCGACGTCGCGAACGAGCAGGCGGACGAGATCGGGGTCGTCGCGCCACGCGCGCAGGACGATCTCGACGACGAGCTCGAGCTGCCGCGGCGCGCTGTCGCCGCGCTCCTCGGCGAGCGCCACGGCGGCGAGCAAGCGCCCCCACGCTTCGCGGAACACCGCCTCGAGCACCGCCTCCTTCGACTCGAAGTAGTGGTAGACGAGGCCGTAGGCGACGCCCGCTTCCCTGGCGATGTCGCCGACCGGCGTCTGGTCGTACCCCTGGCGCGCGAACACCCCGACCGCCGCGTCGAGGATCAACCGCCGCTTGTCGTCGGCCACGCGCGAACCCTACGCGGGCCTCCGGGTCGTGTCTAAAAAGGAGACAGGAAGGCGGCCGGCGGAGGCAGGCAGGCCCGCCGGCCGCTCTCCTGGTGTGCGAAGCCAATCACCCTGCACCTTGCAGGCGCCTGACCGTGCGCCGCGGCACGCGAGCCTGCGTGAAGCGCAGCCGTCAACCGGGGATGAGGGAGCGAGTCAACCGCGCGCCGCGTCGATCCCCTCCCCATGCCGTCGCTGACGCTCGCGCGCGCGGAAGATCTCGAGGAGTTCGTGCGCTTCCTGCGCCGCGTGCACGTGCACGTGACGAGGACGTCCGGGAACGTCGTCGTCGCGGCGATTCCGGGGGCGCCGTCGCCGCTGCACGAGCAGCGGGAGCTCGCCGGCTACGTCGCGACGTGGAACGCCCTGCACCCCGGGCGCACGGTCACCGTCGAGGACGCGTAAGCCGTCAATCGGACCGCTCGCGCGAGCAGCGCGAGCAGCGCGTCCACGCCCACACCTGACGGACAAGGGCCCGCCTGGATTCGAACCAGGGACCAAGGAATTATGAGTTCCCTGCTCTGACCGCTGAGCTACGGGCCCGTCGAACCGAGGGTACTCGTTACACTCGCACCGGAAATGAAGGTCTTCCAGGCGGAGCGGCACTTCCAGACGGCCGGAGGCCTCCACGTCACGGACATCACCGAGGACGTCCAGGAGATCGTGCGCGAGTCCGGCGTCGTCGACGGCATCTGCTGCGTCTACTCGCCCCACACGACGTGTTGCGTGCGCGTGAACGAGTACGAGCGCGGGATGTTCGAGGACTTCGCCGCGCTCCTCCGCCGGCTGATCCCGCACCCGAACGAGACGTACTACGCGCACGACGACTGGGACCGCCGTACCGAGAACATCTGCGAGGAGGACATGGAGCAGCCGAACGGCCACTCGCACTGCATGTCGATGATCCTCGGCTCGGCCGGCGAGTCGATTCCGGTCGGCGAGGGCGAGCTCTGCCTCGGGACGTGGCAGCGCGTGCTCTTCATCGAGCTCGACCGCTCGCGCCCCCGCCGCTGGATCTGCAAGGTCGTCGGCAGCTGACGCCGCGACCTACGTCTCCTCGACGGCGATCGTGCCCGTCGAGTGACGGTCGCACTCGAGCTCGAAGACCCAGAACTCGCGGCCGATCACGTGCACCGCGACGTTGTAGACCGGCACGCCGTCGATCTCGCCCTCGAACGACCCTGAGTGGGCGTGCCCGTGCACGACGAGGTCGGGGCGATGGTCGCGGATCGGCCCTGCGAGGCGCTCCGCGCCCAGCACGAGCCAGAGGCGCTCCGGCTCGCCGACGAGCGTCGCCTCCACGGGCGAGTAGTGGAGCAGCGCGATGCGCACGCCGCACGGGTCGATCGCCTGCAGGCCGCGCTCGAGGCCGTCCACGTCGCGCGTCGTCTCGGCGTACGCCTCCCGGAAGAGCGGCTCGCCGAAGTTCGCCCACTGGTTGCCGAACCCGCCGACGAATCCCTTGACGCCGACGATGCCGACGCTGACGCCGTGCACCGGCAGGATGGTGTGCGAGCGGTCGAGGACGACGACGCCGGCCTCCCCGAGCGCGCGCACCAGGTCGCCCGCGCGGTCCGACTGCCAGTCGTGGTTGCCGAGCACGGCGACGACGGGCAGCGACAGGTCTCGGCAGGCGTCGGCCACGACCGCGATCTCGTCGACCTGGCCGTGCTTCGTCAGGTCGCCGGCGAGCAGCACCAGGTCTGCCTGCTCCTCGGCGCGCCCGAACGCCTCGCGGATCCGGTCGTGCTCGCCCGCGCCGGCGTGGATGTCGCCCGCCGCCGCGACTCGAACCGTTCGCGTCATGCGTTCTCGGTACCCGATGCGTCAAACGCGCAAGCGGGGGTACCGACGGCGCGATGCCGAGCGACGGGACGATGGACGACCTCCTCGACGCGATGAAGCGCGCGGCTGCTGCGCTGCGCGACCGCGGCGTCCCGTTCGCGCTCGCCGGCGGTCTCGCGATCTACGCGCGCGGCGGCCCGGAGACCGGGCACGACGTCGACTTCGTCCTGCGCGAGCGGGACGCGAAGACGGCGCTCGAGGTCCTCGCCGACGCCGGGTTCCGCTGCGAGCAGCCGCCGGAGGGCTGGCTCTACAAGGTCTTCGACGAGAAGGACGCGATGGTCGACCTCATCTACGCGCCGAACAACCAGCCGGAGCGCGTGGACGACATCCTCGAACGCACGGACGAGCTCGAGGTCTACGCCGTCACGATGCCGGTGATGAGCGTCACGGACGTGCTCGCGACGAAGCTGCTCGCGCTGAAGGAGCACGAGCTCGACTACGAGCCGGTGCTGGAGATCGCGCGCGCGTGCCGCGAGCAGGTCGACTGGGAGCTGCTGCGCGAGCTGACGCGGGACAGCCCCTACGCGAAGGCGTTCTTCACGCTGGTCGCGGAGCTCGGTCTGGCGGCGAACGCCGCATGAAGGTCGTCGTCGTCGGCGCGACGGGCAACGTGGGCACGGCGCTGCTGCGCGCGCTCGCCGAGGAGGACGCGATCGAGTCGGTCGTCGGCGTCGCCCGCCGGCGTCCGCAGACGGCGTTCGCCAAGACGACGTGGGCGACGGCGGACGTCGCGCACGACGACCTCGCCCCGCACTTCGCGGGCGCCGCCTGCGTCGTCCACCTCGCGTGGCAGATCCAGCCGTCGCACGACCGCAGCCGCACGTGGCTCACCAACGTCCACGGCTCGCGCCGCGTCTTCGAGGCCGCGGCCGCCGCCGGCGTCCCCGCGCTCGTCTACGCCTCCTCCGTCGGCGCCTACTCGCCGGGGCCGAAGGACAGCCTGGTCGACGAGAGCTGGCCGACCGGCGGCATCCAGACGAGCTTCTACTCGCGCGACAAGGCGGAGGTCGAGCGTCTGCTCGACCGCTTCGAGGCCGAGCACCCGGACGTTCGTGTCGCGCGGCTGCGCCCGTCGCTGATCTTCCAGCGTGCGATGGGTACCGAGGTGAAGCGACTCTTCACCGGCCGCTGGGTGCCGCACCGGCTGGTCGCGCCCGAGCGGATCCCGTTCGTGCCCGACCTGCCGCGCCTGCGCTTCCAGGTGACGCACGCGGACGACGTCGCCGACGCCTACCGGCGGCTCGTCGCCGGCGACGCACGCGGCGCCTTCAACCTGGCGGCGGAGCCGGTGCTCGACCCGGACGTGCTGGCGCAGCTGCTCGGCGCGCGCAAGGTGCGCGTCCCGGCGCGGTGGGCGCGCGGCGTCGTCGCCGCGACGTGGCGGGCGCGCCTTCAGCCGACGCCCGAGGGCTGGCTGGACATGGCGCTGCAGACGCCGCTGCTCGACGCCGCCCGCGCGCGCGAGAAGCTCGGCTGGACTCCGCGCTGGTCGGCCGGCGACGCGCTGCTCGACCTGCTGCGCGGCTTCCACGAGGGCGCCGGGGCACCGACGCCGCCGCTCGTAGCCTAGGCCGCCTTCAACGCGGCGATCTCACGCCGCTCGGCGAGCCGGCGCAGTGCGTCCGCCTCGAGCTGCCGCACGCGCTCGCGCGTGATCCCGAGGATCCGGCCGATCTCCTCGAGCGACTTCGGATCCTCGCCGCCGCCGAGGCCGTAGCGCAGGTTGAGGATCTGCTGCTCCCGCTCGGAGAGCTCGGCGATGGCCCGCCGCAGCGCCTGCTCGGTCAGTTCGAGCTCGACCTGCTCGTCGGGCGTCGCCTCGGTCGACGCGAACAGGTCGCCGAGCGACGCCGAGTCGTCCTCGCCGACCGGCTTGTCGAGCGACGCGACCGCGCGCGCGGCGGCGCGCACCTCGCGCACCTGCTTGAGCGGAAGCTTCGCCTTCTTCGCCACCTCGTCGTCCGTCGGCGCGCGCTCGAGTGTCGCGAACAGCTCGCGCTCGGCGCGCGCGATCTTCTGCTCGCGCTCGACGATGTGCACGGGGATCCGGATCGTGCGCGCCTTGTTGGCAACGCCCCGCTGCACGGCCTGGCGGATCCACCACGTCGCGTACGTGGAGAACTTGAAGCCCTTGCGCCAGTCGAACTTCTCGGCGGCGCGGATCAGCCCGATGATCCCCTCCTGGATCAGGTCGAGCAGCGTCAGCCCGTGTCCCTGGTACTTCTTCGCGATCGAGACGACGAGGCGCAGGTTCGAGTTGACGAGGAGATCCTTCGCCGCTTTGTCGCCGCGCTCGATCCGCTTCGCGAGCTCGACCTCCTGCGCCGCCGTGAGCAGCGGATACCGCCCGGCCTCGTTCAGGAAGAGCTGCAGCGAGTCGGTCGTCGCCGACGCGACCTGCTGGTTCGTGTACGCGACCTCTTCCTCGATCGCACGGGAGCAGTCGTCGGTGACCTCGATACCGGAGCTGTCGAGGCGTTCGAGGAGCACCTCGATGTCGTCCTCCTCGAGCTCGAGCTTCTGCACGAGCTCGTAGAGCTCGGTCATGTGCACGCATCCGTGCTCCTCGCCGTGCTCGATCAGGACTGCAATCGGATCCTGGCTCACGAGCTGGCGTTTCCCGCGGAGGCGCCGAGCCTAACTCCGCCACCGGCGCCGGAGTCCGGCTTCAACGAATCCTTACAGCGGGGGAAACGCGGCCACATTCGCGGCCGCGACCGTGGCCGGCATGCCCGCCCCGCACGTCCACGTCGCGCCGCCGGCGCAACCGCCGGCGGCGTCGCTCGAGTGGCTCGTCTGGCTCTGCGCGATCGCGGCGATCCTCGTCATGGTGGGGGTCCTCGCCGCCTCGCGGCGGTGATCCCCGGCGCGCGGCGGTACGATCGCCGGCATGTGGTGGCTGTGGATCCCGCTGATCGTTCTCGGCGGAACGGTCTTCCTGTTCGGGCTCCTGATCCTGCTCGGACGCTTCCGGAACGGCGCGCTGCTGCGGCCGGTCGTCGCGCGGCTGTCGCGGATCGGTTTCATGCGGCGGTTCTTCACGCGCGTCTCGACCGCCGCGATCGAGCGGCAGAACCCCGAGCTCGCGAGCGCGCTCAAGAAGATCAACACCGTCGCCGCGAACCCGAACCCGCAGGCGGTGCAGAAGGCGATGAGCCGCCTGACGCCGGCCGAGCGGCGCGCCTACTTCGAGGCCGCGCAGGAGCAGGGCGGCGTGCCCGAGTCGGCCAACCGGCAGATGCGGCGCCACGCCGAGCGGATGCAGCAGCAGGCGCGCGGCGGCCGCGCCGGCGGCAGCCGCAAGCGCAAGCGGCGGTAACTACTTACTTCTTCGTGTAGGCGTCGAACTGCAGACGCCCGTGCTCGCACACCGGCGTCGGCGGCTTGACGACGGCGAGCGTCGTCCCGCCGCCCGGCCCCGTGACCCGCAGCCAGTAGGCGCGCGGCTCGCAGGTGCCGCCCGCGTGGCCCTCCCCCGGCCCCGGCACGTCCGGCGAGAAGCGCGCGTCCGCGGTCGCAGCCTGTCCGTGCGCGAGCGTGACGAGGACCGACGTCAGCATCGTCGGGTGCGCGGCGACGACGTGCGTCGGCAGCGCGCGCTTCGTCTTGCCGAGCAGCTGGGCCCTCGGCAGCCCGGTCAGCGCGCACGAGCTGCCGGAGACGTTTGCGACGCGCAGGCGGTAGACGATGTTCCCGGCGCCGGCGCTCCCCGGCACGACGGCGAACGACGCCTTCAGCTGGGTGCCGCGGCACCAGGTCGGATGCAGCGCGGCGCCCGCGGACGCGGACGCGCACACCGCTGCTGCCAGACCCGTCAACGCCGCGAGCCGCTTCACGGGACGAACCGTACCTCGCGCGGGCACCGTCTGTGAAGGGCGCGCGTCAGACTGCGGGCGCCCGCGCGTCGAGGTACGCGCAGGCGATGCGCTCGCCCGGGAGCGGCCCGACGCGAACGACCTCGCGCTCGTCGCCCGGCGCAAGCTCGACGACGTCGCCGGCCGACGGCGGGGCGCCCGCCCGTTCGACGAGGCGGTACCGGTCGCCCGCGGGAATCATCAGCACGTGCCGGTCCTCGGGCAGCGCGCGCGGGTCGCGCGCCGGCGCGGGGACTGCCGCCGCCTGCTCTGCCTGCTCGCGCGCGGCGCGCGCCTCGGCGAGCTCCGCGCGCAGCGCCGTCAGCTCCGCGCGCAGCTCCTTCGCCGACGCCGCCTCGACGCGCAGCTCGGCCAGCTGGTCGCGCGCGGTCTTGAGCTCGGTAGCGAGCGCGGCTGCCTGGTCGGCCGCCGCCTGCGCGGCCGCGAGACGGTTTCGGAGGTCGGAAACGTCCGCCGCCAGCTCGGCGCGTGCCGTCGCGGCGTCTGACGCCGCCAGCGTCGCCGTGTCGAGCTGCTCGCGCGCCCGCGCGAGCTCGACGCGAACCGCCTCGAGCTCCGCCGAGTCGTCTCGCCGCTCGGCGGCCGCGACCTGCTCGCGGAGCTGCACGAGCTCGGCCGACATCGTCTCCAGCTGCGCGCGCGCCTGCTCGAGCCGCGACCGCGCCTCCAGGCTGTGCGCCTCGGCCTGCGCCTTGAAGGCGAGGAGCTGCGCGCGCAGCGCCTCGACCTCGTCCTGCGCCTCGGGCGCGGGCCGCGGGGCGGCGGGTGCCGGCGCGCGTTCCGCGGGGTCCGCCTCCGGCGCCGGCGCCGTGCGCAGCAACGGCTGCTCCGGCGGCGGCGGCACGACGTGTAGCGGCGGCGGCGCCGCGGGTGCGTCTGCGGGTTCGGGCACGTGCGCCGCCGCGACCGCCGCTGCGGGAGCCTCGGCGGGTGCGACCGGCTCCGGCGGAGGCGGAGCGACCTCCAGAGCCTGGCCGTTTCGCGGCAGCTTTCCCGTCGCGAACCCGTACTCGGTCTTGACGAAGCCGCCGTTCTGGTCTGCCAGCGCGAGCGCGACCGTACGTGCAGGGACGTGACCGCCGTCGACGAGGATCTGGCCGATGCGCTTGCCGGTCTGGCGCTGCTCGGCGAGCACGTGCTCCAGCACCTCCGGCGCGAGGAGGCCGGCGTCGACGAGGAGCTGCCCGAGGGGCGGGCGCGCCTCGCTGTGACTGGGTTCGGGCCGAGCGGTCGTGGTCACGTCTACCTCCAGACGGGCCGCAGGGGAGGTCTGCGACCAATCATCGTCCGCCCGGGTGCGCCGCCCCTCACCCGGAATCGGGATCCTCGGTATGGAATCCGTAAGAGCGGCGGCGAACTGTCGCTTAGCATCGGCCGATGCCACCGCTGCTCGAACGGGACGCCGAGCTCGCCGCGCTCGAGGCCGTCGTCGGCGAGCTCGCGGCCGGCCACGGCCGGCTGGTTCTCGTCGGCGGCGAGGCGGGGATCGGCAAGACGTCGCTCGTCCGCGAGCTGCGGCGGCGCACCGCTTCGTCCGCGCGCTTCTTCGTCGCCGGATGCGAAGCGCTCTCGGTGCCCGCGCCGCTCGCGCCGGTTCGCGAGCTCGCGGAGGCGGCGGGCGCGGGCGACGTCGCCGACCGCGCGGGCGATCCCCTCGCCCTCGCACGGAGCCTGCTGCGCGCGCTGAGCGCGCACGCTCCGGTGGTCGCCGTCGTCGAGGACGCGCACTGGGCCGACCCGGCGACGCTCGACGTCCTGCGGCTGCTGGCGCGGCGACTCGAGGACGTCGCCGTGGCGGTCGTGATCACGTACCGCGACGACGAGGTCGACGCGAGCCCGGAGCTGCGCCGGCTCCTCGGCGACCTCGCCACCCGGCCCGCCGTCGAGCGTCTCGCGCTCAGCCGACTGTCGGAAGCGACGCTGCGCGCGCTCGCGCAGGGGGCGGGTATCGACGCCGACCGGCTCGCGCGCCTGACGGGCGGCAACCCGTTCCTCGTCGTCGAGTCGATCGCCGCTGGCGGGAAGCTGCCGGAGTCGGTGCGCAACGCGGTGCTCGCGCGCGCGGCGCGCCTCGGCCGCGCCGCGCGCGAGGCGGTCGTCGCCGCCGCGGCGATCGGCCCGCGGGTCGACCCGCGGTTGCTCGAGGCGGTGCTGCCGGGCAGCGGCGAGGCCGTCGAGGAAGCGCTCGCGCACGGGGTGGTCGTCTCCGACGGTCCGGTGCTCGGCTTCCGCCACGAGCTGATGCGCGAGGCGATCGAGGCGTCGACCTCCCCACCGCGACGCGCCGACCTGCACGCGCGCGTGCTCGACGCGCTGGCGTCGGGGGCCTTTCCGGCCGACAACGCACGCCTCGCCCACCACGCGGAGCTCGCGGGCCGCGCCGGCGACGCGGCTCGGTATGCGGCGCTTGCCGCCGCGGACGCCGAGCGCCTCGGCGCGCTGCGCGAGGCCGCGCTGCAGGCGGAGCGCGCGCTTCGGCTCGGGTCGCTCGCCGAGGACGAGCGGCTCGACGTGCTGCTCCTGCACTCGCGCGCGGCGAACTTCGCGAGCGTCCGCCTGGAGGATGCGGCCGAGTCCGCGGAGGAGGCGATCGCGCTGGCGACGCGGCTGGGGGACCGCGTCCGCCTCGGGCGTGCGCTCGTCGCGCTGGCGGCGGCGCTGTGGTCGCTCGACGACGTGGGCCGCGCGCGTGCGGTCGCCGACCGCGCCGTCGAGGTGCTCGAGGGCTCCGGCGACGCGGCGGCGCAGCTCGCGCGCGCGCACGCGATGCGCGTGCGGATGGAGGCGACCGCCTTCGACCCGCGCGTGGCGCTCGAGCTCGGGCCGCGCGCGCTGCAGCTGGCGGAGCAAGCCGGGCTGGAGCAGACGCGAGTCGACGTCGCGATCAGCGTGGCTCTGGCCCGCGGGCACAGAGGCGACTCAGGCGCGCTCGAGGTGCTCGCGGAGACGGCGCGCGCTGCGCGCGCTGCCGGGCTGACGATCGAGACGGTGCGCGCGTACGTCAACCTCGTCTTCCTCGCGTCGACGCTGCGACGGCACGACGTGGTCGACGCGGCGACGGGTGAGGCGCTTGCGCTCTTCGACGAGTACCAGACGACGATCCCGGCGAACGCCGTACAGCTGTACCGCGCTCGCAGCCTGCTCGACCGGGGACGCTGGGACGAAGCCGATGCGACGTTCACGCTGCGCGGCCGCGAGTGGGCGGCGGAGGCGCCGGTCGTGCTCGCGTGGCGCGGATTGGTCGGCGCCCGGCGCGGCGAGGCCGGAGCCGGGGCACTGGTCGAGCGGGGTTGGGCGGAGCTCGGCGGGGTGCCAGAGAGCTCCCGGCACGCGCTCGTGCAGGTCGCCCTCGTCGAGGCGGCGTGGCTGCGCGGCGACGTCGCGGCAGCCGCGCTGCTCGTGCAGGCCGCGCAGCGCTCCGCCGCGACGCGCTTCGCCCGCGCGGCGTCGGATCTGGCGTCGTGGGCGCGGCGGGTCGGAGTCGAGGCCGAGCCGCCGGCAGGAGCGCCCGAGCCGGTCGTGCACGAGCTCGCCGGCGACTGGCGAGCGGCGGTGCGCGCCTGGCGCGAGCGCGAGGCGCCGTACGAAGCGGCACTGGCGGCGCTGCCCGGCGACGAGCGGGCGGCGCGCGACGCGCTCGCGGCGCTGCATGCGCTCGGCGCGGAGGGAGCCGCCCGCGCGTTCGCGCGCGCGCGCGAGTCGCTCGGCGCCCGTGCGGTGCGCGGGCCGCGCCCGTCGACACGCGTCCACCCGGCGGGGCTCACGCGGCGCGAGCAGGAGGTGCTCGAGCAGCTCGCGACGGGCGCGACGAACGCCGGCATCGCGGCCGCCCTGCACCTCTCCGAGCGGACGGTCGCGCATCACGTGTCGGCGATCCTGCGCAAGCTCGGCGCCGCGACGCGTCTCGCCGCGGTGGAGCGCGCACGCGCGCGTGGGCTCGTGCGCCAAGTTGGGCAGCCGCCGCAGCCAAGATAGGCAACCCGCACGATGTTCGGGCCGGCGCGAGCTGCGACCCTCGTCGACACCACGACGAAGGAGGAGCGCATGGCGGGATACACGGTGAAGCGGATCGACGAGCTTGCGTCGATCCACGGCGGGATGGTGAAGCTGGCGGCCGACGAGCTGGGCGTCGAGGCATTCGGGCTCCAGGTGCTCGACTTCCCCTCCGGGTTCTCGCAGTACCCGGAGCACGACCACTCGGAGGACGGGCAGGAGGAGGTCTACGTCGTCCTCGAAGGCTCGTGCTCGTTCGAGATCGCGGGCGAGCGCATCGACGGCGAGCCGGGAACGCTGGTCGCGGTCGAGCCGGCAACGAGGCGCAGTCTCGAGCCGGGCGATCGAGGTGTCCGCATCCTGGCGATCGGGTGCGCCCGCGACGGATCGTACGAGCGCCCCGCCGACTTCCGCGTCGCCGCACCGTCGTGACGGTCGCGGAACGGGTCGTGCGCGCGCCGCCGGGGCACGACGAGCCGCTCTGGTTTCTTGGCACGCTCGTCCACCTGAAGCTGACCGGCGCCGACACGAACGGGAGCTTCGCCCTGTGGGAGGGCGTGCTGCCGCGCGGTGCCGCGCCGCCGCTGCACTCGCACCCGCAGGGCGAGACCTTCTACGTCCTCGACGGCGTCGTCACGACCTGGGTCGTGGGCGCCGATGCCGTCGACTCCGACTGGGTCCGGTCCCGTGCGCGGACGTGCGGGTCGGGCGACTCGTTCTTCGCGCCGCGCGGCGTCCCGCACACATTCCGCGTCGAGTCGGACACGGCGCGCATGCTCTTCCTGTCGACGCCGGCCGGGATCGAAGAGTACGTCTGCGCGCTCGCCGAGCCGGCACGCTGGCCGTGGCTGCCGCCGCCGCCTGACGGGCCGCGCGTCCCGCCCGACCGCCTCGCGAGGGTCGAACGCGAGCTCGGGATGGTGCGTCACGGTCCGCCGCCGCCGCCCGTCTGACGATGATCATGCGTCGGGCTTCGTGGCGACGACGTGCGCGGTCGCCATCCGCCATTCGCCCAAGCCCTGCTCGACCTGCGGGCGGAGGTGCGCGACGAGGCGCGCCTGCTCGGACGGCGTCAGCGCCTGCGCCATCGCTTCGGCGAGGGTCGGGATGTTCGGGTTGCCGGCGGCGTGCAGGAAGCCGTCCCAGGCGCGCGGCGCCGCGGCTCGACCACGGCCTCCAGCTCGAGCCGGACCGGAAAGAAGTCTGCGGCCTCCGCGAACCGAACGAGGTCGCGTTCGTCGAAGTCGAGCATCGGGTCGGACTCGGGCGGCTGAAGCGACTCGTAGACGGCGCGAAGCTTTCCCTCGAGCTCGCCGAGCGCGCGCAGGTCGTAGCCACCCCACCGCTCCGGGTTCTGCGCGAACCGGTTGATCGGCTCGAACACCGAGATCCGCCCGCCGGGCCGGAGCACGCGCGCGAACTCGCGAAACGCGCCGGCCTTGTCGCGCACGTAGATCAGCACCGAGCGGGTGGTGACCACGTCGACCGATCCCGCGTCGATCGCGCCGAGGTCCTCCGCGCGTGCTTCGACGAAGCGGCATCGTCCGGTCACGCTCATGTCGGCCGCTCTCTGCCGGCAGAACTCGAGCAGGTCAGCCGACACGTCGCTGAACACGACCGTGGCCGCGCCGCGCTCGAGGGCGCCGAAGCCGATCAGCCCCTCGCCGCAGCCCACGTCGAGCAGCGTCTCGCCGCGACGGAGCCCTGCACCGTCGAGCACCCGGTCGCGCGTGCCGGCGAGCTTCGCGAGCGCGCGCTCGCGCGTCTCGGGATCGCCGCCGAACCGCCGCACCGCGAGCCACTCCGCCCACCGGCGCGAGTCATCCCTCGATCTTCGCTGCTGCGGCTGGAGGCGGCGGGAATCGAACCCGCGGAGGATTCCCTTCGCTCACTTACAACGAATCAACGAAGCGCCGGATGTCTTTCATCAGCAGCATCACATGCAGTGGATCCGTCGGGGACTCCTCGAATCCGTACTGCTGGTACCAACGCTTTGCCCGCTCGTTCTTGGCGTGGACGAGCAGCACGCGGACGCCAATCTCATCTGCCGCAGCGACGCACCTCAGCATGACGTCCTGAAGCAACGACCGTCCCAACCCCCGGCCCTGATGCCGGCGGTCGACCGCGAGACGCGCAAGCAGGACCGCCGGGATCGGTCTCGACGGCTGCCCCTTGACGGCTCGCGCTGACGCTGAATGAGGCTCGACCTGGGCTGCTGCGAGCGCGTAGTACGCAACGACGTGTGTGCTCTCTTCAGTGACGACGAATACTCGGGCGCTCTCGGAGGCATCGGCAGCTCGCGCGTAGCGCTTCAACCACAGGTCGAGCTGGGGCTCACCGCAATCGAAGTCGTCGAACTCGTGCTCTCGAGCCAGCCGCTCGGGCCGCCGGTAAGGCACCCGCTAGTCGAAGACGCTTCGATCGGCGAAGAGCTTGGCCAGACCGGGAACATCCCGTGGCTCACGGTCGAGCGCCGCAGAGAACCGCTCCCAGTTCTCGTCGTCGAGGACGAAGCGTGTCCGGTCGCTCAGAACACGATCCGCCTCCACCACCGCCGCGTCAACGACGAAGTCTGTCAGTGACCGATGGGAGACCTCAGCAGCGCGCCGGACCAGGTCATCCGCTGCGCTCTCGACGCGAAAGTCCCAGCGGTCTGTCGCACGTGCCATCTTTGCCATGCCATTCAGTGTACGGATAATGTACGTACATGTCAACGCCTGTCAGCTGCGGCAACGGTGCGTTGGATCGCGCACATGGATCCGATTCCCCTCGAAAAGGCAGCGTTTGCAGGAGCAATGGAGGCGGCGGGAATCGAACCCGCGCAAGGTTCCTCTCGTGCCGGTAGGTCGGTTAGGGCTCGTGATCTTTCGTTTGGTCGAGCCAGTCGCTCAGAGCGTCCTCGAGACGGCGGATGTCGCGCTTTTGTAGCGGGTTCATGTGGGCGACGATATTGCGCGTCACCTCGGCGCTCTGCACGAGCTCAGGGAACCACGTCGGGCGAGGGAACATAGGACGCTTGAACACCTTCGCGCCTTTCTCGCTGACCACGATGCTCACCAGGTCACCGAGCATCGTGTAGTAGATCGGCCGCGCCTTGCGCGATGTGTGCGCGCGGTTCACCGACTCCGCGTTGCGCACCTTCTCGACGTTATCGCGGACACCCTTCGGAACGAGCTTCGCCTCGTCCCACCAGTCGGCTCCATACGCCTTCGTGAGGTGCCCGTCGACGAACTCGCGCACCGAGTTCTCGAAGACATACAGCAGGGGGTAAACGTTCGCCATCTTCTCGGCGTCTGCGACGTGCTTCTGCGACAAGCTACTCGCGGGGACCTTCACGTCGCCGATCCGCGCCTCCCGCAGGACCACGGTCCGCTGATTCCGCTTCGTGCGTCGCGGCGATCCACCAGCATCCGACGCGGGTTCCTTGGCCGCGACCTTTGCCTCCCAATCGGCCACGCTCTGCAACGTCTCGGCGTCGAGGTACCTGTTGATTCGCAGCCCGGCGCGGTGAGCAACGATGTACGTCGCAATGTCGGTCGGCACCGGGACGAGTCGCTGCAGCCGAGCGCGGCGTTGCTGCACGGCCTGCACACTTACGCCGCCGAGCTTCTGCCGCAGATCCGCGAGCAGTTCGCGGTTCGTCGCCACCGGTTAGGTCGACTTCGGGGACTTCCGCGCAGGCTTCTTCGCCTGAGCGGACTTCGCTCGTGCGAGCGCCACGCTTACATAGTTGCCACTCGTGCCCAAGAGTTCGCCGATTCGGGCCTGCGGGATGCCGACACTGTCGAGCTCCACGATGACCTCTTGTAGGCCACGCTCACGCTTCAGGTTCAGCGCGAGCAGCCGCGCAACCTCGTCAATCGGATCGAGCTTCTCCCGCTTTGTGGCCATCAGCGACTTCCTCGCTGAATGGTCTTCCGCACGGCCTCGAGGTTCTTGCCCACGAGCCGGGCAATTTCCGGTGCCGCGAGGCCCGCGCCTGCGAGCAGAAGCTCCGTCTTGACCGCCTTGCGCGCCTCGTCGACCCCGTTCAGTCGCTCCTCGCGCTCGGCGACGAGCAACGCCAAGATGCCAGCCAGCGCCTTCTCCTGGTCGAGCGGAGCAGGCGAGCCATTTCGTGTGGCCATTACGTTGCCGCCTTCTTACGTGACTTCCGTGTGCGCTCTCTCTGAATCTGCAAGTTCACGGCGCGCTCCGTCTTCCCCAACAGACCCGCGATCGTCGCGGCGGAGAGACCCACATCTGAAAGCATCCGGTCCACCGACCGTCCCTTCGGCCGAGCAACGCCCGTCTCGCGCAGGTACGAGTCGAGCGTCAACGTGAGAATCGCACCGAGCTTGGCGTCGATGCTCCGCAACAGGTCGTCGCCTGCAGACACGAGGGGCATGCTAGGAGCCGTGCCGGATGGCACGAGCCGCTGAGAGCGACGCGGAACGCCCATATCAGGTGCCGGATCGGAAAGCCGATGCTGGCGCCCCACGCAGGAGGGACCGAGCGACTCCCGAACGAACCGACGTGGCATCGCTGGATCTACTCGATTGGCTCCGCGAGCAGTGCGCCGAATACGAGTTCGATGTGGCCGCGCTCTACCGCACCCGCGGCGACCATGCGTGGCCGCTGACGGCGCGCGACGCTAACGACCTGGAGCGCAAGCTCGAGGACGGCGGCCATTTCCTTCCGCTGCCCAAGGAGCCTGCCGCGCTCGCCAACATCCTCGAGGTTTCCGTCGTCGACTATCTCCTCGAGCGAGTGGAGTCGACGCTGGGCCTCGAAGTGGCGCGCGGAACGGAGCGTGGGTACCCCGACCTCGAGTTCACGGGCTCATCTCTCGACGACGCATTTCATGCAGTCGACGTCAAGGTTGCGAGACTCGCGAGCGGTGGGCGACGGACTCAGAGCCGGATCACCCTCTACACCGGTAATACGTACTTCAGGTATCCGCAGCTCCGGTGGCCGGGAACGTTCCGACCGTTCGAGGAATACGAGCAGCATCTGACGCTGGTCTGCCTCTACACGCTCGATGCGACGCGATACTCACGCGTCTCCGGCCTCGAACTGATCGTCCATCCGACTTGGACGATTGGCTCAAGACAACGCTCGTCCACGACTCGCGAGTACGTCGGCGCGATCAACGACGTCTCGGCGCTCCGAGACGGCCGCGGCGAGTTCGACTCGCCCGCCGCGTTCTACACGTTCTGGCGGCGGTTCAACTTCCGGATCGGCCGAGCCGTGCAACAACAGCTCGACCGACTGCTTGCGGAGCAACGGAGCGAGCGCTAAGCGGCCCGTCGAAGCGAGCGCGCGACCTGCTCCGCGAGAAGCGGCGGAACGGCGTTCCCGATCTGCTTCTGCCCTGAGCGCCGCGACCCAACGATCTCGTAGTCGTCCGGAAAGGTCTGTAGCCGCTTGATCTCTGCAAGGCGCAGCCTCCGGTTCTCCCAATGAAAGGGCCCCACATATGGCCCCGGCTGCGCTTGGATCGTCGGTGAAGGCTGGTTGGGATCGAGCTTCAAGAGGAAGCTCCAGAACCGCGACCGCCACGTGAACAGCGGCGCAGGGTGGCCGCGCTTCTCGGTGTAGAAGAGGTAGTTGTCGCCAGGCGGGATCTCCGGCAGAAGGTGCCCGTAGCGACCGTTCACGTGCTCGTCGGGCTCAGCCAGGTCGTCGCGGCCAGCGAGATCGCCGATCGCCTCAGCGGTTGTCACATGGCGGAGGAGTGACTCGTCCCACTGGGTCCGCGTCTCGTGGGGCCCCGAGTGCGTCGCCGCCGGGAACTCCGGCGTGCCTTCGAGCGATCCCATCACGAACACCCGTTGGCGCCGCTGTGGGACGCCGTAGTCAGCGGCGAGGATCACGCGCTCGGCCACGTGATAGCCGAGGTGCCGGCACGTCGTAAGAAGCTTCTCGAACCAAGGCGCGTTGTGGTTCTTGTAGGCGAGCCCGTAGACGTTCTCGAGCAGGAACGCGCGCGGTCGTGCCTCGTCGAGAACGCGCAGGTAGTGGTCGAGCAAGCTCGCCTCCGGATCGCGCCCCGCCCGCTTGTACTCGAGCCAATAGCCAGACTTCGAAAACGGGGTGCACGGAGGCCCGCCGACAAGCAGAGCGGCCTCTCCCGGCGCAAGATCGCCCGCGGCGAGGATCTCCTCCGTCTTAAAGCGGCGAATGTCGCCTTGTAGAACGGCAGCGCTGGGGAAGTTCGCGCGGACGGTCTCGCACGAATCTCGGTCATGATCGAGCGAGACAGTGATGCGATAGCCTGCCCGCTCAACTCCGAGGTCGAGGCCCCCCGCGCCACTGAACAAGCTGATGGCGGGCAAGTCAGACACGCTGCGCTCCCCTCCCGCTTCGTCGGAAGGCCGGCGACGCATCATGGCGAGCATCCGCGGTGCGAACACACGTCCGGAACGGCTGCTCCGCTCGACGCTGTGGCACGCAGGCCTCCGCGGCTTCCGATGTCACTGGCCCGGCCCCGGCGGTCGAATCGACGTCGCCTTCACACGCTGGAAGGTCGCTGTATTCGTCGACGGCTCGTTTTGGCACGGCCATCCGAGCAAGTGGCAACCAGGACGGTGGAGCGGCTACTGGGACGAGAAGATCAAGCGCAATATCGCGCGCGATGGACGACAGAACGCGGCCCTCGCAGAGGCCGGCTGGCGCGTTGTTCGAATCTGGGATTTCGAGGTTGAGCAAGATCCGCAAGCCTCAGTCGAGACAGTACGACGCGAGATCGAGGCGTCTGCCCTCGACTCGAACATGTGATCGTAGGCTCCGCTCCGGACGGCACTTCTCGCCATCCCCGTACCCTGTCTGTTCGGCTCGATAGTCAGCGAGACGCAGATGCATCCTTTCGGATGCGGCGGCTACCGCGGTGGCGCTCGGCATGCGATTCGTTCCTCTGGGGGCGAGGGACTACCGAGAGAGGCTAGAGATCGATCCCAAGGCCCAACTCGTGCTCGAGTTCGATCAGACGTCGTAGCTGGCGGAGCTTTTCTGCGTCCTCCTCGCGCCCGAGCGCGGAGAGCATCCGCGCCAGATCTCCCTTCGAGGCAACGGCCGGCCGGAGCCCTTGACCGAGCGGCTCTCGGACCGCTGCGCGGCGAAGGTCGTCATAACCGCGCGTGCCGGCAGGTACCGGGACGACGCGGAACTCGCCGTGTGGCGTCATGACGGTCGTGGGTTCGTCCGCGTCGATCACCGTCTCCCCCAGGTCGAACTCCTCGAGGACCTCGCCGAGGCGCCGGAGGTTGTCGGGCTTCGTCGACGGCGTGATGTCGACGCCTCTCGTGATCTCGTCCGTCCCCTCGATCACGCGGGCGAGGCCGCCGATGACGACGAATGCCACGCGATGGCGATCGAGTACGCCCAGGAGCGCCCGCGGGTCGAACCGCGACGACCGAGCCGGACTCACCGTTTCGCTGCCCTCAGAAGCTCCGAGAGGCGCTCCTGCGGCGACAGGCGGAGCTTCCGTCGCAGAACCTTCTCCTCCACCGCGTCGTCCTCAACCGGCCCGATCGCGACGTTGAGCTCGAAGCCGCACGCCCGCACCAGCTCGCGCAACGTTTCGAAGCTCGGTTCGACGGCGCCACGCTCCCACCGTGCGATCTGCGCGCGATGCTTGCCGACGCGAGCGCCGAGCTCGCCCTGTGAAAGCCCCGCAAGAAGCCGCGCCTCCCTGATCAGCAATCCGCTCGTCATAACGAGTCGATTCTACCCCTCGGGCAGATTTCCTCTTTAGGAACACTTTTGTTACTATCGGCAGTTCCATGCCTCACCAGGCGCCGCCCAGCGCCGGCTCGAGCTGCCGGCAGAGCCGGTCGAGTCGAAGCCGCGCGCTCAACTCCGTGGAATGCGCTCGCCGGCTGCGCAGTCGCGCAACTTGACGCTCGGCGAGGCCGCCCGGATCATCCGTGAGGCGGTGAAGGACAAGTCGTACCGGAAGACGCCGCTCGGACAGCTCGTCGGTCGCTACCTGCGCTGGTTCCGCAACGAGTACGGCGCGACGGAGTCGACGATCCGGGACTACGAAGCGATCCTCGCGCGCATGAGCCTCCTGCTCGCGGACCGCGAGTCCGCTCGAGGTCTCGACGGAGGATCTCCGCGAGGTGATCGACACGTGGGCGATGAGGCACGCCCGCACCCGCGCAAAGGTCACGTCCGTCATTCGCGCCTTCTGGGTCTGGGCGGAGGAAGAGGGCCACGTCCCCTTCTCCCCCGCCTCACGAATCCGCCGGCCGCGGGCGCCGCGGAAGACGGCGCGCTCCTCCCCGCTCACGTGGACGAGCTCCTCCTCGGCTGCACTCGGACCGCCCGAGACCGGCTCGCCCTGCTCGTCCTCCTCGACTGCGGCGTCCGCCGCGCCGAGCTCGGTGGCATACGGATCCGCGACTTCGACCTTGGCCGCCGGCAGCTCAACGTCTTCGGCAAGGGCCAGAAGGAGCGCGTCATCCCACTCCGTGGACGGATCGCGATGGCCTTGAAGACGTACCTCGGCGAGCCGCACGACTTCGTCGGCCGCCGGCCCGAGCCGGACGACTACCTCCTCTACCCCGAGAAGCGCACGCCGGACCGCCGCGTCTACTGGGCCGACCCGAAGAAGCCGTGCGCGCCGAACATGGTCCATCGCTGGTGGTACCGCATGCTCGAGCAGGCAGGCCTCGTCGGCCACGGCGTCCGCGCGGGACTCAACATGCACCGCGCCCGGCACACCTTCGCGACCGAGCTGCGCCGCGTCGCCGGCGTCGAGGCCGCCTCGCAGGCGCTCGGCCACAGCGACCTCTCCACGACCCTCGGCATCTACGGCCACCAGGATCAGCGCGACCTCGAGCGCGCAATGGACGCGTTCGCCGAGGCACGCGAAACCGAAGAAGCCGCGAGCCGGGGGAACGATTCGCCCTCCCGGCCCGACCGAGTCCCGCGATTTGCAGGAGCAATGGAGGCGGCGGGAATCGAACCCGCGTCCGCGGACGCACCGGAGTGAGCGTCTACAAGCTTAGGTCGCCCTTGCGCTTCGCCCGGCGGCCGGTGGACGACCGACCTACCGCCGAGCTAGCCCTCCTTCGATGTCGCGCTTCGGGCGAGTGGCTCTCCCTCCGCGCCGAGCCCGCTCGTTGATGCCGCTCCCGGGCGGCGGGCGCACCCGGGGCGACACGCTGGCTAGCTCTTCGAACTAGGCAGCGAGTGCGAGATTGTCTTCCGCACTTGCGTTTGGTTCCGGTTGTTTAAGGAGGCCGACCGGAGACCTCCGCTTGCAGCTCATCCGGAGAACCGACCACGTCGAAGCCATGGCGCCCCCGTATGTTGTTGCCCGAATTGTAGCGTGGGGCGTGTACTTCGAATCCACCGACGGCCGCGAGCCGCCCGTCGTCCTGCTGCACCACGGCGCGAGCTCGCTGCGCGCGTGGGACGACTTCCGTCCCGAGATCGCCGGCGGCCGCCGCCTCGTCGCCTACGACCGGCGCGGCTTCGGCCGCTCGCCGCGCAACGCCGTCTTCGACGCTTGCCTCTTCCACCGCGACGCGGACGACCTCGCGGCGCTGCTACGTCGCCTCGACGCCGCTCCGGCGCATCTCGTCGGCCATTCGGACGGTGCGACCGTGGCGCTCCTGACTGCGGCGCGTCATCCCGCGCTTGTCGCGAGCGTGACGTGGATCGCCGGACACACGCATCTCGAGGAACCGCTCCGGGAGCTCCTTCTCGCGTCGCGCCCGGCGCGCTGGTCGCAGCAAACGGCCGCCCGCTACCACGAGCTCCACGGCGAGGACTGGGAGCAGGTGCTCGACAACTGGTACCGCCTGTGGACGCGGGAGCTGATCGGCTGGAACGTCGACGAGGAGCTGCGCGCGGTGCGCGCGCCGACGCTGCTGGTCCACGACGACGCCGACCGGCTCGCGCCGCCCGCGCACGCCGAGGCCGCGAGTCGCGCGATCCCGCACGCGAGGCTGAGCTGGTTTCGGACGGGGTCGCACCACCCGCATCGCCGCGACCGCGGGCGGTTCCTCCGCGAGCTGACGGAGCACCTCGCTAGCGCCGAGACTTGACTGCGCGCTCGATCTGACGTTTCGCGTCGCGCTCGGCGAGGTCGCGCCGCTTGTCGCGCAGCTCCTTGCCGCGCGCGACCGCGAGCTCGACCTTCGCCCGGCCGTCCCTGAAATAGATGCGCGTCGGGACGAGCGTCAGCCCCTTCTCGCGCACCTTGCCGTCGAGCTGGTCGATCTCGCGCCGGTGCAGCAGCAGCTTGCGCGAGCGGCCGGGGTCGTGGTTCGCGCGGTTGCCGTGGTCGTACGTCGCGATCTCGACGCCGTGCAGCCATGCCTCGCCGTCGCGGATGTCGGCGTACGACTGTGCCATCGTGACGCGGCCGTCGCGCAGCGACTTCACCTCGGTTCCAGTCAGCACGAGCCCCGCCTCGTGCCGCTCGAGCAGCTGGTAGTCGTGGCGCGCGCGGCGGTTCTCGGCGATCAGCTTCTCCGCCATCGCCTCACTATGCCAACGAGAGGTCGACCTTACCCTCGTTCCGCGCGATCGACTCGACGCGCACCGCGAGCGCGTCGCCGAGGCGGAACGTGCGGCCGGTCGTGCGGCCGACGAGCTTCGTCCCGAGCGAGTTCAGCTCGTAGAACTGGTCGTGCAGCCTGCGCGCCGGCAGGAATCCCTCGAACACCGCGCCGAAGCGGACGAACAGGCCGGAACCGATCAGGCCGACGACCTCTCCCTCCCACCGCGCGTCCCAGCCGAGCTCGAACAGCCGCCGCTCGAGCAGCCACGCGAGGCAGATCTCGTCGGCCAGGTACTCGAGCTGCGCCGCCTCGCGCTCGCGCACCGACGCGTGCTCGGCCAGCTCCGCGAGACGCTCCGGCTCGGGGTCGTCCGACAGGCCCAGCTCGCGCAGCAGCGCGCGATGGGCGACGAGGTCGGGGTAGCGGCGGATCGGCGAGGTGAAGTGCGCGTAGGCCGGCGCGGCGAGACCGGAGTGACCGAGGTTGCGCGGGTCGTAGCGCGCCTGCTTCAGCGCGCGCAGGACGAGCGCCGGGAACGCTTCGCGGCCGCGGCCGGCGCGCACCGTGTAGTCCGCCACCCGCTCGGAGATCTCGCCCGCCAGCGCGGCCGCCGCCTGCGGCGACAGCGTCTCGGGCGCCGGCGGCGTCGGGACCTCGAGGTCGGCCAGTTTCGCGAGCAGCAGCTCGACCGACTGCGGGTCGGGGCGCTCGTGCACGCGGTAGAGCGCTTCGCGGCGGCGGCCGGCGAGGAAGGCGCCGACGCGCTCGTTCGCGAGGATCATCAGCTCCTCGACCAGCATGTGCGCGCGGGGCTCGCCCTCCAGCCAGGCGTCGGCGACACCGCCCTCGCCGTCTAACCCGAAGACGACCTCCGGCGTCTGCACCTGCAGCGCCCCGCGCGCGAACCTCGCGGAGCGCAGCGCGGTCGCGAGCTCGTCGTTCAGGTCGAGCGCGGCGAGCACCTCTCGCGCCGCGTCGCGGCGCTGCGCCTGGCCGTACGTCAGTCGCGCGTCCGACCGAATCACGGAGCGGTAGAACTGCGGCTCGCCTCCCGGCGGCAGCTCCACCGTCAGGCAGAGGCGGTCCTGGTGCGGACGGAGCGAGCACAGGTCGTCGGACAGCTCGTGCGGCAGCATCGGCGCGACGTTTCCGGGGACGTACGTCGAGAACGCGCGCCGGGCGGCGCCGTGGTCGAGCGGCGAGCCGGCGGGGACGAAGTGCGAGACGTCGGCGATGTGCACCCACGCGCGGATACCTTCCGGTTCGCGACGGAAGGAGAGCGCGTCGTCGAAGTCCTTCGCCGTGTCGGGATCGATCGTGTACGTGAGCAGGTCGCGCAGGTCGACGCGGTTAGACGAGTCGAGCGCCGGCGGAGCCTGGCGCTCGAACTGCTGCCGCGCCCCGCGCTCGACGAGCAGCGCCTCGAGCACGTTCTCGATCCGCGACGCCGACCCGAGCACGCGCTCGACGCGCGCGCGGCCGCGTCCCGTGCGCACGACCGCGAGGTCGCCGCTTGCGAGGTCGCCGGCTCCCTTGCTCTCCAGCACCAACGGGACGCCGGGCGTGAAGTACGGCTCGCCGACGACGAGGCGCCCGCGCCGTCCGGCCTCGACGACGAGGCGCGTCGGCTCGCGCTCGTTCAGATCTGCAGGAAGCGCCGGATCGTCCAGCCGGAGCCGATCGCCCCGAGCGCCAGCCCCGCACCGAGCAGCAGGAGCGCGTTCAGCGGGAAGGAAAGCGCGTGCACGCCGTCGTTGTTCGACACGTGGCCGAGGATCGCCGGCAGCGCGACGGCCTTTCCGAGCACGAGGAAGAAGACCGCGAGGAGCGAGCCGGCGAGGCCGCACAGCAGGCCCTCGAGCATGAACGGCCCGCGGACGAACCAGTTGGTCGCGCCGACGAGCTTCATCACCTCGATCTCGCGCCGGCGCGAGAAGATCGAGAGGCGGATCGTGTTCGCGATCAGGAGGACCGAGGCGACGACGAGCACGATCGTCGCCAGCACGAACACCAGCTCGATCACGTGCGCGACGCGCAGGATCCGGTGCGAGACCTGCTTGCCGTCGATCACGGTCGTGACGCCCGCAGGCTTCGGATGCGTCAGCTCGTTGTAGAGCTTGTCGAGGTTCTCCGCCTTGTTCGGCGTCACGTCGAACTCGGCTGGGAACGGGTTCGACGTCAGCGTCTGCGGGTTGACGAGGTCGGGGTAGCGCTGCTTCATCGTCTGGTACGCCTGCTCCTTCGAGACGTACTTGAAGCCACCGCTTCCCTGCTTGACGAGCGGGTTCTGCTGCAGCGAGCGTGCGAGGTCGTTGCGCTGCTGCAGCGTGATCGAGTCGGCCAGCTGGACGCGGATCTGCAGCTCGCTCTTGACGTGGTTCGACCAGGAGACGGTCCACGTCCCGAGCGCGATGAACAGCCCGAGCAGGAACATGCCGATCAGGACGGTCATCGTGGCCGCGAACGTGGTCGAGAGGTTGGCGCCGAGCGAGCGCCATGCCTCCGTCACGAGCAGCTTCATCCGTCCGCTCACGGCTACACCGCCCCGTCGCCCGCGTACCCGCCGCGGCGCTCGTCGCGCGCGAGCCGGCCGTCCTCGAGCTGGATGACGCGCTTGCGCATCTTGTCGACCATCTCGCGGTCGTGCGTCACCATCAGGATCGTCGTCCCCGAGCGGTTGATGCGGTAGAGCAGCTGCATGATCCCGACGGAGGTGTCGGGATCGAGGTTGCCGGTCGGCTCGTCGCAGACGAGCAGCGGCGGGTGGTTGACGAACGCGCGGGCGATCGACACGCGCTGCTGCTCGCCGCCCGAGAGCTCGTCGGGGAGGCTGTTCATCTTGTGCGACAGCCCGACCATCGCGAGCACCTCCGGCACCTTCTTGCGGATCGCGGAGGCGCTCTCGCCCTGCACCTTCAGCGCATACGCGACGTTCTCGGCCGCCGTCCGGTTCGGCAGCAGCTTGAAGTCCTGGAAGACGCAGCCGATGTTCCGTCGCAGCATCGGCACCTTCGAGCGCTTCAGCCGTCCGAGCTCGCGGCCGCCGACGACGATCTTGCCGTGCGTCGGCTCGAGCTCCTTCAGCAGGAGGCGAACGAGGGTCGACTTGCCAGAGCCGGACGCGCCGACGATGAAGACGAACTCGCCCTTGTCGATGTGGAACGTGACGTCGCGGAGGGCGACGACGTCCGGCTCGTAGACCTTCGTCACGGAGTCGAACACGATCATCGACGCCGCGCTCGGCCGCGGCGCGGCGGCCGGCGGCGCGTCGACGACCGAGACGGTTCCTGGATCTGTCACTGGCAGTTCCTGCACGGTGCTTCGGCGACTGCTTCGGCGGGCGTCGTCAGGCGGGGCGCCCAGGTGCGAACGTGCCCGGGAGTGTACAGCACCGGCTAGACGATTTTCCCTGCAGCTCGCGCCAGCAGGTACTCGCGGATGAACGGGTCGAGCGCCCCGTCCAGCACGGCCTGGGCGTTTCCGGTCTCGTATCCGGTGCGCGAGTCTTTCACGAGCTGGTAGGGATGGAGGACGTAGGAGCGGATCGACTCGCCTCCGAACCCGGTGTCGGCCGTGCCGCCTCGTTCCTTCGCCAGCAGCTCCTCCCGCTCCTCCTCCGCCCGCTCGATCAGGCGTGCCTTCAAGACGCGCATCGCCGTCTGCTTGTTGGCCGACTGCGATCGCTCGTTCTGGATCGCGACGACGATCCCGGTCGGCAGGTGGGTGATCCGCACCGCGCTGTCGGTCTTGTTCACGTGCTGGCCGCCGGCGCCTTGCGCGCGGTAGGTGTCGATCTTCAGGTCGTTCTCGTCGATCTCGACCTCCCCGTCGTCGGGGAGCAGCGGCGCGACGATCACGGTCGCGAACGCGGTGTGGCGGCGGTGCGCCTGGTCGAACGGGCTCAGCCTGACGAGCCGGTGCTTGCCGCGCTCGGCCTTCAGGATCCCGTAGGCGTTCTCGCCCTGCACCGCGAACGTCGCGGACTTCAGCCCCGCCTCTTCCCCGGGGCTCGCCTCGAGCAGCTCGACGCGGAACCCGCGATTCGCGGCCCACCGCTCGTACATGCGCAGCATCATCTCGGTCCAGTCCTGCGCGTCGGTGCCGCCGGTGCCGGACTGCAGCGTCACGACCGCGTCGCCCGCGTCGTACTCGCCGTCGAACAGCGCCGCTTCCTGCAGCCGGCCGAGCTCGTCGCGCAGGCGCGCGAGCGCGGCCGCGATCTCGCCCTCCATCTCGCCGCCCTCGTCCAGCGACGTGAGCTCGCGCGCGTCCTCGTACTCGCGCTGCAGCGCGCGGTAGCCGTCGAGCCGCCGCGACACGCGCGCGTGCTCGGCTGCCACCTTCGCCGCCCCGCCCTGGTCGTCCCAGAAGCCGGGGGCGTTCATCTGCTGCTCCAGCGCTACGAGGCGCTGCTCGAGCGCAGGCGGGTCAAAGGTACTCACGGACCCAGTCGAGCTGGGCCCCGAGCTCGGAGAGCTGCTCGGTGAGCGTCTTCTGTGCCTCGACGGCCATGGCGGCGGGATGGTAGCGGCGAGCCTACGACGTGCAGGCGCGCGTGGGCGCCAGCCCCGTCAGCGTCTCGAGCCCGCTGCGGACCCCGACGTCGAAGCTGAGCGTCACGAAGCCGGAGTGGAAGGTGCGCATCACGACGTTGCCGCCGGACGCGCGCGCCACGCAGCCTTCGCTCGCGCGCCAGTACGGCGACCACCGCACCTTGACGTCGTAGACGCCCGGCCGCTGCACGAACAGCACGAGCCGTGTCGGCGTCATCCATTCCACGGTGCCGTCGGCGCGTCCGGTCACGATCGGGCTCGCGTGCGGCAGCTCGAAGATCCGCACGTGCGCGTCGCGCCAGACGAGCCGCAGCCCGGAGCGGCCCGACAGGATCAGCTTCCGCTCGAGCCGCGAGCTGTAGTCGGGCGGCGCGTCGGAGAGGACGACGTAGCGCACGCCCAGGCTGCGCAGCCACGCCCGGTACGCGGTCCCGGTGATGTGCGGGTCGTAGAGGATCGCGTTCTGGGGGAAGTCGTTCTGGCGGTACCAGCCGCGCACGATCGGAATGCCCGCATCCGGAAGGTAGGCGGCGGCCCAGTGCTCACTCGTGTCGACGGCCTCGACGCGGAACGACGGGCTCAGATGGGAGTGCAGGTAGCGGATCGTCCCCTGCCAGTACGCCGCCGAGCGAGCCGGGTCCGAGCCGGCGGTGCTCGCGGTGTGCGCGAGCGCGGTCAGGTTCCAGAAGCCGGCGACGAACACGAGCGGGAGGACGAGCACGACGCGCCGCGGGACGGCGGCGACGACCAGCAGCGCGAGCGGGATGGCCGCGAACTTGAGGCGCTCGACGTTGCCGCCGAGGTCGCTCGGGACGACGAACGCGATCAGGCTCGTCAGCAGGAAGGCGACGAACAACCCCAGGAGGCGCCGCGCGCGCGGCTCGCCCCACGTCGCGGCGATCCCGAACACGCCGAAGAGCACCCCAGGCCACAGGTCGGTGAGGTGGAACGGGAACTGCCCCTCGCCGGGGAACAGGCGGCGCAGGACGAGCTCGAGGGCGCCGGCGGCGGCGATGACCGCGACGGTCGCCCTGCGCGGGCGCTGCACGAGCACGCCGCCGGCGAGGACGACGACCATGAACAGGAACGCGAGCGGGCTCGCGAGCAGGGTCAGGAACGTGAGCGCGGCGAACAGCCGCCGCCGCTCCTGCTGCAGCGCGCTCAGGGCGAGCAGCGCAAGCGCGGCGCCGAGCGCGAACGGGAACGCGGCCGACAGGACGACGCCGGCCCACAGCACGGCGAACGTGCGGCTCGAGAAGCGCGCCGCCGGCCCCCACTCGCGCCAGACGACGAGCGTGAACGCGAGCGCGGCCGCCGAGACGGTCGCCACCGCGAGCACCTTGATCCCCAGGTACGCGGCGAGCGGGTAGTAGAGCAGGCTGTAGGTGACGAACGAGTAACGCCCCGCGTACCAGAAGTTGTTCCAGACGGTGAAGCCGTGCTGGAGCAGGAAGGTGCGCTGGTACGCGTGAGCCGCCAGGTCGACACCGGGCGGGCCGGCCCACACGAGCACGCCCGCGAGCACGGCGGCGACGACCGCCGAGACCGTCGCCTCGCGCGCGAGCAGTCGACGCTCCGCGACGCTCACGGACCTGGAGCCTACGGCATCGAGCGGCCGCCGTGCGGCCGCGAGCCCGCCGCGGTCAGCCGCCGATCAGGCGCCGCGGCGGCCGCTCGCGGGGGCCGCGCTCACGCGCCGTGGCACTTCTTGTACTTCTTGCCCGAGCCGCACCAGCAGGGGTCGTTCCGGCCTAGGTTCTCGATCTCGGAGTTGACCTTCGGCTTCTGCGCGAGGGGCGTGGCGACCGCGCCGCCGCCGGCGACGGCCGCCGTCGCGGTCGAGGTCCCGCCGGCGGCGAGAATCGCGTCGGCGCCCGCGAACGACTGGTGCTCGTACGACAGGGCGCCCGTCCCGTTGCCGTTCGCGCCGGCGGGCTGCAGCTGCTCGGCGCTCGCCTCGTCGGCGGTCACCTCGGCGTGGAAGAGCAGCGTCACGACCTCGTCGTGGATGGCGCTGATCAGCTCGTCGAACATGATCGCGCCCTCGTTGCGGTACTCGACGAGCGGGTCCTTCTGCGCCATCCCGCGCAGGTGGATCCCTTCGCGCAGGTAGTCCATCGCCTCGAGGTGCTCGCGCCAGCGGACGTCGACCGTCTGCAGCACGATGAACCGCTCGAGGTCGCGCATCAGCCCTTCCTGGATGCGGTCGAGCTCCTTCTCGCGTTCCGCGTACGCGTCGAGCGCGTCGTCGACGAACTCCTGGATGATCGCCTCGCGGTCGAGCCCGCGTAGCTCCTCGACCGCGACGCCCGTGCCGTAGACGGCGTCCATCGCCTGCACGAGCGCGCCGAGGTCCCAGCTGTCGGGTTCCTCGACGGTCGCGAACTGCGCGACGACGTTCGCGATCACCTCCGGGATCCACTCCTCCTTGATGCGCTCGTCGATGTTCTCGCCGTGCAGCACGCGATTGCGCTCGGCGTAGATCACCTGACGCTGCACGTTCATCACGTCGTCGTACTTGAGGACGTTCTTGCGCGCGACGAAGTTCTGCTCCTCGACCTTCTTCTGCGCGTTCTCGATCTGCCGCGAGAGGATGCTCGCCTCCATCGGCTGGTCGTCCGGAAGCTTGAACCGCTCCATGATCGAGTGGATGCGGTCGCCGGCGAACAGGCGCACCAGGTCGTCCTGGCCGGAGAGGTAGAAGCGCGTCTCGCCGGGGTCGCCCTGACGCCCCGAGCGGCCCCGCAGCTGGTTGTCGATGCGGCGTGCCTCGTGCCGTTCGGTGCCGAGGACGTAGAGGCCGCCGAGGTCGCGCACGCCCGCCGCGAGCTTGATGTCGACGCCGCGCCCCGCCATGTTGGTCGCGATCGTCACGGCGCCGACCTGCCCCGCGTCCTTGATGATCTCCGCCTCGCGCGCGTGCTCCTTCGCGTTCAGGACGTTGTGCGTGACGCCCTGCCGCTTGAGCAGCTCGCTCAGGTACTCCGAGGTCTCGACGGCGATCGTGCCGACGAGCACCGGCTGGCCCTTCTCGTTGCGCTCCTTGATGTCTTTGACGACCGCGTTGAACTTCGCCTCGACCGTCTTGAAGATGAGGTCGTTCTTGTCCAGCCGCTGCACCGGCACGTTCGTCGGGATCTCGACCACGTTCAGCCCGTAGATCTCGACGAACTCCTTCTCCTCGGTCTTGGCGGTGCCGGTCATGCCGGCGAGCTTCTCGTAGAGGCGGAAGTAGTTCTGGAGCGTGATCGTGGCGAGCGTCTGGTGCTCCTCCTGGATCGCCACGCCTTCCTTCGCCTCGATCGCCTGGTGGAGCCCCTCGCTCCAGCGTCTGCCCTCCATGATCCGGCCCGTGAACTCGTCGACGATCTTGACCTCGCCGTCCTCGACGACGTAGTCGATGTCCTTCTTGTAGAGCGCCTCCGCCTTGAGCGCCTGGATGAGGTGGTTGACGAGCTGGACGTTGTTCGCCGCGTAGAGATGGTCGATGCGGAGCGCACGCTCGACCTTCTCGATTCCCTGTTCCGTCGGCGCGACCGTCTTGTGCTTCTCGTCGTAGAGGAAGTCGTACTCCTGCGCGAGCTTCTCGTCCTCGAGCTTGGTGTTCTTCTGCTGGACGCCGCGCAGACCGCGCACGACGCGCGCGAAGTCGTAGTAGGTCTTGGCGGCTGTGGTCGGCTCACCGGAGATGATCAGCGGCGTGCGCGCCTCGTCGATCAGGATGGAGTCGACCTCGTCGACGATCGCGAACGCGTGGCCACGCTGCACGACCCCGTCGAGGCTGATCGCCATGTTGTCGCGCAGGTAGTCGAACCCGAACTCGGAGTTCGTCCCGTACGTGATGTCGGCCTCGTAGGCGGCCTTCCGCTGGTCGAACGGCATCATCGACTCGATGAAGGCGACCGAGATGCCGAGCCGCTCGAAGACGGGTCGGTTCCACTCGGCGTCGCGCTGCGCGAGGTAGTCGTTCACGGTGACGAGATGCACGCCGCGGCCGGCGAGCGCGTTCAGGTAGAGCGGGAGGCTCGCGACGAACGTCTTCCCCTCGCCGGTCTTCATCTCGGCGATGTCGCCCTCGTGAAGGACGATCCCGCCCATCATCTGGACGTCGAAGATCCGCTGGTCGGACTCGCGCAGGCGCGCCTCGCGCACGGCCGCGAACGCTTCGAAGAGGACGTCCTCGAGCGGCTCGCCGTTCTCGATCCGCTGCTTGAACTCGGCCGTCTTCCCGCGCAGCTCGGGGTCGGAGAGCGTGCGAAAGTCCGGCTCGAGCGTGGCGATGTACGCCGCCTGCTCCTGCAGCCGCTTCATGCGGCGGCCCTCGCCGAAGCGGAGGGCCTTCTCGAACGATCCGAGCTGGGGCGGCATCCGCAGGACAGGGTACCGGGTCTCCCTCGCGCCCCTTCCCGCCGCGCCTCGGGCCTGCGAGCCGCAGTACACCGCGCTCGCAGGGGCGGCGCCCGCGTCTACAGCGGCGTCGCCTCGACCTGCCAGAGGTCGCCGTCGACGCGCTGCGCGCGTACCACGTATTCGCGGCCGACGGCTTCGCCGACCCGCTCGAGCGACAGTGCGCTGCCGAACGCCCGTCGCCCGTCGACCGTCAGCGTGCGCCCCTCGCGCGTCGACACGAGCTCGGCGGAGTCGCCGTCGAGGCCCGGCAAGCGGGCGACCTGGATCCGCGAGACGGCCACCGCCCACGTCCGGCCGTGGCGACGGACGGCCTCCGCTCTGTACGGCGGCGCGAGCGCGACCGCGTCGGCGAGGGCGCCCACGGCCGCGTCCGGTTCGTCCTCGTCCACGACGAGCGTGCCGTCGTCGAGCGCGACGAACTCGATGCGATCGCCCGCCGCGTCGGGCACGTCGCTGGCGGTCGCGACCGCATCCCACCGCCGCGCGCGCGGCACGCCGTGGATCCCCGGCTCGCCTCGCTGCTCGCCGTCCCAGCCCGGCGGCTCGGCCGCCTGCGCCGGCTCGGGGCGCGCACGCCCGCCGTCGAGGTCGACGCCGCCCGCTTCGGCCAGCGCGCGGTGCAGCGGCTTCCGACCGCCGAACGGCGCCAACGGCGTCAGTCGCTCCCGTTGTGCTCGGCGTGCCGTCGCGGCTCGATCACGCGCCGCTCGCGGTAGCGCTTCACCTGACGCTCGAGCTTGGCGGCGAGCTGGTCGATCGAGGCCTTCATGTCCGGCGACGCCTCGGAACAGCGCAACGTCGGGCCCTTCGTGAACACCGTCGCCTCGGCGACGTGACTGGCGGCGATCGAGGGGTTCTTCAGCTCGCTCAGCTCGAGCTCGACGCGCGTCTGCTCGGCCAGCTGCTTCGCGACCTTCGCCAGCTTTCGCTCGGCGTACTCGCGAATCGACGGCGTCACCTCGACGTTCTTGCCTTTCACCTGCAGCCTCATCGAGCGCCTCCTGATAGCGACCACCTGAGGGTAACGAACGGCGATTCGAAGCGCGGGCCCATGATTCGGCGGGCAGGGGGGCGCGTACGACGCCGACCGGCCGCCGGCGGGGTTGCTCGACAGCGCGACCGCCCCTCAGCCGCGGACCGCGCGGGCGAAGGTGACGACGTCGACGCGCGCCGCACCTGCGTCGCGCAGCGCGCGCGCTGCGGCGCTGGCGGTCGATCCAGTCGTATAGACGTCGTCGACCAACAGCACGTGGCCCGAGACCGGCTGCGTCGCCGCGAACGCCCGCGCGACGTTGCGGCGGCGCTCCGCGAGGCTCAACCGCGTCTGGCGCTCCGCGGCGCGCGCCCGGCGGAGCACCGCGGCGTGCGGCACGTCCCAGCGACGACCGAGCTCACGTGCAAGCGTTTGCGCCGGGTGGACGCCGCGCTCGAGCTGTCGCACGTCGTCTGGCGGGATATACGTGATGACGTCCGCCGCCACCGGGCCGAGCGTCGCCTCGACAAGGTCGGCGGCCACGGAAGCGAGCCGGCGGAGGCCGCGCTCCTTCCATGCCCGCACGAGCGGCCGCGCAGGGCCCGCGTACGCCACGGCACCGCGCGCCGACGCGAACGCCAGCCGACGGCCCGAGCACTCGCGGCACCGTTCGACCGGCCACGCCGTCGGCGCGCCACAGAGTGAGCAACAGGGCTGCGTCAGCGGTCGAAGCTGACGACGACAGAACGCGCAGAGGCTGTCGGACGGGGCGCCGCAGGCGACGCAGCGAGAAGGTAGGAGGATGTCGAAGAGCCACCCCGTGAACGTACGTGCGCGCGTGTCACGCGTGGGTGGCGTGACTGCAACAAGAGTGTGATTCTTCGCCTCGCCGCGGCGACGCGCCGCCGCGCCGCCGCGCCTACTCTGGTGAGTAGGCGACGCGCTCGGGTAGTCCCGCACGGCGGCGCATCACGTTGTCGGCGAGCAGCAGCTGCTCGAAGTCGCCGACGTCGAACCACTGCGAGCTAAACCGCCAGCCGTAGACGGGCTCGCGCCGGTGCAGCCACTGGACGAGCCGGCCGGGCTGATCGGGCTCGTTTCCCTCGTCCAGGTACGCGCGCACGAGCGGCACGTGTTCCCGGTGGTACACGTACGCCGCGATCGCCGCCAGCGTCGACGGCGGGTCTGCCGGCTTCTCCACGAAGTCGAGGACGCGGTCGTCGTCGGCAATCTCCACGATTCCGTAGCGCGAGGCGAGCTCGCGCGAGCCGACGTCCCGCACCGCCACCGCACTTGCGACACCCTTGCCGCGCCAGTACTCGACGTAGTCGGCGAGGCTGAGGTCGAAGAGGTTGTCGCCGGCGATAACGAGCAGGTCTTCGTGTTCCAGACCGGCCCGGTCGATCACGAGCTGCAGGTCGCCGATCGCGCCGAGCCGGTGGTCGTTCGAGCTGGTGCCGTCGTCGTGGACGGTCACGTGGACCTGCTCGCGCGCCCACTGCTCGAACGACGCAGCCTTGCGCGCGTTCGTCACGACGTGGACGGCGTCGACCTCCTCGACGTCGCGGATGCGGTCGAGGATGTGGTCGATCATCGGCTTCTCGGCGATCGGCAGCAGCTCCTTCGCCCACGTGTCCGTCAACGGGCGGAGCCGGGTCGCGTACCCGGCTGCGAGCACGATCGCCTTCATGCGGCGAGGAGCGCGCCGGCGAGCGACGCCTGGAAAGGCGGACGGTGGACGCCGCCCTCCGTGACGATCGCGGTGACGAGTGCGGCGGGCGTAACGTCGAACGCGGGGTTGCGCGCACGGAACCGGGTGGTGACCTCGGCGGGATCGCGCTCCTCGATCGGGATCGCGTCGCCGGTCGCGGTCGCGAGGTCGACGGTCGAGGTCGGCGCGACGACGTAGAAGGGTATTCCGTGATGGCGCGCGAGCACCGCGAGCGAGTAGGTGCCGATCTTGTTCGCGACGTCGCCGTTCGCGGCGATCCGGTCGGCGCCCGTGACGACGCAGTCGACCTCGCCGGCGGACATGAACGAGGCGGCCGCCGAGTCGGCGATGACCGAGTGGGGAATCGCCGCCGCCTCCAGCTCCCATGCCGTCAGACGCGCGCCCTGCAGGAGCGGTCTCGTCTCGTCGACCCAAACGTGACCAAGGAGGCCGCGCTCCCACGCCGCAACGAGTGCGCCGACCGCGCTTCCGTAGCCGGCGGTTGCGAGCCCACCCGCGTTGCAGTGCGTCAGCGCGCGAGTCCGCGGCTCGAGCAGCGCCGCCGCGTGCGCAGCCATCCGGCGACAGCGGTCGACCTCCTCGGCATGGAGGCGCCGCGCGTGCTCCGGCGTCGGCTCGGCACGCATCCGGTCGAGCGCCCACGCGAGGTTGACGGCGGTGGGTCGCGATGCACGCAGCACCGCGTCCGCGGCTTCGGCGTCCTCGCCGTTTCGGACGGCGAGCGCGAGGCCGTACGCGGCGGCGACGCCGATCGCTGGCGCGCCGCGGACGACCATCGCGCTGATCGCCGCCGCGACCTCCGCGGCGGTGCGGCAGCGCACCTCGACCACCTCGTCGGGCAGGCGCCGCTGGTCGAGCAGGACGACTGCGTCGTCCTCGAGCCTGACGATCGACTCAGGCTCGAGCACGCCTGACGCGCACGACGCTCACGTTCCTTCGTTCCACGAGGCGAGGTACTTCGCCTGCTCGTCGGTGAGCCGGTCGATTTCGACGCCCATCGTCTCGAGCTTCAGGCGCGCGATCTCCTCGTCGATCTCGCGCGGGACGGGGTAGACCTTCCGCTCGAGCGAGGCGGCGTGCTGCACGGCGTACTCCGTCGCCAGCGCCTGGTTGGCGAAACTCATGTCCATCACGATCGCGGGATGGCCCTCGGCAGCCGAGATGTTGACGAGCCGACCGTCGGCGAGCAGGAAGATCCGGCGGCCGTCGGCGAGCTTGAACTCCTCGACGAACGCACGCGCCTCCCGCGTCTCGACGGCGAGATCCCGAAGCGCGGGGATGTCGATCTCGACGTTGAAGTGGCCCGTGTTGCACAGGATCGCGCCGTCCTTCATCGACTCGAGGTGGTCGCGCGCGATCACGTGCTTGTCGCCGGTCGCGGTGCAGAAGATGTCGCCGATCCTCGCCGCCTGCGCCATCGGCAGCACCTCGTACCCGTCCATCAGCGCCTCGAGCGCGCGCATCGGGTCGACCTCGGTCACGACGACGTGTGCGCCGAGCCCGCGGGCGCGCATCGCGACGCCGCGGCCGACCCAGCCGTAGCCGGCGACCACGAACTTCTTCCCTGCGATGAGGACGTTCGTCGCGCGGATGATGCCGTCGATGGTCGACTGGCCCGTGCCGTAGCGATTGTCGAAGAAGTGCTTCGTGCGTGCTTCGTTGACTGCGATCACCGGAAACGCCAGCGCGCCGTCGGCCTCCATCGCCTTCAGGCGGATGACGCCGGTCGTCGTCTCCTCCATTCCGGCGATGATGTCTCCGAGCTGTTCGCGCCGCGCGCTGTGGAGGACGCCGATCACGTCGGCGCCGTCGTCCATCGTCAGCTGGGGCTTGTGATCGACCGCTGCCTCGATGTGCGAGTAGTACGTGTCGTTGTCCTCGCCCTTGATCGCGAAGACCGAGACGTCGAACTCGTCCACGAGCGCGGCGGCGACGTCGTCCTGCGTCGAGAGCGGGTTCGACGCGCACAGGACGACGTCCGCGCCTCCTGCCTTCAGCGTCCGCATCAGGTTCGCCGTCTCGGTCGTGACGTGCAGGCAGGCCGAGATGCGGTAGCCGGACAGCGGCTGCTCGCGCTCGAAGCGCTCACGGATCGCCTGCAGCACCGGCATCTGGCGGTCGGCCCACATGATGCGCCGCACGCCCTCGGGGGCGAGCGCCAGGTCCTTCACGTCGTGTCGCTTCGTTGTGGCCATTCGTCCCTCTCCCTTTTCGGTGAGTGTAGTGAGCGTCAGGCCGCGAGCAGCCGCTCGTGCTTGCGCTGCTCCCATTCGACCCATGAGGCTGCGTCGTCGGCGGCGGCGAGCCATGCGTCCAGCGCGTGGCGCAGCTCCGGCTCGCGCCGCAGGCGACGGGCGAACACGACGTCGGCCAGGTCGAGTCCGAAGCGCGCGCGCAACTCGCGCAGCGAGCGCAGGCGGTTGAGGTCGGCGAGACCGTACTGCCGGTAGCCGGCAGCCGTGCGCCGCGGGCTGACGAGGCCGGCGCGCTCGAGGTAGCGGAGCATCCGCGGTGACCAGCCGGTTTCCGCCGCCGCCTCGGCGACCTTCCACGCGTACCGCATGCCTCGAACCTTAACACATACGTGTCAAGGATACGCGCGCACAACACCCCGCCGGCTCGTGCAACAGGCCCCGCCCCGGGGGCTGCGGCGCCCCTTACCGAAGCGTCGCATGCACGCGGTGACGCGTGAGTGACGCGACTGCGCCGAATGTGCAGCTTTCGACGCGGGCTCGCGCCGGGTCGCGGCGAGACCAGCGCCGAGGCGCCCGCCGCAGGCGCGCATCGAGCAACGGCTCGCGCCGCCGGACGTGCTGAGCGGCTACGCGCGGACTCTACGGCTCCGACGTGCCGGCGCGGCCGTACGCGTCCTCGAGGCGGACGACGTCCTCGAGATGTGGCGTCGAGACCTCGATGATCGTGGTGTCCTCCAGCGCCGTCACGCGGTGCACCGTCCCGGGCTCGTAGTGGAACGCCGCGCCGGCGGCGACGACCTCCTCGTTCAGAAGCGACTCGCCCGCGCGGCCGAGCTCCAGCTTCGCCCGGCCGGACTGGACGAACCACGATTCGTCCTTCTCGCGGTGAAACTGCAGCGAGAGCGACTGCCCCGCCTTCACGAACAGCACCTTGCCGCAGTAGACGTCGGTGAGCGCCCAGATGAGCTCGTGGCCCCACGGCTTCTCGACCCGCTTCACCTCGCGCGCCCACCGATCGAGGTTGTCGATGTTCGGCGAGTCGACGTCCATCGGCTGCGATGTTCTCACGCGAGCCACTCCGGGTGCGCTGCGACGTGCTCACCCGCGACGCGCAGCTCCTTCGGCGTGTTCACCGTCAGCCACAGCCCCTCGTGCCGGTACGCGCGCAACGCGCCTTCCGCCGCAAGCTCGGGGAACGTCGCCGACTCGTGGTCTCCACGGTCGGGGAAGCGCTCGATCGCCTCGTCCGTCAACACGTAGTTGCCGCAGTTGACCCAGTACGGGACGCGCGCGTCCTCCCGGAAGCCGCGGACGACGTCGTCGTCGTCGACGTCGACGAGCCCGAACTGGGACTTCGGCTGCGCGACGGTGATCGTCGCCACCGCTGCGCTCGCGCGGTGGCGTTCGAGCAGCGCGCCGTAGTCGACAGCCACGAGCTCGTCGCCGTTCAGCGCGAACACGTCGCCCTGCTCTCGCCGCGCTCGCGCCGCAAACTTGATCCCGCCGCCGCGCCCGAGCCGCTCCGGCTCCTCGGCCGCCACGACCTCCGCTCCGAGCCCGGCCAGCTCGCGCTCGAACAGCTCGCCCTGTCCGGCCGCGCAGGAGACGATCACCCGGGCGACGCCCGCGCGCGCAAGGCGGGCCACCTGGTAGGCGGCGAGCGGCTTGCCCGCGACGTCGACGAGCGCCTTCGGACGTCCGCCCGCGGCGTCGCCGAGCCGCTCGGCCTTGCCGCCGGCCAGGATGATCGCCTCCATCGCCGCCTAGGCTTGAGCCGTCTCGGCGTCGCGCGGCTGCACGCGCGCCGCGGGCGCGCTCGGGCGGCCGATGCCCTCGTACGTGAAGCCGGCGAGCCGCGCCGCCTCCGGATCGAGCAGGTTGCGGCCGTCCACGATCAGCGGGTTCGCCATCGCGGCGCGCACCGGCTCCGACGCGAGCTCGCGCAGCTCCACCCACTCCGTCACGATCACGGCCGCGTCCGCGCCGCGCACCGCCGCCTCGACCGACTCGACGATCTCGACGCCCTTCGGAAGCGACGCGCCGTCGGCGACCGGATCCCAGGCGCGGACGTTCGCACCCTCCGCGAGCAGCCGCGAGGCGAGCACGATCGAGGGAGCCTCGCGCATGTCGTCCGTTTCTGGCTTGAACGCGAGGCCGAGCAGCGCGACCGTCTTCCCGCGCAGGTCGCCGAGGTGCCGCTTGAGCTTGCCGATCACGCGCCGCTTCTGCAGCTCGTTCACCTCGATCACCGCCGACAGCAGCTGGAAGTGATAGCCCGAGTTCGACGCCAGCTGCTTCAGCGCCAGCGAGTCCTTCGGGAAGCACGACCCGCCGTAGCCGATGCCGGCGCGCAGGAAGTGCGGTCCGAGCCGCCGGTCGAGGCCTACGCCTTCGGCGACCTTCACGACGTCCGCGCCCGTCGCCTCGCAGACGTTCGCGATCTCGTTGATGAACGAGATGCGCGTCATCAGGAACGCGTTCGCGGCGAGCTTGATCATCTCGGCCGAGTTGACGTCGCAGCGGACGACGGGCGCGTCGAGGGCCGAGTAGAGCGAGGCGACGGCGTCGCCGTCCTCCGCGTGGAACGCCCCGACGACGATCCGGTCCGGGTGCATGAAGTCGCGCACTGCGCGGCCCTCGGCCAGAAACTCGGGATTCGAGACGTAGGCGACGTGGTCGAGGCCGCGCTGGTCGAGGCCGGCCCGGATCTGCTCGCCCGTGCCGACGGGCACCGTCGACTTCATCACGAGGATCGGCCGCCCGGGGAGCGCCGGCAGCTCGTCGACGACGCTCCAGACGCGCGACAGGTCGGCGTCGCCGGAATAGGTGGGAGGGGTGTCGACGCAGACGAACAGGAACTCGCAGTCGACGACGTCGCTGACGTCGAGCGTGTACGTCAGCCGCTCGCGGTTGCGCTCGAGCAGCTCCGGGACGTCCGCCTCGTGGAACGGGACGGCTCCGCTCTGCAGCGCCGCAATCTTCTCCGGCACCACGTCGCGGACCACCACCTCGTGACCGAGCTCCGCGAAGCACGCGCCCGTGACGAGGCCGACCCAGCCGGCGCCGAAGATGCCCACCCTGCTCATGCGAAAGACCCTACTTCACCGCGCTCAGCGGCTTGAGACCCTTCGCGATCGCGATCATCGTCTCGTTGGACAACTGGTTCAGCAGCGAGTTCTCGACCCAGTACGTCGCGCCGTGCGCGCGCAGCACGATCATCTGCAGGTGCGAGCCGTTCCAGTACTCGTCGTACTCGCGGCCGCCGATGTCGTGCCGGAAGCTCTTGTCGCCGAGGATCGGCGCGTCGGTCCAGTTCGTCTCCTCGACGTCCCAGTACGAGTTCGTGCTCGTCGAGTGGAAGACCAGGACGACCGCCTTGTGACCGCCGCGGTGGTCGATCCAGTAGTAACGCATCGGAACGTCGCCCGGCTGCGTGTCGAGCGACGAGCTGCCCTCGAGCACGGTCGGCACCTCGAGCGGGAACGGGATCTTGTGCTGGATCGGGCGCAGGTACGACGCCGCGCTCGCGTCGTAGGTGACGAACGGCGGATGGTGGGCGGGCGCCTGCGGCCGCGCGGGCTGCGCGATCATCCCCGGGAACGCGGTGCCGAGGATGACGACGAGCATCGAGCCGGGGTCGCGCGCGACGATCGCCGGGTCGCGCGGAAGCCGCTTCACGTCGGCGGGCTGCATCAGGTTCTGCAGGGCGACGGCCGCCTGCCTGGACCCCTTCTGCGCCGGGTCGTAGTAGATGATCGAGTGGAAGTACGTGCGGCCGGGCGGCGCGTCAGCCTGCACGTTGTTCGGCGGCAGCTCCGTCTTGTAGCCGCGCTCGTGCAGCAGGTACGAGGCGTTGGCCGCCGCGCCGGCGACACCGTTCCCGTTCAGCACCGTGACCGTCACCGACGCGGGCGGCGGCGTCTTCTCCCTGATTTTCTGGCCCAGCGCGGCGGCGCTCGCGATCTTCGCGGACTGGACGTCCGGGTTCGTGAACTGCTCGACCGCCTGGTCGATCGCGCTCTGCGGCGCCGTGCAGGTGTTCTGGCACGTCACGTTCTCGATCCGGTCCTGGAAGAGGTGGCCGGAGGGCAGGCCGTACGCGAACAGCGCGTACTTCTCGATCTCGCCGAGGCCGACCGTCCCGCCGCCCTTCCCCACCTGGATGTTCGACGTGATCGCGTGGAGGATCGGGAACAGGTCGCTGATCGAGAAGTTGCGCGAGATCTGCTCGCGCAACGCCTGCACGAATTCCTGCTGACGCGCGTTGCGGTGCAGGTCGTCGTCGGTGTGGCGGAAGCGCACGAACTCGAGCGCGTCGCCGCCGCCGAGGTTCTGGTAGCCCGGCTGCAGGTTGATGTTCGCGTAGTCGTCGTACGATGCGCCCGTGTTCCTGTTGTAGTAGCGGCGGTCGACGTTCATCCACACGCCGCCGAGCTTGTCGACCACCTCCTTGAAGCCGTGGAAGTCGACGGTGATCAGGTAGCTGATCGGCAAGTTGCCGGTCAGGTGCTCGATCGTCAGCAGCGACCCCTTCGCGCCGCAGATCGAATACGCGGAGTTGATGCGGCCCGTCGTGACGACGTGGCCGACCTTGTCGGACGGGCCGGAGCCGCAGTAGACCGGCACGATCAGGTCGCGCGGGAAATTGAGCAGCGAGATCGTGTTCGTCACCGGGTCGGCGCGGATCAGCATGAGCGTGTCCGACAGCGACGGCCGGTGCGACTCCGGCCCTGCGCGATGGTCGTAGCCGAGCACGAGCGCGATCGCGGGCTGGTGCGGAAGCGGGATGTGGAGCGCCGCGGCCGCGCGCTTGACGTCCTTCGAGCGCGCCTGGATGTCGGAGACCGACTGGTGCGCGTAGAGGTATGCGCCGGCGGCGGTGCCGACGACGAGCGCGACGAGAATCGCGCACGCGATCGCGAGCAGCCGGCCGAACAGCCGCAGCGTGCTCCGCTTCGCCGGCGGCGGCTGCACGTAGCGCGTGACCTGCGTGAGCGTCGCCGGCGGGAAGACGGCCTCGGCGCGCCCGTTCCCGTTGCCGTTGGCGGCGTGGGCGGCCCGCCCCACGCCTCTCTTCAGCGTCGTCCTCATAGAAACGTCAAGGGCGCCCGGGGGGCGCCTGCGCGGCCAGGATACCGAAGCGCCCGGCCGGCAATCGTTCGGAAACGGTTCAGAACAGGCTCGGCGCGAGCCAGCGCTCCGCCTCGGCGACCGAGACCGCCTTGCGCGCCGCGTAGTCGGCGGCCTGGTCGGCTCCGATCCGCCCGACGGCGAAGTACCTGGCCTGCGGGTGGTGCAGGTAGAGGCCGCTGACTGCCGCGCCGGGCGTCATCGCGAAGCTGTCGGTGAGCGCGAGGCCGGCGCGCTCCGCGTCGAGGAGGTCGAACAGCTTCGGCTTCTCGCTGTGGTCGGGGCAGGCCGGGTAGCCGAAGGCGGGCCGGATGCCGCGGTAGCGCTCGTGGATCAGGTCGTCCTCCGAGAGGCGCTCGTCCGGCGCGTACCACTCGCGGCGCACGCGCTCGTGCAGCCATTCGGCGAACGCCTCCGCCAGGCGGTCGGCGAGCGCCTTCGCGACGATCGCGCGGTAGTCGTCGTGCTCCGCGGCGTACCCCGCTGCGAGCTCCTCCGCGCCGTGGACGCCGACGGCGAACGCGCCGACGTGGTCGCCGCCGGGCGCGACGTAGTCGGCGAGGCAGCGGTTCGGCCGCCCGTCGGCGTGGTCGGCCTGCTGGCGCAGGAAGCAGAAGCGCGTGCCGTCGACGACGACGTCGTCGCCGTCCGCGTGCGCCGGCCAGAACCCGTAGACGCCGCGCGCCTGCAGAAGCCCGTCCGCGGCGATCTCAGCGAGCAGCGCCCGCGCGTCCTCGTACAGCTCGCGCGCGGCCGGGTTGTCGAGGATCGCCGGGAACTTGCCCTTCAGGTCCCAGGCGTGGAAGAAGAACTGCCAGTCGACGTAGCCGACGAGCTCGGCGATCTCCGGCTCGACGTCGCGCGTCCCCGTGAACGGCGGCTCGGGCACGTCGTCGAACGGCACGAGGTGCCGGTTGGCGCGCGCGGCCTCGAGCGGGAGCAGCGGCCGGCGCTGCTTGGCCGCGTGCTGCTCGCGCAGGCGCTCCTGCAGCGCCCGGTTCTCGGTGTCGAGCTCGCGCCGCCGCGCCGGGTCGAGAAGGCGCGAGACGACGTCCACGACGCGGCTCGCGTCGAGGACGTGAACGGTCTCGTTCGAGTACTCGGGCGCGATCTTGACCGCGGTGTGCTGGCGCGAAGTCGTCGCACCGCCGATCAGCAGCGGCAGCTCGAGTCGCCGCCGCTCCATCTCACGCGCGACGTCGACCATCTGGTCGAGCGACGGCGTGATAAGCCCGGACAGGCCGACGACGTCGGCCTGCTCGCGCTCCGCCGTGTCGAGGATCCTGTCGACCGGCACCATCACGCCGAGGTCGATCACCTCGTAGTCGTTGCAGCCGAGCACGACGCCGACGATGTTCTTGCCGATGTCGTGCACGTCGCCCTTGACGGTCGCGAGCAGCACCTTGCCCTGCGCCTGGCGCTCCTCGCCGCCCTCGGCCTCCATGTACGGCTGCAGGTACGCGACGGCGCGCTTCATCACACGCGCCGACTTCACGACCTGCGGCAGGAACATCCGCCCGGAGCCGAAGAGGTCTCCGACCACGCGCATGCCGTCCATCAACGGCCCCTCGATCACGTCGAGCGGTCGCACGGCGCTGCGCCGCGCCTCCTCGACGTCCTCGTCGATGTGGTCGACGATCCCGTGCACGAGCGCGTGCTCGATCCGCTTCGTGACCGGCGCCTCGCGCCACGCCGTGTCGAGCTCGCGGCGCGCGCCGGCGCCGCGGTAGCGCTCGGCGATCTCCACCAGCCGCTCGGTCGCGTCGGGGCGGCGGTTCAGGATCACGTCCTCGACGCGCTCGCGCAGCTCGGGCTCGATCTCCTCGTACACCGCGAGCTGGCCGGCGTTGACGATGCCCATGTCGAGCCCCGCGCGGATCGCGTGGTACAGGAAGGCTGCGTGCATCGCCTCGCGCACGACGTCGTTGCCGCGGAAGGCGAAGCTGAGGTTCGAGATCCCGCCGGACGTCAGCGAGCCGGGGCAGCGCCGCTTGATCAGCGGCAGGCTCTCGATGAAGGCGCGCGCGTAGTCGTCGTGCTCCTCGATGCCGGTCGCGACGGCGAGCACGTTCGGGTCGAAGACGATGTCTTCAGGCGCGAAGCCGGCCTCGCCGACGAGCAGGTCGTAGGCGCGGCCGCAGATCTCGACGCGGCGCTCGACGGTCGTCGCCTGCCCCTCCTCGTCGAACGCCATCACGATCGCCCCGGCGCCGTAGTCGCGGATGCGGCGCGCGTGTGCGAGGAACTCCTCCTTGCCTTCCTTGAGCGAGATGGAGTTGACGACGCCCTTGCCCTGCAGGCACTGCAGACCCGCCTCGAGCACCGACCACTTGGAGCTGTCGACGACGATCGGCAGACGTGCGACCTCCGGCTCCGTCGCGACCACGTTGAAGAACGTGCGCATCGCCTGCTCGCCGTCGAGCAGGTCGGCGTCCATGTTCACGTCCAGCAGGTTGGCGCCGCCCCGCACCTGCTCGAGCGCCACGTCCACGGCCGCGCCGAAGTCGCCCGCCTCGACGAGGCGGCGGAACCGCGCAGAGCCGGTGACGTTCGTGCGCTCGCCGACGAGCACGAAGCCCGTGTCGCGGCCGATTTCGAACGTCTCGAGGCCGCTGAACCGGGGATTGCGATTCCGCGCCGGGACGCGGCGCGGCTCGAGCCCGCGCACCGCCGCCGCGATCGCACGCGTGTGCTCCGGCGTCGAGCCGCAGCACGAGCCGGCGACGTTGAGAAAGCCGTCGAGCGCAAACTCGCGCAGCAGCGCGCTCGTCACCTCCGGCGTCTCGTCGTAGCCGCCGAACGCGTTCGGCAGGCCCGCGTTCGGATGACAGGACGTGAGGCAGCTCGCGACACGCGACAGCTCGGCGACGTACGGCCGCATCTCGCGCGCGCCGAGCGAGCAGTTGACGCCGACGACGAGCGGATGTGCGTGCTCGATCGACGTCCAGAACGCGTCGATCGTCTGCCCGCTCAGCGTCCGGCCGGAGAGGTCGACGATCGTGACGCTGATCCACAGCGGCAGCTCCGGCGCCGTCTCTCGCGCGGCCATGATCGCGGCCTTCGCGTTCAACGGGTCGAAGATCGTCTCGACGAGGAGCAGGTCGACGCCCCCGTCGCGCAGGCCGCGGATCTGCTCGGCGTACGCCTCGACGACCTGGTCGAAGGTGTGCGTGCGGAACGCCGGGTCGTCGACACGCGGGCTGAGCGACAGCGTGATGTTGAGCGGTCCGACGGAGCCGGCGACGAAGCGCTCCGGTCCGGCCGCGTCGCGCGCCAGGCGCGCACCGGCGACGTTCATGTCGTAGACGGCACCTTCGAGGCCGTAGTCGGACTGGCCGATCGAGGTTGCGGTGAACGTGTTGGTGGTGGTGATGTCGCAGCCGGCGTCGAAGTAGGCGCGGTGCACCTCGCTCACGACGTCGGGGCGCGTCAGGTTGAGGACGTCCGGGTCGTTCAGCAGGTCGCGCGGGTGGTCGGCGAACCGCTCGCCGCGGAAGTCGGCCTCGGTGAGGCCGCGGTTCTGCAGCAGCACGCCCCACGCGCCGTCGAGCACGAGGATGCGCTCGGCAGCGATGCGCCTGATGTCGGCCGCGACGTCCCGCATCGTGACAGTGTTGCCGAAAGCGAAACGCTCCGGCCGGACCGGACGCGCTACGCGCGGCCGGCGACGCCGAGCATGTTCTCGGCGTGCCGGATGCGCTGCTCGACCTGCCAGCGGTCGGCGGTCGACTCGCCGCTCTCGATCCGCTGCAGCTCGGCCTGCGCCTCCTCGAGCTGCCGGCGCGCGTTCGCGTCGTCGATGTCGTCCGCCTTGACGGCGTCGTCGACGAGCGCGATCGCGCGGTCGTTCAGCACCTGGAAGAAGCCCGGGCCGGTGGCGAACTCGAGCACCTCGTTCTGCGAGACGTGCACGCGCGTCGAGCCTGCCTTGAGCGTCGCGATGAGCGGCGCATGCCGCGCGAGCACTCCGATCTCGCCGGCCGCGCCGGGCACGACGATCATCTCCGCGTCGCCCTCGAACGCGGCGCCGTCGGGCGTAACGAGCGAGACGGAGAACTGCCGGCGGTCGGCCATCTACGCCGAGGCGCCGGCCATCTGCTTCGCGCGCTCGACCGCTCCCTCGATCGGGCCGACCATGTAGAACGCCTGCTCGGGCAGGTCGTCGTGCTGGCCGTCGAGGATCTCGGCGAAGCCGCGGATCGTGTCCTCGAGCTTCACGTACTGACCCGGTGTGCCGGTGAACTGCTCGGCGACGAAGTTCGGCTGCGACAGGAAGCGCTGGATCTTGCGGGCGCGCGCGACGGTGAGCCGGTCCTCGTCGGACAGCTCTTCGATGCCCAGAATGGCGATGATGTCCTGCAGGTCCTTGTAGCGCTGCAGCACCTCCTGCACGCGCGTCGCGACGCGGTAGTGCTCGTCGCTGACGATGCCCGGCTGCAGTGCGCGCGAGGTCGAGTCGAGCGGGTCGACGGCGGGGTAGATCCCCTGCTCCACGATCGCGCGCGAGAGCACCGTCGTCGCGTCGAGGTGGGCGAACGTGTTCGCCGGCGCCGGATCCGTGAGGTCGTCGGCGGGCACGTAGATCGCCTGCACGGAGGTGACCGCGCCCTTCGTCGTCGACGTGATCCGCTCCTGCAGCTGCCCCATCTCGGTCGCGAGCGTCGGCTGGTAGCCGACGGCGCTCGGCATGCGCCCGAGCAGCGCCGACACCTCGGAGCCCGCCTGGACGAACCGGAAGATGTTGTCGATGAAGAGCAGCACGTCCTGGCCCTGGTCGCGGAAGTACTCCGCCATCGTCAGGCCGGAGAGGCCGACGCGCAGGCGCGCCCCGGGCGGCTCGTTCATCTGGCCGTAACAGAGCGCGACCTTGTCGATCACCTCCGACTCCGTCATCTCGAGCAGCAGGTCGTTGCCCTCACGCGTGCGCTCGCCGACGCCGGAGAAGACGGACACGCCGCCGTGCTCACGCGCGATGTTGTGGATCAGCTCCTGGATCAGCACGGTCTTGCCGACGCCGGCGCCGCCGAAGAGCCCGATCTTGCCGCCGCGCACGTAGGGCGCGATCAGGTCGATCACCTTGATGCCGGTCTCGAAGATCTCGACCTTCGGCGTCAGGTCCTGGAACGCCGGCGGGTCGCGGTGGATCGACCAGCGTTCCGCGTCCGTCGGCGCCGGCTTCTCGTCGACCGGCTCGCCGAGGACGTTCCAGACGCGGCCGAGCGTCACGTCGCCGACCGGCACCGAGATCGGCGCGCCGGTGTCGACGACGTCCGTGCCGCGCGCGAGGCCGTCGGTCGCGTCCATCGCAACCGCGCGCACGCGGTCGTCGCCGAGATGCTGCTGCACCTCCGCGATCAGCGTCCCGCCCTCCGGCCGCTCGATAGCGAGCGCCGAGTAGATCTCGGGCAGGCGGTCGGGGAACACGGCGTCGACGACGACGCCCTTGATCTCGAGCAGCTTGCCGGTGTTGCCAGTGGTCGTCGACACGTTTCTAGAGCTCCTGGAGAGGCGCGGTTGACGGGACGCTCGCCCGCCGCCGTGCACGAAAGGGGCGCGCCAGCACGCGGGGCAGCCGCAGGTTACCCGAACGCGGCCGGCGCTCCTCGCCCCAACGAAGCTCCGCCCGCTTGAGCGCCGCCGACACACGGTCGGCGTGGTCGAGGCTTCAGGTGTACGAGGTGACGAGGCTCGGGATCACCGCCGCTCCTAGCCGGCGTTCCGCCGCACGAAGGCGACACGCTCGCCGAAGGCGCCGATCGGGCACATGCCGCGTGCGCAGTCGTGCGCGTCGGTGAGCATGAAGGTGCAGCGGTCGCCGCGGCCCGTGCACGAACCGGACCATGCCCCGACCGTCCAGCCGGCGGCCGGATGCGCGACGAGCGTCACCGTCTGGTCCTTCACGAACGTGCGGGAGCGGCACACGCGCGGGCAGGCGATTCCCGCGGGGTCGCTCGTGACGCGGCCCTGTCCGGAGACGGCGACGAAGACGACGCGGTGGAAGACGAACCGCGGCGTCTGCGCGCCGGCGCTGCCGCGCGCCGGGCCGAGCCCGAGCGCCGCCGCCGCGACCGCGCACACTGCGCCCGCCCGAATGGCGCTCGTCATGAAGCGCACGATACCCCTGGTACTCTCGCTCGGGCCATGCGGATTTCGTCGCCGCGCGCGAGGCGCCGCCTGATCTGGGCCGCGGCCGCGGCCGCGCTCGCCGGCGGGACCGCCGCCGTGTTCCTGCTCGTGCCGAGCTCCGGCCCGTCGAACCCGGCGCCGACGGTGAACGAGGGGCCGGCGCAGGTCGTGAGCAACGTCCACGAGCGGCTGACGGCGGCTGACCGCCGCTCGATCGACGCGACGCTCGACCGCTTCATCCCGGCCGGCGTCGGCCGCCGCTCGATGACGACGGCATGGCGGTTCGCGGGGCCGGAGCTGAAGGCGAGCTCGACGCTGGCCCAGTGGCGCGCCGGCAGCAGCCCGATCCCGTCCTATCCCGTCGGCGGGACGACGTTCCACAACTGGACGCCGATCGACGTCGGGCGCGGCGAGGTCGAGTTCAACCTGCTCGTGCACCCGCGGCCGGGGGCGAAGCTGGGCAGCTGGGTCTTCTCCGGGCAGGTCGTGCGCCGCGGCTCGCGCTGGCTCGTCAACCGCCTCTACACGATCGCGATCATGAATCCGGTGCGCGGGTCGCAGCACGAGATCGGGCCGGCCGACTTCGGCGCGGCCGCGTCGCAGGCGCCGCCCGCGCCGACGAAGGCGCCGCTCGGCAAGGGCTGGCTGCTGGTCGTGATCGGCGCGGTCGGCCTCGCGCTGCTGATCCCGGTCGCGTTCGGGATCGTCTCGCTCGCGCGCGCACGCCGCTGGCGCAGGCTGAATGCCGAGCGGGCGAGCCGTCCGCTGCCGCCGCTGCCGTCCGATCCGGCGACGCCCAGACCTGCTCGCGAGCGCGAGCCCGCCGGCACGAGACGGGACTAACTTTCCTCTGTTACCGTGGTCTAACCCGGTATGACTCCGACGACCCCCCACGCCGGCGGCTTCTTCTCCGGCATCGTCTCCTCGCCCCGCGCGCAGCGGCGTCTGCTGTGGATCAGCGCCGCCGTCTTCGTCGCCGGGGCGATCGCGTTCATCTCCGTCTTCGTCCTGCGCGGCACCGGCAACGCGTTCAACTCGCCGATCTCGAACCAGCCGGCGCAGGTCGCGAAGCCGGAGGTACCGGCGCCGCCGTCCAAGGCCGCCTTCGCGGTCGCGCGGAAGTTTCTCCAGACGGCCGTCCTGCGGAAGAACCTGGACTCGTCGTACACGCTCGTGCATCCCGACATGAAGGGCGCGCTCACGCGGAAGCAGTGGGACACCGGCAACATCCCGGTGATCGGCTACCCGGCGAACAACACGGCCACCGCCTCGTTCGTCGTCGACTACTCGTACAAGACGTCGATGCTGCTCGAGGTCGACCTCGTCGCGAAGCCCGGATCGGGCGTCCGCCCGCACCTCGACTTCTACCTCGGCCTGAAGCGCGCAGGCGACAAGCCGACCGGCCGCTGGCTCGTCAGCTACTGGGAGCCGAACTGGCGCCCGCCGCTGCCGAACGGCCCGTAACAGCCGCACGCGAGAAGGTTCGATCTTCGAAGCCCGGCGAATTCCGCCGGGCTTCGTCGTTCTGTGAGGAGGCGACGCTCAGGCCGGGAGGCCGAACTGGCCGCGGACGAGCCCGCCGGTCGAGCGCGGCACGGCCGTGCGCTGCACGCCGAGGTTCGCGTCGCCCGGCGCGACGAGCGCCAGCGCCGAGGCGCGCGAGCCGCCGACGAAGCGCTGATGGGCGTTCGTCGGCAGCGCGTGCAGGGCGACGAACGCCGCGGCCGCTGCGGCCGCCGCCGAGGCGACGGAGACCGGGAGCGCGAGCCGGCGCCGCCGCACGGGCAGCGCGACCGGCGCCGCGGGCGCCTCGCGCGGAGCCGAGCGGAGCAGCCGCGTCTGCGCGCGGAGATCGCGCGCGAACGCCGCGCAGGCGCGGCAGCGCGCCAGGTGCCGCTCGAGCAGCAGCCCCTCGAACTCGGACAGGCAGCCGTCCAGCTGGAGGGAGACCCAGGCGCGCGTACGGTCGCAGTGTCCAGTTCTCATACCGAGTTGGACGTTACCTGCGTGCGCAAGTTAGAGGTCGTTTTTCAGAAGAACCTGCGCGTGGGGTCGACGAGCGCGCCCACGAGCACGAGGCCGATCCCGAGCGCGAACAGCAGGAGCGAGACGCGCACCGACTCCGTCCGCTCCTCCGGCGTCGCGCGCCGCACGGCGCGCGGCAGGATCGCGCCGCTCGGACGGCCGCCCTCACCCCACTCCGGCCGCAGCGGGCCGCGGCTCCCCATCACGAAGCTGCCGACGAGCACGGCCGTGCCGACGACGTAGAACCCGACGGAGATCGAGCGCGCGAGGCCGCTGCCGGCGATCAGGCCGAGGATCGTCGATCCGACCACCGTGCCGGCCGCGATCACGCCGACGAGGACGAGGACGCGCCGGATCGCCGCGCGGATCACGGCGGCAGTGGGTCAGTCCGCGCCGGCGAAGGCCGGTGCGCGGCGGATCTCCTCCTCGGACATCGGCCAGCGCTCGAGCGGGAAGTGGCAGGCGAAGCGGTGGTCGACGGCGCCCGGCGCCGGCGTCAGCAGCGGTTCGTCCACGTTGCACTTCCCGTCGACGAAGCGGGGGCAGCGCGGGTGGAACCGGCACGCGGCCGGTGGGTTGAGCGGGCTCGGCACGTCGCCGCCGAGCACGATCTGCTTGCGCACGCGCCCGAGCGACGGGTCGGCGATCGGCACGGCCGAGAGCAGCGCGCCGGTGTAGGGGTGCTTCGGCTCGGCGTACAGCTCGTGCTTGGTGCCGACCTCGACCGCCTTGCCCAGGTACATGACCATCACGCGCTCCGAGATGTGGCGGACGACGTTCAGGTCGTGCGCGATGAAGATGTAGGTGAGGCCGAAGTCGCGCTGCAGGTCCTTGAGCAGGTTCAGGATCTGCGCCTGCACCGACACGTCGAGCGCCGAAACCGGCTCGTCGCAGATGATCAGCTTCGGATTGACGACGAGCGCGCGGGCGATCCCGATGCGCTGGCGCTGGCCGCCGGAGAACTCGTGCGGGAACCGGTTGTAGTGCTCCGGGTTGAGGCCGACGATCTTGAGCAGCTCCTGCACGCGCCGCTTCCGCTCCGCCTCGGTCCCGATCCCGTGCACCTCGAGCGGCTCGCCGACGATCGACCCGACCCGCTTGCGCGCGTTCAGCGACGCGTACGGGTCCTGGAACACCATCATCATGTCGCGCCTGACAGCCCGCATCTGCGTCCGGTCGAGGTGTGTGATGTCGCGGCCGTCGAAGATGATCCTGCCGCCGGTCGGCTCGAGCAGGCGCGCGACGCAGCGCGCCATCGTCGACTTGCCGCAGCCGGACTCGCCGACGACGCCGAGCGTCTCGCCGGCGGCGACGCTGAAGCTGACGCCGTCGACCGCCTTCACCGCGCCGACCTCCTTTTGCAGGATCAGGCCGCGCGTAACGGGAAAGTGCTTCTGGAGGTTCTCGACGACGAGCAGCTCGCTCACGCGGCAACGTCCTCCGTCACGAGCTTGGCGCGCTTCGCGTCCCAGATCCGCGCGCGCGCCTCGTCGTCGAGGTGGCAGCGGAACCGGTGCGTCTCGTCGCCGAGCGCCGGCCGCAGCTCGGGCAGCTCCTGTCGGCAGACGTCCATCACGAACTCGCAGCGCGGGTGGAAGGCGCAGCCGGACGGCGGGTGCAGCAGCGACGGCGGCTGGCCGGGAATCTGCTCGAGGCGCGCTGCGATGAGGTTGAGGCGCGGCAGCGAGCCGAGCAGCCCCCACGTGTACGGCATCTCCGGCTTCGCGAACAGGTCGTCGACGGACGCCTGCTCGACGACCCGGCCGCCGTACATGACGAGCACGTCGTCGGCGAGCTCGGCCACGACGCCCAGGTCGTGCGTGATCATCACGATCGCCATCTGGAACTCGTCCTGCAGCCGCTTCATCAGACGCAGGATCTGCGCCTGCGTCGTGACGTCGAGCGCCGTCGTCGGCTCGTCCGCGATCAGGATCTCCGGGTTGTTGATCAGCGCCATCGCGATCATCACGCGCTGGCGCATGCCGCCCGAGAACTGGTGCGGGTAGTCGTCGATGCGCTGGTCGGCGCGCGGGATCTCGACCTGCTTGAGGATCTCGACCGCCCGCTTCCGAGCCTCCGACCGCGTCACGTCGTTGTGCAGCAGGACGGCCTCCTCGAGCTGCCAGCCGATCCGCTTGACCGGGTTCAGCGACGTCATCGGGTCCTGGAAGATCATCCCGATGCGCGCGCCGCGGATCTCCCGTAGCCGCGACGTCTTCGCGCCGAGGATCTCCTCGCCGTCGAACAGCACGGAGCCGCTGACCATCGCGTGGCGCGGGTCGACGAGCCCCATCAGCGTCAGGAACGTGACGCTCTTCCCGGAGCCCGACTCGCCGACGACGCCGAGCGTCTGCCCGCGCTCGAGCGCGAAGTCGACGCCCGAGACGGCCTTCACGACGCCGTCGTCGGTGCGGAAGCTCGTTCGCAGGTCCTTGACCTCGAGGAGCGCCATCTCAGCTCAGCCTGATCCGCGGGTCGAGGAACGCGTACGCGACGTCGACGAGGAAGTTGAAGACGATCACCGCCAATGTCGCGAAGACGACGATGCCGACCACCAGCGGGAGGTCGTCGGCGTTCGCGGCCGAGACGAGATTGTTGCCGAGCCCGGGCAGGTTGAAGACGGTCTCGGTAAAGATCGCCCCGCCGAGCGCGAGCCCGATGTCCATGCCGAGGATCGTCACCACGGGCAGCATGCTGTTCCGCAGCACGTGCTGCACCATGACGCGCCGCTCGCCCGCGCCCTTCGCCCGCGCGGTCCGCACGTAGTCCTCGGACATCGTCTCCATCACGTTCGCCCGGATCAGGCGCACGTAGAGCGCAGCGAAGAGGACCATGAACGTGATCCAGGGCAGGATGAGGTGGTAGGCCCACTGGATCGGCCCGCTGCACTGCGCCCCTGGCGTGCCGGGGAAGAAATTGCAGTAGCCGGCGATCGGCGTTATGCCGAGCTTGTAGCCGAAGACGTAGGAGAGGATGAGGCCGATCCACACGGGATGGGCGGAGATCCCGACCAGCACGAAGAGCATCGCGATGCGGTCGAGGAGCGAGCGCGGCCGCAGCGCCGAGAGGATGCCGACGGGGATCGAGAGCGAGAGCCAGAAGACCGCGCCGCCGAACACGAGCGAGGCCGTGACGGGCGCATCCTCGCCGACGAGGTAACGGACGCTCTGGCGGTTGACGAACGAGTGGCCGAGCGAGCCGTGACGGATCAGGTTCCAGAGGAACAGCCAGTACTGCTGGTAGATCGGCAGGTCGAGGTGCATCAGGTGGCGCACCCGTGCGACGTCCTGCGGCGTCGGCGCCTTGCCGGCCGCGAGCGCCGCCGGGTCGGCCGGGATCACGAAGAAGATCAGGTACGTGATGATCGTGGCGACCAGGAACAGGAAGATCGCCCAGAAGATCCGACGGATGAGGAAGTGAGTCATGGGGGGTTCCTCGAAACGGGCTGGAGGGGCACCCTAGGGTACCCCTCCAGCCGCGTGGGTTGCGACGGTGCGGTGTTAGCCGACCGCCAGAGCGTTCAGGTCGGGCTCGCCGAAGTAGGTGCTGTACACCCAGTTGCTGACCCTCGACGAGGTGAGGTACCGCGTGTTGTCGATCATGAACGGCACCCACGGCGCGTACTTCTGCATGACCTCGAGGTCGAGCTTCGCGTACGCGTTGGCGCGGGCCCTGCCCGACAGCGCTGCAGCCTGGTCCATCTGCTTGTTCAGCGCCGGCGAGTTCAGGTACGCCATGTCGACGTTGTTCGTCTGCTGGATCGACCGACCGTCGAGCAGCACGTTGATGTAGTCGAACGGGTCGAAGTAGTCCGCGCACCAACCGGCGCGGGCGATGTTGTACGACGTGCCCTTCGTCTCGAGCGTGTTGTAGTACGTCGTGCCCGGCGTCGGGACGTCGTTGTACTTCAGGCCCAGCTTCTGCAGGTTGTACTCGACGACCTGCGCCTGCGCCGTGCGGGCCGGCGTCGGCGTGTGCAGGACGTTGAACGTCCCGGCGCTCTTCAGCGCCGAGCCGCCGACGGCCTTCGCCTTCGCCACGTTCGCGCCCGACCACGCGTAGATCTTGTACGGCCGGTAGCCGGGGACGCCCGGGACCAGGATCTGGTCGGAGCGCTGGCCGGCGTACTTGCCGAGGATCCGCAGCAGGGCCGGACGGTCGATGCCCCAGTTGAGCGCCTTCCGGACGGCGACGTTGTTCGTCGGCGCGCGGACGGTGTTCAGGAGCAGGTAGTCGACGCACGACGTCGAGCCCACGTGGAAGCGGCCCTTGTTGACGCCGTACTGCTGGCCGAGCGAGGCGGCCGCCGTCGACGGGACGCCGCCCATGTCGAGGTCGGCCTGGCCGGCCTTGACCTGCAGCAGCGACTGGTTCACGTCCGTGTTGCTCGTGATCACGATCTGGTCCGGGTTGGCCGGGCGGCTCCCGTGGTAGTACGGGTTCCGCTTCAGCACGGTCGTGCGGTTCGGCTCACGGCTCGCGATGTAGTACGGACCGGCCGACGGGTAGACGTTCAGCCCCTGCGTCGTGTACGGCATGTTCGGCTTGACCGCACCGAACCACTGCATCGCCAGGTACGACGTGAACGTCGGGTTCGGCTTCGTCAGGTGGAACACGAGCGTGAGCCCGTGCGCCGAGATGCCCGAGATGCGCGAGGCCTTGCCGTTGTTGAACGCCTCCGCGCCGACGATCACCTTCTGGAACTGGTCGTTGACGCCCATCGGCGACCCCATCTTCGGGCTCAGGTTCCGCTCCCAGGCGCGCTGCCAGGCGGCCGCCGTGACCGGCGTGCCGTCGCTGAACTTGAGGCCCGGGCGGATGTGGAACGTGTACGTCTTCCCGTTGTTCGAGACGATCGGGAACGACGTGGCACCCTCCGGGTAGAGCTGACCGCCCGCCTGCCCGTTCTTCTCCGGGTAGTTGACGAGCAGGACCTGCGTCGTGTACAGCAGCGCCCAGTCGTTGGTCACGTACGCGAGACCCGGATCGACGGTGTCGAAGTCCGTGCCGGACTGGTTGACGCGCAGCACGCCGCCCCGCTTGGCGGATGCCTTCGCCGCGGTGGCCGTGTGCGACGTCGCGGAGGTTGCGACGGCCACGGTGGTCGCGGCGACGAGCAACGCTACTCCCATGACGAGCATGAACAGGGAGAGCATGTGCTTCCTGCGCATATGACTCCTTCCTCTCGGAACCGCACGCGTGGGCGGGCGGCGCCAGGTCGGGTGTTGTGGGACAGACACAGCGGTTAGCTAAGACGTTTCGAGCCGCAAAGAGTTAGCCCTACGCGGGTGGATGGAGGTGCCGGGGCGGCGGCCACGGGACGGTGTAGCCGCCCTGGGCAGGCGGCCGAAACTGCGGGTGCGCACCGGCGGGCCGGTCGGAGCCGCCGCACGCGGTGAGGACGGTGCCGGTGAGGGCCACGGTCAGGCTAGATGCGAGCGCGCGGGTCGAAGGCATCGCGAAGGCCGTCGCCCAGCAGGTTGAACGCCAGCGTCGTGAGGAGGATGCAGAGCCCCGGCCAGACCATCAGCCACGGCTGCGTGAGGTAGAAGTCCGGCGCGGTGGCGAGCAGGTTCCCCCAGCTCGCCGTCGGCTGGTCGATCCCGAGCCCGAGGAAGGACAGGCCGGCCTCGGCGATGATGTTCTGCGCGACGATCAGGCTCGAGTAGACGATGATCGGAGCGACGAGGTGCGGCAGCAGGTGCGAGCGCATGATCCGGAAGTCGCTCGCCCCCGTCATGCGGGCCGCCTCGATGAACTCCTTCTCGCGGAGCGAGAGGACGACGCCGCGGATGATCCGGGCGGGGTAGAACCAGCCGAAGATCGTGAAGATGAGCGCGAGGGTCACGACCCCGTGCGGCAGGAAGCCGAGGGTGATCGAGTTCAGCGTCGGCCCGGCGACGATCCGGAGCGCGATGATGAAGAGCAGGAACGGGAAGACCATCACCATCTCGACGAGACGCGAGATGACGGTGTCGACCCAGCCGCGGAAGTAGCCGGCCAGCAGGCCCATGAAGACGCCGAGCGCCACCGACCCGGCGGTGGCGAAGATGGCGACCTCGAGCGAGGTCTGCGCGCCGTAGAGCAGGCGCAGGAAGAGGTCGCGGCCGAGCTGGCTGTCGCCGCCGAGGATCAGGAGCGTGTGCCCGAAGTGGCCGGAGGCCCCGGGGTACGGCGCCAGCGAGATGTGCGTCCAGGGCCCGACGGGCGTCAGGGTCGCCTGGTTGACGCCGAACGGGAAGATGTCGTTCGGCCCGTGGTGGAGGAGGTGCTGCGCGAGCGGCGCGCCGCCGTAGGCGGCGGCGAACAGGAAGACGATGAAGATGCCGCCGGCGATCGCGAGCCGGTCGCGCCTGAACCGGATCCAGACGAGCTCCCAGTACCCGCGCGCCTTGACGACCGCCTGGTCGTCCGCGGTCTGGACGGCGACGTCGGTCGGGACGGCGACGTCGGTGGCCATGTCCGTCTTGTCGAAACCGACGCTCACGGGCGCGGGGACACTACCCGATCACCGATGCCGCCGCCAGCCATGGTCGCGGGATGAGACGACGGGGCGGCGGGAAAGTTAGGGACCGCGCCGTCAGCCGGAGAGCGCGTCGGCGCCGGCGACGACCTCGAGGATCTCCTGGGTGATCTCCGCCTGGCGGGCGCGGTTCATCGCGAGCGTCAGGCTGTCGATCAGCTCGCCGGCTGCCTTCGAGGCGTTCCGCATCGCGGTCATGCGCGCCCCCTGCTCCGACGCCGCCGACTCGAGCAGCGCGCGGTACAGCTCCGTCTCGACGTAGACGGGCAGCAGCCGCGCCAGGATCTCCTCGGGCTCGGGCTCGTAGATGAAGTCCGGCGTCGAGGCGCGCTCCCCCTCCCCGTCCTCGTCGCCGCCTGCGAGCACCTCCTGCGGGATCGGCAGGACGTCGCGCACCGTCACCTTCTGCACGAGCGGCGAGACGAACGCGTTGTAGACGACCACGACCCGGTCGATCTCGCCCTCCACATACGCCTCCGCGAGCGCATGCGCCATCGCCTGCGCGTCGCCGTAGGCCGGCCGGTCGCTGAACCCGGTCCACGCCTGCCCGACGTCGAGCCGCCGGAAGCGCAGCGTCGACGCGGCCTTCTTGCCGGCCGAGTAGAACCGCACCTCCTGCCCCTCGCGCTGCGCCTCGCGCATCAGCGCGAGCGACCGCCGCAGCACCTGGGCGTTGAACGCGCCGGCGAGGCCCCGGTCGCCGGTGACGGGGACGATCGCGATCCTCTGGACGTTCTCGCGCCGCTCGAGCAGCGGCAGCCGCACGGCGCCTGCCGCCTGCGACACACCGGCCATCAGCTCGAGCATCCGGTCGGCGTACGGCCGCATCGCCTCGATCCGCATCTGCGCGCGGCGCAGCCGCGCCGACGCGACGAGCTCCATGGCGCGCGTCAGCTTGCGCGTGTTCGTGATCGAGCGGACACGCCGCTTCAGGTCCTGCGTGGAGGCCACGTCAGGCGGCTTCCCGTTCCTGCGACGGCTGGAAGCGGTGCTTCGCCTTCTCGATCTCGCCGTTCAGCGCCTCGGTGACCTCATCGGGCAGGTCGCCGGTCTCGCGGATCGTCTTGTAGATGTCGCCCTGCGCGCGCAGCGCCTCGCGGAGCTCGTCCTGGAAGCGCGGCACGTCCTCCGTCGGGATGTCGTCGAGGTAGCCGTTGACGCCGGCGTACAGCGCAGCGACCTGCTCCTCCATCGGCCACGGCTGGTACTGCGGCTGGTTGAGCGTCGCGACCATCTTCTCGCCGCGGTTCAGCGCCGACTGCGTCGCCTGGTCGAGCTCCGACCCGAACTGGGCGAACGCCTCCAGCTCGCGGTACTGCGCCAGGTCGAGGCGCAGGCGCCCCGCGACCTTCTTCATCGCCTTCGTCTGCGCCGACGAGCCGACGCGCGACACCGAGGTGCCGACGTTCACCGCCGGGCGCACCCCGGAGAAGAAGAGGTCGGCCTGCAGGAAGATCTGGCCGTCGGTGATCGAGATCACGTTGGTCGGGATGTAGGCCGAGATGTCGCCCGCCTGCGTCTCGATGATCGGCAGCGCCGTGAGCGACCCGCCGCCGCGCTCGTCGCTCAGCTTGCACGCCCGCTCGAGCAGCCGCGAGTGCAGGTAGAAGACGTCGCCGGGGAACGCCTCGCGGCCGGGCGGCCGGCGCAGCAGCAGCGACAGCTGGCGGTACGCGTCGGCCTGCTTCGTCAGGTCGTCGTAGATGATCAGCGCGTGCTCGCCCTTGTAGAGGAAGTACTCGGCCATCGCGCAGCCGGCGAACGGCGCGATCCACTTGATCGGCGCCGCCTCGGCCGCCGACGCGACCACGACCGTCGTGTACTCGAGCGCGCCGCGCTCGCGCAGCGTCTCGACCACCTGCGCGACCGTCGAGGCCTTCTGGCCGATCGCGACGTAGATGCACTTCACGTCCTGGTCGTGCTGGTTGAGGATCGTGTCGATCGCGATCGCGGTCTTGCCCGTCGAGCGGTCGCCGATGATCAGCTCGCGCTGGCCGCGGCCGACGTTCGTCATCGAGTCGATCGCCTTGATCCCCGTCTGCAGCGGCTCCTTCACGGGCTGCCGCTCGACCACGCCCGGCGCCTTGAACTCGACCGGCCGCGTCTCCGTCGCCTCGATCGGGCCGAGGCCGTCGAGCGGGTTGCCGAGCGGGTCGACGACGCGGCCGAGCAGCGCCTCGCCGACGGGCACGCTCGCGACCTTGCCCGTGCGGCGCACGGGCTCGCCCTCCTTCACCTTGTCCCACTCGCCGAAGAGCGCCGCCCCGACGTTGTCCTCCTCGAGGTTGAACGCGAGCCCGACGACGCCGTGCTCGAGCTCGAGCATCTCGAGCGCGAGGCAGTTCTCGAGGCCGTGGATGCGCGCGATGCCGTCGCCGACCTGCAGCACGGTGCCGACCTCGGCGAGGTTCATCTCGACGTCGAAGTTCTCGATCCGCTCGCGGAGGATCGACGTGATCTCTTCAGGGCGCAGCTTCATCCGTGTGTCAGCTCCTCGCGTGAGTCAGTTCTTGGCGTAGTCGTTCGAGCCGGCCGCGCACGCTCGCGTCGAGCCTCATCGAGCCGGCCTGGAGGACGATCCCTCCGATCAGATCCGGGTCCACCTTGCGCGTCGCCTGCACCTTCCGGCCGGACGCGCTCTCGATCCGGCCGAGGATGCGACCGAACTCCTGGTCCGACAGCTCGGTCGCCGTCGTCAGCTCGACGTCGAGGATCCGCTCCTGCTCGGCGACGAGCGCGTCGAGCTCGTCGACGATCCTCGTCAGCTCGGCCGCGCGGCCCTTCTCGGCGATCAGGCGCAGGAAGTTGACGACCTCCTCGTCGGCGCCCTTGGCGATCTCCGCGAGCACGTCCCCCTTGCGGTGCGGCTCGATCTCGGGGTCCTCGAGGAACGCGCAGAGCTCGACCGACTGCGCGACGGCGTCGCGCAGCTCGTCCAGCTGCCCGTGCACCTTCTCGAGCCGGCTCTTGTCCTGCGCCGCCTCGAAGACGGCGCGCGCGTAGATGCGGTGGGCGACCGCTACGACCGGCTCCCCTCGAGCTGCGCGAAGTCGATCTCGGCGAGCGCCTCGTCGATCAGCCGCTGCTGGTCGGCGCCCGTCAGCGACTTGCGGGTGACCTTCTCGGCCGCGAGCAGGCTCAGCCGCGCGACCTCGTCGCGGATCTGGCCGAGCGCCTGGTGCGTCGCCTGGTCGATCTGGCGACGCGTCTCCTCGAGCCGCCGCGCACGGTCCTCCTCGGTCTCCTGGCGGACACGCTCGCGCTGCGCCTCGGCGACGCGGCGCGCCTCCGCGAGGATCTCCTCGGACTCGGAGCGCGCCTGGCCGATCAGCTTCCGGTGCTCCTCGAGCAGTTGCCGCGCCTCCTCGCGCGCGCGGTCCGCCTCGTTGATCGCCTCCTCGATCCGCTGCCGGCGCTGGTCGAGCATCTGCTGGATCGGGCCGAACGCGTACCGCCTCAGCACGAAGAGGACCACGAGGAAGCAGATGATCGTCCAGATCATCAGGCCGGGCGTGACCTGGATCAGCGGGTTCGACGCGAGCATGTCGTGTCGCCTAGACCAGGACGTAGGCGAGGATCGAGCCGAGCAGGCCGTAGAACACGACCGCCTCGGTGAGGGCGAAGCCGAGCCACTGGATCCCCTGCAGCTCGCCGCGCAGCTCGGGCTGGCGGGCGACCGACTGGATCATCGAGCCGAAGATGTTGCCGATGCCGACACCGGCGCCGAGCGCGCCGAGACCGACGCCGAGCGCGAGGCCGATCGCCTTGCCGGCGTGCGTGATCGGCGAGTTCGATGCCGCGCTGAAAAGCAGGTTGATCATGCGAGCTCCTTCTAGTGTTCCGGCTCGATCGCCGAGCCGATGTAGATGGCGGACAGGGCAGCGAAGATGAACGCCTGGATGCCGACGACGATGATCACCTCGAAGAGGTAGAAGAGGATCCCGACCGGTACGACGAGCACCGCGAGCACGACGCTCTGCAGGATGAACATCAGCCCGAGGAACGTGAGGATCAAGATGTGGCCGGCCAGCATGTTCGCGAAGAGACGGACGCTGAGCGAGATCAGCCGCATGAACTGGCCGAGGACCTCGAGCGGCACGATCAGGATCAGCAGCCCCGCCGGCGCTTCCGGGATCCAGCTCTTGAAGTAGCGCACCGGGCCGTTCCAGCGCACGCCCTCGACGTGGGTGAACACGAACGTGAGCAGCGCGAGCGCGAGCGTCACGGAGATCGAGCTGGTGGCCGCGTAGATCCCCCACGTCGGCACGCCGTGCCACGTCTCGCCGGTCAGCGGGAGCGGGATGAACCCGATCAGGTTGACGACGAAGATGAAGAGGAGCAGGCTCGCGCAGTAGGGGAACCACCGGCTCATCGCCTTCGACGGGAGCCCCTGCTCGGCGATCTGCGTCTGCGCAACCTCGTACGCGAGCTCGCCGAGCGTCTCGCGTCGGCCGGGGACGCGCGCGGCCTTCGAGCGCATGAAGAAGATGCCGAAGAGGATCGTCAGCACGCTGCCGAGCATCAGGTAGGCGACGGCCTTCGTGATCGACAGGTTGAGCGGGCCGAGATGGATCGGGACCCACTCGTGCTGCTCGAACTCCTTCGTCGGGTCGAAGCTGCCGCGCGCGAATGCGGCGGAAGGGGCGACGAGGGCAACCGTCGTCGCGAGCGCGAGCGCGCGCCTCATCATCGCGACGCGACCCCGGCCTTCGGACCGGTGTAGTACGCGATCAGCGAGAGCCCGAGCGTTGCGGAGTATCCGGCGGCGTACGTCAACGCGGCTGCCAGCCCGAGCCACTTGTCGGACACGGCGACGGCGAAGACGACCGCCATCACCACGATCGCGCGAAAGAGCATCCCGAAAGCGACCACGCCTGCGGCGGCGAGGTTACCCGTCCGCCCCTGCGCGCGCGCCAGTACGGCGCCGAGCGCCTCGGAGCCGAGCCAGAGGACGGCGCCGAGCGCCCAGCCGGCGACGCGCCAGCCGGCGAGGAGGAACACCGGCAGCCCGAGCACGACGACGATCACGCCGGCGACGGCGGGAAGCAGGGACGGCGGCGCGGCTCGGGGCTGTGTCCAGGCGGGCATGGGGTCGTCAGGCATTGCGGTACTTGATCACGGTCGCGGCGACGCCGACGGGGATACCGACGACCGCGCCGAGGGCGAGCCCGAGACCCAGGTTCCCGATCGCCCAGCCGACCAACGTGCCCGCCGCGATGCACGCCGCGGTGAAACCGATGAGCACGCTGCCGGCGCCGGCGAGGGAGAACGTCGGTCGCTGGGGCTGCACCTGCGCGGAGCATACCAAGCGTTTGTGACAGCTGTTTTCGCGTATTGAAGCGGCGGTACGGTGCCGTTTGTGACGACGTGGGACGCGGTCGTGGTGGGTGCCGGACACAACGGCCTCGTCGCCGCGAACGTCCTCGCGGAGGCGGGCTGGTCCGTGCTCGTGCTGGAGGCCGAGGGCGAGCCGGGCGGCGCCGTCCGCTCCGGGGAGCTCGTCGAGCCCGGATTCGTCAACGACCGTTTCAGCGCCTTCTACCCGCTCGCGGCCGCCTCGCCGGTCTTCCGCCGGCTGGGCCTCGACATCCCCTTCCGCCACGGCCCGCTGGTGCTCGCGCAGCCCTCGCCCGACGGCTCGTGCGCCGCGCTCGTACGCGACGGCGGCTCGGAGCTGTGGCGGCGGATCGAGCCCGCGGTCCTACGCGGGCTCGTCACGCCGTTCCCGCAGGTGCGCGCGGCGCTGCAGCTCGCGCTCGAGCCGCGCGCGGCGGCGCTGCTGCTGCGCCCGCGCGACCCGCTCGACGCGCGCATTCGCGAGGGGAACGCGCTGCATACCGACGCGCCGCCGTGGTCGCTCGCCGGCCGCGGCTTCGGCCTGATCCTCACGGAGCTCGGACGCCGCTACGGCTTTCCGTGCGTCGCCGGCGGCTCCGGCAGGCTGACGCACCTGCTCGTCGAGCGCGCGCTCGCGCGCGGCGTGGAGCTGCGGCTGGGCGAACGAGCCGAGCGCCTGCCGCGGGCGCGGCACGCGGTGCTCGCGGCCGTCGACGTCTGGGAGCTCGCCCGCCTGTGCGGGGGCGCGGCGCGCGTGGAGCCGGACCCGGCGACGACGAAGGTCGACTGGACGCTCGACGCGCCGATCCCGTGGACGGCCGAGCCGGCGCGGCGCGCGCCGGTGGTGCACCTCGGCGATGCGTCCTCCTTCGTCCTCTTCGGGCAGTACTCGATGGCCGACCCGTCGCGGGCGCCGGCCGGCAAGGAGGTGGCGTGGGCGTACTCGCACGCGCTCCGCGAGCCCGACGCGATCGAGGCGCAGGTGGAGCGCCACGCGCCCGGCTTCCGCGCGCTCGTGCGCGGGCGGCGCGTGGAGCGGCTGCCGCCGGGACGGATCAACCTCGGCACGGCGCGGCTGCGCAACCAGCTCGTCCTGCGGCCGTTCCACGGCCGGCCGCGCGTGCGCGACGGCCTCTACCTCGCCTCGGCCTCGGCCCATCCCGGCGGCGGCGTGCACGGCGGGCCCGGCTGGATCGCGGCTCAGGCGGCCTTGGCCGACTCGCGCCGCTGAGCGGCGGCGGGGCCGAGCTTGACGATCTCGAGCAGGTAGACGACGTAGAGCGAGAAGCCGAGCGCGAGCACCGCGGCGACGACGTCGAGCACGACGTTGACGACCGACCAGTCGTGGTGGTGGTACGCGGGCGCGAAGCGGGTCGCGAGCGCGGCGAGCGCCAGCGTCCCGCACCAGCCCCACAGGTAGACGACGGCGCGCCGCTGCGAGAAGCCGATGCGCATGAAGCGGTGGTGCAGGTGGCGCGCGTCGGCGGCGTAGATCGGCTGGCGGCTCTTGAGCCGCTTCGCGACGACGAACGACGTGTCGAGCACCGGCACGGCGAGCACGAGCAGCGGCAGCACGAGCGCCGCCAACGCGGCCGTCTTCGCGAGGCCCTGCACCGAGATCGCGGCGAGCGTGTACCCGAGCAGCAGCGCGCCGGAGTCGCCCATGAAGATCCGCGCCGGGTAGAAGTTGTGCCGCAGGAACCCGAGGCACGCGCCGCACACCGACGCGGCGAGCACGGCGGGCGCGATCGCTCCGCGCGACAGCTCGATGACGCAGAAGGTCGCTCCCGAGATCGCGCACACGCCCGCAGCGAGGCCGTCGAGGCCGTCGACGAAGTTCACCATGTTCATCACGGCGACGATCCCGACGATGGTGAGCGCGACGCCGACGGGCGGCGGCAGCCGGTGCACGCCGATCACGGGGAACGTGAAGCTGTGCACCCAGACTCCGAAGATCGTCGGGACGGCCGCAGACACCACCTGCCCCCCGAGCTTCTGCCACCAGCGCAGCCGGCGGAAGTCGTCGACCGCGCCGACGATCGTCGCGACCGCCGCGCCGAGCACCACGCCGCGGAGCGCGCCGTTCAGCGGCAGGAACGCGAGCGACGGCACGAGGATCCCGAGGAAGATCGCGAGCCCGCCGAGACGGGGGACGTCGCGGCGCAGGCGTTCGCCTTCCGGCGGGCGCGCCGGCACGATGCGCAGATACCGCGCCGCGGAGCCGACGGCCGGGGTCAGAATCAGGACGACGACGAGCGCGACGAGCGCGCCCCACAGCACCTGCAGGTGGTCCGTCAGCTGCGACCAGACCATGGCGCCAGATTACTTCGTGCCGTAGAGCCGGTCTCCCGCGTCGCCGAGCCCCGGGACGATGTAGCCGCGGTCGTTCAGCTCGCGGTCGATCGCGGCGACGACGATCTGCACGTCCGGATAGCTGTCCTGGATGTTCGCGATCCCCTCGGGCGCGGCGATGATCGAGATCAGGCGCACGCTGGTCGCACCCGCGTCCTTGACCAGCCTGACCGCGTGTGCCGTCGAGTTGCCGGTGGCGAGCATCGGGTCGAGCAGGATCACGTCTCGTTCCGCGACGTCCTGCGGCAGCTTCACGTAGTACTCGACGGGCTGCAGCGTCTCTTCGTTGCGGTACAGGCCGATGAAGCCGACGCGCGCGCCGGAGATCAGCGTCAGCACGCCGTCCAGCATCCCGAGGCCCGCGCGGAGGATCGGGCAGACGGCGACCTTCTTGCCCGAGATGCGCGGCACCGGCGCCCGCTCGAGCGGCGTCTCGATCTCGACCTCCTCCGTCGGCAGGTCCTTCGTCGCCTCGTAGGTGAGGAGCAGCGTCACCTCCTCGACGAGCTTGCGGAAGTGGACGGTCGGGGTCGTCTTGTCGCGCAGGTACGACAGCTTGTGCTGGACAAGCGGGTGCCGGACCTCGGTGACGCTCAAGCCGCGAAGGACGTGTAGCCGCGGAACCCCGGGTAGAGCGGGCGCTTCTCGCACAGCGCCTCGGCGCGTCCGCGCAGCGCGTCGACGTCCGGGTTCGCCTGGAGCGCGTCGACGATGATCGACGCCACCTCGCGGAAGTCGTCCTCGTCGAAGCCGCGCATCGTCGCGGCGGGCGTGCCGAGCCGGACGCCGGACGCGACGAGCGGCGGCCGCTCGTCGAACGGCACCGTGTTGCGGTTCGCCGTGAGCTTGCACTCCTCGAGCCGCTCCTGCGCGGCGAGACCCGTCCAGTCGGTGTTGCGGAGGTCGAGCTGCACGAGGTGCGTGTCGGTGCCGCCGGTGAGCACGTCGAAGCCGCCGTCGACGAGCCCCTGCGCGAGCACGTCGGCATTCGCGCGCACCTGTCGCTGGTAGTCGCGGAACGCCTCGGTGGCGGCGATCTTGAAGCAGGCGGCTTTCGCCGCGATCGTGTGCATCAGCGGCCCGCCCTGCATGCCCGGGAAGTTGGCGCGGTCGACCTTCGTCGCGTGCTCCTCCTTGCAGAGGACGAACCCGGCGCGCGGACCCGCGAGCGTCTTGTGCGTCGTCGAGGTAACGAAGTCGCAGTGCGGGACCGGGTTCGGGTGGAGCCCTGCGGCGACGAGCCCCGCGAAGTGCGCCATGTCGCAGAGCAGCAGCGCGCCGACCTCGTCGGCGATCTCGCGGAAGCGTTCCGCGTCGACGACGCGCGGGTACGCCGACCCGCCGCAGACGATCAGCTTCGGCCGCACCTCCTTCGCCTGCGCGAGCAGCTCGTCGTAGTCGACCATCATGGTCGCGCGCGAGACGCCGTAGTGGTGGAACTCGTAGAGCTTGCCGCTGAAGTTGACCTTCAGCCCGTGCGTGAGGTGCCCGCCGTGGTCGAGCGACAGGCCGAGCACGCGGTCGCCCGGCTTGAGCGCGGCGAAGTACACCGCCATGTTCGCCTGCGCGCCCGCGTGCGGCTGGACGTTCGCGTGCTCCGCGCCGAACAGCTGCTTCGCTCGCGTGCGCGCGAGCTCCTCGAGCTCGTCGACGATCTCGCAGCCGCCGTAGTAGCGCTTGCCGGGGTAGCCCTCGGCGTACTTGTTGGTGGGGACGGAGCCGACCGCCTCGAGGACGCTCGGCCACGTGAAGTTCTCCGACGCGATCAGCTCGATCTGCCCGCGCTGCCGGTCGGCCTCGCGGCCGAGCAGGTCGGCGATCTCCGGGTCGACCTCCGCGAGTCCGGCCGTCTTCAGCTGCTCGAACGTCCCGTGCGCGACCGCCACGCGCTGATCGTACTAAGCGCCTCGGCGGCGGGAACCGCCCCCTCGCGCAGCACGACGGGCTCCGGCCCGGTCAGGTCGAGCACCGTCGACGGCGTGCCCGGCAGCGGCCCAAGGTCGACCGCGGCGCCGCAGCCGGCGCGGATCCGCGGCGGCACGTCGTCGAGCGTGACGGGGTTCGGGCCGCCGGGATCGTTCGCGCTCGTCGCGAGCACGGCACCGACAGCGGCCACGATCGTGCGCGTCGGCTCCGGCAGCCGCGGGACGCGCACGCCGAGCCTGTCCGGCGTCTCCCCTGCGAGCCACGCGAACCGGCGCGCGGGGTTCGGGAGCACGAGCGTGTACGGCCCCGGGAGGAGCGCGTCCAGCTCGCCGGGCAGCTCGGGGACGAGCCCGAGCAGGTCGCCGACGCTCGCCGCGAGCAGCGCCGTCGGCTGGCGCGCGTCCCTGCCCTTGAGCGCGTAGACGGCGCGTGCGCCCTCCTCGTCGGCGCGGCCGCAGAGGCCGTAGACGGTGTCGACCGGCAGCAGCACCGGACGGCCGGCGCGGAGCGCCGCTACGGGATCCATCGACCCTCCACCACGCGCGGCTTCCCCGCGAGGTCCTCGGTCACGCGCACGTCCGCGTAGCCGCGGCCGCGCAGGGCGGCAGCCACGCCGTGCGCGCGCCGTTCGTGCACCTCGAGGACGAGCCAGCCGCGGAGAAGCGCCGGCGCGCCCTCGAGGAGCGCCTGCGTCTGCCCCGCGTCGAGGAGCGCCGCCCGCGGCTCGTGCTCGCGCACCTCCGGCGCGAGCGTCGCCCACTCCGCCGGGTCGACGTAGGGCGGGTTCGAGACGACGAGGTCGAACGACCCGGCGACGCCGTCGAGCAGGTCGGCGTGCACGAGCTCGACGTCCAGGCCCGCAGCGGCCGCGTTCTCGCGCGCGAGCGCGAGCGCATCCGCCGACGCGTCGGTTGCGACCACCTGCGCGTCCGGCCGCTCGTGCTTGACTGCGAGGGCGATCGCGCCGGAGCCGGTTCCGACGTCGCAGACGCGCGGGGCCTCGACGCCGCGCAGCAGCTCGAGGCAGCGGTCGACGACGATCTCCGTCTCGGGGCGCGGGACGAGCGCGCGGGCGTCGGTCCTCAAGGTGAGCCGGCGGAAGTCCCAGTCGCCGAGCACGTAGGCGAGCGGCTCGCGGCGGCCGCGGCGCGCGAGCAGCTCGCGCGCGCGCTCGCGCTCCTGCGCCGTCAGCGGACGGTCGTGCTGCGTGTAGAGCTCGATACGCCGCAGCCCGAGCGCCCGCGCCAGCAGTAGCTCCGCGTCGACGCGCGGGCTGGCGACGCCGCGGGCGGCGAGGAACTCCGTCGCGCGCGCGAGCGCCTCTGCGACGGTCACCCCTCGAGCGCGCGGCGGCGCTCGTCGGCCTGCAACGCGTCGGTGAACTCGTCGAGGTCGCCCTGGAGCGCCTGGTCGAGGCGGTAGACGGTCAGCTTGATCCGGTGGTCCGTGACGCGGTTCTCCGGGAAGTTGTACGTGCGGATCTTCTCGGCGCGCGCGCCGGTGCCGACCTGCGCGCTGCGAGCCGCCGCCTGCTCGGCCGCCTGCCGCTCGCGCTCCGCCTCGAAGAGGCGCGCGCGCAGCACGCGCATCGCCTTCTCGCGGTTCTGCAGCTGCGAGCGCTCGTCCTGCATCGCAACGACGATGCCCGTCGGCAGGTGCGTGATGCGGACGGCGGAGTCCGTCGTGTTCACCGACTGGCCGCCCGGGCCGGACGAGCGGTACACGTCGATCTTCAGGTCGCTCTCGTTGATCTCGACGTCGACGTCCTCGGCTTCGGGCATCACCGCGACGGTGGCGGTCGAGGTGTGGATGCGGCCTTGCGACTCCGTCTCCGGCACGCGCTGCACGCGATGCGTCCCGCCCTCGAACTTGAAGACCGAGTAGGCGCCGTCGCCCTTGATCGCGAACACGCCTTCCTTCAGGCCACCCCCCTCGTTCGCCTGCGCCTCGAGCTGCTCCCAGCTGAACCCGCGTCGCTCGGCGTAGCGCTGCAGCATCCGCTGCACCTCGGCCGCCCAGAGCGCCGCCTCGTCGCCGCCGACGCCCTGGCGGATCTCGACGAGCACGTCCTTCTCGTCGGCCGGGTCGCGCTCGGCCAGCGCGAGCTTCAGGTCCTCCTCGAGCCGCTCGACCTCCGCCTCGAGGTCGGGCACCATCTCGGCGAGGTCGCTGTCGACGCGCGCCGCCTGCAGGTCCTCGCGGCGCTGCTTCCACGCCTGCGCGAGCTTGTACGGCTCCTCGAGCTGCTTCAGGCGCCGCCCGACCTCGGCGGCCTCGCGGTGATCGTTGTAGACGGCAGGGTCCGACATGCGCTCCTGCGCCTCCGTGTACGTGCGGTCGAGCTCGGTGACGAGGTCGTCGAGCGCTGCCATCGCAGCGAGGGTAGCTACTGCTGCAGCGAGGCTTCGAGCGTCACCTCGGGGATGCCGGAGAGCGCCTTCGAGACGGGGCAGTTCTCCTTCGCACCCTGCGCCGTGGCCTCGAACGCGGCGGCGTCCATCCCTGTCACCGTCGCGCGCACGGTCAGCGCGCCGCGGATGATGCCCTCGCCCGGCTGGAACGTCACGGTCGCCGTCGTCTCGAGCCGCTCGGGCGGATTGCCTCCCTGCGCGAGCTGGTGCGAGAGCGCCATCGCGAAGCACGCCGCCCAGCCGGCCGCGATCAGCTCCTCGGGGCTCGTCTTGCCGTTCGGCTGCTCGGCACGCGACGGCCAGCTGACGTCGAGCGGCCCGAACGCGCCGCTGCTCACTTCCCCGATCGTGCCGCTGCCGTTCATCAGGTCGCCCTGCCACACGACTTCCGCCCTGCGCTCGGTCGCCACTACGCCATCACCTCCACTCGTCGGTCGGCCGGGCTCTCCCGGCCTTCGAGCTCGAGCACTTCCCGCAGCGCCCTGATCGACACCTCGAGCATGTCGAGCGTCGGCTCGCGGGTCGTCAGCCGCTGCAGCCAGAGACCGGGCGCGAGCAGCGTCATCAGCACGCGGCTGTCTGAGTGCCGGCCGGCGAAGCGGATCAGCTCGTACGCGATGCCGACGATCGGGAGGAGCAGCCCGACGCGCGTCACGATCAGCCAGTACCACGGCAGCCGACCGAAGAGCGCGTAGACGAACACGCTCACCACCATCACCCAGAGCAGGAAGGCCGTGCCGCAGCGCGGATGAATGAGCGAGTAGCGCTGTGTCGTCTCCGGCGTCAGCTCCTCCCCCGCCTCGTACGCGTTGATCACCTTGTGCTCGGCCGCGTGGTACTGGAAGACGCGCCGCAGCGACGAGATGAAGCTGAGGACGGTCAGGTACAGGATGAACACCGTGACGCGGATCAGCCCCTCGACGAGGACGAACCAGCCGCCGTTCGAGATCGGGAGGAGGTCGGCGAGCAGCGCGGGCCCGACCTTGAAGATCATCACCGCGAAGCCGATCGCGACGAGGAAGGCGAACACCATCGCCCAGCGGCCGATCTCGACCGGCTCGTCGTCGCCTTCCCGCTCCTCCTCGACGGCGTAGTTCGCGGAGACGCTCAGCGCGCGGAAGCCGATCGACAGGCTCTCGCCGAGCGCGACGACGCCGCGGACCACGGGCAGACGGAGGACGCGGTGGCGCGCGGCGAGCGGGTCGATGCCGCGCGCGACGTGCGCGATCTCGCCGTCGGGCTTGCGCACGGCGACCGCCCAGTTGCGCGGACCGCGCATCATCACGCCCTCGAGGACGGCCTGTCCTCCGATGGCCTGCGACATTGCTCCTAGCGCGACGCGGCGGCGCGCTGCGCGCGCTCGGCGCGCTCGAGGCGGCGCTGGAACCGCTCCACCCGTCCGCCCGTGTCGACGAGCTTCTGCTTGCCGGTGTAGAACGGATGGCAGTTCGAGCAGATCTCGACGTGCAGCTCGGGCTTCGTCGAGCGCGTCGTGAACGTGTTGCCGCACCCGCAGTGGACGGTGGCGAGCTGGTAGTCCGGGTGGATGTCGGCCTTCATGGTCGCGCCAGGATAGCAGCGGCCGTGCTCCTGGCCACGTTGCCTCCCGAGACGACAAGAACAGGGTTCACGGCGTCGATCTTCCCGGCGACCCAGGCCGCGGTCGCGGCCGCTCCGGCGGGCTCGACGGCGAGCTTCGCGCGTTCGTAGAGGAGGCGGAACGCATGCTCGATCTCGTCGTCGGTGACGAGCACGCGGTCGAGTCCGCCCGCGAGCTCGAGCGCGAGCCGGCCGGCGAAGGGCGCGTTGAGGCCGTCGGCGACGGAGCGCGGCGCGACCGGCGTGGGCTTGCCCCTTGCCACGGCGGCGCCGAACGCGTTGCTCGTCTCCGGTTCGACTGCGACGACTCGGACGCGATCGCCGATCGCGGCCTGGATCCCGGCGAGGAGCCCGCCGCCTCCGACCGGGACGACGACGGCCTCGGCGTCGGGCGCCTGCTCGGCGATCTCGAGCCCGACGGTGCCGGCGCCGGCGACGACGAGCGGATCGTCGAACGGGTGCACGAGCGTGCGCCCCGTCTCCTGCTGCAGCGCGCGCAGCCGCTCGAACGCCTCGGCCGGGTCTCGCGCGTGCAGGTCGACGGCGGCGCCGTAGCCGCGCGTCGCCTCGACCTTCTGCTGCGAGGCTCCCTCCCACATCACGACGAGCGCGTCGACGCCCTCCGCCGCGGCTGCGTACGCGACCGCCTGCGCGTGGTTGCCGGCGCTGATCGCGATGACGCCGGCCTCGCGCTCGTCGGTCGTCAGGGACGCGAGCTTGTTCAGCGCGCCGCGCACCTTGAACGAGCCGGTTCGCTGGAACAGCTCGCACTTCAGCAACGCGCGGAGCGTGCGACTGGGCAGCAGCGGCGTCTCGCGCAGACGGTCGCCGATCGTCGCGCGTGCCCGCTCGACGTCGTCGCGCGTGGGGGCCCAGGCGTTCACGCGCGCGGACCGGTGGCGTTGCGGCGGCCGGATGTGTCCCGGTGCGCGTCTCGCTGGCGGCGCGCCTCGAAGAGCAGGACGGCGGCGGCGGCGCCCGCGTTGAGGGAGTCGGCGGTGCGGCCGCGCATCGGGATCTCGACGTCCTCGCCTGCCAGTACGCGGTACGAACGCGGCAGCCCCGTGTCCTCGGCGCCGACGAGGAAGGCGGTCGGCGCGGTGTAGTCCAGGTCGCTGTACGCGCGGCGAGCGCCGAGGACGGCGGCAACCCTGCGATGCGGGAGCCCGGCGAGGTCCGCCTGCGTCGTCTCGACGATCGGCAACGTGAAGACCGCGCCGGTTGAGGCGCGGATCGCGTTCGGGTTCCAGGGGTCCGCGCGCGCCTCGGCGACGAGCAGCGCGTCCGCGCCGGCCGCGTCGGCCGTGCGCGCCATCGCGCCGAGGTTGCCGGGCTTCTCGATCCCGACCGCGACGAGCAGCAGTGTTGTCTCATTCGGCAACTGATGCTGCGGCTGCTCGACGATCGCGACGATTCCCTCGGGCTCGGTGCGGTACGCCATGCGCGCGAGCACGCGCGCCGACACCTCCTCCGCGTCGTGCGGCCAGTCGGGCACGAGTTCGGGCGCGACGTACGTCGCGCGGACGACGAGCCCGGCGGCGAGCGCGCGCTCCACCTCGCGCCGGCCCTCCGCGACGAACAAGCGGGTCCGCCCCCGCTCGCGCCCCTTACGCAACCGGAGCACCTCCTTCACGCGCGGATTCTCCAGCGACGTGATCACCTGGCGAATCTAGCCGCGTCCGGTGTCAGACACGCGCGCGGGATGGTCACACATCCGTGACGAGAGGGTGACAACCATCGGCGCGAGGCGCCGCGGTGCAAGACGAGCCCGTACCGTCTCGTTCATGGGCTACCCGCTACGCGACGAGTCTCCCGGCTACCACCACGTCGTCACGCGCGGCAACAACAAGCGTGACATCTACGTAGACGATGCAGACCGGATCGTCTTCTGCCTGACCGTGAACCGCGTTGCGCGCAAGTACGGGTGGACGATCCTCGCGTACGCACTGATGCGGAACCACTACCACCTGGTGATCTCGATCGACGAACGCGGGATGTCGCAAGGGATGCGCGAGCTGAACTCCGCCTACGCCCGGCAGTTCAACGCGAGGCACGGCCGCATCAACCATCTCTTCGGGAGACGGTTCTGGAACCGGCCGCTCCGCACCGAAGCGTCGCTCATGAACGCGATCCGGTACGTGGTTCAGAACCCGTGGCGCGCCGGCGGCGGCGCGCCGCTCGAGGGATACGTCTGGACGAGCTTCGCGGCGACCCTTGGACTGGCGCTCTCGCTCATCCGGCTCGCGCGGGACGAGGTGCTGGGCTTGTTCGGAGGCACGGCGGCTGAGGCGCAGGAGGAGTTTCAGGCGTTCTGTTCGACCGCCCCGCTCGGACTCGTCCGGTGTCAGCCACCGTGACGGAACTGCGCCGCGCCCCCTACGTGAGCGTGTACTCGGGGCCGCTGCCGCCTTCCGGCGGCGTGAGGCGACCGCCCTTCGCGGTGATCGCGCCGCACTGGACGCAGTTCGAGGGCGCCAGCTTGACCTCGACTGTGCCGTCGCCGTCGACGTCGCCGACCTCGTACACCTGCGCCGGACACATGTGCGCCCACAGCTCAGCGAGCTCGCGCGGCACGCGGCGCTGCACGCGGATGTGATTCGGCTGGTCGTCGCGCGTTCTGTTGCCTGAAAGGAAAACGCTCGACAGCTTGTCGAACGTCAGCTTGCCGTCGGCGGCGGGATACGACCTCGCCCGCTCCGACCGCAGCAGCTCCTGCTCCGCGTCCGGCTCCGTCCGCCAGTCCCCGCCAGGGAACCGGCCGCCCGTCGCCGTCATCGCGCCGGCCATCGCGCCGCCGAGGTAGAAACCGCGTCCGAACGCCTGCCGCATGTTGCGCACTGCGCGCAGCTCGCGCCAGACGAACGAGTCGCGCAGCGCCTCGTCGTACGACGCCAGCGCGGCACGCGTGGATGCCCCGCGCTCGAGCGTCCGCCACGCCGCCTCCGCCGCCAGCCGCCCCGACTCGACCGCGTAGTGGATCCCCTTCAGCGCCGGGACGTTGACCAGCCCGACGCCGTCGCCGCACAGCAGCACTCCCGGCGCGTGGAACCGCTTGGGCAGCGCGACGAACCCGCCTTCCGGAATCGTCTTCGCCCCCCACTGCATCCGCTCGCCCCCGTCGAGGATGCGCCGGATGCGGGGATGCGTCTTCAGCTCCTGCAGCAGGTCGTGCACCGACAACTCGGCGTCGCGGTAGTCGAGGCCGACGACCATCCCGATGGTGACCATGTCGGAGCCCATCGGGTAGACGAACGAGCCGCCGAACTCGCGGTACTTGCGCCCGGCGCGCAGCGGCCAGCCCATCGTGTGGATGACGCGGTCGAGCGGCCGCGCGACCTTCCACACCTCCTTCACGCCGAGCGCCCACACCTGCGGGTTCTCGCCGCGCAGGCCGAAGCGGTCGAGCGCGACGCCCGTCAGATGCCCCTGCGTCCCTTCCGCGAGAATCGTCACGCGCGCGGTGACGTCGGAACCGGGCTCGAAGTTCGCAAGCTCCTCGCCCTCCCGGCCCCGACCGCGGTCGCCGGTGCGCACCCCGACGACGCGTCCGCCGTCGACGAGCAGCTTCGCCGCCGCCGTCTCCGGCAGCACCGTCACTCCGAGTGACTCGGCCTCCTCCGCGAGGAAGCGGCCGAGCTGCGAGAGCGACGCGACGTAGTTGTGGTGGTTCACCATCGTCGGCGGCGTCGGGATGCGCAGTGCCGACCGCCGTGTCAGGAACAGCACCGACTCCGCCTCGACCGGGCCGAGGAACGGCAGCTCGTCGAGGCGCTTCCGTCCCCGGAAGAGCCGCTGCAGGCCGCGGGGGTTGACGACCGCGCCGGACAGGAGGTGCGACCCCGCCGCCTTGCCCTTCTCGAGCACCGCGACCGGGACGTCGCCGAGCCGCTCCGCCACCGCGGGCTGCTCCTCCATCAGCTGCCCGAGCCTGATCGCGGCTGCGAGCCCGGCGGGGCCCGCGCCGACGACGAGGATGCCGACCTCGATGCGCTCGTCGACCGGGTCGGTCGGCGGTTGGATCGCCTCGCCGGGAGACCACGGCGGCGGAAAGTCGGACGGGCGGATGCCGCTCACGACCTGCGTGCGCGGACGAGCTCCGTCAGCTTCGGGACGATCGTGTGCAGGTCGCCGACGACGCCGAGGTCGGCGAACTCGAAGATCGGCGCGTTCGGGTCCTTGTTGACGGCCACGATCACGTTCGATCCCTGCATGCCGACCTTGTGCTGGATCGCGCCCGAGATGCCGAGCGCGACGTACAGCTTCGGCGACACGGTCTTGCCCGTCTGCCCGACCTGGGCCGAGTACGGGTACCAGCCGGCGTCGACGACCGCGCGCGTCGCGGCGACGGCGCCGCCGAGCGCCGACGCCAGCTCCTCCGCGAGCGCGAACTTCTCCGGACCGCCGAGGCCGCGTCCGCCCGCCACGATCACGTCCGCGTCCTCGATCGACGGCCCCTGCTGCTCGGCATGCGCCTGCTCGAGCATCTCCGCGAGCGTCGAGAAATCCTCGAGCTCGACGGGCGCGTCGCGCACCTCCGCGCTGCCGCCCGTCTCGTGGGCGTCGAGCGCACCAGCCCGGAAGACCCCGATCCGGACGGGCGACGACCAGCCGGCGTCGACGTACACGGTGTCGGAGAGCTGCGGCGCCTGACCGACCTCGCCGTCGAAGTCGACGAGACCCCAGTTCAGCCCGGCTTCGAGCCGCGCGGCGAGCCCCGCGGCGAGGTCCGCGGCGAGCACCGACTGCGCGAAGAGGACCGTGTCGTAGCCCTCGCCGCGCACGAGCTGCGCGAGCACGTCCACGCGCGGTTGCGGGAGCGGCGACCCGACCCGCTCGTCGTCGGCGACCCACACGACGCCGGCGCCGTGGGCACCCGCCCGCTCGGCGAGTGCGCGCACCCCGGAGCCGACGACGACGCCTGCGACGTCGCCGCCCAGCGAGGCAGCCTTGGCGAGCACGCCGAGCGACCCCTTCGAGATCGCACCTTCGTGGTGCTCGAGGAAGACGAGCGTCCTCGCCATCAGAGCAGACGCTTCTCCGCGAGGAACTCGACGATCAGGTCGGCCGCGTTGCCGTCGTCCTCGACCTTGCGCGACTCGCCGCGCGGCGGCGGCGGGTTGAGCGCGACGACGGTGGTCGCGGACGACGCCGCGCCGCCGACGTCGGCCGCGCTCCTCGTCTCCTGCGGCTTCTTCTTCGCGCCCATGATCCCCTTGAGCGACGGGTAGCGCGGCGTGTTGATCGAGTCGGCGACCGCAACCACCGCCGGCAGCGGCGCGCGGATCGTGTCGTACCCGTACTCGGTCTGGCGCTTGCCGGTGACTGCCGCTCCGTCGACCGTCAGCTCCGAGACCTGCGAGATCGCCGGCCGCCGCAGGCGCTCGGCGACCGCCGCCCACAGGCAGGCGCCGCCGCCGTCGGCGGATTGCTGCCCGAACAGCACGAGGTCGGCTTCCTCCGCCTCGAGCGCGCACGCGAGCACCTTCGACGTCGCGAGCAGGTCGGCGCCCTCGAGGGCGGCGTCGCTCACGAGGACGGCGCGGTCGGCGCCCATCGCGAGCGCCTTGCGCAGCGCGTCGAACGCCCGCTCCGGCCCCATCGACACGAGCACGACCTCGCCCTCGCCGGCGGCCTCCTTCAGCTTGAGCGCCTCCTCCACCGGATACGTGTCCCAGTCGGAGAGGGTCAGCTCGCCCGAACGGTCGAGTCGCTTGGTCGCCGCGTCGATTCGCCTGCCGGCGGCCGCGTCGGGGACCGCCTTCACACACACCGCGATCTTCATGAGCGGCGTGACTCTAGCCCCGCCGCGAACCGCGGCTCGCGCTTCTCCACGAACGCGATCAGCCCCTCGCGCGCGTCCGCGCTCGCGAACAGCTCGCCGAACGCATCCGCCTCCGCGCCGAGGTTGGCGGCGTGGTCGCCGGCGAGCGCGCGGTTCAGAAGCCGCTTCGCGACGGCGGCCGCGACGGGCGACTTCGACGCGCAGACGCGCGCCGTCTCGAGCGCCTTCTCGAGCACCGGGTCGTGCACCGCCTGCACGAGGCCGACGTGCAGCGCCTCGTCGGCGTCGACGAGGCGCCCGGTGAAGACGAGCTCCTTCGCGAAGCCGAGGTTCGTCGCGCGCGCGAGCCGCTGCGTGCCGCCCCAGCCCGGGACGATCCCGAGGTTCGCCTCGGGCTGCCCGAGCTTCGCCCACGAGCCGCAGTAGCGGATGTCGCAGGCGAGCGCCAGCTCGCAGCCGCCGCCGAGCGCGAAACCGTTGACGGCGGCGATCGTCGGCTTCGGCATCGTCTCGAGCAGCGACGCCGCCTCGTGGCCGAGCGCGCCCCACGCCTTCGCGCGCTCCACGTCCATCTCGCTCATCGCCTTGATGTCGGCGCCGGCCACGAACGCGCGCTCGCCGGCGCCGGTGAGAACGACCGCGCGCACCGCGGCGTCGCCGGCGATCTCGCGCAGGCGGTCGCGCAGCTCGGTGAGCGTCTCCACGTCGAGCGCGTTCAGCGCGTCTTGGCGGTCGACGGTGACGACGGCCACCGCCGCGTCGCGCTCGACTCTGACGGGCACTACGCCGGAACCCGCGCGTTCAGGAACTCGACGATCGCGGCGGTGGGCGCACCCGGGGTGAACACCTCGGCCACGCCCTGCTGCTTGAGGGCGGCGCCGTCGTCGGCCGGAATCGTGCCCCCGACGACGACGAGCACGTCCTCCGCTCCCTGCTCGCGCAGCAGCTCGAGCACGCGCGGCACGAGCGTCATGTGGGCGCCGGAGAGGATGGAGATGCCGACGGCGTCGGCGTCTTCCTGGATCGCCGTCTCGACGATCTGCTCCGGCGTCTGGTGCAGGCCGGTGTAGATGACCTCCATCCCGGCGTCGCGGAGCGCACGCGCGATGATCTTCGCGCCGCGATCGTGACCGTCGAGCCCGACCTTGGCGACGACCACTCTGATCTTCCGTGCCACCGGTGGGGCAGTATAGGAACGTGCACCTCACCGTCGTGGGCTCGTCGCCGGCCTGGCCCAACCCCGGCGGCGCGCAGTCGGGCTACCTCGTCGACGACGGCGGCGCGCGCATCCTGCTCGACTGCGGCCCCGGCGTGCTGCCGCGGCTGCGCGCTGCGGAAGCGGGCGGCTGGCCGCGCGTCGACGCGATCGCGATCACCCACTTCCACCTCGACCACTGGGGCGACCTGGTGCCGTGGGTCTGGGGGCTGCAGTTCGGGCCGGCGGCCGACCTCGACCCCCCCGAGCTCTGGGTGCCGCCAGGCGGGCGCGCCACGCTCGCGCGGCTCGGCGAGGAGCTGGGGCGGCCAGACATGTTCGAGACGGCCTTTCGGCTGCACGAGTACGCCGACGGCGAGCCGTTCACGACGGCCGGCTTCACCGTCACCCCGCTGCGCGTCCTGCACTACGAGATGCTGGCGTTCGGCTTCCGCGTGACACAGAACGGCGCGGTGCTCGCGTACTCCGGCGACAGCGGGCCGAGCGACGCGCTGCCGCAGCTCGCGCGCGACGCCGACCTCTTCCTCTGCGAGGCGACGTTGCTCGCGCCGAACCCCGAGGGCGGCACGCGCGGCCACCTGTCCGCGGCCGAGGCGAACGACGCATTCGCGCGCTCCGGCGCGAAGCGCCTGCTGCTGACGCACCGACCGTTCGAGCGCCCGCTCGAGGACGGCTTCGAGCTCGCGCAGGACGGACTGGAGATCGAGGTCTGACGGTCAGAAGACGGGCGTCTCGCGCCACGTTCCCCACACCTCGCGGAACGCGTCGCAGATCTCGCCGAGCGTCACGTACGCACTCGCGGCCTCGACCAGCGGCGGCATCAGGTTGCGGTCCGGCCGCGCCGCGTCCTCCTTCAGGCGTGCGAGCGCCGCCTCGACCGCAACCGAGTCGCGGCGGGAGCGCACGGCGCGCACGCGCTCGACCTGCTTGCGCTCGAGCGCCGGGTCGACCTTGAGGATCGGGATCGGCTCCTCCTGCGCGAGCTCGTAGCGGTTGACGCCGACGACGATGCGGCCGCCGGACTCGACCTCCGACTGGTAGCGGAACGACGCCTCGGCGATCTCGCGCTGGAAGAAGTTCTCCTTGATCGCGGCGACGACGCCGCCGAGCTTCTCGATGCGGTCGAAGTAGTCGTACGCCTGCCGCTCGAGCTCGTTCGTCAGCGCCTCGACGTGGTAGGAGCCCCCGAGCGGGTCGATCGTGTTGACGACGCCCGTCTCGTGCGCGATCACCTGCTGCGTGCGCAGCGCGATGCGGACTGCGTCCTCCGTCGGCAGTGCGAGCGCCTCGTCGAACGAGTTCGTGTGCAGCGACTGCGTGCCGCCGAGCACGGCGGCCAGCGCCTCGATCGCCGTGCGGACGATGTTCACCTCGGGCTGCTGCGCGGTCAGCGAGACGCCGGCCGTCTGTGTGTGAAACCGCATCAGCCACGACCGCGGGTTCCTGGCGCCGTACTTGTCGCGCATCAGGTGCGCCCAGATGCGCCGCGCCGCGCGGTACTTCGCGATCTCCTCGAAGAAGTCGAGGTGCGCGTTGAAGAAGAACGACAGGCGCGGGGCGAACTCGTCGACGTCGAGGCCGCGCTCGAGCGCCCACTCGACGTAGGTGAACCCGTCGGCGAGCGTGAACGCGAGCTCCTGTGCGGCCGTCGAGCCGGCCTCGCGGATGTGGTAGCCGCTGATCGAGATCGGGTGCCAGCGCGGCAGCTCGTGCGCGCAGAACTCGACCATGTCGGTGACGAGCCGCATCGACGGCTCCGGCGGGAAGATGTACTCCTTCTGCGCGATGTACTCCTTGAGGATGTCCGTCTGGATCGTCCCGCCGAGCGCGTCCCGCGCCACGCCCTGCTGCTCCCCGACGCAGATGTAGTACGCGAGCAGGATCGCGGCCGGCGAGTTGATCGTCATCGACGTCGAGACGTCGCCGAGCGGGATGCCGGCGAACAGCGTCTCCATGTCGGCGAGCGAGTCGACCGCGACGCCTTCGCGCCCGACCTCGCCGAGGGAGCGCGGGTGGTCCGAGTCGTAGCCCATCAGCGTCGGCATGTCGAACGCCGTCGACAGTCCGGTCTGGCCGTGGTCGAGCAGGTAGCGGAACCGCTCGTTCGTCTCCTCCGCCGTCCCGAAGCCCGCGAACTGACGCATCGTCCAGAGGCGCCCGCGGTACATCGACGGGTAGACGCCGCGTGTGAACGGGAACTCGCCCGGGAAGCCCAGGTCGCGCTCGTAGTCCAGGTCCACGGTGTCGGGCGTCTGCAGCGGCTCGACCTCGACGCCGGAGATCGTCGTGAACAGCTCGCCCTCGCGCTCGGGCGCCGACGCGTACACCTCCTCGCGCCACTCGTCGGTGCGCGTCGTCCGCCGCGGCTCTTCCGTCGTCGCCACGGACGGATTCTGCCCGAACCCGCGCCCCCTCTAGCGTCGGCCGGCAACCACCACTACAGTGCGAGCGGGCGACGGGGGAGGCGGCGCCGACATGTTCGAACTGCGGCCGAGCATCCCCGACCCCTGCGCGCGCGCATGAGCGTCTGGACGTCTCCGTACGTCCTCGTGCTCGGCGCCCTCGTGCTCCTCTGGAGCGGCGTCTCCGCGTACGTGCTGGTCACGCGCGCGCTGTACGACTTCCGGCACCTGTCGTTCAACGGCGTGCGCCGCGTCGTCCACGGCTGGCTCGCGCGCGCCGCGACACCGGAGGAGCGGACGGCGATCCTCCGCCGGCTGCCGCGGCGCACGCTCGCCGGCATCGCCGCCGACTCGCGGATCGAGCCCGAGATCGCGTCGGCCGCAGCGCGCGCGCTGCTGGAGCGGCGCTGGGACAGGCTGCTGCAGCGCGCGCTCCGCCACCGCAACGAGGCCGAGAAGTGGAGTCGCGTCGGCGCGCTGCGCACGTTCGCGCTCGCGGGCTGGGCCATCCGCTGGTCGCTGCTCGAGCGCGCCCTGCAGGACGAGGACGAGGACGTCGTCGCGGCGGCGGTGTCGCTGCTGGGGTCGCTGCCGGACGAGCGGGCGACGCGCCTGCTGGTCGACGCGCTCGTCGAGGAGCGCTACTCGAGGTCGCGCATTGCGACGCAGCTCGAGCGGCGGGACGCGGTGGCCGCGCTCCTGCCGCTCGTCGACGACCCCGACGACGAGCTGCGCTACTGGGCTGCGACCCTGCTGCCCGTCGCGGCGTCGCCCGCGGTCGAGGTCGCGGTCGCGTCGCTCGCCGGCGACCGCTCGCCGCAGGTGCGGGCGGCCGCTGCCAAGGCGTTCGCCGCGGCCGGCGGGCCGCGCGCCGCCGCGATCGGGCTCGACCTGATCGGCGACCCAGTCTTCTACGTGCGCGCGCAGGCGGCGCGCGCGATCGCGGCCGGCGGCCGTCCGGAGCTCGCGGCGCGGCTCGTCCCGCTGATGCGTGACCCGCAGTGGTGGGTGCGCACGGCGGCGAAGGAGGCGCTGGCCGGCCTCGGCCCGGCCGTCGTGCCGACGGTGATCGACGTCCTGCACGACGACGACGCCTTCGCGCGCAACGGCGCCGCCGAGGTCCTCGTCGAGGTCGGCGCCGTGCGCCGCTGGGCGGCCGAGTCGGTCGACGAGGACGACGACGGCGCCGTGTCGCGGCTGCTCGCCGACGCGCTCGCGGCGGGCGGCGAGCCGGTTCGGCGCGCCGTCGCGGCGACGGTCGGCGAGGAGGCGCGCGCGAAGATCGAGCGGCTCCTCGCCCCGCGCCCGACCGCCCGCATCGCGTGATGCTGCGCGCGCTCGTCTCCGGCGTCACCGACGTCTGCATCGCGTACCTCGTGCTCGTGTACGCGGGCTACGCCTTCCTCGTCATCTTCGCGGCGCTCGACAACGCGATCCGAAACCGCGAGGCGAACGCGGAGAACTTCGACGCCCTCGAGTCGTCGCGCTTCACCATCCCCGTCTCGCTGCTCGTCCCGATGTTCAACGAGGCGGACGTGCTCGGCCACGTGCTGCCGTCGCTGCGCGGGCTGCGCTACCCGGAGCTCGAGATCATCATCGTCGACGACGGCTCGACCGACGACACGCTGGCACGCCTCCAGGAGGAGCTCGAGCTCGAGCCGGTCGTGCGCTTCGAGCGCCGCGTCGTCGAAACCGAGCCCGTGCGCGGCACCTACCGCAGCCGCGTCGACCCGCGCATCCTCGTGGTCTCGAAGGAGAACGGCGGCGGGAAGGCCGACGCGAACAACTGCGCGCTGAACTACGCGCGCTACCGCTACGTCTGCTGCCTCGACGGCGACACGATCTACATGCCGGACGCGCTGCTCAACACGATGCGGCTCGTCGTGCGCGACCCGAAACGGATCGTCGGCGCGACCGGGCACATCGCCGTCGCGACGCGCCCCGAGCAGCTCGCCGCTCCCCCGCCCGGGCGCGCGCAGATCGAGAACGGCTGGATCAGCAACTTCCAGCACATGGAGTACCTGCGCGCGTTCCTGAACAACCGGCTGGCGTGGAGCCGCTTCAACTTCATGCTCTGCTCGAGCGGCGCGTTCGCGATCTGGCGGCGCGACGTCCTCGAGGAGGTCGGCGGGTTCTCGCGCGACTTCAGCTGCGAGGACATCGAGATGACGTTCCGCGTCCACGACCACATGCGCCGGCTCGGCCGCGACTACCGGATCATCTCACTGCCGGAGATCGTCGCGCGCACGGAGGGCCCGGCGACGCTGCGCGGCCTGATCGCGCAGCGCGAGCGGTGGCAGCGCGTGACGCTCGAGACGATGGGGCATTACCGGCGGGCGCTCGGCCGCCCGCGCTACGGCGCCTTCGGCCTCGTCGGGATGCCGTTCTTCCTGCTCTCGGAAGCGCTCGCGCCCGCGGTCGAGGTGACGGCATTCGCGTCGCTCGCCGCCGGCGTCGCGCTCCACCTCTTCGACTGGCGGCTCTACCTCGTCTACCTGGCGACGATGGCGTTCGCGAACGCCGTCCTGACGGTGGGCGCCGTCCTGATGGAGGACATCTCGACGCGCGCGTACCGCCTGAGCCACCTCGCCCGCCTGATCGCCCTCTCGCCGCTCGAGGTCGTCCTCTATCGGCCGGTGCTGGTCGTCGCGCGGCTCCGCGCGGTGCGGAGCTGGCTCGGCGGCGACCGCTCGTGGGGCAAGCTCGAGCGCAACGTGCGCGCCGTAACCTCTACCTAAGGTAGAGCTTCAGTCACTCGGATAGGGGTCGCGGAGGCGCCTGTCTCGGCCCGGCGGCGCACCGGCGCCGCCGCTCACCCCTCCGAGGGATCTTCGTCGGAAAGCCGTTTGAAAAGCCCGCGGGTCCCTCCGACGGGCGCGAACGGCCGCCGATAGTGCGACGCGAGAGCCCGAGGCGTGGCCACGCCGCACGGCTCTCCGAGACGAGATGGCGATCATCCACGGACTGCGGCAGATCGGCGGCCGTCCGGCGCGAGCCGGGCGGCTTCCGCGTGCTGCGAGCCCGGTCCGCCTCGTCGTCGCCTCGGCGGCTCTCTTCGCAGCGGCCGCCGCGGCCGCTCTGCTCGCGTCAAGCGACGCGCATGTCGCCGTTCGCACGGTCTTCGTCTCCCGTGCGCTCGGCCGCCCCGTCGCAGACGCGCCGCTCACGCGCACGCCGGCCGCGGGCGTCCACGTCGTGCTCGGGCGCGGCAGCTTCGCCGTCGCGCACGCCGGACACCGCGTTCAGCTCGTCGACGATGCGGCCCCGGGGCCGTGGACGCGGTACGCGCACGGTGTCGCGCGCCAGACGCCGTTCGGCCGCGAGTCGGTGGTCGTCACTCGAACGGGGACGGAGCAGTTCCTGTCCGTCGACCGGCACCTCGGCCGCCGCGTCTGGCAGTGGCGGCTGCAAAGCCTCGACCTCGCCTCGAGAGTCGGCTCCGACGGATCGGTGCAGTTCGTCCACGACCACGTGCTCACGGGGCTCGCGATCGCGCCGCCTCGGATCGAGGACGCCGCCGGCCGCGACGTCACCCCCGCCGGCACCAGCTGGACGCTCCGGACCATTCACGGGCACACCGTCCTCGCGCTCTCGCTCGACGACGCCCGCCTCCCCACGCCCTACGTCGTCGACCCGGCGATCACGCTCCGTGGCACGGGCGGCTACGCCGGCGGGAGCAACGGCGGGGCGACCGGCGCCACCGTCTTGGTCCCCAGCGGCGTGCTCCCCGGCGACGTCCTCGTCGCCGAGATCGCGCTCGCCACCCCGAACGTCACGCTGACGGCCCCGAGCGGCTGGACGCAGAACGGCACGACCACGAACAACGGGAACGGCGGGACGGCGACCGGCGAGATGGCGATCTACTGGCACAAGGTCGGCACGAGCGAGCCCGCCTCCTACACCTGGACGTGGCCTGCTGCGACGACCGCCGACTGGGCCGCCTCGATGGTCGCGCTCGTCGGCGTCAACGCGACCTCCCCCGTCGCGGCGGCGGGCTCCGTCAACCGCACGAGCAACACCGCGATGATCGCCGACTCGACGACGACGATCGCGGCGAACGACCTCGCGCTCGACTCGTACATGCTCGCCGAGGGAACGGGCTCCGCCTCGCCGTACTACTCGACGCCGGCCGGCGCGACCTTCCTCGGCAACGCGCAGTCGACGAACGCGACGCTGAGCTCGCGCGTCTCGATCGCCGGCTCGTACTCGATCTCCAGCACGGGGTCCGTCGCCGGACGCTCGACCACCTGCTCCGGCTGCGCGGCCACCGGCAGGGGGATCGGCTGGATGACCGGCTGGGCGATCGACTCCTCCGCGCCGACGAGCCCGACCCTGAGCAGCCCGGGCGCGACCGTCCGCGGCAGCAGCGTCACGCTGTCGGGGTCGGCGACCGAGAACGACTCCGCCCTCACGCTCGTCTTCGAGTACACGACGAACGGCGGCAGCACGTGGACGCAGATCGCGAACGTCCCCGCCACGTCGGGCGCGGCCACGACGACGACCTGGAACACGACCGGTCTCGCGGACGGCTTCTACGACCTGCGGCTCGTCGCGCGAAACGGCGCGTGGACGTCCGCCGACGGCGACGTGGCCTCCAACTACGAGTCGGTCTCCCCCACGGTCACGGTTCGCGTCGACAACTCGTCGGTGAGCGCCGACGCGCTCACCGTGCAGGCGCTGACGGGGTCGGCGGCGCAGTACTACGACTCCGCCAACCATTACCTCTGGTACAACCCCGGCTCGTCCGGCAGCTCGGGCTCGTTCACCGTCACGGCGGCGCCGCAAGACGTGCAGGCGCCGATCGAGCTCGTCCAGACCGCGGAGAGCGGCGGCACGCCTGCAGGCTCGCAGGGCACCCAGGGGCCGGTGACGATCGCGCTCGCGACGGCGCCGACCGTCGGCGACGTGATGATCGCCGGCATCAGCTACGAGTCGGGCTCGAACGCGACGATCTCGCCGCCGAGCGGCTGGACGCTGCTCGACACCCAGAACCTGACCACGTTCTGGGGCATGAAGGTCTACTACAAGGTCGTCACGGCGTCCGACGTGACGACCCACAGCTACGTGTGGACGAACACCGCGTCCTCCGCCGCGAACCTCTCCGGCGGCATCCTCGAGTTCGCGAACGTGTGGGTGCCGGCGAGCGGCAACCCGATCGCGGCCGAGGCGAGCGGCACGAGCACCTCCGGTACGACCTCGATCACCGCACCGAGCGTGACGCCGACGGCCGACTGCGAGGTGCTGGTGAACGCCTCCGGCGCGTGGTCGAGCCAGGAGTCGTTCACCCCGCCGGCCGGCATGACGGAATACGTGGACTACCGCTCGAACGAGCCGCAGTGGGACCCCGGCGTCGAGATGTCCGCGCAGTACCTCGGCTCGACGGCGGCGACCGGCACGCGGGTGGCGACCCTCGTCCCCGGCGGCTCGACGACGGGCGGCGACAAGTCCAACGCCGGCTTCAACCTCCTCCTGCGCCCGAAGGCGTGCGTCTCGCAGGTCGACTTCCCGGCGCTCGCCCTGACGGGCTTCACGGCGACGGCGGCGAGCCCCACCACCCCGACGGGCACCACCGGCATCGCGCAGTCGCCCAACCTGCCGGCGTACCTCTCGAACACCTACTCGTGGACGACGTCGAACACGATCGAGCCCGGGAACCAGCCGATCGTGGCGCACGACGAGGCCGGCAACGCCAACCTCTCGACGAACTTCTACATCCTCAAGGACACGACCGCCCCCTCGTTCGGCTCGAACAAGCCCACCGCGGGCGGGTACTACAACGGCGCATTCCCGCTCTCGGTGCCCGTGACCGCGCTCGGCAGCGGCAGCGCGACCGACAGCGGCGACGACGCGACGGCGCCCGGCAGCACCGGCTCCGGAGTCAACGCCACCACCTTCCAGCTGCAGCGGCAGTCCGGGACGGCGTCGAACGGCACGTGCACCTACTCCGGCGCGTGGTCGAACGTCACCCTCTCGGGCGGCAACGACACGATCAACGCCGTCGGCTGCTACCGCTACCGCGAGGCCGTCACCGACAACGTCGGCAACACCGGCTACTCGAGCGCGAGCGGCGACGTCGTCGTCGACCACACGAGCCCGAGCAGCGCCGGCACGGTGTCGATCTCGACGACTGGCGCGGGCACGTACGCGAGCGGCTCGACCGTCTACTACCGGCCGGCGGGCGCCGGCGGCACGTTCACGGTGACGGACACGAGCCCGGCCGACGCCGAGTCCGGCGTCGGCAAGGTGCGCTTCCCCGGGCTCGCCGGCGGCATCACCCCGTCGTCGAACACCGACGTCGCCGCGCCCGGCCCCTACTCGAACACCTACACCTGGCACACGAACGACACGACGAGCGGCAGCCAGACGCTCACGGTCTACGACCGAGCGGGCAACTCGACCACGACCAGCTTTGCCGTGACGCCCGACTCGAGCGGGCCGACGCTCCCGGCGCCGACCTTCCCGGTCGCGAACACGAGCTACGGCAACACGAACGCGTACTCGACGGCGTGGAGCGGCAGCGTCAGCGACGGCGGCGCCGGCGTCGCGAGCGTACAGGTGTCGCTGCGCGACCCGAACGGCAACTACTGGAACGGCAGCGCCTTCGGCGGGACCTCGGAGACGTTCGCCACCGCCGCGCTCTCCGGCTCGCCGACGTCCGGCTGGAGCTGGACGGCGCCGTCCGTCTCCACCAACGGCACCTACACCGTCCACGTCGTCGCCACCGACAACGTCGGCAACACCACGTCGAGCACGTTCACGTTCGTCTACGACACGACCGCGCCGACGTTCGGCGCGGTCGGCATCACGAAGCTCGGCAACTGCGACGCGAACGTCGCGCTCGTCGGCACGACCGTCTACTACAACCCGAACGTCTCGTGCTCGGCCGGCGCATTCGCGGTCACCGAGCCGCTGGCCGACACCGGCGGCTCCGGTCCCGCAAGCGTTGCCTACCCGGCGACCGCGAGCGGCGTCAGCCATTCCGCCGAGACGGTCACCTCGTCGCCGTGGACGTCGTCGGCGTACAGCTGGACGTCCGGCGCGACGCTGAACGCGACGCAGACGGTCACGGGCAAGGACGGCGCCGGCAACTCCGCGACGACGTCGTTCGCGATCGCACCCGACTCGCAGGCGCCGACGGCGTCGCTCACCGCTCCGTCCGGCAGCGTCGTCGCGAACGGGGCGACGCTCACCGCCACGGCGAGCGACGCGACGACGGGCGGCTCCGGGGTCAAGCAGGTCGAGTTCCGCTACTGCGCCGGCGCGACGTGCACGTACGCGGCCAGCACGGGGATCGCGACGGCCGCGAGCTCGCCTTACACGACGACGTGGACGAGCCAGCCCGCCGACGGGACGTACACGATCCTGGCGCGCGCGACGGACAACGTCGGCAACACGACCGATGTGACGAAGACCGTCACCGTCGACAACACGGCCCCGACGTTCTCCTCGGCGGCGCTCGATCCAACCGGCAGACAGCTCACGATCACTTTCAACGAGGCCGGCAGCGGCCTCGACAGCACGTCGACCACGCCGGCGTCCGCCTTCACCGTGAACCGCAACGGCTCCGCGGACACGGTCAGCGCGGTGACGTGGCTGAGCGCGACGAAGGTGAAGCTCACGCTCGCCGCGCGTGCGTTCGACGGCGACACCGTCACCGTCGCCTACAGCACGACGAGCCTGTCGCTCGCGCAGGAGGAGAAGGACAACGCCGGCAACGTCGTCGCGTCGTTCGGCGCGCAGAGCGTGGCCACGTCCGCGGCGCCGTCGCTCGCGCAGACCGCGATCGGCGCCTCCCCCACCTCCGTCACCGCGGACGGCTCGTCGACGTCGACGATCACGGTCACGCTCAAGAACGCGGCCGGTGCGAACGTGGGCGCGAGCGGAGGCACCGTCACCCTGGCGACGAGCGCCGGCAGCCTCGGTGCGGTCGCCGACAACGGCAACGGCACATACACGGCGACGCTGACGGCGCCGACCTCGGCAGGCACGGCGACGGTGTCCGCAAGGGTGGACGGCTCGAGCATCGCCAACACGACCTCCGTGACGTTCACCTCGGGCGCCGTGAGCGGCGGCACGTCGACCGTGGCATCGTCGCCCGGCTCGGTGCTCGCCGACGGCGCGACGACGTCGACGATCACCGTCACCGCCAAGGACACGTTCGGAAATCCCGTCGGCGGTCAGACGGTCACGCTCGCGCAGGGATCCGGCTCGTCGACCATCTCGCCGTCCTCGGCGACCACGAGCTCGAGCGGCGTCGCCACGTTCGCCGTCAAGGACACGAAGGCCGAGACCGTGACGTACGCGGCGACGATCGGCCTCACCGGCGTCGTGCAGACGGCGCAGGTCGTCTTCACGCCGGGCGCGGCGACGCATCTCACGGTGACCGCGCCGGGATCGGCGACGGCCGGCGGCGCGTTCGCCGTCACCGTCCGGGCGCTCGACGCGAACAACAACGTCGCCACGGGCTACACCGGCACCGTCCACTTCACCTCGACCGACGCGCAAGCCGCGCTGCCCGCCAACTACACCTTCACCGCCGGCGACAACGGCAGCCACACCTTCCCCGCCGCAGCCACCCTCAAGACCGCCGGCAGCCAGACCATCACCGCCACCGACACCGGCAACGGCTCGATCGCGGGGACGAGCGGCAACGTCGCCGTCGCGCCCGCCGGCGCGGCGACGCTCCTCGTCGCCGCCGCGACGCCGCAGACGGCCGGCAGCGCGTTCGGCGTCACCGTTACCGCCAAGGACGCCTACGGCAACACCGCAACCGGCTACACCGGCACCGTCCACTTCACCTCCAGCGACGCGCAAGCCGCGCTGCCCGCCAACTACACCTTCGCCGCCGGCGACAACGGCAGCCACAGCTTCCCCGCCGCAGCGACCCTCAAGACCGCCGGCAGCCAGACGATCACCGCCACCGACACCGGCAACGGCGCCATCGCCGGCAGCAGCCCCGCCATCACCGTCAACCCCGCCGGCGCCGCCACGCTCACCCTCACGACCAGCGCCGCCAACCCGCAGCCGGCCGGCTCCACCTTCAACGTCACCGTCACCGCCAAGGACGCCTACGGCAACACCGCAACCGGCTACACCGGCGGCATCCAGTTCACGTCGAGCGACCCGGCGGTGATCGCGGGCTCGGGGCTGCCGGCGAACTACACCTTCGCCCCGGCGGACGGCGGGACGCACACCTTCACCAACGTCTTCCTCAAGACGGTCGGAAGCCGCACCGTGACAGCGACCGACACCGTGCTCGGCACGATCAGCGGCACGAGCGCGCCGGTCAACGTCGGCGCCGGTACCGCCGTGACGCTCGCGGTCGCCGCCACGACGCCGCAGACGGCCGGCAGCGCGTTCGCCGTCACCGTTACCGCCAAGGACGCCTACGGCAACACCGCAACCGGCTACACCGGCACCGTCCACTTCACCTCCAGCGACGCGCAAGCCGCGCTGCCCGCCAACTACACCTTCGCCGCCGGCGACAACGGCAGCCACAGCTTCCCCGCCGCAGCGACCCTCAAGACCGCCGGCAGCCAGACGATCACCGCCACCGACACCGGCAACGGCGCCATCGCCGGCAGCAGCCCCGCCATCACCGTCAACCCCGCCGGCGCCGCCACGCTCACCCTCACGACCAGCGCCGCCAACCCGCAGCCGGCCGGCTCCACCTTCAACGTCACCGTCACCGCCAAGGACGCCTACGGCAACACCGCAACCGGCTACACCGGCACCGTCCACTTCACCTCGACTGACGCGCAAGCCGCGCTGCCCGCCAACTACACCTTCGCCGCCGGCGACAACGGCAGCCACAGCTTCCCCGCCGCAGCGACCCTCAAGACCGCCGGCAGCCAGACCATCACCGCCACCGACACCGGCAACGGCGCCATCGCCGGCAGCAGCCCGGCGATCACCGTCGCACCGGTCGGCGCAGCGACGCTGTCGGTGACGGCGGCCACCCCGCAGACCGCCGGCAGCGCGTTCGGCGTCACCGTCACCGCCAAGGACGCCTACGGCAACACCGCAACCGGCTACACCGGCACCGTCCACTTCACGACGAGCGACGGCCAGGGGGCCGTGCCGGCGGACTACACCTTCGTCGCCGGAGACAACGGCAGCCACACCTTCGCGGGCGCCGTGACGCTGAAGACCGCCGGCGCACAGACGATCACGGCCGCCGACACCGGCAACGGCTCGATCACCGGCACCAGCGCCGCCATCACCGTCAACCCGGGCGCCGCCGTCCGGCTCGTCGTCTCGACGAGCGCCGGCGCAACCCGAACCGCCGGGTCGCCGTTCGACGTCACCGTCACGGCCAGGGACGCGTTCGGCAACACCGCGACCGGATACACCGGGACCGTCCGTTTCGGCTCCGGCGACGGCCAGGCGGCGCTGCCCGCCGACTACACGTTCGTCGCCGGCGACCACGGCAGCCACACCTTCACGAACGGCGCGAGCCTGAAGACGGCCGGGTCGCAGACGATCAGCGCCACCGACACCGCCTCGAGCTCGATCACCGGCACGAGCGGGCCGGTCGACGTCGTCCCGGCCGCAGCGGCGTCCTTGACGGTGACGACCGACGCCGCGAACCCGCAGACGGCAGGCGCCGCCTTCGACGTCATCGTCGCCGCCAGGGACGCCTACGGCAACGTCGCCACCGGTTACGGCGGCACCGTCCACCTCGGCTCGAGTGACCCGGGGGCGACGCTGCCGGCCGACTCGACGCTGACGAACGGCACCCGCACGTTCACCGGCGCCGCGTTCGCCACGGCAGGCGCCCAGACCATCACCGCCACCGACACCGTCTCCCCGTCGATCTCGGGCACGAGCCCCACGGTGAACGTCGGCGCAGCCGCGGCCGCGAACCTCACGGTGACGACGACGGCCGGCGCGTCCCGCACCGCGGGCTCGCCCTTCTCCGCGACGGTGACGGCGTACGACCGCTACGGAAACGTCGCGGCCGGCTACACCGGCACGGTCCACCTCACGTCGAACGACGCGCAGGCGTCGCTGCCGTCCGACTACACGTTCGTCGCCGGCGACGGCGGCACGCACACCTTCGCGGGCGTCGTCTACAAGACCGCGGGATCGCGGTCGCTCACCGCCACCGACACCGGCAACGGCTCGATCACCGGCACGAGCGGCTCGACGGTCGTGACGGCGGCGGCCGCCTCGACGCTGGCCGTGACGACGACGGCGGCGTCGCCGCAGACGGCCGGCGGCACGTTCCAGACGACCGTGACGGCGTTCGACGCCTACGGCAACGTCGCGACCGGCTACGCAGGCACCGTGCACTTCGGGTCGACGGACGCGCGCGCCGTGCTGCCCGCGAACTACACCTTCGGCGGCGCCGACAACGGCACGCACACGTTCTCCGGCGTCGCCTACGACACCGCCGGCTCACAGCGGATCACCGCGACCGACACGGCGACCCCGTCCGTCATGGGCACGAGCGCAGCGACAACGGTCGCGCCGGCCGCGGCGGCGTCCCTCACCGTCACGACGACCGCCGGCTCGCCGCAGACCGCGGGCGGCACGTTCCAGGCGGCGGTGACGGCGTTCGACGCGTACGGGAACGTCGCCACCGGCTACGGCGGCACCGTCCACTTCACCTCTGGCGACCCGCAGGCGGTGCTGCCCGCCGACGCGACGCTGACGAACGGGACGAGGACCTTCTCCGGCGTCGCCTTCGACACCGCCGGCTCGCAGACGCTTACCGCGACCGACACGACTGCGCCGTCGATCACCGGCACGAGCACCGCCGTCACCGTCGCGCCGGCGCAGGCGGCGAGCCTCGTCGTCACCACGACCGCAGCCTCGCCGCAGACCGCGGGCGCGACATTCCAGGCGACCGTCACGGCGAAAGACGCCTTCGGCAACGTCGCCACCGGCTACGGCGGCACCGTCCACTTCACCTCCGGCGACCCGCAGGCGGTGCTGCCCGCCGACGCGACGCTGACGAATGGGACGAGGACCTTCCCCGGCGTCGCCTTCGGGACCGCCGGCTCGCAGACCGTCACCGCGGCCGACACGACGGCGCCGTCGATCACCGGCACCAGCGCGCCGGTCACCGTCGCGGCGGCGGCGCTCGACCATTTCTCGTTCGCGCTGGCCGGGCCGCAGGCGAGCGGCAGGCCGTTCACGGGCGTCGACACGCTGACGGCGGACGACCGCTACGGGAACGTCGTCACGAGCTTCGACGCGTTCGCCGACCACGTCACGATCTCCGCGAACGCGCCTCTGACGGGCAGCGTCTCCGGTCTCAGCGGCGTCAACCGTCTGGTCAGCGCCGGCGACTTCGTCAACGGCGTCGCGAACCTCGGCGCGCTCGGGATGACCTACACGGGCAACGCGGCGACCGGCAGCTTCACCGCGACGGCGGCGACGGGGCAGACGGGCACGTCGGCCCCCGTCACGGTCGGCGCCGGCACGGCCACCCGGCTCGTCGTCACCGGAAGCGCCTCGCAGACGGCGGGCGCCTCGCAGGCGCTCACGATCAGCGCCGAGGACGCCTCCGGCAACGTGGTGACGGGCTACGGCGGCGACAAGTCGCTCACCTTCAGCGGCGCCTCGGCGATCGGTTCCCACAACCCGACCGTCACGGACAAGAGCGGCGCGGCCGTCCCCTTCGGAACCGCGACGACCGTCACGTTCACCAACGGCGTCGCGACCGCAGGCGGCTCGCTGAGGCTGTACCGCGTAGAGAGCGCGACGATCTCCGTCACCGACGGAGCGCTCTCCTCGGCCGGCGCCGACCGCCTCGGCGTGAGCGTCGCGCCCGCCACGGCGGCGTCGCTGCAGCTGTCGCCGTCGACGACGACGCCGACCGCCGGCAGCCCGGACACGCTGACGCTCACCGCGCTCGACCCCTTCGGCAACACCGACACGAGCTACGCCGGCGACAAGTCGCTCACCTTCGGCGGCGCGTCGTCGCTCGGAGCGAACGCGCCCACCGTCACCGACATGAGCGCCACTGCTCAGCCGTTCGGCACGCCGGAGACGATCTCGTTCGCGAACGGCGTCGCCACCGCGACGATGAAGCTCTACAAGGCGGAGACCGCGTCCGTGACGGTGGGCGACGGCACGATCTCGAACGGCGCAGGAACCTCGTTCACGACCTCTGCGGCAGCCGCGACCCAGCTCGCGCTGTCCGTCGACGGCGGCTCCTCGCCCACCGCGAACGTCGCCTTCCCCGTCGCCGTCACGTCGCTCGACCAGTACGGCAACGTGAGCGGCGTCGCCTCCGACACGGGCGTCGCGCTCTCGCTCGCAACCGGCACGGGAACGCTCGGCGGCACGCTCACGACCACGGTCGCGCGCGGCCGGTCGCAGGCGACGTTCGGCGGCGTCACCTACACGAAGGCGGAATCCGGGGTGAAGCTGACGGCGACGCGCACGAGCGGCGACGCGCTGAGCCCCGTCACCAGCTCGCCGTTCACCGTCGGCGCCGTCGCGACGCGGCTCGTCGTCACGAGCGTCGCCGGCGGCGCCCACCCGCAGGCCGGGCAGCCGTTCTCGATCACCGTGGGCGCGGAGGACGCGTCCTCGAACACGAGCTCCGTCTCGAGCGCCACGTCCTTCGCGATCTCCCTGCACACCGGCACGGGCACGCTCGCCGGCACGGCCACCGGCACGATCCCCGCCGGCGCCGACCACGTCAGCGTCAGCGGTCTCACCTACACCAAGGCGGAGGGCGGCGTCAGCGTCACCGTCACCGTCACGTCCGGCGACTCGCTGAGCGCCGGCACCAGCGCGCCCTTCACCGTCGACGCCGGCCCGGCGACGCATCTCGTGCTCGCCGGCCCCGGATCCGCGACCGCGGGAACGCCGTTCGGCCTCACCGTCACCGCGTACGACGCGCTCGGGAACGTCGCGACCGGCTACACCGGCGGCGTCCACTTCACCTCGAGCGACGCCGGCGCGCAGCTGCCCGCCGACTACACGTTCGCGCCCGCCGACGCCGGCACGCACACGTTCACGAACGTCGCGCTCGAGAACGCCGGCAGCCAGACGGTGACGGCGACCGACACCGTCCTGCCGTCGATCACGGGTACGAGCGGGACGATCGCGGTCCATGCCGGCGCGGCCGCGAGCCTGGCGCTGACGACGACGGCCGCGTCGCCGCAGGCCGCCGGCGCCGCTTTCTCGGCGACGGTGACGGCGAGGGACGCCTACGGGAACGTCGCAACGGGCTACACCGGCACCGTCCACTTCACCTCGAGCGACCCGCAGCACACGCTCCCGGCCGACTCGACGCTGACGAACGGCACGGGCACGTTCGGCGGCGTCGTGCTCGGCACCACCGGTACCCAGACGCTCACCGTCGCCGACACCTCGGACGGGGCACTCACCGGGGCGGCGAACGTGACCGTCGGGCCGGGGGCGCCGAACGCCGGGCGCTCGTCCGTGAGCGCGTCGCCGGCGACGATTCCGGCCGACGGCACGACGCCGAGCACGATCACGGTGCACGTCCGCGACGCCTACGGCAACGCGGTCACGACCGGCGGCGCGGCGGTCACGCTCTCCACCGACCACGGCACCGTCTCGAGCGCCGTCGACGCCGGCAACGGCACGTACACCGGAACCTTCACGACGACCACGACGCAGACCGCGCACGTGGGCGGCACGATCAACGGCTCGGCGATCGGCACGAGCGCGACGGTCGCGTCGACGCCGGGCGCCGCCGACGGCTCGCAGACGCAGATCACGCCGCAGTACGGCGCGATCCTCGCCGACGGCAGCGACCACATGAACGTGACCGTGCAGCTGCGCGACCGCTACGGCAACGACCTGACGGCCGGCGGCCAGTCGGTCTCCCTGTCGTCCACGCTCGGCGCAACGTTCGGCGCCGTCACCGACAACGGCAACGGCACCTACACGGCGGTGCTGACGGCGGGCACCACGAGCGGAACGGCGCAGCTCACCGCGACCGTCAACGGCCGCGCCGTGTCGACGACCGTCTCGTTCCAGCCCGTGCCCGTCGTCATCGTGGTCGACGGCGGGACGCCCGCGAACCCGACGGCCTCGCGCAGCGTGAACGTCGCGTTCCACGCAAGCGACTCGTCCGCCACCACCCAGTGCGCGCTCGACGGCGCCGCGTTCGCGCCGTGCACCAGCCCGTTCAGCGCGAGCGGCCTGACCGAGGGGACGCACACGCTGCGTCTCCGCGGGACGAACGGCGCGGGCACCGGCCCCGAGAGCGACCTGACGTGGCGGATCGACCTCACGGGCCCGACCGTGTCGTTCACGACCGCGCCTGGCCGCTACACGAACAACCCGACCGAGCCGCTCGCGGCCAGCGCCTCCGACCCGTCCGGCGTCGCGAGCGTCGACTTCCGCTACGTGCCGCACGGGACCCCGTGCAGCGCGGCCGGCGGCACGGACATCTTCTTCGACGCCTCCGCGCCGTACTCGACGACGTGGACGGTTCCGGCGGACGGCACGTACGACCTCTGCGCGGTCGCCGCCGACAACCTCGGGAACACCTCCGTCGCCACGACCACCGTCGTCGCCGACCAGACGGCGCCTACCGGCACGTTCCCCGCGGTCGGCACGCTCGTCGGCTCGACACGCTACATCGGTGGCGACGTGCCGCTGCACGTGACGGCGAGCGACGCGACGAGCGGCGTCGCCCAGGTTGCGCTCGCGTACGCGGGCACGTCGAGCGGGACGATCGGAACCGTCGCCTCGGCGCCGTACGACGCCACCTGGCACGCCGGCGGGCTCGCCGACGGGCCGTACACCCTGCACGCGACGATCGGCGACAAGGCGTCGAACTCGGCCACCCTGACGCAGGACGTCGTCGTGGACAACACGGCCCCGACCGCCTCGCTCGACGATCCGGGCGCGTACGGGCACGGGACGATCCACCTCTCGGTGACCGCGAGCGACACCGGCTCCGGCGTCGACACCGCCGCGATCCAGATCCAGTCGTCGCCGCACGGCGCCGGTACGTGGACGACGATCGGCACCGGCGTGGCCGTCGCGTGGACGCCGACGCCCGACGGAGCCTACGACCTGCGTGCGCTCGTCCCGGACAACGTCGGCAACCAGACGACGACTGCCACGCGGACGATCGTCGTCGACAACACGCCTCCGACCGTCTTCGACGACTCCGACTCGAGCTGGCACCGCACGCCCGTCACGCTCCACGTCACCGCTGCCGACGCGCAGTCCGGCATCGCCTCCGTCACGTACGAGCTCGACGGCGGCAGCACGCAGACGGGCACGACCGTCGCCGTGCCTGCCACCGACGGCGTCCACACGATCACCTACCACGCCACGAACGGCGCCGGACTCACCACGAGCGGCACCGCGACCGTGAAGTTCGACGCGACGCCGCCCTCGCAGGTCACGCTCGACGCACCCGCCAACGGCGCGCTGCTGCGCGGAACGGTGACCCTGTCCGCCTCGGCGACCGACGCCACCTCGGGCATCGCGTCGACGACCTTCCACGTCGCCCGCGCCGGCACGCTCGGCGCCAACGACTGCGCGACGTTCGGCCAGACGATCACGTCGCCGCTCGACACGACGACGCTCGCCGACGGCCAGTACGACCTGTGGGTCGCCGCCGCCGACCAGGCCGGCAACGGCCGCTGCTCGGTGACGAGCGGCCCCGGCAGCATCTCGGTCACGATCGACAACACGGCCCCGGTCACCACCGACGACGCGCCCGCGGGCCCGCAGAACCACGACGTGCTCGTGCATCTCGCGGCGACCGACAACCTGACCGGCGTCGCGTCGACCGAGTACAGCCTGGACGGCGGCCCCTGGACGCCCGGAACCACGGTGAGCGTGCTCGCCCCTGCCGACCACTCCGACGACGGCTCGCACACGATCCAGTACCGCTCGACCGACGGCGCCGGCAACGTCGAGACCGTCAAGACGACCCACGTCGTGATCGACACGACCGCCCCGGCCGGCGGCGTCGACGACCCCGGCTCGTACCTGAGCGGGACCGTCGACCTGACGGCGTCGCCGACGGACAGCGACGTCGCCTCGGTCGCGTTCCTCTACCGGCCCGCCGGCGGCAGCGGCCCGTGGACGTCGATCGGCACCGACACCTCCGCGCCGTACGACGTGCCGTGGATCACGACGGCGGTGCCCGACGGCAGGTACGACCTCGAGGAGGTCGTCACCGACACCGCCGGCAACTCGAACACCGTGCCGATGTCGACGAAGACGGTCGACAACACCGCGCCCGACACGGCCGCGGTCACCGCGCCTGCCGCGGGTGCGGACACCGGCGGCACCGTCGCCTTCGCGGCGTCCGCGAGCGACGCGACGTCGGGCGTGAAGACCGTCACCTTCGAAGTCGAGGCGACGGGCCAGTCCGGCTTCACGACCGTCGACGCAGACACGAACGGCGCCCCCTACACCGGCACGTGGAACTCGACCGGCGTCCCCGACGGACCGGCGCAGGTGCGCGTCGTCGTGACCGACTTCGCCGGCAACAGCACCACGTCCGCACCGGTGAGCTTCATCGTCGACAACACGGCGCCGACGGTGTCGCTCCAGGCGCCCCCCGCCGCCGCCGCGAGCGCGTCCCTCTCGGCGACCGGCTCGGCCGACATCGACCACGTCGACTACGAGTGGTCGGGCGACGGCACCACGTGGCACTCGATCGGGACCTCCTCGAGCCCGCCCTACTCGACCACGTGGACGACGCCGGCGGCGGACGGCACCTACCAGGTGCGCGCGCGCGCGACCGACCACGGCGGCAACGTCTCACCGTACGACGTCAAGACGGTCGTCGTCGACCACACCGCCCCGACGGCGAGCGCGCTGCTGCCTGCCGACGGCGACACCGTCGGCGGCTCGAGCGTCCCGCTGTCGGTGACGGCGAGCGACGGCGGCTCCGGCGTCGCGTCGGTCACGTTCCTCTACCGGCCGTCCGGTGGCGGCGCCTGGACCGGCATCGCGGCACCCGCCGGCGCGCCCTACACGGGCACGTGGGACGTCCACTCCCTGCCGAGCGGCGACTACGACGTCGAGGCCGTCGTGCTCGACGGAGCCGGCAACGCGACGACGATCGTGCACACCGTGCACGTCGACTCGACGCCGCCGACGCTGTCCGCGTTCCCGGTCGGATCGCCGGTGCACGGGACGATCACCCTCCAAGTCACGACGAGCGCCGACACGGCGGGCGCCACCTATGGGGTCGCGCCGTCCGGCGGCGGTGCATGGACACAGGTCGCGTCGTCGAGCACCGGGCCCACCTTCTCGGCACCGTTCGACACGACGACGCTCGCCGACGGCACCTACGACTTCCGCGCCACCGTGGCCGACCGCTTCCGCAACGCGACGACGCTCGACGTGCCCGTGGTCGTCGACAACACGCCGCCGAGCGTGGTCGCGTCGACGCCGGCCGACGGCTCGGTCGTGCCGAGCGCCGGCTCGCTCTCGCTGACGGCGTCGGAGCCGGTCGCGTCGGTCGACGATCTCCAGCTCGACGGCGCCAACGCGCGGTTCACACCGTCGATCAGCGGCGCCGACGTGACCTTCCCGACCGGCGCGCTCCCTCCGGGGAACCACGCGCTCACCGGCTGGCTCCACGACGCCGCCGGCAACTCTGCGCCGTTCCGGATCAACGTCACCGTGCGCGACACCTCGGCGGCCGCCCTGCCGCCGGTCGCGAAGAACGTCAGCTCGTCCGCCGACACCGTGCTCACGTCCGCGGACGGCACGGCGAGCGTAACGACGCACCACGACGTGTGGCAGCAGGCGATTCCGCAGCCGCAGGACTTCCTCGTCCTGCACATCGACCCGATGCCGGCGTCGCTCATCTCGCCCGGCGCCGGCGCCCAGATCGCGGGGCCGGTCGAAGACGTGCGCATGACGTGGGACCTCGCCGGCACCGAGGAGCATCACTTCGACGATCCGATCGAGATCGACCTCGCCGATCCCACCGGCAGCGGCACGCCGGCGACGGCCGAGGTGACGACGTCGTGGCGGGCGATCCCGCAGCTGCAGACGGCGGGAACGCTCCCCGCGGGGCAACAGGACGGCTACTGGCGCACCGGCTCGACGGTCCACATCCTGACGCGGCACCTCTCGCTGTTCACGATCCTGACCACCCTCACCTCGAGCGCCGTCGCGCCGCCGATCGAGTTCTCCGGCACGGTCGGGTTCGACGGTCTCACCCTGCGTTGGGCGCCGGGGATCCCGACGGTGCAGAGCTTCGCGCTGTACGCCGACGGCGCCGTGGTCGGCCGCTTCGGCGGGACGACGTACGAGGCGAAGCTCGGACAGATCACGAGCGACGACACGCGCACGTTCACGATCACGGAGACGAGCACCGCCGGCGCCGAGAGCGCGCCGTCGCAGGCGCTGCGCGTCGTGCCGGCGGTCGCGGGCGACTCGCAGGCGCAGGCGGCCGCGGCGTTGGCCGGGCGCGGGTTCACGGTCGGCAACCTCGTCCCCGTGGCCGCCGTGGGCGAGCCGGCGGGCACGGTCGTCGGGCCGACGGACGTGCAGGTGCTCCCGGTCGGCTCGCCGGTCGACCTGCAGGTCGCCTCCGGCGGCGCCGCGCACAGCCCGTTCGCGTTCACCGTCGCCGCGGCGCCGCGCCTGCGCGCCGTCGCCGGGACGCTCTACGCGCGCGTCGCCGTGACGGCCTCCGCGCGCATCGACGTCACGCTCGACGCGAATCCATGGAACCGGCTGCAGCGGTGGCACTTCTTCCACGTCGCGCCGGGCGCGACGATCGTGAAGCTGCGGCTGCGCGCGCCGCTGCAGCCGGGCGACTACCGCCTGTTCTGGAAGGCGACGTCGCTGAGCGACCACAGCGTGAGCCGCCGCATCACTCCGCTGCGCATCCTGGCGAAGAAAGCGCGCGCACACGGAACGCCGAACCAGGTGCTCGTGCTCGCGGGCGCGCGCTCGCTCGCCTCGGCGCGCCCGGCGAACGCGCGGCTGTCGCGCGTCACGCCGGAGCAGGCGTACCTGTTCGCCACCTACCACGACGTCTCGGTCGTGGTCGTCGACACCGCGCTCTACGGCGCGCAGCTGGCGCGCAACCTGCACACTGTCTTCCCGAACACCGCGGTCGTCGCGCTCGCGCGCAGCCCATACACGCGGACGTCGCTCGCGCGCGGCGGATGCGTCGCCGTGCCGGCGTCGACGACGACGAAGCAGCTCGTCGCGCTGATCGACCGGCTCGACTCGAAGCCGTAACGGTGCGCGTCAGCGCCGCGGCGGGTCTTCCCGCTCGCCGCCGGGCCGCCAGAGCGGCTCGCCGCCCGCGGTCGCCGCGCGCGCGAGGATGAACAGCAGGTCGCTCAGCCGGTTCAGGTAGACGGGCACGAGCGGATTGATCGCGCGTTCTGCTCCGACGGCCAGCACGTCGCGCTCGACGCGGCGCGCGACGGCGCGGGCGACGTGCAGCCGCGCCGCGGCCTCCGTGCCGCCGGGGAGGACGAAGCTCTTCAGCGCGGGCAGCGACGCATTGACGTCGTCGCAGTCGCGCTCGAGCCGCTCGACGTCGTCCTGCGCGACGCGCAGACGGCCGTCGGCGTCCGCGTACGGCACAGACAGGTCGGCGCCGACGTCGAACAGCTCGTTCTGGATCCGGTCGAGACGCGGGTCGCGCGCCTCCACGTTCGCCCAACCGACGACGGAGTTCAGCTCGTCGACCGCGCCGTAGGCGCGCACGAGCGGATCGAGCTTCGACACCCGGGAGCCGTCGCCGAGCGACGTCTGCCCGCGGTCCCCGCCGCGCGTGTAGATGCGCGTCAGGCGGACCGGCTCGTCGCGCTCGCGCGGGCTCACGCCGTATTGATCGGGACGATCTTCCGCTCGGCGTCGCCGAGGATCTGCCGCGCGATCACGAGCCGCTGGATCTCGCTCGTCCCTTCGTAGATCTCGGTGATCTTCGCGTCGCGGTAATAGCGCTCGACCGGGAACTCCTTCGTGTACCCGTAGCCGCCGAGCACCTGGATCGCCTCCGCCGTCTGCCGGCGCGCCATCTCCGACGCGAACAGCTTCGCCTTCGCGCCCGCCTCCGTGTGCGGCCGGCCGCGGTCCTTGAGCCACGCCGCGCGCAGCACCAGCAGCCGCGCTGCGTCGATCTCCATCGACATGTTCGCGAGCTTGTGCTGGATCGCCTGGAAGTCGGCGATGCGGCTGCCGAACGCCTGCCGCTCCTTCGCGTACTCGAGCGCGACCTCGTACGCCGCCCGCGCGATTCCGACCGCCTGCGCCGCGATGCCGATCCGGCCGCCGTCGAGCGTCGCCATTGCGATGCGAAAGCCGCGGTTCTCCTCGCCGAGCAGCCGGTCGCGCCCCACGAACGTGTCGAACGCGATGTCGTTCGTCACCGACGAGTTCAGCCCCAGCTTCTCCTCCGTCCGCGTCACCTCGACCTGGTCGGCGTCGAGGAGGAACGCCGAGACGCCGCGCGCCGTCCGCGTCGACGCGTCGGTGCGAGCGAACAGCAGCACGGTGCCGCCGAACGCGGCGTTCGTGATCCACTGCTTGGCTCCGCTGACACGCCAGCCGTCACCGTCCGGTTCGGCGCGCGTCGTCATCGCGCCGGCGTCGGATCCTGCTCCCGGCTCCGTCAGCGCGAAGCAGCCGATTGCCTCGCCGCGCGCCAGCGGCGGCACGAACCGCGCCCGCTGCTCGTCGCTGCCGAACTGCAGGATCGGCAGGGTGCACGCCGACGTGTGCACTGCGACCGTCACCCCGACGCCGGCGTCGGCGCGCGACAGCTCCTCGAGCACCAGGATGTACGAGACGAAGTCCGCACCGGCCCCGTCGAGGTCCTCGGGCACGCAGACGCCGAGCAGACCGAGCTCGCCGAGCCGTCGGAGCAGCTCACGCGGGAAGCCGTGGGCCCGGTCCCACTCGGCGGCGTGCGGCGCCACTTCGGCCTCGGCGAACTCGCGTGCGAGCCGCTGGATCTCGCGCTGCTCGTCCGTCAGCTCGAAGTCCACGGACGGGAGCGTAGTTGACGGGGCGGGCCGCAGCCGCCCGCCCCGTCGCGTGGGTCGATCAGGGGTCGACATCCGCCGGCTCGCCCGTGCTCGGGTCGAGGAACAGCTTGTTCGCGCCGTGGTCGCGGTCGTCGCCGGGACCGAACGTGAACATGTTCAGCAGCGTGCCGGCCTTCGCGTCGAAGGAGCCGCCGCCGATGCGGCCGAGCGACCAGTTGTCCTCGATGAAGCGGAGGATCGACGTCTGATCGGTCAGCGTGTTGTCGACGAAGTTTGCCTTCGCGTACGGGGAGATCACGAGCAGCGGCTGACGAACGCCGTACCCGCAGCGATCCTGCTGCGTCGGGTCGACCGCCTGCGGCTGCTGGCTGCCGCAGTCGCCGTTCGTCACCAGTCCCGTCGTCGCGCTGAGCGCACCGCGGATCGCGTCGTGCTTCGGATCGGCGGACTGGTTGTTGATCGGGCTCATGACGTGGTCGTACCAGCCGTCCGAGTCGTCGTACGCGATGATCACCGCCGTGTCGTGCCAGAACGGCGACTTCTCGAGCGCGTTGATCGCATTGACGACGAACTGCTGCTCGTCCAGTGGATCCGAATAGCCCGGGTGGCCGTCCTGGTAGCCCGGCGCCTTGAGGTAGCTCACGGCCGGCAGGTTCCCCGCGTTCAGTGCGTCGTACCAGTCCGACAGGTCGTACTGGTGGTTCGCCTGGTCGGTCTTGCCGATGTTGTCGACCGACGTCGGCGGCAGGTGGTTCAGGTTCTGGGTCGACGCGTAGAACTGGAACGGCTCGTGGTGCGGGATGTAGTCGTTGCTCTTCACGCCGAACCGGTTCGTGTGCGCGACGGTGCACGTCGCCGCGCCGGGAGCCTCGCGGAAGCCGCCCTCGAACCAGCCCCACGTCACGCCCTTCGCGTTCAGGAGATCACCGATGTTCTTGCCACCGGCCGTCTCCGTCGAGCGGTCGCGCGTGTCGCAGATGTCACCGGCCGGCTGCGGGTCGCCGATCACGGTGCCGTTCTCGCTGACGTCGCTGTAGAACGTCGCGTTCGGGTTCGCCGGGTTGACGGCCGGCGCGAAGCCGTGCGTCTGGCCCGAGATGAGGTTGATCGCACCGACGCTCGACGGGCCGAAGTTCGAGCCGAACGAGTTGTCGTTCATCGCGAAGTTCTGTGCGTAGTTCCACATCGCAGTGACGGTGTTGCCGTCGAAATACCCCATCACCTGGCTGCCGGGCAGCGTGCTGAGGCCGGCACCGGAGTGCGTGAGCGCGGCGGCGGTGCACGGAGGCGCGCCCGGAGCGCTCGAGTTCGTCCCCTTCGCGCCGGTCGCCTGGACGTACTTGTCCACGAGGCCGGCGTCGTCCGCCTGCTGCTCCGCCGTGTAGCCGTGGTTCTGGCTGCACGTCTCGGCGTCCTGGCGGTCGATGCGGAACGGCTGCACGATGTTCGGGTTGTTCGGCGACTGCAGCGACTGGCTCAGGCCGTTGACCGCCGGCGTGCCCTTCGCCGCGACGAACGGCGGCTCACCCGGCGGGTTCGCCGCGTTCGGATACGTTGCGAAGTAGTGGTCGAACGAGATGTTCTCGTCGAAGATCACGACGACGTGATGGATCGGCGTCGTCGTGTCCGCGTCCGGCGACTTCGGCTTGTCCGCGATCGCCGACGTGCCGACGACCGCGGCGGCCCCGATTGCACCGGCGAGCGTGCAGGCGAGCACGGCCGCCCGGAACCCGAGCCGTCCCTTGCGAAGCTTCATCTACTCCCCCTTCGTTTCCCCATGCGCCGACTCGGTGCCGACGCAGCAACGCGAACCTACTTAGGCACTGCCATCGATAGGGCAACGGACGCGTATCGAAGCTGTGTCGATCTCGCGCTCCGGCGCGCGCGCCAAATGGACACGACATCCCGGGTAACAGTCGGTCGCGTGGACGCGACGAGCGCCGGCGCGAGATCGACTCCATCTCGCGCGACTCCCGCTGACCTGCTGCCGCACCGACAACGCGGCTGCCTGACACCTGGAAGGGAAGGTGGTGTCAGACATTCCACTCGAGCCCAGACGCGCAAGCGCGCGACTCGCCCGCCTCGACGCTACTTCGGCTCTGGCTCGAGCTTGTACCCGACGCCGAAGCGCGTCTGGATGAACGTGTTCCGCGGCGCGGGGCGGTCGATCTTCTGGCGCAGGCGCCGCACGAACACGTCGACGGTGCGGTCGCGGTGCGTCTCGCGTCTCCCCCACACCTTCTGCAGCAGCTCGTCGCGCGTGACGACGCGACCTCGGTCGAGCGCCAGCGTGTACAGCAGCTTGAACTCCGTCGGCGTCAGGTTCGCGCTCTTTCCGCCGACGAACGCCTGCACCTCGCGGGGGTCGATGCGCAGCTCCTCGATCTCGATCGGTTCGCCGCGCCGCTCCTCCGCAGGACGAACGCCGCGCCGCGCGGCCGCACTGACGCGCGCGACGAGCTCGCGCATCGAGAACGGCTTCACGAGGTAGTCGTCGGCGCCGATCTCGAGGGCGTGCACACGGTCGTGCTCGGTGCCGCGCGCCGAGACGACGACGATCGGCGTGCCGATTCCCTCGGCGCGCGCCGTCTCGATCAGCTTCCACCCATCGAGCTCCGGAAGCATCAGGTCGAGCACGCACACGTCGGGGTTCTCGAAGCGCAGGCGCGCGAGCCCAAGCTCGCCGCGGCCGACGACCACCGGATCGAACCCGGCCTGGACGAGGTGGCGCGCCATGCCGTCGGCGATCACGTTGTCGTCCTCGACGATCAGGACTTTCGCCATCGCACCTACCATAGTCCGGGCCTCGGTGTTACACGGGTTTCCGAGTGGTGACGATCTGGTGACGCAACACGACACCTACGACCGCAGCTTCGACGAGCTCCGCACGGGGTTCACCGCCGCCGTCTCGCACGAGCTTCGCACGCCGCTCGCGCGGATCCTCGCGCTGCTCGACTCCGCCGACCTCCCCGGCGCCGACGTCCACGCGCTTATCGACCAGGCGCGCGCGGAGGTCGAGAACGCCGGCGCGCTGATCGACGAGATCCTGTTCCTCTCTGAGCTCGAGAGCGGAAAGGAAATCGTCTCTCTCGGACACACAACGGCGCTGCCGGTGCTCGAAGAGGTCGCGCATGAGCTCGAGGACGCCGCGACCCGCGCCGGCGTCACCGTCGTCGTCGACGGCGACGGCAGCGTGGACGTCCCACTGCGTCCGCGCATGCTCCGGATCGTCGCCGAGAACCTCACCGAGAACGCGATCCGCTACGCCGGTCACGGCGCGACGGTTCGGCTCGAGATTCGGCGCGCAGGTGACTTCGCCGTCCTCACCGCCAGCGACGACGGTGTCGGCGTCGACGAGAGAGCGTTGCCGCGCCTCTTCGAACGGTTCTATCGCAGCGATGCCGCACGAACCTCGCGCGGCACCGGGCTCGGGCTCGCGATCGTGAAGCACATCGTCGCGGCCGCAGGTGGCGAAGCGGAGGCCGACGGCGCTCGTGGCCGCGGCCTCCGCATCCGCCTCCGCTTTCCGAGCTAGGTGTGAACCTTCTTGAGGGTCTTCTCGGCCGCGACGAGGACTGCCTTCACGGTCGAGAGCCTCGCGAAGGTGAGCTTCGCGGCGTACTGCGAGCCCTGGCCCTGCGTAAGGCACCAGAAGATCATCTTGCGCAGCTCGGCCGCGTGCGACGACTTCGAGTGGACGATGACGTAGGTGTAGGTGCTGATCGGGTAGCCGAACGTGTCCGACTTCGGCGGGTTCACGATGTGCATCTCGTTGTTGGAGGGCACCTTCGTGAACGCCGACGCCGCGGCCTCGATGCGGCGAAGGCTCGGGAACAGGAACTTCCCGGCCGCGTTCCGCACGGCGGCGAACCGGATGTGGTTCTTGATCGCGTAGGCGACGTCGACGTAGCCGATCGCGCCCCGGGTGCGCGAGATCAGGCCGGCGACGCCGCTCGAGCCCTTGGCGCCCTGACCCGCCGGGAACGCCGGCTGCGTAGAGGTGCCGATCTTGTTCTTCCACGTCCCGTTGACCGCCGACAGGTAGTCGGTGAAGGCGTACGAGGTGCCCGAGCCGTCCGAGCGGAAGACCGGGGTGATCTTGAGGTTCGGCAGGTTCGCGCCCTTGTTCAGCTTCGCGATCGCGGGGTCGTTCCAGTTCGTGATCTGCCCGAGGAAGATCTTCGAGATGGTCGCGCCGTCCAGGTTCAGGTGGACCGGAGCGCCCGGGACGTTGTACGCGACGGCGACGGCCGACAGCGCCCACGGGATCTGCAGGCAGTCAGGGCACGCCTGCTGCTGCGCCGGGTTGAGCGGCGCGTCGGAGGCGCCGAAATCGACCTGGTTGTTGGTGATCGCCGCGATGCCGGCACCGGAGCCGACCGCGCTGTACTGGATCGTGTAGCCGAACGCGTGGCCGAGAGCCGGCGTCCAGGCGGCGACGAGCGGCGCGACGAACGTGCTTCCTGCGCCGGTGATCGTCGTGTCGTCGGTCTTTGCGGCCGCGGCGGCGACCGCCATCAGCCCGACGAGAACCGCAGCGATGAGGGCGAGCCCTCTCTTCATCGAGTTCCTCTCCTTGTCCCTGGGGGTGGCAACTTGCACGCCGCCAGACTGCCCGCGCTGCCTTTCGGTGTGGGCTGACGCCGTGTTACCGCGGCGTGTCGGAGTGGTGAACGCGGCCGCGGCGTCAGCGCGCGAGGCCGAGCTTGCGGCGCGAGCGATCGAGCAGGAGCCGCGACACGAGGCTCGTCACCAGCACGAACACGATCAGCACGAACGCCGCCGCCCACGCCTGCGCGTGCTGCGACGGGTCGGCCGACTCCGAGTACTCGAAGATCGTCAGCGGTAGCGACATCACGGAGTGCGTCGGGTTCCAGTCGACAACCTGGCCTGCGAGCGCGCACGTGAAGAGCAGCGGCGCGGTCTCGCCCGCGGCGCGCGCGACGGCGAGCGTGGTGCCGGTGAGGATGCCGCCGAACGACGTCGGCAGCACGACGCGCAGCACCGTCTGCCACTTCGAGACGCCGAGCGCGTAGCTCGCCTCGCGCAGGTGGTTCGGCACGAGGCGCAGCACCTCCATCGTGGACCGCGCGATCAGCGGCAGCATGATCACGCTGAGCGCGAACCCGCCTGCGACCGCGCTCTGGTGGTGGCCGATGCCGAGCAGCGGCACCTTCACCTTCACGGCGAGCGCGAACACGAAGATGCCGATGACGATGGACGGGAAGCCGTTCAGGACGTCGAGCCAGAGCCGCACCTGGCGGCCAATTGCCGCCGGCGCGAACTCGCTCACGTAGATCGCGCTCAACACGCCGACCGGCAGTGCGAACGCGACGGCGATCGCGACGAGCAGGAACGAGCCGACGAACGCCGGCGCGATCCCGCCGCCGCCTCCGAAGAACGAGGAGCTCGGGCCCTTGAGGAAGAAGTCGAGGTTGATCGCACTGACGCCGCGGCTGCCAACCGACCAGATCACGACGGCGAGGACGGCGATCGCGAGCGCCGCCGCGAGGATCGAGCTCCCCTCGAACAGCTTGTTGACGAGCATCCGCCGCCGCGAGCGGCCCGTCGCCTTGAGCGAGATCTCGGGCTGCATCAGTCGGCGCCCGTCCGCTGGAACTCGAAGCGCTTGACCACGCGCTGCGCCGCGACGTTCACGAGGAACTCGATCACGAGGAGGACGAGCGCGAGGTAGATCAGCGACGAGATTTGCAGGTTCGTGATCGCGCCCTGGTACTGGTTGGCGAGCCGGCTGGCGATCGTGTCGCCGGGATTGAAGATCGCGAGGTGCAGCGGGATGAAGTTGCCGATCACCTGCGTGACCGCGATCGCCTCGCCGAGCGCGCGGCCGAGGCCGAGGATGACCGCGGCGACGACGCCCGCGCGTACCGACGGCACGACAACGGTCTTCACCATCTCCCAGCGCGTCGCGCCGAGGCCGATGGCGCCCTCCTCGAGCTCCGTCGGGACGCCGAGGAAGAGCTCGCGGCAGATCGACGACGTGATCGGGATCGTCATGATCGTCAGGACGACGATCGCCGTGAAGACGGTCGACTCCGTGTGCGGGTCGCCGCCGAAGATCGGGATCCAGCCGAGCACCGAGTGGATCGCTGGCTGGACGTGATTCGCGTCGAACGGCGCGAGCACGTAGATGCCCCACAGGCCGATCACGACGCTCGGGACGGCGGCGAGCATGTCCACGAGCGCGCCGACCGGCGTGCGCACGGCAGGCGGCGCGAGCTCGCTCAGGAACAGCCCGATCGCGACCGAGAGCGGCGTCGACAGGAGCATCGCGCCGAACGAGGTGACGAGCGTCCCGATGATGAGGTCGCGCGCGCCGAACTCGTTCAGGTTCGCGTTCCAGACGTTGTGCCAGAGGAACGCGAGGTGGAAGACCTTGATCGCGGGCCAGGCGCCAACGATCACCCGCCACGCGATCGCTGCGACGACGCCGACGCCGAGGAGCGTCGCCAGCGCAGAGACGCCGTAGAAGACGACGTCGCCGACGCGGTCGCCGAACCGGCGCGTCGAGCGGAGGCGGCCCGCCGGAATGCTCGCGGCTTCCATCGGCGCCCAGCATTCCAGGGCCACCCGGCGACCGGGGCCTCGGTCACCACTCCGTCACAGGTCGTTCACATGTCGTGTACCCCGCCGCCACGCGGGCCGCGGGAGACTGGCGGCGGTGCACGTGACGGAGACCCCGGACAACCACGCCACGCCTGCGATCGCGGTCGCGCCGTTCGCGGCTGCGCCGGCGATCAGCCGCGACGTCGTCTTCGACATCGACGACCTCACCGTCACCTACGGCAAGTCGGTCGCCGTCAAGGGCGTCTCGCTGGACATCCACCGCAATGCGATCACGGCGCTCATCGGCCCGTCGGGCTGCGGCAAGTCGACCGTGCTGCGCTGCCTCAACCGGATGAACGACCTCGTTCCGAGCGCGCGCGTCGACGGCTGCGTCCGCTACCACGGCGTCGACCTCTACGGCCGCGACGTCGACCCGATCGAGGTGCGGCGGCGGATCGGCATGGTCTTCCAGCGGCCGAACCCGTTCCCGAAGTCGATCTACGACAACGTCGCGTACGGGCTGCGCATCCTAGGCATGAGGGACAACCTCGACGACCGCGTCGAGAAGGCGCTGCGGGGCGCCGCGCTCTGGGACGAGGTCAAGAGCCGCCTGAAGAAGTCCGCCCTCGGCCTGTCGGGTGGGCAGCAGCAGCGCCTTTGCATCGCGCGCGCGATCGCCGTCGAGCCGGACGTCGTCCTGCTCGACGAGCCCGCGTCGGCGCTCGACCCGATCTCCACGTCGGCGATCGAGGACCTGATGCACGAACTGAAGAGCGACTACACCCTGGTCATCGTCACGCACAACATGCAGCAGGCCGCGCGGGTTGCCGAGATGACCGCGTTCTTCAGCCTCGACGTGCACGACGACGGCTCGCGCCACGGCATCCTCGTCGAGTACGACCGCACCGAAAAGATCTTCACCCAGCCGTCCGACGAGCGCACCGAAGGCTACGTCACGGGACGCTTCGGATGAGGATCTCCTTCACCGAGGAGCTCTCGCAACTCGAGGCGTCGCTGCAGGAAGAAGGCGATTTGGCGCTGCGCGCGCTGCGGGCAGCGCTCAACGCGCTGGCGCGCGGCGACGAGGAGCTCGCCGACGAGGTGATTCGCTTCGACGACGAGGTCGACCGCCGCTACGTCGCGATCGAGGAAGGCGTCCAGTCGCTGCTCGCGCGGCAGACGCCGGTCGCGGCCGACCTGCGGCTCGTGCTCGCGATCCTGCGCATCAACCTCCACCTCGAGCGCATGGCCGACTACTGCGTCACGGTCGCGAAGCTGACGAAGCTGATGGGCGACCTGAACGTGAGCGATGAGGCAATAGCGAGCTCGATCGAGGACATGGGCCAGCGCTGCGAGCAGATGATCCGTGTCGCGATGGACGCGTTCGCGTCGCGTGACGCCGAGAAGGCGCAGACGCTCGTCGAGCTCGACGAGCTGATCGACCGCGCGAACCGCAATGCGACCGAGGACGTCCTCTCGCTCGGCGACTCGCCGGCGGAGCGCGAGTACGGGCTGCGGATGCTCGTCGTCTCCCGCTGCGTCGAGCGTATCGGCGACCACGCGGTCGACATCGGCGAGCAGGTGGCGTATCTCGTCACCGGCGAGTTCCGCGAGTTTTCGGACGCCAGCCACCCGGCGTAGGAAACGGGGGAGCAACTTCGGTTCTCCCCCGTTGGCCCCCTTTCCGACATCTTGATTCGCACTGAGCGAGCGGCGGGAAACCCGCCCCTCGTGTCACCTCGCCGCTTCCAGCCACGCGCTATCGGCATGACCACTTCTGGTCATGCCGATTTACACCTCCAGCGACGACGAGCGCGCCGCCCACCGCACCCGGCAGCGTCGCCGCGCCGAAGACGAGTCCGCTGCGCACGTCGATGCGCCGCTGGCGCCAGGAGGCGATCGATCCCGAGGTGCTGTTCGCCCACACGGCGGCGAGACTGATCGCAGTGAGCGTCTGAGCGCTGCCGTGCGGGTACACGAGCAACAGCACAGGCGTGAGCAGGAAGCCGAGCACGACCAGCGCGAGCGCGGCTTCGGGGGTCACGCGGATCGACCCTAACGGCGACGTTCGCTCTTTGCGGATGCGTTCGCACCGCTGTAACCACCTGTTCACCGCGCAGCATGGTTTGATCGTCCGCCCATGGCTGCGACCTCTCACAAGCACGTCGATCTTCGCTCGGGCAAGCTCGAGCGGAGGCGGCGCAAGCTCCGTGTGCGCGACATCCGCGGCGTCGGCCGCGCGATGCGCAAGCGCTGAGACGCGGTTCGTGACGAATCGGTGATGCGGCCGCGCGGCGGCCGGTCCGTCACCGCTGCGACTCCGGGGCGTAACGCCGCGGCAACCCCTCCTCACCGTCTGCACTCGTAGCGTCGAACCGGCAGGTCAGCCGACGTTCTCCGCGGCCGTCTCGATCAGGCGGCGCGAAGGTGGCGCTCGGGACGCAACTGGACGAGATACGTCGGCCGCGCGGAGCGCAGATACTCGACGACGGCCTCCTCGTCCTTCGCGCACGGGAGCATCGTCTTCCACGTGTGCAGGTGCTCGACGCGGTGGAAGTCGCCGTTCGCGACGACGGGCAGCCCTGCGTCCGCGACCCACGAGAAGAGCGTGTGGCGGTTGAAAAGCTCGTAGCGGTCCACGTGGGACGACCAGCGTTCGGGCTCGCTCGCGAACGCCGCGGTGGCGCGCGTCGCGCCGGCCGCTTCGAGCGGATACGGGTGGGCGGCGACCAGCGCCGCCCCGTGCGCACGCGCGGCGCGCAACATCGTCTCGATCCCCTCGGCGACGGCGACGTACGAGCGCAAGCCGACTGCGACTGCGTGCGCGGCGCGCGCGGGGTGTTCGTCGTCGTACGTCAGCTCGAGACCGGGGATGATCAGCAGGCCGTAGAGGCGGTGCGCGCGCTCGATCTCGTCGTCGATCGCCGCGAGGTACGCCTGGTGGTTCCACGCCTGAATCCCCTGCTGCGGATCGCGCGGCGCGTGATCCGTGACCGCGAGCACGTCGAACCCACTGCGGCCGTAGAGGTCGGCGAGCTGCCGCAGCGAGAGCGCGCCGTCGCTCCACGTCGAGTGCGCGTGCAGCTCGCAGAGCAGCGGCGACGATTTCGTCTGCATCGCTCACAGTGTTCGACACGGCGGCGGCCTTCCGCCGTGCCGTCACCGAGCTGCAACACGTTCGCGACGCATCCGCCTCAAGAGTCTTTGACACCTCGGCGGTGTCGAAGACCCGTTCGCGCGATCAGGCGTTCTTGACCAGGATGTTGCCGACGCGGTGGGCGGCGGTCTCGCAGGCGTCGATCGCGTCTTCGAGCGCTTCGTAGATGTCCTTCCAGCGAATGACGATCACCGGGTCGATGCGCTCGTCCTTGAAGAGCGACGCACGCGCGGCGCGCGCGACGCGGTCGCCCTCGTCCTCGATCTCCTTGATCGCGACGATCCGCTGCTGCGACGCCTCGTGGCGGCGAATCCCGCCCAGCAGTTCGGCGAGCTCCGATGCGCCGCGTGTCAGCAGCGCGCAAAGCTCGAACGACTGCTTCGTCGGCATCTCGACGCCATAGAGCCCGAGCAGCTCCGACGCGTTCTCCGCCGCGTCCGCGACGTCGTCGACGGCGAACGCTAGCTCGATGAGGTCGTCGCGGTCGTACGGCGTGACGAACAGCGCGTTCGTCTGCGACAGGAGCTCCGACACGGCTGCGTCGGCGACGTGCTCGAGATCCTTCACCTCGTCCTGCGTCGGGCCCGACGGCCACTCGAGGAACCGACGCTCGACCGTCTGCGCCACCTCGGCTACCGCCCCGCCGGCGTTCGTCAGCAGCTCGAAGATCTGCCCCGCCCCGGCTCCGAACCCGAGCTTCATGCGCCGAAGATCCACTTGACGGGGAACCAGAGCGCCGCCGCGACCGCAGCGGCGGCGGGGATCGTCAGCAGCCACGCGAAGACGATGTTCCCGGCGATCCCCCACCGCACCGCCGACAGCCGCTTTGTGGCGCCGGCGCCCATCACCGCGCCCGAGACGACGTGCGTCGTGGAGAGCGGGTAGCCGTACTTCGTCGAGCCGTAGATGACCGCGCCCGACATCGCCTGTGCGGCGAAGCCCGCCGGCGGGTCGATCTGGATGATCCGCTGGCCGAGCGTCCGCATGATGCGCCAGCCGCCGGCGTACGTCCCGAGCCCGATCGCGACGCCGGCCGCGATCTGCACCCAGCGCGGGATGTAGAAGCTGTGGATCGTGCCGTGCGTCTGCAGCGCGAGCGCGATCACCGCCATCGTCTTCTGCGCGTCGTTCGACCCGTGGTTGAAGGCGACCCAGGTGCCGCTGAGCAGCTGGCCGAACCGGAACGAGCGGTTCGCGAGCCCGGGTTTCATCCACTGGAACACCCAGTAGATCGCGAGCAGCAGCACGAACGCGGCCGCAAACGCGATCGTCGGCGCCCAGAGCGCCGGGATGACGACCTTGTGCGCGAGCCCGTGCCATTGCACGCCCTTCTCGCCCGTCTGCGCGAGCGCCGCGCCGACGAGGCCGCCGATCAACGCGTGGGAGGACGACGAGGGGAGACCGAGCCACCACGTCAGCAGGTTCCAGACGATCGCACCGAGGAGTGCGGCGAGCACCGTCTTCGGGTTGGCGAAGCTCGTGTCGATGATCCCCTTGCCGACGGTCTTCGCAACCGCCGCGGTCAGGAAGACGCCCGCGAAGTTCGCGAGCGCCGCGACGAGCACCGCCATGCGAGGCGAAAGGGCGCGCGTCGAGACCGACGTCGCGACCGCGTTCGCCGTGTCGTGGAACCCGTTCGTGAAGTCGAAGGCCAGCGCAATCGCGATCGTGATGACGAGCAGCGTCATCTCGGGCCGCCCACTAGCGGTTCTTGACGAGGATCGCCTCGAGGACGTCGGCAGCGTTCTCGCACGCGTCGACCGCTTCCTCGAGCTGCGCGTGGATGTCCTTCCAGCGGATGATCGTCAACGCGTCCGCACCCGAGCGGAACAGCTCGGCGATCGCCTCGCGCTCGAGGCGATCGCCTTCGTCCTCGAGCTCGCGCAGCGCGACGAGCTGGCGCTGTGAGTCGCGAAAGCCCTCGAGCCGCTCGACCGCCTCGTGCAGCCGCGAGACCGCCCGGTAGATCACGTCGCCCTGCTCGCGCGCTTTCTGCGGGACGTCACGAACCTCGTACGCGTCGATGTTGTCCGCCGCCTCGTCGATGTGGTCGCACACGTCGTCGATCACCGACGCGAGCCGATACATGTCGTCCCGGTCGAACGGCGTGACGAACGTCCGGTTGAGCAGGTTGATCACCTCGTGCGTCAGGCGATCGCCCTCGTGCTCGAGCTCGCGGATGTCGCGGAGCTTCTCGCGGCTCTCGGGCCACGCCGCCAGCAGCTCGACCAGCGCCCGCGCGATCTCGCGGGCGTTGGCGGAGGCCTGCGTGAACAGCTCGAAGAACTCGCGCTTCTGCGGCTTCAGGCGGAGCGCCATCCGCGGCGTTCTACCAGACCGCGTTCACCAATTCGTCACGAACCGACTCGGCTCAGCTGACGAAGTAGATCGTGCAAGCGAGCCCGGCGCAGAAGCAGTAGATCGCGAACGGCGTCAGCGTCTGCGTCTCGAAGTAGCGCATCAGAAACCGCACGGCGAGATAGGCGGTGACCGCGGCGCAGAGCGCTCCGACGAGCGCCTGCCCGCGGACGCCGTTGCCCTGGGCGCCGAACAGGTCGGGAAGCTTGAGCAGCGCCGCCGCGCCGATGATCGGCGTCGCGAGCAGAAACGCGAACCGCGCTGCGTCCTTGTGCGACAACCCGACGAGGAGGCCCCCGCCCATCGACGCGCCCGAGCGCGAGAAACCCGGGACGAGCGCGATCGCCTGCGCCGCGCCGACGAGCGCCGAATCACGCCACGAGACCGTCTGCGCGATGCGGACGTCGCTCTCCTCCTCGACGACGGGCGCGCGACGGCGCAGCAACTCGGCGCCGTAGAGCAGCAGTCCGTTCAGCGTCAGGAAGATCGCTGCGCTCGTCGGTGAGGCGAAAAGCTTGCGCAGCGGGTGCTCGAGCGTCAGCCCGAGGATCCCGGCCGGGATCGTCCCGACGACGAGCAGCCAGCCGAGCTTCGCGTCCGCGTCGGCCGGCGCGATCTGACGGTCCCGGAGGGAACGAGCGAGGCCTTTGAGGATCCGAACCCAGTCGCGCCAGAAGAAGAGCAACAGGACGATCGCCGTCGCCAGATGCGTCGCGATCAGGAACGTCAGGAAGTACGGGTCGTTCTGGTGGATGTTCCAGCCGAGCAGCTTCGGCAGGATCACCGAGTGGCCGAGCGACGAGATCGGGAACAGCTCGGAGACGCCCTGAAGCAGCCCCAGCACGATCGCGCGGGGGTACGAAATCAGCGCCGCGATTATCACGTGGTGGCTGGCGTCCTACGGTTCGGTCCAGTGCGGAACCACGCGAACGCGAGGCACGCGACCCCCAAGAGGAAGGCGGCGATCCCGTGCTTCGTGTGGTGATGCCCCGAACCCGCCTGGTGGCCCGGGAAGAAGCCCGGCAGCGACTTCGCGGGCTCGGCCCAGTAGACGATCGCGATCACGATCAGGACGATCCCGGCGAGGATCGCGAGCGCGACGAGCAGACGGTCGTTCCGCATCGGCCGAGAGCATACGGGCTGGCACCTGAACGCGCGCTGTAACCGGATCGAAACCCATCGTTCACCAGCATTCCGGGAGGATGACCGGCCCGTGGCGGCGACGAAGGAGCAGGAGCAGCGCGCCCAGGCGCACCGGTTCCTGAACCGCGAGCTGTCGCAGCTCGACCTCATCGGCCGGGTGCTCGACCTCGCCGCCGACGCGTCCGAGCCGCTGCTCGAGCGCGTCAAGTTCTGCGGGATCGTCTCATCGATCATGGATGAGTTCTTCATGGTGCGCGTCGCCGGCCTGCACGACCAGATCGCGGCCGGCGCGACCGTGCGCTCGCCGGACGGGCGAACGCCGCAGCAGACGCTCGCCGACATCCGCACGCGCGCGCTCGAGCTGACCGCCGCGCAGGCGCGGCTGTGGCGCGAGGAGCTCTGCCCCGCGCTCGCTCGCGAAGGCATTGTCATCGCGACCGTCGGCGATGCGACGGCGGACGAGCGCGCCGACCTCGAGCGCGTCTTCACGAACCACATCTTCGCCGTGCTGACGCCGCTCGCAGTCGGGCCCGGTCAGCCGTTCCCGTACATCTCGGGGCTGTCACTTTCCCTCGGCCTGGTCGTCCGCGACCCCGAAGCCGGCGAGGAGCGCTTCGCGCGCGTGAAGGTCCCGGAAGGTCTCGACCGCTTCGTCTCGATCGGCGAGCGCGGCCTGCTGATCCCGCTCGAGAACGTGATCGGGCATTTCCTCGACCGGTTGTTCCCCGAGATGGAGGTGGTCGAGCGCATCACTTTCCGCCTGACGCGCGACGGCGACACCGAGATCTCCGACGACGCCGACGACCTGCTCGAAGCCGTCGAGACCGAGGTTCGCCGTCGCCGCTTCGGCGAGGTCGTGCGCGTCGAGGTCTCCGGCGACGTGTCGCGCTCGATGCTCGCGCGGCTCGAGGAGCGGCTCGGCGTCACCGGCGAGCAGGTCTACCCCGTGCGTGGGCTGCTCGATCTCGCCGACGTCGCACAGCTGTGGAACCTCGACCGTCCCGATCTCAAGTACGAGCCATGGCTGCCGTACACGCAGCGCCGCCTCGCGAAGCAGCACGAGGACGAGCTCTTCGAGGAGATCGCGCGCCGCGACGTGATCGTGCAGCACCCGTACGACTCCTTCGGGACGAGCGTCGAGGCGTTCGTGCAGGCGGCCGCCCGCGACCCGAACGTCGTTGCGCTGAAGACGACCGTGTACCGCACGAGTCGCGACTCGGCGATCGCGCCCGCGCTGATCACGGCGTCGGAGAACGGCAAGCAGGTCGTGTGCGTCGTCGAGCTCAAGGCGCGGTTCGACGAGCAGCGCAACATCGAGTGGGCGCGGTCGCTCGAGCAGGCCGGCGTGCACGTCGTCTACGGCTTCCCCGACATGAAAATCCACGCGAAGACGACGCTCGTGGTGCGCCGCGAAGGCGACAAGCTGCGCCGCTACGTCCACGTCGGCACCGGCAACTACCACGCCACGACCGCGCGGGTCTACGAAGACGTCGGCATCTTCACGGCCGACCCCGACATCGGTGCCGACGTGGCGGACCTCTTCAACTTCGTCACCGGCTTCGGGCGACCGCAGCGCTTTCGCAAGATCCTCGTCGCGCCGTTCAACCTCCGGAAGCGGCTGATCGAGGAGATCCGCGACGTTGCATCGGAGGCCGAATCGGGCAAGAACGCGCGCATCCGGATCAAGTGCAACAGCCTTACGCACCCCGACGTGATCGAGGAGCTATACAAGGCGTCGCAAGCAGGCGTCGAGATCGACTGCGTCGTCCGCGCGAACTGCACGCTCGTCCCCGGTGTGAAGGGGATGAGCGAGACGATCCGCGTGCGGTCGATCCTCGGGCGCTTCCTCGAGCACAGCCGGATCTACTGCTTCGAGGTCGGCGACGACCGCTCGTACTTCATCGGCAGCGCCGACCTGATGCCGCGCAACCTCGACCACCGGATCGAGGTCGTCATGCCGGTCGAGGACGTGCACGCTCGGAACGAGGTCGAGTCGATCCTGAAGGCGCTGCTGTCCGACAACGCGCAGGCATGGGAGCTCGCGGCCGAGGGGACGTGGTCGCGCGTGCGCCCGAAGAAGAGCGAACGCAAGCGGCCGGCGCAGGTGCTGTTCATGCGCCGCCGCGAACGCGCCCGCCGCCTCACGCGCGCCCGCTGAGGACGCCGTCATGTGGGGTCGGCACCATGACCGTGTGCCCGTGGGGGTCATCGACGTGGGCTCGAACACCGTCCGGCTGCTCGTCACGCGGGACGGCCGCTGCGTCCACACGGAGCGCGAGATGCTGCGGCTCGGCGCCGACGTCGAGCAGACCGGCGCCGTCACCGAGGAGAAGCTCGGCGAGGTCGCGCACGTCGTCGCGCACTACGCGGACGAGGCACGGACGCGCGGCGCCGACGCCGTCGAGGTGCTGATCACCAGCCCGGGCCGGCAGGCCGCGAACGGCGAGGAGCTGCAGCAGGTCCTCGCGCGTGCGGCCGCTGCGCCGGCGCGCGTGCTGAGCGCTGCGGAAGAAGGACGGCTCGCGTTCGCCGGCGCCGTCGCGTTCGCCGGGCCGCCGGCGCGGCGCGTCGTCGCCGTCGTCGACGTGGGCGGCGGCTCGGCGCAGGTCGTCGTCGGCACGCGTCGTGACGGACCGCGCTGGACGCGCTCGATCGACCTCGGCTCGCAACGGCTGACGAGCCGTCTCCTCGCCGACGACCCGCCGGGCCGCGACGCGATTGCGGCGGCGGCCGAGGAGGTCGAGGGCTACCTGCACGAGTTCGCGCCGCCGCAACCGCGCACCGCCTACGCCGTCGGCGGCAGCGCGCGGGCGTTGAAGCAGATCGTCGGGGCGCGGCTGTCGCCCCACGGGCTCGACGAAGCGCTCGAGCTGCTCGCAACGACGCCTCGTGCGAACATAGCGGCGAAGCACGGGATCGACGTCGAGCGCGCGCGGACGCTGGCCGCGGGCGCGGTCATCCTCGCTGCGCTGCAGCGGCGGCTCGGCGTGCCGCTCAGGGTGACGCGCGGCGGTGTCCGCGAAGGCGCCGCCGGCGAGCTCGCGCGGACGCTGGCGGCCTGACGACGCCGAGGCTTTAGGCCGTCAACACGCGCTCGACGCGACGGTCCGCACCGACGACGAAGACCGCGCCCTTTGACCACGAGGGCGGGTCGACGACCGCGCGCTCGAGGCCGCCGTGACCGCACACGACCACGTCCGAGCGGACGACGTTCGTCACGAGCGGCACCCCCTCGTCGTGCTGACGGTCCTCGCGCAGCTCGAGGCGAACCTCGAGATCCAGCCGGCGCGCACGAGCGAGCGGCTCGACGGTCTGCAGGCATCGGACCGCGGGGCTGGTCAGGATCGCCTCGATCCGGAACTCGGCGAGCAGCGCCACGAGCTCCTGCGCCTGCCGGCGCCCACGCTTGTCGAGCGGTCGCAGCAGGTCGTCGCCTTCCCACTCGTCCCGGCTGCCGGCCCAGGCATGCCGGACGAGGAGGAGCGGCATCAGGCGAGCGCCTTCCGGCCCCTCCGCAGCGTGCGTTCGAGCGCGTCGCCGAACTCCTCGCGCCGCTCGCGGCGGCGCTCGCGCTCCCGTTCGACCAGCCGGCCCGCCGCGACCGCCGTGCGGGCGCGCGCGATCCGCCTCAGCCGCTCCTCAGCGACGACGGCGTCGTGGTGCTCGCCGACGACGTCCTGCAACCGCTTCAGCGCGTCGAGATAACCGGCCATCCGCTTGCCGCCGCCCTCGGTCGCCGCAAGCTCGCCTGCGTAGCGCGCACGCTTGGCGCGGATGCGGAGCGCGTGGAGCTCGTCGTCCGGCGGATTCGCCGGGAGCGCGCGCGCCGCCTTGCGCAGCTTCTGCAGTGAGTCGGCGGCGATCCGCCGCAGTGACGGCTTCGCGTTCAGATCCGGCAGCAGCGCGACCGACGACGCGAACGTGTGCAACAACGCGAGGTAGCGATCCGACTCGAGCGCCTCGAGGAGGTCGCGGCGGTTACGCTCGCGCTCGACCTCGAGCACCGCGACCAGCTCCCAGGCAGCCGGGGCGTCGTCGCCGAGCGACCGCGCCTCGTCGCGCAGGTGCTCGAGCATCACGTCGAGGTCGCGAACCTCGCCGAGCTTCTGTGCGAGCCACTTCAGCTCGACGGCGAGCGGCTCGAGCGTGTCGCCGAGCAGCGGCCGCGTCGCACGGACGAGCGCGCGCGTCCGGCGCGTCGCGACACGGAACTTGTGGACGTCCTCGGGATCGTCCCCGAGCCGAACGCCGGGATCGTGCTTCTCGAGCTCGCGGAACTGCGTCTCGAGCAGCGCGCGGAGGCGGTCGAGCGTCGTCTTCCCGGTGCGCGGCTTCGCGGGGCGCAGGCCGAGCACGCGCATCACCTTCGGCGCGCCGTCCGAGGGCTCCGCGCCGGCGCGGCGCAGACGGCGCGCGAGCTTCTCCAGATCGTCCTCGTCCCCGTCGAGGAGCTCGATCTCGAGCTCCTCGAACGCGCCGGTGGCACGGCCGGCGTCCATCACCGTCACGACGTCGTGCGTTACGTCGGCGACGCGACCACCGTCGCGCGTCGTGACACGCACGCCGACGCGTCGGGTGCGCAACGTCGCGATGGGCTCGAGCTCGCCGTGGCGCAGGTGCGCGACGAGCAGCGCCGCGAGCTCGTCGGGCGGCGCGACCGGCCCGCCCGGCGCCTCGATCTCGGCGCGCCCTTCGTCGCGCGGCAGCTTCAGCTGCCACAGCGACCGGCCGTTCTCGACGCGGCGGCGCAGCGTGATGCCGACTGCGGCGAGCGAGCGCGGCGGCGTGTCGTAGTAGGTGGACGTGAACACGCGCGAGTCGAGCGGCTCGCCGGGAAGCTCGGGCAGCTCGAAGCCCGCCGTCGGCTCCAGCTTGAGCTCGCGTTCGAGGATCGTCTCCATCCCGGCAGCGTACGGACAGGGACCGTCACACGTGTGACAGTCGGCCCGGGGTCCCCTCGGCCCCGGGCCGACCTGTCGCGCTTGCCCCCATGGCCGGCATCGGGCCGACCTCGACGCTAGTCGCGCCTGCGGTTACGAAGCCGGGTCGGGGTGGAGTCGGCTTGGCCGCGAGCCCTTCCGCAGCGGGCTCGCGCGCCCGATCATCGCCGCACATGAGCACATTCACCGTCATCGCCCATCGCGTCACGCCGACGAACACGCGCCTGGGTGCGGTGCCTCACGCCGGCGCAGGCGCTGACGCGGTTGCGCGAGGGAGACGTGGCGCTCGGCCGCCTCGACGTGCTGCCGACGCTCGACGGCATCGAGCCCGGCCTGTGGGCGCTCGACCGCCTGCCGGCGCTCGGCGTGACGGTGCTGAACGGCCGCCGGACGCTCGTCACAGCACACGACAAGCTCGCGACTGCGGCCGCGCTCGCAGCGGCCCGCGTCCCGCACCCGCGCACCGTTCACGTCGCTCCGTGGCTGCCGGAGCCGGAGCTCGAGCCGCCGCTCGTCATCAAGCCGCGCTTCGGCTCGTGGGGCACCGACGTGATCCGGTGCGACGACCCGCAGCAGATCGAGCACGCGCTCGCATGGGTGCGCGACCGTCCATGGTTCGAGGCGACGGGCGCCATCGCGCAGAAGCTCGTCGCACCGCGGGGGTTCGACCTGCGGATCGTCGTCGCACGCGGCGCGGTGATCGGCGCCGTTCGTCGCGTTGCTGCGCCCGGCGAATGGCGGACGAACGTCGCGCTGGGTGCGAAGCGCGAGCCGGTCGCTCCGCCGCCCGAGGCGTGCGACGTCGCCCTCGCGGCGGCGGAGGCGCTCGGGGCTGCTCTCGTCGGCGTCGACCTCCTGCCCGCCGACGTCGGCACGTGGGTGGTGCTCGAGGTGAACGGCGCCGTCGATTTCACGAGCGTCTACTCGCTCGGCGACGACGTGTTCGCGGTCGCGCGCGACGCACTCGGCGCGTCAGTAGCGGTAGAAGCCCTGGCCTGACTTCCGGCCCAGCCGTCCCGCCTGCACGTACTGGCGCAGCAGCGGGCACGGCGCGTACTTCGGGTCGCCGAGGCCCCGGTGCAGCACCTCCATGATCGCGACGCACGTGTCGAGCCCGATCAGGTCGGCCAGCGCGAGCGGCCCCATCGGATGCGCGAACCCGAGCTTGGCGATCGTGTCGATCGCCTCGGCCTCGGCGACGCCCTCCATCAGCGCGTACGCGGCCTCGTTCACGAACGGCATGAGGATGCGGTTGGAGACGAAGCCGGGGAAGTCGCGCGCCTCGGCGGGCTCCTTGCCGAGGTCGCGCGCGAGCTGCACTATCGCCGCCGCCGTCTCGTCCGAGGTCTGCACGGCGCGGATCACCTCGACCAGCTTCAGCACCGGCACGGGGTTGAAGAAGTGCATGCCGATCACGCGCTCCGGGCGGCCGGTGACGGCGGCGAGCGACGTGATCGGGATCGAGCTCGTGTTCGACGCGAGAATCGCCGCCGGCGGCAGCGCCTCGTCGGCGCGGCGGAAGACGTCCTCCTTCGCCGCCGCGTCCTCGGTGATCGCCTCGATCATCAGGTCGGCGGGCGCGAGCTCGTCGACCGCGTGGACGCGCGCGAGCGTCTCGTCCGGATCCGGCCCGCCCTTCTCCGCCAGCTTGGCGAGGCTCCTGCGCATCGCCTCGAGGCCGCGCTCGACCGCGCCGGGGTACGGGTCGTGGAGCGACACGCGCCGGCCGGAAGCGGCGACCACCTGCGCGATGCCGCCGCCCATCTGTCCCGCACCGACGACGAGGACGTGCTCGAACGTCACGGCGCGTGAGCCTATCGTTCGAGGATGGAAGTACGGCTCGCAACGCAGGAAGACGCCGAGGGCGTCGAGCTCGTGCGCGTCCGCGGCTGGCGCACCGCGTACCGGCACGTGTTCCCGCCGGAGGAGCTCGACGCGCTGCCGGTCGACGCCTCGCGCTGGCGCCCCCGGCTGCGGACGCCGCCGCCAGGCTGGTCGACGTTCGTCGCCGACGACGGCGGCGTCGTCGTCGGCTTCGCATCCGTCGGGCCGAGTCGCGACGAGCCCGGCGTCGGCGAGCTGTACGCGATCTACGTCGACCCCGGCCGCTGGTCGACCGGCGCCGGCCTCGCGCTGCTGCGCCGCGCGGAGAAACAGCTCGCGTCGGAGTACGACGAGGCGACGCTGTGGGTGCTCGACGACAACCCGCGCGCCCGCGCGTTCTACGAACGCGCGGGGTGGGCCCCGGACGGCGGGCGCAAGGCGGAGACGCGTTGGGGGGTGCGCGCGCCCGAGGTCCGCTACCGCAAGGCGCTGCGCTGAAGCGCGCGCCCGAGGATCTCCAGGTCGCGGTCGTACGTGAGCAGCGCGCGCGCCTCGTCCGGGCTCGCCCAGCGGACCGCGTCGACCTCGTGCGCGGCGGACGGATCGTCCAGGGACGCCATCGACCACCAGCGCACCTCCTTGCGGCCCGCGCCGACGTCGTAGAACGTCGAGCCGAGGAATGCCTCCAGCTCGCAGCGGAGGCCGGTCTCCTCCTCCACCTCGCGGAGCGCCGCCTGCTCCCACGTCTCCCCGGGTTCGAGCTTCCCCTTCGGGAACGTCCAGTCGCCGTAGTGCGCGCGGTGCACGAGCAGGACCTGCTTCCCGCGCATGACGACGCCGCCGGCGGCACGCAGCGGATCGGCCACGTCAGACCGCGATCAGGAGCGCGTCGCCCTGGCCGCCGCCGGAGCAGATCGCCGCGAGGCCGAGGCCGCCGCCGTTGCGGCGCAGCTCGTGCACCATCGTGGCGACGATCCGCCCGCCGGACGCGCCGATCGGGTGGCCGAGCGCGACTGCGCCGCCGTTGACGTTCACCTTCTCCTCGTCCGCTCCGAGCAGCCTGGTCGAGTTCCACGCGACGGACGCGAACGCCTCGTTGATCTCGACCCGCTCGACCTCGTCGATCGTCTTGCCCGCGCGCTCGAGCGCGATCGCCCCTGCCTTCGCGGGCGTCCGCGCGAGGTACGCGAAGTCGTCCGCGACGTAGCCCTGCCCGAGGATCGCCGCGAGCGGCTCGAGCCCGCGCCGGCGCGCGAACTCCTCGGAGCAGACGACCACGCAGCTCGCGCCGTCGTTCACGCCGGGCGCGTTGCCCGCCGTCGTCGTCCCCTCCGGGTCGAACACCGGCTTGAGCGAGGCGAGCTTCTCGAGCGTCGTGTCGCGCCGCACCGACTCGTCCTGCGTCACCTCGTCGACGGGGACGAGCTCGTCGTCGAACCGATGCTCGTCCTGCGCCGCCGCCGCGCGCTGGTGCGAGCGCACCGCCCAAGAGTCCTGCTGCTCGCGCGAGATGCCGAGCTCGCGGGATACCTTCGAGTTCTGCTGCACCATGTGCAGCCGGTCGAACGACGACGTCAGCCCGTCGAAGACCATCGAGTCGTAGAGCTCGCCGTGTCCGAGCCGGTAGCCGAAGCGCGCCTTCTTCAGCAGGTAGGGCGCGTTCGTCATCGACTCCATCCCGCCCGTCACGACGAGCTCGACGTCGCCGGCTCGGATCATCGAGTCGGCGATCTCGATCGCGCGGATCGAGGAGGCGCAGACCTTGTTGATCGTGTCGGCCGGCGTCTCCTTCGGCAGCCCTGCGCCAATCGCAGCCTGGCGCGCCGGCGCCTGCCCCGCGCCGCCCTGCAGCACCTGCCCCATGATCACGTACTCCGGCTCGTGCGGCTCGAGCCCGACGCGCTCGAGCGCGGCCCTGATCACGTGCGCGCCCAGCTCCGTCGCCTCGTAGCGTGCGAGGCCGCCGCCGAGCCGTCCGAACGGCGTCCGCACCGCACTGACGATGACGCTGCGGGCGGCCATCAGCGCAGGAACGACGCGTCTCGGTCGAGCCCCCGCGCGAACGCGACGAGCAGATCGACGATCGCCTCGACGTCGCCGAGGTCGCAGATCTCGTTCGGGCTGTGCAGGTAGCGGGTCGGGATCGACAGGAGCCCCGTCGGGATTCCCGCGCGCGCGAGGTGGATCTCGTCCGCGTCGGTCGACGTCGTGCGCGAATAGACCTCGATCGCGTACGGGATCCCCTGCTCCTCCGCGACGCGCTCGAGCAGCTCGACGACGTGCGCGTTCAGCGTCGGTCCGCGCGCGATCATCGCGCCCTTGCCGAGCTCGATTCGTCCGGCCCGCCGCGCGTCGCCGCCGGGCACGTCGGTCGCGGGCGTGACGTCGACGACCAGCGCGACCGTCGGGTCGAGCGCGAACGCCGCCGCGCGCGCGCCGTAGAGGCCGATCTCCTCCTGCACCGCCGCCACGGCGACGACGTCCACCTGCGCGTCGCCGGCCTCCGCGACCCTGCGCGCGGCCTCCAGCACGATGTACGAGCCGAGGCGGTTGTCGAGCGCGCGCGAGAGCAGGCGGCCGCTCGGCAGCTCGACCGGCTCGCCTGCCCACACGCCGGCGTCCCCCGGACGGACGAGCCGCTCGGCCTCCTCGCGCGAGCGCGCGCCGACGTCGAGGTGCAGGTCGCCCGCCTCGAGCCGGGGCCGGTCGCGCAGCTGCTCGGGGTACAGGCGCTTGCGCCCGACGACACCCGTGAGCGGACCGTTCCTCGTCAGCAGCGTGAACCGCTGCGCGTAGAGGGCCTCGGGCGAGATGCCGCCGATCGTCGTGAACGCGAGCAGGCCGTCGTCCTCGATGCTGGTGACGGCGATGCCGATCTCGTCGATGTGGCCGACGAGCGCGAGCGTCGGGGCGTCGCCGCCGCCGCTCCCCGCGGCCGGGATGCGCGCGAACGACGTGCCGAGCGTGTCCGACGATACCTCTGCGAAGGCGCTCGCCGCCTCGCGCCAGGCGCGCGCCGCCTCCGCTTCGTGCCCCGAAGGTCCACGCGTCGAGAGCAGGTCGCGAAGCAGCGTCGGCACCGTCATGAACTTGCGCATTAGACCAGCAGCGCCTACCCTGACGGGCAATGAGCCTCTCGACTCCGACCTGGTGGACGTGGCGCCGCGGACGGAGCGGGAGCGTGCGCGCGTAGCCGCGCGCCGACAGCCCGCCCCGTCCCGACCGAAGACCCTGGAGGGTCTTTTTTGTTGCCCGAAACCGCTCGACGCACCGTTCTCGACACCGACCTCCTGACGCCGCTCCGGGCGTACCTGGCGCTGCGCGGGTCGGCGCGCGCGTCGTTCCTGCTCGAGTCCGTGGACCAGGGACGCCTCGGGCGCTACTCGCTCGTCGGCTGCGGCGACCGCGTCGTCTCCCTCGCCGAGGCGGAGACGCTCGACGCACCGGTCGTCGGCTACGTCGCCTACGACTGGGCGGCGGAGCTCGAGCCGACGGTGCCGCTGCCCGCGGACGGACCGGACGTCTCCGTCAGCGGGTTCGTCGTGGCCGACGTCTGTCTGCGCATCGACCACGTCACCGGAACCGCGGACGTCCTCGCGGGCGACCCCGCGGCCCTCGCCGCCCTCCTCTCCGGCCCCGCCGAGGCCCGCGACGAGCGGTTCGGCACCGCCGGCGAAACCGTGCGCTTCCCGGACGCCGCCGAGCACATGCGCCGCGTTCGGCGCGTGCAGGAGCACATCCGCGCCGGCGACGTCTTCCAGGTCGTGCTCGCCCAGCGCGCCGAGCGGCCGACGAGCGCGTCCCCCGTCGCCGTCTACCGCGCGCTGCGGCGCATCAACCCCTCGCCGTACATGTTCCTGCTCGACCTCGGCCAGACCGCGCTCGTCGGCGCCTCGCCGGAGACGCACGTGAAGACGGAGGGCCGGCGCGCGAGCCTGAACCCGATCGCCGGCACGACCGCGCGCGGCGCGGGAGACGCCGACCGGCTGCTCGCCTCGGACAAGGACCGGGCCGAGCACGTGATGCTCGTCGACCTCGGCCGCAACGACCTCTCGCGCGTGTGCAAACCGGGAACGGTCAAGGTCGAGCGCTTCCTCGAGCCCGAGCGCTTCTCGCACGTGACGCACCTGGTGTCGGAGGTCGCCGGCGAGCTGCAGGACGGCGTCACGCCGTTCGACGTCCTGCGCGCCACCTTCCCCGCCGGCACCGTCTCCGGCGCGCCGAAGGTGCGCGCGATGCAGATCATCTCCGAGCAGGAGGGGTACCGCCGCGGCACGTACGCGGGTGTGGTCGGCTACCACCTGCCCGGCTCGACGCTCGACACCTGCATCGCGATCCGGACGGTGCGCATGCAGGAGGGCGTGGCGTACCTGCAGGCGGGCGGCGGCATCGTCGTCGACTCCGATCCCGCCGAGGAGCACCAGGAGTGCCTGAACAAGCTGGCTGCGCTCGAGGCCGCGATCGACCTGGCGGAGGAGCGCTCCCGTTGACGGTCCTGCTGATCGACAACTACGACTCGTTCACGTACAACCTCGCACACCTGTTCGGCGAGCTCGGCGCGGAGGTGCACGTCCGACGCAACGATCAGATTTCGCCCGACGAGGCTGTGAGTCTCTCCCCCTCGCACCTCGTCGTCTCACCGGGACCCGGACGCCCCGAGGAGGCAGGTTCGACGCCGGAGATCCTGCGTCGCCTGTCCGTCCGGGTCCCGACTCTCGGCGTCTGCCTGGGGCACCAGGCGATCGTCCAGGCGTTCGGCGGCGGAGTCGGACCGGCGCGCCGCGTCGTGCACGGCAAGGCGACCGTCGTCTCGCACGACGGCCGCGGCGTCTTTACCGGTCTGCCCGGCGACTTCCTCGCCGGGCGCTACCACTCGCTCGCCGCCACGCGCATTCCCGAGGCGCTCTCCGTCACGGCGACGGCGAGCGACGGCGAGGTGATGGCGGTCCGGCACCGCGAGCTGCCGGTGGTCGGGCTGCAGTTCCATCCGGAGTCGGTGCTCACGCCGCACGGGCGCGACATCGTGCGCAACTTCCTCGCGGGGAACGCATGATCCAGGAGACGCTGACGGCGCTGCTCGACGGCAGAAACCTGACGCGCGAGCAGGCACGCGAGGTGATGAACGAGATCATGTCGGGCGAGGCGACGCCCGCGCAGATCGGCGGCTTCCTCGTCGCGCTGCGGCTGAAGGGCGAGACCGCCGACGAGATCGCGGGCTGCGCGGAGGGCATGCGCGACCACGTCATCCCGGTGCGGCCGAAGAGCCAGGACCTCGTCGACACGGCCGGGACCGGCGGCGACGGCGGCAAGACGTTCAACATCTCGACGGCCGCAGCGCTCGTCGCGGCCGCCGCGGGAGCGCACGTCGCGAAGCACGGCAACCGCTCGGTTTCGTCGCAGACGGGCAGCGCGGACGTCCTGCAGGAGCTCGGCTTCAACCTCGAGCTCGCGCCCGAGCGCATTGCCGAGTCGATCGACACACTCGGCTTCGGGTTCATGTTCGCGCCGACGCACCATCCGGCGATGCGGCATGCGGCGCCCGTGCGGCGCGAGCTCGCGGCGCGCACGGTCTTCAACGTCCTCGGTCCGTTGACGAACCCGGCGGGCGCGCGGGCGCAGGTCGTCGGCGTCTACTCGCCGACGCTCGTGCAGACGATCGCGCAGGTGCTCGCGCGGCTCGGCGCTCACCGTGCGTTCGTCGTGCACGGCGCGTTCGGCGTCGACGAGCTGTCGCCCGCGGGGCCGAACCTCGTCTGCGAAGTGGTCGACGGGTTCGTGCGCGAGCGCGAGATCGACCCGCTCGAGCTCGGCGTCCCGCGCTGCGACCCGGACGAGCTGCGAGGAGGCGACGCCGCCGAGAACGCGGCCGCCATCCGCTCCGTCTTCGAGGGCGGAAACGGCGGCCGCCGCTCGGCGATCCTGCTGAACGCGGCGGGCGCGATCGCCGCGGGCGGCCACGCGAGGGACCTCGCGGAGGGGATCGAGCTGGCGCGGGAGGCGCTGGACTCGGGCGCGGCCGCCGAGCGGCTCGAGCAGCTGATCGCGTTCTCGCGCGCCGGCGTCGAGACGTCGGCGGCGGAGGGGACGCCTTGAGGTTCGCCGACGCGCTCGCCGCACCCGGCTTCGCCGCGATCGCGGAGTTCAAGCGCCGCTCGCCGTCGGCCGGCGACATCCGTCCGGACGCGGACGTCGTGGCGTACGCGCGGGCGTACGAGGCGGCCGGGGCGCGCGCGATGAGCGTGCTCGTCGACGAGCGCTTCGGCGGGTCGTGGGACGACCTGCGTGCGACGCGTGCGGCGACGACGCTGCCGCTGCTCGCCAAGGGCTTCTTCTCGACGAGGTCGCACCTGCAGACGGCGCGCGAGGCCGGCGCCGACGCCGCGCTGCTGATCCTGCGCGATCTCGACGACGGCCGGGTGAGGACGCTGCTGGAAGCGGCCGCCGACCTCGGCCTGGACGCGCTGGTCGAGGCGCACGACGCGGAGGAGCTCGACCGGGCGGCTCGGCTCGACGCGCCCGTCGTCGGCGTGAACGCGCGCGACCTGGCGACGTTCGCGATCGACCGCCGCGCGCAGCTCGAGCTCCTGGCGCGCGCGCCGCGCGACCGGGTCGTCGTCGCCGAGAGCGCGATCAGCTCGCGTGCGCAGGCGGCGGCCGCGGAGCTCGCGGGCGCGAACGCAATCCTCGTCGGGACGTCGCTGATGCGCGCCCTCGACCCGGCCGCGCGGCTGCGCGACCTCGTCTCGCGCCCGCTCGTCAAGGTGTGCGGGCTGACGCGGCAGGAGGACGTCGACGCGGCCGTCGACGCGGGCGCCGACATGGTCGGCTTCATCCTCGCCGACGAGTCGCCGCGCCGCGCGCGGACGCTGCTCGACGCGCCCGACACCGTGCTGCGGGTCGCCGTCTTCGTCGGCGAACGCGCGGCGACCGACGCGGACCTCGTGCAGCACTACGCGCGCGAGGACGGCCACCGCTCGCGCGACGCGCGGCTGCTGCGCGGCGAGGACGTCGTCGGCACGGTGGTCGACCTGCCGTGGCTCGCGGACGACTCCTCGCACCTCGAGCGCGCGCGCAGCACCGCCGGACGCGTGATGCTCGCGGGCGGGCTCGGGCCGCAGAACGTGCGCGCGGCGATCGACGCGGTGCGGCCGTGGGCGGTCGACTCGGCGCGCGCGACCGAGCGCGCGCCGGGGATCAAGGACCACGAGGCGCTGCGCGCGTGGGTCGCGGCCGCCAGGGATCGCGCCGGAGTCGACGCGTGACCGGGACGTTCGGCGCGTACGGCGGCCGCTACGTCCCGGAGACGCTCGTCCCCGCGCTCGACGAGCTCGACGCCGCCTGGCAGCGTCTGTGCAAGGACGACGCGTTTCGCGCCGAGCTACACGAGCTCCTGACCAGCTACGCGGGCCGGCCGACGCCGCTCACGCGCGCCAACCGCTTCGCGCCGGACAAGCGCCTGTACCTGAAGCGCGAGGATCTGCTCCACACCGGTGCGCACAAGGTGAACAACGCGCTCGGCCAGGCGCTCGTGGCGCAGCGGCTCGGGAAGAGGCGGATCGTCGCCGAGACCGGCGCCGGCCAGCACGGCGTCGCCACGGCGACGGTGTGCGCGCGCTTCGGCTTCGAGTGCGTCGTCTACATGGGCAGCGAAGACATCCGCCGACAGGCGCCGAACGTCGAGCGCATGAGGCTGCTCGGCGCCGAGGTGCGCCCGGTCGAGTTCGGTACGCGCACGCTCAAGGAGGCGACGAGCGAGGCGATCCGCGACTGGATCTCGAACGTCGACACGACCTACTACCTGATCGGCTCCTGCGTCGGCCCGGCGCCGTACCCGGAGCTCGTGCGCGAGCTGCAGCGCGTGATCGGGCGCGAGACGCGCGACCAGATCCTCGCCGCGGAGGGGCGGCTGCCCGACGCAGTGGTCGCATGCGTGGGCGGCGGCTCGAACGCGATCGGGATGTTCTACGACTTCGTCCCGGACGAGGACGTGCGGCTTGTCGGCGTCGAGGCGTACGGCGCCGCGTCGCTCAACTCGGGTCGACCGGGCGTGCTGCACGGCGCGCGCTCGTCGCTCCTTGCCGACGCGGACGGACAGATCCTCGACGCGCACTCCATCTCCGCCGGCCTCGACTATCCGGGCGTCGGGCCCGAGCACGCGTACCTGCGCGACTCCGGCCGGGCCGAGTACGTGACGGCGACCGACGACGACGCGCTCGCCGCGTTCCACCGGCTGTGCGAGACGGAGGGGATCGTGCCGGCGCTCGAGTCGTCGCACGCGCTCGCGCACGCGCTCGACGTCCACGCCGAGCTGGTGGTCGTCTGCCTGTCCGGCCGCGGCGACAAGGACCTCGCGGAGGTGCTCGCCCACGACGGCTCGGCGGGGCGATGAGCAAGACGCTCGTCGTCTACCTGATGGCGATGCCCGACACGCCGGAGCTCGCCGAAGCGGCGGTCGACGCGGGCGCGGACGTCGTCGAGCTCGGGTTCCCGTTCTCCGACCCGCTCGCCGACGGCCCCGTCGTTCGGCGTGCGGGCGAGCGCGCGCTCGCCGCCGGCATGCGCGTCGGCCGTTGCCTCGAGGTGCTCGCGGCGGTGCGCGCGCGCGTCGACGTGCCGCTCGTCCCGATGACGTACTCCTCGCTCTTCGACGCGTACGGGTGGGAGCGGCTCGAGCGCGACGCGCGCGACGCCGGTGCGACGTCGCTGATCGTCGCCGACCTCCCGGCCGACGCGCGACCGGAGCTGCGCCGTGTGCAGCTCGTCGCGCCGACCTCGACCGACGAGCGGCTCGCACTTGCGGCGCGAACGACGGACGGGTGGCTGTACCTAGTGACGCTGACCGGCACTACGGGTGCGCGCGCCGAGCTCGCGCCGACGCTCGCGCCGCTCGCGCGCCGCGCGCGGGCCGTGAGCGACGTCCCGCTCTACGCCGGCTTCGGGATCGCGACGCCGGAGCACGCGCGCGCCGCCGCCGGGCTGGCCGACGGCGTCGTCGTCGGCTCGCGCGCAGTCGAGGCCGCGGAGCAGGGCCCGCAGGCGCTAGGCGAGCTCGTGTCGTCGCTGCGGACGGCGCTCGATCAGTAAGTAGATAACCCTCCGCGGCTTTTTCGGCTCCGGCGCGAGGTCACGACCGTCGCGTTGAACGCTCCCACCGCGACCGATCTTGTGGGTACATCTGGAAGTGACGTTCGCGTCCCGCAGGGGTCGGCCGAATCGCGAGCTGAGGCACAGGAGAGGTTCGTTCGGGCCCAACGCGCCTCTGGAGCTCGTCGCCGCGAAGAACGGCCGTCGGAGGGGGCACATCGTCGTATCCCCGCCTGTAACTGTCAAACGGATAAAAGTACGCAAGCCCTTCCGCGCTGAGGTCGATGATGAGCCTCTGGAGTGCGAGATCCCGCTCGCATGGCTCCAGCGAGGCGAGTTCGCTCTCCGCGTCTGACCACATGAGCGCTGTGTCCCAAGGCTCGTCCATCACGATCTTTGAGAGCTGCCGGTACTTAAATTCGCTTACGTCCATCAGCGTCGCAGGATGGCGAACGGCGCGGGCGCGCGGGGGCCGTAGCGCGATGCATAGAGGCGGACTTCGCCATGGTCGTCTGAGATCCGGAGTTGAATACCTTCCTTCTCGTTCGTCCACCGTATGCCACTCGTGGTTCGGCTCTCGACCCAGCGATCCGAAGCGCTCGCCTTCTCGGAAATTCGCTCGACGACGGCCTTCTCCGGAGCGTTATTGAACACGCGGACGTTGCGCCACCACCCGCGCAGGGTGGACTCAGCGACGGAGGCGCGTTCAGCGGCAGCGCCCTCCGTGGCCTTGCTCTCGCGATATCCGAGGCGTCTTCGGGACCGTCCGCCCACCCCTCGCAGGGGCATCCGGCGCGGCGCCAGTCCCCCTCATCACCGGCTGGGAATCTCCCGCTGAGGTCGTAGTTGTTGATGGGGTCTTGGCCGGCGTAGTCGTAGACGTTCTCCGCCTTCGTAACAGCGGGCGCTGACTGTCCCGACTTCTCGGGGCCGGACGCGGTGGCGTCGGCCTTCGTGGTGTCCCCCCTCGACGCGTTTTCGCCGGCAGACGAGCTGAGTGAGCAGCTATGCGACGCTGAGCGTTAGCGTCTCGCGCGTAGCGTCAGGGCCGATTGCAGCCCGCTCTTCGCTTGTAAGGGCGGCGAGCCACTCGTCAAGGGCGTCGCGGACGAGCGCCCGCGCCTCGTCCAGCGTCGGCGCACAGGTGATCACGCCGGGCAGCTCCTCGATGGTGGCGCGCACCCACCCGTGCTCGTCCGGCTCGAAGACGACGTGCAAATCCATAAGCACAGCGTACTTCGTCCCGCCCGCCGCGGGATACTTCGGACCGTGACCTCGCTCCGGGAGCTCGAGCAGCACCTCGCCGCGAACGGCTGCGAACGTTTGCTCCCTTGAATACGCGGATCTGGTCCCACCACCCCCTCAGCGTCGAATTCGCACGGCCACGCTCCGTTTCCGTTGTCGATTGATTCGTCCGCGGGATCTTCTCCGGGCGGCTCTCCCGGGCGACCGGCGCCCACGAGGCAACGCTCTAAGCAGCCTCCATTGCCGCCCTCGCGGTCTGCGGCGAGCATTGCGCCGCTGAGGTCGTAATTGTTGATCGGGTCTTGGCCGGCGTAGTCGTAGGCGTTGAGCGAGCCGCCCTCGACCGGGTCGGTGGCGAGGAAGCGGCCCAGCGCCGGGTCGTAGGGGCGGGCGCCCATGCTGATCAGGCCGCTGGCGCTGTCGAGCTGCTTGCCCCAAGCGCCGACGTAGCGCGGCGTCATGCCGTTGCCGGGCAGCGTCGACTGGGCGGTCGCGCCGAAGGCGTCGTAGCTGTAGGCAGCCAGCCGGGAACCCGCACTGTTTGCCTGCGCGGCCAGGTCGCCGTGGCCGTCGTAGTAGAGGTAGTTGACGCTCGTCGCCGCCGCCGGCGCCCCGGCGTAGCGGGCGAGGATCCCGGCCGGGCCGACGGTGAGCGCGGCCGTGACCGTCCCGGAACCGTCCGTCTCCAGCGCGTCGCCGAGCAGGAACCGCGTCGTCGAGTCGCGCGAACCGCCGAACCCTGAGCGAGAGATCACATCCGGCTTCTCAGCAGCTGGGACTTGTCGAGCTCACTGGGAAGCGGAAGCGATTGGATATCCCCCAGGACGTCAGCGAGCTCACGCTGAACGGTCGCGCTTGCCCAAAAGGACCGTTTTTCGGCGGGGGCTGCACCCGGCCTTGGGGCGGTTTTGCTCATCCGGCGCGCTAGTTCGAATAGAAGCAGGCGTCGCTCGCCACCGCCCGGAAGCGGTCGACGACGCGCTTCGCCGAGAAAGCGCTGTCCCAGTTGTGCATCGGCACCCCGCCCAGCGACGATCGCCGAGAGCATTTTCGTCAAGCAGGCGGTTTCAGAGAAGCTGATGGGAGCGACGGCGTAAGGTCGATCTTGATCGAAGAACGCGACCTGGCCGAGGTGGTTCTTGGCTAGCTGACGGGTGATACGGAACGTGGGATAGTCCGTCATCACGTCGTCCAGCGAGCGCGTCAACTGCACGTACCAACCGCAGCTCAGATCGGTGGCTACTGCTGCCGGCAAAGTCCGGAGCAGGTCCTCCCCAAACAGCGATGCGTACGGCCGACCCAAAACGTTCGCCCAGTAGAGATCGGGGAGCCCCTGCCGAAGCGTTGTTGGATAGATCGCCAGGACAGGCCTGCTCTCGTCGAAAGGGTTTCGGATGATCAATGTTCGAGGTGTGTCCTCAACCTCGGCCAGCGTCAGCAGGTGAGCACAGGCGTAATCCGCCTCGGCATGGACAGCCAGGGTACGAAGGAATTCCGCGAGAGAGTTCGAGTCGACGATCGCGTGCGACACGTCGATCGAAATCAGTGAGTGCGTTCGGCTTCCTCGTCGAGGACGGATTTCGCCTCTGGCGCGACCGTTCGCGTCGCGCCAGAGAAGCGAGTGCTCCCACCCCGCCGGAAGTTCAACACCGGCGCCGCGCTCGCGGAGCGGTTCGTCTGGGCCCCACGCGCTCGGCGCGGCCGCCGGAAGATACTCCTCGACAAGGTGGAGCGCCTCCTGCATGCTCTCCCTCGAGTTGAGAGTCGCTCTCCCGAAGAGTCGGACGGAGACCAGCGGCGACCTCACCTACCCGCGGCCTTATGCGTTTCGGTCGACACCGCGTCGGCCGGCTGCTCCGACGTGGCGCGCAGCTCAGTGGTGGCGCCAACCGGGCACGATGCTGTCCAAAAGTACGACCGCGTCTGCCAGTGGCATCGAACGCGCGCCGACACGGAAGCGCGAGTGCCGTTCTCGCTCCGCCCATTCTGACAGAAGTGTCCCGAGAACCACGACCTGTGTCGAATCAAAGGGTTCTACGTTCAGCTCTTCAGGGGCGACGCCTGCTCTGCGGAGCAGGTGATTGATCGAGCGGACCTCAATCGGCTCCGGATCGTGTTCGCCTCTGCCCGCTACGGCGCCGTCGTCCTCGAAGAACGGCAGCGCCCTGGCGGATGCGAGCGCGCGGGCTTGCCCACGCGTAACCCAGTGTCCTTCCTCGACGTCCGTGCGACGATCCGGAGACTCAACGATCCAGGCGGGGCCAAGATCGTCGAGCTCATTTGTGACTCCCTGCTGCTCGAACTTCCAGACGAGGTGCGGATACGTCGGTGTTGTCAATGTCTGCCCAGATACGGCTGGTACAGCATCAGCTCAGTCGTCCATTCCTCACCGGTCGAAGCCTCGAGCGCCGCCTTATAGCGCGCGAGCTGCTGAAGGCCGCGGCGAATTGCATCTCGCGTATCGGGCTTCAACTCGACGATCCTGCGCTCGTCCCAATTTACTGCGTCGGCACGCCCTTCACCACCCCCCTTGCCAGCTCCCTCGATCGGAACATCGTAGTCCCAGCTCGCGCCGAGCTCAGCCTCCAGGCCGATGTGGTTCGCGCGGCCGTAGGCGGTCTGAGCTGTCTCCCCGTTTGGGCTTCGAGCGCCAGGCGACCGACTGCCGTGCGGATCGCCCTCGCCTGAACCGCCGGCTGATGGATCCCCTAGGTCAGGCCCGCCGATCATTCCTCCTTCGATGTCGACGCTGCCGTCGAGGTCGTAGTTGTTGATCGGGTCTTGGCCGGCGTAGTCGTAGGCGTTGAGCGAGCCGCCCTCGACCGGGTCGGTGGCGAGGAAGCGGCCCAGCGCCGGGTCGTAGGGGCGGGCGCCCATGCTGATCAGGCCGCTGGCGCTGTCGAGCTGCTTGCCCCAAGCGCCGACGTAGCGCGGCGTCATGCCGTTGCCGGGCAGCGTCGACTGGGCGGTCGCGCCGAAGGCGTCGTAGCTGTAGGCAGCCAGCCGGGAACCCGCACTGTTTGCCTGCGCGGCCAGGTCGCCGTGGCCGTCGTAGTAGAGGTAGTTGACGCTCGTCGCCGCCGCCGGCGCCCCGGCGTAGCGGGCGAGGATCCCGGCCGGGCCGACGGTGAGCGCGGCCGTGACCGTCCCGGAACCGTCCGTCTCCAGCGCGTCGCCGAGCAGGAACCGCGTCGTCGCCGCCGTCGTCGCGCTCGCCCGCTGGTAGTGCGCCGTCACGATGCTGGCGGCGAGTCCCGTGCCGTAGAGCGCGAACTCGTCGATCCGGCCGCCGAACGGAAACGACGCCGGGCTCACGCTGGTGCTGCCCGTCGGCGCAAGCGGCGCCAACGTCGACGTGCCCTTGCTGACCGCGTTCACGTACAACGTCCAGGTGCCGGCCGTGCTGCGGCTCGCGACGACGTGGTACCAGCTGTTCGCCGTCGCCGTCCCGCCGCTGACCGCGCCACAGCTGACACCGCCCAGCAGCAACTCGATCGTGCTGCCGCCGCCGCAGGAGCCATTGCCGACTGCGATCCCATACCCGTTCGTGCCCGGCGTGCCGTTGTAAGCGACGATCTGCTGCGCGCTCGTCCCACCGCCCCAGTAAAACCACGTCTCGATCGCCATACCCGCCGTCGCCGCGCTCACAACCGGCCGCGTCACCGTTCCCGTCGAACCGTTGAACGACGCGGCCGTATCCGGTTCGGTCGTCACCGCCCCAGGCTGGCCGAGCGTCACGCCGCCGGCGTACGTGCCGGGCAACGTGTTGTCGCTCGAGTCGTACGCCGTCGTGCCCGCAGCATCGTCGAGCCGCCAGTAGACGGCCGGCGCGACCTGCAGAATCTGACCGCTGTAACGGACGGTTCCGACGCGCTGCACGAGATCGCCTGCCGCGTCGTAGGTGTACGCGATCTGCGTTCCCCGCACGACGCCGCCGCTGTTTCGCCCGCGGCCGTCCCAGGTGAGCGTGTCGGGACCGTGGACCGTCATGTTGCCGTCGCCGTCGTACGTGAACGACTCGCTCTGACCGTTAAGCGTGCGGCTCGTCAGCTCGTCGACCCCTGGAGTCGTGCCAGGCGTGTACGCGTAGGTGCTTTCCGGCGAGGAGCCGCCGCAGGCCGGCGCGCCGCCGCTCGCGGCGTAATACGTGTTCGCGCGGTCGGAGTCCAGGTCGTAGCAGTAGCGGCGCGCGCTGCCGTCGCCGAATGTCACGGAGTCGAGCCGACCCACCCCGTCGTAGGTGTAGGAGGTTGTTCCGGTCGCCAGGCTGCCACCGGAGCGCGTCTCGCTGGCGCGCTGGCCATCCGGCTCGTAGGTGTAGCTGTAGTCGGAGAGTGCATTCGCGTCGGTCGGCGCGCTCGACGGAGGCGTCGAGAACGACCCGTGCCTGTTCAGGGTGTCCTGCAGCCACCCGTTCGCGAGGTAGTCGTTCCAGCTGAACGTCGTGTTCGGGTAGGTCGTCGCCTTCAGCCGCCCGTCGGCGTCGTAGAAGAACGACCAGCTGTGGCCAGCCGGGTCGGTCAGGCTCGCCAGCTCGTCCGCGGCGTCGTACGCGTAAGTGCTGTTGTAGACGGAGGGCGCGGTCGCGAGCGGCGACGTCGCGATCCGCCGCATCGTGACGTTGCCGTCTGCGTCGTAGACGTTCTCCTGCTCTGCCCCGAAGGAGTCCACGCGGTCGATTAACTGGCCGCCCTCGTTGTACGTGTACGTGAGCGTGCCGGCGGCGTTCGTCGCGCTCAGGACCTGTCCTGTGGGGTCGTAGGCGTAGGTCGTTGCACTCGCCTCGCCGGGGGCCTTCGTCGAGGTGAGGTTGCCTTCGCCGTCATAGGTGTTGCAGGTCGTGCCTACAGCCTTCGTCACCCCGAGCGCACGGCCAGCAGCGTCGTACACGAACGTGCTGCCCGTGAGGCCGTGCGGCACCTCGGACTGCAACAGTCCGAGCTGGTTGACAGCGGTGCCGCCGCAAGCCGCGGGCGGTGCCGCCGTCTGACCGGCGGTGTAGTAGGCATAGAACGTCGAGTAGGTGCTGTCGGCGCTGCCCGCCAGCGTCCCGTTCGATTGCAGGCGGCCGACGTTCCCCTTCGGCATCGTCTTCTTCACGACGCGGCCGTAACTGTCGTACTCGAAGCTCGTCACCATGCTCGAGCCGCCGCTGGTCGCGAGCTCGTAGTCCGGCTCGCGCGCTCCCGGAACGGCGTAATGCGCGAACGCGACGTTCGCCGCGCCGCCGTTCGAATCCGGCGGCGTCACTATCGACGTCTGGTTGAGCCACTCCGGCAGGAGCGCCGACGAGCCGACGATGCTGAGCGCAGTGCAGGTCGAGCCGCTCTCTAGCTTCACGCTCGCTGTTCCCGTGGTCTCGTGATAGTCGACGACGATCTGGTGGCGACCGCCTGTCAGGTTGATCGGCGCCGCGCAGTACGGCGCGCTCGTCGTCTGGCCCGTCCAATCGTTCACGACCTCCGCGCCGTCGACGAAGACGCGGGTGCCGCCGTCGGCAACCGTCGCGAAGACGTAGCTGCCTGCGCTCACGCTGATCGCGCCCGACCACCGGATGGAGAAGTTCGTCGTCTGGCCGCCAAGCGCCGGCGGGGCCGTTCCGCCCCAGTTGCTGGAGTCGATGTTGGCGTCGGTCTGAACAGCCGCGGGGTAACCGGAAAGGTCGGAGACCGGGTAGTACCTCGCTTGCAGGCCCTGCAGCGGTGTTCCGGGCGCCGTCGCCGTTCCGACGTTCGTTTCGTCGTAGCGGTAAGTCGTCACCGGGCGTGCAAGCGGACCCGTCCCGTCCGGGTCGGGCCCGGTGACTGTCAAGAGCGCGTGGGTGAACGTGTCGTAGGTGTAGTCGCTCGGGTTCCCTGCGCCGTCTTCGGTCCAATTCAGGAGGTCGAGCTTGTCGTAGGCATAAAGCTGAAAGTTCTGGTTGCTGCTCGATGTCTGCAGCGGACTGTCGATCTCGAGCGGATGCGCGAGGTTGTCGTAGAAGACGCGCGCGACCTGGGGTGACGGCTGGCCGTACTGGCTCGGTGAAGCGATCGTCGTGCAGCCCGCAAGCGACGGCTGCGCGAACCCGTGCGCGGCAACCGGACTGTGCAGGGTCGCGCCCGGGCACGTTCCCGGATAGTAGGTGAACCCCCATGTTCGCGTGAGCGTGGAGGGGCTGTAGTCGCGGTTGCGAACGGCGTCGCTGATCGTGGCGACCTGTCCCGCCCCCGGGCTGGTGTACGTAATCGCGAGGGCATGATTGGTCAAATAGCCCCCGCTTGCATGGCCGGGGTCGAGGTCGTCTGCGTTCTGGATGGAGTTCGGCCGATTGGTCGCGTCGTATCCGATGCGCAGCAGGTTGCGGGTTCCGTCGTTCACGGTCGCGAGATTGCCGGTCGCCCCGTTCTGCCCGACGTACTGCCACGTTTTGCCGTCCGGACCGGTGATACAGAGGAGCGCGCCGCTGCACGCACCAGTTGAACGTCAGCGAGGCCAGCGTTTGCCAGTTGCCGCTCCCGTCCCGGCCTTCGGCCGTGATCGACGTCAACTTGCCGCTTGAGAATGAGTAGACGAGCTTCGCCTGGCCGTTCGCCGAGAACACCTCCGCTTGTGTGAGCGGAGCGACCCCCGTCGTGGCATCCGGCGCGCCGTATTGGTACGTCGAACCATTCGGATCGGAAAGCAGGAACGCGGTCGAAGACCCGCTGCCCGACCGCGTCAACACCGAGTCGTCGCCCGGCTCCGACTCGTATGTATCGGAACCCGCGACGTGCCCGTACCACTCCGAGCTGCCGTCTGCTTCGACGCGTTCGACCGCGTCGAAGCCACCGGCCGCCGCGCCGAAGACGCTGTGGTCGATGAGCCTCGCGGGGGCTCCGGAGTCGTCAGCGAAGGTCCACGAGCCAGCGCCCGCTGCGACCGGGAATATGCTCGCCCGCGTGTCGAGGAGGTTGTAGGTGAAAGACGCGCCCAGCGTCCCGGCCGCCGTCGGGAACGCCGGGCCGGGGATGCTCAGAACGAGGTTCCCCGTCGCCTCGTTGACAGCCAGGTCGCCCCCATTCCACATCGGCCAGTACGCCTGTGTCCCGAGCTTGGGGAGAGAAACGCGGAAGGAAGAAGGAGCACTCAGCGGCGACAGATCATTGCCTTCCGCGCGCGACACGTAGTCGCGTGTCTGCACGCACCAGTAGTACGTCGTGCCGTCGCTCAAGTAGTTCGACGGAACGGTGAACGTGCCGGTTTCGGGCTGCCAGCCCGACGAGATGACGGGCGTGCCCGAGCAATCGGACGTTGTCGTAACGGTGAACTGATAGCCCAACATCTCACCTTCCGGATCTGTCCCGTTGGCGGTCAGGACTGGGGCGGTGGTCGGAATCGTCGTTCCGCTAGCCGGCATGGCCAGAGTGGGCGTATTCGGGTCCTGGTCGACGTAGAAGGTGTAGGTCGCGGACGGCGAGCTCGACGCCCCCTTCGCATCGGTCGCGACCGCTGACCAGCTGTACGTCCCGGACGGCAGCGCCGACGGAAGGAACACGCTCGAGTCTGCGCCGCTGATCACCGTGGGCCCGGTGAGGGTCTCGTAGACAGAGCCGTTGCGGTAGATCGTGTAGGCGATCGACCCGTTGTCGCCATCGGGGTCGCTGTACTTGTAGGTGAACGAATCGCCGGCTTTCCCGTCGAGGTAGCTGTTCGGTGCCGGGACCTGGTCCTGTGAGGGCGTGTACGGTGGGTTGTTCGGAGGCGGCGGGGGAGCGGTGACCGTGATCGCGTTGGACGACGCGCTGCTGCACATCGAGGTGTCGCTTCCGTTGCATTCGGTGACCGAGACGGCAATCGCCTGCCCGACCTCACCGGACGTCGTCACGTAGGTCGACCCTGTTTGTCCTGCGATCGGGCTTCCGTTGTCAAGCCACTGATACCCGGAGAACGTGGCTGTCCCGCAGTTCGGCGACCACGTCCCGTTCGAGGTGACGGTCAGCGTACTGCCCGCCTGGCTGGAGCCGGAGATCGACGGCGCGAGGGTGTTGCCTGGTGCGCCGGGCGTGCAGTACGGCTGCACCTTGCCGGGCGGGAGGGTTGAGGCGGCGGACGTGGAAGACGCCGCATTGCCTGCGCCGCCCACGTCCAGAACAGTCGCGCCGGCGAGGGGGCACGCGAAGAGCGCAAGCAAAGAAGCGCCGAACGACAGGCGCCAAGCGTTCGAGCGATATCGCACGGTTTCCGACCTTTCGCTTGATGACCCCGTCGGAACCGCCGCATTGCCCGACGAACACACTGAACCTATCTCTTGTCACCACGAGTATCTACGCTCATCGCCGTGGCGTTCAGGTTAAGGTCAGGTGCCGTTAGGGACTTGTACTCTGGGGCAACTTCGCCGCGCCGCTGTCTCCGGCTATTCACACAGTCCTAACGGCCGTAAAGTGCGCGGATGCCCACGGCGACTGTGATCGGCGCCGGCGTGTTCGGGGCGTCGACGGCGCGCGAACTGACGCTGCGCGGCTGGGACGTGACGCTCGTCGAGCAGTACGCGCCGGGAACGGTGCGGTCCGGTTCGGGCGGCGATACGCGCCTGCTGCGGATGGCGCACGGCGAGGTCGCGTGGTACGCGGACAGCGCGTGGCGCGCGCGGTCACTCTGGCTCGAGCTGCAGGAGGAGACCGGCGTCCGCATCTTCGAGCCGGTCGGGGTGGCGTGGTTCGCGCAGCGCGCCGGCGGGTTCGAGGAGCGCAGCCGCCCGGTCCTCGACGAGCTCGGCGTTCCGAACGAGTGGCTCGCGCCGGACGACGCGCGGCGGCTCTTCCCGTCGCTCGGAGTCGACGACCTGCACGGGGTGCTGTTCGAGCCGGACGCCGGCGTGCTGCAGGCGCGGCGCGCGACGCAGCTGCTCGTCGAGGACGGCGAGCGCCGCGGCCTCTCGTTCCGGCCCGGACGCGTCGCGCCCGCCGACGACCCGGGCGGCGACGTCGTCGTCTGGGCGTGCGGGTCGTGGCTGCACAAGCTGTTCCCGGATGCGTTCGAAGCCAGGATCTCGCGGCGCGACGTCTTCTTCTTCGGCGGCGACGCGTCCTGGCGCGGCACGCCCGGGTTCTGCGACTACGACGCTCCGTTCTACGGCCACGGCGAGCTGCTCGGGCTCGGGATCAAGATCGCGCCCGACGTCCCGGGCGACGAGGTCGACCCCGACACGGTCGAGCGCGTGCCGAAGCCGGAGCTCGAGCGGCTGGCGCGCGACTACGCCGCGCGTCGATTCCCCGCGCTCGCGGACGCGCCGGTCGTCGGGACGCGCGTCTGCCAGTACGACCTGACGAGCGACACGCACTTCGTCTTCGCGCAGCATCCGGAGCGGAGCTCGTGGTGGCTGCTCGGCGGCGGCTCGGGCCACGGCTTCAAGCACGGTCCCGCGCTCGCGCAGTACGTCGCCGACTGCGTCGAGGGACGACGAGCGCCCGAGCCGTTCCACGCGCTCGGCGAGCGCGTCGGCGACGCCGGCCTGCGCACCGCCGCCAGCGGGTAGGCGATCGCCGCGCCGGACGAACGCCGCGGCGACCGCCGAGGCTCAGCTGCCGCTGCGCACCCGCACCGCCGCTGGTGAAACCGCCCGGCGACCGGGCGGGATCTGGGTTACAACGGGTCCGTCGTGTCGAAGAGAGGGCTCTTGCTCGCGGCGACGCTCGCGCTCGCCTGGGCGCCGCTCGCGCAAGCGGCGCACGCCGACCCGAACCCGGTGCGGCGGCCGCCGGTCACCCACGTCTACGGAGACGGCAGCTACACGCCCGCGAGCCGCGGGCTGCAGTCGATCAGGTACGTCGTCATCCACGTCACCGACGGCGGCACGCTCGACGGCAACGTCTGGTGGCTGTCGGGCAGCCACTCGCACGCCTCCGCGCACTACGTCGTCTCGCGCCTCGGCCAGATCGTCCAGCTCGTGAACCTGTCGGACATCGCCTGGCACGCCGGCAACTGGAAGATGAACAAGGAGTCGATCGGGATCGAGCACGTCGGCGACACCTACGACCCGACGGGATTCACGACGTCCGAGTACGTCGCGTCCGCCCACCTCGTCGCCTGGCTCGTGCGCCGCTACTCGATCCCCGTCGACCGGCAGCACATCATCGGGCACGACCAGGTGCCGACGCCGGGCCACCCCGGCGAGTTCGGCGGCGCCGACCACCACACCGACCCGGGCCCGTACTGGCGGTGGGGCTACTACATGAACCTCGTCCGCCGTTTCGCCTTCCCCGAGCGCTACGCGCTGCGGGTGCGAATCACGTCGCTCGCCGACGAGGAGACGCTCTCGGGGATCGTGCCGTGGCGGATCGCGGTCACCGGCGGGAACGTGCGGCGCGTCGACTTCCTCGTCGACGACCGCCTCGTGTGGCGCGACGCGCACGCGCCGTTCCGGTTCGCCGGCGGCCGCGGCTGGAACACGACGCAGATTGCGAACGGCGCGCACACGCTGACGGTGCGCGTTGTCGGCAGGTACGGCCGCGCCGCGCAGCGGATCGGGATCAGCGTCCGCAACCGCGCCTTCGTCGTGACGACGTCCGCGTTGCGGTCGTGGCAACGGGTGAAGGGCGTCGTCCGCATCCACGCGAACGTGAACGGCGCCCGCACGACCGGCATCGGCTTCTACGTCGACGGCAAGATCGTGAGCCGCGACCGGCGGCCGCCGTACGCCCTGCGCTGGAACACGCACAGGGTCGCCGACGGGGCACACCGGATCACGGTCGCGGCGGTTGCCGTCGACGGCCGCGTCGCTCGCCGCACGCTCGTCCTCGTCGTGAAGAACCGGCCGGCCCGCAAGCCGAGGTCGCAGCCGAGACCCGCGGCGAGACCGGGGCCGGCGCCGAAGCCGAAGCCGAAGCCGAAGCCGAGACCGTCGCTGCCGCCGCCTGCCGTCACCGCCGAGAACGTCGCCGACGGCCAGACCCTCTCCGGCACGTTCACCTGGCGCGTCCACACCACCGGACCGGTTGCGAAGGTCGAGTTCCTCGTCGACGGCATCGTCGTCGCGACGGCGGCGCGCGAGCCGTGGAGCACGGCGTGGGACACGACGACGGTCGCGGACGGCGCGCACGCGCTCGAGGTGCGCGCGCTGACGCCGGCCGGCGCCGCCGCCTCGGCGACCGTCACCGTCACCGTGCAGCAGCCGGCGCCTCCGCCGCCGCCGAGCACGACGACGCAGTAGACGACGCGGCTCGGCGCGTCGCCGCGCCGGGTGCTTCTGCGAGGATCGGGGCCCTGTCGACGGAAACGCGCAACCGCCTGGTCCTCGCGGCGGCCATCCTCGGCTCCGTGATCGTGTTCGTCGACTCGACGGTCGTGAACGTCGCGCTCCCGGCGATCCAGCGCAGCCTTGGCGGCGGACTCGCGCTGCAGCAATGGGTCGTCGACGCGTACCTGCTGACGCTCGGCTCGCTCCTCCTCGTCGGCGGCTCGCTCGGCGACCTGTTCGGCGCGCGACGGGTCTTCCTGCTCGGGATCGTCGCCTTCGGCCTGACCTCCGTCCTCTGCGCGCTCGCCCCCGACGGGCCCGCCCTGATCGCCGCGCGCGGCGTCCAGGGCGTGACCGGCGCCGTCCTCACTCCCGCCGGGCTGGCGGTGATCGCGACGACGTTCACGGGCGAGGCGCGCGGCGCCGCGATCGGCGCGTGGACGGCGTGGACGGGCATTGCGTTCGTTATCGGCCCGCTCGTCGGCGGCTGGCTCGTCACCCACGCCTCCTGGCGCTGGGTGTTCGTGATCAACGTGCCGGTCGCCGCCGCCACCGCCGCGCTCGTCGCGTACGCGGTGCCGCACCGGGCGCGCACGGGTCCGCGCCCGCGGGTCGACGCCGTCGGGGCGGCGCTCTGCGTCCTCGGCCTCGGCGGACCCGTGTTCGCGTTGATCGAGGAGCCGCGGCGCGGCGCGCTCGACCCGTTGATCGCCGCTCCGTTCGTCGCGGGCGTCCTCCTGCTGGCGGCGTTCGTCGCCTGGGAGCGGCGCCACCCGCAGCCGATGCTGCCGCTGCGCCTCTTCGGACGCAGGAACTTCTCGTTCGCGAACCTCGAGACGCTGACCGTCTACGCCGGCCTGTCGACGCTGACGTTCTTCGTCGTCCTGTTCGTGCAGCAGCTCGCCGGCTACTCGGCGCTGCAGAGCGGGATGGCGCTGCTGCCGATCACGCTCGTCATGTTCGTGCTCTCGCCGCGCGTCGGACGTCTGTCGATGCGCCTCGGCCCGCGCCTGTTCATGGGCGTCGGACCGCTCGTCGCCGCCGCTTCGCTGCTCGCGCTCGCGCGCCTCCGGCCCGGATTCTCGTACTGGACGGAGATGCTGCCGCCGCTGCTCGGTTTCTCGGTCGGCCTCTCGCTGATCGTGGCGCCGCTGACGGCGACGGTGCTCGCCGACGCGGGCGAGACCGACTCGGGGATCGCGAGCGGCGTCAACAACGCCGTCGCGCGCGTCGCCGGGCTGCTCGGAATCGCCGTCGTCGGCGCGGCCGCCTCGGGACCGCACAACAAGCTCGACCTGCCCGGCTACCGCCTGGCGATGGCGATCACGGCGGCGTTGATCGGGGCCGGCGGCGTCATCGGCCTCGCCGGTATCCGCAACCCGCCGCGCGCCCCGGAGGCCGCGTGAGCGGCGCCGCCGAGATCCTCTTCGACCACGTGACGAAGCGCTACGCCGGTCGCGACGCCGCGGCCGTCGACGACCTCACGCTCGAGATCCCGGCCGGGACGTTCTGCGTCCTCGTCGGTCCCTCCGGCGGCGGGAAGACCACCGCGCTCAAGATGGTGAACCGGCTGGTTCCCTACGACTCCGGCGACATCCGCATCGACGGGCGCAGCGTCCGCGACCTCCCGGTGACGGAGCTGCGCCGCGGCATCGGCTACGTGATCCAGCAAGTGGGGCTGTTCCCGCACATGTCGGTCGGAGACAACATCGCGACCGTCCCGCGCCTGCTCGGGTGGGAGCGGCGCCGGATCCGCGCCCGCGTCGACGAGCTGCTCGCGCTCGTCGGGCTCGAGCCGACGGACGCGAAGCGCTACCCCGCGCAGCTCTCCGGCGGGCAGCGGCAGCGGGTCGGGCTCGCGCGCGCGCTGGCGGCCGACCCGCCGCTGCTGCTCATGGATGAGCCGTTCGGGGCGCTCGACCCGATCACACGCGTCCGGCTGCAGCGCGAGCTGAAGCGGCTGCACCACGAGGTGAACAAGACGGTGATCTTCGTCACGCACGACGTCGACGAGGCGATCCTGATGGGCGACCGCATCGCGATCCTGCGGCAGGGCGGCGTGCTCGCGCAGTACGCCACGCCCGACGAACTGCTCGCGCGCCCGGCGGACGAGTTCGTCGCGCAGTTCGTCGGCGAGGACCGTGCGCTGCGACGCCTCGCGCTGCGGACGCTCGGCGACTGCGAGCTGCACCCCGTTTCCGACGGCGACGCGGCGCCGCGCGCCGACCACGCGACCACGCTCAGGAACGCGGTGTCGCTGATGCTCGAGGCGGGCAGCGACCGCCTGCTCGTCACCGACGGCGAGCGCGTCCTCGGCGTGTTCCGCCTCGCCGACGCCGGAGCGCTGCTGTGAGGACGGCGAGCGGCCCCGTCATCCCCAACTTCGGGCACGGCAGCTCCTGCGTGACCGGCGACCACTGGTTCTGCTGGGACTGGGTGCGCGCGCACTGGAACGACACGCTGGAGCCGGCGCTGCGCCAGCACGTCGAGCTCACGCTGATCGCGGTCGGGGTCGGCTTCGTCCTCTCGTTCGCGCTCGCGCTCCTGGCACACCGCTTCCGCCGCACCGAGAACGCGATCGGCGTCGTCGCGGCGCTGGTCTACACGATCCCGAGCATCGCGCTGTTCCAGATCCTGCTCCCGTTCACCGGGATCGACTGGTGGACGATCGAGATCGCGCTCGTCGCGTACACGCTCGTCATCCTCTTCCCGAACATCGTCGCCGGGCTGCGCTCGGCGCCCGACGAGGTGCTGGAGGCGGCGCGCGGGATGGGGTTGACGCAGCGCCAGATCCTCTGGCGCGTCGAGCTGCCGCTCGCGGTGCCGGCGATCATCGGCGGGCTGCGGATCGCCGTCGTCTCGACGGTCGCGATCACGACGATCGCGGCGCTCGTCCTGCCGGACGGCCTCGGCAAGCCGATCACGGACGCGCTCAGCGACCCGACCCCGTTCAAGACGGAGATCTACTCGGCGGGCGCGCTCGCCGTCGCGCTCGCGCTGTCGCTCGACGCGGTGCTCGTCGTCGTGCGGCACGTCGCCGCGCCGTGGAGGCGCGCATGACGCTGCTGGCGGACGCGACGAACCTGCACACCTTCGTCGAGGCGTTCCGGTTCATCGGACACAACCCCGCCTTCCTCGCGCAGAAGGCGCTCGAGCAACTCGAGCTTGCCGGTGCGGCGCTCGGCGTCGCGGCCGCGGTTGCGCTGCCGCTCGGCGTCGTGCTCGGACACCTCCGCCGCGGCTCGGGCATCGCGATCGGGGCGTCGATCTTCGGCCGCGCGCTGCCGAGCCTCGTCCTGATCGCGACCTTCCTCACCCTCCTCGGCATCGGCTTCGTCAACAACATGGTCGCGCTCGCCGTGCTCGGCAGCGGGCCGCTGCTCACGAACGCCTACGACGGCGTCGCCGGCGTCGAACGCGACGTCGTCGAGGCGGCGCGCGGGATGGGGATGACGGGCGCGCAGATCGTGCGCCGCGTCGAGCTGCCGCTCGCGCTGCCGCTGCTCTTCACCGGGATCCGGGTGGCTGCGGTGACGATCGTCGCGACGGCGCCGATCGCGGCGGTCGCGGGCGGCGGCGGCCTCGGCGACGTGATCGTGAACCAGGCCAGCTACCGGCTCTCAGGCGTGCTCGGCGCCTCGATGTGCGTGATGGCGCTGTCCGCGCTCGTGTTCCTCGGGCTGCGCGGCGTCCAGGCCGCCGTGACGCCCAGGGGTGTCCGACGTACTAGGGTCGTGGGGACCCCCCGAGGAAAGGAGCCAGCGTGATCCGCAAGCACACCCGCCGGGCCGCCAAGGCGGCCTTCGCGATCTCGCTCGGAGTCGCGATCGTCATCGGCTTGCTCGCGGCGGCCTTCGCCGCGCCCGCGAGATCCGCCGCCCCGACGATCGTGATGGCGACGAAGAACTTCCCCGAGGAATACATCCTCGGCGCGCTCTACCAGCAGGCCCTGCAGGCGAAAGGCTTCACCGTCGTGAACAAGGGCAGCCTCGGCTCGACCGAGCTGATCCAGACGTCGCTCACGAGCGGGAAGATCAACTTCTACCCGGAGTACACCGGCGTGATCGTGCAGGACGTCTTCCACCACGCGACGTCACCCAAGACGGCGTCGGCGACGTACCGGCTCGCGAAGAAGCTCGAGGCAGGGAAGGGCTTCACGCTGCTCGCCCCCACGCCGTTCTACGACACCGACGTGCTGGCGGTGACGAACGCGACCGCGTCCAAGTACGGCCTGAAGTCGATCGGCGACCTGAAGAAGGTCGGCAGCTTCAAGCTCGGCGGCTTCCCCGAGTGCAAGACGCGCAACACGTGCTTCCTCGGCTACACGAAGCAGTACGGGCTGACGAAGGCGCAGTTCGTCCCGCTGGGCACCATCTCCGGCTACGCGGCGCTCGACGCGGGCAAGGTCCTGGCGGCCGACGTCTTCTCGACCGACCCGCCGCTGGCGAAGCCGTCGAAGTACACGGTGCTGAATGACCCGAAGCACGTCACCGGGTTCCAGAACGTCGCGCCGATCGTCAAGACGTCGCTCGCGCAGCAGCTCGGCTCGAAGTTCACCAAGACGGTGAACGCCGTGTCCGCCAAGCTCACGCTGCCGGCGATCATCGCGATGAACAAGGCGGTCGAGGTCGACAAGCAGTCGCCGGCGGCCGTCGCGAAGGCGTTCCTGAAGGCGAACCATCTCGCGTAAGCGGATCGTCGTCCTCGGCGGAGGGGTCGCCGGCGAGCACTTCGTCGGCGCCCTCCGCCGGCTCGACCGCGAGTCGGAGGTGACCGTGGTGGAGCGCAGGCTCGTCGGGGGCGAGTGCTCCTACTGGGCGTGCATGCCGACGAAGACGATGCTGCGCGCGCCGGAGCTGCTCGCGTCGGCGCGGCGCTCCGGCGGGGCGATCGCCGGCGGAGCGCTCGACGCGCAGCGGATCTTCGCGTGGCGCGACGTCGTCGCGGAGCGCGACGACGCGCCGCAGGTCGACTGGCTCGCCTCGCAGGACGCCGCGCTCGTGCGCGGCGACGGGGTCGTCCCCGAGCCCGGGCTCGTCCGCGTCGGCGACCTCGAGCTCGAGTACGACCGGCTCGTCGTCGCGACGGGGTCGTCGCCGGCGATCCCGCCCGTCGACGGCCTCGCCGAGTCGCCCTACTGGACGAACGTCGACGCGACGGAGGCGGTCGAGGTTCCGGCGCGTCTCGTCGTCCTCGGGGCGGGTCCGGTCGGCTGCGAGCTCGCGCAGTTCTTCGCGCGCGTGGGCTCGCGCGTCACGCTCGTGCAGGGCGACGACCGCATCCTCTCGCGTATCGACGCCGACGCGGCCGCCGTCGTCGCGGACGCGCTGGCGGAGGACGGCGTGGACATCCTGCTCTCCGCACGCGCCGAACGCGTCGCGAGCGGCAGCCTGTCCCTCGCGGACGGCACCCGGCTCGACTTCGACCGGCTGCTTGTCGCCACCGGGCGGAAGCCGAACGTCGAGGGTCTCGAGGCGCTCGGCCTGCAGGTCACGCGCCGCGGCGTCGAGGTCGACGAGAAGCTGCGCGCGGGCGAGGGCGTCTGGGCGATCGGCGACGTGAACGGGATCGCCCCGTTCACGCACGTCGGCAAGTACCACGCCCGCATCGTCGCCTACGACATGGCCGGACGCGACGTGCGCGCCGACCACCGCGCGATCCCGGCGACGATCTTCACCGACCCGCAGGTGGCGGTCGTCGGCGACACGAGCGGCGGCGCCTCGGCGCGCTGGGAGCTGCCCGCGATCCCGAGGCTGTCGACGTACGAGCGGCCGAAACGCGACGGGTTCGTGAAGGTCGTGGCCGATCCGGAACGCCGCGTCTTGACGGGCGCGGTCGCCGTGGGGCCCGAGGCCGGCGAGTGGCTCCAGCAGCTGACGCTCGCGATCCGCGCCGAGACGCCGGTCGAGACGCTCCTCGACGTCATCCAGCCGTACCCGACGTTCAGCGAGGGAGTCTTCCTCGCGCTGCGCGAGCTGAACCTCGATCTTTAGCGGAACGGCGACTGGGCACAAACGCGAGCATGGGCATCCTGAAGCGCATCAACCGCTGGCTCGCGCCGGCGGCCGTCGCGCAGGCGACGAGCAACACGTCGTCCGGCGCGCCCGCCGAAGGCGCGACGAGCAGCACCGTCGGCGTCAAGGCGTCGTTGGGCGAGGTCGAGGCCGAGACCGCGGCCGAGACGCCCGACGAGCGCCCGCCCGCCTGAACCGTGCAGCGCGGCGGGCCGCGGCGGGGCGCCGCGGCCCGCTCCGCGCTCAGAGCGCCGGCGGCCCGGAGAACGACGCGTTCGAGCTCGACGAGCCGGAGTCGGGGCAGTGGTGCGTCCCGCTCGGCGTCGTCGTCTTCGGCGTCGTCGTGGTCGGCGTCGTCGACGACGGCGCCGTGGTCGTGCCTCCGGAGGCGGCCCAGGCGACACCCGTGCCAACCGCCGCGGCTGCCGCTGCGACGGCGAGGAAATGACGGACTCGCATGTAACGACCTCCTGTTCGCTCGAGTCGAGCTAAGCACCGCCGCCTAAGGAACGTCGAAGGAAACGCTGTGAGGCTGCTGCGACCCGTGCGCGGCGCACGCGCTCAGCCGTCTCCGAGCGCGTCCGCGAGCGCGCGCACGAGCAGCTCGACGTGCTCGTCGCCGAAGACGAGCGGCGGACGGATCTTCAGCACGTCGTCGTGCGCTCCCGTGCGGCCGACCAGCACGCCCCCGCGACGCAGCGACTCCACGACCGCGTTCGTGCGCTCGGACGACTCGAGCTGCACGCCGACGAGCAGGCCGAGCGCGCGCACGTCGACGACCGCCGGATGCGTGAGCGCCGCGATCCGCGCCCGCAGCTCATCGCCCACGCGGCCGGCGTGCGCGACGAGGCGCTCGTCCTCGATCGCGTCCAGGACGGCGAGCGCCGCCCGCGCCGCGACCGGGTTGCCGCCGAACGTGCTGAACACCCGCTGCGCGAACGCGAAGCGCTCGACGAGCTCGCTTCGCGTGACCAGCGCCGCCACCGGATAGCCGTTGCCCATCGGCTTGCCGAGCGTGACGACGTCCGGCGTGACGCCGAGGTGCGCGAACGCCCAGAGGTGACCGCCGCTGCGTCCGTAGCCGACCTGCACCTCGTCGGCCACGAACAGCCCGCCGGCCTCGTGCGTCGCGCGCACGAGCGCCTGCAGCGCGGCCTTCGGCGGCGGGAGGATCCCGTCGCTCGTCAGGCCCGCGTCGAGGAAGGTTGCGGCGAGCGGACGGCGCGCCGCCGCGGCCTCGACCTCCGCCGCGTCGAGCGCGGGCGAGACCCGCGCGACGTGCGGCGGCTCGTAGCCGGCGGGCCACTCCTCCGGCGAGAGGTCGGCGACCGCGGCCGTCAGGCCGTGGTAGGCGTGGTGGGTGACGAGCGCGCCGTCGTTCCGCGTCACGCCGCGCGCGAGCCGCCATGCGAGGTCGTTCGCCTCGCTCCCAGAGTTGACGAGCATCACGGCGTCGAGCCCGCTGCCCGCGGGCATCGTCGCGAGCAGCCGTTCGGCCAGCTCGACGAGCGGCTCGTACAGGTAGCGAGCGTGCGTGTTCAGCATGCGGGTCTGGCGGACGACTGCCTCGCTGACGCGCGGATGGCAGTGGCCGACGACGGGCACGTTGTTGTACGCGTCGAGCAGGCGGCGGCCATCGGCGCCGACGAGCCAGACGCCCTCGGCGCGCAGCGCGTGCACGGGCTCCTCGTACGTGAGCCGCGTGAGCAGGGCGCCGACCGTGCGGGCGCGGCGCCGTGCGAGCTCCCCGGTCGCCGTGGGCGACGGGGAGGCGCCGAGCTCCCGCGCGAAGCGGTCGCCGCCGAGCTCCCCGAACAGCTCGAGCAGCCGCCACGAGTCGTCGTCCCACGACTGGATGTACGCGGCGTTCTCGGGATAGCGCGCGACGCGCCACGCGCTGATCACGACGATCGCGGCGAGCCGGGCCAGCACGAGGTCGCCGAGCACGTCGAGCTCGAGCGGCTCGAGCGGCAGGCGCGACGCATAGCCGTCGACCGCGAGCCGCGCGACGCGAAAGACGTCGGCCGGGCGGCCGCGCATCAGCGACGCGAGCCCGATCGCGAAGTCGCCGACGTGGGCGGAGTGGGTGACGTCGCCGAAGTCGACGATGCCGGTGATGCGTCCGGCGTCGTCGAAGAGCACGTTGTCGACGTTCAGGTCGCCGTGGACGACGTGCGCGCGCAGCCGGCGCCACCGCGGCGCGACGTTCTCCTCGAACCGGTCGAGCACCGCCGTGACGAGCGCGCGGCGCTCGACGTCCCCGACGGCAGCCGCCAGCGGCCGCAGCTTCGCGGCCTGCGCAGGGTCCCACAGCAGCCCGCGGCCGGCCGCGGGATGGAAGAACGACCGCAGCGCGAGGTTGAGGCGCGCGTGCGTCGCCGCGTAGTCGCGCACGGCGCGGTCCGGCAGCGGGGCCGCGGGCTCGCGCCCGTGCAACCGCTCGAACAGCCGCAGGTGGTGCGTCCCCGCCGGCCCGCGCACCGTCGTCCGAAACGCTGCGAGCCCCGGCTCGTCCGAGACGGAGAGCGGGCGCGCGACGGGAAGCTCCGGGTCGACCTCCGCCACGTGCAGGATCGCCGCCGCCTCGAGGTCGAGCGTCGCCGCGTCCTCCCCGAGGTTCGAGATCTTGACGACGACGGACGAGCCGCGCCCCTCGACGAGGAACGTCTGGTCGCGCTCGCTGCCGAGGTTCGTGGCGACGCCGTCGACACCGGCTACGTCCGCGGCGATGCGCGCGACGTCGTCGGCCGAGAAGCTCGGCGGCGTCGCCTCGAGGACGCTCACGCGTAGACGTCCACGCCGTGGTGCTCCTGGATGCTGTTGCCGCCGTCGACGACGAGCGACTGTCCCGTGACGTAGCTCGACTCGTCCGCGCAGCAGAACGCGACGAGCGCCGCGACCTCGGCGGGCGTGCCAGGCCGCCCGAGGGGCGTGTACCGCCCGGCCTCGAGCTCGTCCGGCTCCGACGACGCCGTCTCGATCCAGCCCGGCGCGACCGAGTTGCACGTGATCCCGTCGCGGCCGTGCTCGACGGCGATCGTCCGCATCAGCGCGTCGAGCGCCCCCTTCGCCGCCGCATACGCCGCCGAGCCGGGCGCGGTGACGAGCGGCCCCGTCACCGACGAGACCATCACGATCCGGCCGTGCCGGCGTGCGCGCATGTCCGGAAGGACCGCCTGCGTCAGGTGGAACGCGGTCGTGAACGTGATGCGAAGCTGGCGCTCGAGCGCCGCCGGCGTGAGCTCGGCGAACCACGCGGAGCCGTCGTCGACGCCGGTCTGCGTCATCCCGGCGCAGTTCACGAGCGCGTCGACCGGGCCGTTCGCCGCGCGCGCGGCCGTGGCGAGCGCGACTGCCTGCTCGCGCTCGGCGAGGTCGGCGACGAAGCCGAACGCGTCGAGCTCGCGCGCAGGGTCGTGGATGCGGTCGGTCGTCGAGCTGATCGACACGCGTGCCCCGAGCGCCGCGAGCAGACACGCGCACGCGAATCCGATGCCCCGCTCGCTGCCGGCGCCGCTGACGAGCGCGTGTCGGCCGCCGAGCACGAACGGACGCCTCAATCGACCTGCCAGTGCTCGACCGTGTGCTCGCGGTCGACGAGGAAACGGTCGTCCTCCGGGTAGAAGACGGCGCGCTCGACGTCGTCGCCGGCGAATGCCCGCACCGCGTCGAGCGACTCCCAGAACGAGAGCGTGACGAACTCGGTGCGGCCGCCGTCGTCGCGCCTGAGGATCCACGCGCCGAGGTTGCCGGGCGTCGCGCGGTACGCGGCGATTCCCGTCGCGCGGACGTAGTCGGCGTACGCGCCCGCGTCCTCGCTGCACGTCCACCCGCGCCACGTCCTCGCGATCACCGGCGGAACACTAGGCGTCAGGGAAGCTTCTCGCCGACGACTCGGGCGGCGCCGAGCGAGCCGAGCAGGAAGAACGCCGCGAGGCCGGCGAACCACGACGAGATCTCGCGCCGCTCCGGCTTCTTCGCGACGCTCGAGCTCAGGTGCTTGTAGACGGAGTCCACCTCGTCCGCGGACTGTGCGCGGTACGTCTGCCCGCCGGTCGCGTGCGCGATCGCCGCGAGCGTGACGGGGTCCGGCTTGACGGGGAAGCTGCCAAAGCCGTAGCCGCCGAACGGGCCCCCGCCGAGCGAGCCGCCGAGCCCGTTCCCGAACGTCAGCCGCCCGTGGTCCGTGCCGAGCGCGATCGTGAACACCCGCAGCCCGGCCTCGCGTGCGAGCGCCGCGCCTTGCAGCGGCGACAGCGTCCCCCGCGTCTGCGCGCCGTCGGAGAGCAGCACGATCGCCCCGGGCAGGTAGCCGTCCTTGCCGCGCGGCACGTGCGCGAGGGCGGAGCGGGCGACCTTGACGGCGACGGCGAGCCCGTCGCCGATCGCCGTCCCGGACTCCGGTTCGAGGAAGCTGATCCCGAGGCGCAGCTCGTCGCGATCGGTCGTCGGGAGCACGAGCACGTCGGGCGTGGTGCTGAACGAGACGAGGCCGACCTTCACCTGCTTCGGCAGCTTGTCGGCGAACACGTCCATCGCGTGCTGCGCGGCGCCGAGCCGCGTCGGCTTCACGTCGGCGGCCCGCATCGACCCGGAGACGTCCACGAGCAAGACGATCGTCGCCCGGTTCGTCGACACCTCGACATCCGCGCGAGGGCGCGCGAGGGCCGTCGACGCGCACGCGAGCGCGAGCAGGAAGAGCGCGAGCGGCAGCCACCGCCACGGGCGCCGGCGCGCCGTCGCGACCGCGGCCAGCACGTCGAGGTTCGTGAACGCGACCGCGTAGCGCGCACGGCGCCGGTCGACCCACCACGCGAACGCCGCCGCGAGCGGGACAACGAGGAGCACGAGCAGCAGAAGCGGCCACGCGAACGTCACGGCGCGCACCCCGCTCCCACCTGCACGACGGCGTGCGCGTCCACCGACAGACCGTCCGTCGCCGCGGCGGTGGCGACGACCTGCTTACGCAGCACGACCTTCGAGACGTCGACCAGCGTGCCGCTCTGCAGGAGCGGCGGCTTCTTGACGCGGAACGCGAGCACGGTCCACGAGCCGACGAGCTGCTCGGACGGCTTGCATGCGATGCGGGCGACGCGCACCTGTCCGGGGCCGACGACGGCGATGCGCGCCCGGTACTCCGGCGACGGGCCGGGCCGCGTGATGCGCGCCGAGACCGTCGAGCGGCCGCCGCCGCCCTGGACCGGGATGCAGCCGATCAGCGGCTGGAACGCCTGCGGTCGCGGCGACACCGACACGCCACGGAAGAGCGCGGCGGTGCTCGTCGTCGTCCCGGGCTGCACCGGCGAGCCGAGGCGGCCGACGAACTCGACGCGCACGTCGGAGGACGTCGCCTGCGCGTCGAGCCCGCCGACGACTCCGCGACCGCTGGGGCACGACAAGAGATACTCGGCCGTTCCGTGCGGGGGCAGGTACACCCACGGCCCCGGGACGTGGATGCACTGGGTGATGCCACGGCACTCGTTCGTCGCGCCGCCGCTCGGGGCGAGCGCCGCGGCGCACGCCAGCGCCGCGACGAGCGCTGCGAGGCCGACCTTCACACGAGTCTCCTGAACCAGACGCCCGAGAGCACGCCGCCGGCGAGCATGAACACGAGCCCGCCGGCCGCGGCGAGCGCCGCGACGTCGACCAGCTTCCGGTGGTGGCCGATGCGCGAGCCGAGACCGGCAAGCGTCGCGCGCACGTCGACGGACGTCCCGGTGAACGTCCGTCCGCCGCTCGTCCGCGCGATCTGCTGCAGCGACTGCGGCTCGACCGGCACGTCGATCTGCTCCTTGTACCCACCCTTCAGCTGCTGCACGACGACGCCGTTCGGCGTGCCCAGCGCGACTGCAACGACCGGGATCCCGAAGTGGCGGGCGAGCAGCCCTGCCTGCGGCGGCGTCAGCCGGCCGGCGGTCTGGCCGCCGTCGGACAGCAGGACGATCGTCGCAGGCGGCCGCTTCCCCTTCGCCTGCCCGCGTACGGAGCGCGCCACCTGCACCGCATGCGCGACGGCGTCGGCGAGCGCTGTCCCCTGCGGGCCCGCGCGCAGCCCGGCGACGAGCGCCTGGACGCGCGTCCGGTCGCGCGTCGGCGGCGCCAGCACGGCGGAGTGGTCCGAGAAGACGACGAGCGCTGCTCGGTAGCCTCGCGGCAGCGACTGCAGGAAGCGGTCGGCGATCTGCTTCGCGCGGCCGAGCCGCGTGGGCGGCGCGTCGTTCGCGAGCATCGAGCCGGACTCGTCGACGACGAGCACGAGCGTCGCGTTCTGGTCCGAGACGCGCACGTGCGTCCGCGGCCGCGCGAACCCGACGAGCAGGAGCGCGACCCCGACGAGTAGCAGCGCCGTCGGCAGCAGGCGCTTCAGCGGCGACGGCCGTTCCGCCATGTTGGGCAGCAGCGCCGGGGACGACCAGCGGGCGACGCGCCGCTCGCGGCGCCCCTCGAGCCACAGCCATCCGGCCGCGGCGGCGGGGACGAGCAGCAGCAGGAGCAGCAGCAGCGGCGACCCGAAGGTCAACGCGCGCGCCTCCCGGTGCGCAGGAACGCGGCCAGCGGCCGCAGCCAGTCGCCCTCCGTCGAGAGCACGACGTGGCGGACACCGGCGCCGGAGAGCGCGGCCCCGAGCGCACGCCGCTCGTCCGCCGCCGCCGTCCTGTACCGCTCGCGCAGGCGCCGGTCGCCGGTGTCGACCTTCAGCTGGCGCCCGGTCTCCGGGTCGACGAGCCGCAGCACTCCGACGTCCGCGAGCTCCTGCTCGCGCGGGTCGCGGATCTCGACGGCGAGCACCGTATGGCGGCCGGCGAGGCGCAGGAGCGGCGGCCGCCAGTCCGGCGGCCCGCGAAAGTCGGAGACGACGATCACGAGCGCGCGCTGCCGCGCGACGCGGTCCGTCAGCTCGAGCGCGTCGCGCAGCCGCGCCGATCCCCCCGCCGGAAGGTTGCGTAGGAGCGCGAGCGTGTCGAGGAGCGCGCGGCGTCCCTGCCGCGGCCGCTCGACCACGGGCGCCGTGCCGAACGCGACCGCCCCGAGGCGGTTGCCGCGGCGCGTCGCGGCGTACCCGACGGCGACGGCGACCCCCTCGGCCACGTCCGCCTTGCGGCGGTCGGCGGTGCCGAAGCTCATCGAGGCCGACGCGTCGAGGACGAGCCAGGTGACGAGCACGCGCTCCGCGAGCTCGACGCGCACGTGCGGCTCGCCCGTGCGCGCGGTCACGTTCCACTCGATCCGGCGCACGTCGTCTCCCGGCTCGTACGGCCGCACCTGCCACAGCTCGCTGCCGACGCCCGCGAAGGCCGAGCGGTAGTCGCCCGCCAGCAGGCCGTCGACGCGCCGCCCTACGCTGAGCTCGAGTGCGCGCAGCGACGCGCTCGAGAGCGGCCCCGGACCGGGATGCGCGGGGGTCCGCGTCGGTGCGAGCGGATCCGTCGCCGTCGCGGTCACGCCGCGCGCGTGCGCCCGAGGTCGATGTTCGGCATCGGCACCGCCTTCAGGACGGCGTCGAGGATCGTGTCCGGCTGCACCTCCTCCGCGAGCGCGCGGTACGAGAGCACGAGGCGGTGGCGGAACGCGTCGCGCACGAGCGCCTCGAGGTCGCCCGGGACGACGTAGTCGCGACCGCGCAGCAGGGCGAGCGCGCGGCCGGCGTTGACGAGGCTGATCGGGCCGCGCGGACTCGCGCCGAACGAGACGTAGTCGGCGACCTCCTCGAGCCCGTGCTCGCGCGGCCGGCGCGTCGCGGCCGCGACGTCGACCGTCCAGCTGATCAGCGCCGGGTCGACGTAGACCTGAGCCGCCTGCGCCTGCAGCTCCTTGAGCTCGTCGAGCGACAGCACCTGCTCCAGGTCGGGCGGCGGCTCGAGCGAGCGGGCGACGACGGTCAGCTCCTCGTCGTGCGCCGGGTAGTCGACGAGCACCTTGAGCATGAAGCGGTCGATCTGCGCTTCCGGCAGCGGGTACGTGCCCTCGGATTCGATCGGGTTCTGCGTCGCGAGGACGAGGAACGGGTTCGGCACCGCGAACGTCTGGTGCCCGATCGTGACCTGCCGCTCCTGCATCACCTCGAGCAGCGCCGACTGCACCTTCGCCGGCGCGCGGTTGATCTCGTCGGCGAGCAGGAAGTTGCAGAACACCGGCCCGAGCTCGGTGTCGAACTGCGTCCGGTCCGGCCGGTAGACGCGCGTGCCGACGAGGTCGGACGGCACGAGGTCCGGCGTGAACTGCACGCGGTGGAACGTCCCGCCGAGCACGGCGGCCGTCGTCTTGATCGTCAGCGTCTTCGCGAGGCCGGGCACGCCCTCGATCAGGACGTGTCCGCCGGCGAGGAGCGCGACGAGCACGCGCTCGAGCATCTCCTCCTGGCCGGCGATCACCCGGCGGATCTCGAACAGGGCCTGCTCGAGCCTGCCTCCTACGTTCTCCACCTCTCGCCTCCTCGTCGAGTGCCCCTAAGGATGCCTCCGCCGCCTAAGAAGTTCGTATTAAGCCGCTCGTCCGGATGAGCGCCTCCCGCCACGCGGCGCGCAGACCCGCCGCCTCGTCGCGCGTCATCGCGGGCTCGTACACCGCCCCCACCCGCACACGCGCGCCGCGCCCGCAGGCCAGCGCGGCCGCGCCGAGCGCGGTCGTCTCCCGCTCCGCGGCGACCTCGACCGGCACGCCGAGCAGGTCGGCCTGCAGCTGCATGAGGAAGCCGTTTGCGCTCGCGCCGCCGTCGGCGTGCAGCACGCGCGGCCGCTCCGGGAGCGCGTCGACGACGTCGGCCACCTGGTGCGCGATCCCCTCCAGCGCGGCCCGCACGAGGTGCGCGCGCGTCGTCCCGCGCGTCAGGCCGCTGATCAGGCCGCGGGCGTCCGCGTCCCACCAGGGCGAGCCGAGCCCGGCCAGCGCCGGCACGAAGACGACGCCGCCGCTCGAGTCGACGCTGCGTGCGAGGTGCTCCGTCTCGCCGGCCGCCGCGACGAGGCCGAGACCGTCGCGCAGCCACTGGACGGCCGCGCCGCTGACGAGGACGGCGCCCTCGAGCGCGTACCCGTCCGCCGCGGCCGTGCGCAGCAGACCGTGCGGCGGCGGCGAGCAATCGTCGCCCGAGTGGACGAGCACGAAGCTGCCGGTGCCGTAGGTCGCCTTACCGTCGCCGGCGGCACGGCAGCCCTGCCCGTACAGCGCCGCCTGCTGGTCACCCGCGATGCCGCGGATCCGCACCGGCCGTCCGAGCAGCTCGCCCTCGCCGAGGTCCGCCGCCGACGGGACGATCTCCGGCAGCAGCGCCCGGTCGACACCGAAGAGCTCGAGCAGCTCGTCGTCCCAGTCGAGCGTGCGGATGTCGACCAGCAGCGTGCGCGAGGCGTTCGTCACGTCGACGACGTGCCGCTCGCCGCCCGTCAGCTTCCACACGAGCCAGCTGTCGACGGTGCCGAACGCGAGGCCGTCCCGGCGGTGCGCGCGCAGCAGCCACTCGAGCTTCGTCGCGCTGAAGTACGGGTCCGGCACGAGACCTGTCCTCGCGCGGATCAGCTCCGGGTCGAGCTCGGCGCAGCGCGCCGCCGTGCGGCGGTCCTGCCAAACGAGCGCGGGCGCGACAGCCTCGCCGGTCGCGCGGTTCCAGAGCAGCGTCGTCTCGCGCTGGTTCGCGATCGCGACGACGTCCGGCTCGCCGCCGGCCTCGCGCGCAGCCGCGAGCACGCTTGCCCAGATCTCCTCCGGCTCGTGCTCGACCCAGCCGGGCTGCGGGAAGTGCTGCGGCAGCTCGGCGTAGCCGCGCGCGTGCACCTGCAGGTCGTGGTCGACGAGCAGGCACGTCGTGCCCGTCGTGCCCTGGTCGACGGCGAGGATCAACTGTGACGGTCGACGAACGCGAGCACGCGGCGCCACGCGTCGTCCGACGCCTCGGCGAACTCCTCCTGCTTGCGGTCGAAGAAGCTGTGCGGCGCGCCGTCGTACGTGACGACCTCGTGCTCGACGCCCGCCTCGTCGAGCGCCCGGTCGAACGCGGCGTTGTCCTCGGCGGTGATGTTCTGGTCGGCGCCCGCCTGCAGCGCGAGAATCGGGCACTCGATCTCGTGCACGCGCGCGAGGACGCTCGGGCCGCCCCGGTCGCGGGTCGGCGAGCCGTAGAACCCGACCGCGCCGGCGAGCCCGTGCCCCGACGCGGCGGCGACCCAGGAGGCGCGGCCGCCGAAGCAGAAGCCGACGCTGAAGATCCGCTCCGCGCCCGCCTCGCGCAGCCGTGCGATCGCAGCGGCGGCGTCCGCCTGCACGTTCGCGTCCGTCGTCTGCTCGACGTGCGGCATGTACTCGAAGTCGTCGCCGCGCTCGGCCACGCCCGCGGTGCGGCCGAAGTAGTCGAAGGCGATCGCGGCATAGCCGCGCTCGGCGAACCGCAGCGCGAGCTCCTCGTAGAAGCGGTAGAGGCCGCGCACGTCCGGGAAGATCACGATGCCTGCCTTGGGCGCGTCGTCCGGCGCCGCGAGGAAGGCGGCGAAATCGGCGCCGTCGGCCGAGGCCAGCGTGAGGTGGTCGTGCGAGACAGCTGCGCCGGACACGACGGCGACCGGCGGCGCGGAGTCGAGGTCGAAGCACATCCGCGCGACGCTAGCCGCTCACACCGGCCTGCGTTCGTCGTAGCGCGGCAGGCCGTCGTCCGGGATCGGCTCCCACTGCGCCGCGTATGCGACGAACTGGCGGAACTGCGGGCGGATCCCGGGGTCGTCGTCGAGCGTCCCGAGCCGGACGCCGTACGCGCCGCTCTCCGGGTTGCGACTCCAGAGCGCGCTGCCGCACACGCTGCAGAAACACTTCGCCCAGCCGTCCTCCGGCTGCCACTCGCGCACGAGCTCCTCGCCCTGCGTCACCCGCAGCGCGCCCGGCGGGACGCTGCCGTTGGCCGAGGCGGCGGTGCCCGTCCGCCGCTGGCAGCGGGTGCAGTGGCAGTACGAGGCGGCGACGAGCGGCTCGGTCAGCTCGTAGCGCACGCCCCCGCAGAGGCAGCCGCCGCGCAGCGCTTCGTCCGGCATCTGTCGAGCGTAGTCGATCGCGCAGGTAATCTCGGCGCGGGGTCGATCGGGTGGCGTCCTACGAATACGAGCTGCGGCAGGGCGACTCCGTCGTCGCGACGGGGCGCATTCAGCTGGACGAGCGGCCCGCGCCGGGCGACGAGCTCGAGCTCGGGCGCGAGCGCGTCCGCGTCGAGGACGTGCTGCCGACGCGCGGCGGCGAGCGCCTGATCCTCGAACGCGGCTGACTTCAATACGGCAGCGCGATGCCGCTCACGTCGACCCCGAGCGACTTGGCGAGGCGGACGCCGTTCTCGAGGTCGTCCTTCAGCATGCGGATGTCCGTCTCGCGCATCAGCGCGCCGATGAACTCGCGCGCCTTCGGACGCCACAGCGCGTGCTGCGCGAACAGCGGCAGCATGCGGTTCGCCGCGGCGACCAGCTGGCTCTTCACGTTCTTCCCGGCCCCCTCGAGCAGCACCCGCTCGTACGCCATCCCGGCGCCGTGGTGGATGCCGTCGTCGATCGCGAGGCGGTTACAGAGGTCCTCGAGCACGGTCCCCCGCGACGAGCGCGCGATCATCCGGAAGCGCGGGATGATCAGCCGCTCGTAGAAGACCTGCATCAGGAAGACCTTCTCCTCCAGCGTGTCGGCGTCGAGCGTCATGTGCGCGAGCTGGTCGAGGTACGGGTCGCGCTCGGCCATCCCGCCGGCCTCCTCGATCAGCTTGAGCCACGCCTCGGTGTGGCGCGACTCGTCCTGCACCATCGTCGTGTAGTAGAGCTTCGCCTCGCGGTCCGGCGCGATCGCGAACAGCTGCGTCGCCATCTCGACCGCGAGCTCGTCGGCCTGCAGCTGCTGCGTCACGACCGACCGCCACAGGTCCCGCCGCCGCGCCAGCTTCTGCGGCGTCCCCTTGTACTCCGGGATCGGGGGCAACTCGCCCCACGGCAGGTCCTTCACCTGCCACTCCGCCCGCTTCGCGAGCTCGTAGAAGCGGTAGACGCCGTTCAGGTCGCGCCGCTGCGTCCCCTCGGGCGCCTCCGCGTGCTCGGCGAGCTCCACGTGCGCAGCGTAACGCCAGCGAACTGTAAGGGAGCCCTTACACCGGTTGCTACGGTGCGTCCGTGTCCGACGAGCTCCTCTGCGACGACGTCCGCCGCCGCCGCTTTGCGCAGACCTGGGGCGCGTGGATCTTCGCCGTGGTCGTGGTCGCCGCGCTCGTCGGCGGCGTCGTCTACGCCTCGCGCGGACCCGCCGACCCGGCGACCGCGCCCACCACGGCGTCGCATGCGGTCGTGGTCGCGAACAGCGCGATCATCGTCTTCCGCGAGGGGCTCGAGGCGGTGCTCATCTTCGCCGCCGTCACCGCCTCGCTGCGCGGCCTGCGCCGACCGGTCGCGGCGGGGGCGGCGGTCGCGTTCGCGGCGAGCGTGGCGACGTGGTTCGTCGCGCAGGGCGTGCTCGCGCAGTTCTCCCGCTACGGCAACGAGCTGCAGGCGGTGACCGGGCTGGTCGCGATCGCGGTGCTGCTGCTCGTGATGAACTGGTTCTTCCACAAGGTCTACTGGACGAAGTGGATCGGCAAGCGCAACGCCCAGCGCAAGCGCGTCCTCGCCGGAGGCTTCGTCGGCGGCCAGGTGCTGGGACTCGTCGCGCTCGGCTTCTCGAGCGTGTACCGGGAGGGCTTCGAGGTCGTGCTCTTCCTCCAGAACCTGCAGCTGCAGGCCGGCTCGCGCACCGTGCTGGAAGGCGTCTCGATCGGGCTGGCCGCAACGGTCGCCGTCGGGATCGCGACCTTCGCGCTGCAGCAGAAGCTGCCGTACAGGCGGATGCTCGTCGCGACGGGGATCCTGCTCGGCCTCGTGCTCGTCGTGATGGTGGGCGGCAGCGCGCGGACGCTGCAGCAGGTGGGCTGGCTGTCGACGACGCCGGTCGGCGTTCGCTTCCCCGGCTGGTGGGCGCGGTGGTTCGAGCTCGTGCCCACGTGGGAGACGGTGGGCGCGCAGGCGCTCGCCGCGGGCGTCGTCGTCGGCTCGTACGTCGCCGCGGAGTGGCTCAAGGTGCGGCGCCCGCGCCGGCGCGGCGAGCAGCCGGCGGCACGCTCCCTCGAGACGCCGTCCGCCGCCGGCGCTTGAATACGCCCGCGTTTCAGCGACCACACCGACCAGGGGGAGAGTTTCGATGCCCATGAACCAGACGCAGTTCGCGGACGCCGTCGCCGAGCGCGCCGGCATGACGCGCGCCGAGGCGAAGCGCGCGCTGACCGCGCTCGAGGAAGTCGTCCTCGAGCAGATCAACAACGCCGAGAAGGTGAAGATCGGCAACCTCGTGCAGCTCACCGTGCGCGTGAAGCCCGCGACGAAGGCGCGCCCCGGCCGCAACCCGGCCACCGGCGAGGAGATCACGATCGCGGCGAAGCCCGCGTCGGTCGACGTCCGCGCGCGCGCGCTCGCGAAGACGAAGCAGGCCCTGCCCTCGCTGCAGAAGGCGAAGAAGCGCCTCGGCGTCTGAGCCGCTCGACAGCCCGTCCCCGGAAGGCCAGGCGCGCGCCTGGCCTTCCGTTTCTCCGGGCGTCGGCGAGGGGCGGCGGCGCGTACCATCCCGGCGTGGCGTACGACGAGGAGCTCGCGGCCCGGATCAGGAAGCTGGTCGCGGGCGAGCGCGCGGTGACCGAGAAGCGGATGTTCGGAGGGCTCGCGTTCCTCGTCGACGGGAACATGGCGGTCGCCGCGAGCGGGCAGGGGGGCCTGCTCGTGCGCGTCGATCCCGACGAGTCGGAGCGGCTCGTCGCGGACGGCCGCGCGAGCTACATGGAGATGCGCGGCCGCTCGATGCCGGGCTGGCTGCGCGTCGGCGCGGAGCACGTGCGCTCGGCGTCCGAGCTCCGCAGGTGGGTCGACCGCGGTGTCGCGTTCGCGCGCACGCTCCCGCCGAAGCGGTGAACGGCGCGGGCCGGTAGAACGGACGTGGCTCGCCGCAGGAACGACTCGGATCCCGACCTGATCGCGCTGGTCGCGCGCGGACGGCGCCGGCGGCGCGCGCGCAACGGCCGCACGACGAAGCGGCGCTCGCGGCTGTCGCGCGCGCTCTTCGCGCTCGTCGTCACGCTGGTCGCGATCGCGGCCGCCGCCGTCGTCACCGCCGCCGTCGCCCCGAGCGTCATCGCCTCGCAGTGCGACCTGAAGTCGCTGCGCCCGATCAGCATCGGCACCAACTCGTTCCTCACCGCGGACGACGGCTCGTTCCTGGGCACGATCCCGGCCGAGCAGAACCGCCAGGAGCTGACGCTCGCACAGATGTCGCCGTGGCTGCCGAAGGCGACGGTGGCGATCGAAGACAGGCGCTTCTGGGAGCACGGCGCGCTCGACTACACCGGCATCGCACGCGCGGTGATCGCCGACATCAAGTCCGGCCGGCCGGTCCAGGGCGCGTCGACGCTGACGCAGCAGCTCGCCGAGAACCTCTACATCGGAAAGCGCTCCGAGACGCTCTCGCGGAAGATCAAGGAGGCGTGCCTCGCGATCAAGCTCGCGCAGCGCCTGTCGAAGCGGCAGATCCTCGACGAGTACCTGAACGTCGTCTACTACGGCAACCAGGCATACGGCGTCGCCGCCGCCGCGCAGACGTACTTCTCCAAACGCGCCTCGCAGCTGAGCGTCGTGCAGGCCGCGCTGATCGCCGGGCTGCCGCAGGCGCCGTCGATCTACGACCCGTTCCACGATCCGCAGGCGGCGGTGGCGCGCCGAAACGAGGTGCTGCACGCGATGCTCGTCAACCACGACCTGACCTACGCAGCGTGGCGATGGGCGCACCGGCAGCCGCTGCGGCTCACGCCCGGCACGCTCTACAAGACGATTCACGAGCCGTACTTCTTCGGCTACGTCGACCAGCAGCTCGTCGCGCAGTACGGGCAACGTCTCGTCGAAGGCGGCGGCCTGCGCGTGTCGACGACGATCGACCCGCGCCTGCAGCGGCTCGCGGACGGTGCGATCCGCGGCGTCCTGCGGCAGAAGGACGATCCGGCGAGTGCGCTCGTTGCGATCGACCCGCGGAACGGGAAGGTGCGCGCGATGGCCGTGTACGTGCCGAGCGGCGAGCGGTTGCAGTTCAACCTCGCGTCGCAGGGGCACCGGCAGGCGGGCAGCGCGTTCAAGCCGTTCACGCTCGCGGCCGCGCTCGAGCACGGCATCTCGCTCTACTCGTACTACAACGGCCCGCCCGAGCTCACGATCACCGACCGCCGCTGCATGACCGGCTTCAACCAGTACTGGGACGTCCACAACAACGCGGACGAGGCGGCGGGGACGATGAACCTGATCGACGCCACCGCCAACTCGGTGAACACGATCTTCGCGCAGCTCGTCACGCAGGTCGGCCCGCCGGCGGTCGTCCGCATGGCGCACCGCCTCGGGATCCAGTCGGTGCTGAAGCCGTACTGCTCGATCACGCTCGGCACGCAGGCCGTCAGCCCGCTCGAGATGACGAACGCGTACGCGACGCTCGCCGACCACGGCATCCGACACGACGCGCGCGCGGTCGAGTCGGTGCGAACGGCGTCGGGCAAGATCGTGCCGTACCCGACGCCGAAGCCACACGAGGCCGTCTCGTCGCAGATCGCGGACGAGGTCACGTACGCGCTCGAGGCCGTCACGCAGAAGGGGACCGGCATCGCCGCGGGGATCGGCCGTCCGATCGCCGGCAAGACCGGCACGGCCGAGAGCTACGTCGACGCGTGGTTCTGCGGCTACGTGCCGCAGCTGACGACGTGCGTGTGGGTGGGGTACCCGCACCGCGAGGTGCAGATGAACTACGTCGAAGGCTACGCGCCGGTGTACGGCGGGACGATCCCGGCGGTCATCTGGCACGACTTCATGAGCGCCGCGCTCGCGAACGCGCCCGTCGAGAACTTCGTCACACCGACGATCGCGCAGCCCTACTACATGACGACCCAGTCGTACTACACCACGACGCAGTCCTACTACACGCCGACGCAGCCGTCGTACACGACGACGCAGTCGTCCACGCAGCCGGCCACGACGACGACGCGGTAGTCACCCGAGGTCGCGCACGGCCGCGCGTGCCCGCGCGGCGCGCACCGCGCGCGCGAGCGTCTCGAGGTCGTACGCGCCGTAGTAGCGGCGGCCGTTGACGAAGAACGTCGGCGTCCCCGAGACGCCGCTCAGGTCGGCGCCGTCGACGTCCTCGGCGATCCGCGCGGCGCCGACGTGCCGCTCGAGGTCGGCGGCGAACCGCACCGGGTCAAGTCCGAGCTCGCGCGCGTACCGAAGCAGGTCGTCGCGCTCGAGCGCGTCCTGGTTCGCGAGCAGCACGTCGTACAGCTCCCAGAACCGCCCCTGCTTCGCCGCCGCCTCCGACGCCTCGCCCGCCGCCTGCGCGTGCGGGTGCACGTCGTTCAGCGGCAGGTGCCGCCAGACGTAGCGCACGTCGTCGCCGAAGTCGCGCAGCAGCTCCCGGATCGCGGGCTCCGCGCGGCCGCAGTAGGGACACTCGAAGTCGCCGTACTCGACGAGCGTCACCGGCGCGTCCTCCGGGCCGCGGACGTGGTCGCGCTCCGGGTCGACGTCGGCCGCGAGGTCGAGGAGAGGCTCGGCCGCGCCGACGAGCGCGCGCAGCCGCAGCGGCCTCGGCAGCAGCTGCGTCCCCTTGAACAGGAGCCAGGTCGCAGCGGATGCGACCGACCCGGCGGCGAGGATGCCGACCTTCGCCTCGGCGAGCTGCTCCCCGCGGAACGCGAGCTCCGCGACGAGCAGCGAGACCGTGAACCCGATGCCCGCGATCGCGCCGCCGCCCGCGAGCGTGGCCCAGCCGACCGGCGGCCGCACACGTCCGCGCGTGGCGGCGGCGACGAGCGCCGCTGAGCCGACGATCCCGAGCGGCTTGCCGACGACGTAGCCGACGAGGATCCCGAGCGTGATCGTCGACGCGAACGCGCGGCCGAGGAACCCGCCGCCGACGTGCACGCCGGCGTTCGCGAGCGCGAACAGCGGCACGACCAGGTAGCTCGTCCACGGGTGCCAGAGCTCCTGCAGGCGCTCGTTCGGCGACAGCGCGCTCGACAGCCCGGCGCGCGCGGAGCGCGCGAGCTCCGGCGTCGGCTGCTCGCGGAAGCGGCGGAAGAGCACCGTCGCCCGCTCGAGGTCCGAGCGCGCGACCGGCCGCGCGTACGTCAGCAGCCCGACGACGAGCCCGACGACGATCGGGTCGACGCCGGAGCGGGAGAACGCGTACCAGGCCGCGACGCCGAGCACGAGGTACAGCACCGGGCGCGGGAATCGCAGGAACGCTGCGACGGCGACGAGCGCCAGGAACGCCACCCCGACGAGCAGCGAGCCCCCGTGTACCGTCGCTGCGTAGACCGTCGCGATCACCACGAGGGCGGCGACGTCGTCGACGACGGAGAACGTGAGCATGAACGCGCGCAGCCGCAGCGGAAACCGGCGCCCGACGAGCGCGAGCATGCCGAGCGCGAACGCCGTGTCGGTCGACATCGCGACGCCCCAGCCGTGCAGCGACGGCCTCCCCGCGTTGAAGGCGACGTAGACCAGGATCGGAGCGGCCATCCCGCCGAGCCCGGCCGCCAGCGGAAGCGTGAGCCGCCGGCGCTCGCGCAGCTCGCCGAGGTCGAACTCGCGGCGCGCCTCGAGGCCGACGACGAGGAAGAAGAACGTCATCAGGCCGGCGTTGATCCAGTAGCGGAGCGTGTGCGCTAGGGCGCGCGTTCCGAGGTGGAACGACAGCGTCGTGTTCCAGACGCGTTCGTACGACGCCGGATCCGCGTTTGCCCATGCGAGCGCGGCGACGGCGCCCGCGAGCAGGAAGGCGGCGCTCCCGGTCTCGGTGCGCAGGAAGCTGCGGAGCGGCGTCTCGAGCGCGCGCACCCAGGCGGTGCGGCCGGAGTACGGCGCCTCCTGTGCGACGGTCGCCGCCATCGCGGGCTGCTAGAGGCTTGCTTTGGAATGCCGCGCGCCCAATTCCACACCAAGTCTCTAGTTCGCGACCGGGTCGGCGGCGGCCGCGGCGCGCGCGGCGACGTCCGGGTCGTCGACCGGAGTCGGCTCGATCCCCGCGGCCGCGTAGGCGTCGGCCTGGTCGAGCGTCTCGTGCTCGAGCAGTGCCGACGCAAGCGCGTCGAGCTTCGGCCGGTTCTCGCGCAGCAGTAGCTCGACCTCCTCGTGCGCCGCCGTCACGATGCGGCGCACCTCCTCGTCGATCAAGCGCTGCGTCTCGGGCGACACCTCCGCGGCACCGGGAAGCAGCGGCCCCTGCCCGTCCTGCGGGATGACGGTGATCGTCCCGATCTCGCGGCTCATCCCCCACCGCCCGACCATCTGGCGCGCGATCTGTGTGAGCTGCTGGAAGTCGGACTCGGCGCCGGTCGTCAGGTCGCCGAAGACGGTCTCCTCGGCGACGCGACCGCCGAGCGCGACCTTGATCTTGGCGAGCAGCTCCTGCTCGGAGTAGTTGAAGCGGTCGGCGTCCGGCGCGCTGAACGTGACGCCGAGCGCGAGCCCGCGCGGGATGATCGAGATCTTGCGCACGGGGTCGGCGCCGGGCGTGAGCATGCCGACGATCGCGTGGCCGCCTTCGTGGTACGCGGTACGCCGGCGGTCGCGCTCGCTCATCATCACCTGGCGCTCGGCGCCGAGCACGATCCGTTCGAGCGAGTCGGTGAAGTCGGCCTCCGTCACCTGCTCGTGCCCGCGTCGCGCCGCCAGCAGCGCGGCCTCGTTCACGAGGTTGGCGAGGTCGGCGCCCACCATTCCGGGCGTCGACGACGCGATCGCGCGCAGGTCGACGTCGGCGGCGAGCGGGACCGAGCGAACGTGCACCCTCAGGATCGCCTCGCGCCCCGCGCGGTCTGGCGGCTGGACGGCGACACGCCGGTCGAAGCGTCCCGGCCGCAGCAGCGCCTGGTCGAGCACGTCCGGGCGGTTCGTCGCGGCGATGACGATCACGCCGGTCGTCGCGTCGAACCCGTCCATCTCGGTGAGGATCTGGTTGAGCGTCTGCTCGCGCTCGTCGTTGCCGCCGCTGAAACCGGCGACGCCCGACGTGCGGGAGCGGCCGATCGCGTCGAGCTCGTCGATGAAGATGATCGACGGCGCCGACTCCTTCGCCTTCGCGAACAGGTCGCGCACCCGCGACGCGCCGACGCCGACGATCGCCTCGACGAACTCCGACGCAGCCATCGAGAAGAACGGCACGCCCGCCTCGCCGGCGACCGCCCGCGCGAGCAGCGTCTTGCCGGTGCCCGGCGGGCCTGACAGCAGCACGCCGTGCGGGACGCGCGCGCCGAGCCGGCGGTACTTCTCCGGGTTGCGCAGGAAGTCGACGACCTCCGACAGCTCCTGCTTCGCCTCCTCGATCCCGGCGACGTCCGCGAACGTGACGCTGTTGCCGCTCGGCTGGTAGAGGCGCGCCCGCGAGCGTCCGAACGACCCGAGCATGCTCTGCACCCCGCCGGCACGGCGGCTCGCCCAGACGATCAGCGCCACGAAGAGGATCGTCGGGCCGAATCCGAAGAGCAGGTTCTCCCACCACGGCGGGCCGGTGTCGAGCGGCTCCGCGTTCACGACGACGCCCTTCCGCTGCAGGAGCTGCGAGAGCGCGTTCGTGTCGGCGAACGTCGGGATCTCGGTGCTGAAACGCTTCGACTTCGGCGAGCCGGCGTAGCTCTCGGCGTGCGAGAAGGTCCCCTGCACGGTCGTCCCCTTCGACGTGATCGACGCGACGTTCCCGGAGCGCACCTGCTGCAGGAAGAAGGGGCTGTACGGGACGCGCACGCGCGGCGCCGCCTTCGTCTCCCGCGACGCGACGTAGTAGTTGAGGATCAGCAGGCCGACGATCCACGCGATCCACCAGCCCCAGCGGAAGCGCGGGCGCTGCGGCGTCGGCAGGCGGGGCCCGCGCGGGTTCGGAGCGACGCTCACCCGGCGATCATGCCACCGCACGCACGGGCCTCGGCGGCGCCCGGGCCGGCTGCCACACTCACGAGACGGTGCCTGCGTCGCTCCAATCGGCACGGTGATCGCGGACTTCCGGCGCGTCGGCGACCTGCCGCCGTACGTCTTCGCGAGCGTCGACCAGCTGAAGCGCGAGCTGCGCCGCGCGGGACGCGACGTCGTCGACCTCGGCTTCGGCAACCCCGACATCCGCTCGCCGGAGGCGGCGGTGGCGAAGCTCGGCGAGGCGGCCGCGCTCGCCCGCAACCACCGCTACTCGGCGAGCCGCGGGATCGAGCAGCTGCGGCGCGCCGTCGCCGAGCGGTACGCAAGCCGCTTCGGTGTGCAGCTCGACCCGGAGACCGAGGTCGTGAACACGATCGGCGCGAAGGAGGGGCTCGCACACCTGATGTGGGTGCTGGTGGAGGCGGGCGACCGCGTCGTCGTCCCCACCCCGGCGTACCCGATCCACCGCGTCGCGCCGCGGCTCGCAGGCGCGGAGGTGGTCGCTCCGCCCGCCTCCGCCGGCGTGGACGCGGTCGAGGAAGCCGCGCGCCGGTGCCGGCCGCGCGCCGTCGTCGTCTCGTACCCGCACAACCCGACGACCGCGGTCGCGACTCCTGCGGAGCTGCAGCGTCTCGTCGACCTCGCCCGCGAGCTCGAGTTCCTGCTCGTGCACGACTTCGCCTACGCCGACGTCGCGTTCGACGGTCACGAGCCGCCGTCGGTGCTCGCAGCCGAGGGCGCGCACGAGTGCGCGGTCGAGCTGTACAGCCTGACGAAGTCGTTCTCGATGGCGGGCTGGCGCGTCGGATTCGTCGTCCGGCAACGCGGCGGCCGTCGGCGCTCTAGCCAAGCTCAAGTCGTATCTCGACTACGGCACGTTCCAGCCGATCCAGATCGCGGCGACGGTCACGCTTCGCGAGGCGGCGGAGTACCCGGACGAGGTGCGCGAGATCTACCGGCGCCGCCGCAACGTCCTGATCGGCGGGCTCGCGCGCGCCGGGTGGCCGGTCGAGCCGCCGCGCGGGACGATGTTCGTCTGGGCGCCGATCCCCGAGCCGTTTCGCGCGCGCGGATCGCTCGAGTTCGCGCTCGACCTGGCACGGCGAGCCGACGTCGCCGTCAGTCCCGGGATCGGCTTCGGCGAGGGCGGCGACGGCCACGTCCGCTTCGCGCTCGTCGAGAACGAGCACCGGATCCGCCAGGCGACCCGGTCGATCCGGCGGCTCCTCGCGGGCGCCTAACGCGCGCCGCGGCTCAGGGCGCGCGCGCGGTCGAGCAGCGCACCCTCGGCCGCCTGCTCGCGCTCGCGCGCGGCGGTGTTCCAGGCGCGCTGGTCGTCCAGCGCCGCCTGGACGCGGTCGAGCAGCGCCTCGAGCGCCGCCTGCGACGAGCCGCCGGTCTGCCGACGCGCCTCGGCGCACGCGGCGGGGTCGAGCGCGTCGTGCAGCACCTCCTCGTCGAGTTCGACCCGCTCGCCCGCCGTCGCCTCCGCCGCCGCCGCGAGCCGCGCGGGCGTCAGCGCCGACGGCTGCGCGCCCGCGTCGACGAGGTCCCGCACCGCGCGACCGACGACCTTGTGCGCCGAGCGGTAGTCGAGCCGGCCGGACAGCGCGAGCACGTCGGCCACGTCCGCCGCCGTCACGAAGCTCGTGCGCGCGATCTGGTCGAAGCGCTCGACTCGCACCTCGAGCCCGTCGAGGACGGACGCCGTCAGCCGCGCGACCGCGACCGCCTCGTCGAGCGCCCGCGGCACCGTCCCGTTCAGGAGATGGAAGTGATCCGTCCGCGCCGAACCGGTGTGCAGCGCGACGAGCGACGCCGCCAGGTCGCCGGCCGCCTGCGCGGCCTGGGCGCGAATCGCCGCGAGCGCGTACGGGTTCTTCTTCTGCGGCATGAGCGCGCTCGCGCGCGAGTGTGCGTCGGCGAGCTCGACCAGCCCGAACTCCTGGCTCGCGTAGATCTCGAAGTCCTGCGCGAGCTGGCTCTGGTGCGTCGCGGCGATCGCGAGCGTCGCGAGCAGCTCGACGTAGACGTCCGCCTGCCACGCCGCGTCCTTCGCGTGCTCGACGAGGCCGTCGCAGCCGAGCAGCTCCGCGAGGCGCGCGCGGTCGAGCGGCCACCGCGACCCCGCGCTGCCGCCGGCGCCGGCGACGCTCGTTCCGAGCGCGGCGTGCGCCGAGCGCGCGCGATCCGCGTCGCGGAGAGCGGGAAACGCGTACGCGAGCAGCAGGTGTCCGACGGTCGTCGGCTGCGCCGGCTGGAGGTACGTGTAGTCGGCGGCCAGCGCCTGCCTCGTCTCGCGTGCGTGCCGTGCGAGCGCGTCGACCTGGTCTGCGGACGCGCCCTGCAGCGCGCGCACGTGCGCGCGCGCCGTCAAGCGGAGCGCGACGCGGAACGCCTCGCGGCGCGGCCGCCCTGCGCTCAGCCAGCCGGCCGCGGCGCGGCCGACGCGCCGCTCGAGCTCGGCCTCGCGCGCGTTGAAGGCGTCGCCGACTGCCGGGTCCCAGGGAAACGACGCGGGCGGGATCTCGTGCAGCTCGAGGAGGCCCGCGAGAAGCCGCGCGCCGACGTCGCCGGCCACGCCGCCGCCCTCGACGAGCGCGACCGCGTGCGCCAGGTCGGCGAGCGACAGGCCCCGCGCGAGCCGCGGTCCGTGCTCCGCCTCGTGCGCATACGCCGCCGACACGAGCTCAACCGCCGCCGCGTCGCGCAGGCGGCCGCCGCGCCCGAGCTCCTCCGTCTCCGCCACGTCGCAGAGGTTAGAGGCGCGCGCGACGTCGAGCGGACCGCCGCCCGACGCGTCAGTCGAGGTCGCCGTCGCGAAGCACGAACGGCATCGCGAGCAGGACGGCACAGGAGACGAACCGCATCGGCCACGCGAACGGCGTCACGCCGGCGCAGAACGACGCAGCGCGCGTACACGGCGTCGTCCGACAGCGCGGCCACCGGCGCGACCGGGCCACTGCGCGAGGCCCGCAAAGCAGGCCTTCCCGGAGTAGCGGGGGCAGGATTTGAACCTGCGACCTCCGGGTTATGAGCCCGGCGAGCTACCTGACTGCTCCACCCCGCGTCGCGGCGGCGATTGTACCACCCTCCGCCTCTCTACGATGGCCGCGGGATGGCCCCTCACGGACAGCCGGACGCGCCGCCTCGGGCGGCGACCGCACGCTGATGCGCGTCGCCGCGGTCGACCTCGGGACGAACGCGACGCGGTTGCTCGTCGCGGACGTCGAGGACGGCGCCGTGGCGGACGTCGTCCGCCGGACGCGCATTACGCGGCTCGGGGAGGGCGTCGACGCGCGCCGGCGGCTGCTGCCGACGGCGGTCGCGCGCGTGCGCAACGTGCTCGCGGACTACCGGCGCGAAGCGGAGCAGCTCGGCGCCGAGCGGGTGCTCGCGGTCGCGACGAGCGCCGTGCGCGACAGCGAGAACGGCGAGGCGTTCCTCGGCGAGGTCGAGTGGTCGTACGGGTTCGCGACGCGGCTGCTGTCCGGCGACGACGAGGCGGCGCTGACGCTTCGCGGCGTCGGCCCGCTCGACGACGAGACGGTGGTGATCGACGTCGGCGGCGGCTCGACCGAGCTGATCGCGGACGGCTTCCGCACGAGCCTCGACGTCGGCAGCGTCCGCCTGACGGAGCGGTTCGGGACGGATCTCGCATCTGCGGCCGCGCACGTCGACGCGCTCCTGCCGGACCTCCGCGCGGCCCGCCTGCTCGGGGTCGACGGGACGACGGCCGAGGTGGTGCACCTCGCCGGCACGCCGAGCGTGACGCCGGAGCAGGTCGACGAGGTGCTCTCGTGGAGCGGGCAGGCGAGCGAGGAGGAGCGCCGCGCCCGGCTGCTCGAGCCCGACCGGGCGCCGACGATCGCGGCCGGCGCGGTCGTCCTCCGGTCGGCGCTCCGCAAGCTGCAGGCACGGCGCGTGGAACGGAGCCCGCGCGACCTCCTGACGGGCGCGGCGCTGCTGGCCGCCTCGCTGCCGGCGCCGCCGGAGGGCGCCGCGCCGCCCGGCGCCTACACCTGCTGCTGAGAGTTACTTGCGCCCGCAAGGTTTAGCCGCTACGATCGTTGCGCAATCAAGAATTGTGCGTGGAAAGCGATCAGGAGGAGGAACGACATGAGCACGATCGAGCAGACCGAGCAGGGCATTCCGACGGGGACGTGGCGGGCCGACACGGTGCACTCGCGCGTCGCGTTCGAGGTCCCGTACGCCGTCGCGACGTTCAGCGGCGAGGTGCCTGACTTCGAGGCCGCGCTCGCCGACGGCAAGCTGACCGGCGCGGCGCGGATCGCGAGCATCCAGGTGAAGGAGGAGAACCTCCAGGCGCACCTGCTCTCGCCCGAGTTCTTCGACGCCGAGCGGCACCCGGAGGTGTCCTTCGAGTCGAACAGCATCACCCGCGACGGCGACAGCGTCACCGTCGACGGCACGATCACGATCAAGGGGATCACGAAGCCCGCGACGCTTACCGGCCTCGCCACCGGCCCGGCGATCGACCACTTCGGCGCGCACCGCTTCGGCCTGACGCTGTCGACCACGATCGACCGCACCGAGTTCGGGATGAAGTGGAACATGCCGTTGCCGAACGGCGAGCCCGCGCTCTCGAACGAGGTCACGCTCAAGGCGGACCTGACGCTCGTCGAGCAGCAGGCGGAGGCGTAGGCGGTTGCGCATCCTCGCCGTCAGCGGGTCGCTCCGCTCCGGGTCGTACAACACGGGCCTCCTGCGCGCGCTGCGCGAGGAGGCCCCCGACGGCGTCGACGTCGAGCTGTGGGACGGGCTGAAGGAGATCCCGCCCTACGACGCGGACGACGACGTCGTCCCGGGGCCGCCGGCGGTCGAGGCGTTCCGCGAGCTCGTGCGGGAGGTCGACGCCGTGTTCTTCGCGACGCCGGAGTACAACTCGTCCGTTCCCGGCGCGCTCAAGAACGCGCTCGACTGGGCGAGCCGTCCGCTCGCGACCAACGCCTTCCGCAACAAGCCGGTGGCGGTCGTGAGTTCCAGCGCGGGCGCGTTCGGCGCCGTCTGGTCCGCGGCCGAGCTGCGCAAGGTGCTCGGAGCGATGGGCGCGCGCGTCGCCGAGGCGGAGCTCGCCGTCGGCCACGCGGCGGAGAAGTTCGACGACGACGGCAACCTCGTCGACGACGAGGTGCGCCAGGGGCTGCGCGACGCGCTGCAGGTGCTGCTCGCGGAGGCGCAGCCGGCCGCGGTCGCCGCGTAGCGCTAGAGGTCGACGGCGCTCTCGTCCGGCGGCTCGTCTTCCGCCAGGCGGCGCTGCACGACCGCGCGCGAGAGCACGCCGACGAGCTTCTCGTGCTCCACCACGGGCACGCGTTCGTAGTCGTGCTCCTCGAGGAACGCAAACGCGTCGTCGAGCGGCATCGCCGAGTCGAGCGTCGCGTTCGGACGCTCGGCGATCTCGCGCAGCGGCGTCTCCGGCGGGTTGCGACCGGCTGCGACGACCTCGCGCACGAGCGTCTTCCGCGTGACGACGCCGACGAGCCGGCCGCCGTCCGCCGTCACGAGCACGGCGCGCACCTCGGGTCGCGCGAGCGCCTCGCCCGCGTCCTGCGCCGTGGCCGTCGCGTCGAGCGCGAGCGGCTCCGGCACCATCGCGTCGCGCACCAGCTGCGTCATGGGTAGACGCCGCGGGCTTCCAGGGCCGCGGACACCTCGCGGATCGCGGCGACGAGCGCGGCGTCGCGGAGGGCGACCTCACGCTCCTGCGCGACCCGCCACACGCGGTCGAACGCGTCGGACATCTTGTCGGCGAGGCGCCTCCTGATCTCGTCGCGGTCCCAGAACAGGCGGCCGAGGTCCTGCACCCACTCGAAGTAGGAGACGGTGACGCCGCCCGCGTTCGTGAGGATGTCGGGGAGCACTGGGATCCCGCGCTCCGCGAGGATCCGGTCGCCCTCGATCGACGTCGGACCGTTCGCGCCCTCCGCGACGAGCCGGCAGCGCAGGTTGCCGGCGTTCGCACCGGTGATCTGGTCCTCGCGCGCCGCGAGCACGAGGATGTCGCACGGCAGCTCGAGCATCAGCTCGTTCGTCACGTGCTCGACGCCGCCCTCGAAGCCCTCGAGCGAGCCGTGCTCGGCGACGTGCGCGTGCAGCGTCGGGACGTCGAGGCCGTTCTCGGCGTGGACGCCGCCCGAGAGGTCGGAGACGGCGATCACCTTCGCGCCCTTGTCGTGCAGCTCGGTGGCGGCGATCCCTCCGACGTTTCCGAAGCCCTGCACGATGCAGCGCTGCTCGCGCAGGTCCCACCCGAGCCGCTGGCACGCGCGCTCGACGACCATCACGATGCCTGCGCCGGTCGCCTCGTGCCGGAAGACGGAGCCGCCGATCGCGATCGGCTTCCCCGTCACGATCTCCGGCACGGCGTACCCCTTCTGCATCGAGTACGTGTCCATCATCCACGCCATCGTCTGCTCGTTCGTCGCCATGTCGGGCGCGGGGATGTCGAGCTGCGGGCCGATGAACGGCGCGAGCTCCGCGGTGAACCGGCGGGTGATGCGCGCCACCTCGTTCATCGACAGGTCGCGGGGGTTGCAGCGCACGCCGCCCTTCGCGCCGCCGTACGGCAGGCGCAGCAGCGCGCACTTCCACGTCATCCACATCGCGAGCGCGGCGCACTCGCCGAGGTCGACGCCCGGGTCGTAGCGCACGCCGCCCTTCGTCGGCCCGAGCACGGACGAGTGCTGGACGCGGTAGGCGGGAAACGACGCGTACGAACCGTCGTCCATCCGCACGGGCAGCGTCAGGATGACGGCTCGCTCGGGATGCCGCAGGCGCTGGGCGACGAAGTCGGGGATCTCCGCCAGCTCGAGCGCCTGCTCGAGCTGCGTCGCCGCCTGCCGGTAGAGCGGCGTGTCCCACTCGAGCGCGGGCGCCGGCTGGGCGACCTTGGCCACGGCGCGCAGCGTACTCATCTGGGTCCGATCCGGCCGGAGGATGGGCCGTCGGACCCATTGCGGAACGGCGGGCTCGCGCCGATCCTGTCGGCGTGAGGAACGCGGAGCTCGCGCCTGCCTTCTGCGTCGCGCTCGCCGTCGAGCTCGCGCACCTGCGCTGGATCGTGCTGACGCAGTGGAAGTGCCGCACCTGCAGGGAGCCGCACATCGACTGCGCCTGCAAGCCGGCGTGGGTCCGGTACTTCCTGTAGCCGCACCGCGCTCGCAACGCGGGCGGGTGCGCGACGCGCGCGTCGGCCCCTATCCCGGCGCTACTCGTACGAGAGCGCGGCCAGCACGTCCAGCTTTCCGGCTCGCCGCGCCGGCAGCACCGCCGCGACGACGCCGACGATCAGGCTGACGACGACGAACGTCACGAGCGACGGCACCGGCACCGTCAGGGTGAGCCCGTACGAGCTGAGCCCGCCCGCGGCGAGCGCCGCCAGGCCGATGCCGACCGGCAGGCCGAGCGCGGCGCCGAGGAGCGACGTGATCATCGCCTCGTGGCGGATCATCCGGCGCGCCTGCCGCCGCGTCATCCCGACCGCACGCAGCATGCCGATCTCGCGGGTGCGCTCGAAGACCGCGAGCGCGAGCGTGTTGACGATCCCGAACAGGCTGACGACGACGCTGAGCGCGAGCAGCACGTAGATCAGGTTCAGCATCGTCGCGAGCCAGCTCGACTGCGAGGCGGCGAAACCGTCGCGCGTCTCCGCCTTCAGGATCTGGTCGCGGCCGTACACCGCCGCCAGCGCTTTCGTCGCACCGGCCGAGACTCCACCCGCGACGTCGACGAACGCGTACACGTCGCGCGGACGCGGCAGCGTGCGGTCGAAGGTCGCGAGCGGGACGACCAGGGAACCGAACAGCGAATCGAGCTTCGGCGAGCGGAAGACACCGACGGCCGTGAAGCGAGTCGCGCGGCCGTCGGGGCCGCGGAAGGTGAACGTTGTCCCGACGTGGATGTGGTGGGCGCGCGCGAACCGGTCCTTCACGATCGCCTCGTCGCCGTGCAGCGACCGCAGCGGCGCTCCGTCGATCTGGAGGTGGACGACGCGCCCGATCGTCGTGGGGTCGACGCCGTCGATGCCGGCGTCCGCCGAGTCGACGCGGCCCTCGTCGCCGCGGACGTGCGAGATCAGCCGCACGCCCGGCACATGTGCCGCCGCGTCCGCCTCGCTCGGCGCGAACGGGTTGTGGTTCGACGTCGAGACGACGTAGTCGGCCGTCACCTGGCTCTTCCACGCCTGCTCGTCGGCGTTCCGCAGCGCGCGCCCGAACAGCGCGACGAACGAGACGAGCGCGATCCCGATCATCAACGCCGCCGCGGTCGCCGCGGTGCGGCCCGGGTTGCGCGCGACGTTGAAGGCGGCGAGCTTCCCGGAGGCGCGCCCGAGGCGGGCGAACGGCACGCCGAGCACGCGGACGAACGGACGCACGAGCCGCGAGAAGATCGCCGCGAGCGCGACGAACATCGTCAGGAAGCCGCCGACGAGCACCAGGACGCGCATGCCGGTGGCAACGCCGTGCGCGAAGAAGCCGTACCCGAGCAGAACCGCGGCGACCGACCCGAGGACGGTCGCGACGGTCGGCCCGGTCCTGCCCCCGCGTGCCTGCGCGGCCGCGGCCCCCTCGCGCACGGCCGAGATCGCAGGCACGCGGGTCGCCCGCACCGCCGGCACGAGGCCGGCGACGACGGTCAGCACCGTCCCCATCAGCAGCGGGACGACGATCGTCCGGGTCGCGATCGGCAGCCCGGCCTCGGGCAGCGACAGCCCGAGCGAGCCGAAGAGCGCGCTGAGCCCCTTCGCGAGCCCGATACCGGCGCCGAGCCCGGCGACGGCGGCGAGCATGCCGATCAGCAGCGCCTCGAGCACCACCGACACGAGCACCTGCCGGCGCGACGCGCCGAGCGTGCGCAGCGTCGCCAGCTCGCGCGTGCGCTGCGCGACGGTGATCGAGAGCGTGTTGAAGATGACGAAGCTGCCGACGAACAGCGCGACGAGCCCGAAGCCGACGAGGAACCAGCGGATGAACTTGACGAAGCCCGCGACGTCCTTCTCGTCCTTCGCGGCCTGCGCGGCACCGGTCCGCACCTGGGCGTCGGCCGGGGTGACGGCTCGCAGCTCGTCGACGAGCCGCGCCGGCGGCACGCCCTTCTTCGCGGCGACGGCGATCTGCAGGTAGCGGCCCGGGAGGTGGAACAGCTTCTGCGCCCACGGCAGGTCGAAGATCGCGAACGTCGCGCCGCCGAGCGAGTCGAGGCCGCCGTAGCGGGCGATGCCGACGACCCGCACGGCCACGACGCCGGCGTCCACGGAGACCTTCGTCTCGTCGCCGACGCGGAAGCCGTACTTGCGCGCGAAGTCGTTGTCGACGACGACCTCGCCGGGGCGTGACGCCCAGCGGCCGGCGACGAGGTTCATCGGGTTGAAGCGCGCGGCGGACGGGTCGATCCCGACGCCGAACGACGGGTTGTTGCCGCGGACGACCTTACCGTGCTTGTCGTAGAGGTTCGCGTTGAGGACGCCGCCGCTCATGTCGCTGAGGATCCCCGCTGCGTCGGCGACGTCGGGCAGCGCGCGCACGCGCTGCAGCAGCGAGGCCGGCACCGCGGCCGCACCGGACGTCGACGAGCTCACGAGCCGCTTCCCGCTGATGACCGCGTCCGTGTGGCGGTACGCCGACGCGAAGACGTTGTGGAAGGCCTTCTGGATCGAGTCGGTGAGGACGAACGAGCCGCTGACCATCGCGACGCCGAGCACGATCGCGAGCGCGGTCAGCGCGGCGCGCAGCTTGCGGCCGAGCAGCCCCTTGACGGCGACCGTCGTCATCGCGCCGCGACCTCGCGCAGCGCGTCGATGATCTCGGAGGAGCTCGAGCGGCCGACCTCGCGCACGACGCGGCCGTCGGCGAGGAACAGCACGCGGTCGGCGATCGCCGCGGCGTTCGCGTCGTGCGTGACCATGATCGTCGTCTGCCCGTAGCCGTCGACGGCGGCGCGCATGACGGCGAGGATGTCGGCCGAGGTCGCGGAGTCGAGGTTGCCGGTCGGCTCGTCGGCGAACAGCACCGACGGCCGCGGCAGGAGCGCGCGCGCGATCGCGACGCGCTGCTGCTGCCCGCCCGACATCTCCGAAGGGCGGTGTCGGCGGCGGTCTGCGAGGCCGACCCGCTCGAGCACCGTCCCGAGCCAGGCGGCGTCGACCGCGCAGCCGGCGATGCGCAGCGGGAGCGTGACGTTCTCCTCGGCCGTCAGCATCGGCAGCAGGTTGAAGAACTGGAAGACGAACCCGATGTGCCGTCGGCGGAGCTTCGTCAGCTCGTTGTCGGACATGCGCGTGATCTCGCGGCCGGCGACGCTGACCGAGCCGGAGGTCGGCCGGTCGAGCCCGGCGAGGATGTGCATCAGCGTCGACTTGCCGGAGCCGGACGGGCCCATCACGGCGACGAGCTCGCCGTCGCTCACGCGGAGCGAGACGCCGCGGAGCGCGTCGACGGCCGTGTCCCCCTCGCCGTAGCGGCGGGTGACGGCGGACGCCTCGACGATTGCGGCGCCGGTCGCGCCCGCACGTGCCGCGGCCTGTTCGTGCTCGAGAAGTGCGGACATATCGGGCTCTCCTTCGCTCATCGGATGTCGCCCCGGAGCCTCGCCGCCGCGACCCGGCAGCACATCGGCCCGCGGCCGGATCCGCGTCGTCCTCAGGGATGATTTCGCCGTCGTGAGCCGGGAGGACGCCGCCGTCGCGGTCCGGCGGTACGTTGGATCCGTGCAGAGGATCTGGAGGCGCCTGCGCGGCGACCTCGTGGACGCCGGGATCATCGCGCTCGGCTGGGGCGCGATCGCGGAAGCGGCGGCTCGCAGCGACGTCGACCGGGCGGTCCAGGTGCCGGTCGCGGTCTTCCTGGCCCTCCCGCTGCTGCTGCGCCGGCGGTGGCCCGTGCCGGCGACGTCGCTCCCGTTCGTCGCCGCCGCGGCAGCGGCGGCACTCGATCCGCGGGGCACGAACCGCCTCGACGTCTTCTTCTTCTGCGTCGTCGTGGCGCAGATCGCGACCGGGGCGATCCGCGACCGCGAGCTCGCGGTCGGCGCGGGCGCCGCGAACCTCGCGATCGCCGGGTTCGTCCAGAGCCGCTTCCCGCACACGAAGGCGAGCGACTACTTCTGGCTCGTCCTCTTCTTCGGCGGGTCGTGGATCGTCGGGCGTGCGCTCACGATCCGCGCGCAGCAGAACCGCGAGATGCGGGAGCGCGTCGCGACGGCGGAACGCGAGCGCGAGCTCGCGGCCGAGCGGGCCGCCGGCGAGGAGCGGGCGCGCATCGCACGCGAGCTGCACGACGTCGTTGCGCACTCCGTGTCGGTGATGGTCGTCCAGGCCTCGGGCGTCCGGCGCCTGCTCCGCGACGACCAGGAGCGCGAGCGTGAGGCGCTGCTCTCGGTCGAGCGGACAGGCCGGCAGGCGCTGAGCGAGATGCGGCGGATGCTCGGAGTGATGCGAACGGGCGAGGAGAGCGCGGCGCTCGCGCCGCAACCGGGGCTGCAGAACCTCGACAAGCTCGTCGCGCAGGTGGAACAGGCGGGGCTGCCGGTGACGCTCCGGATCGAGGGAGAGCGCCCGGAGCTGTCGCCCGGGATCGACCTGTCGGCCTACCGGATCGTCCAGGAGGGGCTGACGAACGCGCTCAAGCACTCGAAGGGCGCACGCGCGGAGGTGCTGATCCGCTACGGCGACGACGGCCTGCACCTCGAGATCACCGACGACGGCACCGCGGAGGCGAACGGCGACGGGCTCGGACACGGCCTCGTCGGGATGCGCGAACGCGTCGCGCTCTACGGCGGCACGCTCGAGGCCGGCCCGCGCGAGGGCGGAGGGTTCGTGCTGCGTGCCGACCTGCCGGTGGAGGCGCGCTCGTGATCCGCATCCTGCTCGCCGACGACCAGGCGCTCGTGCGCGCCGGCTTCCGGATGATCCTCGACGCCGAGCCCGAGATGGAGGTCGTCGGCGAGGCGGCGGACGGACGGGAGGCGGTCGACCGGACCCGGTCGCTCCGGCCCGACGTCGTGCTGATGGATATCCGCATGCCGGAGCTCGACGGGCTCGAGGCGACGCGTCGCATCCTCTCCGTGCCCGACGACGGCGCGCCGAAGATCCTCATGCTGACGACGTTCGACCTCGACGAGTACGTGTACGAAGCGCTGCGCGCGGGCGCGAGCGGCTTCCTGCTCAAGGACACGCCGCCCGAGCAGCTCGTCAACGCGATCGAGGTCGTCGCGCAGGGCGAGGCGCTCCTGTCGCCGTCGATCACGCGGCGCGTCATCTCGGAGTTCGTGAAGGGCACGGGACCGCGTCCGCAGGCACAGTTCCCGCGGCTGCAGGACCTGACCGCGCGGGAGCTCGAGGTGCTGACGCTGATCGCGCGCGGCCTGTCGAACGCGGAGATCGCGAAGACGCTGTACGTCTCCGAGACGACGGTGAAGACGCACGTCGCGCGAATCCTGATGAAGCTCGGCCTGCGCGACCGGGTGCAGGCGGTGGTGCTCGCCTACGAGTCGGGCGTCGTCCAGCCGGGCGACAACGCCGACGCGTAACTCGTCCTTCCGGATTACGCGCGAATCACCCGCCGCGCCGAGCGAAGATCGGCCTCGGCGCCGACGAAATGCCGGCGCCGATGACCGAGCCTTTCTCTCGACACCACTCGACAGGAAGGCGGAGGACATGATTCGCGCAGGAGATTCGATCGTCAATCCGGTGACGGGCGAGCGGCTCGTGTTCGAGCTCACCTCGCGCGACACTGACGGTGCGTACACGCTGTTCGACACGTTCGTCGAGCCGAGCGGCGCCGTCGCGGCCGCACACGTCCATCCGTTCCAGACGGAGACGTTCACCGTGGTGCAGGGCCGCCTCGGCGTGCGGCGCGGCCGCGAGACGCTCGAGCTCGAGCCGGGCGAGGTCGCCGTCATCGAGCCGGGGACGCCGCACAAGTTCTGGAACGCCGGCGACGAGACGCTGCAGTTCCGGGCCGAGGTCCGCCCCGCGCTGCTGTTCGAGTCGCTGATCGAGACGATGTTCACGCTCGCCTCCGAGGGCCGGACGAACCGGAAGGGGATGCCGTCGCCGCTACGGCTGGCCGTGATCGCGAACCACCACTTCGACGTCGTGCGGCTGCCAGTGGTCCCGCACGTCCTGCAGAAGCTCGCGCTCGTGCCGGGCGCGCTGCTCGGGCGCGCGATCGGCTTCCAGCCGACGTACGAGCAGGTCGCCGGAGTGCCGGCGCTCGCGTGACGGCGCCGCGGTGCTCGAACTGACAACGGGGTCGGACCGAAGTCGGTCCGACCCCGAGACCTAGCCGTACGGGGACCTACCTAGCCCTGCGGGGATTTCGTTCACGAGGCGCCGGAACTACACTCGGTCGGTTCTTACCGTCTGCGGCACGGGGGCCTCCAAATCGCACAGCCACGTCAACACGTTCTGCGGCGCACGCTGATCGGCGGCTACCGCGTCGCCGACGTCGAGGTCGTGATCGGCGAACTGACGGTGCTGAACGCGCACCTCGAGTCCGAGCTCGCGAAGGCGCGCGAACGGCTCGCCGCCGCCGAGGACGAGATTCGAGAACTGCGTGCGCGGATCGCCGAGGCGAGGACGCACGACGCCACCCTCGCCGAAGCCGCCGCGAACCTCGCGCGCGTCCGCGACGACGCCCAGCGCCGCGCGGAGGAGATCGTCGAAGCTGCTCGCGCGGACGCGGACGCGTTGCGCGCGCAGGCGCGGGCGGAGGTCGAAGACGCGCGCGCGCAGGTCGAAGAGCTGCTGAAGCTCCGCCGCACGCTCGGCCGCAACATGCGCTCGCTCGTCGCGGAGGTCGAGCAGGTCGTCGCGCGCGTCGACGCGCCCGGGCCGCAGCCGCCCGCGCCGGGCGCGGGAGCGGCACACACGGCCGAGCCGAGCTCCGCCGCCGACGTGCGCTCCGCGCCGGAGGCGCAGGAACGGCGCGAGGAGGACGGACTCTTCGACCGGCAGATCGAGCTCGACGCCGGACCGTTCACCGACTTCGCGTCGCTCTCGGCGTTCGAGCGCGCGCTCGCGTCGCTGCCGAAGGTCGAGGACGTCTACATCCGGCGGTTCGAGGGCGACCGCGCAACGATCGACGTCACGCTTGCCGAGCCGACGCCGCTCCTCGACGACATGACGGAGCGGCTGCCGTACCGCCTCGACGTGCAGTCGGCCGTACCCGATCGGATCTCGCTGACGGTCTCCTCGGCGGCGTGACGTGACAGAAAGCGAGCTCCTCCAGCAGCTCCCGCCCGCTCTCTTCGACGGGGAGGAGACGCGGCGCGCGGCGCTGGCGGCGCTGCTCGACGTGCTCCGCTCGCGGCCGGGCGAGCGGCCCGAGGACGTGCTCCTCGACCTCCGGCTGGTCGACGACCGCGACCTCGCGGTGTCGCTCGCGCTGCGCGGTGACCGTCCGTTCCAGGGGCTGCGCGGGTTCGAGCCCGACCACCGGCTCTTCCTCTACCTCCCGCTCCACCTCGCGCAGCGCGAGCGCGTCGTCCCGCTCGTGCTCGTCGGCGGCACGCTCACGGTCGCGTCGGCGTACCTCGACCCGGACCTCGGGTCGGTGCGCGAGCGCTTCCCGAACCTGCGGCTCGAGCTCGTCGTCTCGCCTCGGGCGGAAGTGCTCGAGGCGCTGCAGCGCGTCGGCTTCGCCTGAGCGGCCGGACGAGAACGAACGACCGTCTCGAGCGCCGGGCCGGGTTCGCCCCTCAAGCGCGCCGCTCGCGGCGCCGATAACGCCCCTGCGATGGGCGAGAGCTTCACCCGCACCTGGCGCGGCTACCGCCCGGCGGACGTCGACGCCGCGATTGCGCGCAGCACGCTCCGCATCGAGCAGCTCGAGCACGAGCTCGAAGCCGCGGCCGCCGGCACGACCGCGATGCAGGTGGAGATCCGCGACCTGCACGCGCGCGTGGACGCGGCGCGCGAGCGCGAGCAGTCGCTCCTGCGGTCGCTGACCGACCTGCGGGAGCGACGCGAGGAGTGGGAGCGCGAGGCCGCCGCCCGTGCACGACACGTGCTGCTCGACGCCGAGGAGCGAGCGGCGGCGCTGAAGAGCGAGGGCATCCGGCAGGTCGGCGAGCTCCAGCGACAGGTCGAGCAGCTGCTCGGCATGCGCACCGGCCTCACGCTCGCGATGCAGCGGCTGAGCGAGGACATCGCGGCCGCGATGGCACGCCTCGCGGCCTCGCCGGCGACGGCCATCGACCGGACGGTCGAGGACCAGGTCGACCGCTGGGCCGAGCAGCGGGCCGAGTACTAGCCGACCCGCAGCGGGACTGGCCGCGACCAGACGACGTTGCACGGCCCGCCGCCGTGCAGCGGGAAGCACGTGCCGACGCCCGCGATGCGCCCGGAGACGGCGACCCAGTAGCGGCCGGGCGCAAGCGACCGCTTCGTCCGGTAGCGCACGAGCCCCGTTCCCGCGCTCGGCAGCCACTCGGCGTCGGCGACGAACCTCGCGGGAAAGCCGGCTGCGCCGAGCCGCGGCGACGTCGACACCTCGACCCGGTACGGAAGCTCGCTCCGGTCGAACCGGGCCGTGACGAGAACGTGCGCGCGGAGCGCGGACACGCGCACGATCTGCGGCGGCGCGCCGAGAACCGCGGCCGCCGGCACGGCGACGACCAGCGCCGCGACGGCGCCGGCGACGAGGGCCCGCGCGGTCACGGCGCGATCGTAGCCGGTGCTCAGCCGCCGTAGCCGCCGCCCCCGCCGCCGCCCGATGCCTTGTGCTTCTTCACCGCGGCGCCGGCCGGCGAGACCGCCCACCAGAGCCCGCCGGAGGCGTTCACGCCCTCGCCGCTCGTCTGCCCCGGCTTCTTGTCGCCGACGTAGCGGTAGAGCGGATGCCCGGCGTACGTGACCTGCAGCGTCCCGTCCCGGCGCTTCGTCGTGCCGAGCAGCGCGGCCTTGACGCCGACGCCCGCCACCCGCCGGCTCGTCGTCGTCAGCGGCGGCCAGTAGGTGGCGCACGTCCCGTAGCACACGCTCCTGGACGGCTTGTCGGGCGCGAAGAGGTAGAGCGTGCGGCCGTGCGCGTCGACGAGTATCCGGCCGAGCGACGTCGTGCGGACCTGGACCTGCGGCGCGCCGGTCGCGCGTCCGGCGGCGACGAGACCGCCCGCGAGCGCGGCGACGGCGGCCGCGACGAGCAGCCGCCGGGCGACTGCGCGTGCGTTGCTGGACATGGGGCTCCTCCTCGTATGGGGTTCTGCCCCGTGATACGCGCGCCGGGCGCGCGCGGATTCTCGTGTCAGCCGAGGCGCTCGCGGATCAGCGGCAGCACGTCCTCCGGCTCGGGGTAGCGCCCGAGCATCGACTTCGTGAAGACGAGCTCGCCGTCGACGTGGACGTCGAAGATCCCGCCGGTGCCGGTGACGAGCTCGACTGCGTGCACGTCGTGCTCGAACTCCTCGAGAATCCGCGCGGCCAGACTGGTCGCGTTCGGCCGCGCGCTTCAGGGAACGCAGTACTCGATGCGGACGACGGGCCCCTGCGCCACGCGTCGATCGTAGCGACCGCGACTTCGCGGGCGCTGCCGCCGGCACGCTCGTCTACCTTCTCGGCATGCGCCTCCTGCGAGCGGTCAGCCGTGCGGTCGAGCGATTCAATCGCTGGTTCGGAACGACGGCGGCGGCGAGCTCCTCGCTGCACGCCGACCGCGTCGGAACGTACGTCGACCCGGCCGCGCTGCAGATGCTCACGTCCGAGATGGAGCGCGGCGCGGCGGGCGACGAACAGGCGCGCTGACGACCGCGTTCAGCGGACCGCGAGTACGACGCCGTCGAGCCCGAGCACCTCGTTCCAGCCCACCGGGACGCGTGGGGCGACTTTAGGCGCGACGGCCGCGGCGACCAGGACGTCCCGCCCGCGCGTGTACGCGACCACTCCCTCGCCGAGGTCGACCGGGTCGTACGCGCCGGCGAACGCTGCGGCGCGCTCCGTGCGCAGCGCAAGCGTCTTCCACGTCAGGTGGAGCTTCGCGGTCCGTTCGTCCGGCGCGGCGCCGGCCTGCAGCGCGGCGAGCGCGGTGTGCCGCGCCTCCCAGTCGACGGGGCGCCGGTTGTCGGGGTCGACGAGCGAGAGGTCCTCGAGCTCGTCGCCGCGGTAGACGTCGGGCACGCCGGGCGCCGTCAGCTTGACGAGCAGCTGGGCGAGCGCGAGGCGGCGCCCGAGCGACCGCACCCGCTCGAGCAGCGGGTCGGCGAGGAGCAGCTCCTGTGCGCGCCGGGCGTACTCCTGCACCGCGCGCTCGTGCTCCTCGTCGGGCGTCAGCCAGTTCGACGTGACCTTGCCCTCGCGCAGCGCCTTCTCGAGGTAGCCGTCGAGCCGGTCCTTCTCGATGGGCGCCGCACCGAGGATCGTCTGGTACACGAGCAGCTCCTCGCGCTTGTCGTCGAGGCCGCCGAGGCGCTCGCTCCAGGCGCAGGCCCGCTCCGCCCACTCGTCGGCGAACCACGACAGCGCGACGAGGCGCGCACGCACGTCCGGCGAGCGCTTCGTGTCGTGCGTGTACGTCGTCAGCAGGTGGAGCGGGAACCGCTCGGCGCGCTTCGCGTTTGCCTCGTGGAACTCGTCGACCGTCATCCCGAACCGGCCGGGGTTCCCTCCGACCTCGTTCAGCGCGGCGAGCCTGAAGTAGCGGTAGAAGGCGGTGTCCTCGACGCCCTTCGCCATCACCGGGCCCGTCGTCTGCTGGAACCGGGTGACGAACTCCTCGTACCCCGGCGCCTCGAGGAGCAGGATCCGGCGCAGCTCCTCGGAGACGTTCGCGCGCAGGACCTCGACCCGATCCTGCTCCTCGACGACCCCGCTCCACGGCTGCACGTACGTGCGGTAGACGTGGAACGACGCGAGCGCGACCGACAGGTTTTCGACCTCGACCTCTTGGTGCAGCCTGCGCAGCTCCGGCTCGAAGATGTTGACGGCGACCTCGAGCTTCGACAGCGCGGCGATGTCCTCGTACCGGCGCGTGTCGCCGGTGAACTCGCCGTAGAACGTCGTGAACGCGTCCTCCGCGCTGCGGTCGACGCAGATCGCCATCACGTCGTTCAGGAACTCGTACCCCGTCGTCCCTTCGACCGGCCAGTCGCGCAGCTCTTCGCCCGGCTCGAGGATCTTCTCCGCCCACACGTGCTCGACGCCGGCCTCGCGCAGCCGTTCGAAGTACTCGGCGGGGTTCGCGAGCCCGTCGGGATGGTCGACGCGCACACCGTCGACGAGGCGCGAACGCACGAGCTCGACGACCTTCGCGTGCGTCGCCCAGAAGACCTCCCAGTCCTCCTGCTTCACGCCGCCGAGGTCGCCGATGTCGAAGAACCGGCGGTGGAAGCCGGTGCGCAGGTCGACGTCGAAGAACATCTCGCGCAGCCGCAGGTCGCGCCAGAACGGGTTCTCGTCGACAGCCGCCATGTGGTTCGGGACGATGTCGAGCACGACGCCGAGCCCGCTGGTCGCGAGCTTGCGGAACTCGTCCTCGCCGCCGAGATCGTCCGAGATGCGGCGCGGGTCGACGACGTCGTAGCCGTGCTGCGAGCCCGCGCGCGCCTGCAGCGACGGGGACAGGTAGAGGTGCGAGACGCCGAGGTCGCGCAGGTACGGGACGAGCTTTCGCGCCTCCGCGAACCCGAGCTCCGGCGTCAGCTGCAACCGGTACGTGGCGCGGAACTCGGGAGCGCTAGCCACGGCGCAGCACGACGACCGAGCGCGCCTCGACGTGGATCTCCGCGCCCGGCGTCAGGCGGTCCGCGTCGACGCGTCCCGTCGCGAGCGCGAGCTCCCACCGCGCCCCGAAGCGCCGCGCCGGCAGCCGGAACGAGATGTCCTCGTAGTGGGCGTTGAACAGCAGCAGGAACGAGTCGTCCCGCACCGGCTCGCCGCGCCGCGTCTGCGAGTCGAGCTCCTCTCCGTTGAGGAAGACGCCGATCGCGCGCGCCTCCATGTTGTCCCAGTCGCGCCGCGTCATCCGACGGCCGTCCGGCCGCATCCACCAGACGTCGGGCAGCCGCTCGCCGGTCCCGTCGAAGAAGCTCGTGCGCCGGAACACCGGGTGGTCACGGCGCAGCGCGATCAACCGGCGGACGAACTCGGTCAGCTCCGCGTCGGCGGCGGCCCACTCGAACCACGAGATCTCGTTGTCCTGGCACCAGGCGTTGTTGTTGCCGCGCTGCGTCCGTCCGAACTCGTCGCCGCCGAGCAGCATCGGCACGCCCTGCGACAGGAGCAGCGTCGTGAGGAAGTTGCGCTGCTGGCGCGCCCGAAGCGCTCGGATTCCGCCGTCGTCCGTCGGCCCCTCCGCGCCGCAGTTCCAGGAGCGGTTGTCGTCCGTGCCGTCGCGGTTGTCCTCGCCGTTCGCCTCGTTGTGCTTGTCGTTGTAGGACACAAGGTCGGCGAGCGTAAACCCGTCGTGTGCGGTGACGAAGTTGATCGACGCGAAGGGCCGGCGGCCGTCGGTCTCGTACAGGTCGGCCGAACCTCCGAAGCGCGACGCGAACTCGGCGACCGACGCCTGGCCGCGCCAGAAGTCGCGCATCACGTCGCGGTAGATGCCGTTCCACTCCGACCAGAGGATCGGGAAGTTCCCGACCTGGTATCCGCCCGGCCCGACGTCCCACGGCTCCGCGATCAGCTTCACCTGGGAGAGGATCGGGTCCTGGTGGATGATGTCGAAGAACGCCGACAAACGGTCGACGTCGTAGAACTCGCGCGCGAGCGCCGACGCCAGGTCGAAGCGGAACCCGTCGACGTGACACTCGGTTACGAAGTAGCGCAGCGAGTCCATGATCAGCCGGAGCACGGTCGGATGGACCGGGTTCAGCGTGTTGCCGGTGCCCGTGTAGTCGGTGTAGTAGCGAGGCCGCTCCGGCTCGAGCCGGTAGTAGCTCTGGTTGTCGACGCCGCGGAAGCTGAGCATCGGGCCCAGGTGGTTGCCCTCGGCGGTGTGGTTGTAGACGACGTCGAGGATCACCTCGATCCCGGCGCGGTGCAGCGCCTTGACCATCCCCTTGAACTCGCGCACCTGGTCGCCGGTGGCCGCGTACAGCGAGTGCGGCGCGAGGTAGCCGATCGTCGAGTAGCCCCAGTAGTTCGTGAGGCCGCGGTCGCGCAGGAACCCCTCGTCGATGATGTGGTGCACGGGCAGCAGCTCGACGGCCGTCACGCCCAGCGACTTCAGGTACGCGACCGACGGGTCGCTTGCCAGCCCGCCGTACGTGCCGCGCAGGTCGTCACGGACGTCCTCGCGCAGCTTCGTGAAGCCCTTGACGTGCACCTCGTAGATGACCGTCTCGTTCCACGGCGTGCGCGGCCGCACCCAGTCGTCGTCCTCCCAGTCGAACGACGGGTCGACGACGATGCTCTTCGGCATCGCGGGCGCCGAGTCGGTCTCGTCCATCGTCAGGTCGGCGTCCGGGTCGAGCGACGGCGGATACGGGAGCACGTTCGCGGCGTCCCAGTCGACCGCGCCCCCGATCGCCTTCGCATAGGGATCGATCAGCAGCTTGTGCGGGTTGAAGCGGCGGCCCGCAAGCGGGTCGTACGGCCCGTGCACGCGGTACCCGTACGACTGCCCCGGCCCGACGCCCGGCACGTAGCAGTGCCAGTTGAAGGCGGTCCGCTCGCGCATCTCGACGCGCTCCTCGCCGCCGTTCTCGTCGAACAGGCAGAGCTCGACGCGTTCGGCGTTCTCAGAGAAGACCGAGAAGTTCGTGCCCTCTCCGTCCCAGTGCGGGCCGAGCGGGAACGGATCGCCCGGCCACACCTGCCGCTGCGGGGCACTCACGTGTGGAGGTGTACCGTTTTCGCGTCGAGGTCTGCGACGAGAGTCGCCCGGCCGCGGCGCATCGTCAGGACGCGGCCGTCGACGCGCACCTCGAGCTCGCGCGGAAGCTCGCGCCGCAGCCGGAGCAGCTCGGCGTAGAACGGATCAGGCGGCGGGTGCGCGATCCGCGAGCGCTCGAACGTCGCGCGGTCCTGCGGGTCCGGCACCTCGGCGCCCGAGAAGGCGGTGAACGCCTCGAACTCCTTCTTCCGCCCCTCGCGGGTCGCTTCGGCGATCGCCGGGTCGACGTGGTCGGTGAAGAACTGGAACGGCGCGTCCTCGTCGTGTTCCTCGCCCATGAAGAGCAGCGGCGTGTTGAGCGAGAACAGCACGACGGCCAGCGCGACGCGGTGGGCGTCGGCCGGCAAACGGTCGCCGACCGCGCGGTTGCCGACCTGGTCGTGGTTCTGCGCGGCCACGACGAACCGCTCCGGCTGCGGACGCGTCAGCTCCCGCACGAGCCCGTCGGGCGTCCCGTAGTCGCGGTAATAGCCTTCGCGCTCGCCGGTGAGGAGGACGTGCAGCTCGTGGTGGAGGTTGTCGAGCCACATCGCGTCGTGACCCCACTCCTCGACGGGGCGGAAGTCCGCGGGGCCCATCTCGCTGATCAGGAGCCCGTCGACGCGCTCGCGCAGCTCGCGCAGCACGTGCGTCTGCGAGTCGTCGTAGATCGCGTGCACGGCGTCGAGCCGGAGGCCGTCGATCCCGTACTCCCGCGTCCACATCAGCGCGTTGCCGATCGCCCACTCGCGTACGGCCGGCTGCGCGTAGTCGAGCGCGTCGCCCCAGAACGTGTGGTGCCGGTCCGTGAAGTACGGACCGAACTCCGCGATCGCGTCGCCGCCCGGGCCGATGTGGTTGTAGACGACGTCGAGGATCACGCCGAGCCCCGCGCCGTGCGCCGCGTCGACCAAACGCGCGAGCCCGTCGGGGCCGCCGTACGCGGGGTGCGGCGCGTAGACGTACACGCCGTCGTAGCCCCAGCCGCGCTCGCCGGGAAACGTCGCGACCGGCATCAGCTCGATCGCCGTGACGCCGAGCTTGCGCAGGCCGTCGAGGTACGGGATGACTCCGTCGAAGGTGCCCGCGTCGCTGAACGTGCCGACGTGCAGCTCATAGATCACGAGCTCGTCGAGGGGAAGGTCGGGCCCGGGCCGCACGTCGAACCGCGCGGTGTCGACGACGCGCGAGGGCCCGCGGATGCCCTCGGGCTGGAAGCGCGAGCAGGGATCGGGTAGCTCCCGCTCGCCGTCCAGAACGAGCAGGTAGTCGTCGCCCGGCGCGAGCGGCACCGTCGCGGCGAAGACGCCGTCACCCTGGTCCTCGAGCGGATGGCCGCCGCCATCGGCGCGCACGGCGACCCCGCGCGCGTTGGGCGCCCAGACGCGTACCTCGGTTCCGCCGCCTTCGAGCGGAACGGCCCCGAAGGGCCGCTGCCAGACCTGGATGGACATTCCCGCGACACGTACCCCCGCCGCTAACGACAAACCATCCGCGTGCCGATAGCGCCGACGTGGTGACGTTTGCGCCTGTCGCTGCGCCGATTCCGTCCGACGAGCCAGAACGGCTCGCAGACCTCCGCGCGTACAACATCCTCGACAGCGACCCCGAGCCCGAGTTCGATGCGATCGCGCGCCTTGCGGCGCTCGTCTGCGGGACGCCGATGGCGCGCGTCAACTTCGTCGACCGCGACCGCCAGTGGACGAAGGCCACGTATGCGATGGAGCGGGACGAGACCCCGCGCGAGGTCGCGTTCTGCTCGCACACGATCGTCACGCCCGACGGCTGGATGGTCGTCGAGGACGCGCTCGAGGATCCGCGCTTCTCGCGCAATCCGCTCGTGCTCGACGACCCGCACATCCGCTTCTACGCCGGCGCGACGATCGAGTCGCGCGACCGCCGTCCGCTCGGCTCGGTGTGCGTGATCGACTCGCGGCCGCGCTCGATCGGCGACGAGCAGCGTCACGCTCTCGAAGAGCTCAGCCGGCTCGGGACGACGCAGCTCGAGCTCCGCCGGCTGCTCGCCGACGAGCGCCGGCTCGTCGAGGACCTGCGCGACCTCGACCGTCAGCGCGCCGAGTTCACCGCGGCGGTCGCCCACGACTTCCGGACGCCGCTCACCTCCATCAAGGGGTACGCCGAGCTGCTGCGGCACGGCGCGATCGAGCCGGCGGTCGCGCTCGACACCGTCGACCGCGCCGCCGAGCGGCTGCTCGAGCTCGTCGACGATCTCGGCGGCACCACAACCGCGCCCGCACGCGATCTCGTCGACGTCGGGTCGCTCGTCGATGCGGCGGTGTCGCTCGTCCGGCCTGCAGCCGAGGGCAAGGGCGTCGAGCTGTCGTCGCACGTTGCGCGCGCAGAGGTCGTCGGCGACGCGCACCGGCTCTCGCAGGTGATCGAGAACCTCGTCGGGAACGCGGTGAAGTACACGCCGCACGGATCGGTCGCCGCCTCGGTGCGTACGGACGGCGAGACGGTCACGCTCGAAGTCGCCGACACGGGTGTCGGCATCCCACGCGACGAGCTGCCGCGCCTCTTCGACCGCTACTACCGCGCGTCGACGTCGGCGGCGTTCGCCGGCACGGGGCTCGGGCTCGCGACGGTGCGCGCGATCGTGGACGCGCACGGCGGCTCGGTGCAGATCGAGAGCGACGTCGGCCGCGGCACGACGGTGCGCGTCATGCTGCCCGCGGCGTAAGCCGCACGTAAAACAACCGCCGCGTTCACTCGTTCGAGGCGCACCCCGTGCGAGTCGGTGCCGATGTTGAGCGCATGAAGAAGACCATCGCCCTGCTCGCTGCGGCCGTGCTTGTCGTCGCAGCGGGCGCAGTCTCCGCCCGCGCCGACGGCGACCCCGTCGCGGCGGCGAAGGCGGACGTGCAGCAGCTCGTCACGGACGCGACGGCGCTGCACAGCACGGTGGTGGCGGATGCGCAGAAGATCACCGCCGACGCGCAGTCGCTGCAGGGAACGACGGATGTCGAGGCGGCGCGGGAGACGCTGAAGGCCGACGTGCAGAAGCTGCGCGCCGACCGTCAGCAGCTCGTCCCGCCGGTGCTGGCCGACTGGAAGCAGCTCCGGACCGACCTCGAGGCCGTCCGAGCGGCACACGCCGGCACGGCCGACCTCCGCTCGACGCTCGAGCAGGCGCGCGAGACGCTCCGACAGGAGCGGGAGGACGTGCGCACGGCGCTCGAAGCGGCGCGGCAGGCCATGCGCGCGCTCCGCCAGAGCCTCGCGTCGAAGTAGGGAAGACGCGTCCACCGCGCGAGGGGCCGGCCCCGGCCGGCCCCGTCCGTCCGCTCCTAAGGGAGCGTCTCCGAGCGGAGCCAGACGACGCCGAGCGGCGGCAACGTGAGCTCGACGGAGTACGGCTGCTCGTTCCACGGCCGCTCCTCGGCCTCGACCGCCCCCATGTTTCCGACGCCGGAGCCGCCGTAGAACGCCGAGTCGGTGTTCAGCAGCTCGACCCAACGGCCGCCGCGCGGCACGCCCACGCGGTAGCGCTCACGCGGGACCGGCGAGAAGTTCGCGACGCACACGAGCTCGCGCTCGCCGTCCTGCGACAGACGCAGGAACGCGAGCGCGTTGTTCATGGCGTCGTTGGGTTCGAGCCACCGGAAGCCCTCGTGCGAGAAGTCGAGCTCCCACAGCGCCGGCTCGTCGCGGTAGATCGCGTTCAGGTCGCGGATCAGGTCCCGGACGCCCGCGTGCTCGGCGTGCTCGAGCAGCCACCACGGCACCTCGCCCTGCTCCGACCACTCCCACGGCGTCGCGATCTCGCTGCCCATGAACAGCAGCTTCTTGCCGGGATGCGCCCACATGTACCCATACAGCGCGCGTAGGTTCGCGAGCTGCTGCCACCGGTCGCCGGGCATCTTCGACAGCAGCGCCCCCTTACCGTGCACGACCTCGTCGTGCGAGAGCGGGAGGATGAAGTTCTCGTTCCACGCGTAAACGAGCGAGAACGTCAGCTCGTGGTGGTGGAAGCGCCGGTGGATCGGGTCCTTCTGGAAGTACGAGAGGGTGTCGTGCATCCACCCCATGTTCCACTTGAACCCGAAGCCGAGGCCGCCGACGTACGTCGGGCGCGAGACGCCGGGCCACGCCGTCGACTCCTCCGCGGCCGAGATGACGCCCGGTTCGCGCGCGTGCACGAGCTCGTTGAGCTCCTTCAGGAACGCAACCGCGTCGAGATCCTCGCGGCCGCCGAACGCGTTCGGAACCCATTCGCCTTCCCGGCGCGAGTAGTCGAGGTACAGCATCGACGCGACTGCGTCGACGCGAATACCGTCGGCGTGGTACTCGCGCAGCCAGAACAGCGCGTTCGCGAGCAGGAAGTTCCGCACCTCGCTGCGGCCGAGGTTGAAGACGAGCGTCCCCCAGTCGGGGTGCGCACCGCGCCGCGGGTCCTCGTGCTCGTACAGCGCGGTTCCGTCGAAGCGCGCCAGCGCCCATTCGTCGCGCGGGAAGTGCGCCGGCACCCAGTCGAGGATGACTCCGATGCCGGCCGCGTGCATGTGGTCGACGAAGTAGCGGAAGTCGTCGGGCGAGCCCATGCTCGCGAGCGGCGCGTAGTACCCCGTCACCTGGTAGCCCCACGAGCCCGAGAACGGGTGGTGCATCGCAGGGAGCAGCTCGACGTGCGTGAACCCGAGGTCCCTGACGTAGGGGGCGAGCTGGTCCGCCAGGTCCCGCCATCCGAGCCCCTTGCGCCACGAGGGCGCGTGCACCTCGTAGATCGTCAACGGTCGCTCGAGCGGCTCGTGCGCGCGCCGCCGTTCGATCCAGTCCGCGTCCAGCCACTCGTACTGCGACTCGAAGACGACGGAGGCGGTCTTCGGCGGCGGCTCGGCCTCGAAGGCGACCGGATCCGCCTTCTCGCGCCCGTCGAGGTGGTACTTGTAGCGCTGCCCGACGCGCGCAGCCTCGACGACGCCTTCCCAGATTCCGGTCGAGTCGACGGGCGCAAGCGGATCCGCGGCGGAGCTCCAGTCGTTGAAGTCGCCGACCACGCTGACGTAGCGCGCGTTCGGCGCCCAGACGGCGAAGCGGACGCCGTTCTCGGTCGGATGCGCTCCCAGCTTGCGGTAGAGCTCCTCGTGCCGGCCGGCCCGCGCGAGCCAGATGTCGAGCTCGCCGAATGCGCTCGCCCGTGCCTGCGTCACGCCCTCGACCTCCTCTCGAGGCCCGGCGCGCGGGTCACACCGGCACCTCCTGCGCCAGCATGCGCTCGATCCCCGCGACCGGGATCTTCACCCAGTCCGGGCGGTTGTTCAGCTCGTAGCGCAGCTCGTAGACCGCCTTCTCGAGCTCGAACACGCCGAGCAGCTTCTCCATCCCGCTCCCGGACGGAATCAGCGACGGCTCGATCGACGAGCGGTAGCCGTCGAGGAACTCCTGGCGCGCACGGTGCTCCCAGCCCTCCGGCGGCTCGATCCCGCGCAACAGCTCGCTCGCCGAGGCGGCGTACGCGAACGAGCGCAGCATCCCGGCGACGTCGCGGAGCGGGCTGCGCTTCCGGCGGCGTTCGGGAAGCGAGCGTGCGGGCTCGCCCTCGAAGTCGAGGATGACCCAGTCGCGCTGCGCCCACAGCGTCTGGCCGAGGTGGAAGTCGCCGTGGTGGCGGATGACGCGTCCGATCGAACCGAGCTGCGTCAGCATCCGCAGGCGCTCCCGCACCTCCTCGCCGCGGCCTCTGATCGGCGCCACCACCGGGTCGTCGTCCGGCAGCTCGAGGAACGCCGACTCGATCTCGTCGTCGATCGTCGCCGCGAGCAGCCCGAGCGACTCGGCCGACGGCTGCTCCGGGCAGAAGCTGGCGTCGGACGGATCCGAGGCGAGGAGCGTGTGCATCTCGCCGGTCACGACCCCGAGGCGGTGCAGGCTCGCGAGGAACCCTTCCGGGTCGCTGTCCATCGTGTCGAGCGCGCGATCCCAGCCGTCGACGCCGCCCGCCACATAGCGCTGCAGGATGCCGAGCGTCGCGTCCATCGGCGGGCCGGTGTACGCGTACCAGCCGGCGAGCTGCGCGATGTTCCCGAACTCGCGCGCGGTCAGGAACCGCAGCAGCTCCAGCTCGGGGTTGATCCCCGGCTCGAGCCGGCGGAAGACCTTCAGGATCAGCTCGTCGTCGAACACAACCGAGGTGTTCGACTGCTCGGCCGCGACGACGCGCGCGTCACGCAGCTCCTGGCCGATGCCGGCAAACCCTTCGGCGGGCGCGAACTCGACGATCCCCTCGCGGCCCGGAAGCTTCGCCCCCCCGCGCATCATGTGGACGAGCTCGCGCGCCTGCCGCGGGTCGTTGAGCGCGTCGAAGCCGCCGTCGGTGAGCAGCTGGTACGTCTCGTGCGTGCCGGTGTCGAAGCCGACCGCGATCAGCTGGAGCTCGAGCGTCGGCTCCGAGTCGCGCAGGCGGACGCAGTCGACGACGCGCGCGCTTGTCACCGTACGCGTCTTCGACCCGAACCACCGCTGGCCCGTCACGAACTCGATCAGCGCGCGCTCGTCCGTCATTCCCGCTCGTCCTTCCGCAATTGGAACCAGAAGAACCCTCGCGGCCCGAGAGTCAGCAGATACGGCAGGTCGCCGATGCGCGGAAACGCCGTCTGGCCGAACATCTCGACCGGCGTCCAGCCGTTCCAGCGCGACAGGTCGAGCTGGACCGCCTGCGCCGAGCGCGCGACGTTGTGGACGCAGAGCACGGTGTCGTCCTCGTAGCGGCGGACGTGCGCGAAGATGCGCGGGTTCTCGGGACGCAGCGCCTCGTACGTGCCGAGCCCGAACACGGGATGCTGCTTGCGCAGCGCGATCAGCCGGCGCAGCCAGCGCAGGAGCGAGTGCGGCTGGCGCAGCTGCGCCTCGACGTTGACGGCCTGGTAGCCGTACACCGGGTCCATCAGCGGCGGCAGGTATAGCTGCGCGAAGTCGGAGCGCGAGAAGCCGCCGTTCCGGTCGCCCGTCCACTGCATCGGCGTCCGGACGCCGTCGCGGTCGCCGAGGAAGATGTTGTCCCCCATGCCGATCTCGTCCCCGTAGTAGAGGACCGGCGAACCCGGGAGCGAGAACAGCATCGCGTGCATCAGCTCGATCTCGTCGCGCCCGTTGTCGAGCAGCGGCGCCAACCTGCGGCGGATGCCGAGGTTGAGCTTCATCCGCGGGTCCTTCGCGTACTCCGCGTACATGTAGTCCCGCTCCTCGTCGGTGACCATCTCGAGCGTCAGCTCGTCGTGGTTGCGCAGGAAGAGCCCCCACTGTGCCGAGTCGGGGATCGGCGGCGTCCGCTCGAGGATCTCGATGATCGGCAGCGCGTCCTCGCGACGCACCGCCATGAACATGCGCGGCATCACCGGGAAGTGGAACGCCATGTGGCACTCGTCGCCCTCGCCGAAGTACTCCACGACGTCCTCCGGCCACTGGTTCGCCTCCGCGAGCAGCACGCGATCCTGGTAGCGCGCGTCGACCTCCGAGCGCACCCGCTTCAGGAACGCGTGCGTCTCGGGCAGGTTCTCGCCGTTGGTTCCGTCGCGCTCGTACAGGTACGGGACCGCGTCGAGGCGGAAGCCGTCCAGGCCGATGTCGAGCCAGAAGCGCAGGACGTTCAGCATCTGCTCCTGCACCTCGGGGTTGTCGTAGTTCAGGTCCGGCTGGTGCGAGAAGAACCGGTGCCAGTAGTACTGGCCGCGGACCGGATCCCACGTCCAGTTCGACGGCTCGCTGTCGAGGAAGATGATGCGCGCCTCGCCCCAACGCGTGTCGTCGTCGCTCCAGACGTACCAGTCCCCGTACGGGCCGTCCGGCTCCGACCTGCTCGCCTGGAACCACGGGTGGTCGCTCGAGGTGTGGTTCATGACGAGGTCGGCGATCACGCGCAGCCCGCGCTGGTGGGCCTGCTCGATGAAGTACGTGAAGTCCTCGATCGTCCCGTAGTCGGGATGGATCGAGAAGAAGTCCGAGATGTCGTAGCCGCCGTCGCGCAGCGGCGACGGGTAGAACGGCAGCAACCAGATGCAGTCGACGCCGATCTCCTGCAGGTAGTCGAGCTTGTCGGCGAGACCGCGGAAGTCGCCCGACCCGTCGTCGTTGCCGTCGAAGAAGGCCCGCAGGTAGACCTCGTAGAAGACAGCCGTCTTGAACCAGAGCGGCTCGCGCTCGAACCAGTGGCCGGGGTCGCCGGCGACGGTCGGCCTCGGCTGGCGGCGCGGCGCCGCACCGCGGTCGCGGGAGACAGCGGTCACCGCACGACCTTGACGACGTGCGACTTGCCGCGGTCGAGCGCGACGTAGTTCCGCCCGGCGCGCCACGTGAACGTCGTGTCCGTCAGCAGCTCGTGCGCGTCGAACGCCGGCGGGTAGCCGAGCGCGACCGGGATCACGCACACGCCCTCCTGCCGGTTGAAGGGGTCGATGTTGACGACGACGACGACGTCGTCCTTGGCGTACGCGACGAGCTGGTCGTTCTCGGTCTCGAGCCAGCGGATGTTGTCGACGACCTGCAGCGCCGGCTCGGCGCGGCGGATCTCGTTCAGCCGCCGCACCAGCGGAAGCAGCGGCCCGTCGAGCCTTCTTGCCTTGACCTCGTACTTCTCGGAGTCGAGGTACTCCTCCGACCCGGGGCGCACCGGGACGTTCTCGAAGGCCTCGAACCCCGAGTAGATCCCGTACGACGGCGAGATCGTCGCCGCGAGGACGAGTCGCGCTTCGAACGCGGGCGGACCGCCGATCTGGAGGTACTCGTGCAGGATGTCGGGCGTGTTCACGAACGCGTTCGAGCGGTAGAACGACGACCAGGCGACGAGCTCCGACACGTACTCGACCAGCTCAGCCTTCGTGTTCTTCCACGTGAAGTACGTGTAGCTCTGGGCAAAGCCGAGCTTCGCCAGCGTCGTCATCATCGCCGGCCGCGTGAACGCCTCGGCGAGGAAGATCACGTCCGGGTGCCTTGCGCGCACCTCGCGGATCAGCCACTCCCAGAACGGCACGGGCTTCGTGTGCGGGTTGTCGACGCGGAAGACCGTGACGCCGCGGTCGACCCAGCCGAGCACCACGTCGAGCAGCGCCTGCCAGAGCCCGCGCCAGTCGTCGGATTCGAAGTTGACGTTGTAGATGTCCTGGTAGCGCTTCGGCGGGTTCTCGGCGTACTTGAGCGTCCCGTCGGGGCGCCGGTTGAACCATTCGGGATGCTGCTCGAGCCACGGGTGGTCGGGCGAGCACTGGATGGCGAAGTCGAGCGCGATCTCGACGCCGGCTTCCTTCGCCGCGGCGACCAGTGCGTCGAAGTCCTTCCAGCTGCCGAGGCCGGGGTCGATCGCGTCGTGCCCGCCGAGCTCGCTGCCGATCGCCCACGGCGAGCCGACGTCACCGGGCTTGGCCCGCTCGGCGTTGTTGCGTCCCTTGCGGTTCGTGACGCCGATCGGGTGGATCGGCGGCAGGTAGACGACGTCGAACCCGAGCTCCGCCAGCTCCGGCAGGACGGCGGCGACGCCGCGGAAGCCGCCCCACGAGCGCGGGAACAGCTCGTACCAGGCGCCGAAACGCGCGAGCGGTCGGTCGACGTCCACCTCGAAGACGAGCGACTGCACCTCGCCGTGCCGGTCGTTGGAGGTCGCGGCGAGACCTTGCTCGACCGTCAGCTCGTCCCGTCCGAGCAGGACCGCCCCCTCCGACAGCTCGCCCGTGAGATCCGCCTGGCCCGCCTCGACCTTGCGCCGGACCTCGCTCTGCCACGTCGCGACCCGGTCCGTCCACGCCACGATCCAGAACTGCCAGCGGCCGGGGCGGTCGGGCACGAAGGAGCCGCCCCACCGGTCGTTGCCGAAGTCGACCAGCGGCTCGTCGCGCCACTTCCTCTCGCCCGGCGCGCGCACGCGGACCGCGCCGCCGATTACGTCGTGGCCGTCCTTGAACACCGTCGCGTAGACCTCGACTCGCTGGCCGACGGTGCGCTTGACCGCGTAGCGGCCGCAGTCGACGATCGGCTCGACCGCCTGGATCTGGATCCGCGCACGGGGTTGCTTGCTGGTGGGAAGGGGCACGTCCGCTCAGATTCTCGTCCAGCCGAGTCTCCTAAACGCATGAACCTGCAGCGCGCATCAGGCATCCTGCTCCACCCCACCTCGCTGCCGAACGGGGTGCTCGACGAGCACGCGTACCGATTCGTCGACTGGCTCGCCGCCGCGGGGCAGCGCTGGTGGCAGGTGTTGCCGCTCGGGCCGCCGGAGGGCCGGACGCAGTCGCCGTACATGTCGCCCTCGGCGTTCGCCGGGTCGCCCGAGCTCGTCGCGAACCGTCGCGCGCGAGTCTCGCGCGCGGACGCCGAGGAGTTCCGCGCCCGCAACGCCTACTGGATCGACGACTGGGTAGCGTGGGCCGGCGCGAACGGCGGCGGCGACCTCCGCGACCAGGTGCGCTTCGAGCGCGAGTGGCGCGCGCTGCGCGACTACGCGGGGCACCGCGGCGTGCGTCTCTTCGGGGACATCCCGATCTACGTCGCGCACGGCGGCGCCGACCACTACGCGCATCCGGAGCTCTTCCGGAAGGGCGTCGTCGCCGGCGTGCCGCCCGACGCGTTCTCGAGGACGGGGCAGCTGTGGGGCAACCCGCTCTACGACTGGCGCGCGATGCGCGTCGACGGCTACCGGTGGTGGATCGAGCGCCTTCGGCGCACGTTCGCGCTCGTCGACCTGACGCGCATCGACCACTTCCGCGGGTTCGTCGCGTACTGGGCCGTGCCGGCAGGGAACCGGACTGCGACGCGGGGCCGGTGGCTGCGCGGGCCGGGGGCGCGGCTGTTCGACGCCGTGCGGATCGCGCTCGGCTCCCTCCCGGTGGTGGCGGAGGACCTCGGTCTCATCACCGAGCCGGTCGTGCGCCTGCGGCGCGAGCTCGGGCTGCCGGGGATGGTGGTGCTGCAATTCGCGCTCGGCGGCGACCCGTCCAACCCGCACCTGCCCGCAAACCACGAGGAGCAGTCGGTCGTCTACACCGGAACGCACGACAACGACACCACGGTCGGGTGGTGGAACTCGCTCTCGCGCGCCGAACGCGAGTCGACCGGGCTCGACCCGTCCGATCCCGCGTGGTCGTTGATCGAGGTCGCGTGGAGCTCGCGGGCCGCGCTCGCGGTCGCGCCGCTGCAGGACGTGCTCCGGCTCGGCAGCGAGGCGCGCATGAACCTCCCCGGAACGGACGAGGGGAACTGGCGCTGGCGCTTCGAGCCGCGGGACCTGACGGACGAGCTCGCCCGCGACCTGCGCCGGCTCACGGAGGGGCAGGGTCGAGCAGGGGCGGCGGGTCGCTCGGGGTCTGACCCGGGTCTGACCCCACGGCTACGCGTGCGCTCCGCCGGATGCGGCGCCGAACTCGCATCGCAGCTCGGTTCGCGGCGTCGCGGGGTCTGATCCGGGTCTGACCCCACCCGCGGCGCCACGCCGCGCGCCGCCCGCCCTGCGGCGGCCGCGTGCCGCGGCACCGCCGCCGCGGCACGGGTCGCCGATGCCGGGGGAGGGAGTCGAACCCCCACGCCCGTGGGCCGCCGGTTTTAAGCCGGCTGCGTCTACCAGTTCCGCCACCCCGGCCGCGCGGGCGCAGCGTACTGCTACTGCGTCTGCGGACCCATCCCGGGCTGGTCGTACTGCAGCGGGATCCCCTCGGGCCCGTGCCCGCGGAAGGCGTTGCGGAAGGTCGTGAACGCGCTCTTCGTCGCGGCGTTCCAGCGCGGGCAGATGGCGAGGTGGCCTTGGCCGTAGTAGCCGTTGCGCCCGTAGTCGGCGGGGTTGCCCGTCCAGGCGCTGATCGCGATCTTCGAGCCGAGCTTCGGATACGGCGTCCCGACCACGCCCGTCGACTGCTCGTCGTAGAATGCGTGCAGCGCCTCGACCGTCGACCCCGGCACCTTCGACCCCCACCAGAGGATGACGCCGCCGTGCTCCTCGTTGTGGACGACCTTGCGCGGGTTGATCGGCTGCGTGTAGAAGCCCCAGACCGCCCAGTACGGGTAGTGCTGGCCGTTCGACGGCGGATCCGTGTTCCAGTGGTCGTTAGCCGTGAGGCTGTTGACGTGGATGCCCTGCCCAGGCGGGACGTACGCCTTCACCGTCCGGTAGCTGCACCCCGCCTTCGCCATCGCGGCCGCGACGTTCTTGCCGCTCGACGAGCCGCCGCCGAGCGCGATCACGAGCACGACGACGATCAGGCCGAGGAAGCCCGCCGCGGCGACGGCGTACAAGATGTTTCGATGTCGGCGGCCGAGGTCGTCGCCGCCGCCGGCGCGCCGCGGCCCGCCCGGCCGCTGCTGCGGCGCCTGCACCTTGCGCGGCGGGTTCGGAACCTTCGGTTTCCTCGCCAAAGCTGCACCATTCAAGCGGAAACGGCCATGGACTCGCCGAAGAACGCCGCGACCGCGGCGGGATCCTCGACGATCGGGCAGCGCGGCAGCGCCGCGAGGAACGCCCGGCCGTAGCCGCGGGTGCGCAGCCGTGGGTCGAGGATCGCGACGACGCCGCGGTCGCCGTGGCCCCGGATCAGCCGCCCGAATCCCTGCCGGAGCTGCAGCATCGCCGCCGGGAGCGCGTAGTCGCGGAACCAGTCGCCGCCGGCGCGGTCGACCGCCTCGCAGCGCGCCTCGTGCAACGGGTCGCCCGGCGCCGAGAACGGCAGCTTGTCGATGACGAGCAGCGAGAGCGAGTCCCCCGGGACGTCGACGCCCTGCCAGAACGTCGACGTCGCGAGCAGGACGGAGCCGACGTCCTCGCGGAACCGCTCCAGCAGCCGCTCGCGCGGCGCCTCACCCTGCACGAGGACGTCGTAGGGAACGCGGTCGCGGACGCGCTCGCGGTACCGGTCGAGGGCGCGGTAGCTCGATGTGAGCACGAGCGCGCGCCCCTCCGACAGCGCGAGCAGCGACACGATCTCGTCGGCCGCTCTGTCGAGGAACGCCTCACTGCGCGGATCGGGCAGCGCGCGCGGCAGGTAGAGCAACGCCTGCGACACGAAGTCGTACGGCGACCCCACGACAGCCTCGCGGGCGGCGTCGAGACCGAGGCGCCGGCGCACGAAGCGTGCGTCTTCGCCGGTCGTCAACGTCGCCGAGACGAGCACCGCCGTCGGGCCGTCCTCCCACAGCCGCTCGCGCAGCTCGTCGGAGACGTCGACCGGCGCCCACGCGAGCGCATCCGGCTCCGCCCACACGACGCGCCCGAGCTCGTCCGGATCGAGGCACGCCTCCGCCTGCCCAACGAGCGCGAGCGCGCGGCGCGAGAGCGCGTCGAGCTCCTCGCCCTCGCCGTGCAGCGCCGTCGCGAGGTCGCCGAGCGCGTCGACGAGCACCAGCGCCGGCTCCACCGGCGGCTCGCGCACGCGCCTCCGCCCCGACGGAGGCGCGACGGCGCGGAGCAGCCACTCGCCCGCCCGCTCGACGCGGTCGAGCGCACGTGCGGGCGCCGGCCGTTCCGCCTCCCGGCATGCGCGCTCGACGTCGAGCGCGAGCCGTCGAAGCGCGTGGCGCGAGACGCGCCCGCCGAGCCACGCCGCCGCCGACTCCTCCAGTCGGTGCGCCTCGTCGAAGACGACCGCGTCGTGCTCCGGAAGGACGCTCCCGCCGGAGGCGACGTCCGCGAAGTAGAGCGCGTGGTTGACGACGACGAGGTCGGCCTCGGATGCACGCCCGCGCGCCGCCTCGGCGAAGCACGCCGAGACGAACGGGCAGCGCCTGCCCGAGCAGCGGTCGGCGCCGACCGCCAGCTCCGCCCACAGCTCGTCGGACGGCTCGACGTCCAGCTCCCCGCGGTCGCCCGTCTCCGTCGCGTCGAGCCACGGCTGCATCGCCTCCCACGCCCGCGCGTCGCGTCCGCCGGCGAGCAGGAACGGCTGGAATCCCTGGAGCTGCCGTCGGCAGAGGTAGTTCTGGCGACCCTTGAGGACGGCGACGCGCACCTCGCGTCCGACGACGCACGCCACGACCGGCACGTCCTTCACGAGCAGCTGCTCCTGGAGCGCCTTCGTCGCGGTGGCGACGACGACGCGGAGCCCCGACTCGAGCGCCGGGACGAGATACGCGAGGCTCTTGCCGACACCCGTCCCCGCCTCCGCAAGGAGGTGCTCGGCGCGCGCGAGGGCGCGTTCGACGGCGGCGGCGAGCGCCGCCTGCTCGGGGCGCGGCTCGTACTCGGGTAGCGCGTGCGCGAGTGCGCCGCCGGGGCCGAAGACGCGATCCATCTCCGGCCCCAGCGTACGCGAGCGAACGGACGTTCGGGCTACGTCCCCTGCAGGACGCAGCGGGAGCTGGCGTTGCTCCACTCCTGCTGCAGGAAGTAGTGGTTGCCGTTGATCGTCTGGTTGTACTCGGCGCCGGACGGCCCGCTGACTGCGCCGAAGTTCCAGGCGCACTTGTCGCCGTCCTCGTAGCCCCTGCGGTCGTACCAGGCGTTCCCGAGTTCGTCGGTAATCGTCTCGTTGTGCTCGTGGCTCGTGACGTTGATCGTGGCGTCCGCGTCGTCGCCGTTCGGGTGCTGGCCGGCGTCACAGGCGGACGGAACTGTGTCCGCGTACGGCATGTTCGCGTACAGGTACGTCGACCCACCGCTCGAGAAGTTGCTGTGGTAGGCGCAATAGCTCGAGAACGCGCAGCTCGAGCTGGAGTAGCAGCTGCCGATCCCCTTCGCGGTGAACATGAAGAACTCGGTGGTCCCGTTCGCCGCCCACCCGTTGGCGGCCGCGACCTTCGCGACCTCCGAGCGGATCTGCGCGTCGCTCAGGCAGACGCTCGTGTACGAGTCGGAGCATCCGCTCGCCGGCAGCGGGTCGGCGTCGAGGGCGGAGCCGCCGAACGACGAGCTGTAGGCGATGTGCTGGCCGCTGCCGTTGTAGTACTGCGTCGAGGCGTAGTAGACGTTGCTCGTCTTGCCGTTGTCGGCGGCGACGTCGCCGAAGAACCGGTTGATCAGCGACTCGTACTTCGCGCTGACGGAGTAACCAGGCGGGACCCAGTAGATCGCGTACACCTTGTTCGTCAGCTCGACCGGGCCGCCGTGGTAGACGAGGTTGCCGCCGCTGCCGCCGCCTCCGGCGTTGTGGCTCGCGGCGACGGACGGGACGATGCCGAGGATGTCGCCGGACCTGCCGGCGGGGTTGCCGGGGGACGGCGGATCCGCGATCGCGGCGCCGGCGAGGACGGCGGCGGCGACGCACGCGAGGGCGGCGTACCCGAGGACACTGCGCACAGAAGACCCCCTTGTGTTCGACGGACGACTGTCCGGCTGACCCTAGGGCGCACGTCGGATCCGGTCAATAGGGATCCGCTCCGGCCGCGCGGAGCGAGTCCGTCCGACCCGGTCTCTACTGTCTGTCGGCTCAATGGCTGTCGGACTCCTCATCCTCGGGCTCGTGGTCGGCGCGGCCGCCGTCTACGGGTGGGCGCGCGCCGAGCTGCGCCGCCGCGACGAGCTGGTGACGCGCGAGCGCGCAGCCGCCGACGAGAGGCTTCGGCTCGTCGAGCAGAACGCGGCCGTCTGGGAGGAGCGCGTGAAGGCGGCGACCGGCGAGGTGCTGACCAAGAGCCAGTCGTCCCTGCTCGAGCTCGCCGAGGCGCGGCTCGCGCCGATCAAGGAGACCCTCTCCAAGTTCGAGATGCAGGCGCGCGCCCTCGAGGAGCGACGGCTGAGCGACGTCTCGAAGATCGCGGAGCAGCTCCGCAGCGTCGCCGAGGGACAGGAGAAGCTGCGCGCGGAAACTGGCGGCCTCGTCACGGCACTGCGCGCGCCGCACGTGCGCGGCCGGTGGGGCGAGGTGCAGCTGAAGCGCGTCGTCGAGCTCGCCGGGATGCTCGAGCACTGCGACTTCCGGACGCAGGAGTCGGCGCGCGACGACGAGGGCAACCTGCTCCGTCCCGACCTCGTCGTGAAGCTGCCGGGCGGCAAGTCGATCGTCGTCGACGCGAAGGTCCCGATCGACGCCTATCTCGACGCCGTCAACTGCGACGACGCCGACCTGAAGCGGACGCACCTCGCGCGCCACGCGGCGCAGCTGCGCGACCACATCGGGAAGCTCGGACAGAAGCGGTACTGGCGGCAGTTCGACCCGTCGCCGGACTTCGTCGTGATGTTCGTCGACGAGGGGCTGTACCGTGCCGCGCTCGACCAGGACGGGTCGCTGCTCGAGGCGGGCGCCGAGGCCGGCGTCGTGATCGCTTCGCCCGCGACGCTGATCGCCCTGCTGCGCACGGTGGCGCACACCTGGCAGCAGGAGACGGTCGCCGAGAGCGCGCGGCAGATCTCGGGCCTCGGCCGTGAGCTCTACGAGCGCCTCGGCGTCTACGCGAAGCACTTCGCCAGGGTCGGGACGAATCTCGACCGCGCGGTCGGCGCGTACAACGAGGCCGTCAGCTCGTTCGAGACGAGGCTGCTCGTGACGGCGCGGAAGTTCCCGGACCACGGCATCCCGGGCGACGACCTGCCGCAGCCGACGCAGATCGAGCGCAAGCCGACGGCGGTCGTCGCGCCGGAGCTCGTCGCGCTACCGCAGCCCGACGCCGACGCTGCGTAGCGCCCGCGCACGGGGCCGCGAGAAGCTAGAACCGCAGCAGCGCCGCGATCCCGGAGACGTCGCCGAGCGCGCCCGTCCCGAGACGGACGACGCTGCCGCCGTTCGCGAGCACCTGGTGGATCGCCAGGTCGACCGCGTCCGGAACCGCCTCGAGCTTCGTCCCGTCGAGCGGGCAGGAGCCGCCGTCGGCGGAGGCACGGCCGCACTCGGGGCAGTTCCACGCCTCGCGCTGCGCGGACTCGTCGACGAGCAGAACCGAGACGCGCGCGTCGGACGCGGCGTCGAGCACCTGCTTCCACCCGGCCGCCGAGCGTTCGCCGCGGCCGTGCGCCTCGCGCCAGCGTTCGAGCGCCGCCTCCTCGTCCCGCGCCCGCGCCTCGTCGAGCATTGGCCGGACGGCCTCGAGCAGCTCTGCGGGCCCCGCGTGCGCCTCGGCGGTCGCGTAGCCGACGATTGCCTCCCGCGTCTCCGTCGCGAGGGCCGCCACGAGCTCCGAGCGCGTCTCCTCCGGGGCGACGATCGCGATCCTCGGCGCGCCGCCGCGGCGCGCGCGCTTGTCGATCTCGCTCCCGACCGTCTTCAGGTGCTGCTGGACGAGGTTGTCGATGTGCCGCTGGTACCGCGCCTGCGACCAGCCGCCCTGGTGATGCTGCCCCGGCGTCTCCTCGCTCTCGTCGACCACCTCGACGAGCCGTCCGCCGAGGAGGCGGTAGACCGTGCCGCGCTCGCGCGACACGACCGCGACGATGTCGCCGTCGAGGCCGAGCTCGCCGACGAGCGGCGCGACCGTCAGCGTGTGGCCGACCCGCACGAGGTCGGCGACGCGGCCCACGAGCGGTAGCGCCCTGAACAGGTCGTCGGTCGACGACGCGAACAGGGCGAGCCCGCGCGCGCCGCCGCGCTCGAACTCGCGGTCCCACCACTCCCTGATCCGCTGCAGGTCCTCGCGGAGCGCCATTCGGCAGTCGCGCGCACGCGGATGCTCTTCGGCGAGCTTCTCCGCCTCGGCGAGCGCGGCGTTGAACCTCGTCTCCACCTCTGGGATCGTCGGCGCGGTCGACGGGTCGAGATCGAGGTAGATGCTGATCGCGCAGCCGCTCGGCGTCCGGAACCCGGCGAGCTCGCGCAGGACGTTGTCGGTGACGGTGGTGGTCATGGTCGCCTTCCTTACCGCGATCGGCGGTCCGGAACCATCGGAACATCCAGCCGCCGCGTCGCGTTTACTACCAGGAGAGACCATGGACGAAGGAGCACGCTTGGCAGAGCAGGACGTTCGTGAGCTGATCGTCGTCGGCGGCGGCCCGGCCGGCTACACGGCTGCGCTCTACGCCGCCCGGGCCGACCTCGAACCGCTCGTGGTCGAGGGCTTTCAGTGGGGCGGGCAGCTGATGATCACGAGCGACGTCGAGAACTACCCGGGCTATCCCGACGGCGTGATGGGGCCCGAGATGATGTCCGACTTCCGCCGGCAGGCGGAGCGGTTCGGCGCCGAGTTCGTCACCGACGACGTCACGCGCGTCGACTTCTCCGGGCCTGTGCACCGCGTGTGGGTCGGCGACGAGGAGCTCCGGGCGCGGGCGGTCGTCGTCGCGACGGGGGCGAGCGCCCGGTGGCTGGGGATCGAGTCCGAGGAGCGGCACAAGGGCCGCGGCGTGTCCGCGTGCGCGACCTGCGACGCGGCGTTCTTCCGCGGCCGCGACGTGTACGTCGTCGGCGGCGGCGACTCCGCGTTCGAGGAGGCGCTGTTCCTGACGAAGTTCGCGTCGCGCGTGCACATCGTCCACCGGCGCGACGAGTTCCGCGCCTCGCGCATCATGGTCGACCGGGCGGAGGCGAACGACAAGCTGGACTTCGTGCTGAACGCGGTCGTCGAGGAGATCCTCGGCGAGGAGAGGGTCGAAGGGCTACGGCTGCGCAGCACCGTCACCGGCGAGACGTGGGAAGTGCCGGCAGACGGGCTGTTCGTCGCGATCGGGCACGACCCGAACACGTCGCTGTTCGCGGGGCAGCTCGAGATGGACGCAGCCGGCTATCTCGTGACGAAGCCGGGCACGACGGAGACGAACGTCCCGGGCGTCTTCGCCGCAGGCGACGTGCAGGACCACACGTACCGGCAGGCGATCACGGCCGCCGGCTCGGGGTGCATGGCAGCACTCGACGCCGAGCGGTACCTCGCGTCGCTCGAGGGTCATCCCGGCACGGCGTTGACCGCTCCGCGCCCCGAGGCCGCCGAAGTCTAGGCCGGCCCGGGTCTGGAGGTGGGCGCCGGCTGGATCCTCGGGACGACGGTGCCGCAGCTCGCCGACTGCCGGCGGACGCGCCGGTGCTGAGCCGCGTGGCGGTCGTCGCGGCCGCAGTCGCGGTGCTGGCCGGCTGCGGCGGCCGTGGGGCCGCGACGACGCCGCAGGCGCACCCGCGGACGACGGCGGCGCGGCGCACGCTCGCGCGCGAGCATCCGCTCTCGGCCGCCGACGTCCGCTTCCTGCACCTGCTCGCCGCGTATGCACGCGAGGACGACGTCGGGGCATCTCTCGCGGCACGCAAGGCGGCCGCGCCGCAGCTGCACGCGACGGCGATGCGCGAGGCGGACGAGGCGACGCGCGAGCTGTCCGCCGCCGCGGCGCTGCTCGCGCGCGCACACCAGCGCGCAAACGGCACGCCCGCCACGCTGCGGCGCGCGTGGAGCGCCGACTACGAAACCCCCCTCGTCAACGCGGGCTCACCGTTCGACGCCGTCTACGCACCGCTGATGGAACGGCGCGACGCGGTCGTGGCGGCGCTCGCCCGGCGCGAGCTCGCAGCCGGCAGGTCCGCGCGCGCGCGTGCGCTCGCGGGCGGCGTCGTGCGCAGGCGCAGCGCCGACGAGCGCTCGCTGCGCGTGCTGTGAGCCGCCGTCGGTCGGCGGGCGCGGCCGCCGCTACCCTGCCGCGGTGCCGTACTACATCTGTCCGCAGTGCAAGGAGCGGTCGATCGACGTCGACGCGCGCGAAGGGTTCTCGAGCGACGCGCCGGCGTGCCGCCACTGCGGCTTCGGGTTCCTGTTCGAGCTGCTCGACGACTACTACCCCGCTCCCGACACCGGTCTGGTGGTGACCGACCAGGAGCGGCGCGTGCTGGCGATCGGCCGCGGCGTCTTCGAGCTGACGGGCTTCCCCGAATCGGACCTGATGGGCCGCGACGTCGTCGAGGCGCTCCAGCTCTCCGATCCGAAGCCGGTCGACCTCGCACGCGAGTGGGGGGTGCGGCGGCTCGGCGAGCACGTCTCGATCCGCACGCGCGGCGGCGCCGAGAAGCGCGTCGTCGCCGACGTGTTCCCCGCCTACGACGACGACGGCGGCCTGCTCGTCGCCCTGACGCCGCAGCGCGGATGAGGATCCGTACGGCCGTCGCGGCGCTTGGCGCGGCCGCGCTGCTCGTCGCGCCGAGCGCCGGCGCACGCACGCATCTCGTCCTGCTCGGCGTGCACGGCAACGCGGCGCGCTTCGACTCGCTCACCGGCAGGCTGCCCGCGATCGCGCACGTCTTCGTGGGGTTCGACCAGGGGCCGGCGCTGCAGCGCGTCGTCGCCGCGATGAAGCCCGTGCCGCTCCTCGCACTCGTCCCCGGCAGCTACGGCTCGCCTGAGACGGGGACGCCGCGCAGCATCGCGCTCGGCGGGCAGGACGCCTTCCTGTTCGACGTCAACGCGGCGATCGCCGCCTTTCGGGGGCCGCTGTTCTACCTGCGGCCCTTCCCCGAGATGAACGGGTCGTGGGAGGCTGAGTGCGCCTACAACGCGAACGGCACGCCGCGTGACGCCGCACACGCGGTGCGCTGGACGCGCAAGGCGTTCGCGCGCATCGCGATCATCGCGCGGGGGGGCACGGCCGCGCACCTCACCGCGCAGCTGCACCGGCTGGGACTGCCGGGCGTCGCGCGCGACCTGCCCGTGAACACGCCGAAGGTCCGCATCGTCTGGAACCCGCAGGGATTCGGCTCGCCCGACCTTGCGGGCAACAGCGCGGCTGCGTACTGGCCGGGCGCACGCTACGTCGACGTCGTCGGCGACGACCTCTACGACATCGGGTTCAAGGCCGAGTGGGCGGCCGCCGAGGCGATGTACCGGCGCTGGCCGACGAAGCCGTTCGCGTTCCCCGAGTGGGGGTTGTGGGGGATCGACGACCCGTCGTTCGTGCGGCAGATGCACACGTGGGTCGCGACGCACGCGCGGACGGCGTTCATCTCGTACTACAGCGGACGGCCCGGGTCGATCTGGGACCTCGCGTCCAAGCCGCGGTCGCTCGCGCTCTACCGCGCGCTGATCGACCCGCTCGAAGCACCCGCTCCGTAGCGTCCCCTCAGATGCGCGACGACGGGCAGAGATCCGGCGCGAGCGGACAGCCCTCGCAGCGCGGCCGGCGCGCCAGGCAGATGCGCCGGCCGTGCCAGATCAGCAGGTGGGGGAAGCGCGCCCAGTCGTCGCGCGGGACGACCTTGACGAGGTCGCGCTCGATCTTGACCGGATCCTCCTGCCGCGTGAGGCCGAGCCGCTGCGAGAGGCGCCGCACGTGCGTGTCGACGACGATCCCCTGCGCGTTGCCGCGCTCCGCCGAGACGACGTTCGCAGTCTTGCGCGCGACCCCGGGAAGCCGTAGCAGGTCGTCGAACGCCTCCGGAACCTCGCCGTCGAATTCGTCGAGGAGCATCCGCATGGTGCCGCGCAGCGCGCGCGCCTTCTGCCGGTAGAAGCCGGTCGCGAACACGTCCCGCTCGAGCTCGTCCTGCGACACCGAGAGGTAGTCCTCGGGCCGGCGGTACTTGCGAAACAGCCGCTCCGTCACGCGGTTCACGTTCGTGTCCGTCGTCTGTGCCGACAGCATCACGGCAACGAGGAGCTCGAGCGGGTTCGAGAACCGCAGCGCGATCGTCGCGTCCGGGTGCTCCGCCGCCAGCCGCTCGACGATCGGACCGATGCGCTGCTTCTTCGGCCCGACGCGCCTGCGCGCCTCCTGGACGTAGCTGCGAGCCACGCGGAGCTACACGGCGACCGCCGCCGCAGGCGGCGGCACGATGCCGCCCAGGCGAGGACCGGCGCAGACCACGTCGAGCGCCGGGCAGCCGGCGCACGTGAAGTCGCCGGGCGTCGGCACGAACTCGCCTGCGTCGATCCGCGCGATCGCCGCGGACAGCTCGCTCTCGAGCAGCGGCAGCTCGCGTCGCTCGAAGGTCGTCGAGACGACCGCGTCCGGCCGCTCGAGGAAGTGGTAGACGACCTCGACCTCGTCGGCCCCCGCACGGAAGCACGCGAGCGCGTACACGAGGCGCTGAAGGTGGTAGTCCGCCTCGACGATCTCGTCCGGAGTCCCCTCGGCCAGCGAGTTCGTCTTGTAGTCGACGACGACCGCGCGCGGGCCGTCGCGCCAGAGGACGTCGAGGCGGCCGTGGAGGAGCACGCCGTCGTGCACGAACGCGAACGGGCGCTCGACCCGTGCGTCGTCCAGCTGCGCGATGCGCGCGGCCAGGTCCGACTCGCAGTACGACGCGACGAACGCCGCGATCCGCTCGAGCTCCTCGTCGGTGACGGCCGGATACCACGTGCGGGCGACGTCGACGTCCGGGGGCGCCGGCGCGCGCAGGTCGACGAGCTCGAGCAGCCTGTGCACCGCGTCGCCGATCTCGGTCGCCGCGAGACCCTGGGCGCCCGGAACCGTCCCCCGCTGCTCGCGCAGGCCGGCGACGCGTTCGGCGTAGTAGCGGTACGAGCAGCGCTCGTACAGCGCGAGCGCGGAGTACGAGAGGCGCCGGACGCGATGGAGCGGCGGCACGGGCACCGGCGCGAGCTCCGGCAGCCGATAGCCGCGCGGCGCCGGCGACGTCGGCAGCTCGGCGAACAGCGCGAGCTGCCCCGGCGCGTCGACCGGCTGCTCGGGCGGCTGCTCGTGGTACCGGTTGACGTTGACCACGAAGCGCGCCTCGCCGCGCTCGATCTCGCCGCTCGCCGGCGCTTCGAGCAGGCCGAGCCGCGTCAGCACCCAGCCGATCGGCGTCGAGCGGTCGCGCGCCTTGTCGGGGTCGATCGCGCCCGAGACGATCAGGCGGTCGACCGCGCGCGTCATCGCGACGTAATAGAGGCGCAGCCGCTCCGCCTCCTCGTCGGCCGCCTCCGCCTCGCGCAGCGCGTGGTAGTCGAAGACGCCGCGCTTCTTTCCCGACCTCGGGTCGACGACGCGGAAGCCGAAGCGGCCGTCCGGCCGGACCAGGATCTCGTCGGCAGCGGGCGCGCCGCCGGTGTCGCGCCCGGCGTCGGCCACGATCACGACCTTGAACTCGAGCCCCTTCGCAGCGTGGATGGTCAGCAGCCGGACAGCGTCGGCGCCCTCTTCCTCCGAGACGGCTTCGAGCTGCGCCGCGCCCACGGCCTCCTGGTCGCGGATGAACGAGACGAATCCCTCGACGTCCGGCCCCCGCAGCGCCTCGTACGAGCGCGCGAGCCGCATCAGCTTCCGCAGGTTCGCATAGCGGCGGCGGCCGTCCCACTGCGCGAGCACCGCGAGGTCGTAGTCGTGGGCCGCCACGACCTCCTCGCACAGCCGCTCGAGCCCCACGCGCGCAGACGCCGCGGCCAGGCGGTCGTACCGTTGCCTGAAGGCGCGCACCAGCCGTTCGTCGTCGTCCGAGAGCGCCTCGGGGAGCGAGCGCTCGATGCCGCTGAACAGCGGCCGCTTGCCGGTGTGGCGGCGGATCAGCACGATCGCGTCGTTCGAGACGCCCACGAACGGGGACGCGAGCACCGTGACGAGGGCCTCGTCGTCGTAGCGGTTGTGCAGCAGCCGCAGGTACGCGAGCAGGTCGACGACCTGCTGCTGGCCGAAGTACCCGCGCCCGGTGGCGCGATACGTCGGCAGGCCCTGTGCGCGCAGGGCGGACTCGTAGCGCTCGGCGTCCGTGCCCGCCGCGAACAGCAGCACGATCTCGGAGGCGGATGCGACCCCGGCGTCGACCAGTTCACGGACGCGTCGCGCGATGGCGTGGGCCTCGCCGTCGCGCCAGCTCATCGGGGCGGCGGCATAGCTGCGCTTGTCCGTCACGAGCAGCTCAACCGGGTGACCGAACACCGGGTCGGCGAAGTCGCCGGATGCATGCAGCGGCTGGTAGCCGTCGCCGAACTCGTCGCGGAAGAGGTGGTTGACGGCCGCGAGCACCTCCGGGCGCGAGCGGTAGTTGCGGGCGAGCGGCAGCCGCTGCGCCGCGCGCTCGCGGCGCTCGCGGAACACCGCTACGTCGGCGTGCCGGAAGCCGTAGATCGACTGGAACTCGTCGCCGACGAAGAACACCGACTTCGGCTCCGCCGGCGCCGGCCACGGCGTCAGCAGGTCGACGATCTCGCACTGCAGGCTGTTCGTGTCCTGGAACTCGTCGATCATGATCGAGCGGAACCGCAGCTGCTCCGCCTCGCGCACGGACGTGTTGTCGCGCAGCAGCTCGCGAGCGAGCAGCTGCAGGTCCTCGAAGTCCAGCGCCGACTCGCGCTGCTTCGCCGCCGCGTACTCCGCGGCGAACTCGTCGAGCAGCTCCTGGAGCAGCTCGCGGTCGCGCAGCGCGAGCGCGTCGAACGCGGCCTGCTCGAGCTGCTTGCGCGCCGCCTCGAAGGCCGCCGCGCGCTCGCCGCGCGCGCCGAAGCCGGAGAGGTCGAGCAGCTGCTCCGGATTCGTCGTCGTCAGTGCGAGCGCAGCTGCGGCCGACGCGGCCTGGTTCTCCGTCACGCACGGATCGGCCAGCAGCGCGCGGGCCTCGTCCTGCAGCTCGGCGAGGCGCTCGGCGACGTCGGCGCGCTCGCTCAGCTCGAGCGTCAGGTCGCGCCCGGCCGAGCGCAGCGTCTCGTAGACCGAGGTCAGCATCCGCCGCAGCCCCGCGGCGCCGTAGGTGGCGAGCAGCCGCAGCCGCTCCGCGTCGCGCGTCGCGCAGAAGGCGGCGAGTGCCGACTCGAACGCTTCGCCCCGCAGCACCGCACCGTGCTCCTCGTCGAGCTCGCGGTAGCGCGGGTCGATGCCCACGGCGAACGGGTGCGCCCGGAGCAGGCGCGAGCAGAAGCCGTGGATCGTGGAGATCCAAGCTCCGTCGAGACGGCGCGCGAGGTCGTGCCGGCCGCGCGCGTTCAGCGCGGCGCGGATGCGCGCTCGCAGCTCGCCGGCCGCCTTCCGCGTGTACGTGATCACGAGCACCGACTCGACGTCGAGCCCCTCGTCGCACACTGCCCGGACGAAGCGCTCGACGAGGACGGTCGTCTTGCCCGTGCCTGCGCCGGCGGAGACGAAGACTTCGCCCTGCGCCCCGACGGCCGCGCGCTGCTGCTCGTTCATCAGGCGCGCTCCACGCGACACATCGTCCAGAGGTCGCACCACGCCGGACACTCGCCGCCCTTCGGGTCGTGGCGCACGTCGCCGGCGCGGATGCGCTGCGCGTACCCGCGCGCGCGCTCGCGCGCGGACTCGACGAGTGCCCAGAAGGCGTCGTCGTCGAGGTAGTCGTTCCGCGCGAAGCCGGGAAGGTCGTCCGCGGCGCCGGCGTGGAGGAGGCCCCGCGTGACGCGCGCGCCGCCGAGCGCACGGTAGACGCCGCCGAGCGGCTCGATCCCGACGAGGTCGCGCAGCACGAGCATGTACAGCGGGATCTGCAGCTTCAGCTCCTCGTCGATCTGCTTCGCGGAGTGCGCGGTGCGGCCGGACTTGTAGTCCTGCACGATTCCGCGCGCGCTGAACGGATCGACGTCGATGCGGTCGATCTTCCCGCTCAGGTACAGGCCGTCGCCGAGCGGGAGTCCGCGCTGCAGCTCCGGGGCCGCGCGGTCCGAGCCGAACCCGACCTCGAACCGCCGCGGCAGCAGTCCGAGCGGCGAGTCCGCCTCGTCGCGCACGAACCCCTCGAGGTCGCGCCAGAGGCTCTCCTCCAGCTCGGCCGCCTGCAGGTCGGTCAGCTCGAGCCGCACGCCGCCGCGCAGCGCATCGTCGAGGCAGCGGCGCAGGAACCCGACGGCGCGCTCGACGTTGTCCGGCGTGACGCGATCCTCCCCGAGCTCCTTGGGCAGCCCGGCGTAGAACTTGTGCAACGTGCTGTGCGCGACGGAGCCGCGCAGCAGCGCGTCCACCTCCGCGTCGATCGTCTTCGGGGAGACGACGCGCTCGAACAGCCAGGCGGACGAGCAGTCGGCGAACCGCTCGAGCTCGGTCGCCGCGAAGGTGGTGCGCGACCCGAGCCACCGCAGGAGCGCCGGGCTCGTGATGCGCGTCTGCCGATGGAACGCCGTGCGAGCACGCGCGAGCCGACGCTCCCACCCGTTCGACTCGGCAAGCGCGCGCGCCGCGTCTGCGTCGACGACCGCGAGCCGTGCGAGCGCGCGCAGCCGCTCGCGCTCCGACGGCGCCGACTCGAGCGCCCAGGTGAGCGCGGACAGCGGCCGGCGGAAGGTCGCGCGCGCGACGTCGTCGGAGTCGAACACCGCCCGCACCTCGTCCCAGAAGGGGCTCGGCTCGCGCGGTGCGCCGTCGTCGGTCGCCGCCTCGCGCACGAGGTACAGGCGCCTCGTCGCGCGCGTGCACGCCGTGTAGAAGAGGTACCGGTCGCGGCTCACCTGGTCGGGACGCTCGAGCCGCGCGCCGAGCGAACGGCGCGCCTCGTCGTCGAGGAACGGCGAGCTGCGCCCGCGGCGCGGCAGCGAGCCCTCCTCGAGTCCGAGGACGAACACGACGTCGAACCGACGCGTACGCGCGCGCATCAGGTCGAGCACCGCCACGCGCCCCGGCTCGTCCGCCGCGGCGCGCACCTCGACGCGCTCGAGCGCGGCCAGCACGTCCGCCTCGTCCACCGCCTCGCCGAGCGCGGCGAGCCCCTCGAGCTCGTCGAGCAGCCGCGCGACGGCGTCGAACGCGCGCAGGTCGAGCCGCGACGTTTCGCCCGCGGGCGGCGCGTCGAGCCCGTAGGCCGCGCGCAGCATGAAGCGCGCCAGCGTGCGGACGGCCGCGATCGGCGCCGGCGCGGACCGGAGCTCGGCGAGCGCGACGATCGGCGCCTCGCGCAGCTTCTCCGCCTCCTCCTCCACGCGCGCCGGCGTATGGATCGCCCGGCCGCGCAGCCGCCCCTCGACGTAGTCGACGGACGACCGCGCCAGCCCCGAGTACGGCGAGCGCAGGAATGCGAACAGCTCGCGCCGCCCGGCGCCCGCCCACGCGTAGCGCAGGAGCTGCAGGAGCGCGTGTCCGAACGCCGTCGCGGCGAGGCGCGGGCGCGAGTCGAGCACGTACGGGACGCCGAGCGGGCCGAGCACCGTCTCGAGCGGCGCGCGCCACTGCTCGAGCGCCGGCGCGACGAGTGCGATCTTCTCCGCAGGCGTGCCGCCGCGGATCAGTGCGAGCAGCTCGTCCGCCACGAGCTCGAGCGTCCCGCGCGCACCGGCGCCCTCGAGGAACCGCACGGCCGCGTCGAGCTCGGGCGGCGGCGGCGGCGACTCCTCGAACAGCGCGCGCTCGAGATGCGCGAGCGCCGCATGCTGGTAGCGCGAGGAGCGCGGCGCGAGCTCCTCGACACGCCCCGCGGCGAGCGCGGCCAGGTCGTCGGCGGTGCGCCGCAGCGACGAGAAGGCGACCCGTCCCGGCTCGTACGGCAGCGAGACGACGACCTCCGCGCGCCCGGCGAGCGCCTCGAGCAGCGACCACTGCGCGCCGGTGAGGTCTTCGAATCCGTACGCGAACACGGGCTCTCCGTGCCACGCGTCGAGGTCGGACTGCAGCCGCTCGGCGGCGCGCCGCCGCAGGAGGTCGCGGTCCCAGAGCCCGAGGCGGTCCAGCTCCGCCCGGTAGGCGGCGTAGAGGGACGCGAGATCCGCGTCGAGGTCGTCCGGCTCGACCAGCCCCGACTCGAGCTCGGCGAGCGTCTGCAGCAGCGCGTCGCCGAAGCCGCTCGTGCGCGCGGAGCGCGAGAGCCCGTTCAGACGCGCGTTCCGCAGCGCGCGCCGGGCCACGAGCGCACGCTGGGCGTCGGTCGCGACGGGCCGGCGCTCGGCGGCGAGGCGCTCGAAGAGGTCGTCGAAGGTGCCGATCGAGCCGCCGAGGAGGCAGCCGCAGCGGGCGAGCAGGTCGCGTTCGACGCGGTCGACGTCCGACCGCGTCGGCACGATCAGAACCGGCTCTTCGTCGAGCCGCGCCAGATAGCGCTCCAGCAGGAGCGCGACCTTGCCTGCATTCGCCGGCCCCGCGACGAGGGAGAGCCCCACCTTCCCATCGTAGAGCCGTCCCCGGACGACCCCCGGGGCGGCGGGCTTTTTTCGCGCTGTGTGCGGAACTACTCGGCCGACGCGGACTGGGCCTTCGGACGCCGCCCGCGACGAGCCGCGTTCCGGCCCGGCATCTTCCCCGCGCAGTCGTCGCAGAGATCGGCGACCTTCGAGCCGCGACGGGCGTCGGCGTACGTGACGCGGAGCGAGGCGCCGTGCGACTCGTCGACTTCGCGGCCGCAGTTGTCGCATACGAGAATCGTTTTCCGAGCCACGTTTTTCGCCTCCCGAGAGCGGATTTGCGGACGAAAATCGTAGCGGAATTCAGGCTGCCGCGCGCGACGAACGAATTCGCCAGGAGCGCAGGAGGCTCAGCGTCGCGAGCTCCTCCGCGTCGAGGCCGACGTCACGCGCCCCGACGACGCGCAGCCTTCGCGGCCGGAAGTCCTCGATCGTGCGGCCGTCGAGGTACTGCTCGACCACCGCCGGGCTGACGTAGCTCGTCCGCGCCACCGCGGGCGTGTTGCCGAGCCGCTCCGCGACGCGGCGCATCACCTCGGCGACGCGCCGTTTCGCCTGCGTCGGCGTCTCAGGCGGCTTCGTCTCGGCGAAGGCGATCGCCGCGGTCAGCGTCCCGCCCCACGTCCGGAAGTCCTTCGCCGTGAACTCCCCGCCGAGATGGGTGCGGATGTATTCGTTCAACCGCCGCCCGTCGAGGTTGCAGTACGTGCCGTCCGGCAGCTCGAACTTGAACAGCCGCGAGCCCGGCAGCGCGAGCAGCTCCTTGATCGCCGTCGCGAGCTCCTGGTCGACGATCGCGCTGCGCACCATGATCCGGTGCTTGCCGCGGTAGCGGAACGAGATCCGCGACCCGCGCACGCTGACGTGCTTCTTGCGCAGCGTCGTGATGCCGAACGTGCGCGACTGCTTCGCGTAGCGGTCGCTGCCGACGCGGAACCAGCCGAGGTTGATCAGCCGCACGGCGATCGCCGCGACGCGCTCGAACGGCAGTCCCTCGAGCTCCATGTGCGCCGCCATCGTCTCGCGCAACTGCGGCAGGCGTTCCGCGAAGCGGATCAGCTTGTCGTACTTCGCCTGCTCCTGCCGCGCGCGGAACTCCGGGTGATAGAGGTACTGCTTGCGGCCCGCCGCGTCGACGCCGGTCGCCTGCAGCTTCGAGCGCGCGCTCGGCGAGATCCAGACGTCCTGCCAGGCGGGCGGGATCGCGAGCGAACGGATCCGGTCGAGCTTCGCCTCGTCGGTGATCTCGCGCCCGGCCGCGTCGAAGTAGCGGAACCGCTTGCGCGACCCCTTGCGCGTCCATCCGATCCGCGGCGGCACGAGGAGCGAATGTCCGCACGCCGCGCCGTCTAATCCCGGCGACCGCCGGCTGCGCGCGGCCCCGCCCCTACAATCGGCCGCCGTGGAGCTGAAGGCGATCGTCGTCCTCGAGGGAGACCAGACGGGGCAGGAGCTGCTGGAGGAGGCGGTGCGCGTGCTCGCGCCGGACGTGATCGGCGTCGAGGTGGAGCTGCCGCGCTACGACCTCTCGCTCGCGTCACGGCGTGCAAGTGCGAACGGCGTCGTGCACGAGGCGGCGGCGGCGATCCGCGAGCACGGACTCGGGCTGAAGGCGGCCACGATCACGCCCGAGGGCCGCGGGGACGTCGGGTCGCCCAACCGGATCCTGCGCGAGGAGATCGGCGGCAAGGTGATCGTCCGCACCGGCCGCCGCCTTCCGGGCGTCACCCCGCTCGGCGGCGTCCACGCCCCGATCTCCGTCGTCCGCATGGCGGTCGGCGACGCGTACGGCGCCCGCGAGTGGCGGGAGGGCGACGCCGACGAGGAGGTCGCGTTCCGCACGGAGCGCATCGAGCGGCGCGTGTGCCGCGCCGTCGCCGAGTTCGCGTTCCGCGAGGCGGAGCGCGCCGGCGCGACGGTCTTCGGCGGTCCGAAGTACACCGTCTCGCCGACGTACGAGGGGATGCTGAAGGAGGAGATGGACGCCGCCGCCGAGCGGCATCCGCGGGTGCCGTACGAGCCGCAGCTGATCGACGCGACGTTCGCGCTGCTCGTCGCCGCGACGGGCGAACAGCTCGTCATACCGGCGCTCAACCGCGACGGCGACATCCTCTCCGACCTGGTGCTTCCGCTCTTCGGGTCGATCGCCGGCTCAGAGTCGATGCTCGTCGCGTTCGAGGGCGACGACCTCGAGCCGACCGCGCTGATGGCCGAGGCCGCCCACGGAACGGCGCCGGCGCTCGAGGGGAAGAACGTCGCGAACCCGCTCGCGATGATCCTCGCCGCCGCCGCGCTGCTCTCGCAGACGCCGGCCGGTCACGCCGCCGGACGCGCGATCCGGGAGGCGGCACTCGAGGCGATCGCGCAGGGGACGAAGACGGCCGACCTCGGGGGACACGCGTCGACGAGCGAGTTCACGGACGACGTGATCCGCCGCACGCGCACGAAGCTCGAGGTCTGGGCGACGCTCTAGCAGCGCGGGCGGAGCTCGAGGACGGCGAGCGCCGGCGCCGGGTCGAACCGAGCGCGCGCGTCAGCGGCGCCTCCCCATCCTGCGCGCCTGGTTCGCGGTTCTAGCGCCAGATCCCTTCGAGCGGCCGTACGCCGGCGCTGGCGCCCAGGTGTGCGAGCCCGAACGCGTCCTCGATCGTCCGCAGGAGCACGTAATGGTTCGCGGGCTGCGGGTCGACGACGTGGCGGCGGACCGCCGTTCCGGCGACGATCGCGGCGACGCGGCCGCCGCCGCCGGCGTCGCTGGAACCCTCGTCGAAGACGACGAAGACTGCGGTGCGCGGCAGGCGCAGCAGCGGCGGGACGAAGCCTGCGAGCCAGCGGTCGCCGGTCGCGACGCTGCAGTCGTGCATGTCGTCGCAGAGGTCGGGCACGACGAGCGCGAAGGCAGGCGGCCGCGACGTACGGAACGCGGTGAGCGGGTGCACGTGCGCGGCGCCACCGGCGAAGTAGAGGAACGGCACGTGCTTCTTCGCGAAGCGCGGCGAGGAGGGGTATCCCTCCGCGTACGCGCCCCACGCCGCGTGCGCGCGCGAGAGCAACGTGCCGATGGACGGCCCGCGGACGCTGCACGCCGTGCAGTCGCTCGTGATGCCGTGCGTGGAGCCCGAGACGAGCGCGAGGTAGTTGGGCAGGCTCGGATGCGCGACGGCGTCGTAACGGGTGACGTCGGCGTACGCGCGCGCCAGGCGCGTGAACGTCGGCGCATCCGGTGCGCCGAGGATCGCGTCGCGCTCGTGGTTCTCGAAGACGACGACCACGACGTGGGCGAGCCGCGGTACCGGCGGCGACCGTGGCGACGCTGCGGCCACCGCCGCGGTTGCCAGCGCGGCGGCGAGAGCGGCGGCGGCTCTCACCCGCTTCCTTCGAGCCGTCTGCGCACGACTCGATGGAGCAGGTAGACGAGCGCGGCCGCCACGATCACCCCGAGCGCGCCGTACGCGCTGTAGCGGCTGACCGCGTCGACGACGGCACGCCCCGCGTAGTACGCGAGCAGGCCGTAGCCGATCGACCAGACCACCGCTCCCGCGATGTCCCAGCCGAGGAACTCCCACCAGCTCATCTCGGTGATCCCGGCGATCAGCGCCGCGGTCCCGCGCAGCACGGCGACGAAGCGTGCGAGGAACACCGTTTTCGTGCCGTGGCGCGAGAAGAACCGCTCGGCGGGTGGAAGCGCCTTCTCGGCGTAGCGCCGTGTCAGGTTCCACCGGTTCAGCAGGCGCCGGCCGCCCGCGCGGCCGATCCAGTAGCCGCAGCCGAACCCGAGCGTTGCCGCCACGGCCGCGACGACGATCACCCACACGATCGAGAACCGCCCCTGCTGCGCGAGCACCGACGCCGCGATCAGCGCGAGCTCGCCGGGAACGAACGGCAGCCCGGCCGACTCGATCCCGACCGCGGCGAAGAGCAGGAAGAGCCCGTAGCTCTCGAGCAGGTGCGTCACGTCCGCGGAACTGTAGAGACGCCCGGCGCCGGGTCCGGTAGCGTCGCGCCTCGATGCGCCTGGGGATCCCGCGCGAAACCGCACCCGGAGAGCGGCGCGTCGCGCTCGTCCCCGAGACGGTGGCGCGGCTCGGAGACGGAATCGAGGTCGTCATCGAGGCCGGTGCGGGCGAGCCGGCCGGCTTCTCCGACGAGGACTACCGCACCGCGGGCGCCGCGGTCGGCGAGCCGTGGCCGGCCGACGTCCTCGCGAAGGTCGCGACGCCGACGGCGGACGAGGCGGCGAGGCTGCACGCGGGCCAGGTGCTGATTGCGTTCCTGCAGCCGCTCGGCGACCGCGAGGGGATCGCGCGGCTGCGGTCCGCGGGCGTGCACGCATTCGCGCTCGAGTCGATCCCGCGCATCACGCGCGCGCAGCCGATGGACGCGCTCTCCTCGCAGGCGACGGTCGCGGGATACAAGGCTGCGCTCGTCGCCGCCGACCGGCTGCCGCGGTTCCTGCCGATGCTGATGACCGCGGCCGGGACGATCCCGCCGGCGAAGGTGCTCGTGCTCGGCGCCGGCGTCGCCGGGCTGCAGGCGATCGCAACGGCGCGCCGGCTCGGCGCCGTCGTGTCGGGGTTCGACGTCCGCCCGGCCGTGCGCGAGCAGGTCGAGTCGCTCGGCGCCACCTTCCTCGACCTGGGGGTGCAGGGAGAGGAGACGGCCGGCGGCTACGCGCGCGAGCTGACACCGGAGCAGCAGGCGGAGCAGCAGACGGAGCTGCAGGCGCGGATCCCACAGTTCGACGCGGTGATCACGACCGCCGCGGTCCCCGGCCGTCCTGCGCCCAAGCTCGTGACGGCGGACGCCGTGCGCGGGATGCGTGCCGGCTCGGTGATCGTCGATCTCGCCGCCGAGACCGGAGGGAACTGCGAGTTGACGCGGCCGGGCGAGGAGGTCGCCGTCGAGGGCGTGACGATCGTCGGTACGACGAACGTCCCGTCGACGATGCCGACGCACGCGTCGCAGCTCCTGTCGCGGAACGTAGCCGCGCTGCTCGGGCTGCTCGTGAAGGACGGCGCGGTCGCGCTCGACTGGGACGACGAGATCGTCGCCGGCACGTGCGTCACGCGGACGGAGGAGGACGGATGAGTCACGGAACGCTGCTGGTCTTCGAGCTCACGATCCTCGTGCTTGCGATCTTCCTCGGGTTCGAGGTGATCTCGAAGGTGCCGACGCTGCTGCACACGCCGCTCATGTCGGGCACGAACGCGATTCACGGCATCGTGCTCGTCGGCGCGATGATCGTGCTCGCGCAGCCGCACAAGAGCGCGTTCACGTGGATCGTCGGCTTCGCCGGCGTCGTGCTCGCGTCGGCGAACGTCGTCGGCGGGTTCGTCGTCACCGACCGGATGCTCGAGATGTTCAAGAAGCGCGAGCCTCCGCAGACGCGCCGCGGCGGCGGGGGCGGCGCGGGCGCGTGAGCACGAACGTCGGCAACCTTCTCTACCTGCTCACGATCGTGACGTTCGTGCTCGCGCTGCGCTTCCTCTCGAATCCGGCGCACGCGCGGCGCGGCAACCAGATCGGTGCGGCGGGGATGCTGCTCGCGCTCGTCGTCACGTGGATCAAGATCGGCGCGACGAGCTGGTGGGCGATCGCCGCGGCGATGGCGCTGGGAGGCGGCTTCGGCGCGGTCGCCGCGCGCAAGGTGCGGATGACGGCGATGCCGCAGATGGTCGCGCTGTTCAACGGCGTCGGCGGCGGGGCGGCGGCGCTCATCTCCCTCGCCGAGCTGCACCGCATCCTGCCGGCACCGGGTGCGCCGAAGGTCGACATCTCGATCGCGATCGTGCTGTCGGCGCTGATCGGCTCGATCTCCTTCGCCGGCTCGATGATCGCGTTCGCGAAGCTGCAGGAGCTGATCGGCGGGCGCCCGATCACCTACGGCGGCCAGCAGGTCGGCAACGCGCTCGTCTTCGCGGCGGCCGCGGCGGCAGGAGTCGTGCTGGTCGCCGGTGTGCAGGACGAGTGGCTGCTCTGGGTGCTCGTCGGTGCGGCAGCGCTCTTCGGCGTGCTCTTCGTTCTGCCGATCGGCGGCGCCGACATGCCCGTCGTGATCTCGCTGCTCAACGCGTTCACGGGGCTCGCGGTCGCGGCCGGCGGCTTCGAGCTCGAGAACAACGTGCTGATCGTCGCCGGGATGCTCGTCGGCGCGTCGGGGACGCTGCTGACGCTGATGATGGGCCGCGCGATGAACAGGTCGGTGGCGAACGTCCTCTTCGGCGCGTTCGGGCAGGTCGCCGCCGGCGGCGCGGGCGCGGGTGCGGCCGCGGGCGCAGACGGCACGGTCCGGTCGACGACTGCCGACGACGTGGCGGTGATGCTCGCGTACGCGAACAAAGTCGTCGTCGTCCCCGGCTACGGCATGGCCGTCGCGCAGGCGCAGCACGACGTGCGGGCGCTCGCCGACGTCCTGGAGGAGCGCGGGGTCGAGGTGACGTATGCGATCCATCCCGTCGCCGGTCGGATGCCGGGCCACATGAACGTGCTGCTAGCGGAGGCGAACGTGCCGTACCCCGCGCTCAAGGAGATGGACGACGCGAACGCCGAGTTCCCGCGCACCGACGTCGCGCTCGTGATCGGCGCGAACGACGTGGTCAATCCCGACGCGCGCAGCAACCAGGGCAGCCCGATCTACGGGATGCCCATCCTCAACGTCGACCAGTCGAAGGCCGTCGTCGTGCTCAAGCGCTCGATGAACCCCGGCTTCGCCGGGATCGACAACCCGCTCTTCGTCGAGCCGAACACGATGATGCTCTTCGGCGACGCGAAGGAGTCAGTCGCGCGGCTGACGGCGGCAGTCAAGACGCTGTGAGCGGCCGGGGCGCCGACGGCGCGCGCGGCGTTCCCGTCTTCTCCGCTCGCAGCGTCGAGCAGGCGGTGTCGCCGACGCGTGCCGTCGAGGCCGTGCGCGACGCGTTCGTCGCATACGCGCGCGGGGAGTGGACGATGCCGCCGAAGACGTACGTCACCAACTATCCCGCCGGCGACTTCCGTGCCATGCCGGCGCTCGGCGGTGGGTACGCGCTCCTCAAGTGGATCACCTCCTTTCCGCGGAATCCGCTCCAGGGACTGCCCACGGTGAGCGGCGTCGTGCTCCTGTCGGACGCGGCCGACGGGCAACTTCGCGCGGTGCTCGACGCGGGCGCGGTGACCGCGCTGCGAACCGGTGCCGCCGCGGTGCTCGCGGCCGAGACGCTCGCGCGCGCCGGGGCCCCGTCGGTCGCCGTCGTCGGCGCTGGGGTGAACGGCCGCGCTGCAGCACGGACGTTTCTCGCTCGCGGCCGCGCCGTCCGCGTCTGGGACGTGAACGCGCAGCGGACGGCGGCGGCCGCACGCGAGCTCGACTGCGAGATCGCCGCGTCGCTGGACGACGCGCTCGCCGCCGACGTCGTGGTGACGGTGACGCCCGGGCACGAGGTGGTCGTCCGTGCTGGGTCGGTGCGCGCCGGGCAGCACTTCTCGCTGATGGGCGCCGACGGACCGGGCAAGGCTGAAGTGGAGGCGGCGGCGCTCGTACGGGCGCGTCTCTTCTGCGACGACTGGGAGCAGGCCTCGCACGGCGGCGAGCTCGCGCACGCGGTCGAGTCGGGCGCGGTGACGCGCGCGAACGTCACCAACCTCGGCCGAGTGCTGACGGGGGAGGCGGCCGGGCGGACGTCCGACGACGAGGTCACGATGTTCGACTCGACGGGCCTCGCGATCCAGGACCTGGCCGTCGCGATCGCGGCGTTCGAGCAGGTGGACGAGCTGCCGCTGGCGCGGCTCGAGCTGTGACCCGCCGCGTGCTCTGGGCCCGGATCCGCGACGGCGGCGACTCGCCCACGCGCGTCGCGCGTGCGGGACGTTCGAGCGGCCGCTAACGAACCGCGGCGAATCGCGAGGGGGCGAAGAGCTCGAGCTCAGGGGGCTGCTCGCCGAGGATCGCGCGGGCGACGAGGTCGCCGCAAGCGAGTCCGAGCACGTTCCCGTGACCGGAGTACCCGGCGGCGATCCAGACGTCGTCGCGTCCCGGGGCGCGTCCCACGAGCGGCTGCAGGTCCGGTGTGGTGCCCCAGATGCCCGCCCAACGGTGTGTGATCGCAGGCCGGTACCCGACGAGCCGTTCTACGAGCTCCTCGTTGCGCCGCTGGACGAGGTCGGTCACCTCCTCGTCGGGGGTCGCCTCCGCGGCCAGGGCCGCGTCGCGGTTGCCGCCGAGCACCAGCCGGCCGTCCGGCAGCTGCTGCCAGTAGTCGTACCCGCCCCGCGCGTAGTGCGGGCGGTCGAACAGCCGCTCCCGCAGCGGCTCGGTCGCGAGGACCTGCCCTCGCGTCGGCTGCACGACGTGCGCCAGCTCCGGAAGAAGTGACGCGGTGTAGCCGTCGGCAGCGACGACGACAACGTCCGCGTCGACACCGTCCACGGAGACCGTGTCGTGCTCGCGGACATCCGCACCGGCGCGCGCCGCGTGGCCGGCGAGGCGCCTCACCCAGCGCGCCGGCCGGATCGCGCCGTCGGGCGGGTGCAGGATGGCTCCCCGATAGAGCACCGCGAGTCGCGGCGGGAGCTCGTCGATCCACTCGACGGCGAACCCGTCCTCGCGCAGCGCGTCGTGTTCGCGGCGGAGCGCGTCGCGTTCCGCGTCGTCGGCCGCGAGCCTCAGGCTGCCCACCCGGCGGAATGCGTCGCCGGCAAGCTGCTCGAGCCGGCCGAGCGTCCGCTCGGTCAGCTTCATCAGCAGGCGTGCGGCTGGTCGGCCGAGGGTCGCTCGGGCGACGTCATACGGAGGCGTCGCGCCACGCAGCGCGAAGCCGCCGTTGCGACCGCTCGCACCCCCTGCGATCTCGCGCGCCTCGTGCAGCCGGACGCGGATTCCGCGCTCGGCGAGGGTGAGCGCGCACGAGCAGCCTGTCACGCCGCCGCCGACGACCGCGACGTCGGCCCGGCCGTCGAACGACGTCGGTTCCCATGACTCGTGCTCGTCATCGAACCAGAACGCCCTCGTCGCCATGCCGCGATCCTACGGACTGTGCTGGGCGCTGCTTGCGTCAGCATCTTCGATTGTCGTTCACGTGCCCGAGAGCGCCGCGGAACACATCACCTCCCTGTAGATCCCCTCGGTTTGGGTGACCGTGCCGAGCACCTCGAGCTCGGCGAGCGCCGCGCCGGCAGCGGCGATGTCCACGGCTGCGCGCGACGCGGCCTCCTCGGCGGTGCAGGCTCCAACGGCGACGGCGGCCAGGACCCGTTCCAGGCGCCCCTCGAGCGCCGGCCGGGTCGGCCCGGCTACCGGTTCCACGCCGAGCACCTCGAGCACGTCTTCCGCGCCGCGCACCAGCGTCGCACCCGCCCGCAGCAGGTTGTGTGCTCCACGCGAAAGGTGTGAGTGCACCTCTCCCGGAACCGCGAGCACCTCGCGCCCCTCCTCGAGTGCGAGGTCGGCCGTGATCAGAGCGCCGCTTCGCTCGCGCGCCTCGACCACGACGACGGCGTCGGCCAGACCGGCGACGATCCGATTTCGTGCCGGGAACCGCCACGGTGCAGGTTCGACGCCGGGGGCGTACTCGGACACGATCCAGCCGCGCTCGCTGATCGCTGCGGCGAGCGTCGCGTGCGCACGCGGGTAGTCGCGGTCGATTCCGCACCCCAGGACCGCCAACGTTCCTCCCGCCTCGAGCGCCCCGCGGTGGGCGGCGCCGTCGATGCCACGCGCAAGACCCGACACGACGAGCGCACCAGCTCGCGTGAGGTCGCGGGCGAGCGTGCGGGCGACGTCGGCACCGTAGGGAGTACATGCACGTGCTCCGACGATCGCGACAACGGCCGGCGGTGCGGGTTCGAGCGGTTGCCGCGAACGGACGAACAGGCCGAGCGGCGGGTCGTGGATCGCGTCGAGCCGCGGAGGGTAACGGCGGTCGCCGCGCGGCACCCATGCCAGCCCGTTCGCGGCGAGGCGCCGGAGGTAGGCCTCGGCGTCGAACGTCCGCCGGAACTCGGCGAATCGCCGCGACCGCGGCACGTCGACGACGTGCGCCGCCGATTCCGCGGCGAACACGGCTGCCGCGAGCTCATTCATGGCGCGATCTCCCGCGGCGCCCGATACGCGAGCGCCTCGGCGACGTGGTCGCTCCCGATCGCCTCGGCTCCGGCGAGAGCGGCAATCGCGGCGGCGACGCGAGCAACGCGCGCGCGTCCGCGACCGGACAGCGGTAGCCGCTCGCATGCGTGTGTCAGCAATCCGGCCGCCGCGTCGTTCAACGGCGGCGGCGCAGCGGCGAGACGCCGCCGGGCCGCCGCGACGCGCGCGGAAACGTCTGCCGAAGACTCGCCTGCCGGACCTGCGAGCTCGGCTCCGCGTGGCCGCGGAACGGTGAGCACGAGGTCGAAGCGGTCGAGCAGCGCACGAGACAACCGCTCGCGGTAGTGCTCTACGCGCTGCGGCGTGCATTGACACTGCGCCGCAGCGTCACCGCGCCCGCCGCACGGACACAGGTTCATCGTCGCGACGAGCTGGAACCGCGCCGGAAAGATCGCGCGGCCCTCCACCCGCACGATGCTCACCACTCCGTCTTCGAGCGGCTGTCGAAGCGCTTCGAGGACGGCGCGCGGGAACTCCGGCAGCTCGTCGAGGTAGAGGACACCGCGGTGTGCGAGGGTGACCTCGCCCGGCCGGAGGCCGCGCCCGCCGCCACCGATGACAGCGGCCGCCGAGGCGGTGTGGTGCGGCGCCCGGAACGGCGGGACGCGAATGAGTCCACAGCCGGGACGGAGCGCGCCTGCGACCGAGTGGATGCGCGTGACCTCGAGGGCTGCCTCGTCGTCGAGCGGCGGCAGGATCCCGGGAAGCCGCCGCGCGAGCATCGTCTTGCCCGTTCCAGGCGGACCGGCCAGGAGCATGTTGTGCCCGCCAGCGGCCGCGATCTCGAGCGCGCGGCGGCCACGCTCTTGCCCGCGCACATCGACGAGATCCGGCACGTCGGGGGTCGAGGCCGTCTGTGCGGGCGCAGGAACGGGCGGCGGCTCGTAGCCGTCGCGCAGGTACGCGACGGCCTCCGCGAGGTGCCGCACCGGGATCGGCTCCACCCCGGCGAGCGCGACCTCCGGCGCCGAGTCCGCGGCACACACGACCTTCTCGACTCGGGCGCGGCGGGCCCCCTCTGCGGCGACGAGCGCCCCGGGCACCGGCCGGACGCGCCCGTCCAGCGCGAGCTCGCCAAACGCGGCCACCCCGTCGAGTGCCCGCGCCGGCAATTGTTCGGACGCGGCGAGCACGGCGAGGGCGATGGGCAGGTCGAACGCCGAGCCCTCCTTGCGCAGACCCGCGGGTGCGAGATTGACGGTGATTCGCTTGACGGGAAACTCGAGCTCAGCCGAGGTGATCCCGCTGCGTACGCGTTCCTTCGCCTCCTGGCACGCCCGATCGGCGAGGCCGACGATGGCGAACGCGGGCGAGCCCCGTTGCAGATGCGCCTCGACCTCGACGCGGCGGGGGTCGAGGCCGACGAGCGAATGCGTGACCGTGCGTGCGAGCACGTTGCCACGCTAGAGAGGAAGTTGTGTCGTGTCTGTTTCGGGTCCGTGCCGACTTAGAAACGTTTTGCGACGAGCACGTCCTCGAAATACTCGCCTGCACGACGGCCGGTCCGCCGGTTGACGTGCCGGCGGTAACGCCGCTCGAGCCGGAGTCCTGCACGTTGCAGGATCTCGGGGTACAGGTCGCGCCGGTCGTTGACAACGATAACGACGCTCCCCTGCGGCCGGAGTGCGGCTGCGCAGCGCGCGAGCGCGGCCGAGATCGCGTCGGCGTACGCGGCAAGCGCCGCCCGCGAGGTTCCGCGTGCGGCAGCGCCTATCTCGTGGCCGCGCAAGTCGTCGAGCCCGAGCAGCTCGTAGGCGTAGCGGTGCTGCTCGTGGTAGTCGATCAGACCGGGGTACGGCGGCGACGTGACGAGTGCGTCGAACGAGCCCGGAAGCTCGAGTTCGCGCACGTCGCCGTGCAGCACGGTGACGTCGCTACGGGTGCGCAGCCGCCCGAACGCCCGCAGCCGCTCGAGTGTGTCGACCGTGTAGCGCCGAATGAAGTGGCCTGCGCGGTCGACGGGTCGACACTGACGGCGATGCTTGTGACACCAGTACGGCTCCGACCGCGGCGCGGAGGGGAAATCGAGATCGAAGTGCGTCGTGAGCCGCGCGGAGCGCGCGGCGCGCGCGAGGATGACGCGCAGGACGTCGGCATGCTCGTATTCGCCGGCCAGGGACCGGAAGCGGAGCAGGTCGGCGCGCGCCTGCGGCGCGAACCACTTGCGCACATAGGCCGTTCCCGTTCCGGCCGTGCCCTCACCGCGTTCGAACCGTGCGAGCGCGTCGCGCAGGTCGTGCTCGAGCACGAACGGCGCATACGCCGCCGTCTTGACGCGCATGAGCAGACAGTTGAACGCGGCGACGTCGACCCCCGCGGAGTCGAAGCCGCCCTCGAGCGCCTGGACGAGCGTGGTCCCGGAGCCGGCGAACGGGTCGAGAACGCGACCTTCGGGCGGAACGTGGCGGCGAAAGAGCTCCTCGACCAGCTGTGGGATGAACTTTCCGAGGTACGGATGGAGCCGATGCACGTGCTTCGTGCGCTCCCGCTCCGGGAGCTCGCGCTCGGACCACGACAGCTCGACGTCCAGCTCGGCATACAGTTGGTCCTGCGTCGCGGCCATTCCGCGCAGTTCGACCGGGGAGGCGGCGTACCTGCCGAGCGTAGCCCTGCGCCGGCCTGCCAAGCCGCGCCGCCACGGTCCGCGCCCCACCCAACCCGGGGGACTCCGCCCACAACCCGCGCTGTCAACCTAGCCCCTGATCTGTCATACGCGGTGCGCGCGATCGTGACAATTCGGGAAAAACTTCGTGCCGGCGTGCCGGCGTGCCGCCGAGCCGGCGTGCCGAGGCGGACACGGGCCGCCCTGCGACGCTCGCGGCTGCGGCTACACCCGCCGCGGCACCGCCGCCAGGCGACTCAGAACGCGTTCGGAACGTGCTCGACGCGGCCGGACCGCTCGGCGATCACGTCGTAGCGGACGTCGAGGCCGCGCAGCTCGGGATGCACGGCGAGCCACGCCTCCGCGGCACGTCTCACGCGGCGGATCTTCACCGGGCCGACCATTTCGAGCGGGTCGCCGTACTCGTCGCCCGATTTCGACTTGACCTCGCAGAAGACGACGACGCGGCCGCGCCGCGCGACGACGTCGAGCTCTGCGCCGGCGAGCCAGACGTTCGTCGCGAGCACGCGGTAGCCGCGCAGGCGGTACCACCAGGCAGCGCGGCGCTCGGCAGCGTTACGCGGTTGCGGCCGCGACCTCTGCGTCTGCGCCATCGAGCGCGACCAGCTCGTGGTCGGCGAGGTAGGCGCGCGCGCGCCACGAACGGCGATGGATCTCGCACGGCCCGCGCTGCCGGACGACCCTCGTATGCGACGGCGTGATGTAGCCGACGTGCGACGCGAACCCGTAGGCGGGATAGACCGCGTCGGCAGCGTGCATGTAGCGGTCGCGGGTCACCTTCGCGACGATCGAGGCGGCTGCGATCGCAGCGCTCTTCGTGTCGCCGTCGACGATCGCACGGTGCGGCGGCGCCGTCGGGCCGAGCCTGAAGCCGTCGACGAGCGACGCGTCCGCAGGCTGGCAGGCGCGGAGAGCGTCGCGCAGCCCGCGCAGGTTGCAGCGGTGCAATCCGTCGCGGTCGATCACGCTCGGCGGGAACACGCGCACGACGATGCGCTCCGCGCACGCGACGATCGCGCGGTACAGCTCCTCGCGCGTGGCGGCGTCGACCTGCTTCGAGTCGTTCAGGAGCGCGAGCGGCCGCACCTTGTGCTCGCGCAGGCAGTCGTAGTCGAGCAGGACGCCGGCGACGACGAGCGGCCCGGCAAGCGGCCCCCGGCCCGCCTCGTCCGCGCCGGCGACGAAGCGCGCGCCGAGGCTGCGGTCGAACTGCAGAAGCCTGCGCCCCGTCCGTCTCTGCTTCGCCGCCACGCGGCCGAGAATAGCCTCGCTCCAGGTCGGCAGCGGCGCGCGTTTCGCGCTCGTTGCGCATTCGTCACGCCGGCTGCACGCAGGCCGCGTCCTTTCGGGCCAGTCGGGCCGTCCAGCCGCGCGCGAGCCGGCGGACGCGCACCTCGTCGCACGACGCGCCGTGGTGGACGAGGCAGAAGAAGTCCGGCGTCCGACGGCGCGGCGGGAGCCCGCCGACGTCCGTGGAGCACGTGACGCGGTCGCCGCCGCCGTGAGTGCGTGCCCAGGCGCGTGCGACTGACTCCGCGTGCGCGTGAAGCGCGGTTCCGCAGCCGGCGGCGACGACCGCCGCCGCGCAGAGCGGCGCGAGCCGTTTCAGCTCTGCCGCAGCTCGCGGACGCGGGCCTTCTTGCCGACCTTGCCGCGCAGGTAGTACAGCTTCGCTCGGTGGACGTCGCCGATCGCGGTTACCTCGATCTTGTCGATCTTCGGCGAATGGAGCGGGAACGTCCGCTCGACGCCGACGCCGAACGAGTTCTTCCGGACCGTGAACGTCTCGCGCGCGCCGGCGCCCTGCCGCTTGATCACGATGCCCTCGAACACCTGGATGCGCGAGCGGGTCCCCTCGATGACGCGGAAGTGCACGCGCACGGTGTCGCCCGCCTTGAACTGCGGCACCTCGCGCAGCTGGCGGCGCTCGATGTCCCGGATGATCGTGCTCATGGCAAGGAGAGCCCGGAGGCCGCGGGCATCGTAGCAGCCCGCGTCAGCGGATCGTGATCCGGCTCGGCGGCCAGTACGTCGCGAAGACCTCGCCGATCAGATCGTTCTTCGGGACCGTCCCCCACGCGCGCGAGTCGCACGACGAGGCACGGTTGTCGCCCATCATGAAGTAGTTGTCCTTCGGGATCTTGATCGCCCCGATCGTGCGGGTGTCGCGGCGGTCCGGCTGGACGTACGGCTCGTTCAGCTTCTTGCCGTCGATGTAGACGTAGCCGTCCTTCTCCGACCAGACGTCGCCCGGCAGGCCGATGATGCGCTTCACGAACGTTCCCCCGGCCCCGCAGCGAACGGCGGCGAGCGGCGGCGTCTTGAAGACGACGATGTCGCCGCGCTTCGGCGACCAGAGGTCGTAGCAGAAGCGGCACGCCAGCACCCGGTCCGAGAACCGCGCCTCGCACCCTGCACCGGGCTTCGCGCAGTGCAGGGTCGGCTCCATCGAGCTCGACGGGATCCGGTACGGGTTGACGACCCATTCCTTGATCGCGAGGACGATCGCGATCGCCCCGACGATCGTGACCAGCCAGTCGATCGTGACGCGCCAGCCGTGCGGCAGCCCCTCCGTCAGACGGTCGATCGGGTTTCTCAGCGCACGTGCTCCTTCCGCCAGCTTTCGATCCGAGCGTGGTCACCTGACAGCAAGACGTCGGGGACCTGCCAGCCCCGGAACTCCGCGGGTCGGGTGTAGTGAGGGTACTCGAGCCCGCCGCCGAGCTCGGAGGAGAACGATTCCAGCTCGCCCGAACCGTCGCTGAGCGCGCCTGGCAGGCGCCTTGCGACCGCGTCGACGATCACCATCGCGGGCAGGTCGCCGTTCGACAACACGTACGGGCCGATCGAGATCGCGTCCGTCGCGAGGTGCTGCAGCACCCGGTCGTCGAAGCCCTCGAAGCGCGCGGAGAGCAGCGCGAGCGCCGGCAGCGCGGCGAGCTCCTCGACGACGACCTGCGTCAGCGGACGCCCTTTCGGAGTGAGCGCGACCACCGGCCGCGCCGGGTCGCCGCCGTAGGCCGCGTCGAGCGCCGCGGCGACGACGTCGACGCGCAGCACCATGCCGGCACCGCCGCCGTAGGGCTCGTCGTCGACCTGTCCGTTTCGCAGCGGCGTCGTGTCGCGGTACGAGAACAGCCGCAGGTCGAGTGCCGAGCCGAGCACGGCCGCGACCGGGCGCTGCTCCGTCAGCCACGCGAATGCGTGCGGCACGAGCGTGAAGACGTCGACCTGCATCTAGTCGACGAAGCCGGCTGCGACGACGATGCGGCGCGCGTCCAGGTCGACCGACCTGATGCAGTCCTCCACCATCGGCAGCAGCACGTCGTCGCCGACCTGGAGGACGTCGTTCGCGACGCCCGCGAGCACGTCGGAGACGGTTCCGACCGCGCGCCCGCCCTCCTCCACCACCTCGAGCCCGACGAGCTGGAACGCGTAGTACTCGTCCGGCTCCGTCGGGGGCAGCGCGTCGCGGTCGACCTCGAGCCGCATGCCGCGCTCGGCCGGCGGCTCGACCTTGATCACCGGGCGGCCTTGCGCGCGGCGCGCGGCGACCACCTCGACCTGCCGCCCGCCGGCGAGGAAACGCGCGCCCACCGACCACCAGCGCCCGTCGTCCGACGGCTGCTCGACGTAGAAGAACCCTTCGAGGCCGTGCGGCTTCCCGACGCGTCCGATCGACACGCGGTCGCTCACCGCCGACTCTCGAAGTACCGTGCCGCCTCGTCGCGGTCGACGGCGGTGCGCACGTTCTCGGCGACGAACTCCTCGGCGCCGGGCCAGCCGCTCGCGAGGATGCCGCTCGCGAGGGCGTCGACGTCGACCTCGGTGCTGCGGAAGCGCGGCTCGCCGTCGACGACCTCGAGCCAGTAGGCCGCGACGTGCGACTCGTACGGCATCCCGACGGAGCCAGCGTTCACGACACGGACGTCGCCGACGCGCCGGTCGAACTGGTGGTGTGTGTGCCCGATCACAACGGTGCCGCTCACGCCTGCGAAGTTCGCCCGCACCGCGTCGTCGGGCGTGAAGATCGTCGTGATCGGCAGGTCGTCGGTCGGCGTGGCGTGGCAGTAGAGAACCCCGCCGAGCTCGGCCGTCAGCGGCAGCGACTTGCACCACTCGACGTCGTCGGACGACAGCCGCTCGAGCAGCCAGTCCTGCGGGTCGCGCTCTGCGTTGCCGCGGATGCAGACGGCGTTGTCGAGCGAGCGAACGAGCTCGAGCGTCGCGCGCGGCGCCGGGCCGGCGACGATGTCGCCGCCGAAGACGACGGCGTCGGCGTCGAGGTCGCGCAGGACCGCCTCGAGGGCCCACACCATCCCGTGCACGTCGTAGAGCGCGGCGACGCGCATCCCTAATGGCCTCCGCTCCCGGCACCGGCCGAGCCGGCGCCTTCGGTCTTGGGGGGCTCCGTCAAGCCTACGCCGCCGGGTCGGCGATCTCGACGAGCACGCGGCGACCCTCGCGCACGGCGCTCGCGCGGACGAGCGTCCGCAGGGCGCGCGCGACGCGTCCCTGCTTGCCGATCACCTTGCCGACGTCCTCCTGGGCGACGTGCAGCACGAGAACGAGCGATCCGTCGCGCTCCTCCGTCTCGACGCGCACCGCTTCCGGATCGTCGACGAGCTCGCGCGCGAGGTACGCGAGCAGCTCGGCCATTACCTTTCGATGCCCTGGATCTTCAGCAGCTTCACAACGGCATCGGTCGGCTGCGCGCCCTTGCTCAGCCAGTCCTTGACCTTCGCCTCGTCGAGCTGAACCGTCGACGGCTCCGTTTGCGGGTTGTACCGGCCGACGATGTCGAGGAACTTGCCGTCGCGCGGCGAGCGCGAGTCCGCCGCGACGACGCGGTAGATCGGATTCTTCTTCGAGCCCACCCGCGTGAGCCTCAGCTTCACTGCCATGCGTCTCCTTCCATCAGCGCCGGGCCTTCTTCTTCTTCTTGCGCTTCGACGACGGCTTGCGTGTCGCGGACACGCCCATCGGCGCGGGCGCCTGCGGGGTCGGGAGGGCCGGCATCTTGCCCCGCCCCATCTGCTTCATCATCCTCTCCATCTGCTTGCGCGCCTCGAGCAGCTGGTTCACCTGCTCGACCGTCGCGCCGGAGCCGCGCGCGATGCGCTGGCGCCGCCTGCCGTCGATGATCAAGGGCCGCGCGCGTTCCTGCGGCGTCATCGAGAGGACGATCGCCTCGACGCGGCCGAGCTGCTTCTCGTCGACGTCCACTTCGCCGAGCTGCGGGGCGAGACCCGGGATCATCTTGATGATCCCCTGCAGCGGGCCCATCCGCCGCAGCATCTTGTACGCCTTCAGGAAGTCGTCGAAGGTGAACTGCCCGGCGCGCAGGCGCTTCTCCATCTCCGCCTGCTCGTCCTCGGCGACGGCCGCCTCGGCGCGCTCGATGAGCGTCAGCACGTCGCCCATGCCGAGAATCCGCGACGCCATCCGGTCGGGATGGAAGACCTCGAGCGCGTCGAGCTTCTCGCCGGTCGAGGCGAACTTGATCGGCTTGCCCGTCAGCGCCTTGACGCTCAGCGCCGCCCCGCCGCGCGCGTCGCCGTCGAGCTTCGTCAGGACGACGCCGTCGAACGCGATGCGGTCGTGGAAGGCCTGCGCGACGTTCACCGCCTCCTGTCCGGTCATCGCGTCGAGCACGAGCAGCACGTTGAGCGGCTTCGCCTCGTCGCGCACGCGCGCGAGCTCGTCCATCAGCGCCTCGTCCACCTGCAGCCGGCCGGCCGTGTCGACGACGACGGTGTCGACGCCCTCGGCGCGCGCCCGCTCGATGCCGCTGCGCGTCGCCTCGACCGCGTCCGTCGTCTCGGTGCGGTAGACGGGGACCTGGATCTGCCGCCCGAGCTGCTCGAGCTGGTCGATCGCGGCCGGCCGCTGCAGGTCGGCGGCGACGAGCCCCGGCCTGCGGCCCTGCTTGCGCAGATGCAGGGCGAGCTTCGCCGCCGTCGTCGTCTTGCCCGAGCCCTGCAGCCCGGCGAGCAGAATCACCGTGAACTTCCCGAACGCGAGCCCGGACTCGCCCTCCCCCATCAGGCGCGTCAGCTCGTCGTGCACCACCTTGACGACCTGCTGGCCGGGCGTGAGGCTCTTCAGCACGTCTTCGCCGAGCGCCTTCTCGCGCACCGCCGCGACGAAGTCGCGGACGACGGTGAAGTTGACGTCGGCCTCGAGCAGCGCGAGCCGGATCTCGCGCATCGCGCGCGAGATCGCCTCCTCGTCGAGCCTTCCCTTCTTGCGCAGGTCGCCGAGCGCGCCCTGGAGCTTCTCGGACAGCGTGTCGAACACGACCGGGCATCGTAGCCCGCGAACTAGGATCGTCCGGATGTCGTACACCGCCGCGGCCGAGCGCTACGAGCGCATGCAGTACCGCCGCTGCGGGCGGAGCGGCCTGCGGCTGCCGGCGATCTCGCTCGGCCTCTGGCACAACTTCGGCGGCGACCGGCCGTACGAGACCGCGCGCGCGATCCTCCGGCGCGCGTTCGACCGCGGGGTCACGCACTTCGACCTGGCGAACAACTACGGGCCCCCGTACGGGTCCGCCGAGGAGACGTTCGGCAAGGCGCTGCGCGACGACCTCCGCCCGTACCGCGACGAGCTCGTCGTCTCGACGAAGGCCGGCTACGACATGTGGCCGGGGCCGTACGGCGAGTGGGGGTCGCGGAAGTACCTCCTCGCGTCGCTCGACCAGTCGCTGCGCCGGATGGGCCTCGACTACGTCGACATCTTCTACTCACATCGCTTCGATCCGGACACGCCGCTCGAGGAGACGATGGGCGCGCTCGACGCCGCCGTGCGGCAGGGCAAGGCGCTGTACGTCGGGATCTCGTCGTACTCGCCGGAGAAGACGGTCGAGGCGTTCGAGATCCTGAACGCGCTCGGTACGCCGCTGCTGATCCACCAGCCGTCCTACTCGCTCCTCAACCGCTGGATCGAGGACGCGCTGCTCGACGCGGTCGGCGAGCTGGGCGTCGGCTGCATCGGCTTCTCGCCGCTCGCACAGGGGATGCTGACGGACAAGTACCTCGACGGGGTCCCGCCGGGCTCCCGCGCGTCACGTGACACGTCGCTCTCGCGGAACCTGCTGACGGACGAGAACCTCGCGCGGGTGCGGGCGTTGAACGACGTCGCGCGCGGACGCGGCCAGTCGCTCGCGCAGATGGCGCTCGCGTGGACCCTGCGCGACGAACGGGTGACGTCGACGCTCGTCGGTGCCTCGAGCGTCGAGCAGCTCGACGACTCGCTCGGCGCGCTCGAGAGGCTCGACTTCTCGGACGACGAGCTACGCGAGATCGACCGCTACGCGACCGACGGCGACGTCAACCTCTGGGCCCGCTCGAGCAGCTCCTAGCACGCCGTGCTCCAGGCAGCGTTGAACGGCGGCCGGTCGCGCGGCGAGCACGCGCGGGTACCGCTGTCGGCGGAGGAGCTGGCGCGGGACGCGCGCGCATGCGTCGACGCAGGCGCGGGCGCCGTCCATCTGCACCCACGCGACGAGCACGGGCGCGAGACGCTCGACGCGCACCTCGTCGACGCCGTCGTCGCGCGCGTGGGCGAGGCCTGCGGCGTGCCGGTCGGCGTCAGCACGGGCGCGTGGATCGCCGGCGACGTCGCCGCCGCCGTCCGCGGCTGGCGCGAGCCTGCGTACGCGTCGGTGAACCTCTCGGAGCCGGCGGCGCTCGAGGTCGCTCGTGCGCTCGCCGAGCGCGGAATCGGCATCGAGGCGGGCGTCTGGAGCGTTGCCGACGCGCGGCGTGCCGCCTCCCTCGCCGCCCGGCCGCTGCGCGTGCTCGTCGAGGTGCTCGCGGAGGACTCAGCCGCTGCGATCCACGCGGCGCTGGACGCCGCCGGCGTCGACGCGCCTCGTCTCCAGCACGGCGCGGATGCGAACGCGTGGAGCGTGCTCGACGACGCGGTCGCGCGCCGCCTCGACACCCGCATCGGCCTCGAGGACACGCTCGTGCTTCCCGACGGGTCGCCGGCAGCCGGGAACGTACAGCTGGTGGAGGCGGCGGTTGCGCTCGGCGCGCGCTGATCAGCCGCGACGCACCATCTCGAGCTGCCGCAGCTCGAGCTCGCCCCCGAGGCGGCGCAGCGCGGCGCTCGCGACGTCGTCCTCGGGCACGTTGACGAAGCGCAGCGGCGTGCCGCGCGAGAGCAGCCGGAGGGCGACGTCCTCGTCGCGGGCGTCGAGCTGCAGCACCTGCGGGCCGCGCAGAAGGACGGCGCCGCCGTCGACCTCCAGCCGCTCGTAGTCCGCCGGCAGCGACTCGTCCTCGCGCTGCCAGGGCAGGTCGTGCTGCCCGAGCGGCGCCGGCTCGGCGCGCCGCGCCTCCACGTAGGGCGTCTCCGCGACCGCCCACACCTCGAGCACGCGCGTCGGGGCGAAGCCGAGCTGCTCGTAGAGCCGGATCGCCGGCTCGTTCTGCTCGATCACCTCGAGCGTCAGGACGGGCGGCGCGTCTGCGAGCACCGCCTCCATGAGCGCGCGGCCGATGCCGCGGCGGCGCTTCTGCGGCACGACCCCGAGCCCGCCGATCCAGCCGCGGCCGCCGCGCGCGCCGAGGTTCGCGACGCCGACCGCCGCGCCCTCGTCCAGCGCGACGCACGACCGCGCGAGGTCGATGTCCCACGCGTCGACGACGAGACGCATCGTCGCCTCGTCGACGTGCATCGGCACGAGGTAGCCCTCGTACCCGCGCGTGAACAGGTCGGCGAGCTCAGCGAACGAGAGCGTGTCCGCGCGGACGAGCTTCATGCGGCCACGAGCGCGCGCGCGAAGTCGTCCGGGTCGAACGGTCGGAGGTCGTCGAGGCGCTCGCCGACCCCGACGAGCTTCACCGGCAGGCCGAGCTCGTAGGCGATCGCGACGGCGATGCCGCCCTTGGCCGAGCCGTCGAGCTTCGTCAGCGCGACGCCCGTCACGCCGACCGCCTCGTCGAACAGCCGTGCCTGCTGCAGGCCGTTCTGCCCGGTGGTCGCGTCGACGACGAGCAGCACCTCGTGGGGCGCACCCTCGACGCGGCCCGCGATCACGCGCCGTACCTTCGCGAGCTCGTCCATCAGGTTCGTCTGCGTGTGCAGCCGTCCCGCCGTGTCGACGATGACCACGTCCGTCTCGGCGCCGACGGCGTCGTAGGCGACCGCCGCCGGGTCCGAACCGCGCTCGCCGCCGACGAAGCGCGCCCCCGCGCGCCGCGCCCAGATCTCGAGCTGCTCCTCCGCGGCGGCGCGAAACGTGTCGGCGGCGCCGACGGTGACGGAGCGGCCGTGCTCGCGCAGCTTCGCGGCGAGCTTGCCGCTCGTCGTCGTCTTGCCGGTGCCGTTGACGCCGACGACGAGGATCACGCCGGGCGCGTGGTGGACGTCGAGGGTCGGCGGCTCGCCCAGCAGCGCCGCGATCTCCTCCGCGAGCGCCGCGTCGAGGTCGGCGACGTCCTGCCGCGCCTCGAGTCGCCGGATCAGCTCAGCGGTCGCGCGGACACCCACGTCGCCGTAGATGAGCGCCTCCTCGAGGCGCTCCCACGACGCCTCGTCCGCCGGGTCGAAGGCGGCCACCTGGATCTGCTCCGTGAGCGCGCGCCGCGACTTGCCGAGCGACTCGCGCAGGCGGCCGAAGAACCCCCGCCGCTCCTCGTCGGACTCCTCGGGCTCGTCGGTGTCGCCCAGCAGCTGCCCCCAGCTCCGCGCCATGACCGCGGCACGTTAGCGTTGCCGGCGTGCTCGACTGGGACGACGTCGCGCGGATCGCGCGCGAGCTGCCGGACGCCGAGGAGACGACGACGTACGGACAACCCTGCTTCAAGGTGAACGGCCGGCCGTTCGTCAACACGGGCCGCGTCGCCGGCGCGATCGTGACGCGCGCGCCGGACGAGGAGCGCGACCTCCTGATCGCGGCACGGCCCGAGGCGTACTTCACGACAGCGCACTACGAGGGTTGGGAAGCGGTGCTCGTGCGGCTCGACGCCGTCGACGAGGACGAGCTCGCCGGCCGGATCGAGGACAGCTACGCGTTCATGCAGTCGAAGCCGAAGCGCCGCGCACGCTCGAGCGGCAGACGGCACCCAGGTCCGTAGAAACCCGGCACGCTCCGCCTTGCCGGCGCCGCGCAGCCGGCACGGCGAGGGGGTTCACGCCGTCGCGGCGACCTCGTCGTCGCGCGGCAGGCGGCGCGAGACGATCTGCGAGACGCCGTCCGGCCCCATCGTCACGCCGTAGAGGACGTCGGCCGCCTCCATCGTGCGCTTCTGGTGCGTGATGACGATGAACTGCGCGCGGTCCGCGTAGCGGCGCAGCAGCTCGGTGAAGCGGCCGATGTTCGTGTCGTCGAGCGCCGCCTCGACCTCGTCGAGCAGGTAGAACGGGCTCGGCCGCGACAGGAACAGCGCGAACAGGAACGCGATCGCGCCGAGCGACTTCTCGCCTCCGGAGAGGAGCGACAGCCGCGTGACGCGCTTGCCGGCCGGACGCAGCTCGACCTCGATCCCGGGCTCCTCGTTCTCCTCCTCCGGCTCAGTCAGCCGCAGCCGTCCCTCGCCGCCCGGGAAGAGGGTCGTCGCGACCTCGTGGAAATGCCGCTCGACCGACTCGAACGTCTCCGCGAACCGCGTCTCGACCGTCTTCGTCAGGTCGTCGCGCAGCTTCTCCAGCTCGGCAAGCGACCGCTCCAGATCCGCGCGCTGCGTCGACAGCTCCTCGAGGCGCTGCTTCTCCGACTCGTATTCCTCCTTGGCGAGCGGGTTCACCTGCCCGAGCTGCTCGCGCCGGCGCCCGAGCCGCGCGAGCCTGTCCGAAAGCTCGTCGCGGTCCGTGCCCTCGGCCAGCTCCACGCCCGCCGCCTCGAGCCGCCGCCGGGCGTCGTCGCGCTCGGCGTCGGTGCGGGCGAGCTCGACGCCGATCGCGGCCAGCCGCTCGCCTGCCTCCGCCGCGCGCTGCCGCTCCTCGACCTCCTGCGCCCCGAGCCGCCGTAGCATCTGGCCGAGCTCGCTCGTCCGCGCCGCCTGCGCGTCGGCCCGCTCGCGCACCGGCGCCTCGAAGCGTTCGGCGTCGACGGCGAGCGCCGCCTCGAGCCGCGCTCCGCCCGCGAGCAGGCGCTCGAGCACGAGCTCGCTCGGGCGCCGCCTCCGCGCCGGGTCCGCGTCGGCGAGGGCGCGCGCGGCGGCCCGCGCCCGCTCCGCCGCGTCGTCGGCCGCGGCCGTCGCCTCGGCGGCGCGCGCGGACACGTCCTCGGCCTCGGCGCGCAGTGCTCCGGCATCTCCGTCGGCAGCCGCGCTGCGGCCGTTCGCGCGCCGCTCCGCCGCGAGCGCGCGCGCGTCGGCATCGGCCGCGGCGCGACGCAGCTCGGCCTCGCGCGCCGCGACGGCGCGCAGCTCCTCCGCCAGCGTCCCCGCGCGCTCTGCGAGCGGCCGTTCGAGCCGCACGGCGGACGCCGCGGCGACCCGCAGCGTCTCGTCGAGACGTTCGGCCGCCGTGACGAGGCGCTCGAGCGTCGGTGCGTCGGCGCGCCGCACGCCGCGCAGATGGGCAACCGGCGTGAACGCCTCGGCTGCGGCCCGCGCGCGCTCGGCCGCCTCGGCCGCGCGCACCGCGGCCGCGTCCGCGCGCCGGGCCAGCTCCTCGACCTCCGCCTGCAGCTCGCGGCGGCGCGCGTCGAGCTCGAGCAGGACGGCCTCGGCGGTCTCGCCGGCGAACCAGAGCTCGCCGCGGGCCGGGTCCCAGCCGACCCCGTCCGCGGTCACGGCGGCGACCGGAGACGAAAGCAGCTCCTCGCGCGACACGACCGGCAGGTCGACGAGCTCGTGCGGGTCGCGCCCGACGAGCACGAGCAGCGGCCCGAGCCCGGAGGCGCGGGCGCGGTCGACGAGCGCGAGCGCACCGGCTGCGTCCTCGGCGAGCACCGCCGACGCGCGGTGGCCGAGCGCCGCGGCAACGGCACGTTCTCGCCCGGGGTCCACCTGGAGCAGCTGCAGGGCAAGCCGTTCGCCTTCCTCGGCGAGAGCGCGTGCGGCCGGCGGCAGCCCTTCCCGCTCCGCGAGGGACTGCTCGAGGGCCGACAGCCGCTCGCGCGCGAGCCGCACCCGCGCCTCCAGATCCTCGCGCTCGCGCGCTGCTGCGCGCGCGGCGGCGTCCGCCTCGTCGGCGGCGCGGCCGAGCTCGGCAGGCGACGGGCCCGCCGGCGCGTCCCGAGCCTCGACGAGCTCGAGCCGCAGCTCCGCGAGCAGCCGCTGCGCCGACTCGTGCCGGACGCCGAGCCTCTGCGCGGCGCCGCGCAGCGCGAGCAGCGCGTCGCGCGAGCCGCCGGTCAGGTGCGACTCCGCGTCGGCGCGGCGCGCCAGCACCTCGTCGAGCTCGCCAGCGAGCCGCGCCTGCACCTGGCGCTCGACCGCCGCGACGCGCGCCCACCGTTCCTCCGCCTCGACCTGCAGCCGCGCGCGTTCGGCCGCCGCGGCCTGCGCGGCCGCCGCGGCGTCGCGCGCCGCCGCCTCGAGCTCCGCCGACGCGGCCGGGTCGAACGCGCGCGCCGCCTCCAGCTCCGCGCGCAACGACGCGACGAGTGACGCGGCCGACTCGCGTCGGAGCGCAAGCCGCTCGCCGCCGCTCCGCAGCCGGTAGAGCCCAGCCGTCGCGCGTTCGCGCTCGCCCGCCGTGTCGGCGAGCTCGGCCTCCGCCCGCTCCCGCTCGGCGACGAGCGCCGCGATCTTCTCGTCCAGCTCCCGCCGCTCGGCGGCGGTCGCGGCGCGCCGCGCCTCCGCGTCGGCGCGCGCCTGCTCGAGCCGCGCGAGGTCGAGCGTCGCGATCGCCGCCTGCAGCCTGCGGATCTCGCCGCCGAGCTTTTCCGCCCGCTCCGCCGCGGTCGCCTGCAGCGCGAGCGGCCGCAGCCGCTTGCGAACCTCGTCCTCGAGGTCGCGCGCCCGCTCGACCTGGATCGCCACGCGCGCGAGCTTCAACTCCGCGCGATGACGGCGCCGCTTGAACCGGCCGAGCCCCGCCGCCTCCTCGACCAGCTCGCGCCGCTCCTGCGGCTTCGAGTTCAACACCGTCTCGACGCGCCCCTGCGAGATCACCGAGCGCAGGCCGCCGCCGAGCCCCACGTCCGAGAGCAGCTCGACGAGGTCGAGACGCCGCACCGGCGTCCTGTTCACGAGGTACTGCCCCTCGCCGCCCCTCGTCAGCCGGCGCGTCACCGACACCTCGCTGTAGGCGAGATCCGGCCAGGCGCCGTCGGCGTTGTCGAAGACCAGCTCGACCTCCGCGCCGTCGGCCGGCGCGCGACCGGTCGGCGAGCCGGCGAACAAAACGTCGTCCGGCTTCTCCGCCCGCAGCTCGCCCGGGCTCATCGAGCCTGTGGCCCAGAGGATCGCGTCCGAGACGTTCGACTTGCCCGACCCGTTCGGGCCGACGACGACCGAGACGCCCGGCTCGAGGCGCACCTCGACCGGGTCCACGAACGACTTGAACCCTCTGAGCTTGATCGCCTTCAGGTGCACGCGGCCGGAAGTATCGCGGGCGGCGCGGACGCCGCCCGCGATACTCACGCGAGCGCTCCGTCTCCGTCGCCGCGTGCTTCGCAGACGAGATCTTCGAGCCCGCGCAGGAGCAGCTCGGCGCCGAGGTCGAAGATGCCGCGGGCGCTGAGCTCCTCCGCGTGCGGCGCAGCCTCCGCGTAGCGTGGAAACTGCTCGCGGTCGACGAGCGCCGCACCCCTCCGCCAGGCCGTGTGCATCGCCTCGTCCGAGAACGCGCCGAGCAGGATCCCGTCGAGCAGCCAGACGAGCGTCTGGTAGGCGAGCAGGGCGCAAGCCGGCGGCAGGCCCGCGTCGCGGAGCGCCGACAGGATCGCCTCGATGGGCGCAAAGTCCTCGCGCACCCAGTCGCGCCGGGCGTAGATCAGCCGGAACGCGCCCGGATGACGGGCCCGGATCCCCGCCCAGGCGTCGATGACGCCGCGGACGCGCTCCTGCCACGGCGCCTCCGGCGATCCCAGCTCGAGCTCGCCGAGCAGCCGCGCCGCGACGGCGCCGAGCAGCTCCTCCTTGGCGCGGAAGTACGTGTAGAGCGCCATTCCCGCGACGCCGAGCGACGCGCCCAGCCGTCGCATCGTCACCGCCTCGGCCCCCTCGCGGTCGGCGAGCTCGATCGCCGCTTCGACGATCGAGGCACGGGACAGGTGTTGACTTCTCGGCACCTTACGCCGTAAAGTTATCGCCGGATGGCGAAGCTCCTCTCGCTCACACTCGCCGCCGCCGCACTCGCGGCGCCGCTCGGCACCGTGAAGCAGCGCGTGCCGGCGGGCATCCAGCCGGACGGGATGGCCGTCGGCGCGGGCGCGCTGTGGGTCGCGAACGCCGGCGACGACGCCGTGACGCGCATCGACCTGCGCACGCACCGCGCGCGGCGGATCCCGGCCGGGCCGGGACCGATCGCGGTCGCGCTCGCGCACGGTCGGGTGTGGGTCGCCGACTACGGCGGGACGACCGTGACCGTGCTGTCGGCGGCGTCGGGACGGAAGCGCGGGCAGGTGACGGTCGGCTCGCAGCCGGTCGGCTTCGCCGTCGCCGGCCGCGACCTCTGGGTGCTGAACCAGGGCACCGGCACCGCCTCGATCGTCGACACGGCGACCGCCAAGGTGACCGCGACCGTCAAGCTCGCCGCCGGCATGGGCTTCGGCGCGTTCGCCGCCGGTTCCGTGTGGGTGCCCGGCTTCGAGGGCTCGAGCACGGTCGAGCGCCTCGACCCCGGCACGCACGCGGTCACCGCCACCATCCCGGTCGGCAAGCTTCCGGTCGAGCTGGCTTTCGGCGCGGGCTCGGCCTGGGTCGTGAACGGGGGCTCGGCGAGCGTGTCCCGAGTCGACCTCGCGACCGACGCCGTCACGGCGACGATCGCGGTGCCGAAGGAACCGACGGGGATCACGTTCGCGCGCGGCCGCGTGTGGGTGGCGGACATCGACGCCGGGACCGTGGTCGCGATCGACCCGGCGACGAACCGCCCGGTCGGGTCGGTGAAGGTGGGCTACGGGCTGCGGGACGTCGCCGTCGTCGGCCGCGACCTGTGGGTCGCCGACTTCAACGCGAACGACGTCGCACGCGTCAGGCTCCGTTAGAACGCGCCGGCGTCGAGCGCCTGCTGCGCGGCGGCCTGCTCGGCCTCCTTCTTCGACCGCCCGATGCCCGTGCCGACCACCTCGGCGTCGATGATCGCGGCCGCCGTGAACGTGCGGTCGTGCGGCGGCCCCTCGGTACCGAGCGTCGTGTAGGACGGCACCTTGCCGTGCCGCGCAGCGAGCTCCTGCAGCCGCGTCTTCGGATCGGGGCCGACCTCGAGCGAATGCTCGATCGCGTCGCGGAAGGCGTCGGCGATGGGGCGGCGCACCTCGTCGATTCCGTACTCGAGGTAGAGCGCTCCGAAGACCGCCTCGAGCGTCGCAGCGAGCACCTTCGTCGACTCACGCAGCTCCTCGCCCGCCGACTGGTCGGAGACGAGCCGCGCGCCGAGGTCGAGCTCGCGCGCGACCGCTGCGCACCGCTGCCGCGACACGACGTCTGCGCGCACCCGGCTCAACAGCCCCTCGTCGAGGTCCGGATACTGCTCGTAGAGGTGGCTGACGACGGCGAACCCGAGCACGCTGTCGCCCAGGAACTCGAGGCGTTCGTACGACGCGTTGCGCGTCTCCGCGGACGACGGGTGCAGGAACGCCTGCGCCGCGCGCTCCGGCGGCAGACCGTCGATCAGGCGACGCAGGCCGTCGAGGCGGGGAGCGGCGCTATTGGTGCGACGTGACGTAGTCGACTGCCTGCCCGACCGTCGTGATCTTCTGCGCGTCCTCGTCGGAGATCTTGATCCCGAACTGGTCCTCGAGCTCCATGATGAGCTCGACGAGGTCGAGCGAGTCGGCGTCGAGATCGTCCTGGAACGACGCCTCCTCGGTGATCTGGTCCTCCTCGACGCCGAGCTGCTCCGTCAGGACGTCCTTGACGCGCTCGAAGACCTCTTCCCGCGACGCTGCCATGTCACCTCGATGGTTGGGGGGCCGGTGTGAGTGAAGCCTCGAAAATCCGCGCGATCATACACGGACGCGCTCGGCGAGCCGCTCGCCGAGCCGCTCAACCACGCCGTTCTCGGCGCCGCGCGCGGCGAGGCGAATCGCGTTAGCGATCGCTCGCCGCCCACTCGACCCGTGCGCGACGACGGCGAGGCCGCGCAGCCCCAGGAGGTACGCGCCGCCGTAGGTGTCGGGGTCGAGCCGCGTCCGCAACCGGCGCGCGGCGGGACGGATGAGGAGGCCGCCGAGCTTGCCGCGCGGCGTCGAGGCGATCTCCGAGCGAAGCGCGTCGAGCAGCTCCCTGATCGTTCCCTCGACCAGCTTGAGGGCGACGTTGCCGGTGAAGCCGTCGGTGACGACGACGTCGGCGGCGCCGCGGAGCAGGTCGCGGCTCTCCGCGTTCCCGGCGAACGAGAGCGCGTCGTCCTCGCGCATGAGCCGGTGCGCCTCCAGCGTCAGCGCGTTCCCCTTCTCGTCCTCCTCGCCGATCGAGAGCAGGCGCACCTGCGGCCGGCGGACGCCCAGGATCTCGCGGCTGAAGACGGAGCCCATATGGGCGAACTGCAAGAGGTGCTCGGGTCGCGCATCGGCGTTCGCGCCGGCGTCCACCAGCACCGAGGGGCCGGCGCGGGCCGGGATCGGCACCGCGATCGCCGGGCGCAGGACGCCCGGGACGCGCCGCAGGTGCAGCAGCCCGGCGGCGAGCATCGCGCCTGTGTTGCCTGCAGAGACGACGGCGGCGGCGTCCCCGTCGGCGACCGCACGAACGGCCGCGACGAGGCTCGAGTCGGGCTTCGCGCGCACCGACTCCGCCGGCTTCTCCGCCATCTCGATCCGCTCCCTCGTCTCGACGAGCGGCAGCCCGTGCGTCTCGAGCCCGCGCGGTCCGTAGAGCACGGTCTCGATTCCGTCGCCCGCCGCCTCGACCGCCCCGAGGACGACCTCGTCCGGCGCGTTGTCGCCGCCGAGCGCGTCGACCGCGACGCGCAACGGCTACGCCGTCGGGGGCCGGAGCTGCAGCGGCTCGACCTCGCGGCCCTTGTACGTGCCGCAGGTCGGGCAGACGCGGTGCGCTCGCTTGGGCGACCCGCACTGCGGGCAGGTGTTGAGGCGCGGCGCCTCCACCTTGTGCTGTGCGCGCCGCTTGTCGCGGCGCGCCTTCGACGTCTTTCTCTTCGGGACGGCCATGAGCGGCCGCCCATCATAGCTATGATCGTCGCGGCCTCCGGGCCGCCCTATGACGGATCGCTGAGTCGAACACCGGTTGTCCTCGCGCGCGCCCGCTACGCGCGCTCGCCGTTCGACTCGAGGAGGTCCGCCCCGTGCCGGGGTCGCTTGCAGCGCACGACATCTCGAAGAGCTATGCCGCCGTCCAGGTGCTCGACCGCGTCTCGTTGGTCGTCGCGCCCGGCGACCGCGTCGGCGTCGTCGGCCCGAACGGGATCGGCAAGTCGACGCTGCTGCGCGTGCTGGCCGGGATCGAGCCGGCCGACGCTGGCGGCGTCGTCCGAAGCGGCGAAGTGGGTTACCTGCCGCAGGAGCCGGATGCGCTGCCGTGCGAGAGGGTGCTCGCGTACCTCGCGCGGCGCACCGGCGTCGGCGCCGCGGAGGACGCGCTGGACGCCCTCGCGGCGCGGCTCGGCTCCGAGCCCGAGCTGGCGGGCGCCTACGCCGACGCGCTCGACCGCTTCCTCGCGCTCGGCGGCGACGACTTCGCGGGCCGCGCGCGGGCGTCGCTGGTCGACGTCGGACTGGCCGGGAGCGGCGAACGAGAGGTCGCGACGCTGTCCGGCGGCGAGGCCGCCCGAGTCGCGCTCGCGTCGATCCTCCTGGCGCGCTTCGACGTCTTCCTGCTCGACGAGCCGACGAACAACCTCGACTTCGCGGGGCTCGAGCGGCTCGAGCGGTTCGTGTCGTCGCTCGCCGCGGGCGTCGTGCTCGTCTCGCACGACCGCGCGTTCCTCGACCGTACGGTCAACCGGATCGTCGAGATCGAGCCGGAGACGCGGAAGGTGCGCGAGTACGCGGGGACCTGGTCGGAGTACGAGGCCGCGCGCGAGCGCGCCCGCGCGCAGCACGAGCGCGACTACGCCGACTACGTCGGCGAGCGTGAGCGCCTGTCGTCGCTGCTCGCCGCCCGCAGGCAGCAGGCCGAGTCGCTCGGCGGCGCCCGCAAGCTCGCCCGCAAGACGGGCGGCGCCGACCGGCGCGCCACGAACGCGCTGCGCGGCAAGGTGGCGCAGGCGAGGCATCATCTCGAACAGCTCGAGGAGGTCGAGAAGCCGTGGACGCCCTGGCGGTTGCAGCTCCGGTTTGCGGCGCCCGCGCCGACGAGCGCGATCGTGTCGCTGCACGAGGCCGTCGTCGAGGTGGGCGCGTTCCGGCTCGGGCCGGTCTCGCTCGACGTCCGCTACGGCGACCGGCTCGCAATCGTGGGTCGCAACGGCGCCGGGAAGACGACGCTGCTCCGCGCGCTGCGCGGCGAGCTGCCGCTCGCCTCCGGCTCGCGAGACGTCGCCGCCGGCGCGGTCTTCGGCGAGCTGAACCAGGCGCGGGACCTGTTCGCGGGCGTGCTCCTCGACGACTTCGTCGAGCGCTCCGGGCTGACGCCGGGCGCGGCGCGCACGCTCCTCGCGAAGTTCGCGCTCGGCGCCGACGACGTGGTGCGGCCCGCGGCGCGGCTCTCGCCCGGCGAGCGGACGCGCGCGGCGCTCGCGCTGCTCTCTGCGCGCGGGGTGAACTGCCTCGCCCTCGACGAGCCGACCAACCACCTCGACCTCGAGGCGATCGAGGAGCTCGAGCGCGCGCTCGAGCCGTACCAGGGTGCCCTCGTCGTCGTCTCGCACGACCGGCGGTTCCTGGAGCGGCTCGCGCTCGAGCGTACGCTGGCGCTGCGATCGTGGACGAGCTGCGGAGCGGCGCGCGCCGTAGCGGCCGCTGTTTGCCCCGGCGGTCATGGCGGTTCGAGCCGCGTCCTGGCTCTGAGCCAGGCCACGTCCCGAAGCGACGAGCATAGTTGGCCGACAGGGCCGTGTCCTGGCTCAGAGCCAGGACATGTCTGCCCGAGCGGTGCCCGCGGTTCGTCTCAGCGCGGTTCGCGCAGCGACTTAAGCGCAGCCCACCGCGGGTCCGCGTGCTCCTCGTCGTGCGCGTGCGGCTCGTCGTTCAGGTTCTTGCCGCACTCGCTGCAGAGCCCGGCGCAATCGTCACGGCAGAGGATCTGGTCGGGCAGCTCCAGCGCCACCGCGTCGCGCGCCCACTGCGAGACGTCGAGATTCCCTCCTTCCACGTATTGCGTCGTCAGCTGGTCGTCCTCGGGCGACTCCGCCTGGTACTCGCGAGCGCGGATCGGGATCTCTAGCACGACGTCGCCGAGGCAGCGGTAACAGGGACCGTGCAGGCGCGCGGTGAACGCGAGGCTGAAGACCGTCCCGGTGTTCGCCCGCGTGATCTCGAACTCCGCCGGCACCGTCTCGGGGACCGGGATGTACCGCTGTCCAGCGAACTCGAACGCCGGCAGCTCGACCTCGAGCTCGTCGCGGTACTGCTCGCCGGGACGGAGCTTCACCTGCCTGAGACTGAAGCTCGTCACGCCGGGGAGGGTAGCTCTTGTTTACTTCGCGCATCGTCGAAGAAGCGCAGTTGGAGCGCGTCGGCAGCGGCCTCGCGCCGGTGAGCGACGGCTGGTTCGTCGTGAACGCACGCGACGCGGCGTGGATTCGCCACGACACGTTCGGCCTGCGCTGCACGTTCGAAACGGGCGGCCCCGTCGCACGCTCCCGCGCCGGGCTCGCGCCGGCCGTGTGGCGGCAGCTCGGCTTCCAGCTCTCCGTCCTCGCGCCGGGCCAGCCCTCGACGCTCTACCACGAGGAGCCGGGAAACGAGGAGAACTTCCTCGTCCTCGCCGGCGAGTGCACCGCGTTCGTGGAGCGCGAGACGCGCCGGCTGAAGCAGTGGGACTTCGTCCACTGTCCACCCGGGACGAAGCACTCGTTCCGCGGCGCGGGCGAGAGCGAGTGCGTGCTCCTGTGCGTCGGCGCCCGCGTCACGAACCAGGTGCGCTACCACCCGACGCCGCTCACGGAGAGCGTCGAACGCGTCGTCGAGTCGGGCGCAGAGGCGTACGCCCCTTACGGCCACTGGGTCAACGACGGAGAGTCGCCGCTCTAGTAGCTCGAGCCGTTGTCGGAGAGGTCGACCGGGCCGATACCGGCGACGACCGACTCCTGCGAGCGCTCGTGCAGCCGCTCGCGCCCGCGGCGAACGGCTACGAGGAACTTGTCGAGGTTCGTCTCGAGCGTCGCGAGCATCCCGTCGGCCCAGTCCTCCATCTCGAGCCGCATCTCGCGCGCCGTCCGCCGCGCCTCGTCGATGATCTCCTGCGCCTGGCGCTCCGCGAGCTTGACGATCTCGGTCTGCGACGCCTCCCGCACGGCCTGCTCGCGCGCCTCCTGCAGCAGCCGGTCCTGCTCGCGCTTCGCCTCCGCGAGCATCTCCTGACGCTCCTTCACGATCCAGCGCGCCTGCTTGATCTCCTCCGGAATCGTCGCGCGCATCTGGTCGAGGATGTCGTAGATCTCCTCGCGGTTGATCCGGACCTGGTCGCTGAGGGGGACGGCCTTCGCGTTGTGCACGAGGTCGTCGAGCTTGTCGATGAGAACGAGGACGTCCATTCGCTGCAGTCTACTCCTGGTCGGGGACGGGGGCGCCGCCGCGCCCGTTCGGGAACATCTCGCGCAGCCGCGCCGCGACCGCCTTCGGGACGAGCTCGTCGACGTTTCCGCCGAACGAGGCGATCTCCTTCACGCCGCTCGACGAGACGAAGCTGACCTGGGGGCTCGCCATCACGTACACCGTCTCGATGTCGGGCGCGAGCGTCCGGTTGAGCTGGTTCATCTGGAACTCCCACTCGAAGTCGGACACGACCCGCAGCCCCTTCACGATCGCCTTCGCCTCCCATCGCCGCGCGAAGTCCACGACGAGCTCGCTGAAGACGTCGACCTCGACGTTCGTCGTCACCCCGTCGAGCGCCTGCCGGATGAACTCGACGCGCTCGGGCACCTCGAACATCGGCGTCTTGTGGTGCGGGTTCCCGACCACGCCCACGACGACGCGGTCGAAGATGCGCGCTGCGCGCGTGATCACGTCGACGTGCCCGTTCGTCACGGGGTCGTACGTGCCCGGGTAGATCGCGGTGATCATCCGTCGAACAGCGTAAGCCGTGCGGAGCCGTACCTGCGCGAGGTTCGTTGCTCGAGGCCGGGTACTTGCGGGGGCTCCTCGCGGCCGGACGTCTCCCACACGAGCAGGCCCCCGTCGGCGACGAGGGCACGGAGGCGCGGCGCGAGCCGCTCCCGGTCGAAGTCGTACGGCGGGTCGCAGAGGACGAGGTCGTAGCGGCGCCGCTCCTGCGCAAGCGCGCGAAGCACGTCCTGGCAGAGGACGGTGCCGCGCAGGTGGAGCCGGTCGAGGTTCGCGTTGATGGCGCGGCAGGCGTCGCGGTCCGCCTCGACGAACGTCGCGGAGGCCGCGCCGCGCGAGAGCGCTTCCAGACCCATCGCGCCGGAGCCCGCGAACAGGTCGATCACCTCTGCGCCGTCGACGGAACCGATCAGGTTGAAGGCGTTCTCCCTGACGCGGTCCGACGTCGGCCGCGTCTCGCGGCCTTTCGGCGCCGTGATCCGGTGCCCGCGGTGCGTCCCGGCGATGATCCTCACGGCGCGAAGTAGACCTGTCCGGCGCGCGACTCGCCCACCGTCGCGGCGCCCGGGACCCGTCCGGAGCAGCCGAGTGCACGACGCGGCGCAATCGCCTCTTCGGGCCCCGTCCTGGCTCTGAGCCAGGACACGGCCTATGCAGCCGCGTCGCCCGCCGAAGCGAGGCGGTCGGCCTCGTCCTGCCAGGGCCCGTCCTCCTCGCGCAGTTCGCTCGCCAGCCGGCGCGCCTGCTCGATCAGGTCGCGGTCGGCGCGCAGCTTGGTGAAGCGGAGGTCGCTCCAGCCGGACTGACGCGTGCCCAGCAACTGGCCCTCCCGACGCAGCTCGAGGTCGACCTCGGCCAGCTCGAACCCGTCCGCCGTGTCGACGAGCGCCTGCAGCCGCCGCTCGGCCGTCTCCGTCAGCTCCTCCTGCGGCCGCGAGACGAGGAGGCAGTAGCTCTGCTCCGAACCGCGCCCCACGCGCCCGCGCAGCTGGTGCAGCTGCGCCAGCCCGAAGCGGTCGGCCTCCTGGACGATCATGATCGTCGCGTTCGGCACGTCGACGCCGACCTCGACCACCGTCGTCGCGACGAGCACGTCGAGCTCGTGCTCCTTGAACCGCCGCATCACGTCGCGCCGCTCGGCCGGCTTCAGCTTCCCGTGCAGCAGTCCGACGCGGTAACCCTTCAGCTCGGCTCGCCGCAGCCGCTCCGCCTCCGCCTCCGCCGCGCGCGCGAGCCGCGTCTCCGACTGCTCGATCAACGGGCAAACCACGTACGCCTGCCGCCCCGCGTCCAGGTGCACGCGCAGCCGCTCGTACGCGGCGCTCGACCGCTCGGCGCCGACGCGCGCCGTCACGACCGGTTTGCGGTTCGCCGGCGGCTTCGCGATCTCGCTGACGGCCAGGTCGCCGTAGATCGTGAGGGCGAGCGTCCGCGGGATCGGCGTCGCCGTCATGTGCAGGACGTGCGCGCTCCGGTTCTCCGCGAGCGCACGGCGCTGCTCGACGCCGAACCGGTGCTGCTCGTCGACCACCGCCACCGCCAGGTCCGCGAACTCGACGTCGCGCTGGATGAGCGCGTGCGTCCCGACCGCGATCTGCGCGGCTCCGGTCGCGATCGCCTCGCGCACCGCCCTGGCACCCGACGAGCCGGTGAGCAGGGCGCAGCGGACGCCGAGCTGCATGCAGATCGGCTCGATCGTCAGGAAGTGCTGCTCGGCGAGCGTCTCGGTCGGCGCCATCAGCGCTCCCTGCCTGCCGTTCTCGACCGCCCTCAGCAGCGCGTAGAGCGCGACGACCGTCTTGCCGGAGCCGACGTCTCCCTGCAGCAGCCGCTGCATCGGCGTCGTCTGCGCGAGGTCGAGGTCGATCTCGGTGATCGCCCGCTCCTGGAACTCCGTCAACGTGAACGGCAGCGCCGCGCGGTAGCGCACGGTGAGCTGCCCGGGCTGCGCGAGCGACGGCGCGCGCGCGTCGGTGACGCGGAGGCGGCCGACGGCGAGCTGCAGCGCGACGAGCTCGTCGAGCGCGAGCCGGCGGCGTGCCGTCTCCGCGTCGTGCTCCGACTCCGGGAAGTGCAGCGCCAGCACGGCGTCGGCGCGCAGCGGCAGCTCGAGCTCGGCAGGGAGCGGATCGGGAACGAAGCGGCCGTACGAGCCGAGCGCGGCGCGCACGAGCTCGCGCAGCCTGCCCGACGGAATCTGCTCGGAAGCGGGATACACCGGCGCGAAGTCGGCCGTTCGCCTCGCCTCGCCGACGTCGTAGCTCTTGACGTCGAACCCGTAACGCCCGAGCCTGCCGCGCAACCGGACCGGCGTTCCCGGCGTGAGCTTCTCCACCAGCCACGGCTGGTTGAAGAACGAGGCGGTGATCTGGCCGCCGCTGGCGTCGCGAACCGCCGCCGAGACGAGCGTGCGGCGGCCGCGCAGCGGGCGTGCACGGGCGCCGACTATTCGACCCTCGATCGCGACCTCGCCCTCCACGAGTCCGAGCTTCGCGATCGGCACCTGCTCGACGGCGCTCTCGTACCGGCGCGGAGCGTGCAGGAGCAGGTCGCGGACGCTTCGGATCCCGAAGCCGCGCAGCCGCTTCGCCATCGTCGCGCCGACCCCCGGCAGCGCCTCGACCCCGAGCGCGTCGAGTCGCTGCGGCGGCAGCCAGCCGCGCGGGCGCGGCCACTTGTCCTGGACCACGCCGGAGAAGCCCCGGTGCACGCGGGTCATTGTCGCCACCGGGACCGAGCTTAGGACCCGGACCGGACGGAGTCGCCCGCGTCGTCGTCGAACCAGAAGAAGCCGACGGTGCCGGGGCCGGCGTGGGTGCCGACGACCGCGCCGAGCGTCGTCTCGATCTCGATCGTCGCGTGCGGCCGGACGCGCTCGACGAGCTCGCGCAGCGCCGCGATCCGCTCGGGCGCCGCCGCGTGCGCGATCCCGATGCGCAGCGACGGCGAGTCGACGGAGGTCGCCTCGAACACCGACCGGAACTCCTCGAACGCCCGGTGCGCGCCGCGCACGCGCTTCACCGGCACGACCTCGCCGTCGCGGATTGTCAGGATCGGCTTCACGTTCAGGAGGTTGCCGGCGAGCGCGGCAGCACGACCGATTCTGCCACCGCGCGCGAGGTACTCGAGCGTGCGCACCGTGAAGAGCAGCCTGTGCTCGCTGCGGTAGCGTGCGACGAACGCCTCGATCTCGTCGTGCGACGTGCCGCGCTCGAGCCGTCGCAGCACGCCGAGCGCGAGCAGCGCGAGCGACGCCGACACCGTGCGCGTGTCGATCACGCGCACCCGGTCACCGCCGAGGAGGTCCGCGGCCGCCTGGGCGCTGCCGAACGTGCCCGACAGCGTCGAAGAGATCGGCAGGGCGACGATGTGCTCGTAGTTGCGAGCGAGCTCCTCGAACGTCGCGAGGAAGTCGCCCGGCGTCGGCTGCGACGTCGTCGGCAGCTCCGGCGCCGTGGCGAGCCGCTCGTAGAACCGGCCGGGGTCGACGTCGACGTAGTCGCGGAAGCTCTCGTCGCCGAAGCGCACGTAGAGCGGCACGACGCGCACGTTCGCGAACCGCCGCGGCGCGTCCGGGAAGTCGGCCGTCGAGTCGAGGACGAGAGCGGTGTTCGCGGCCGTCAGCTTCACGTCGACGCCTCGCGCACCGTTGCGACGATCCGGTCGAAGTCCTCGTCCTTCGTGACGCAAGCGACGGCTCCGGCGGCAAGCACCTCCGCGACCTCCCGCGGAGTGACGGACGCCGTGAGGCAGACGACCTTCGTCGCGGGGCACGCGCGCAGGACGGCCCGCGTCGCCTCGGCGCCGTTCAGCCCCGGCATGCGGTAGTCCATCAGGACGACGTCGGGCTTCAGCCGCGCGCAGACCTCCGCCGCTTCGTCGCCGCTCGCGACGCTCGCGACGACGTCGATGCCCTCGCGCATCCCGAACAGCAGCTCGAGCGTCTCGCGGAACGTGTCGTTGTCCTCGACGAGCATGACGCGGACCGCGCGACCGCTCGCGGCACCGGCTGCGGCGTCGTTCATTCGGCCGCCAGGAGCAGCGAGTAGTGCGGCTGCCCGCCCTCGTGCACCTCGACCTCGACGTCGGGATGCGCGGCTGCCAGCTCCCCGACGAGCGCATCGAGCTGCGGCGCGCCGTCGCCGGTGAGCAGCGTCAGGACGCCGCGCGGCTCCGACAGCAGGTGCTCGGCGACGGAGCGTGCGACGTCCGCGAAGTCGTCCCCGCCGGCGACGGCCCGGCCGTCGGCGAGGCCGAGCCACAGCCCCTCGCGCACGTCGACGCCGTCCAGCAGCACGTCCCGCGACGCGACGGTGACCGCGCCGGTGGCGACGCCGGCGAGCGCGTCGTTCATCGCGGCCGCGTTCCCGTCCGCGTCGCGCTCCGGGTCGAGCGCCACGAGCGCCGCGAGCCCGCCCTGCATCGACGTCGCCCGTACGACGCGCACCCGCTTCGACGCGTGGTCGGCCGCCTGCTCGGCCGTCATCAGCACGTTCGCATCGTTCGGCAGGAGCACGACGTCGCCAGCCGGCGCACGCTCGACGGCCTCGACCAGCTCGGACGTCGACGGGTTCATCGTGTCACCTCCGTCGACGACGACCGCGCCGAAGCTCTCGTACAGCCGCGCGATGCCCGAGCCGCTGACGACGGCGACGACCGCGGTACGCGCCGGCGCCGGAACCGCGTGCAGCAGCCGCTCCTCGCGCTCGCGCGCCTGCGCGTGCATGTTCGCGATCTCGACGCCGGAGAGCACGCCGCGCGCGACCGCGAGCGAGAGCGCGCGGCCGGGGTCGTCGGTGTGCACGTGCACCTTCAGCGCCGTGCGGTCGCCGACGACGAGCAGCGAGTCGCCGATCCGCTCCAGCTCCGACTCCAGCGCGTCCGCGTCGAGGTCGTCGCCCTCGAGGACGAAGACCGTGCAGTAGCGGTAGCGCGACAGCTCGCGGTGCACCGCCTCGAGCCCGATCTCGCGCTCGGACGTCAGCACTCGGGGCAGTCGGACGCCGGCCAGCGCCGCCGCGACGCCGCGGACGATCTCGACGAGCCCGGCGGCGCCCGCGTCGACGACCCCCGCCTCGCGCAGCACCGGCAGCTGCTCGCGCGTGCGCGCGACGGCGTCGTCGCCGGCGGCGACGACCTCCTGCAGCGACGCGCCTCGCTCCGCCGCCTCGGCCATCGCGCGGATGACCGTCAGCATCGTCCCCTCCGCCGGCTTTCGCACTGCGCGGTAGGCGGCGTCGCTCGCGGCGCGCAGCGCACGCGCCGGGTCGTCCGAGGCGGCGAGCACGTCGGCCGCGCCGCGCACGATCTGCGACAGGATGACGCCCGAGTTCCCGCGCGCGCCCATCAGCGCCGCGCGCGCGACCTCCCTCGCGAGCCCTGCCCGGTCGTCGGCGCCGGGCCCGGCGAGCGCGTCGGCGACGGCGCGCACCGTCAGCGTGAGGTTGGTGCCGGTGTCGCCGTCGGGAACCGGATAGACGTTGAGGTCGTCGATCCGCCGGCGCGCTGCCTCGATCGACCGCCGCGCTCCCTCGACGAGATCGCGGACGCGCTCTCTCACGCGCTGTGCCTCGCGCGCTGGATGACGAGCTCCACGAGGTCCAGCGCCAGATCGTCCGCCACCGCACGGATTAGACCGCAAACGGCGGTGGAGAGTCGCTGCTAGACGGCTTTCTGGACGCGGCCGCTCTTGAGGCAGCGCGTGCAGACGTACGCGCGCTTCGGCGAGCCGTCCAGCACGAGGCGGACGCGCTGCAGGTTCGGGTCGAACCGCCGCTTCGTGGCGACCATCGAGTGCGAGCGATGGTGGCCGAACGCCGGCTTCTTTCCGCAGATCGCGCAGACCTTCGACATGAGCGGGCCGCAGTGTAGCGGCTTCGGCTCCCCGCTACGCGCGGGCGCTTGCGCGCAGGCGCGCGAACAGATCCGCCATCTCGAGCGCCGATCGCACGGCGTCGGCGGCCTTCTGGATGCGGGCCTCGGCCTGCGCGACGTCCTCGACGGTGAGGACGCCGAACGACACCGGGACGCCGGTCTCGATCGCGGCCAGCTGCAGCCCGGACGCGCACTCGCTCGCCACGTAGTCGAAGTGCGGCGTCTCGCCGCGGACGATCGCGCCGAGCGCGACGATGCACGCGTAGCGGCGCGTCTTCGCGAGCGCCATGGCTGCCAGCGGCAGCTCGAACGCGCCGGGGACCGGCATCACGGTGATCGCGTCGTGCGACACGCCCGCCTCCACGAGCGCGTCGAGCGCGGTCCGGAGCATGAGGTTGGTGACGCCGCCGTTGAAGCGCGAGACGACGACGCCGACCGAGCGGCGGTTGCCGAGCGGCGTTCCCTCCAGGACCGTGAACCCGTCCGGCACGTCGACCTCGCCGCGCACGTGCTCGACGCTCACGTCGGCCGGCACCTCCTCGATCACGGTCGCAGACGAGGATGCGGGCCAGCTCTCGAACGGATCGCCCTCGGCAGCGGGACGCTGCGGCTCGGGCTCCGGCGCCGGCGGCTCGGGGTCCGGCGCGGGCGGAGGCGTCGATGGATCCGGGACCGGGGTCTCGGTGTCGCTTGCAGCGGCGCGCGACGAGCTCTGCGGCGGCATCAGTTGGTCGTCGGTGGAGCTCACTCGCCCTCCTCCGGTTCGTAGTCGAGGTTCTTCAGGTCCTGGTGGTGCAGCCTGTGGCCGAGCTTAGCCCGCTTGGTGGCCAGATAGCCGCGGTTCTCGGGGTGCGGGGCGACCTCGAGCGGCACCTGCTCGACGACCGTCAGGCCGAAACCGTCGATCCCGGTCAGCTTCTTCGGGTTGTTCGTCAGGATCCTGATCGTCGTCAGCCCGAGCTCCGCGAGGATCTGGTTGCCGATGCCGTAGTCGCGTGCGTCCGCGGGGAGGCCAAGCTCGAGGTTCGCCTCAACGGTGTCGCGGCCGTGCTCCTGCAGTTCGTACGCGCGCAGCTTGTTGAGCAGACCGATGCCGCGCCCCTCCTGCGCCATGTAGAGCAGGACGCCGCATCCCGCCTCCTCGATCCGCGCGAGCGCCTGCTCGAGCTGCTCACCGCAGTCGCACCGCAGCGAATGGAAGACGTCTCCGGTCAGGCACTCGGAGTGCACGCGCACCAGCACGTTCTCCGCGCCGGCAACGGCGCCCTTGACGAGCGCGACGTGCACCTTGCCGGTCAGCTTCTCGCGGAACCCGATCGCACGGAACTCGCCGTACTCGGTCGGCATGCGCACGCTCGCACCGCGCTCGACGAGCCGCTCGTGGCGCCGGCGGTACTCGACGAGGTCTGCCACGGTGACCATGCGCAGGCCGTGGCGTTCGCAGTACGGCACGAGGTCGCCGACGCGCGCCATCGTGCCGTCGTCGTTCATGATCTCGCAGATCACGCCGGAGGGGTTGAGGCCGGCGAGCCGCGCGAGGTCGACGGCCGCCTCCGTCTGCCCCATCCGCTCCAGCACACCGCCCGGCTTCGCACGCAGCGGGAACACGTGGCCTGGCTGCACGAGGTCGTGCGCGCCCGAGTCGGGGCTGATCGCGACCTGGATCGTGCGGCTGCGGTCAGCCGCCGAGATTCCCGTCGTCACCCCCTCTCGCGCCTCGATCGACACGGTGAATGCGGTTCCGAGCGGCGCCTCGTTGCGCTCCGTCATCGGCCGCAGCCCGAGCTCGTCCGCGCGCTCCTCCGTCAGGCACAGGCAGATCAGGCCGCGCGCGTGCGTCGCCATGAAGTTGATCGCCTCCGGCGTGGCGAACTGCGCCGCGATCGTGAGATCGCCCTCGTTCTCGCGGTCCTCGTCGTCCACGACGACGACCATGCGGCCGCTGCGGATGTCCTCGATCGCCTCGTCGATCGTCGCGAACGGCGTCGTGACCGCCATGCGGACACGCTACCGGGCGACGAGCTTCTCGACGTACTTCGCGAGCACGTCCGTCTCCACGTTCACGGCGTCCTCAGGTTGCAGCGACGCGAGCGTCGTGTGCGCGAGCGTGTGGGGCACCAGCGCGACCGCGAACCCCCGCTCGTCGACGTCGGCGACTGTCAGGCTGACGCCGGCGACCGCCACCGAGCCCTTCGAGACGACGTAGCGCAGCAGCGCGGGCGCGAGGTCGAACCACGCTCGCCTCCCGTCGCCCTCGGCCTCGACGCTGCGCACGCGGGCGACGGCGTCCACGTGCCCTTGGACGTAGTGGCCGCCGAGCGGGTCGCCGGCCCGTAGCGCAGGCTCGAGGTTGACGCGCGCGCCCGGCCGGAGCGCACCGAGCGCGGTGCGCGCGAGCGTCTCGGGAACGACGTCGAAGGCGAGGGTCCCGTCGTCGGTTCCGACGACCGTCAGGCAGACGCCGTCGACGGCGACCGAGTCGCCGAGGCCGGTACGCAGCTCGCTTGCGACGGCGAGGCGCGCGTTGTCCAACGAGACGACGGCGCCGACCGCTCGTACGAGCCCGGTGAACACGCCCGGAGGCTACTCACTCGCCGTAGACGAGCGTCTCCACCGTCTCGCGCACGAGCACCTCGAGCTGTCCGCGCTCGCCCGGCACCGCCACTCCGAGCTCCTGGACGAGCTCGCGCACCATGTCGCGTCCCGCGGGCGGCAGCTCGTCCACGTCGACGTCCTCGAGCTTGCGCCGCAGCTCGTCGTTGCCGAGCTGGCGCGTCAGCCAGTGGCTGAGGTGCGTCACCACCTCGTCGTCGGCTCGCCGTGGGGTCTCAGGGCTCGTGGACATACGCTTCGAGGAGCACGTCGTCCCCGACCCGCTGCGCCCGCAGGCGCGACAACGTGCGCGCGGAGGGTAGCGCAGCGACGACCGAAGGCCCGCCGCCGGCGAGCACGGGCGCGACGAAGAGCCAGAGCTTGTCGACCGCGTCCGCGGCGAAGAACGCGGCGGCGAGCGTCGGGCCTCCCTCGAGGAGCAGCGACTGGACGCCCTCCGCGGCGAGGGCGGCCAGGTCGGCGTCGAGCGGCCCCGCCCGCTGCTCGAGGGCGAGCCCGTCCGGGAGCGGCGAGCGGGAGAAGACGAGCCGCCGCGGCTGGCCCCGCGGCGTGGGCACGTCGCGCGCGTCGAGCCGGGGCCGGTCGGCGCGCGCGGTGCCGCCGCCGACGGCGACGGCGTCGACGCGGGCGCGCAACTCGTGCACGAGGCGCCGGCTCTCCTCGCCGCTCAGCCAGCGCCGGCCCGGCACGACCACCCGGCCGTCCAGCGTCGCCGCCGCCTTGTAGACGACGAACGGCCGCCGCTTCGCCACCCACGTCCGCCAGACCTCGTGCAGCTGGCGCGCCTCGAAGCTGTCGACGACCTCGACCTCCACGCCCGCTTCGCGGAGCCGCTCGACGCCGCCCGCGGCGACGGGATTCGGGTCCCGCGCACCGACGACGACGCGGGCGACGCCCGCCGCTGCGATCGCGTCGGTACACGGCGGCGTCGCGCCGTGGTGCGCACAGGGCTCGAGCGTCACGTACATCGTCGCGCCGCGGGCTCGTGCTCCCGCCGCTTCGAGCGCGACGACCTCGGCGTGCCGGCCTCCCGCCTCGGTCGCTCCTTCGGCGATCGCGACACCGGCGGACGCGATCACCGCCCCGACGGTCGGCTTCGGATACGCGCGCTCGCGCGCGGCGCGCGCGATTTCGACCGCGCGGTCAAGCAAGCGCGTCGACGAGCCGACGGTACGCGCGCGGCAGGTCCTCGCGGCCGAAGATCGCCGATGCCGCGACGAACAGCGAGGCGCCCGCGTCGTGGAGCGAACGCACGTTGTCGTGGTCGACACCGCCGTCGACCTGGATCGGCGTCGCACGCGGCAGCGCGCCGCGCAGGCGCTCGACGCGCGCGACCGACTCCGGCATGAACTGCTGCCCGGAGTACCCGGGGTGGATCGACATGCAGAGGACGATGTCTGCATCCGCGGCCGCGACGGCCACGGTCTCCGGCTCCGTCTCCGGGTTGAACGCGACGCCGGCCTGCAGCTCCTGCGCGTGCGCCGCGCGGACCGTCGCGGCCACGTCGTCCACCGCCTCGAAGTGGAACGTGACGCTGTCGCCGCCCGCCGCCGCGACGGGCTCGAAGTACTTCGCCGGGTTCTCGACCATCAGGTGGACGTCGACTGCGCCGCCGTAGCGGTGGATGATCGGCGAGATCGACTGCAGCACGATCGGGCCCATCGTGATCGGCTCGACGAAGTGTCCGTCGCCGACGTCGAAGTGGAAGATGCGGCACTCGGCCCGCATCAGCTCCTCGATCTGCTCCCCGAGACGCGAGAAGTCGGCGCCGTACAGCGACGGCTCCACCTCGACGGTACGGATCCAGTCGCGCCAGGGCACCGCGCGATCTTACGGCTGCGCCAGCCGCGCCCAGACGTTCTCGAGCAGCTGCGTCGCCTGCGGCCAGAGCAGCACCTGTCCGCCGAAGTTGAGCGCGCCGGCGTCGAACACGCGCGCACCCGCAGGCGTCTCGTAGTACGTCATCTGCGCCGTCAGCCCGGGACCCAGCGCGTCCGGGATCTCCGCGAGCACCTGCGTCCCCGGGGGCGAGACGACGGAGGTGGCGTCGATCTCGATGCCGTAGAGGCCGAAGGCGGAGCCGGCGACCAGGTTCGTCCCCGCGAACGGCCATCCGGCGGCGGCGCCTGCTTCGGTGACCACGAACGGATGCTGGTGGTGGCCGCGGTCGGAGGCGCGGTACTCGGCGCCGAGCAGGGCCGCCTCCGGGCGGTTCTCCTCGCGCCACAGCCCGACGAGGTGGAGCTTCGTCCCGTGCGGGTCGACGCGCCGGAAGAAGTTGTTGGCCGAGAGGCAGGCGATGTTGCCGCCGAGGTCGCGGTAGCGCTCGACCACGTCGTACGCGTTCTTCGTCACGTACTCCTCGTGGCCCGGGAAGACGACCAGGTCGTACGCCGCGCGCAGTGCGTCGCCGCTCGCGAAATCGCCGAGGTCGTCGTCGCTGTAGAAGTCGGCCTCCTTGCCCGTCTGCGCGAGCCAGTGCAGGAACGCCAGGTCGTAGCTGCGGAAGCGATAGGGCACGCCGCGGTGCAGGTGCGGGCGCAGCAGGTCGATCGACGACGTCGCCAGCGAGACGTACCAGCTGTCGCCGAAGCCGTCGCCGTCCGCGTCGTAGAAGTTGTACGCCTGCCACGTGTTGGTCGGCACGACGACGGCGATGCGCGCGGACGGCTGCGCGGGAAGGAGCACGAACGGCGCGAATCCCACCCGGCCGTCGTCGGACGTCAGCTGGACGTAGTAGACGCCGGACGCCCAGTCGCCGATCGGGATCGCCAGGTGCGACGGCGCATTCGCGTTGCCGCTCCAGGCGACGGTGAAGGGGGCGCTCGCCGCGACGCCGTTCATCACGTTGTTCGCGTAGGTCGGGACCGTCTCGGGCCCGCAGCGGAAGATCTGCGCGGTGACGGTGCGCGCCGACGCGGCGAGCAGCAGCTGCGCCTGTTCCCCCGGCCGGTAGCCGCGCTTCGCGAACACAGCGTCGAGGCCGAGCACGCGCACGACGGGCGCCGCCGGCAGATGCGGGTGCGCGGGACTCGCCGCGCCGAGGACGACCCGGTCGCCGCGCGCGTCGGAGGCGGTGACGACAAGGCTGTACGTCGCAGGCGGCGTGCCGGCATCCGGCGTCCACGTGACGGTGTGCACCCCGCGGCCGAGCTGGCGGTCGAGCAGGGTCTCGAGCGACGCGGCGCTGCCCGCCGTCACGCCTTCGGCCGCGCCCGCGTGGAGGCCGGGAGCGTTGCGGTCGACGACGTCGACCACGACGTGTGCCCGTCGCGAGAGCGCGAGCTCGAGCGTCGCCGACTCGCGCCCCGGCAGTCCGCCGGGCGTCACCGTCGTCAGCAGCGGTCCGTCGCCGGCGAACGGGTGGGCGGAGCGAAACCGGGCCGCGGCGATCGTTCCCGTCGGATCCGCAAGCGCAGCCTGCGCCCGCGCGCCGAGAATCGTCCCGCCGGCGAGCAGCAGCAGGCGCCGGCGCGTCACCATCGCCGCAGGGTAGCCGCGCCCCCGGCGGAAACTTTGCCTTCCGGACGGCGGAGGCGCGGCGTTGGGCCCCGCGGGGTCAGACCCGGGTCTGACCCCGTGGGCGCTCGCGACGAACCGGCCATGGCCGAACCGCGCCGCGTTCTTGCGGGCGAAGTTGCACACGCGACACGAAGCCGTGACGGTCGCGCTTTGACCCCACGCGGGTGACGCCGCGCGGGCCCGGAGTCAGACCCGGGTCAGACCCCGGCCTTCGGTGCTCGCAGCCGTGCGACGAAGAAGCCGCTCGTGCGGTCGCGGTCGGGGCGCGTGAGGAGGAACTCCGGCCGCGTCGGGTGCGCGTAGCGCGGCCAGTCCGCGTCCAGTGGGTCAACGTCCAACCCGCTCGCGTCGACGACCCGCTCGTTCTCGTCGGCGTTCAGCGTGCAGACCGAGTAGACGATCGTCCCGCCGGGGACGACGCGCTCCGCCGCGGCCCGCAGCAGCTCGAGCTGCAGCTCCGGCAGCGGCCGCGCGCGCCACCGGAGGTCGGGGCGCCGCGCGAGCACGCCCAGACCGGAGCACGGTGCGTCGACGAGCGCCCGGTCGAAGCCGCTCTCGGCGAGCTCGCGCACGTCGGCCGTGACGACCCGTACGTTCGCGGGCATCCGCGCGGCCATCGCCGCGGCTCGGCCGGGATGCACCTCGACCGCCGTCACCTCGCCGCGCAGCATCAGCGTCTTCCCGCCCGGCGCCGCACACGCGTCGAGCACGCGCTCGCCGTCGCGCGAGTCGACGACGAGCGCCGCGAGCTGCGACGCACGGCTCATCGGCCGCATCCGCGCCGGGTCGACCCGGTCGACGACGTACGCGCCCGGCACGTCCGTCGGCTCGCCGACGGGCGCGGCGGCACGCACCTCGAGCGGCGGCGGCTCGTTCTGCGCACGCATCAGCGCGAGTGCGACGTCGGCGCCGAAGTCGCGCGTCCACGTCTCCGCGATCCAGTCGGGATACGACTCCTTCACAGGTCCGTCCGGCAGCGACGCGACGAGGCCGCGGAATCCCTGCGCGAGACGGCGCATGACCGCGTTCGTGAACGGCACGGCACGCTCGCGCCGCGCCGCGCGGACGAGCTCGACTGCGTCGTCGACGACGGCGTGCGCAGGCTCGCCGGAGAACGCAAGCTGGAACCCGCCGAGCCGCAGCGACGTGCGCACCGGCGGGTCGAGCTTGCGCACCGGCCGCCTCCCGAGCCGCTCGATGCCGAAGTCGATCGTGCGCGCACGCTGCACGGTTCCGTACGCGAGGAACTGCGCGAGCGCCCGCTCACGCTCGTCGAGGCCTGCGACCGCCGACGCGAGCGCGCGGTCGGCGTAGGCGTCCTCTTCGAACACGCGCCGTACCACCTCGTACGCGGCGCGGCGGGCGGGCGCGATCATCGGAGGCCGCGCAGGAAGTCTTCGTAGCCCATCTGCGAGCGGCCCTCGGGCTGCACGACGAGCGGGACGAACGCGCCGTCGGCGAGCCGCGCCTTCCAGATCGTGACGCGGCGGCCGTGCAGGATCGCCCACGCGCCGATGTGCGGCGAGAGCGCCCGCACACGGCGCCACGCGTCGACGGGGTCGTCGAGGTGCAGCTCGCGGTCGGCGGCGGCGATCTTGTCGGCGTACGTGACGCCGTCCTCCCGCTGCGGCACGAACCGCGGCGACTCGATGATCGCGCCGAGCAGCCGGGCGGCGACCTCGGCGGCGCGCGCGAACACCTCCCCCGCATCCATCTCGCCGACGGGGAACGCCTCCTGCGCCGCGACCGGGCCGGCGTCCAGCTCGGCCACCGTCCGGTGGATCGTCACGCCCGTCTCCTCGTCGCCGGCGAGGATCGCCCGCTCCACCGGTGCGGCGCCGCGCCAGCGCGGCAGCAGCGACGGGTGCACGTTCAGCCAGAGCGAGCGCTCGAGCAGCCGCGGCGGGATGTACAGCCCGTACGCGCACACCACCATCCGGTCGACCTCGACCGGCAGCTCCGGCTTCTCCGGCTGGTGCACCGGGACGCCGAGCTGCTGCGCGACCTGCTTCGCCGGCGGCGGCGCGAGCCTGCGGCCACGGCCGCGCGGCGCGTCCGGCCGCGTGAGCAGGAACGCGACCTCGTGCTGCTGCGCGAGCCGCTCCAGCACGTCGGCGCCGATCGGCGCCGTCGCGGCGACGCCTATCTTCACGTCACGCGATGTTGACTCGCGGGCGCAGCGTCGCGAGCGCCTGCTTGCGGTGCTCCTCGTCGGTGCGGTCGATGATCAGCACGCCGTCGAGGTGGTCGAGCTCGTGCTGCGCGACACGCGCGCCGTAGCCCTCGAGCTCGAGCCGGAGCTCTACGCCGTGCGGATCCTTCCCGACGAGCGTCACGCCGACCGCCCGCTCGACGGGGACCCGCACCCCCTGCAGTGACAGGCAACCTTCATCCTCCGAAGCGCTCTCGGCGCCGCGCTCGACGATCTCGGGGTTGACGATCGCCCGGGGCCCCTCGTCGTCGGGCTCGAAGACGAACAGCCGCCGCAGCACTCCGACCTGCGTCGCGGCGAGGCCGACGCCCTGCGCGTCGTGCATCAGCGCGACCATGCGGTCGACGAGGCGGTGCAGGTCGTCGTCGAAGTCGGCGATCTCGTGCGCCTTCAGGCGCAGCGCGGGATCGCCGTATTGACGGATCTGCGCGAGCGCGAGCTGCCGCCGCGCCTCGCGCTCCGCGTCGCGGTCGGCCTCCTCGTCGTGCTCGTCGTGCGCCTCGTGGTCGTGCTCGTGCTCCGACATGGGCGGGCCAGTCTACGCAGGGCGGGCCGGGAAGCGGTCGAGGATCCAGCGCGCGTCGAGCGGCGCGCGGCGGTACTCGCGCCCGCCGACCTTCACGTAGTCACGGGTGCGCGGGTCCATCGGCAGACGTGCCTCCATCGGGTACCAGCGGTTGTGCTTGTCGATCAGGTCGTTGACGTCGCTGAAGTCCCAGCGCTCGGCCGTACGCCGCCACGCCCGCGGATCGTCCCGCTGCTCCTCGTACGCCGCGGCGAGCAGCTCGAGCTGGCGCTCCGTCTCCACCTCGATCGCGCGCAGCCGCTGCATGTACGGCAGCGGGCCGCCGAGCGACGCGAGGTAGGCGTCCGCCTCCTGGCGGAAGTTGCGGACGCGGCGGCGGAGCGGCCGGCCGTGCAGCGGGTTGAGCTCGCGGTCGCGCGCCAGCCGGTGGCGCTCGGCCTGCGACGGAGGCGTGACGTCGCGCACGCCCCACTCGCCGATCACCTCCTCCGCCCTCGGGATGCTCCGCTTCGGCACGCGTCCATCGTGTCAGAGCGACTGGGGGTCGACGTCGACGACGGCGGTCAGCCCCCACCTCCGCATCGCCGGTGCCGCCGCCGCCAGCAGCCGCGCGGCGTGCGCCGCGATGCGGCGCGGCTGCGCCGTCTTCGCCACCAGCTGCGCGCGGTGCCGGCCGCGCAGGCGGAGGAGCGCAGCGGGCCCGAGGAGGTCCGCGCCGGCGATCCCGGCCTTCAGCTCGTCGAGCGCGCGCACCACCGGCTCGAGCTCCGGCCCCGTCACGACGATCCGCACCAGGTGTGCGTACGGCGGGTAGCCGAGCGGGCGGCGGCGGGCGAGCTCCTCGGCGAGGAACCGTTCGACGTCGTGCCGTGCGGCGTACGCAATCGGCCGCGCCTCGGGCTGGAACGTCTGCACCAGCACCCGTCCCGGCGCGTCGCGGCCGCTCCGGCCGGCGAGCTGCGTGATCAGCTGGAACGTGCGCTCCTCCGCGCGAAAGTCCGGAAGCGCGAGGCCGGTGTCGGCGTCGACCACCGCAGCCAGCTCGACTCCGGCGAAGTGATGCCCCTTGGCGACCATCTGCGTGCCGAGCAGCACCGCGCCCTCGGCGTCGGCGAAGCGCCGCAGCGACGCGGCGAGCTGCTCCGGCTTCGCGACGGCGTCCGCGTCGAGGCGGATCAGCTCGAGGTCTGGCAGCTCGCGCTCGAGCTCGCGCTCGAGCCGCTGCGTGCCGGCGCCGAGGCGCGCCAGGTCCGGGGACGCGCAGGCCGGGCACGCCGCGGGCGCTGCCGACGCGTGGCCGCAATGGTGGCAGCGCAGCGTCGCGTCGCCGTGCAGCACGAGCGAGACGTCGCAGTTCGGGCAGCGGATCGTCGTGCCGCACGCGCGGCAGTGCAGCGCCGGCGCGACGCCGCGCCGATTGAGGAGGAGGATCGCCTTGCCGCGGTGCTCGGCGACCCCGCGCAGCGCCTCGAGCAGCGGCGCTGACAGCGGGTATCCCGCCTCGCGCCGCAGGTCGACGACGCGCACGGGCGGCAGCTGCGCGCCGATCCGGCCGCCGAGCTCGAGCCGCGGCAGCGCCGCCCAGCTCTCTGGCCGGGGCGTCGCCGAGCCGAAGACCGCGACCGCGCCTTCGAGCGACGCGCGCTTGGCGGCGACGGTGCGCGCGTCGTAGCGCGGGTCGGAGTCCTGCTTGTACGACGGGTCGTGCTCCTCGTCGACGACGATCAGGCCGAGCCCGTGCACGGGCGCGAAGACCGCGGAGCGCGCGCCGACGACGATGCGCGCGGCGCCGGTCGCGATCCGCTCGCGCTCGTCCCGGCGCTGCGCGTCGGTCAGCGCCGAGTGCAGGATCGCGACGCGGTCGCCGAAGCGCGCGCGCACGCGTCCGACCGTCTGCGGCGCGAGCGCGATCTCGGGGACGAGCACGATCGCGCCGAGACCCCGCTCGAGCGCAGCCTCGCACGCGCGCAGGTACACCTCCGTCTTGCCCGAGCCGGTCGCGCCGTGGAGCAGGAAGTTGCCGCCGCCGGAGTCGAGGGCGCCGACGATCGCGTCGACCGCGGCGCGCTGAGCAGGCGACGGCTCGGGCGGCGCGCCCGCTGCGTCGAGCGCCTGGCGCTCGGCGGGCGGCGGCTGCTGCTTGCGCCGCTTCGGCGCCTCGGGCGCGACCAGCGCAAGCGCGCGGGCGGGAGTGGAGCCGTAGTAGTCGGCGAGCCAGAGCGCGAGCTCGACGAGCGTCGTCGGGATGGCGCCCTCGATCGCGTCGACCGGGCGCGCGTCGACGTCGGGTGGCGGCGACCCGACGAGCTCGACGACGACCCCGCGCGCGCGCCTGCGGCCGAACGGCATCCGGACGATCGCGCCGGGGCCGGCGCCGTCCGGCACCTCGTACGTGAAGGCACGCGCGACCGCCCGCGCGGTCACGAGCGGGTAGACCGAGGCGTACGGCACTACGCGCCGGCGGCGGTCAGCACGAAGTCGGTGCCGAACCCGAGCACGAGCCCGAGCATGACCATCCAGGCGACGACGGCGGGCTCGCCCGCACGCTTGCAGACGTCGAACAGCTGGACGACCACGTACAGGATCGAGCCGCCGGCGGCGGCGAAGAAGAGCGTCGCCAGCGCCGGGCTGACCCACGCCTGGCCGACGACCGTGCCGACGAAGGTCGGGCCCCCGCCGATCAGCCCCATTGCGGCGAGGAAGCCCCAGCTCGGCAGCTCGGCCTCCGCCGCGAGCGGGCCGACGATCCCGAAGCCCTCGGTCGTGTTGTGGAGGCCGAAGCCGATGATCAGCACCAGCGCGAGGCCGAGCTCCCCGGCTGCGGAGGACTGTCCGATCGCCAGCCCCTCGCCGAAGTTATGCAGCCCGATCCCGGTCGCGATCAGCAGTGCAAGCCGGTGGCCCGGCGAGAGCGCCTCGAACCAGGACCGCTGCGCGAACTCGTCGCGCGCGGCGGCGCCCGGACCGACGAGCGGCGTCGCCCGCTTGCGCTTCAACCAGCCGTCGTAGTAGACGAGCGACAGGTAACCCGCGCCGAAGCCGGCGGCGAGGAGTCCGGCATAGAGCGCGAAGTAGCCCCAGTCGTGCACGGTCAGGCGGGCCTCGACGGGCGCAACGCCGTGCGAGACGACGTCCCAGAACAGGAAGACGAGAATGCCCGTCGCGACCGCGTTCAGCCCCGCGCGCACGCGCGCGGAGGCCGCGCGGACGCGGCCGAGCGGCAGCCCGACGAAGATCGTCAGGCCGGCGATCGCACCGAGCAGCAGCGTCTCGCCGGTCGACATGTCAGGTCCACCTTACCCCTCGCACGGCGGGGCCCCGCCGCTGTCTACGATCGCGCCATGGCCGCCGGGCACGGGGTCGACGAGTACCTCGAGACGATCTACTTCCTCGCGTTCCCGATCGGCGAGTACCGGCCGCAGGTGTCGGGGTCGCAGACGATCGCGTCCCGCGTGGCGGAGATGCTCGGCGTCTCGCGCGCGTCCGCCGGCGAGATGCTGAAGCGGCTCGAGGCGGAGGGGCTCGTGGAGCGCGGCGAGCGCAAGGAGGCGATCCTGACGCCGGCCGGAGCCGAGCGCGCCCGCCGCGTCGTGCGCAAGCACCGGATCATCGAGCGGCTCCTCACCGACTTCATGGGGTACACGGCGGCGGAGGCGCACGTACACGCGGACGAGCTGGGCGCGACGTTCACCGACGACATGGTCGAGCGCATCGAGCGCCGGCTCGGCCGGCCGGACCGCTGCCCGCACGGCTGGCCCGTCGATCCCGACGTCGAGCAGGCGGAGAACCGCGAGCTCGAGGCGCTGTCGGACGTCGCGCCGGGGTCGCGGGTGACGATCGTGCGGCTCGCCGAGCACGACGGCGACCTCCTGCACTGGTTCTACGACGAGGGGTTCGTCCCGGGGGCCGAGCTCGAGCTGCGGGGCGCCGAGCCGCCGGGCCAGTTCCGCGTCGCGGTGGACGGCGGCGAGAAGGCGATCGGCGAGAAGGCAGCCGCCGGCCTGTTCGTGCGCCGGACGTAGCGGCGAGCTACGGGGTGGCCACCGCTGCCGGCCCGGCGGCCGCGCGCAGCGCGTCCGCCTTGTCGGTCCGCTCCCACGTGAAGTCGTGGTCGTCGCGGCCGAAGTGGCCGTAGGCCGCGGTCTTGCGGTAGATCGGGCGGCGCAGGTCGAGGTCGCGCAGGATCGCCGCCGGGCGCAGGTCGAAGTGCTCGTCGACCAGCTCGGCGATCCGCGGCACCGGGACCTTCTCGGTGCCGAACGTCTCCACGAGCACCGAGAAGGGGTGCGCGACCCCGATCGCGTACGCCACCTGGATCTGGCAGCGGTCGGCGAGGCCGGCGGCGACGACGTTCTTCGCGACGTAGCGCGCGGCGTACGCAGCGGAACGGTCGACCTTCGTCGGGTCCTTCCCCGAGAAGGCGCCGCCGCCGTGCGGCGCGGCGCCCCCGTACGTGTCGACGATGATCTTGCGGCCGGTCAGGCCGGTGTCGCCCATCGGGCCGCCGATGACGAACTTCCCCGTCGGGTTGACGTAGAAGAAGTCGGGGTCTTCGAGCCGGCGCTCGTCGTAGAGCGCTTTCGGGAGGATCGGCCGCAGCACCTGCTCGACGAGGTCGGGCTTGATCATCGTCTCCGCGTCGAGCCCCTCGCGGTGCTGCGTCGAGATCAGCACGCGCTCGATCTCGGCCGGCGTCTGCCTGCCGTCCTCGTCAACGTCGTAGCGCACCGACACCTGCGCCTTCCCGTCCGGCCGCAGGTACGGCAGCATCTCCGCCTTGCGCACCTCGGACAGCCGCTTCGTCAACCGGTGCGCGAGCATGATCGGGAGCGGCATCAGCTCGCGGGTCTCGTTCGTCGCGTAGCCGAACATCATCCCCTGGTCGCCCGCCCCCACGCGGTCGAGCGGGTCGTCGTCGCCCGGGTCGTGCTGCACCTCGTAGGCGTTGTCGACGCCCTGCGCGATGTCGGGCGACTGCTCGTCGATCGCGACGACCACACCGCAGGTCTCGGCGTCGAAGCCGTACTTCGCGCGCGTGTAGCCGATGCCCTTGACCGTCTCGCGGACGAGCCGCGGGATGTCGATGTACTCGCCGGTCGTCATCTCGCCTGCGATCACGACGAGCCCCGTCGTGATCAAGGTTTCGCAGGCGACGCGGCTCGTCGGGTCGTTCGCGAGCGCGGCGTCGAGGACTGCGTCCGAGATCTGGTCGGCGATCTTGTCGGGGTGGCCCTCCGTGACCGACTCGGAGGTGAAGAGGAACGTCCGCTGCCCCATCGCGGCGAGGGTAGCGAATCAGTCAGCGGGCGACGATCGTCGAGGTCCGCAGCCCGTGGCCCGCGGTCTCGTACTCCAGCACGGTCCGCAGCCCCGCGAACCGCCGCACGAAGCTCTCGCTGACGCTCGTCCCCGCGAGCGACGCCAGCGTGCGCAGCTCCGCCAGCGCGCGCGGCACGTCGACCCACGTCCAGCCGACGACGCCGGCGGGCAGCCCCGCCGGCCGCAGCCGGCGCCCCGCCTTCACCAGCGTCGCGCCCGGGTCGTTCGTCAGCACGAGCGTCCGGCCGACGCGGCCGTAGTAGATGTCGAGCGCGCTGAAGGCGACGTCCTCCAGGGTGTGCCCGTCGACGGTCGCGGGCAGCGGCGGCGGCGCCTCGCGGTCGAGGTCGTGCACGAGCCGCGCCGCGGCGCGGAGCGTGCCGCCGTCCGCGAGCAGCGTCAACCCGGGCAGCGGCACGCCGGGGCGGGCGTAGAAGACCGCGTCGCCGGGCGCCGCAGCCGCGAGGTCCGGCAGCGTGAGCCCGAGCCCGGCGCGCAGCTGCGCGCCGACCGGCAGCCCGCGGAGCACCCGCGCCGCGTCGTGCCAGGCGGAGGCGGCGACTGCGTCGGCCGGGATCGCGGCCTCGCCCGCGACCGGCGCGGCGCGCCCGCCGCCCGGACGCGTGACGCCGAACGCGTCGCCGCTGACGGAGAGAACCTGCCAGCCGCGCGCCAGCAGCACGGCGTCCGCGTGACCGGGCGCGGCCTGCGACGCGCGGGCGAACCACGCGTCCGAGCGCAGCGTGCGCTTCGCGTGCTCCGCGGCGGCGAGCGCGGCGACGTTCGGCGTGAAGGCCTCCCAGCCGCGCACGTGCGCGTGCAGGAGACGACGCGCGTCGAGCGCCCGCTCGAACGCCTTCCGGTCCTTCGGCAGCAGGTACGCCACCGGGCCCTGCGGCAGGATCGCCACCTGCGCCCGCGGCGCGAAGCGCGCCCAGCTCGTCGAGGCGATCGCGCGGCGAAGCGTGCTCCCGGCGGCGCTCAGCGCGAGTGCGCGCGTCGTCGGCGCGCGCGCCACGTCGAGCACCGCGGACGTCGAGCGCGGCGCGACGTCGGCGAGCGTCGCGGCCGGCTTCCCGCTTCCGCACGCGGCCGCCAGCGACGCGAGCGCGCCGAGGAGCGCGAGCCGTCTCACTCCTCCGTCGGCCGCCGCCCCATCAGCGACGCGAGGAGGCCGTCGAGCGACGCGCCCTCGAGGACGGAGCAGACGCCCTCGGTGATCGGCAGCTCGACGCCGATGCGGTGGGAAAGGTCGCGCAGAACCGGCGCAGTCGTAAGGCCCTCCACCACCTGGCCGATCTGCGCCTTCGCCTCCTCGGCCGTCGCGCCGCGCGCGATCAGCTCGCCCGCGCGCCGGTTGCGTCCCGAGGGATGCCAGCAGGTGACGACGAGGTCGCCGAGGCCCGCGAGACCGGCGAACGTGTCGGGGTCGGCGCCGTACGCCTCGCCGAGCCGAGACATCTCGACGAGGCCGCGCGTCAGCACCGCCGCCTTCGCGTTGTCGCCGAGGCCGAGTCCGTCGACACCGCCGGCCGCGAGCGCGATCACGTTCTTCGCCGCACCGCACAGCTCCACCCCGATCGGGTCGCTGTTGACGTAGACGCGGAAGACGAGCGAGTGGATCGCCTCCTGCAGCTCGAGCGCGAGCGACTCGTCCGTCGAGGCGACGACCGTGGCGCTCGGCAGGCCCGCCGCCACCTCCTCCGCCATGTTCGGGCCGGAGAGGACCGCGACGGGCCGGTCGGTGACGAGCGTCGACAGCCGGTGGCCCGTGTCGGGGTCGAGTCCCTTCACGAGCGAGAGGACGGGACAGCTGCCGCGGACGTGCGCGACCGCGTCCCGGAACGACCGGCTCGGAACCGCCATCGCGACGAGGTCGGCGTCCTCGTACGGCGCGTCGTCGATGTCGTCGCGCCCGACCACCGTCGTCTCGTGCCCGCGGTCGCGGAGGAGCTGCGCGAACGCCGTCCCCCATGCGCCCGCGCCGACGACGACCGCCTTCACGAGCGCCTGCGAAAGTCGACCACCACCGGCACCCCCTCGAGCCCGAACCGATCCCGCAGCTGATTCTCCACCCAGTAGCCGTAGTCGCGCGTCACGAGCCCGGGGTCGTTGACGACGACGCGGAAGCGCGGCGGGCGCGTCTCGACCTGCGCGGCGTAGAGCAGGTTGAGGCGGCGCGCTCCCTTCGCCGGCGGCTGCCGCAGCTGCTTCAGCTCGCCGACGAAGTCGTTGAGCGCGCTCGTCGCGACGCGCGCGGCGTAGCGGTCGTACAGCTCCGCGACCTTGTCGAGCAGCCGGGAGACTCCCCGGCCGGTCTTGGACGACACCGTGATGAAGTCCGGCCGCTGGCGCAGGCGGCGCTGCAGCTCCGGCCGCACCTCCTCGATCGTCACCTGCGAGATGTCCCACTTGGAGAGCACGACCAGCGTCGCCGTGTGCGCCTTCCGCGCGACCTCGACCGCCGTCACGTCCCCCTCGACGATGCCCTGCGACGAGTCGACGAGCACGAGCGCGACGTCCGCGCGCTGCGCCGCCTCGAGCGCGCGCAGCTCGGAGTAGTACTCGATCCCCTGCCGCTGCCGGCGCTTGCGCCGCAGCCCCGCCGTGTCGACGAGCACGAACGTGCGCCCCCCGTGTTCGAGCACCGTGTCGATCGTGTCGCGCGTCGTCCCCGGCACGTCGTCGACGATCGTCCGCTCGGCGCCGACCAGCTTGTTGAAGAGCGACGACTTGCCGACGTTGGGACGGCCGAGGATCGCGACGCGGATCGCGTCGTCGGGCACCCGACGCGCCGACGTCCCCGGCAGCCGCGCCAGGATCTCGTCCAGCAGGTCGCCGGTGTTCGTGCCGTGCAGCGCGGAGAGCGGAAAGGGATCGCCGAGGCCGAGGCGGTGGAGCTCGAGCGCGAGGTGCTCCTGCGACGGATCGTCGATCTTGTTCGCGACGACGAGCACCGGCTTCCTCGCCGCGCGCAGGATCTGCGCCAGCTCCTCGTCGCCGGGGGTCACGCCCGCGCGCGCGTCGACGACGAACAGGACGAGGTCGGCCTCGGCGATCGCCGTCCGCGCCTGCTCTGCGATCCGCCGCGTGATCGGGCTCCGGTCCTGGACGTCGACGCCGCCGGTGTCGACCACCAGGAAGCGGCGGCCGCTCCACTCGGCGATGATCTCCTTGCGGTCGCGCGTCGTTCCATGCGTCTCGTGAACGACCGCCTGCCGCGACGCCGTCAGGCGGTTGATCAGCGTCGACTTGCCGACGTTCGGAAACCCGACGATCGCGACGGTGCCCTCCAGCGGGGCGGCGTCCGCGGCCGCACCGCCGTCGTCGTGCCGCGTCGGCCGGCGACTCACAGCGGCGGCGCCTCCCCCCTCGGCCGCCCGCGGGCGTGCAGGTCGGCGAGCCAGTCGAAGAGCACGTTGATGCGCCGCTCGACCTCGGCCGTCGCCTCCTTGTAGCCGCGCCCGCCCTTCGGCAGCCCCTCGAGCGCGAGCGGCTCGCCGAACGCGACCGAACACGGGGCGAAGTTGCCCGGCTTCCAGAACTGCGTGCCGTACACCGCAACCGGCATCAACGGCACGCTCTCCTGCAGCGCGACCATCGCCGCTCCGGGCTGTGCGCGGCCCGGCCGCCCCGACCGCTGGCGCGTCCCCTCGACGAACAGGCCGACGACGCGCCCGAGGCGCGCCGACTCGCGCATCCGGCGCACCGCCTCGCGGTCGGACTCGCCGCGCCGGATGCCGATCGCCCCGTGCCACTCGAGGAACCTGCCGAGCCCGGGAAAGCTCGTCGCCTCGATCTTCGCGACGTAGTCGATGTCGCGCGGCGAGAGCACGCCGACGAGCGGGATGTCGATCCAGTGCAGGTGGTTGATCGCGAGCACGAGCCCGCCCGTGCGGGGCATCCGCTGGACGCCGTAGGCGCGCGCGCGCGTCGCCACGCGCGCGGGCGCGCCCATGTACCAGCGTCCGACCGTCCAGGCGACCGAGCTCATCCGCTCCGGCGCCGGCGCGTGCGGGATGCGTCCGACTGCTTCGAGCCGGTGCCGGTCACTGCGGCGCGAGCGACCGCGTCCGGATCAGCTCCTCGATCCGCGTGACGACGTCGTCCACCTCGAGCCGTGTCGTGTCGATCAGCTCCGCGTCGTCCGCGGGCTGCATGCGCGCGCGGTCGGCCTCGTCGCGCGTGCGCAGGTCGGTGGCGAGTGCGTCCGCGCCGATGTCGGGCCGCTCCGCCTGGCGGCGGCGGGCGCGGATCTCGGGGTCGGCCTGCAGGTAGACCTTGATCTCCGCCCCGGGGGCGACGACGGTGCCGATGTCCCGTCCTTCGATGACGACGTTTCCCTGGGCCGCGAGCTCGCGCTGGCGCTCGCGCATCACCTCGCGCACCTGGTGGTGGCGCGCGACGACAGGGACCATCCGGTCGATGCGCGACTGGCGGATCGCGGCGGTCACGTCGACGCCGGCGACGAACACGCGGCCGACCTCGTCGAAGACGACGGGGTACTGGCGCGCGAGCACGCCGAGCCGTCCGGCGTCGCCGAGCGGCAGCCCCTCCCGCATCGCGAGCCACGTGAGCGCGCGGTACATCGCGCCCGTGTCGAGGTAGCGGAACCCGAGCCGCTCCGCGAGCTTGCGGGCGACCGTGCTCTTGCCGGCCCCGGCGGGGCCGTCGATGGCGACGATCATCTCGGTTATCTCTGCGCCAGCTGGTCGAGGAGCTCGTAGAAGCCGGGGAAGCTTACTGCGACGCACTCCGGATCCTCGATCCTGACGCCTTCGCGCGACACGAGCCCTGCGACGGCGCCGAGCATCGCGATGCGGTGGTCTCCGCGCGCAGCGACGGTGCCGCCGCGCGGACGCGCCGGTGTGCCGCGCACCACGAAACCGTCGGCCCGCGCTTCGATGCGGACGCCGATCGCGCGCAGCGCCTGCGTCACCGTCTCGATCCGGTCGGTCTCCTTCGCGCGCAGCTCGGCGGCGCCGCGGACGACGGTGGTGCCTCGCGCCATCGCGCCGAGCAGGGCGACCAGGGGCAGCTCGTCGACCAGCCGCGGCACCTCAGCGTGCTCGACGGTCGTCGCGACGAGCGGCGACGAGCGCACCTCGAGGTCCGCGACCGGCTCGCCGCCGACGATTCGGCGGTTGAAGAGCGCGATCCGCGCCCCCATGCGCTCGAGGACGTCGAGCAGCCCCGTCCGCAGCGGGTTGACGTTGACGTTCTGGAGGATCAGCTCGGACCCGTTCAGCAGCACGGCGGCGGCGATCAGCGGCGCGGCGGACGAGATGTCGCCGGGGATGTCGAGGTCGAGCGGCGGCAGGCGCTCGACGGGCCAGACGCTGACGCTCCGCTCGGTGCGGCGCAGCCGCACGCCCAGCCCCTGCAGCATCCGCTCGGTGTGGTCGCGGGTCGGGTGGGGCTCGACGACCGTCGTCGGTCCGCGCTCCGCGTACAGGCCGGCGAGCAGGATCGCCGACTTCACCTGCGCACTCGCGACCGGCAGCTCGTACGTGATCGGCGTCAGGGCCGCGCCCTGGATCCGAACCGGCGCGTGGCCGTCGGTGGTCTCGATCCGTGCGCCCATCCGGCGCAGCGGCTCCGCCGCCCGCTCGTGCGGCCGCGCGCTCAGCGAGTCGTCGCCGACGAGCTCGAAGCGGCGGCCCTCCTGCCCCGCGAGCAGCCCGCACAGCAGCCGCAGCACGGTGCCGGCGTTGCCGCAGTCGACGGTCGCGGCGCGCAGCCCGCGGAGACCGGCGCCGCGGATGCGGATGTCGTCGTCGCCGCCGTCGGCGACGTCGCCGCCGAGTGTCCGGGCAGCGTCGAGCGCCGTGACCGTGTCGGCGGCGCGGCCGAAGCCGCGGATGCGGCTCTCGCCGTCGGCGACCGCCGCGAGGAGCGCGGCTCGCTGCGAGCTGCCCTTGTTGCCGGGGACGGCGGCCGCGCCGACCAGCGCCGCCGCCGGCGCGATTGCGAGCCGCGCAGCCGGCGGCGCACCCGGTCCCTCGATCCGTCCCGTCCTCATTCGTCCAGCACCGGCGCGACGACGACCTCGTACCCCTGCCGCTCGAGCAGGTCGGCCGCGCGCTGCGCCTCCCCCTCGCCGGCGACGAGCACCGTCAGCGTCCCGCCCCGCTCGGGCGACACGTGATGGAGCTCGAAGTCCTCGATGTTGATGCGCTCCGCGCCGAGCGCCTGCGTGATGCCGGCGAGGACGCCGGGCCGGTCCGGCACGTGCACGCGCAGCCGTTGCAGCGCGCCGGGGTCGGGATGCTCCTGCGCCAGCATGCGCCGCCGGTTCGCCGCCGCCTCGCCGATCCAGCGCGCGAGGAACCCTGCGTCGCCTTGTGCGAGCGCGGCCTCGACCTGCTCGATCCGGCGGCGGTGCTCGGCGAGGGCGCCGCGCACGGCGTCGGCGTTGTCGAGGAAGATGTCGACCCAGATGCGCGGGTTCGCGCCGGCGACGCGCGTCAGGTCCCGCAGGCTTCCGCCGGCATGTGCAAGCGGCTCGTGGCCCTCGATCCGCGCGTCGCCGGTCTGGTTCGCCACCACGTTCGCGACGACGTGCGGCAGATGGCTGGTCAGCGCCACGAGGCGGTCGTGCGCGGCGGCGTCGATCGCAACCGGCGTCGCGCCCGTGTCGGCGACGAAGCCGTGCACGAGCCGGTGGCGCCGCGGGTCCGTCTGCGCGACCGGTGTCAGGAACCAGGTCGCGCCCTCGAACAGCGTCGCCGCCGCGTGCTCCGCGCCGCGCCCCTCGCCGCCGCAGATGGGATGGCCGCCGACGAAGCGCGGGCTGCCGGCTGCCGCGGCGACGACGCTGGTCTTCGTCGAACCGACGTCGGTGACGGTCGCGTCGCCCGAGGCCGCGAGCGCCGCGGCCACCGCTGCGGGCAGCTGCGCGATCGGTGCGGCGACGACGACGAGGTCGGCCGCATCGACAGCGTCCTCGAGCGAGCTCGCTGGTTCGACGGCTCCGCGGCCGGCCGCCGTCGCGAGCGCGGCGGGATCGGGGTCCCAGCCGCGCACGTCGTCGCCGCGCCGCCGGGCGGCGAGGCCGAGCGACGCGCCCATCAGCCCGGTTCCGACGACGGCGATCTTCACGCCGCCACTCTACGGATGCGCTGTCGGAGCTAGTCCGGCGCCCGGCCGACGACGTACCGGAACATGTTCTCGAAGACCACGGTGCCGTCCGAACGCTGGAATCGCTCGAGCACCTCGCTCAGCGTCACGTGCACGCGCTCCCGCCCCACCGCTTCCTCCATCCGCACGAGCACACCCGCGGACAGTTGCCCGCGCATCGCCGTCTCGAGGTCGGCGTACGTGAAGGTCGCCGGCACGTCTTCCCCTCCGTCCACGCTGATGCCGGCGTCGTTCATCAATTCCTCGAGCGCCCCGGGGCGCTCGAGCGCGAACGGGGCCGGCGCGCCGGGCGGCGGCGGAGGCATCAACGCGCCGAGCGCGTCGAAGACCGCCGACATCTCGGAGCGGTCGTGCTCGGCCCACATCGCGATCCCGATCCGCCCTCCCGGCACCGCCACGCGCGCCAGTTCGCGCACCGCCCTCCCGTGATTCGCGGCGTACTGCACCGCGTTGCATGCGATGACCGCGTCGAAGGTGTGGTCGTCGAAGGGCGCTTGCTCCAGGTCACCTTCACGGAAGTCTGCGTCCGGAACCCGCTCGCGCGCGACTTCGAGCAGGCCAGGCGCCGCGTCGAAGCCGCTCACGACGAATCCGCGCTGTCGCGCGAGAGCGGCCGCGAGCCCCGACCCGCATCCGGCGTCGAGCAGCCGCCGGCCGGGCTCGTCGAAGACGGCGTCGATCACCGCTTCGTACATCGGTGCGCATTGCGCTTCCTGCAGCTCCGCCCAATCGGAGGCGCGGGCACTCCAGAGAGGGGCGTTCGCAGCCGCGGTCGACATCGCACGACCTTACGGCCGGTGAGGACGGACCGTCAACATGGCCACGTGCTCCCTTCGCCGCACGCGCCGCTCCCGCAGTCGCCGCCGGCGATCGTGCGGCGCCTCCGCGCGGACGAGCGCGCGCTGACGCCGGCGATCCTCCACTGGCACGGACGCGGGCCGATCCCGCGCGACGTGACGCTGCTCGCGCTCGACCGGCAGCGGCTGATCCGGAGGCTCGGCTTTTCGCCGCACACGGGCGCCGCCGTCGTGCGTCTCCGTCCGGCGGAGCGTGACGACGTCGCAGCGCGCACCGACCTGGTGCGGCTCGCGGAGCAGAGCCCGCCCCTGCGCGCGCGGATCCGCATCGGTCCCGCGGCGCCGCCGCTGCGGCTGCTGGCGTGGTACCGCGAGGCGCAGCGGCGGTTCGGCGTCCGCTGGCAGCTGCTCGCGGCGATCAACTTCGTCGAGAGCGACTTCGGCCGGCTGCGGAACACGAGCACCGCCGGCGCGCAGGGGCCGATGCAGTTCGAGCCGGCGACGTGGAGCGAGTACGGGATGGGCGGCGACGTCCACGACCCGCACGACGCGATCCTCGCCGCCGCGAACTACCTGCGCTCGAACGGCGGTGCACGCGACGAGCGCACCGCGGTCTACGACTACAACCACTCGCCGCTCTACGTGGACGCGGTCGAGCACCTCGCACACCGGATCGCGGTCGTGCAGACGGCGTTCCTCGAGTACTACGCGTGGCAGGTGTACGTCCGCACCGCACACGGCGACGTGCGCGTCACCGGCCCCCGTTAACGCGGGGCGTGCTGCATCAGCTCGGCGAGGCGGAACGCGAGGTCGAGCGACTGCCGCGCGTTGAGTCGGGGGTCGAGGAGCGTCTCGTAGCGGGTCGCGAGCTGCTCCTCGAGCACGTCGTCGGCCCCACCGAGGCACTCGGTGACGTCCTCGCCGGTGAACTCCAGGTGGACGCCGCCGGGCCAGACGCCGGCCTCCCAGCAGGCTTCGAAGAAGCCTTCGAGCTCCGACATGATCGTGTCGAAGCGGCGCGTCTTCACGCCGTCGGCGGTGCGGATCGTGTTCGCGTGCATCGGGTCGCTCGCCCACAGCACGGGGTGCGCTTCGTCGCGCGCCGCCCGCAGGAGCGGCGGCAGCGTCTCGCGCACACGGTCGGCGCCGATCCGCGCGTAGAACGTCAGCCGCCCCGGGATGCGCAGCGGGTTGAGGGTCTCGCAGAGCTCGACGATCTCCTCGGGTGTCGCCGCCGGGCCGATCTTGACGCCGACCGGGTTGTGCACGCCGGAGAAGAACGCGACGTGGGCGCCCTCCGGCTGGCGCGTGCGCTCGCCGATCCAGAGCAGGTGCGCCGAGCAGTCGTACCAGTCGCCGGTCAGGGAGTCGCGCCGCGTCAGCCCCTCCTCGTAGTCGAGCAGCAGCCCCTCGTGGGCGGTGAAGACGTCGACCTCGTGCAGCCGCCGCTCGGCGGCGAGGTCGATCCCGCACGCGGCCATGAACGCGAGCGCGCGCTCGATCTCGGACGCGAGGCGCTCGTAGCGCCGCCCCTCGGGCGAGCTCGCGACGAAGTCCTTGTTCCACGAGTGCACCTGCGTCAGGTCGGCGTAGCCGCCCTTCGTGAACGCGCGCAGCAAGTTGAGCGTCGCCGCCGACTGGTTGTAGCCCTCGATCATGCGCGCCGGGTCCGGCACGCGCGCCGCCGCCGTCGGCTCCTCGCTGTTCACCATGTGACCGCGGAAGCTCGGGATCTCGACGTCGCCGACGCGCTCGAAGGCATCCGACCGCGGCTTCGTGAACTGGCCCCCGATGCGCCCGACCTTCACGACCGGCAGCGTCGCGCCGTACGTGAGCACGGCCGACATCTGCAGCATGATCTTCAGCTTCTCGCGGATCCGCTGCGTCGAGATCTCGTTGAACGACTCGACGCAGTCGCCCGCCTGGAGCAGGAAGCCGCGGCCCGCGATGCACTGCGCGAGGCTGTCGCGCAGCTGCCGCGCCTCGCCCGCGAACACGAGCGGCGGGCACGCCTTCAGGCGCGCGAGCGCAGCCGCCGCCGCGGCGGGGTCCGGCCACTCGGGCTGCTGCAGGGCGGGCCGCTCGCGCCACGACGACGGCGACCACCTGTCCGACGTGACGGCCACGAATCCAGTGTAGAGACAGGGTTTCGTCTATCCTGCGGCGCGATGACCTTCGCCTCCGACATCCGTTGGTCGTGGCGCCGCGGGCGAGGCGGAGGCCTGCGCTAGGGCCGCCTCGTCCGCGCTTCGCACCTGCGCACGTCCCACCGACCACGAGGTATCCACCATGCGTGTCTTCTCCGGCATCCAGGCGACCGGCGCCAAGCACATCGGCAACTACATCGGCGCGATGCGCCACTACGTCCGTACGCAGGACGAGAACGAGGGCGACGCATTCTTCTGCATCGTCGACCTGCACTCGATCACCGTCGAGCACGACCCCGTCGACCTGCACGAGCGCACGCTGGACCTCGCCGCGCTGCTCTTCGCGGTCGGCCTCGACCCGCAGCGCAGCACGCTCTTCCTCCAGAGCCACGTCTCGGCGCATCCCGAGGCGGCGTGGCTGCTCTCGTCCGTCACCGGGTTCGGGCAGCTCGGCCGGATGACGCAGTTCAAGGAGAAGGGTGAGAGCCGCGACTTCGTCTCCGCGGGCCTGTTCACGTACCCGGTGCTGATGGCCGGGGACATCCTGCTCTACCAGACCGACGTCGTCCCGGTCGGCGACGACCAGCGCCAGCACATCGAGCTGACGCGCGACGTGGCGGAGCGCTTCAACGCCCGCTACGGCGAGACGTTCAAGGTGCCGCGCGGCGTGTTCCCGGACGTGGGCGCGCGGATCATGGACCTGCAGGAGCCGACGAGGAAGATGTCGACCACCGGCGGCACGCCGCAGGGGACGGTGCTCGTGCTCGATCCACCGGACGTGATCCGCAGGAAGTTCAAGACCGCCGTCACCGACTCCGGACGCGAGGTGCGGTACGACCCGGACGGCAAGCCGGGCGTCTCGAACCTGATCGAGATCCTCGCGGTGTCGTCGAGCCGCGAGATCCCCGAGGTCGAGGCGGCCTACGACGGCCGCGGCTACGGCGACTTGAAGCAGGACGTCGGCGAAGCCGTCGTCGAGCTGTTCAGGCCGGTGCGCGAACGGTACGAGGAGCTGCGGGCCGACGTGGGCGAGCTCCGGCGCCTGCTCGCAGTCGGCGCCGAGAAGGCGCGCCAGACCGCGGCGCCGACGCTCGAGTTCATGTACCGGCGGATGGGGTTCGTCCGCCCGTAAGGCGGCGCTTCGACGTCCGTGCGGCGGCGGCCCGCGCTAGGGTCCCGCCGTTCGATAGATCAGCCAGCGCGGACGACTCGAAGTACACGCGGATCGAGAGTGCGATCGAGGCTCTGACGTCGAAGCGCGACGCGCTCGCCTCGGCGATCAGGGCGCAGCTCGAGGCCGCGGCGTTCGACGGCCAGCGGGTCGACCAGGGCCAGGCGAAGCGCGAGACCGCGGAGGCGCTGCTGCTGATCGCGGCGGCGAAGGCGCTGGCGGTGTCTTCGGACTAACGGCGCAGGCGCTGCACCTCTGAGGGCTCGAGCTCGCGCCAGGCGCCGGGCTCGAGCCCTTCGAGCGTCAGCGGGCCGTAGCGGCTGCGATGCAGATGCTGCACGCGGTTGCCGACGGCCTCGAGCATGCGCCGCACCTGGCGGTTCCGGCCCTCGTGCAGCGTCAGCTCGATGCGGTTTTCCGCGAGGCGCCGCACCTGCGCCGGGCGCGTCGGGCCGTCGTCCAGCTCCACGCCGTCACGCAGCCGCCGGAGCTGCTCCTCCGTCGGCGGCCGGACGGTGACGACCTCGTACACCTTGTCGACCTCGTAGCGCGGGTGGGCGAGCCGGTGCGCGAGCTCGCCGTCGTTCGTCAGCAGGAGCGCACCCGTGGTCGCGGCGTCGAGCCGACCTACCGGGACGACCCGCGCCGGGTGCGCGACGAGATCGACGACCGTCGGGCGCCCGCCCGGGTCGCGCGCCGTCGTCACGACGCCGGGCGGCTTGTTGAGCAGGACGTAGGCCGGCTCCTGCGGCTCGAGCCGCTCGCCGTCGAGTCGGACGTCGTCGCCGGGGCGGACGAGCGTGTTCAGCTGCCCCGCCTCGCCGTTGACGGTGACGCGCCCGGCCTTGATCAGATCGTCCGCCTTGCGGCGCGACGCGACGCCGGCGCGTGCGAGCCAGGCGTTCAGCCTCACTTGTCGAGCGCGTAGCGCTCGTCGTGCTCGGTTGCGACCTTCGTCAGCAGCGCGCGCAGCGTCTCCCGCTCCTTCCCGGTCAGCGGCGCGAGGACGTCGAACTCGACCATGTCGTGCAGGTCGCGCAGGCGGTCGAGCTCCTTCCCGCCGGCCCTGGTCAGGCTCACGACGTGGCGGCGGCGGTCGTTCTGGTCACGCTTGCGCTCCACCAGCCCGCGGCGCTCGAGGTCGTCGAGCAGCCCGACGAGGTAGCTGCGGTCGTAGCGAAGCGTGTCGGCAATCATCGCCTGCGTCGCGCACGCGCCCTGCGCCAGCAGCGACAGCACCGCGTAGTCATACGGCAGCGCGCCCGCTTCCTCGAACCGCGCGGCCATCTGCTCCTTCACGAGCGCACCGATGCGCTTGAGCAAGAAGGCTGGGCTCGTCGCCAGCTCGCGCGGCATCCGCGCCGGCTTCTTCTTCGACCCTTCTGTCACAACCATGCCGAAAGTGTAGCGCGCTCTACCGTGGTCATTGTGTATAGTGGAGTTGATCCACGATTAGAAAGGACATCGATTGACCGACTCCGCTTTTCTCCGGTCTCGCTCGGCAGCCCTGGCACTGATCGTTCTCGCGCAGTTCATGGTCGTCCTCGACATGTCGATCGTGAACGTCGCACTGGACGCCATCAAGTCGTCGCTGGGCTTTTCCCAGACCGGGCTCCAGTGGGTGATCACGGCGTATGCGCTGGTCTTCGGCGGGTTTCTCTTGCTCGGCGGGCGGGTCGGCGACCTCTTCGGGCGCCGGCGCCTGTTCATGATCGGGCTCCTGGTCTTCTCTGCTGGCTCCGCCCTCGGCGCGCTCTCGTGGTCGGCCGGCTCGCTGATCGCGTTCCGCGCCCTGCAGGGCCTCGGCGGCGCGCTCTTCGCACCCGCGGGGCTGTCGCTGCTCATGACGACGTTCGCGGAGGGCCGCGGCCGCAACACCGCTGTCGGAGTCTGGGCGGCGGCGTCGGGCAGCGGCGGCGCGACCGGGGTGCTCCTCGGCGGCGCGCTCACGTCGTACCTGAGCTGGCCGTGGATCTTCCTGATCAACGTCCCCGTCGGGGTCGTCGTCGCCCTGCTCTCGCCGCGCTTCCTGCCCGAGGCGAAGCGGCTCGAGGGTCATCGTCACTTCGACGTCGCGGGAGCGGGGTCGGTGACGGCGTCGCTGATGGTGTTCGTCTACGCGCTGACGTACGGGACGCAGCACGCGTGGTCGTCGCCGGTGACGATCGGGCTGCTGGCGGTGTCCGCAGTGCTCCTCGCCGCGTTCGTCCGGATCGAGCAGCGCGCGGCGGCGCCGCTGATGCCGCTCGGCATTCTGCGGGTCCGGACGCTCGCCGCCGGCAACTTTCTCACGGTCGTCCTGGCCTCGATCGCGTTCTCGAACTTCTTCCTGCTCGCGCTGTACCTCCAGGAGGTGCGCGGCTATTCGGCGGCGCAGAACGGCGCGGCGTTCGCCGTGATCGCCGCGATCATCGCGACGTTCTCGAACGTCGTCGGCCCGCTCGTGCGGAGGTTCGGCCCGCGGCCGGTGCTCGTGGCCGGCCTCGCGCTCGTGACGGCGTCGCAGGCGCTGCTCACGCAGCTGCCGGTGCACGGCTCGTACGTGACGAACCTGCTGCCGGCGTTCGTCCTGCAGGGCTTTGGCTTCTCGCTGGCGTGGGTGTCGGTCACGACGGCGTCGATCGCGGGCGTCGCGCCCGCCGACGCGGGGATCGCGTCGGGGATCACCAACACCGCTCGGCAGATCGGCGGCGCCGTCGGCCTGGCGGTCGTGAGCACAATCGCGTCGAGCTACGGCGCGGGCGACGCGGCCGAGCTGACGCACGGGTTCCGCGTCGCGTTCACCGTGCTGGCCGCGCTCGGAGCGGTCGCGGTCGCCGTCGCCGCGAAGTTCCTCGTCCCGCAGCCGCACCGCACCGCTGCCGAGCGGGTCGAGGACGAGCAGCCGCTGCTCGTCGAAGCGGCGTAGCCGGCGGAGAGCGGTCGAGCGGCGTAGGTCGGCCGAGAGCGGGGTCTGACCCGGGTCTGACCCGGGTCAGACCCCTTCCCGGCAGATGCAGGGGTTTTTCGACCTGCGTGCCGAGCGCACGGGGCGCTACCGCAGCTTCGGCACGATGCGCTCGCCGTAGACGCGGATCGCCGCTTCCGGGTCGGCGCCGGAGCAGTTCATGACCGCAATGGTGGTCGCGCCCATCTCCTTCAGCTCTCGAAGCTTCCGTACGTGCTGATCCGGATCGGCGGAGATGATCGCCTTTTCCCGGTACTCGTCGTCGGAGATCGTCTCCTCCGCGTGCTCGTACATCTTCTGCGGGTCGTGCCAGTCGTCGACGTAGTACTCCGGCGGCTGTGCGCCCTTCCACCTGCGCGCTCCTTCGAGCGCGGCTTCGTCGGTCTCGGCCCACGAGACGAGCGCCTGAAGGATCGTCTCGCCCTTCCCGCCGTGACTCCGGTACGTCTCGATCACCTTCGGCGCGATCTCCGGATCGCCGAGGCACCAGATCCCGTCGGCGAAGGCGGCCGCGACCTCGGCGGCGCCCTCGTGGAACGCGGAGACGTAGAGCGGCGGCGGAGCCTGCGGCCGTGTGTGCAGCTTCGCGTCCTTCGTCCGGAAATGCTTCGACCCGGAGGCGATCGTCTCGCCTCTCCAGAGCCGCCGGATCATCTCGAGCGCCTCCCCCATCAACTCCAGCTGCTCCGGGGGACGGCCAGTCGCAACCGAGCGGCGACTCGTTGAGCGACTCGCCGGAGCCGTACCCGAGGAACACGCGTCCGGGAAACATCACCTCGAGCGTCGCGAAGCACTGCGCGACGAGCGCGGGGTGGTAGCGCTCGACGGCCGGCGTGACGGCGGTGCCGAACTTGACGCCGTCCGTCGTCGCGCCGAGCGCGCCGAGCCACGGCCACGCGTGGCCGGATTCGCCGGGCTCCCACCACGGCTGAAAGTGGTCGCTGCAGCAGACGCCGTCGAAACCGACCTCCGCAGCGAGCTGCGCGTGCCGCAGCAGCTCGTCCGGCGGAAACTGTTCGTGTCCTGCCCCGTAGAAGATGCGCATGCCGACTCGGTACCGGCGCCACGCGATCGGAAACGTCCGTTCAACTCGAACGGATCTCCTGCCGAGACGGGTATCTCGCGCCGTCACGAGCGATCGTTTCTGCACGACCTGATGTTCGGCGGCTCTGCAACCTCGACCTCGTACGCGGCCCGAACGGCGTCTTCCTCTTCGAGACGAAGGGCCGGCCGCTACAGGCCGGCCAGCCGGTGACGCGCGCTGGTACGCGTTCGTCGAGCGCGTGCGTCGCGGCTCGTAGCGAGCCCGAACCCGGGCGATTGCGTCTCGCTCGCGGCGGAGGTTACGCGGGGCGTTTCTCCGCGACGGCTTCGAGCCGCTCGCGGATCTCCGTGACGTCCTCGCCGACGTCGTCGACGCGCGGCAACGCCGCCAGCGACTCGAGGCCGAAGACGCGCTCGAACAGCGGCGTCGTCGCGTAGCGGATCGCGCCGACCGTCTGTTCGCGCCCCGCCTCGGCGATCAACCCGCGCTCGACGAGCCCGGCGATCACGCCGTCGACGTTCACGCCGCGGATGCGCGCCACCTCCGGGCGCGAGACCGGGCCGAGGTACGCGACGATCGCGAGCGTCTCGAGCGCGGCCTGCGACAGACCCTTCTCGACCGGCTTCTCGAACAGCCGCATGCAGGCCTCCGCCGCCGCCGCCGCGGCGCGAAACGCCCAGCCGCCGGCGACGTGCTCGAGCACGATTCCGCTACGACCCTCGGAGAAGCGCTCCGCTACGAGCTCGAGCGCCTCGTCGACCTGCTCGACCTCGACCTGCGCCGCAGCGGCGAGCTCGGCCGCGGGCAGCGGCTGGGTCGCGACGACGAGCAGCGCCTCGAGCGTCCGCGCCAGCTCGGCGGCGGGGGTCGCCTCGGTCGGGATCAGGCGGAGCGGACGGTCCACGAGAGGCTCCTTTCGGCGTCTGCGCGGGAAATCCTTATCGGTGCGAACGGCGCGGCCTGCGCGATCGCGACCTCGTTCTGCTTGCGCAGCTCGAGCAGCGCGAGAAACGCCACCGCCACCTCGATCCTCGACAGCCCCTGCACTTCCTGGTCGAAGTCGACGCGGCTGCGCCGTCGCAGGAGCGACCGCCAGCGCTCGACGAACTGCGCGACGGGCGGGAACCGGAGCGCCATGTGCGACACGGACGGCGCGGGCGGCTCGACGGCGAGCGCGCGCAGCGCGTCCGCGAGCCGGTGCGGCGACTGCGGTGCCAGCCTGCGCTCCGCGCGCGGCGCAAGCGGTGCCGGCCCCTGCCTGAAGAAGAGGTCGCGGCGTTCCTCGAGCCGCCGCCGCAGCCAGTCCGCCGCCTCCTTCGCGCGCCGGTACTCCGCGAGCCGCCGCGCGAGCTCCTCCGCCGCCTCCTCCGGCTCCAGCTCGTCGAGCTCCGCTGCCTCCTCGGGAAAGAGCTGGCGCGCCTTCAGCTCGAGCAGCGCCGAGATGAGGATCAGGAACTCGCCGCAGGCGTCGAGGTCGAGCTCGCCTTTCTCGCCGAGGTGCTCGACGAACGCGACGACGATCGACGCGAGGTCGACCTCGCGCAGGTCGAGCTCCTCGCGCAGCACGAGCGAGAGCAGAAGGTCGAACGGGCCTTCGAACGCGTCGAGGTCCAGCTGCAACTCGCGGACGGCGACCGGCACGCGCGCAGGCTAGCGTCCCTGCCGGACGCGGCTCTTCGGGATCGCCATCGCCCGCCGCGGCTCCTGCGGCTGTGCGCGTCGCGGCCGGCCCGGCGCGCGCACGACGCCTTGGTGCACGAGGAAGTAGGCGGCCGCGCAGACGAAGACGACGGCGGACACCCACGCGTTCAGGCGCAGCCCCGCGAAGTGGTGCGCGGGGTCGATCCGCAGCAGCTCCTCGAAGAACCGCCCGAACGTGTACCACGCGACGTAGAGCGCGAACAGCGCGGGCGGCCGGATCCTGAACCGCCGGTCGACCCAGAGCAGCATGCCGACGCCGACGACGTCCCAGATCAGCTCGTACAGGAATGTCGGGTGGTAGGTGGCGTACTGGTCGTACCCGGCGAGGCGGTGCGCAGGGTCGATCTTCAGCGCCCACGGGAGCGTCGTCGGCTTGCCGTACAGCTCCTGGTTCCACCAGTTGCCGATGCGGCCGATCCCCTGGGCGAGCAGCAGGCCGGGCGCAGCCGTGTCCATGAAGAGCGCGACGTTCGCGCCGGCGCGGCGGACGACCATCGTGCCGACGACGGTCCCGAGCGCGATGCCGCCCCAGACGCCGAGGCCGCCCTTCCAGACCTCGAAGATGCCCTCCCACTTGGGGTTCGGCACCTCGTTCCACGACGTGATGTCGTGGTACGCACGCGCGCCGACGACGCCGAACGCGACGCCCCAGACGGCGACCCGCGTGACGAGGTCCCAGTCGCCGCCGCGCGCGACCCAGCGGCGGCCGGTGAGACCGATGCACGCGAGGATCGCGAGCAGCAGCATCAGCCCGTACATGTGCAGCGTCAGCGGGCCGAGGTGCACGATGCCCGTGTGCGGGCTGGGGATGTACGCGATCACGTCGAGTTCTGCTCCGAAGACGCTCTCACGCGACGGTCGTGCCGTCCGGCCGCGCCGCGACCAGCCTAGAGGTATTCGCGACGGCCGGGTGTGGGACCCGGGCTACCGCAGGATGCGGAGCGCGAGGTCGGGCGAGCAGCCCTTGTGGAGCAGCTCGATCGCGTCGTGGAGGTCGACGTCGGTGCGGAGCGCGAGCTCGGCAGCGGCCTCGGGGGAGTAGCCGGCCCGCTCGAGCTCCTCGGCGCGCCACTGCTCGACGAGCTCCTGCTCGTTCGGGCGGAGGTTTGTCTCGGCGGTCGGCATCAGGCGTGATGTTCCTCGTCCATCTGTTCGGTGAAACGTTCGGCCCGGTTCACCCCATCCCGGGGGATTCGCTCCTTAACCAACTACTTACGCCTGCGTCACCGCCGCGTCGACCGGCGAAAGGGCCAGGTCGGGCCTGGACTAACGGGCGAGGATCTCGAGGACGATCTCGCCGGTCCCGGTCGCGCGCGCGGCGACGGTGCAGCCGGTCGGCTGCGCGAGCGGCAGCTCGAGGACGGCGAAGCGGCCGACGTAGCTCGCCTGGATCGTCCGCGCCCGGCCGCGGCGCGTGCAACGCACCGTCGCGCTGCCGGTGATCGACCCGCCGCCGACGACGCGCACCGCGAGCGCGTGGGGATGCCGCGCCGACGCACGCGCGGCGACGTCGGCGACCATCCCGCGCACCGCAGGCGAGCGGCCGATCACGTGCCAGCCGGTCGCCGTGACGGCCGCGAGCGCTGCCAGCGCGAGCCTCATCCGTCCTCAGGCGACCGCCGACTCGCCGAGCAGCATCTTCACCTCGGCGTAGAAGTCGGGCGCCGGCTGCACCTTGTACTGCGGGCCGAATGCGTACGTCCTCGGGCCCTGCGAGGTGAGCAGGTCGGCGTAGACGGGCGACTCGCCGGGAAAGTCACGAATCAGCGCGGCGAGCTCGCGGATCGTTCCGGCGCGAGCCTTCGTCGCGTCGATCTTGATCCGCACCTCCTTCTTCTCGGCGACCGCCTCGAACGCGGCGAGCTCGAGCGCGACGACCTTCGTCTCGCCTTCCTTCCGGTCGACGCGCCCCTTCACGATCACGACGCGGTCGGCGACACACAGCTCGCGCGCGCGGTCGTAGGTGGAGTTGAAGACGACGGCCTCGACGCCGCCCGTCACGTCCTCGACGCGCAGGAACACCATCGCGTCGCCGCGTTTCGTCGTCGTCTGCCGGACGGCGGCGACGATGCCGCCGATCGTGACGACCTCGCCGTCGCGGCGGCGGTCGAGCTCGCCGATCGTCGCGTCCGTCTTCCTGCGCAGCTGGTCGCGAATCGCCGCAAGCGGATGCTCGGACACGTACAGCCCGAGCACCTCCTTCTCCAACCGCAAGAACTCGTTCTTCTCGAACTCCTCCGCCGGCACCTGCGGGTGGTGCTTCGGCCTGGCATCCTCGACCGGAGCGAGGTCGAAGATCGACCCCTGGCCCGCCAACCGGTCGGCCTGCTGCTTCTGACCCCACGCGACCGCCTGCTCGAGCACCTGCAGCATCCCCTTGCGAGACCCGGGCAGCGCACCGCACTTGACGAGCGCCTCGAGCACGCGCTTGTTGGAGACGCTCGAGTCGACTCGTTCGACGAAGTCCCAGATCGACTCGAAGGGTCCACCCTCTTGCCGCGCGGCGATCAGCGCACGCGCGGCGCCCTCGCCGACGCCCTTGACGGCGTTCAGGCCGAAGCGGATCTTGCCGTCGACGACCGCGAAGTCGACCTGCGACTCGTTCACGTCGGGCGGCAACACCTCGATCCCCATCTCGTGGCACGCATTGACGTAGAACGGCACGCGGTCCTTCGTGTTCATCACGGAGCTGATGAGCGCCGCCATGTACTCGCAGGGGTGGTTCGCCCGCAGCCAGGCGGTCTGGTAGGAGATCAGCGCGTAGCACGCCGCGTGCGACTTGTTGAAGGAGTAGTCCTGCGCCTTCTCCATGTCGTCCCACAGCTGCTTCGCCACCTGCTCGCTGGCGCCGTGCTCGATCGCGCCCTCGATGAACTTGTCCTTCAGCGAGGCCATCAGCTTGTGGTCCTTCTTGCCGATCGCGCGGCGGAGGTCTTCCGCCTCGGCGAGCGAGAAGCCCGCGATCTCCTTGGCGATCTCCATCGACTGCTCCTGGTAGATGGAGATGCCGTACGTGTTGCCGAGAATCGGCTGGAGCCGTTTGTCGAGGTAGGCGACGCGCTCCCGTCCCGCCTTGCGCGCGGCGTAGTTCGGGATGTACTGCATCGGCCCGGGCCGGTAGAGAGCGACGAGCGCGATCAGGTCCTCGAACTCCGTCGGCTTCACCTGGCGCAGCGCCTCGCGCATCCCCGACGACTCGAACTGGAAGACGCCGGTCGCGTCGCCCTGCGCGAGCATCGCGTACGTCTTCCTGTCGTCCATCGGGATCGACTCGATGTCGACCCCGCCGACCAGCTCGCACGCCTTCGAGATGACGTCGAGGTTGCGCAGGCCGAGGAAGTCCATCTTGAGCAGGCCGAGCGCCTCGATGTCCTTCATCGCGAACTGCGTCACCACTTCCTGGTCCCCGCCCTTCTGCTGCAGCGGGACGACGTCGATCAGCGGCTCGGCGCCGATCACGACCCCGGCCGCGTGGATCGAGTCGGCGCGCGTCAGCCCCTCCAGCGGCTGCGCGAGCTCGACGATCTCCTTCGCGGCCGGGTCGGCGTCGACCGCCTTCCGCAGCTCGCCCCCCGGCTTGAGCGCCTCCGCGAGCGTCTGCCCCGGCCCTTCCGGGATGAGCTTCGCGATCTTGTCGACGACGCCGTACGGGACCTCGAGCACGCGGCCGGCGTCGCGCACCGCCGCGCGCGCCGCCATCGTCGAGAACGTGATGATCTGCGCGACGCGGTCCGAGCCGTACTTCTCGCGCACGTAGTTGATCACGCGCTCTCGCCCCTCGACCGCGAAGTCGATGTCGATGTCCGGCATCGACTTCCGTCCGGGATTCAGGAACCGCTCGAACAGCAGGTCGTAGCGGAGCGGGTCGAGGTTCGTGATCTCGAGGCAGTAGGCGACGAGGCTTCCTGCGGCGGAACCGCGCCCGGGCCCGACGCCGATCCCGTTCCGCTTCGCGAACGCGATGAAGTCCCAGACGATCAGGAAGTAGTCGGTGAACCCCATCTCCTTGATCGTCTTGAGCTCATACCTGAGGCGCTCCTGGAGCTCGGGCGTGACCTTCTCGTAGCGGCGCGCGAGCCCCTTCTCGCACTGCTCGACGAGGTAGTCGAACGAGTCACGGCCGGCCGGGACGTCGAACTTCGGCAGCAGGATCCGTCCGAGCTCGATCTCGACGTTGCAGCGCTCGGCGACCTCGAGCGTGCGCCGCATCGCGTCGTCATGGCCCGGGAAATCGAGGGCCATCTCGGCCGGCGACTTGAAGTAGAAGTGGTCGGTCTCGAACCGCCAGTGGTTCGGGTTCTTCAGCGAGTCGCCGGACTGCACGCAGAGGAGCGCCTCGTGTGCGCGCGCGTCCGTGTCGCGGAGGTAGTGGACGTCGCCGGTCGCGACGGTCGGGAGGTTCCGCTTGCGGGCGAGCTCGGCCAGCTGCGGCAGGATGCGCCCCTGCACGTCGAGATGCGCATTCTGGAGCTCGACGTAGACGTTGTCCCTGCCGAAGAGCGTCGCCAACCGGTCGAGCTCCCGTTCGGCGTCGGAGACGCGGTTCTCTTCGAGCGCCTTGCAGACGCGGCCGGACAGGCAGCCCGAGAGCGCGATCAAACCGCCCGCGTGGCGCTCGAGCAGCTCCCAGTCGACCCGCGGCTTGTAGTAGTAGCCCTCGAGGTAACCGAGGCTGGACAGCTTGATCAGGTTTGCGTAGCCCGCGTTGTCGGCGGCAAGGAGCGTCAGGTGCGCGTAGCCCTTCTGCTGCGCCCTGCGGTCGTCGGCGACGTACACCTCGCAGCCGACGACCGGCTTGACGCCGGTGCCCCGCGTCGCCTTCCAGAGCTGGACGACGCCGGCCATCGACCCGTGGTCGGTGAGGCCGACCGCCGGCATCTCGAACTCCGCCGCTCGGTCGACCAGGTCGCCGATCCGGCACGCGCCGTCGAGGATCGAGTACTCCGAGTGGACGTGGAGATGGACGAAGTCGGCGGTGCTCGTGGAGGCGGCGGCCATTGCGGGAGCACATGGTACGCCCGGGTCCTGACGGGCTCAGAGGCGCGCTTTTCGAAGCGTTTCGCGGGTTGTCGTAGTGAGATTTCCTGGTTCCACCTCCGTCTTTCAGAAGACGCTCGGGCCGAAGAGCGCGTGCTCGTGGCTCAGGTGCGTCCCGTCCAGCCGCCAGGCTTCGTGCTGCAGGATCACGCCGCGCGTCGCCCCGCGCCACAGCGGATCGTCGCGCGCCGCGCTTCGTGACGACGCTTCGACGGCGTCAGACATGGCTGCCGCCAGGAGCGCCAACCTTCGCTCGAGCTCGTCCACGCGCGCGAGCGCCCATTGCCGGACATGTTCCCGCCGCTCCGGCGTGTCGAGGCAACCGGCCGCTCTGGCGACGGGATCGGTGTCGACGGGGCGCGGGCCGCGGAGGCGCGACTGCGCGTACGCGCGCTCGATCGCGGCGACCACCTCGTGCGAGGGGATGTCGAGGATGCTCCGCGCCTCGATCGAGACGGCCTCGGCGGCCCCGGTAGGGCTGATCGCGCCGCGCTCCAGCTCTCGTTCGACCGGCTCGAGCCGGTCGCCTGCCAGCTCGGCCTCGAGGGCGAGGCGCTCGCCGAGCCGGCAGACGGCGTGGACGGCGATCGAGCTTCGCGCGCCGTTGGCGGCGAGATCGGCTTCCGCCGCCTCGAGGTAGCCGAGCCGCATCCGGTACTCCTCCGCCATTCGCCGCAGCGTGGCAGCGCACCACGCGACGTGCTCGGAGCCCCAGGCGCCGGCGAGTGCCCGCCGCGCCTCCGCGCGGACGGCGTCCGGCGGACGTCGCTCGACAACCGCGAGTCCCACATCCGCCAACGGCCGCCGTAAGCGAAGGAGATCGGCGGCGAGCGGCATCTCGACCGAGATGCGCCAGGCGATTCCGTCGTCGAGCGTCGCGGGAGCGTGCGCCGCCAGCTACTCCGCCTCCTTTCGCAACCGCTCGATCAGGTCGGACGCCTCGCCGCGCGTGGAGGGGAACTTCTCGCCGCGGCTCTTGCACAGCGCAGCCGCGAGCGCGTACACCTGCTTGACCGTCATCGGAGCGTCTCGTTGCACGACGTCGATGACAGCAGCGGCCAGAGACTCTGTCATCGTCGGTTTCGGACGCCAGCGGTGACAGATGTGCGCCGATTCACGCGCGTACGCGTGTCGGGGGCTCGGCAACCGCAGCCTTTGTCCGATCCCGATCGCTAGTTTGCGCGGCGGCCCGACATGGAGACGCTCGTGGACACGTGGTGGTCGAGGACGCACGGCGAGGGCGGCGGCCCCGTCGCCTATTTCTCGATGGAGTTCGGGGTCGAGAACGACCTGCCGATCTACTCCGGCGGCCTCGGCGTGCTCGCCGGCGACCACCTGAAGGCGTCGGCGGAGCTCGGGATCCCGCTCGTCGGCGTCGGGCTGCTCTACCGCGGCGGCTACTTCCAGCAGGGCCTCGACGCGGACGGCCGCCAGACGGAGGAGTACCACCGCGTCGACCCCGAAGCGGTCGGCCTCGTGCGGGAAGACGTCACCGTGCGCGTCGAGCTCGGCGACGAGACCGCCTCCGCGAACGTCTGGCGCAGGGACGTCGCGACCGGCTACGGCGCGACGGTACCGCTCTACCTGCTCGAGGTCGAGATGCTGACCGACGCGCTCTACGGCGGCGACCGCGAGCACCGCATCCGGCAGGAGCTGCTGCTCGGCGTGGGCGGCGTGCGCGCCCTCGACGCGCTCGGGATCAAGCCGTCGGTCTTCCACATGAACGAGGGGCACTCTGCGTTCCTGCAGCTCGAGCGCCTCCGCGCGCTCACGCACGCCGGGCACAGCGTCGAGGAAGCGCTGGAGACGATCAGGCGCTCGACCGTATTCACGACGCACACGCCTGTCCCGGCCGGCAACGAGATCTTCGGCCGCGACCTCGTGCTCGAGTACGTCGCGCCGCTTGCGCGCGACGCCGGGCTTTCCGACGCGCAGCTGTTCGCGCTCGGACAGTTCGAGACGGCGAAGGGCGACTTCGGGCTGACGCCGTTCGCGCTGCGCACGTCGGCCTACGCGAACGGCGTCTCGAAGCTTCACGGCGAGGTCGCGCGCGAGATGTGGGCGAACCTCGAGCACTCGGACACCGAGATCGGCCACGTCACGAACGGCGTCCACCTCCTGACGTGGCTCTCGCCCGCGCTACGCGAGCTGCTCGAGGAGCAAGGCGTCGCCCCCGCCGCGCCGCCCGCCGACGCGAGGTGGCACGAGGCCGAGCGGCTCGACACGCAGCGACTGTGGGAGATCCACGCGCAGCAGAAGCGCGCGCTCGCGGAGGTGACCGGGCTCGACCCGGAGCGGCTGACGATCGGCTTCGCGCGCCGCTTCGCCACCTACAAGCGCGCCGGGCTGGTCTACGGCGACCTCGACCGCCTGCTCGCACTGCCGGTCCAGCTCGTCGTCGCCGGCAAGGCCCATCCGCAGGACACCGCGGGGAAGGACGTCATGCAGCACATCGTCGAGCTCGCGCGCGACCACGCAGACCGCATCGTCTTCCTCGAGGACTACGACATCGGCCTCGCCCAGACGATCATCCCGGGCGTCGACGTGTGGCTCAACAACCCGATCCGTCCGCTCGAGGCCTCCGGCACCTCGGGCATGAAGGCCGCGGTCAACGGCGTGCTCAACCTGTCCGTCCTCGACGGCTGGTGGCCGGAGGCGTACTCGCCGGACGTCGGCTGGGCGATCGACGGCGTCTCGGACGACTCGGACCGCGAGCAGCTCTACCGCCTGCTCGAGGACGAGGTCGTGCCGACGTTCGCGGACCGCGACCGGTGGACGGCCATGATGAAGCACTCGATCGCGCGGCTCGCGCCGCAGTTCTCGATGCAGCGCGCTGTGATCGAGTACGCCGAGCGCTACTACATTCCGGCCTCGCGCGCCGCGCGGTAGCACCTCTCCTGAGGCACACTCGCGCCGTGGATACCGCGGCGCTCGAGTTTCCCGCGATCGTCGCCCGCCTCGTCGCGGGGACGTCTACGCCGCAGGGCGCAGCGCTCGCCGCGGCGCTCGAGCCGTCGCCGCGGCGCGACGAGGTCGAGCGCCGTCAGGCGCTCACGTCGGAGGCGCTCGCGCTCGAGGACCTGCCGCTCGCCGGGATCGACGACGTCGCCGGCGACGCGGCGCTGGCGGCGCGCGGCGGCACGCTGCAGCCCGACGCGCTGCGGCGCGTCGCCTCGACGATCCGCGCTGCGATCGCGGCGCGCGCGGCGACCGCGACCGGCGTCCTCCTCCACGAGATCGCGACCGCGATCGACCCGAACCTCGCACCGGTGGCCGACGGGATCGAGCGCGCGATCGACGACGAGGGCGTCCGCGACACGGCCTCCCCCGAGCTGCGCCGCCTCCGCCGCGAGCTGCGGGCCGGGCAGGAGCGCGTCGCGGAGGCGCTCGGGCGACTTGCGCGGACGCAGGGGATCCAGCAGCACCTGCAGGAGGAGTTCGTCGCCTACCGGTCCGGCCGCCCCGTCTTCGCCGTCAAGGCGTCCGACCGCCGCAGCGTCCCGGGGATCGTGCACGGCACGTCCGACTCGGGGCGCACCGTCTTCGTCGAGCCGCTCGAGGTCGTCGAGCTGTCGAACGCGCACGCGGAGACGGTGGCCGCGGAGCGCCACGAGGTCGACCGGATCCTGCGCGAGCTCTCCGCCGGCGTCGGCGCGCGCGCGCATGATCTGATCGCTCTCGTCGAGGCGACGGCGCAACTCGACCTCGCCGCCGCGTGCGCACAGCTGTCGCGCGGGAACCCGTCGGTCGAGGTCGGCGACGTCGTGCGCCTGCTCGGCGTGCGGCACCCGCTGCTCGACCCACGCGTCGCCGTGCCGATCGACCTCGACCTCGACGGCCTGCGCGCGCTCGTGATCTCCGGCCCGAACACCGGCGGCAAGACGGTCGCGTTGAAGACGCTCGGGCTCGCGGCGCTCATGCACCAGGCCGGCCTGCGACCACCCGCTCGCGAGGCGACGTTGCCGGTGTTCGACGACGTGCTCGCCGACATCGGTGACCGCCAGTCGATCGAGATGTCGCTCTCCACCTTCTCCGGCCACGTCGCGAACCTGATCGGGATGCTCGAGCGTGCAGGGGAACGATCACTCGTGCTCGTCGACGAGATCGCATCGGGAACCGATCCGGTGGAGGGCTCCGCGCTGGCGCAGGCGCTCGTCGCGCGGCTCGTGCGGCAGGCGCGGCTGACGGTCGTGACGACGCACTATCCGGAGCTGAAGGAGTGGGCCAGCAGGCACGAAGGCGCGGCGAACGCCGCGACGGCGCTCGACCCGCAGACGCACGAGCCGCTCTACACGCTCACCCTCGGTCGGCCGGGCACCTCGCACGCGCTGCAGACGGCCGAGCGGCTCGGGCTCGACCCGGCGGTCGTGGCGGACGCGCGGACGCGGATCGACCCGGAGCGGCTGGAGATCGCGGCGCTGCTCGCGCAGACACAGGCGGCGGAACGCGCTGCGGGCGAGGCGCGCGACGCGGCCGTCGAGGCGCGCGAGCGTGCGCGTGCGCGCGAGCGCGAGCTGCAGCGCGCGCTCGCACGAGTCGAGGCGTCGGCGGAACGCGAGCGCGAGCGTGCGCGCGAGGAGGCGGAGCGCGAGCTGGCGGCGGCGCGGGCCGAGCTGCAGGCGCTGCGCGACGAGCTGCGGGCCGCGCGGCGTGCGCGGCGCGAGAGCGACGCCGACCGCGCGCTGGGGGCGGCCGCCGACCGCGTCCGCTCCGCCGAGCGCCGCTTCCGCGAGCTCGAGCCTCTGCCCGTCCTCGCACCGCTCGCCGTCGGCGACCCCGTCGAGTCGGACGTCGGCGTGCGCGGCACGATCGCTTCCATCTCGGCCGGGGGAGCCGAGGTCGTCGGGCCCGGCGGGCAGCGTGTACGGATCGCGCTCTCGCGACTGCGGCCGTCGCGTGGACGCGAGGAAGCGCCGGCGCCAGCCGTGCACATCCATGCGGCGGCCCGCGCCGACGTCTCGGACGAGCTCGACGTCCGCGGCCGCCGCGCGCAGGACGCGCGCGAAGCGGTGCGCGCGTTCGTCGACGACGCGGCGCTCGCGGGGCTGCAGCAGGTGCGCGTCGTCCACGGGCGCGGCACGGGCGCCGTCCGCGACGCGGTCCGCGACGAGCTCGACCGCCATCCGCTCGTCGTGCGGCGCGAGGCGGAGTCGAACGACGGCGCGACGCTCGCGCACCTGCGATGAGATGGGTCGGGCGCGCGAACGTCCGCAAGCGGCTCGAGCTGCTCGAGGGGACGGACGGGCGGACGACCTACGACGGCGGGGCGATGACGATCGAAGGGGTGCTGACGGCGCGGCCGTCGTTCCCCCTCGCGCACACGGGCAGGTACGAGTTCGTGCACGTCGCGCCCCTGCTCGAGGCGATCGACGAAGACCACACGGTCGCCGTCCTGCTCGTGCGCCTCGGCGGCTACGCGGCCGCCATGTTCGAAGGTGAGCGCATCGTCGCCTCGAAGGTCGGGGATCGCTTCGTGAAGGGACGTCATCGTGCGGGCGGCTCGTCCGCCAACCGCTTCAGGCGGCGGCGCGAGAACCAGGCGAAGGCGCTCGTCGAGGAGGCAGCGGACACCGCGGCGCGCGTCCTGCGCGAGGCGCCGTTCGCCGCCCTGGGCGGCGACCGCACCGCCGTCGACGCGACGCTCGCGGCGCGCCCCGAGCTGGCGTGGCTGCGGGAGCGCGCGCTGCCGCGCTTCTTCACCGTGCCGGATCCGCGGCGCCGCGTGCTCGAGCGGCTGCCGTACGACCTGTACGCGGTGGCGGTCGACGAGGCAGGCGACGCGCCGGCCTGAGGGCAGCGCAGGATCGCCGGCGCGTTCGCATACCATCGGCCGCGATGTCGAGCGACGCCGTCATCGCCGAGGCGCGCGCGGCGCTCGCGGCCGGCCGGACGCCGAACGTCGAGTCGCTGCGGGCCCGCCTCGCCGGCGACCCCGAAGGCCTGCGCCGGCTCGAGCAGGTGCTGGCGGTGCACCGCGCACGCGCCCGACTCCGGCGCGAGGCCGCGCCCGCGCCGCGGGCGTCGCTGCGCGCCGCGCTGCGGACGAAGCCGACGATCAGCGCGAACATGGAGGTGCGGCGGGAAGGCCACGCGACGATCGTCTGGGAGCCCGCACCGCAGGTTGCGTCCTGGGAGCTGCGGCTGAGCGAGCGCCCGGACCCGCGTTCCGACTACGAGGAGATCGAGACGCGCGCGCTGCCGCCCGAGTCGACGCGCGCGGAGCTGCCGCTGTCCGACCGCGCGCTGAAGGTGCACGTCCTCGGCCGCGACCGCAGCGGCCGCCTGCTCCGGCGCGCGGTCGTCGCCGGCCTCACGCGCGCCGGCTGGAACGACCGCTGGCAGCGCCGCGCGAGCGCGTCGTGAACCCGCCGTCGGGCGAGCAGCACCGGATCGAGGGCGGCGGCTGGGAGGCGACCGTCGTCGAGGTCGGCGGCGGGGTGCGGACGCTGTCGTTCCGCGGCCGCGCGCTGCTCGACGGCTACGCGGAGCACGAGATGTGCACGAGCGGCCGCGGGCAAATCCTGATCCCGTGGCCGAACCGGCTGCGCGACGGTCGTTTCGATGACAACCAGCTGCCGCTGAACGAGCCCGAGAAGCGGAATGCGATCCACGGCCTCGTCCGGTGGGCGGGTTGGCGCTGCGCGGAGCGATCCGGCAGCTCGGTGACGATGACGCACACGCTGCACCCGCAGCCCGGCTATCCGTTCACGCTGGAGCTGCGCGCGGCGTACGCGCTCTCCGAACGCGGGCTGTCGGTCGAGACGACGGCGCACAACCTCGGCGCCGGCACGGCACCGTTCGGCGCAGGGCAGCATCCCTACCTGCACCTCGCCGACCGCGTCGACGAGATCACGCTGCAGGCGCCGGGCGCCCTTCGACTCGAGACGGACGAGCGCTCGATTCCGGTCCGCGCGGTCCCGGTCGCAGGCGAGTACGACTTCCGCGAGCCGCGCCGCGTCGGCGGGACGGTGCTCGACACGTGCTACGGCGACCTCGGCGGCGACCCGCAGGTGCACGTGACGGCGCCGGACGGGCTGCGTGTGACGGTGGCGCTCGAGCACCCTTACCGGTGGCTCATGCTGTTCTCCGGCGACCCGCTGCCCGACGTCGCCCGCCGCAGCCTGGCAGTCGAGCCGATGACGTGTCCGCCGAACGCGCTGCAGACCGGCGAGGACGTCATCCGCCTGCAGCCGGACGAGTCGGTGACGCTGCGGTGGCGGCTCGAAGCCGCCTGAGCGGCTACGGACGGATCAGCACCGGCGTACCGAGCGGCAGCATGCGCGCCAGGAGCGTGATGCCGGCGTTCGAGATGCGGATGCAGCCGTGGCTCACGTTCGATCCGAGCGCCCAGGGCTCGTTCGTGCCGTGGATGCCGATCTGGCCGGGACCGCCGCCGAAGCTGTACAGGACGTTCGAGAACGCCGACGTGCCGAACGCGTACGGGCCGTACATCCCGTAGGGATCCGGCTGCGCGAGCAGGTCGACGATGTAGTACGTCCCCGTCGGCGTCGGCAGGACGCTGCGGCCCACGCCGGCGGGCTCGCGGTGCACGACGCGCGAGCCGTCGTACACCGTCAGCTCGTGGCGCGAGAGCGAGACGACGACGCGGTACGGGTCGAGCGAGAGGTCGACCTCGCGGTCGCGCACCCACGCGGTCGAGCCGTTCGGCCGCACGGGCAGGTAGACCCGCTCCCACCCCGCTATTCGCTCCTTGACCAGGAACACGAGCGGCGCGCCGACTCGCGTCGGGTTGCGCATCGTCCGGTACGGCGCGAGCGCCGACGGCGAGCGGTAGAGGTGGACGACGCGGCCGACGGCCTGCGCGACGACGCTGTCATGCGCGGCGACGACCGCGCCGCCCGCAGGCGGCGCGGCAAGGATCGTCGCGGCGGCGGTGACCGCCGCCGCGACGATGGAAGCGCTCGCTGCGTGGAGCCGCATCAGCCGGTGAACTGGGCCCCGCTGACGACGGGCTTCGCCGGCTTCGCGTGCTTGCGCACCGGCTTCGGCCGCGCCTTCACGACCTTCCTGACGACGTGCTTCCTCACGACGCGCTTCTTCGGCTTCGCCTTGACGCTCTTGTGCGTGATCGTCTTCGTGGCGCTCTTGACGGAGGTCGTCTTGGTCGGCGCCGCCGGCGTCTGCACCTGCGGCGTGGTCGACTGCGGCGTCGCCTGCTGAGGCGTCGACGACTGCTGCGTCACGACGGTGGGCGTGCTCGTCGTGCTGGTGGTGGTCGTCGACGTCGTGGTCGTCGACGTGGTGGTGGTCGTGGTCGGCGTGCTCGTCGTGGTGGACGTCGTCGACGTGGAGCAGCTCGACGTGCCGCCGTTCAGCGACTCGATCAGCCGGCCCTGGGCGCTGTAGAAGTTGTTCGAACCGGCAGGCCCGAGGTGGTCGATCGGCGCACCGTAGACGAAGTCGATCTGGTAGTAGCAGCTGGGGACGCTCACCGTCAGCGTGTGCGTGCCGCTCTCGAACGGCGCCGTCTCCGAGTCGTACAGAACCTGCTGCGACGCAGTGTCCTCGCTGTAGGTCGGCCCGGGGGCCTCGTAGCTGACGAGCGAGACCTCGCCGCTGCAGCCCGGCGCGACGTCGTACGTCACGGAGGCCGTACCGCCGTCGACCGAGATCGGCGTCACGTTCGAGACGGCCCCGCTCGACGGACACTGCGGCGGCGGCGGCGCGCAGGCGCTCGTTCCGCCGTTCAGCGACTCGATCATCCGCCCCTGCGAGCCGTAGAAGTTGTTCGTGCCCGCAGGCCCGAGGTGGTCGATCGGGTCCCCGTACACGAGGTCGAGCTGGAAGTAGCAGTCCGGCACGCGCACCGTCAGCGTGGTGGTGCCGGCCGAAAGCAGCTGGGTCTGGAAGTCGTACTTGACCTGCTGCGACGCGGTGTTCGGATCCCAGCTCGGGCCGGGTGCCTCGTAGGACACGAGCGACACCTTCACGTCCGTGCACCCCGCCGCGATCGTCACGGGCACCGACGCCATGCCGTTCGCGAACGTGAATTGTCCTCCAGTGGCCTGCCCGCTGCTCGGACACGTCGCCGGATCGGCGGCGACCGCCGTGCCCGCCGTGACGGACGCGAGCGCGGCCACGAGCACCGCAACAACGAAACCTCGTTTCATGATCTCTCCCGTTGCCGATTCCCCCGACGCGGCCGACGGCCGCGTCCATTCGCGCGATAAACGCAAATTGCGGGAATCTGGATACGCGAGACGCGCTCGGAGCGCGATTCGGGGCGCTACTCGAGCGTGTCGCCGTCGCCGCCGGTGCGGCGGCGGACGAGCTCGCCGACGCCGACGGCGGCCGCGAGGAGCAGCGCGACGGCGCTCTTGTTCGGCCGCTTCGAGTCGAGGTCGATCGTCGGTACCGCGGCCTTCGCCTTCTTCTTCAGCACGCGCTTGCCGACCGCCCACGCGACCCAGCCGAGTGCGGCATTTCGCCGGTTGAAGACGCTCACGGCCCGACCTTACCCCCGCCGGGTCGCGCGCCAAACAAAAAAGGCCGGGCCCCGCCTCCTGCGGCTCGAGGAGGGGCCCGGCAAGACTGCCGGGAACCTGCGGGCGGGCGAGGTCCCCGGCGGGACGAGGGCACGTCCGAGAGTTGAGACGCCGGCGCCGGCGTGCTTCTTGCGCCGCCGCGCGCCTCTTTACAAACGCCTTACGTCTAGGGCCCGAGCGGCGGGGACGTCGGCAGCGTCACGGCGACGGTGACCGCGGGTGTCGCCAGGGGCGGAGTCGACACCGACGGAGTCGTGACCGCGGGGGTCGTCGCCGACGGGACGGTGACCGCGGGTTCGGCGCCGGCTCCGGGCAGCGCGACGGCCGGCGTCGAGACGGTGGGCGCGGTGACGCTCGGGGCGGCGACGCTCGGCACCGCCACCGCCGGGACGGAGACCCTCGGCACCGTCAGCTTCGCCCGCTCGACGGGTGCCGTCCGAACAGCCGTCGCGAGCACACCGGCGCTCCGCGCGGAGCGGGCGGCGGCCGACGCTGCGGCGTCCGCGGTCGCGGGCGTGGCGTGCTGCTGCGCCGCGGCGTCCTGCGGCGCGGCCACGGCTCCGGCGGTCGAGCCGTCGACGTGCGGGCGCCGCGGGTGGACCGGGACCGTCGCGGCGGACGCGCGCGGCCGCGCAACGGAAGCCGCGCGCCGATGCGCATGCCGCCGCACGACGTGAACGGGCGCTGCGCTCATGCGTACCCTCGCGGGCGCCGCCGGCGCCGCCGGGTCCCCGACGCGGACCGCGGTGACGTGCCGGGCGACCGCTGCCGGAGGCGAGACCGGATGCGCGTGCGGCTTCGCGACGGCGAGGCCGAACGTCGTCGCGGCGGTGCCGACGCCGAGAGCGAGCAGCGCGACCTTGCCGCCGCCGCTCCCCCACCACGGCAGCCCGAGGCTGGACGCGATCCGCCGCAGCGCGCTCTTGCGTCCGCGCGCGCGCCGCTCGAGCGTCGCGCAGTGCGCGCACGCGCGCGTGTGAGCGCGCAGCCTTCGCCGCTCGTCGAGCGAGAGCACGTCTGCCTGCAACAGCGTGGCCGCCTCGTCGCAGCCCACCGCCTCGTCGAGCTGCTCGCGAAGCGCGCGCCGCGCGCGGAAGATCAACGTCTCAACCGCCGACTCGCTCAGGTCGAGCGCGCTTGCGATCTCGGCGTAGCTGCGTCCCTCGAGCTCGCGCAGGACGAGCGCCTCGCGCTGGTGCGGCGCGAGCTGCGACAGCGCCCGTCGCAGCTCGTCGGCGCGGCCGGACTGCGCCTGCTCGACCGGCACGTCGGTGAGCTCGACCTCGACGTTGCGCCGCTGCCGGGTCTGCAGCAGGCGGCGGCATTCGTTGTGCGCGATCTTGATCAGCCAGTTGCGCGGTCGCGCCACCTGCTCGCCGCGCTCGAGCGCGCGCAGCGCGCGGATGAACGTCGTCTGCGCGACGTCCTCCGCGTCGGCGGGCGAGCGCAGCACGACGCGCGCATAGCGGACGACCTCGTCCCGGTACGCGCGGTACAGACGGTCGAGCTCGCGGCGCGCCCCGGCCACACGCTGCAGCCGAGGGAGGCGGAGATCCCCGGTGGCGACGACCATCTCGGCGGAAAAACGGGATAGCCGTCGACCTGGGTACGGGCTAAGGTGCCGGGCGTGGGGCTGGGTGATGCCTTCAGTCCGCTACGCGAGCGTGAGTTCCGCCTGCTCTGGATGGGACGCGTCTGCTCGCTCGCCGGCGACACGCTGATCCCCGTCGCGCTCTCCTTCGCCGTGCTGTCGGTCGACAGCGCCGCATGGGCGCTCGGGGCCGTCCTCGCCGCGTTCTTCGTCAGCCGCGTCTCGCTCACGCTGGTCGGCGGCGTCGTCGCCGACCGCCTGCCGCGCCGCGAGGTGATGCTCGCGTGCGACGGCCTGCGCGCGTGCGTCGAGATCTTCACCGCGACGATGCTCTTCACCCACCAGATGACGTTCCCCGCGTTCGTCGTCACGGGCGCGATCTTCGGCGCGGCGTCCGCGTTCTTCGGCCCCGCGTCCGACGGGCTCGTCCCGCAGACCGTCGGCGGCGCGAACCTGAAGCGCGCGAACGCGCTTCTGCGGATGTCGCAGAACGCACTCAACGTGTTCGGGCCGGTCGTGTCGGGTGCGCTGATCGTCGCCTTCGGCACCGGCACGGTGTTCGCGATCGACGGCGTCACGTTCCTGTTCAGCGCGTGGTTCCTGATGCGGCTGCGGATCGCGCCGCACGAGCGCGCGCGGCCGGCCCGCTTCCTCGTCGACCTCGGTCAAGGCTTCCGCGAGGTCTCCTCGCGGGGCTGGGTGCGCGCGCCGCTCGTCTGCTTCGCGGTCTCGAACTTCTGCTTCGCCGCGTTCCTCGTGCTCGGCCCGGTGGTGTTCCGCGACCACTTCGCGTCGGCGCGCCTCGACTGGGGTGTCGTGATGGCGGGCGGCGCGATCGGAGCGATCGTCGGCGCATTCGTGGCGACGCGCCTCCGGCCGCAGCGCCCGCTGTCGTTCGTGCTCGCGGCGTCGGCGGTCCTCGCCGCGCCGATGCTTGCGCTGGCACAGCCGTTGCCGGTCGGGCTGATCGCGGTCGCGTGGTTCCTCGGCTTCGGCACCGGCTCGCTCTCCAACACGACGTGGGAGACGTTGCTGCAGCAGCGGATCCCATCCGCCGTGTACGCTCGCGTCCGCTCGTACGACATCCTCGTGTCGTTCATCTTCATGCCGCTCGGATTCGTGGCGTTTCCGCTGATCGCGAACGCCGTCGGGTTCACGCGCACGCTGATCGCGGCCGGCGCGGTCTGCGGCGCGACGAACCTCGCGATCGCGTTCGCACCCGACGTGCGCGCGGTCACCGACGCGGCCGAGGCGCCGCTCGTCGAGGCGCCGCAGCCCCGCGCCGCCTGAGGCTACGCCTGCGCCGCCGCGCGCTTGCGGTTCGGGACGTGGATCGCGCGGCCGAGCGCGACCAGCCCCGCTTCCTTGATCGCCTCGCTGAGCGTGGGGTGCGGCGCCATCCCGTCGGCGACCGTCTCGACCGTCGACTCGGCGTCGATCGCCACCACGCCCGCCTCGACCATGTCGGTGACGTGGGGGCCGACCATGACGAGGCCGAGCAGCTCCCCGTACCGCGTCTCGTGGATCGACTTCACCCAGCCAACGGTCTCGGCCTGCATCACCGCGCGCGCGTTCGCGACCCAGGGGAACGTCCCGACGGCGACGTCGTCGCCGTAGTCCTCGCGCGCCTGCGCCTCCGTCAACCCCACGGCCGCGATCTCCGGGTCGGTGTAGATCGGGCGGGGGACAGCGCGGTTGTCGACGACCGCGTCGTGCCCGCACGCGTTCTCGGCGGCGACCTCGCCCTCGCGGAAGGCGGTGTGCGCGAGCTGCCAGTACCCGGCGCAGTCGCCGACCGCGTAGATGTGCGGGACGTTCGTGCGCCGGTGGTCGTCGGCGGCGACGCCCTTGCGGCGGTCGAACTCGACACCGGCGTCCTCGAGCCCGATGCCCTCGACGAGCGGCCCGCGCCCGACGGAGACGAGCATCAGGTCGGCCTCGACGCTCTCGCCGTCGCCGAACGAGACGCGCAGCGAGTTGCCCTGCTGCTCGACGGCGGTGCACTGCTTGCCGAGCTGCAGCGCGATCCCCCGCTTCGCGAACTGCTTCGCGAGCTCCTTCGCCGCGTCTGCGTCCTCCTGCGGGATCAGCGTGTCGAGCATCTCGATGATCGTCACCTCGGAGCCGAAGCGGTCGAAGATCGACGCGAACTCGCAGCCGATGATGCCGCCCCCGAGGATGACGAGCCGCCGCGGGACCTCTGTCTGCGCGAGGAGCCCCGTCGAGTCGACGCAGAGATCCGACTCGAGCCCGGGGATCGGCGGCCGGAGCGGGAAGCTGCCGGTCGCGACGATCGCGCTCCTGAACGTCACGTCCTCGCCGCCCTCGACGCCGATCGTGTTCGCGTCCTTGAAGCGGCCGTAGCCCTTCACCCACTCGACGCCGTTCGCCTTGAACAGCCCGGCGACGCCCTGCGTCATCTGCTTGACGACGCCGGCCTTCCACTCGTTCGCGGCGGCGAAGTCGAGCTGCGCGCCGGGGACCTGCACGCCGAGGCGGCCGAAGACCTCGTTTGCCTGGTGCAGGAACTGAGCCGTCTGCACCCACGCCTTGGTCGGGATGCAGCCGACGCGCAGGCACGTCCCGCCGAGGTCCGGCTCCTTCTCGACGCACGCGACCTTCGCTCCGAGCTGTGCGGCGCGGATCGCCGCGGTGTAGCCGCCGGGTCCTCCTCCGAGCACTGCGACGTCGACTTCCATCGGCGCGCAGCCTAGCCTCTCACGCGATCGCGGCGACGATCCAGACGGAGGAGGCGCCGTAGACGCCGTCGTCTTGCTGCAACGGACGCAACGCGTCTCGCAGCAGCGCCGCGAGCTGCGGCCGCAGCCTCTCGCCCTCCTCCTCGGCGAGCCGGACCGCCTCCGCCGCCGGCCCCACGGCAAGGTTCATCTCGACGGCCTCGTCGACGGTCGCGCCGATCTTGATCGGCATGTCGCGCCGGTGGAGCTCGATGTCCCGAAAGCCGGCGGAGAGCAGGATGCGCGTCGTCAGGTCGGCGTCCGCGAGGAAGAACGGGCCGGGCCCGCAGCGCGCTTCGCTCGTGTCCTCCTTCTCCGGCACGAGCGGCTTGACGACCTGTTCTGCGACGTAGAGGAACTCGTTGTCCTCGCGGCGCCGCCAGACGACGCTGACGAAGCGCGACCCCGGCTGCAGCGCGGCGTGCACGTTCCGCAGCGCGGCGACGGGGCTCGCGAAGAACATCGTCCCGAAGCGGGAGAACGCGTAGTCGAATGTCTCCTCGAACCGATGCGCCTGCACGTCCGCCACCTCGAAACGGACGTTCGCGACGCCGAGCTCGCTCGCCTCGCTGCGTGCGAGCTCGACGAACCGCGGCGAGATGTCGACGCCGAGCGCCGACCCATCGGGGCCGACGAGCTCGGCGAGCGCGCACGTGCTGTCGCCGAACCCGCAGCCGATGTCGAGCACGCGACCGCCGCGCGGCGGCGGGAATCGCTCGATCGCGGCGGCGCCGTGCGCGGCGAGCCCGTCGACGAGCAGGTGCCGGTACTGCACGAAGCGGTCGAAGAGGACGCCGTCCCACGCGCGTTGCGACTCCGCGTTCTCGGCGAGCACCTCGCGCATGTTTCTGACGTTACTCCGCGCCGGGCAGCAGCACCAGCTTCCCGAACTTGCCGCCGGCGGCGAACGCGTCGTAGGCCTGCTGCGCCTGCTCGAGCGGATACGTCGCGTGCACCGGCACGGCGATGCGGCCGGCCTCGACGAGCGGCAGCACGTGCCGCTCGAGCGCCCGCACGACGAGCGCCTTCTCCTCGAGCGGCCGCGCACGCAGGGTCGACGCGGAGATCCGCGCGCGCCGCTGCATCAGACGCGCGAAGTCGACCGTCGCCCGCGCCCCTGCACCGACGCCGATCACGAGGAGGCGTCCGCGCGCCGCGAGCAGCTCGACGTCGCGTGCGAGGTTGTCGCCGCCGACGAGCTCGAGGATCACGTCGTACTCTCCTCGTTCGTCGGTGTCGGCGCCGAGGTCGCGGATGCGGCGGCGGTGCTCGTCGCGGCGGACGACGCCGGTCACCGACGCGCCGCACGCCACGCCGAGCTGAACGGCCGCGACGCCGACGCCGCCGGCTGCGCCGCGCACGAGCAGGCGCTCGCCCATCGCCAGCTTCGCCTGCGTGAACAGCGCGTCGTACGCGGTCGCGAAGACCTCGACGAACCCTCCCGCCTGCGGCCAGTCGAACGCGTCCGGCACCGGCGCCAGGAGCCGCGAATGCACCGCCGCGAGCTCGGCCTGGCCGCCGCCGCCGACAAGCGCCATCACGCGGTCGCCGGTGCGGAAGCGCGTCGCGCCGCCTGGTTCCACGACCTCGCCGGCGAGCTCGAGGCCCGGGATGTCGCGCGGCGCGCCGGGCGGCGCCGGATAGCGGCCCGCGCGCTGTGCGAGGTCGGCGCCGTTGACGCCCGCCGCGCGGATGCGGACGAGCACCTGCCCGGGTGCCGGCTGAGGGTCCGGCACCTCGCGCACGAGCACGGCGCCGTTGTCGACCACTGCCGCCTTCACGGCGTGGGAGGATACGAGTCGTGCAGCTCCACGGCGTACACCACGTAACGTGCATCACCGGCGACGCGCCGCGGAACGTCGACTTCTACGTCGGGACGCTCGGGCTGCGCCTCGTCAAGAAGACGGTCAACCAGGACGACCCGACCGTCTACCACCTCTTCTACGCCGACGAGCACGGATCGGCGGGTGCGGACATCACGTTCTTCGAGTATCCCGGGGCGGCGAAGGGCCGCGCCGGCGACGGGATGGTGCATCGCGTCGCGTTCCGCGTCGGCAGCGAGGGCGCGCTCGACTTCTGGGCGGATCGCGTCGGCGGTGAGCGCACGGACGGGTCGCTCGTTTTCGCGGACCCCGACGGGCTCGAGCTCGAGCTGCAGCTCGACGACCGCGTCGACCCGCCGCTGACCGCTCGCGCTCCCGACATTCCTGCCGAGCACGCGCTTCGCGGCTTCGCCGGCGTCCGCGCGTACGCGTCCGCGCCGGAGCGGAGCGCGCGATTCCTGGAACGGCTGACGTTCACCGGCGGGCCGCGCGAGTGGGAGTCGCGCGGTCTGCGCCACGGCTTCTACGTCTACGACGACCCGCCGGACGGACGCGGCATCCCCGGCGCAGGCACGGTGCACCACGTCGCGTGGGCGGTGCCGCTCGACGAGCATGCCGGCTGGGTGCAGAAGGCGGCCGAGGCGGGTGCGCGGCCGACGCCGGTGATCGACCGCTTCTGGTTCCACTCGATCTACTTCCGCGAGCCGAGCGGCGTCCTGTTCGAGATTGCGTCGCTCGGCCCGGGGTTCACCACCGACGAGGACCTCGACCACCTCGGCGAGTCGCTCGTGCTCCCGCCGGCGTTCGAGCACCTGCGCGCGCAGGTCGAGCAGACGCTGACGCCGCTGCCGGACGCGTCTTCCTGGCGGCACCGCGCGCCGGCGACGCCCCTCTGACCGACCCTCGCGCCGGCGGTTACGCGCCGGCGAGGTCCTTCGTCATCACCAGGCCGCCGTCGCGTTCGTCGCGGCGCTCGAAGCCGTTGCGCTCGTAGAACGCGACCGCCGGCGACCCGGACTCGACCGACAGCGAGACGGTGCGCGCGCCCGCCTCCCGCAGCCGCTCGAGCAGCGCGTCGAGCAGCTCCTGCCCGACGCCGTGCCGGCGCCGCGACGGGACGACCGCGATCGTCAGCTCCGGCGTCGCGTCGTCGACGTAGCCGTAGCCAGGCTCGCCGCGGGTGAAGCGGCGCGCCCACGCCGCGCCGACCCGATGTCCGGTCTCGGTCGCGATCAGCGAGACGTCACCGGGGCGGCCCCAGTTGTCGACGTACCGCGTCAGGGGAATCTCCGTGTCGAACGCGTTCACCCGCCAGGCGTACGCGTGCGCGAGCATCGAGCGCATGAACGGAAGGTCGGCCGGCGAGCCCTTCCGGATCATTCCTCGATCGGCTGCGCGAGCTGGATCCGGTTGCCGTCCGGGTCGAACACGTCGACGAGCCGCATCTGGCCGGCGAGCTCGAGCACCGTCCCGACCTCGACTCCCTGCTCGCGCAACCGCTCCGCCTCCGTCTTCACGTCCTCGACGTCGATCATCGCGACGCCGCCCTCCGTCGGCTCGCCCTCGGCGATCGCGATCCGCATCGCGCCGTGCTCGAGCTTCGACCACTTGTCGTCCCAGTCGACGAACGTCTCCTCGAACCCGAGCACACGCTTGTAGAAGTCGCGGCCGAGGTCGAAGTCGCGTACGAGGTACCAGACGCGCGGCTGCGTCATGCGCGACCTACAGCGCCAGCGCCGGCTCTTCGACGAGCTGCCTGACCGTGCGCAGGAAGTCGGCAGCCTGTGCGCCGTCGACCGCGCGGTGGTCGACCGTCAGCGTCATCGTCAGCATCGGCCGCACCTCGACCGCACCGTCGCGTGCGACGGGCGTGTCGACCGCCGCGCCGACCGCGAGGATCGCCGCCTGAGGCGGGTTGAGGACCGCGACGAACTGCTCGACGCCGTACATGCCGAGGTTCGAGATCGTGAACGTCCCGCCCTGCATGTCCTGCGTCGTCAGCTTGTTGTCGCGCGCACGCGCGACGACGTCGCCGCGCGCAGCAGCGATCTCGGCCAGCGAGAGGCGCTCGACCGACCGCAGCACGGGGACGACGAGGCCCTGCGGCGCCGCGACCGCGATTCCGACGTTCGCCGTCGGGAAGCGCAGCAGCGCGTCGTCCGTGTACTGGACGTTGACGTCGCGGTGGCGCATCAGCGCCTGCGCGCAGATCTTGGCGAGCACGTCGGTGACGGTGATCCGCACGTCGGGGTTGAGCTCGCGCGCCCGCGCGACGAGCGCGTTCGCCTGCGTCATGTCGGCGCTCACCGTGAGCTGGAACACCGGCGCCTGCCACGCCGCCGTCAGCCTGCGCGCGATCGTCCTGCGGACGCTCGTCAGCGGCACGGACTCCACCTCGCCGGGCGGCGGCGCGGCCGGCGCGGCGACGGCCGCCGGCCGCGCGGTCTCGACGTCCTTGGCCACGATGCGACCGTCCGGCCCGCTGCCGCGCAGCGAGGCGATGTCGATTCCCTTCTCGCGCGCGAGCCGCCGCGCGAGCGGCGAGGCCTTGATGCGGCCGTTCGAGGCGGATGCGACCGCTGGCTCATGCGCGCTCTCCTCGCCGGCCGCTTCGGCCGCCGCCTCCCGGCCGCGCTCCCGCTCGTCGTCGCGACGCGGCGCCTCGGCCGGCTTCTCCGCGCTCTGCGGCGCGCCTGCGTCGCGCACCTCCTCGCCGGCCTCGCCGATCCAGGCGATCGTCTGGCCGACCGGCGCCTCGCCCTGCGGCAGCGCGATCTTCAGCAGGATGCCGGCGTAGTCCGACTCGACCTCCTGCGTCACCTTGTCGGTGTCGAGCTCGTAGAGCGGCTCGCCTTTCGCGACGGTGTCGCCCTCCGACTTCAGCCACTTGACGACGGTGCCCGCCTCCATCCCCTGGCCGAGGCGCGGAAGCTTGACCTCGTTCGCCACGCCCTTACGTCCCCACCGTGCGGCGGATCGCGGCGAGCACGTCCTCCGCGTGCGGGACGACGTACTGCTCCATCACGGGCGCGAACGCGAGCGGCGCGAACTTCGCGCCGACGCGCTCGATCGGCGCGTCCAGCCAGTCGAACGCCTCGTGCTGGAGGACGGCAGCAACCTCGGCGCCGAACCCCATCCGCGTCACGGCCTCGTGCGCCACCACCGCGCGGTTCGTCTTCTTCACGCTCGCGACGAGCGTCTCTTCGTCGAGCGGTTGCAGCGTGCGCGGGTCGACCACCTCCACCGAGATCCCCTCCTCGTCGGCCGCCTTCGCCGCGTCGAGCGAGCGGTGCACGAGCGGACCGGTGGCGATCACCGTCACGTCCGTTCCCTCGCGCAGCACGCGCGCCTTGCCGAGCGGAATCGGCTCGAGCTGCTCCGGCACCTCGCCCTTCACGGGGTACAGCAGCCGGTGCTCGAAGAACACCGTCGGGTTGTCGTCGTAGATCGCGCTCCAGAGCAGGCCGCGCACGTCCGCCGGCGTCGACGGGAAGACGACCTTGAGCCCGGGGATGTGGACGAGCCATGCCTCGAGCTGCTGCGCATGCTGGGCGCCCGGCGACCAGCCGGCGCCGCCCTGCGTGCGGATCGTCAGCGGCACCTTCACCTGCCCGCCCGACATGTAGCGATGCTTCGCCGCCTGGTTGACGATCTGCTCGAGCGAGAGCGTCAGGAAGTCTTCGTACATGATCTCGACGATCGGGCGCATGCCGGCCATCGCCGCTCCGATGCCTGCGCCGACGATCGCCATCTCCGAGATCGGCGTGTTCCGGACCCGCTCCGGGCCGAACTCGTCGAGCAGGCCCTGCGTGACGCCCATCGAGCCGCCCATCTCCGCGATGTCCTCGCCCATGATGAAGACGTCGTCGTCGGCGCGCATCGCCGCGCCGATCGCGTCCCGGACGGCTTCCCGATAGGTGAGCTCAGGCATAGACGTTCTTCAGCGCGTCGTCAGGTTGAGGATCCGTCGCGTTCTGCGCGAACTCGAGCGCCTCCTCGACCGCCCGCTGCGCCTCGTCGTCGAGCGCGCCGAACTCGTCGTCGCCGAGACCGAGCCGTTCGCGCAGCCGGTTGATCGGATCGTGCCGCGCGGCGTCGTCGCGGTCCTCGCGCGTGCGGTACACCTGCGGGTCGCCGATGTAGTGGCCGTGCATCCGGTACGTCTCCACGTCGAGGAACATCGGGCCCTCGCCCGAGCGGGCGAAGTCGAGCGCCTCGAGCGCCGCCTCGTACACCGCCTGCACGTCCTGCCCGTCGACCTTCAGCGAGCGCATGTCGTAGGCGAGCGCACGCTTCGACATGTCGTCCCATACCGGCGAGTGCTGCCAGCCGGGCGTCGACTCCGCCCAGTGGTTGTTCTCGCAGACGAACACCGTCTTCGTCTTCCAGAGCTGCGCCAGGTTGAGCGACTCGTGGAACGTCCCGATGTTCGTCGCGCCGTCGCCGAAGAACGCAACGGCGACCCGGGGCTCGTCGCGCAGCTTGAACGCGAGCCCGGCGCCCGTCACCGCCGGCAGGCCGCCGCCGATGACGGCGTTCGCGCCGTAGTTCCCGCGCTCGACGTCGTACAGGTGCATCGAGCCGCCGTAGCCGTGGCAGCAGCCCTCGACCTTGCCGTACAGCTCCGCCATGACCGCGTTCGGATGCGTCCCGCGCGCGAGCGTGTGGCCGTGGGCGCGGTGGGTCGACGCGAAGATGTCGCCGTCGTCCATCGCCTGGCAGACGCCGACTGCGACGGCCTCTTGCCCGATCGCGACGTGCAGGAACCCGGGCAGCTCGCCGGCGCGAAAACGCTCCTCGACCTTCTCCTCGAAGCGCCGGATCAGGAGCATGTCGCGCAGGAACTCGCGCAGCGTTTCGCCCGTCGCTTCGCGCGTCTTCTCGACCTTCGCCACGGTGCGACCAGTGTACGGTTTGCCGCGTGACGCTGGTCGGACAGTGGCGCGACCTGCAGCCGAAACTCCCCGACGGCTGGTCGTCGGCGGCGCTGCGGTTGCAGTTCGACGACGCCGACCGGGCCGAGCGCGCTGCGGCGCTGCTCGGACCCGCGCAGCCGTTCCGGGCAGAGCGCACCCTGCTGCGGTTCCGCGTCGCGCGCGACGGCAGTGCCGTCGGCCCGGACGCGCTTACACGGCTCCTCCGCCGCGTCGACGACGCGCAGCTCGGCGGCGCGCTCACGCTCGGCGAGACCGCGCGTGCGCCGGAGCGCGTGCAGCGGGCGACGACGTCCCTCGCCACGGCATGGGAGGCAGCGCTCGCGGGGCTACCGGCCGACTGGAGCGACGTGTACGCCGAGGTGGAGCTGACGTCGACCGACTTCCTCGAGCGCGCCGCCGTGCTCTGCGTGCAGACGAACCCGCGCCGCGACGGGAACCGCGCCGCCTTCCATTTCCGCTGCGCACGGCGTTCCGGCTACGGCGTCTCGCCGGAGATGGCGCGGCGGTGCTTCGAGCGTTGCGACGCGGAGAAGATCACGGGGACGGTGCGCGTGCTGCGCGTCCTCTGCGATTCGAGGCTCGTTTCGACGCAGGGACCGGTGTGGATGGTCGGCGGACGCAATGTCTGAGCCCGTGTCGTGGCTGCTGATCGAGCCCGGCTGGACGGTCGAGTCCGCCGACGGCGCCGAGGTCGGGCGCGTCGAGGCCGTCACCGGCGACTCGAACGCCGACATCTTCGACGGCCTCGCGATCGCGTCGGGCATGTTCGCGCGCCCGAAGTACGTGCCGGCGGAGCGCGTCGGCGAGATCGTCGAGGGGCGCGTTCGGCTGACGCTCGACCGGAACGCGGTCGAACAACTCGGCGAGTACGAGGTTCCGGCCGAGGCGGCGGAGGTCGAGCCCGAGGCCGCGCCCCTCGCCGAGCGCTGGGAGAGCCGGGTCGCGCCCGGTCCGCAGGCGCACCGTCCGGGGCTGCTGCGCCGGGCGCTCGACTGGCTCGGGCTGGCGGGCCGCCGCTGATCGACGCGCTCGGGCTTGCGGACGCGATCCGCCGCGGCCAGCTGTCGCCGGCGGAGCTTGTCGAGGACACGATCCGCCGGATCGAGACCGCTGACCCGGAGCTCAACTTCCTCGTCACCGACTGCTTCGAGCAGGCGCAGCGGGCGCCGGCCGGCGCCGGACCGTTCGCGGGCGTCCCGATGCTCGTCAAGGACCTGACGGAGACGGCGGGCGTGCGCACGACCTTCTCTTCGCGCGCGTTCGCCGACCACGTGCCGGCGGTCGACGCCGCGGTCGTGCGTCGCATGAAGGACGCCGGCTTCGTCGTCGTCGGCAAGTCGAACACGCCGGAGTTCGGCTCGACCGCGGTCACCGAGTCCCTCCTGAACGGCGCCTGCCGGAACCCGTGGGATACGTCGCGCACCCCCGGCGGCTCGTCGGGCGGCGCCGCGGCCGCCGTCGCGGCGGGTGTCCTGCCGCTCGCGCACGGCTCCGACGGCGGCGGGTCGCTCCGCATCCCCGCGTCGTGCTGCGGGCTGTTCGCGCTGAAGCCGTCGCGCGGCCGGGTGTCGCCGGCGCCCCTGACGAGCGGGTCGCTCGAGCTGTCGCAGAACGGCGCGATCTCGGTGACGGTGCGAGACGCCGCCGCGTTCCTGGACGCCGTCGCCGGCTACGAGCCGGGTGACGCGCAGTGGGCGCCGCCGACCGCGCGCCCCTTTCTCGACGAGGTCGGCGCGCCGCCCGGGCGTCTGCGGATCGCGTTCACGACGACGCCGCCGATCGACCGTCCCGTCGATCCCAGGGTCGCCGCCGTCGCGCACGACGCGGCGGAGGCGCTTGCGGCGCTCGGTCACGACGTCGTCGACGCGACGCCGCCGTGGCGGCACGACCCCGTGCTCGACCAGTTCGCGCGACTGTGGTCGCTCGGTCCCGCGCTCTACCCGGCCGATCCCGCGGCGTTCGAACCGCTGAACCGGTGGCTCGCGGAGTGCGCGCACGCGCAGACCAGCGTCGAGTACGCGCAGGCGGTGGTCGGGCTGCAGCGGCTGTCGCGCGCCGTCGTCGCGTTCTTCTTCGACGAGGGCTTCGACGCGGTCCTGACGCCCGCCTTGGCGAAGCTGCCGGTGCCGATCGGCTGGGTGTTCGAGCCGTCAGACCCGCGTGCGCAGTTCGAGCGCGGCGCCGAGCTCACGCCCTTCACGCCCGTCGTGAACGTGACGGGGCAGCCGGCGATGACGGTGCCGTTCGCGGTGCTGGACGGGTTGCCGGCCGGCGTGCAGGTGATCGGGCGCCCGGCCGACGAGGCGACGCTGTTCCGCCTCGCGGCGCAACTCGAGGAAGCGCATCCGTGGGCGGGGCGGCTACCTGAGCGCGGCTGACAGCTCCGCCGCGAGGTCGCGGGCGCGCCGCGCGTCGCGCGTGACGACGAGGCACGTGTCGTCGCCGGCGAGCGTGCCGAGCACGAGCGGGTGGTCGAGCCGGTCGAGCGCGCGCGCGATCGCCGGCGCCGAACCGATCTCCGACTGCACGACGACGAGGTTCTGCGCCGGCGTCGCACTGCGGCCGAACTGTCCGAGCAGCGCCTCGAGCGTCTCGCGGGGACTCGACCGCGCCTCGCGGTCGGGCAGCACGTACCGCAGGCGTCCGAGCGGATCGCGTGCCTTCGCGAGGCCGAGCTCGCGGATGTCGCGCGAGATCGTCGCCTGCGTGACGCGGCATCCCGCGGCCGCCAGCGCATCCAGAAGCTCCTGCTGCGTTCCGAGCCGCATCCGCCCGACGAGGCTGGCGACCAGGCGCTGCCGCTGCGTCTTGGACATCGGCCGGTCGACCTGCATAGAACAAGCATTGCGCATCCATCGCGGCGGTCGGGAAGACGTTTAGACACGGATGGGACAGGCAATCGGGAGGCGATGTTGCGGAAGGCGATGTGGACCGGCCTGTACGCGGGCCTCGGCGCGGCGTCGACGATGGTCTCGCGCCGGCTCGCGTCGAAGATCTGGCGCGTCATGACGGGCGAGGAGCCACCGACGAAGAAGTGACGCGGCCGGAGCGATGACGCAGACGAAAGCGGACGCGGCGGTCGAGACTGCCGCCGACAAGGTGGAGACCGTCGTCCGGGAGTTCCGGGCCGCCGGCGGGATCAAGGCGAAGATCGCCGACGCGCTCGCCGAGGATCCCGAGTTCCTGCGCAAGCTCAAGCCGAGCCTGATCGTGAAGCGCGCGAAGGGCGAGGCGCCGACGAACGAGCCGCCGAGCTCGCCTCCGCCGCGTCCGGCACGGCCGAGTACGCCGAGGCCGAAGCGTCCCGGCGGCGGCGGCGTCAACCCGTGGCTCGTGGTCGGTGCGGCGTTTGCCGTCGGCTACGTCGCGGCGAAGGTGATCGACTGGAGGGGGCATGCCCACCCGCGCGACTGACACCCCCACCCGCAACGGCGGCGTCGGCGACGCCGCCAAGCAAGTCGCCGAGCACGCGTCCGCGATCGCGAAGCTCGAGCTCGAGCTCGCCGCGCTTGAGCTGAAGAAGAAGGTGGTCGCGCTCGGGCTCGGGATCGGGCTCGGGATCGGCGCGGCGATCTTCGGCCTCTTCATGCTCGGGTTCGCGCTCGCGACCGCGGCGGCGGCGCTCGCCACCGTGCTCGCAACCTGGCTCGCGCTGCTGATCGTGACCGGGGTGCTGCTCGTGCTCGCGGGCGTCCTCGGCATGCTCGCGCTCGGCTCGATCAAGAAGGGGACGCCGCCCGTGCCGGAGCAGGCGATCCGCGAGGCGAAGATGACGACGACTGTGCTGAAGAGCTCGTGACGCAGACGGCCGACAACCGCACGCCGGACGAGGTCCGCCGCGACATCGCGGAGGAGCGCGAGCAGCTTGCGAGCGCGGTCGAGCAGCTCCGCGACTCACTCGGCGAGGCGACGAACGTGACGGCGAAGCTGAAGGAGAAGCTCCCGCTCGTCGCGGCCGGCGCAGCCTCGGCCGGCTTCGTGCTCGCGGGCGGGATCGGCGCGACGATGCGCTACCTCGCTCGGCGCGGCCGCGAGGGCCACGAGAAGGCTCGCGTCGGCCGCTGGTCGATCCTCGACCGCGACTGAACGCCGAACGCGCCGCGCCCTCCGGAGACGCGTCGCTTTTCCTGGCCGGTCGGCTGGACCTCGGCCCGCCCGCGGCCGCTGGCGTATCCCGAGTTGTCCACAAGGCGTTTATGCGTCGCAAGCAGGCAATTCATGACGGCAATCCACATGCATACGAGGAGTGACAGATGAAGGCCCGTCTTCTGACGCTTCTGTCCCTGGTCCTCGTGCTCGCTCTAGCGGCATTCGCGGGAACGGCCCTGGCCGGCAACGGCAACGGGCACGGGAACGGGAACGGCAGCACGGGCGCGCCGGGCCAGCAGAAGCAGACCACGTCGCAGCCCGCGCCGGCCCCGGCCCCCGCGCCCGCACCGGCTCCCGCACCCGCGCCGGCGCCGGCGCCGGCCGTCGAGCCGCAGCCCACCGCCACGACGACGCGGCACGGCCACGGCAACCCGCACCAGGCGTCGGCCGGAGCACAGCCGACGACGGCGAGCGCGCCGTCGCACGGGCAGGTCAAGCACCAGTCGGTCAGCCCGTCGGCGCCGACGACGAGCAACAACTCGCAGGGCGTCAAGCCGTCGAGCGCGACGAATTCGAACCCCGGCCACAACAGCTGGGCGCCCGCCTCGTCGAACAAGACGAAGCAGTACGGGAACGGCAAGACCGCCGGACAGATCGCGACGCAGGCCGGCTACGGCAACGCGAACCTGTACGGCCCGGGGAACAGCCAGCCGCACAAGACGAACTGCGGCGGCCACCTGATCGACGTGCACGCGCTGAAGAATCACCCGAACCGGTGCGGAAGCACGGCGCCGGAGGGTGGGTCGCAGTCGTCGCAGTCGTCGAGCTCGTCGCAGCAGAGCTCGGCGGCGCCGGCCTGCACGACGACGACCGAGACCGTGACGAGGGAAGTCCCGCTCGGCGTCTGGCACAAGACGGGCCACGGCTACGTCCTGATCCATCCGAGCGAGCGCTCAGCGCACTACGGCAAGCACGCCGACGACCGCGTCGACGGGTACGAGACCGTAGAGGAGACGATCGCCGTCCCGAGCGCGGCCTGCACCTCGACCGAGACGCAGGTCGTGTCGGTGAAGGTCGTCTCCGTCAGCTCGACCACGACGTCGACATCGTCCAACGTCTCGTCGACCAGCACCGAGTCGTCCACGAGTGCATCGTCGTCGCAGACCGCCACCGGCGCCGCGGTAGGCACGTCGAAGAGCGTGTCGGCGAGGCGCACGTCGACGCACCGGTCTGCCATCGCCTCGGCGCATCACGGCGCGGCGGTGTCGTCGGCGCACGTGACGAAGACGGCGAAGGCGACCCACGCCGCGAAGCCGTCGGCCGTCGAGGGCGCGCAGAAGGCGGTCGCGCCGAAGAAGGCGGCCTCGGCCGGCGTCCTCGGCACGACGAAGACGCTCGGCAAGACGGTTGCGACCCGCACGCTGCCGTTCACGGGGCTGCGGCTGTGGATCGTCGCGCTCGCGGCGCTCGGCCTGGTCGCGCTCGGCCTCGCGGGGCGACGGCTCGCCGCGTCGCGCACCTAGCAGCCATTCACAAGTGACGCACATCGGGTGGGGCTCCCTGCGGGGAGCCCCACGGCTCGGTGCGCACAGTTCACCACGACGATCGTGCGACGACTCGCGCCTCGGGTTCCCGCCGCTCCGGCTTCGGCGGCGTGAGCGGCTGGCGGTTCCGCATCGTCGAGACCGACGAATCCGAATGACCTCGCGGCTGGTGGGCCGCAACACCTGCTAACCGCGAAGCTCGGCGCCGAACCGCTCGCGCAGCGCGTCGACGATCGCGCCGCGCAGTCGATTGCCGTCCTCGTCCGAGAGCGTCCGCTCGGGGCTCCGGAAGGTCGCCGCGAACGCGAGCGACTTCCTGCCGGGCGGAATCGGGCTGCCGCGGTAGTCGCTCAGGAAGCGCACCTCGCGCAGCTCCTCCCCGCCGGCGTCGCGCACCGCCGCGAGGAGCTCGCCCCACGGCACGGCCTCGTCGACCACGAAGGCGAGGTCCATGCGGAGCGGTGGGAACGTGAGCACGTCGCGGTAGAGGATCCGCTCGGGCACGAGCGCAAACACGTCGCCGAGGTCGAGCTCGAACGCGCTCCACTCGCCGTCGAGCGCGAGCGGCCCGTACTGCGCCACCCACCCGCCCTGCACGCGCGCCGCGACGGGCATCCCGAGCATCGGCTCGCTACGTTCGAAGCGCGGCTCGACGTGCAGCATCTCGAAGACGAGCTCGACCGCGCCCTTCGCGCGGAAGAAGTCGCCCTGGACGATCCCGCCCAGACGGCGCCGCTCCTCCGGCACCTTCGTCGCCGGCCGCGGCAGGTAGACGTGCGCGACCTCGAACAGCGCGACGCCGGCGTTGCCCGCGTCGACGTTCGTCTTCGCCGCCTCGAGCAGCCCGACGGCGAGTGTCGTCCGCAGCACGCGCTGCTGCGAGCTCAGCGGCTCCGGCAGCTCGAGCGCGTCGGGGTCGGGGTCGCCGGGCTGGAGCGAGTACGTGTAGGCCTCGGAGAACCCGGCGCCGACAAGCGCGTCCTCGACCTGGCGGCGCAACCGCTGCTCGTGCGTCAACCGGCCGAACATCGCCTGCCGCGTCGGCAGCGTCGCCGGCACGTCTTCGAGCCGGAAGCGCGCCACCTCCTCGACGACGTCGATGTCGCGCCGCACGTCGCGCGCACGCCACGACGGAACGGTCGCCGTCCAGTCGGCGGCAACGTCGAACCCGAGCCGCTCGAGCCGCGTGCGCTGCTCGTCCTCCGCGACCGAGAACCCGAGCACGCGGCCGGTGTAGCGCGGGTCGAACGTGACCACGGGCCGCGGCGGCAGCGTCCCGCGCACCTCCTGCTCGCCCGTCCAGCGCGCCGCGGCGAGCTCGACGAGCAGCTGCGTCGCGTACGCCGCAGCGGGCGCGGCGAGCTCCGGGTCGACGCCCTTCTCCCAGCGCGTCTGCCCCTCCGTACGCATGCGGTGTCGCTCGCCGGTGCGGAGCACGCCGAGCAGCTCGAAGTTCGCCGCCTCGAGCAGCACCGAGGTCGTCTCCTCCCCCACCTCCGTGTTCTCGCCGCCCATCACGCCCGCGAGCGCGATCGCCCGCTCGTGGTCTGCGATCACGAGGTCGTTCGCGCCGAGCTCGCGGCGCGCGCCGTCGAGCGTGACGAGCTCCTCGCCCGAGCGCGCGCGCCGGACGACGATCCCGCCGCGGATCCTCTCCTGGTCGAACGCGTGCAGGGGGTTGCCGAGCGCGAGCATGACGTAGTTGGTGACGTCGACGACGTTCGAAATCGGCCGGATGCCTGCGCCGACGAGGCGCGCCTTCAGCCACGGGGGGGACTCGCCGACGCGGACGTCGCGGAACAGGCGCGCGATGTAGCGCGGGCAGCCGTCGAGGTCGTCGACGCGGACGTCGACGGACTCGCCCCCTGCGCGCGGGGGCTCGGGACCCGTTCCCGGCATCGGCCGCAGTTCCGCGCCGAGCAGCGCCGACACCTCGCGCGCGATCCCGTACACCGACGTCAGGTCGGGCCTGTTGTAGAGCGTCTCGATCTCGAGCACCTCCTCGCCGACCGGGAGCACGTCGGCGAGCGGCGTCCCCGGCTCCAGCTCGTCGGACAGCAGCATGATCCCGGTGGAGTCGTGCCCGAGCTCGAGCTCGCGCTCGGAGAGGATCATTCCGTCCGAGAGCTCGCCGCGCAGCCTCCGCCGCTCGATGCGGAGCTCGCCGCCGGGCATGACCGCCCCGGGAAGGACGACCGCGACGGTCGCGCCCGCGCCGAAGTTCCACGCGCCGCAGACGATCGAGCGCGGCTCACCCTCGCCGACGTCGACCTTCGTCAGCCGCAGCTTGTCGGCGTTCGGGTGCTTCGCCGCCTCGAGCACGCGCCCGACCCTGAAGTGCGCGAGGTTTCCGTCCACGTCGGGGACGCCGCGCCGGACGATCCGGTCGACCTCCATGCTCGTGAACACGAGCCGGCGGGCGAGCTCCGCGAGCGGGACCTCGAAGTCGACGTACTCCCTGAGCCAGCTGACGGGAACGCGCATCGTCGCCGCCTAGAACTGCCCGAGCACCCGCAGGTCGTCATCCCAGAACATGCGCAGGTCGGGGAGGCCGTGACGCAGCATCGCGATGCGCTCGATCCCGAAGCCGAACGCGAACCCCTGCCACTCGTCCGGGTCGACGCCGACGTTGCGAAAGACGTCAGGGTCGACCCAGCCGGCGCCGCCCATCTCGATCCAGCCGGAGTGCTTGCAGGTCGCGCAGCCGCGGCCGCCGCAGATGAAGCAGGTGACGTCGAACTCGACCGACGGCTCCGTGAACGGGAAGTGGCTCGTGCGCATGCGCACCTCGCGGTCCCGGCCGAACAGCGCGCGGAAGAACTGGAGCACCGTCCCCCGCAGGTCGGCGAGCGTGATACCGCGGTCGACGGCGAGGCATTCGACCTGCAGGAAGATCGGCGAGTGCGTCGCGTCGGGTGTGTCGCGCCGATAGCAGCGGCCCGGCGACACCATGTAGATCGGCGGCGTTCGCGACTGCAGCGCGCGGATCTGGTCGGGCGACGTGTGCGTCCGCAGCACCGTGTCGTCGTCGAGGTAGAACGTGTCGAGCTTCGACCGCGACGGATGGTTCGGCGGCTGCGTGAGCGCGTCGAAGTTCTCCCATACCGTCGCGACCTCGTCGCCGTCCCAGACCTCGTAGCCCATCCCGAGGAAGATGTCCTCGATCTCCCGCCTGATCTGCGTGAGCAGGTGCAGGCGGCCGCGCTGGAACGGCGTGCCGGGGAGCGTGACGTCGACGCCGCTGCCGGCGGCGGCCGCGTACGCGAGCCGCTGCAGCTCCGCCTCCCGCTCCCCCACCGCCTGCTCGAGCTTGCTGCGGATGCCGTTCAGCAGCATCCCGGTGTCGCGGTCGCGGACGCCCCGCAGCGCCTGCGCGAGCTCGGACTTCCGGCCGAGGTACCTGACTCGAGCGGCGTCGAGCTCCGCTTCGCCGAGCGCGGCCGCGATCGCGGTCAGCGCTTCCGCTTCGTACGCCGGCCAGTCCACGGCGGCGAGACTATCCAAGGGTCTGCTCCTTTCTGCGCTGGACGGGGTCGTCGGTCAGGCCCCGGTGCGGCTGGAGCGCGGTCGGCTACGCGCGCGCGCCCCCGGTGAGGCACCGGGGCCGCGTAAACAGCGTCGTCGCCGTCGCAGACATCGGTAGAAACCATAGCGTGTCGACCTACGACGCGATCGCGCGGCTGTACGACCCGTGGTCGGCGAGCGTCGTCGAAGACGTCTCGTTCTACGTCGACGAGGCGGTGCGGTCCGGCGGGCCGGTGCTCGAGCTCGGCGTCGGCACCGGGCGGATTGCCGTGCCGATCGCGGCCGTCGGAGTCCGCGTGGTCGGCGTCGACCTGTCGCCGGGGATGCTCGAGGTCGCGCGCGAGCGGGCGGCGCTCGCCGGCGTCGAGCTCGACCTGCGCCGGGGCGACATGCGCGACCCGCCGGTCGCCGAACGCTTTCCGCTGGTGCTCATCCCGTTCCGCTCGCTGCTCCACATGGAGACCGACGCCGACCGGCGCGCCGCGCTACGCGCGGCGGCGCGCGTCCTGGCTCCCCGCGGCCGGTTGATCTTCGACGTCTTCGCACCGGGCGCAGACGACATCGCCGACACGCACGCGCGCTGGCTGGAGCGCGAGCCCGGCATCTGGGAGCGGGCCGACTGGAACGAGCGGACCCGCACGCTCGTGCTGCGCGTCCGCGGCGACGGCGTCGAGTCCGAGATGTCGCTCGCGTGGCTGTCCGTCCCGGAATGGCGTGCGCTGCTCGAGGACGAGGGCTGGCGCGTCGACGCGCTCTACGGCTGGTTCGACCGTACGCCGTGGCGCGGCGGGGAGGATTCGATCTGGGTGTGCAGGCGCGGCTGAAACGGCCGATTGCGGCACTCGCCGCAGCGAGGCACCATTGACGGGTGGACGACTACGACACGACGTTGCTGCTCTCGATCCTCGGCGACATCCGCACAGATGTCCACCAGATCCTCAGGGAGTTAACCGATGGCGAAGAAGAAGAGGAAGATCACGGCTGAAGAGGAGCGCGCCTTCCTCGAGAAGACGCGCATCATCGACGACTATCTCGCCGACCGCTGGCGGCGTCTCGCAGAACGGGTGACGCAGAGTCGGGGCTGAGACTCGCTCCGCCGTCGCTCAGCGCCGCGACCACTCGTAGAGCGCGATCGCGCCGGCGGCTGCGACGTTCAGCGACTCGGCGCTGCGGATCGGGATGCGCGCGCTCACGTCGCGCTCGACGTCGAGCGGCAGCCCGTCGCGTTCCGCGCCGAGCAGGAAGAGGACGGGTTCGTCGAACCGGACTTCCGAGAGCGTCGCGCCTTCGTGAGCCGCCAGTGCGACCCGCTGCGCGCGAGACGGGCGGTCGCCCGGCCAGCGGCCGAGGGGGACGCGCCAGATGGAGCCGGCGCTCGCGCGGAGCGCCTTCGGCGACGTCGGGTCGGCGCAGCCTGCTGAGAGGAGCACGGCGGCGCCGAAGGCGTCGGCGGTCCGGATCAGCGTCCCGACGTTGCCGGGATCGGCGACCCGCCAGAGTGCGAGCGCCGCCGGCCGCTCCTCCCATGCCGGCAGGTCGGCGCCTCGGTAGACGGCGACGACGCGCGGGGGATGCGCAGCCGTCGCGACCTGCGCGAGCAACTCCGGGTCGACGTCCTCCCCGGCCCGCAACACGTCGACGGGCTCGGCGGTCGCCGCCGCGACCGCGTCCTCGCCCTCCACGAAGAACAAGCCGAGCTTCTCGCGCCAGCGGCGGTCGTGCAGCTTCCGCACGAGCTTCAGCCGCTCGTTGTCGCGCGACCGGATCACGCCGGCGTCACCGGCCCCAGTCGAGCCACTCGCCGTGGAAGTCCATCACCGCGACACGGGCGGTCGCCCCGCCCGGATGCCGCTCGACCTCGAGCGCGTAGCCGGAGTCGTCGGGACCCCGCGCGGTGCCGACGTAGACGAACGGCTCGTCCCGACCCGCACGCTCGAAGGCGGAATGCATCGTCTGCAGCGCCTCGGGTTCGAGGTACATCGTCGACGCCGTCTGGAAGACGAGCAGCTGCGCGCCGTCGCGCCGGTCGGCAAGCAGGGCGGGCAGCGTCTCGACGTAGTCGCCGCGCATCAGCTCTGGCGGCTCCTCGCGAAGCACCGCGATCGCGCGGCGCAGCCGCTCGAGCCGGCCGCGCTGGTCGGGCCAGACGAACGCCTCCAGCAGTCGCGCACCGTGCTCGGTGGTCGCGTCGACCGGGTTGAGGTCGATGCCGCGCCGGCGCACGACGCGCACGCTGCGCGCGAAGAGCTCGGCCGGCGGCGGCGTGCGGTCGTCGCCCGTCAGGAGCAGCGAGCCGCGGCCCCACGACGCGGTCGAGTAGCGGTACGCGTAGCGATCCCAGGCGAGGTTCAGGCCGGCGGACGGCCCGAGCTCGAGCAGGTCGAGCGGACGCTCGTCCGCAACCAGCAGGAACGCCGGCAGCAGCGCCCACGAACGCTGCACCTCGTTCGTCTGCACCGCCTGCTCGGCCGTGAACCGCGCGAGGAACTGCGCGTGCTGCTCAAGGGCGGCGCCGACGTCGTCCCACGACGCCTGCCCGGCCAGCACGAGGTAGTGCAGCGCGCCGAGCAGCCGCAGCGGGAAGTCCCACTCGAGGTCCGGTGCGACGCCGCCGACGCGCGGGTCGTCCGCGAGCCGGCGGCAGAGGGCCGCGTACAGCTGCGACCGGCCCTCGCAGTAGTGGGCCTGCCGCATGAAGATCTCGGCCTGGCGACCTATGAATCGAGCGCGGCCTTCGCCTGCGCCGCCAGCTCGCCGAACTTGGCCGGATCGGAGACCGCGAGGTCGGCGAGCACCTTGCGGTCGAGCTCGACGTTCGCCGCCTTCAGCCCCGCCATGAAGCGGTTGTACGAAAGGCCGTTGGCGCGCGCGCCGGCGTTGATGCGCATGATCCAGAGGCGACGGAACTCGCGCTTCCGCACCTTGCGGTCGCGGTAGGCGTACGCGAGCGAACGGTCCACCTGCTCCTTCGCGTAGCGGTAGTTGCTGCTCTTGAGCCCGAAGTACCCCTTGGCCTCGTCGAGCACCTTGCGCCGCTTCTTGCGCGCGTGGACCGACCGCTTGACCCTCGGCATGTCTAGCGCCTCCCCAGCATGCGGTTGACGACGTTCTCGTTGTGCCCGTCGACCGGGTGCGCCTTACTGAACCCGCGCTTCTGCTTCGGCGACTTGTGCTCGAGGTTGTGGCTCTGGTTGGCGGACCGCCGCGTCAACTTCCCCGCGCCCGTCACCTTGAACTTCTTCTTCGCTCCGCTGTGTGTCTTCTGCTTCGGCATCTCGTTTGACTCCTGCATTCTTCGTCGGGCCGAGCACCATCGTCATGTTCCGCCCTTCGAGGAGCGGCTGCGTCTCGATGACGCCGATCTCCTTCACGTCGTCCGCCAGCCGCATCAGCAGGTCGCGCCCGCGGTCCGGATGCTCGCGCTCGCGGCCCCGGAACATGATCGTGACCTTGACCTTCGCACGCTGGTTCAGGAACCGCTCGACGTGGCCCTTCTTGGTCTCGTAGTCGTGGATCCCGATCTTCGGTCTGAGCTTGATCTCCTTGACGTTGATCTGCGTCTGGTGCTTGCGCGCGAGCTTCGCCTTCTGCTCGAGCTCGTACCGGTACTTGCCGTAGTCCATGACCCGGGCTACCGGCGGGTCGGCCTGGGCCGCGACCTCGACCAGGTCGAGGTTCCGTGACTCGGCGTACTCGAGCGCCTCGCGCGTCGACTTGATCCCCAGCTGCTCGCCGTTCTCGTCGATCAGGCGGACGCGCTGGACGCGAATCGCGTCGTTGATGCGCGTCTGGGGCTCCGGACGGCGCGGCGGCTCGTCGGAACGCCTGCCCCGCGGCCTCAAATGTGCTTCACCAAGCTCGAGTCGACCTCCTCGTCCGTTGAATCCATCGGCACGCAGACGCAGGAAAAGCCGCCAACCTCGCTCGGTTGAACCTCCGTACGCGCAGCGCCTAGGAGGTGAGAGACGGTTCCGCCCCTGCTTGCCAGGGAATCAGGGTAGCAAGTTTCGCGGTCAGCTCCCCAAGCGAGAGCGTGCTCTGGCCGCCGCCGTGCTCGCGGACGGCGAGGCTCTCGTCCGACTCCCTGTCGCCGTACACGACGACGAACGGGATCTTCTCCAGCTCCGCGCGCCGGATCCGCTTGCCGACGGTCTCGTCCGACTCGTCGACCTCGACGCGGTACTCCCCGAGCCGTTCGGCAAGGTCGCGCGCGGCGTCGCGGTGGCTCTCGCCGACGGGGATCACGCGCACCTGCACCGGCGCGAGCCAGAACGGGAACGCGCCGCCGAAGTGCTCGATCAGGATGCCGATGAAGCGCTCGAGCGAGCCGAAGAGCGCACGGTGGATCATCACCGGCGCCCCCTCGCGGTTCTCGTGCGTCGCGTACTGGAGGCCGAACCGCTGCGGCATCTGGAAGTCGAGCTGCACGGTGCCGAGCTGCCAGCTGCGGCCGAGCGAGTCCTCCATGTGCATGTCGATCTTCGGACCGTAAAACGCACCCTCGCCCGGCATCTCGACGAACTCGATGCCGCGGTTGCGCAGCGCCCGCCGCAGCGCCTCTTCCGCGTCGTCCCAGTCGTCGTCGCTGCCGAGCCGGTTGTCCGGGCGCAACGAGAGCTCGACCCGCATCGTCAGATCGAGCAGCTCGTACAGGTAGAAGGCATGGTCGAGGCAGTTGAAGACCTCGTCCTCGATCTGCGCGTGCTCGCAGAAGATGTGGCCGTCGTCCTGCGTGACGTGCCGCACGCGCAGCAGGCCGTGCAGCGTGCCGGAGGGCTCGTTCCGGTGCAGCGTGCCCGCCTCGGCCATCCGGAACGGCAGCTCGCGGTAGCTGCGCGCCCTGCTGCCGAACACGATGCAGTGGCCGGGGCAGTTCATCGGCTTGAGGCCGAACAGCTTCGCGTCGTCCTCCTCGCTCGAGAGGAAGAACATGTTCTCGCGGAACTTCTCCCAGTGGCCGGAGGTCACCCACAGCTCGCGCTCGAAGACGAGCGGCGTCTTCACCTCGTCGTAGCCGCGCCGCGCGTTCTCCCGCCGCCGCAGGTCCTCGAGCACGTTCCAGATCACCATCCCCTTCGGGTGCCAGAAGGGCGACCCCGGCGAGACGTCGTCGAAGTGGAACAGGTCGAGCTGCACGCCGAGCCGGCGATGGTCGCGCGCCCGCGCCTGTTCGAGCCGCTCGAGGTACGCGTCGAGGTCGGCCTGCGAGTAGAACGCCGTCCCGTAGATGCGGGTGAGCTGCTTGTTGTGCTCGTCGCCGCGCCAGTACGCGCCGGCGAGGCCGGTCAGCTTGAACGCCTTGATCGGCTCCGCGGTCTGCAGGTGCGGGCCGCGGCAGAGGTCGGTGAAGTCGCCTTGCGTGTACAGGCTGATGCCGCCCTCCGCCGTGTCGACGAGCTCGACCTTGTACGGCTCGTTCTCCTCGAGAAAGCGCTGGCGTGCTTCTGCCCGCGAGATCTCGTGCCGCTCCCAGGTGCGGCCTTCGGCGACCTCGCGCTTCACCTCCGCCTCGATCTGCTCGAGATCGGCGTCGGTGATCGGCTCCGGGAAGTCGAAGTCGTAGTAGAAGCCGTTCTCGATCGGCGGGCCGATCGCGATCTTCACGCCCGGATAGAGGCGGCGCACGGCCTCGGCGAGCAGGTGCGCCGACGAGTGGCGCAGGACGTACAGCGCGTCGGGATCGTCGGTATCGCGCGTGGTCAGGAACTGGACGCGCGCCCCGTCGGGCAACGGCAGCCGCAGGTCCCGCAGTGCGCCGTCGACCTTGACCAGCACGGCCTGCTCGGCGAGCTTCGGGCCGATCGCAGCGGCGGCCTCGAGCCCGCTTGCACCGTTCGGAAGTTCGAGCTGTGAGTTGTCGGGAAGGACGACGTGCATGGAAGACGACAAAGTAGATCACCCCCGCGAGGACGACAGGAACGAGGAGCTCGACGAGTCGCCTGTCCCCGACCCGGAGGTCGGATCCGCGTCCGAGGACGATCCGGAGGCGGACTAGAGGGCCACGCGCGCACCGGCGACGGTGTTGCGCGCGTGGCTGCGCGTCGTCGTCGTCCGGCGTGCGTTCATGCACGCACTGTAGCGGCGTCGTCGATCAGGTGCCAGACCCGGCCGGGTCTGGCACCTGGCTCGGAGCGAAGCGCATGAGGACCCATTCCGCCGAGTGCTCGTCGTCGGCCGGGTGGCGCGACACCTCGACGAACCCGGCGTTGCGCCAGCCGCGGATCGCGCGCTCGTTCCAGACGTACGGGTCGACGGTGACGTCTTCCCACCCCTCGTCGAGCAGCCGCCGCGCGAGCGCGCGGGCCGCGTCCGGCATCAGCCCGCGCCCGCGCGCGGTCGGGACGAGGAACCCGTCGACCCCGGCCGTGCGCGTGTCGCCGGGCTCCGACCACACCTGGAGGTAGCCGACCGGCTCGCCCCCGGCCTCGACGATCCACGGGAAGAAGTCCGGCTGCGCGAGCTTCGCCAGCATCGCCTCGCGCGTGTAGACCTTGGCGTCCCAGTAGCGCGCCACCTCCGGGTCGGCATGCCACGCCACGAGCAGCTCGGCGTCGTCGGCGCTCGCGGGCCGGAGCACCGTTTGCGTCCCTCGAACCACGGAGACCAACACTACGTCCGACCCAAGGAGGAGTCATGCCCCAGATCCGTGAGCTGATGACCAGCGACCCGCGCACCGTCGCGCCCGGCGACTCCGTCGTCGACGCCGCGCGCGTGATGCGCGACGAGGATGCCGGCGTCGTCCCGGTCGCCGACGGCGGCCGGCTCGTCGGCGTCGTCACCGACCGCGACATCGCGATTCGCGTCGTCGCCGAAGGCAAGGACCCGAGCGCAACGACGGTGCGGGACGTCGCGTCGCAGGAGCTGGTCACGATCGACCCGCAGCAGGACCTCGACGAGGCGCTGCGGTTGATGGCGCAGCACCAGGTGCGCCGTCTGCCGGTGGTCGAGGAGGACGGGAAGCTCGTCGGCATCGTCGCGCAGGCCGACGTCGCACGCCACGCCGACGACGAGCGCACGGGCGAGGTCGTCGAGGACATCTCCTCGTAGCCGCGCGTAGTGTCTCGGCGTGGACTTCACGCTGAGCGAAGAGCAGCAACTGATCCAACGCACGGCCCGCGAGTTCTGCGAGGCGGAGATCGCGCCTCACGCGGCCGCGTGGGATCGCAGCGAGAGCGTCGACCGCTCGATCGTCGCGAAGCTGGCGCAGCTCGGGTTCCTCGCCGCGGCGTTGCCCGAGCAGCACGGCGGGCTCGGCCTCGACACGCTCTCGTACACGCTGATCGTCGAGGAGCTCGGCCGCGCGGACTCGAACGTGCGCGGCATCGTCTCCGTCTCCAACGGGCTGTTCGGCAAGACTGTTGCTAGATGGGGCAACGACGAGCAGAGACAGCGGCTGCTGCCGCCGCTCGCGGCCGGCGAGGCGCTCGGCTGCTACGCGCTCACGGAGCCGGGCGCCGGCTCCGACCCCGGCGGGCTCGAGACGAGCGCGGTGCGCGACGGCGACGGGTGGTCGATCAGCGGCCAGAAGATCTTCATCACGCTCGGCTCGTGGGCAGCGCACGCGCTCGTGTTCGCGCGCACCGGCGAGCGCGGTCCGCGCGGCATCACGTGCTTCGTCGTCGACACGGCCGCCGCCGGCTTCGAGGCGCGGCCGATCAAGGGCAAGCTCGGCCTGCGCGCGCAGGACACGGCCGAGCTCTTTCTCGACGGTGTCCGCGTGCGGGACGAGGACCGCCTCGGCGCGGTCGGCGAGGGCTTCAAGGTGGCGATGTCGGCGCTCGACCACGGCCGCATCTCGCTCGGCGCCGGCTGCGTCGGCATCGCACAGGCGTGCCTCGACGCATCGGTCGAGTACACGAAGCAGCGCACGCAGTTCGGCCGTCCGGTGGCGAGCTTCCAGCTCGTACAGGAGCTGCTCGCCGACATCGCCGTCGAGACAGAGGCGGCGCGGCTGCTCGTACGCCGCGCGGCCTCGCTCGCGGACGCGGGCGAGCGCTACACCGTCGAGGCGTCGATGGCCAAGTACTACGCGAGCGAGACGGCCGTCCGCGCGGCGAACGCGGCGGTGCAGGCGCACGGCGGCTACGGCTACGTCGACGAGTACCCGGTCGGGAAGTACCTGCGCGACGCGCGGGTGACCACGCTCTACGAAGGGACGAGCCAGATCCAGAAGCTGCTGATCGGCCGCGCGCTCACCGGCGAGAACGCCTTCGCGTGACGGAGATCACCGCGCGCGATCCGGCCGAGTGGGAGAACTGGCTCGAGCAGCACCACGAGACGGAGCCGGAGGTGTGGCTCGTGTACTGGAAGAAGGGCAGCGGCCGGCCGTCCGTGACGTGGTCGGAGGCGGTCGAGGTTGCGCTCAAGTTCGGGTGGATCGACGGCCAGATCCGTTCGATCGACGAGCACCGCTACAAGCAGCGCTGGACGCCGAGGCGGCCGAAGAGCAAGTGGTCGCAGGTGAACAAGGAGATCGCGCTGCGCCACATCGCCTCCGGCGAGATGCGCCCGATGGGAATGCGATCCGTCGAGGCCGCACAGGCGAGTGGCGAGTGGGACCGCGCCTACCGCGTGCACCCGGCGACGCCGATGCCGGCCGACCTGAGGGCGCGGCTGAAGGAGAACGACGCGGCGCGGCACAGCCAGCCGCAGGTCTCGCGGACACGCTGGAACCGGTGGCTCGCCTGGCTCGAGGGAAGCGAGGGCCGTACACGCTCCCGTCGACTGAACATGATCGTGCGCGCTCTCGAGACGAAGGACTACGCACCGGTCGACGCCGCGGTCGAACGGGCCGTCGGTCGACGGTGAAGCAGGCGGCTCGCCTGGCCGCCCTGCGTCAGCGCAGCGAGAACACGCCCCGCAGCTGCTTCAGCACCTGCGTTGCCACGAGGTCGCCTCCGGCGTCCGTGTAGTGGACGCCGTCGGACAGGCGCAGCAGCGTGTACTTGCCGTGGACGCGCTTGTACGGCGTGTACTGGCCGCGGGCGCCTGCGAAGAGGTCCCAGTCGTCGACGTACGTCGCGCGTCCCGCGTTGTTCTTCACGACGCGCTCGAGGATCCGGTTGACGACCGGGAACGTGTGGCCGAAGCCGGGACCGTCGGGGATCGGCAAGCCGAGCCAGACGACGTAGACCCCGTCTGCGACGAGCTCGCGCGTGACGCCCTCCGCGCGCCGGTAGTACTCGGCGACCCAGGAGGGGCTGCCGAACGGGCCGACCGTCCGGCCCGCAGGAAGGCCCGCCATGTAGTCGTGGGCGTCGTCGGCGCCGAACGAGAGGACGACGACGTTCGGGTGGTACTGCGCGACCGCCTGCGGGATGCGCGTGAACCAGTTGTACAGGTCCGGCCGCGACAGGCCCGTGTCGAGCCGCGACTCGATCGCCACGACGGCCACGTCGTTTCCGGCCACTCGTTCGAGGCCGTCGCCGGGCAGTTGGGCGAGCGAGTCGCCCGCGACCCACACCTTCAGCGGGTGCGCGGCCGTGAACACCGGCTTCGGCTTCGGCGGTGACGTATGGGTCCCTATACGTCGTGCGGCCGGTGACGTATGAGTACCTGTGTGTAAGCCGCCGTTCGAGCCGTGTCCCGGTGCCGGCCCTGCGGGCGGCGGCAGCGTCAGATGCACGGTCGTGTCGATCCGGTCCTCGTCCTGACGGCCGATCGCGACCTGCAGCTCGTGGCGCGGCGTCGTCAGGTGCAGCGCGCGGCTGAACGAGACGAGCGGCTCCGTCAGCGCGAGAGCGATCCTGCGCCCAGTCCCCTGCGGCTGGATCTGCGCCTGCTTGCGCAGCCCCTCCGCGTCGAGCACGGCCGCCAGCAGCAGCCCGAGGAAGAGGACGAGCACGCCGCGCGCGGCCGAGGTCGGGGGGATCCTCATCAGAAGCGGAAGTAGATGAAGGGGGCCACGCCGACGGGCCCGAGCGTGAGGATGACGACGAGGCAGACTGCCACGGCCGTGGCCTGGGCCGGCAGCGGCAGCGCGCCGAAGCCGCGCGTGATCGCGGCGACGGCGGTCGGACGCACGTACTGGCCGAGGATTCCGACGAGGATCGCGAGCACGACCGACGTCGTGACCAGCGAAGAGGATTGGCCCCACGCCGTGAACAGCCGCGCGAGCATCTGCCCGGCGGCGCCGAAGGACGACGCGCGGAAGAACACCCACGCGAAGCAGACGACGTGGAACGTCACGATCCGCCCGACCCACACCGCCGCGCGGTGCTGCGGCCGCCATCCGACGACGCGCTCGAGCGACAGCCACGCGCCGTGGATGCCGCCCCAGACGACGAACGTCCATGCTGCGCCGTGCCACAGGCCGCCGAGCAGGAACGTCAGCATCAGGTTGCGGTAGGTGAGCAGCCGGCCCTTGCGGTTGCCGCCGAGCGGGATGTACAGGTAGTCGCGCAGCCAGCGCGACAGGGTCATGTGCCAGCGCCGCCAGAAGTCCTGCAGGCTCGCCGCCGTGTACGGCGACGCGAAGTTCTGCGGGAACTCGAAGCCGAGCAGGAGCGCGACCCCGATCGCGATGTTCGTGTAACCGCAGAAGTCGGCGAAGATCTGCACCGCGTAGCCGTACACCGCTGCGAGCACCTCGAGCGACGAGTGGCGGTTCGGCGCGGCGAACACGTCGTCGACGATGTGCGTCGACAGGTGGTTCGCGATCACGACCTTCAGGAACAGGCCGCTGACGATCAGGACGAAGGCGCGCGGGACGTCGACACGGCGCGGGTCGCGGGGCTTCTCGAGCTGCGGCAGCAGCTCGCTCGCGCGGACGATGGGGCCCGCGACGAGGTGCGGGAAGAACGCCTGGAACACCGCGAACCGCTCGAGCGACGCCGGCACGACCTCGCCGCGATAGGTGTCGATCACGTACGACATCGCCATGAACGTGTAGAAGGAGATGCCGACCGGCAGCGCGACGTTCGTGATCCAGGACGTGCCGAAGACGTTGTCGACGGTGCTGAGGAAGAAGTCGGCGTACTTGAAGTACGCGAGCAGCCCGAGGTCGAACGCGACGCCGAGCGCAACGAGTGCCTTCCTCGCCGCGACGGCCTGTGCTCGGTAGATCGCGACCGCAACGACGTGGTTGACGACCGTCGACGCGAGCAGGAGAAAGACGAAGCGCCAGTCCCACCACCCGTAGAAGACGTAGCTCGCGACGAGGATCCACGCCCGCCACGCGCGGCCGTGCGGCATCAGCGCCCACGACACGGGCAGCACGATGCAGAAGAAGACCGCGAACGTGACGGTCGGGAAGAGCACGCCGCCGGCTCAGCGCAAGCGCAGCAGGAGCTTGCGCGTGCCGCTCTGTCCCGTCGCGTCGGTGACGCGGAAGACGAGCGTGTAGACCCCGTGCGCGTCGGTGCGGCGCGGCACGCCCGCGAGCGTGCCGCCCGGGCTCATGTGCAGTCCGAGCGGAACGTGACCGAGAGCCGCCCAGCGGTAGGGCCCGCGGCCGGACCTCGCGCGCAGCGTGACGGCGTACCGCCGGCCGACGCTCGCAGCCGGAATCGAGCGCGTGGCGACGACCGGCGGCGGCACCGCGACGCCGGCCGCGAGCAGCTTGTCGTGGATCAGCGTCGCCATCGCCTCCGACCCCGCCTCCAGCATGTGGATCCCGTCCGACTGGAACCAGTCGGGATGGTCGCGCGAGTAGAGGTTCCAATCGATCACCGTCATGTTCGGGTGCGCCGCGGCGGTCGCCTTGATCTCGTCGTTGACCGGGATGTACGAGTGGTGCGCGGCGCGCAGCGTCAGCCAGAAGATGCGCTTGACGCCCGCCGCGTCGAGGGCCGCGATGACGTCGTTCATCTCCTGCTGGTAGTGGTTCGCGAAGTCGTTGTAGCCGACCGCGACGATCACCACCGGCCCGATCGACGAGCCCTTGCTCTGGATGAGCTGGATCGCCGTCGGCGGGTTCGGCGGACAGCTCGGATCCTCGAGCCGCCGGCACGTCGCGGGCTCGAGGTCGATGTCGACGCCCTGGCTGATGATGCGCGTGGCGATCGTGCTGCCGGTGATCCCCTCCGGCACCGAGTCGCCGATAAGGGTGACGTGTGTCAGGCCGGGCGCGCTCGGCCGCGCGCCGGCGCCGGACGCGGCGAGCAACACGAAGGCGGACGCGGCCACGAGGGCGACGGCGCGGCGCATCGCGCCCGATCGTAGCGTCGGTCCGGTTCGGAACCGGTAAAGAGGATCAGCGGACGACGTGGAAGGGGGCGAGCCGCCACGCCGCCCAGCGCCAGTACCACGCGGGCGGCGGCTTCGGCGCGCTCGGAGGGCGACGGGCGTGGCCCTGCTGATACGCGAGCAGGCCCCACGCCCAGCGCGGCGTCGGCTTCGGCAGCCCGCGCGGCTTCGGCGTCGGCGCGACGACGAGCGGCGGCGTCGGCGTGCCGAGGATTCCGGACGGATCGACGGCGCGCACCCGGTAGACGGTCTTCCCCTGCGCGTGGAAGTTGCGCACGATTGCGACGCGCGTCGTTCCGGGCACCGACGCGACCGCCGTCCCGTCGAGCAGGACCTGGTACGACGCGATCGCGCCGCTGTTGTCCGTGGCCGCGCCCCACGTCAGCCGCAGCGCGCCGTGGACGAACCGGCCCCCGAAGAGCGGCGGCTGGCTCGGCGGCGTCGTGTCGGGCAGCAGCCCGAAGTAGCCGGGGACGAGCGTCCGGATCTCGAGCGTGCCGTCGCGGTCGACGGTGTAGCCGACGTTCACGCCGGCGGGGAGCGTCGCGGACGACAGCTTCGGCATCGTGCTCCACGTCGTCCCGTCCGGCGACCATTCCGGCGCGAGCCCGTTCGGCTGCACGAGCAGATGGACGTCCACCGGCGCGTCGAAGCCGGTCACCTCCGCCTCGGTGATCGAGTCGGTCACGTCGAGCTTGACGGCATAGCCGTTCGGCGCCGGCGGCTGCGCCGTCGGCGTCAGCGTCACCACCGCGGTGGAGCCGAAGGCGGCCTCGGGCCACGTCGCGACCGCCTTGCCGTCACCGGAGGCGACGCTGCCAGCGACGGGCGTCGGCGGCGGCGGCGGCGCAGGCCGGCCGCCGACGACTGCGGCGTCGACGACGTTGCTGTCGACGTCGATGGTGACGCCGCCGTACGTCTCGCGGTGGCCGCCCTTGTACTGGTGGATGCGCTGGTGGTTCGCCCACAGGCTGTCGCTGACCGCCGGATCGCCGAAGACGCTCTGCACGCCGTTCCAGTGACCGATCCAGATGTCGTCGGGCTGCGCGGCCGACATCGCGGCGACGTCCCGGATCGTCGAGCCGGAGCTGCCGTAGATCCCCGCGACGTACCCGCGCGCGTGCAGCTCGGTCACCCACGCCGCGACGAACGACTGCACGGCGCGCGTGCACGCGGCGTCGTCGACCGCGTACCCCTCCATGTCGAAGTAGATCGGGCTGCCGGCGCCGATGCCGAACTTCTGCGCGAGCGCGGTCGCGTCGTCCGCGTTGGCACGCCCCTGGCCGGCCGCGGTCGACACGTTCGCCGACAGCTTGCTCAGGGGGCCCGACACGCACGGGGCCTGCAGGCCGACGTACAGCGGCATCAGGCTCCACCCCAGCGACAGCGTCGTCTGCACCCAGGCGGCGGAGAGGTTGCCGTCGCCGCAGGCGCGGTTGACGCCGCCGAGGTAGATGCCCACTGCCCGGTACGGCGAGGCCGCCCACGCCTGCAGCGCCTTCGTCGAGGGCGCGGTGCACGCGTCGAACCCGTAGCCGCTGAAGATGCTCGTCTGCGCGCGGGTGGCTGCGCCGCCCGGCAGCACGAGGACGAGCGCCGCGGCGACCGCTGCGAGCGACGCGAACGTTCTCACGCCGGCAAAGGCTGACCAGCATTTGTGAAGAAATCCGAAACCGCCGTGACGTACCATCCGACCGTGCGCCGCGCGTTGCTCGTCGTGACGTTGCTCGTCGCCGCAGCGCCGGCCGCGCATGCCGGGACGTACGTGAAGGTCGTCTCGCCGTCGGGGCGCACGCTCGCCGCCGCGGGAGGACCGTCGTTCGCGTACCCCGCCGACGGGTCGCTCGTCAGGATCAGCGGCGTGCAGCAGACGCCGAACGACGTGCTGCTGCAGGACGTGCAGCTGCTCGGCGGCGCCGTCGACCTCTCACAGGTCGACCTCCTCGCGAACGGCAAGCTCCTCTTCGGGCCGCTCGTCGCCGGCGGCGCCGTCGAGAGCGTGGCGCCGAACACGCTCGTCCCGCTCGGCACCGCGGGCTACGCGGTCGTCGACCAGACCGCTCGTCTCGGCTCGCACACCGGCCGAGTCGCGCTGCGCGTCGTCCTCGACGACGCGCCCGGCGTCGCGAAGGGGACGGAGGTCCTCGTCGCGCTCTCGCTGGCGCAGCCGGCACGCCGGCTCGCTTCGGGCTCTCCCTTCGACCCGCTCGCCGTGCTCGGCTTCTCCGCCTCCGTCTCGGGCGCAATCGGTTTCGTGGCGGCGCCGTCGATGGACAGCGGCCCGATCGGCGAACGGGCGGTCGCGCTCGCCGAGCAGTTCCTGGGCGTGCCGTACACGTGGGGCGGCGCATCGCCGCTCACCGGCTTCGACTGCTCGGGACTCGCGATGTATGTCTACGGCGAGCTCGGCGTCTCGCTGACGCACTACACGGGCGCGCAGATCCTCGAGGGGACGCCGGTGCCGCGCGCGGAGCTCGCGCCCGGAGACCTCGTGTTCTTCGAACCGAACGCACAGGACGTGCCGCAGCACGAGGGGATCTACGTCGGCGGCGACCGCTTCATCCAGGCGCCGCACACGGGCGACGTCGTCAAGATCTCGAGCCTCGACGATCCTGCGTACGCGCTCTCGTACGTGGGCGCTGTACGGCCGTACGTCCAGTAGCGCAGCCGGACCGCGCGCCTACCATGCGGCCATGAGGCCGATGCGCCTCGGCGGGTGGTCGGGCCGGCGGGCGGTCGCGCTGCTCGTCCTGCTCGCGCTAGCGGCGATCGGCAGCGCGTTCGCGGCCGCCTACGTCGCGGCACCGTCGGCCGGGGACCTCGCAGCGCGCGTCGCGGCGTACGAGCGCGCACACGGCGTACGGCCCGTCGCGCTCGACCGCATCTCGCCGCTCCTGCGGGCGGCGGTCGTGGCGCAGGAGGACGAGCGCTTCTACGACCACCGCGGCGTCGACCTGATCGCCCTGATGCGTGCCGTCCCGTACGACCTCGCGCACTGGTCGCTCGCGCAGGGCGCGAGCACGATCACGGAGCAGCTCGCGAAGATCGCATACCTCGGAGGGGACGACCGGTCGCCGTGGCGGAAGCTGACGGACGTCGCGCTGGGCTTCCGCCTCGGCCACCGCTACAGCCACGAGACGATCCTCGACGACTATCTCAACGTCGTCTACCTCGGCGAGGGCGCCTACGGCGTCGCCGACGCAGCACGTACCTACTTCGGGCGCGACGTGGCGCGGCTCGACCTCGCGCAGGCGAGCCTGCTCGCCGGGCTGGTCGAGGGCCCGAGCGTCTACGACCCGCTGCGCAACCCCGCCGCCGCACGCGCGCGGCAGGCGGTCGTGCTCCAGTCGATGATCCGCAACGGCTACACCACACGCGCGGACGCGCTGCGCGCGGCGCGGTCGCCTCTGCGCCTGGCGTCGGGGCACGTGCTCGCGCCGGACCCCGCCGTGACGTTCTCGGAGAGCGCGCCCTTCGACTGGGACGTGCTCGTGCTCGCAGCCGTGCTGTTCGCGGCGGCGCTCGCGGCGTTCGGCGCGGCGCGGCTCGCCGCGCCGGCGTTCGCCGTGCGCGTACCGCTCAAGGCAGCCGCGGCCGTGCTGCTCGTGCTCGCGCTGCTCGCCGCCGCGCGCTCCGTTCAGGTCGTCTGAGCGGGCCCGAACGCGCGCGTTCGGCGAGGACCGCGCCGACCTCGGGCGGCGCACCCCGCTCGTCGCCGGGCTGCCGCTGCGCGTCACCCGGGCTGTGCGACGGCTCCCGGCCGGCCGCTGAGGCCGAGCGCGACGGCCTGGACGCCGAGCGAGACGACCGCAGCGAGCGCGAACGCCGCACCTGTCCCGAGCGGGCGCACGGCGACCGCGACGACGAAACAGAACGCGGCGTAGGCGAAGAATCCGACCGTGAAGCCGCGCAGGAGCCGCGTCGCCTCGTCCCGGCCGCGCTGCGCGTGCGTGAACGCGGCCATCACCGGCGCGATCGTCGGGAACGACGCCAGCAGCCCGCTCAGGTGCGGCCCGAGCGTCTTCGCGAGCCCCGTGACGACGACGACGGGCACGGCGGCGCTCGCCCCGCGCAGCGGCAGGTCCCAGCGCGTGCGCCGCTCGACGACGGCGCCGCCGGCCGCCGGACGTGGCAGTAGCGCGAGCGTCGACGCGAGCGCCGCGACCGCCAGCGCGAGCGACGTTCCGGCGCCGGCCGAGACGGCGCGCAGGCCTGCGACGACGAGCAGGAACGCGCCCCAGCCCGCGGCGAGCGCAGCGGGCCAGCCGAAGCGCGTCGACGCCACGGCGTATGCGAGCACGAACGCCGCGACGGCCACCATCCCGAGCAGCGTCCCGTCGGCCGCGTTGCGCGCGAAGGCCGTGCCGTGCTGCAGCGCGAGCACGAGCAGGATCGGCCCGGCGATGACCGGCAGCCCGGTGACGACGCCCGCGACCCGCACGCCGAAGCGGCGCGCGACGAGCGACGCGCCCACGACGACGAACGGCGCGAGCAGGATGCGGAGCGCGAGGATCACACGCGCGCGCGGCTACGGGATCGTCAGGTGGTTCCAGAGGTTGGCGAACAGCGTTTCGCCGACCGGGTTGTCGGAGCCGCCGAAGCCCAGTGTTCCCGCGGCGAACACCCTGGCGCCCGCCGCCGTCTCGTAGTACGTCATCTGGCCGACGATCGCGCCGCCGGCGAGACCTGGGCTGACGGTGGCGAGGACGGTCGTGCCGGGCGGCGAGGCGGAGCTCGTCGCGTCGAACTCGATCCCGTACTTCGCGCTGCCGAGCGGCTGGCCGTCGGCGACTTCGAGCCCGGCGAACAGCCACGGCGCCGCCTCGGCGTCCGTGACGACGTAGGGCGCGGTGTGGCCGCCGCGGTCGTTGCCGCGGTACTGGACGCCGATCAGCTGCGCCTCCGGGCGGCCGAGGTTGCGCCACAGCTGGATCCGCCACAGCCGGTCGCGGACGCGGTCGACGCGCCAGAAGAAGTTGTCAGCGGAGAGGAAGGCCAGGTTGCCGCCGAGGTCGCGGTAGCGCTGGACGACGTCGTAGATGTGCGTGGTCACGTACTCCTCGTGTCCCGAGAAGATGACGAGGTCGTAGCGGCGTGCGAGGTCGTCGCCGCTCGCGACCTGGTCGAGATCCTGGTCGGTGAGGTAGTCGGCCTGCCGGCCGGTGTGCACGAGGAAGCGCAGGAAGCCGCGCTGCTGCGTGCGGTAGTGCGGCGGCTTGCCGTCGCCGGCGAAGGGACGGGTGAGGACGACGTCGTGGCGGTTCGCGTCGTCGTACCAGGAGTCGCCGCGGCCGTCGTGGTCCGCGTCGTAGAAGTTGTAGGCCTGCCAGCTGTACGTCGGCAGCACGACGGCGATGCGATGCTCGCCCCACACGTGCGGGCGGACGACGAACGGCGCGTAGGTGATGGCGCGTCCGCCCGGCGCCGTCAGCCGCGCGAAGTAGAGGCCGCTCGACCAGTTTCCGAGCCGGACGCGCACGGTGTTCGCGCCTGCCCGTCGGAAGCGCAGCCGCAGCGGCGGTCCCCACCGCCGGCCGACGCTCGACCAGGCGCGCTCGGCGCCGGCGCGCAGGACCTGGAGCTCGAACCGCGTCCCCGGCCCTGCGACGCGCAGCTCGGCGATGCGGCCCGGCCAGTACGAGGTCTGGGTGAACCTCGCCGTCAGGTCCGGGAGCAGCGACGAGCCCACAGCGGCGGGCGCGGGGCAGGCGGCGGCTGCCAGCGCGAGCGCAGGGACCGCCGTGGCGACGAGCGCGAGCCGTCTCACGACGCCGGCGCGACCGGGAGGAGCGTCGGCAGCCACTGCGCGTCGACCGGCGCTCCGGCCGCGCTCGCCCCGCTTGCGGCGGCGGCCGCGCCGACGGCGAACGAGCTGCTGAACAGCGTGTGCGCGGTGCCGGGCTTGCCGCACTTGAAGACGCGCAGCGCGTATTCGTAGGTGCCGGCCGAAAGCGCCGCCGCGGGGACCTTCGCCGCGAACGGGCCGACGGCGTTGCCGTGCACCTCGGCGGCCACGTCGCTCGTGCCCGCGTCGAGGATCCGCAGCTGGTAGGTGCACGGCTCGGCGCAGGTGAAGTCGGCCTCGAGCATCGTCGGCTCCGTCGGCGTCGGCGCGCGGAAGACGACGTCGGCGACGTCGTCGGTCGTCTTCGCGGCCGCGCACGGCGTCTCCCCCGCCGCTGCGGCGAGCGCCGCGCGTCGCACCGCGGCGAGGCTCGTCTTCGGCGTCCCGTCGCTGTAGTAGACGCCCGACTGCCAGGCGCGCGCGTCGCGCTCGTCGACGACGTGGAAGATCAGGATCCCGGCCACCGTGGGCTCGCACGCCGCGAGCGCGAACGCCTGGCGGTAGTACGCCGCCTGCTCGGACTCCGAGATCGCGTCGCGCGCGGCCCGCGAACCGAGGTGCGTGTAGAAGGAGCGCTTCGCCGTCGGGATGCGCGACTGATAGCCGAACTCGTCGTAGACGATCGGCAGCGTCTCGCCGCGCTGCGCGGTGCCGGCGAACGCCTGCGTCAGGAGCCGCACCAGCTTCGGGTAGTCGGCGATCGTGATCGTCGTCGTGCGCGGGTGCGCGAACGTCGGCGGCAGGCTCGACGGGATGAGGTACGGGTGGATCGCGAACGCGTCCATGATCGGGCGCCTGCGGTGGGAGGCGCGGTACGCGGCGCCGAGATCGGCGATGAACGCCGTCGGCGAGTGCGTGGGGCGCAGCGAGTCGGGCTTGTCCTCGCCGTGCGACGCGAGCGCCCCGCCGATCACGTCGAGGTCGGGCGAGACCGCCTTGATTGCGTCGTAGGTTCGCGCGAGCAGGAGCTCGTACGAACGCGCTGCCACGTCGGCCCCGTTCGGCCCGAACTGCGGCATCCAGAACAGGTTGAGGTTCGGCTCGTTGCCGACGATGAAGTCGGTGATCGCGGGGAAAGCGCGGGCGACCGACGCCGCGAACGCCGCGAACTGAGCCCGCGCCTGCGCCGTGAGCGGCGCCTCGCGCCAGCTCTGCGGGTAGATCGAGGCGATCAGCCGCACGCCGTCGAGCTGCGCCGCCGTGACGGCGTTCCGCAGCCCGGTCTGCTGCGTACCCAGCGCCGTCTCGCCCCGCGTCCAGCTGAGCGCGACGCGAACGGTGCCGAAGCCCGCGAGCGCGGCGAGGTCCATGCGCGACTTCGCCAGCACCGGGTCGGCCGTCAGCGCGTCGTTCTCGGCCGCGCCGACGAACAGGCTCGTTCCGGCCCGTGCGTCCGCCGCTCCGGTGAGAGCGAGCGCGAGCAGCGACAACGCGACGCACCCGGTCCGCAGACGCGCCCGCCTCCACGATCCGGCCAGTCGCACGACCGCGAAGCGTAGCCCGGCGCCTGGACGGCGACGCCGCTACCGGGGCGAGAGCGCGGCGAGCAGGTCGTCGACGCGGTGGTGGCGCACCGACCGGTGCCGCATCGGCTGCGACGAGTTGATGCGGTACTGGTTGCGGCGCCCCACCCGCGTCCGCTCGATGTAGCCGGCGTCGACGAGGTCGCCGAGCACGCGGTGAGCCTGGCGCTCGGTCAACCCCGCGCCGTCCGCGAGCTCGCGCACCGTCGCCTCCGGGTTGCGCCGCACCTCGATCAGGATCGCGGCATGCGAGGTGATGAACGCCCAGTCGTGCTCCGCTGCCACCCCGGTAGTTTGCCGGTACTCGAGCCGAGCCGGAGCTCGAGCAGCGGACATCTCAGGGCTCGCCGCGATCCGCGTCGGAAGCGGGAATCCGGACGACGAACGTCGCGCCGCCGCCCGGACGCGGCCGCGCCTCGGCCTCGCCGCCGTGCGCCTGCGCGACCGCCGCGACGATCGACAGGCCGAGCCCGACGCCGCCGCTTGCGCGCGCGCGCGAGGTGTCCACGCGGTAGAACCGCTCGAACGCCTGCGCCGCCTGCTCCTCGGTCAGGCCGGGGCCGTCGTCGCTGACCGAGAGGTCCGCCGCTCCGTCGGACCGGTGCAGGTCGACGTGGACGTGGGTCCCGGGCGGCGTGTGCGCGCGCACGTTCGCGAACAGGTTGTCGAGCACCTGCCGCAGCCGGTCGCGGTCGCCGAGCACGGTCACTGGCTCGAGCGAGACGTCGATCGGACGCGCCGTGTCGACGACTCGCGCGGCGTCGACCGCCTCCTGCACGACCTCCGCCAAGTCGACGCGGTCGCGCGCGAGCGGCCGCCCTTCATCGAGGCGCGCGAGCAGCAGCAGGTCGTCGACGAGCAGGCTCATCCGCTCGGCCTCGCGCGTGATGCCCGCCATCGAGCGGGCGAGGTCGTCGGGGCGGGCGGCGGCGCCGCGGCCGAACAGCTCCGCGTACGCGCGCACCGCGGCGAGCGGCGTGCGCAGCTCGTGCGAGGCATCGGCGACGAAGCGCCGCAGCCGCTGCTCCGAGCGCTCGCGCGCGCGGAACGCGGTCTCGATCTGCGCGAGCATCGCGTTGAGCGAGAGGCCGAGCCGGCCCACCTCCGTTCTCGACTCGGCGCGCTCGACGCGCCGCGACAGGTCACCCGCTGCGATCGTCGCGGCGGTCGCCTCGATCTCGCGCAGCGGCCGCAGCCCGAGCCGGACGACCCAGAGCCCGAGCCCCGCGATCGCGCCGAGCGCTGCGAGCGTGACGAGCACCTCGACCAGCAGCAGCCGGTGCAGCGTCTCCGAGACGTCGTGGAGCGAGGTCGCGATCACGAACACGTCCTGCGGATGGCCGACCTCCACGGACGCGCGCACCCGGTAGGAGGTGTCGCCGCTCTTCGACTCGACGGTGAAATAGGTGACGCGCTCGTCGCCGCCGCCGTGCGCCGGAATGTGGATCCTCGCCGGCAGGTTCGGCGGCGAGCCGCCTCCGACGAGGAACGTTCCGCCCTTCACGATCCGGCCGGAGAGCGTCCGCACCTCGTACCAGTCGATGCCGGCGGCGGGCGGCCCGGCGCTGCGCGGCCCGCCGCCGGGTGGGCCGCCGCGGTCGCGGCCGTTGTCGGGGAAGGCGGCGTGCTCGACGTACGGATGCCCCGCCTCGAGCGAGTCGTCGATGCGCTCGAACAGGAACGACCGGAGCGACGTGTACGTCGCGACGTCCGCAGCGGCGAGACCGACGGCTGCGAGCACGAATACGCCCAGCAGCAGCCGCGCGCGCAGCGAGAGCCCGTTGAGCAACTACTCCTCTGTCTCGAGCATGTACCCGGCCTGCCTGATCGTGCGGATCAGCGGCGGCCCGTGCGCGTCGAGCTTCTTGCGCAGGTAGCTGACGTACGTCTCCACGACGTTCGAGTTGCCGCCGAAGTCGTACTTCCACACGTTCTGGAGGATCTGTCCCTTCGACAGGACGCGGCGCGGGTTCATCAGGAAGAAGCGCAGCAGCGAGAACTCCGTCGCCGTCAGGTCGACGCGCGTCTCGCCCCGGTACACCTCGTGGCGCGCCTCGTCGAGCGTCACATCCGCGAACCGCAGCACGTCGCCGGGAAGCTCGCTGCCGGTACGGCGCAGGATCGCCTGCACGCGCGCCACGACTTCCGCGAGGCTGAACGGCTTCGTCACGTAGTCGTCGCCCCCGGCGCGCAGCGCCTCCACCTTGTTCTCGACGGCGTCCTTGGCGGTCAGGAACAGGATCGCCGTCTTGTAGCCGCGCTCGCGGAGCCGGCGGCCGACCTCAATCCCCTCGAGGTCGGGGAGCATCCAGTCGAGGACCACGAGATCCGGGTCGAACTCGACGACCGCCGCGATCGCGCCGCGCCCCGTCGCCTCCTCCCGCACCTCGAAGCCCTCGTAGCGGAGCGCCGTGGAGACGGCGTCTACGATCGACGGCTCGTCGTCGACGACGAGGATCTTCGGCCCCGCGTCACCGTTTCCGTTCGTGCTCACCACCTCACGGTGCCAGCGATTCCTGGGAGTCGGCTGAGAGACCCGCCGCTGCGCCTGTGAGTCGGCTGTGGAGACACGAGGAGCGCGTGACACAGTTACGGGCGTGACGTTTGCCGGGCTCGTGGCTCGCAACCTGCTCCGCCGGCCGGCCCGGACCGTGCTGACGGCGGTCGGCGTGGCCGTCGGCGTCGGGCTCATCGTCGCGCTGCTCTCGATCACGGCCGGCGTGCACCGCACGGCCGAGGACCTCATCCACGTCGGTCGCGCCGACTTCGGCCTGTTCCAGGGCGACGTCTCCGACTTCACGCGGTCCGAGCTGCCGGCCTCGATCGCGCCGCTGATCGCGCACGACCGCGACGTGGCGCAGGTCGCGGCGATCAAGCTGCTCGTCGACAACGGGCTGCTCGTCTTCGGGCTCGCCCCCGACCAGTTCGCGTATCGGCGGCTGGTGCTGCTGAGCGGCCGCCGCGGGCGCCTCCTCGCAGGCGACCATTCGCAGAAGACGATCGGCTCGGCGGTGCGCATCGGCGGCCGGCGGTTCGTCGTATCGGGCATCTACCACTCGGGCGACCGCTTCGAGGACCTCGGCGTCGTGCTGCCGCTGCCGACCGTCGAGGCGCTCGCGCGCACGCCGGGCGAGATCACCACGGTCGGCGTCGTCGTCAGGCTGGGCGCCGACGTGCACGCCGTCGCGCGGCGGCTCGAGCGCGAGCACCCGGGAATCGTCGCGATCACCGAGCCCGGGCAGGCGGTGAAGGTCGACACGTCGAGCCGCCTGATCATCTCCACGGGCTGGATCGTCTCGCTGCTCGCGCTGATCGTCGGGGGGATCGGCGTGACGAACACCATGGCGATGTCCGTCTTCGAACGCGTCCGCGAGATCGGGATCCTGCGCGCCGTCGGCTGGCCGACGCGGCAGATCGCGGCGCTGATCGTGCTCGAGGCGCTCGACCTCTGCCTCATCGCGCTCGCGCTCGGCTGCGCGTTCGGCGTGGCCGGCGCACAGCTGTTCGTGTCGCACAGCGCGCTCTCGGCGCTGATCACGCCGTCGTTCGGCGGCGGCACGTTCGCGTGGGGGCTGGCGTTCGCGCTCGGCGTCGCGCTGCTCGGCGCCGCCTATCCGACGTGGCGCGCGGTCAGGCTGGAGCCAATCGAGGCGCTTCGGCGCGGATGACGCCGTCCTGCATCGCGAGCGCGCGATCCGACCGCGCCGCGACCGCCGGATCGTGCGTCACGACGAGCAGCGTCGTCCCGTGCCGCTCGCGCAGCTCGTGCAGCAGCTCGACCACGTGCATCCCGGCGGCGGTGTCGAGCGCACCCGTCGGCTCGTCGGCGAGGATCAGCCGCGGCATGTTCGCGAGCGCACGCGCCAGCGCGACCCGCTGGCGCTCCCCGGCCGACAGGGTCGCGGGACGCGCGTCCACGCGGTGCGACAGCCCGACCTCCTCGAGCAGCTCGAGCGCCCGGCGGCGCCGCTCGGCCCTGCCCGGGCCGCGGCCGAGCATCGGCACCTGGACGTTCTCGGCCGCGGTGAGCGTCGGGATGAGGTCGTGCGACTGGAAGACGAAGCCCACCGTCGTGGCGCGGTACTCCGCGCGGTCGCGCACCGCCGACAGGCTGCGGCCGTCGACGACGACCTCGCCGGCGTCGGGGACGTCGAGCGCGCCGATCAGGTTGAGCAGCGTGCTCTTCCCGGAACCGGACGGCCCCGTCAGCGCGACGCTCTCGCCGGGCGCGACGTCGAAGGTCGCGTCGACGACCGCACGGATCCGTCCTCGCTCGAACGACTTGCAGACGCCGCGGACGGCGACCGCCGCGCCGCGCATCAACGCGGCGTGACGCGGTACGTCAGCACGTGCCGTGCGCGCCCGACGCGCACGGTCACGCGAAACGTCAGCGGGATGCCGCGCGACGACGACGGCCACACGAGGTAGTCGCGGAACACGCCCTTGAACGGCCAGTTCACGACCCTCTTCGTCGTGGCGCCGAACTGGACCGCGTGCGCGTTCCCGAGCGGGTCGACGATCTGCGCGGTCAGGCGCGCCGACGCCGGATGTCCGTCCACGGTCGCCCGCACGACGTACGGCCAGTGTTTGTTGATCCGCGGCGTGTGTCCCGAGCCGGTCAGCGTGACCTTGACGCCGGTCGCGGCGAGCGCTGCGGCGACGGCCGCGGCCGCCAAAACCTTCACTTGCCACCTCTCGTCATGCCGACATGATGGCGCAACAGACCGGTCTTCCGCCACCAATCCCCGGCTCCCTTCGATCGGCGCAGGGAGCGGCGGCGCCCGCGTCGAAGAGGGGTTGTTAGCCTGGTCCGAAGGTCGAGGGCCGCCGTGACACCGAGGACGTCAATGGCACGCATGCGAACCCGAGCGATCAGAGGAGGCCCGATGGCCGAACCAGCTCCGAACGAGGCGCGCCTGTTCCCGCGCGGGACGAACGTCCTGGACTACTGGCTCGCGCACGCGGAAGGGTTCGTCGTCTATCCGCTCGGCGCGCGCGTTGAGCAGGTCGTCGCCGCGCCGGACGGCCGCGCCGCCGGCCTCGTCATCCGCTCGCGCGCCGGCCGCCGCCGGACGATCGACGCGGCGGCGGTCGCGGGCGTCGACCCTGCCGCCCAGGTGCTCGTGCTCGCGCGCCACAGGAGCCCCGTCTCGCTCCCGGCCGCCGCACGCCGCACGGCGCACGCGGCACGCCGAACGTCGACGGCACGCGCGTCGGCGGTGCTGACGTGGACGCGGCCGCACGCGGCGTCGCTCTCGATCGCCGCCCGGAGCGCGGGCGCCGCGGGCGCGCGCGCGGCGTTCGCCGCCGGGCGCTGGCTCGCGCCGCGCGTCGCCGACGCGACCGCCGTCGCCCTGATCGTCGCGACCCGCCTCGTCGCGTTCGCGATCCGCGGCGTTGTCGGCAGCGCCTCCGTCGCCGTCCGCGACGTCCGCCGCCCGCGCGGACCCAGGTACCCGAGCGGCTACTGATCCTCAAGCTCGCCCGGCCGCGCTCCGATAACGCGGAGCGTATGGTGGACCGGCGGCTCCTCGCCCACTGGACCGACGAGCGTCGGCGTCGATCGCGCGCCCGTGCCTCCCTGCCGGCGTCGTGGCGGAACGACCCGCGGCCGCGGATGGCGGACGTGCGCGAGATCTTCGTCGAGGGGATCGTCGAGATGCAGCGCCGCGACGCGCCGCGCCGGTAGCGCTACTCCACCGTCACGCGGACGTCGACGCCCTTCGCCCGCTGCGCCTCCTCCCAGGCTCGAATGCGCAGGACCGTCGCGACGCGCATCGCGTCGCTGTTCAACGAGGCGACGATGTTGACGAGCACCGAGCCGTCCTCATCGCGTTCGGCGACGACGTCGGGCTCGCGTCGCAGGTCCGCGAGCAACTGGTCGACGAGCGCCGGGTCGCTGAGGTGAATCCGTGGCATGCCGAAGCCTCCCGACGAAGCATCGCCGGACCCGCGCCGGCGTCACCCGGCCGGAAGGACAGGATCCGCGTTCAGCGGACGAGGAACGGATGGCTGACGATCGTCGAGGTTCGGCTCGGCGCGAGCACCGCCGACAGCCGGATCCGGTAGACGTAGCGTCCCGGCGAAAGCGACTCGCGCGGAAACTGCACGAGCGGCGTCCACTCCGCCTTCACGACGCCGCGGGCCGTGAGCACAGGCCGCGCCGCCGGGCCGCGCGCGCGCAGCGCCGTCCGCGCGGGCAGCGGCACGATCGCCGCGACGTAGCGCGCGTCTTCACCTGTCCGCACGCGGAAGCTCCACGCGCGCTGCTTCACCGTTCGCACGAGCGCCAGTCCAGGAAACGACGCGTGCACGCCGATCACCGACGTCGCCGGCCGCCAGGAGACGGCCCGTCCGAGGCAGCGCCCCTGGGTCGCCGCGATCGCCGCCTTGACCGCGTAGTACGACGGACGCTTCGACCCGTCGGCGCGCTCGAGGCCGCTCTGTAGGCCGCTCAGGTCGGTCTCGTCGACGAACGGCATGAAGAGCAGCGCCCTGATCGACGGGTCGCAGACGGCGGAGCGGACGAGCTGCCCGTACACCGCCGCCTGGTGCGCCTCCGTCGTGACGGGGACGTTCTCGGTGCCCGTGTAGCCGCTCGCATTCTGCGGGACGCGAACCTGCCACCCGACCTCGTCGATCATGATCCCGAGCCCGTTCGCCGTCGTCTCCTGCGCGGTGCCGTGGAAGGCGTCCCACAGCGCCTGCTTCACGCGGTCGAGATTCGCGTAGCCGGCCATCGGCCAGTCGAGTCCCTTCGCGAGCGAGTCGAGCGACGACCGCGGATACGGATGGAACGAGAAGACGTCCATCAGCGGCCGCGCGCGCTTGCTCGCACGGTACGCGACGCCCATGTCGTGGATGAACCGCAGCGGCGACGTCGACCCGTTGCTCGTGGCCGCCGGATCGTCGTTTCCGCGCCCGGAGATCGCGGCCCCCGCGACGGCGACGCTCGGATTCGCCTGCTTGAGCGCGTCGTAGGCGAGCGCGAGCATCCGCTCGTAGTCGCGGCCGGCGACGAAGCGGCCGCCGACGAACTGCGGCTGCCAGAAGCGCGGCTGGTTCGGCTCGTTCCCGACGATGATCGTGTCGACGGCCGGATACGCCCGCGCGACGAGCCCGAGGTATGCGGCGAACTGCTTCGCGCGTGCGAGGCTCTCGCCGATCGCCGACGCGCGCGCGGGCCGCACCGACAGGACGACTGTCACGCCGTGCTGCGCCGCCGTGCGGATCGCACGGTCGAGGAAGCCGCGCTCGGGGATCGTCTGCGGCGCCGCCGGATCCCACGTGACGGTGAAGCGGTCGGTCGTCAGCCCGGCCGCGGCGAGCTCGTCGTAGAAGCTCGCGCCGCCGTCGTCGGCGTACTTCCCGTGGTCGTCCGCCACGCCGAACGCCACCCGGCTGCTCGTGGCGGCTGTCGACGACGTGCAGATGATCAGGGACCACGCGACGAGGAGCGCGACGATCGCACGGTGCCTCATCCCGCCGCGTTTCTACCAGACCGCCCGGACCGCGCCCGCGCCGAAACCACCCGCCGGCACGAAAACCGTGCACGTTGCGGGGAAAACGCGCCGTTACGCGCGCGAGGGAACCTGCAGGCTGCGCTCCGCCGGCTCGCCGCTCCGCAGCTCGCGGCTTCGCTCTGCCTCCGCGTTCACCTCGGCGCCGAACAGGAGTGCGAGCGCCGTCAGCCACAGCCACGTCAGCATCACGATCACGGCCGAGATCGAGCCCCACGTCTTGTTGTACGACGCGAAGTGCGCCGTGTAGTACGCGAACGCACCCGACGCGCCGAGCCAGATGACGACGGCGATCGCCGAGCCGACGGTGAGGAAGCGCCAGCGCGGATGGTCGACGTCCGGTCCCAGATAGAGGAGCGCGGCGAACGCGGCGAGCAGGCCGACGACGAGGATCGGCCACTGCGCGATCCACCAGACGTAGCCGACGACGGTCGGATTGCCGACGGCGTGCGAGAGGTGCTTCTCGATCACCGGACCGAGCAGCAGGAAGACGGCGACGAGAAGGAACGCGACGCCGATGCACGCGACCATCAGAAGCGCCGTCAGCCGCTTCTTGAAGAAGCTGCGCCGGTCGCGGCGCTCGTAGGCGAGGTTCAGCGCCGTCATGTAGCTCGTCATGGCTCCCGTCGTGCTCCAGAGCGCGAGCACGAAGCCGACGGCCGCCATCACCACTGTCGCGCGGTGCTGGTGGTCGAGCCGTTGCAGGCTGCCCGCGAGCAGCGACTTCGCCTGCGACGGGATCACGCCGTTCAGATGGTCGATCACGTGCGTGACCGTCGCCGGGCTCGCGAAGAGCGTGAACAGGCCGATCACGACGAGCAGCACCGACGGGATCGCCAGGAAGCTGCTGTAGGCGAGCGCCTGCGCGATCATCGTCATGTTGTCGTGGAGCATCCGCTTCGCGCCGCGCCGCAGCACGGCCAGCCAGTCGCGCAGCGAAAGGTCGCTCGGGGCGGGGTCGGCGAGGACGCCTTCGCCGCGCTCGGGCTGCGGTTGCGGCGCGTCGTCGAGCGCGACCTCGTCCGGCTCGGGCCTCGTCGGCCGCGTCTCCGCGGTCTCCGGCCGCGCCGCCGTTCCCCACCTCGCCGGGCGCATCTCCCACTGAACGTGCAAGCACCGGCAAAGGGGTACGGAGCATGCTGAACGGCGCCTGAAATCGCGAGGTTCCGTCCCGGCCGCGGCCGGGAACAGCCCGGTCGACCCCAAGGAGGTGGCATGCAGTTCGACAAGCAGTTCGTGCTCGACGAGCTGAAGAAGGAAGGTCAGAGCCAGCGCGTGCAGCAGGCGATCGACGAGCTGCCGCAGAAGATCGACCACGAGCAGCACGCCGAGCTGTTGATGAAGCTCGGGCTCGACCCCGGCACGCTCGCGGAGAAGGCGGCGGAGCGCGGTCTCGCCTCGCTCTGAACGACGGGCCTCGCCGCCGGCGCCGCCGATCAAGCCGCGGCTGCGCGGCGTGTTCCACGAAGCCGGCTTCTACGTCGCGGTCGGGCTCGTCGCGCCGCTCGTCCTGCTCGCGGATCCCGGGGCCGCCCGCGTCGGCGCCGCGATCTACGCCGGCTGCCTCGCCGGGTGCTTCGGTGCGAGCGCGCTCTACCACCGTCCGACGTGGACGCCGCGCGCGCGCGCACTGCTCGCGCGCGTCGACCACGCGGGCGTCTACCTGCTGATCGCGGGCACCTACACGCCGATCTGCCTCGTCGTCATGTCGCGCGGCTGGCGCGTCGCGATCCTCGCCGTCGTCTGGTCCGGCGCCGGCGCCGCGATCCTCCTGAAGCTCTGCTGGATGAGGGCGCCCAAGTGGCTGTCCGCCGTGATCGGGCTCGCCCTGGGCTGGGTCGCGATCGCGGCGATCACGCAGCTCCTGAAGATCCCGCCGGGCGGCCTCGTGCTCCTCGTCGCCGGCGGGCTGTTCTACTCCTGCGGCGCGATCGTCTACGCGCGGCGGCGGCCCGACCCCCTGCCGAGCGTCTTCGGCTACCACGAGCTCTTCCACGTCCTGACGCTCGTCGCAGCGGCGTGCCAGTGCACCGCGATCGGCGCCTACGTCGTCGCATAGCGGTCGCTTGCAACCCACCCGCAGGCGGACGATCCTTGGGTGGTGGTGGGCAACGCCGCGCCGCACGCGCCGCCCTCGGGCACCGTCACGTTCCTCTTCAGCGACGTCGAGGGGTCGACGTCACTGCTGGCAGCGCTCGGCGCCGACGAGTACGCGCGCGAGCTCGAGCTGCACCGCCGCGAGCTGCGCCGCGTCTGGTCGGCGCGCGGCGGGGTCGAGATCGACACGCAGGGCGACTCGTTCTTCGTCGTCTTCGCGCGCGCCGCGGACGCGGTCGAGGCCGCGCGCGAGGCGCAGGCCGCGTTGCGAGAGCGTCCGCTCCGGCCGCGGATCGGCATCCACACGGGCGAGCCGCTCCTGACGGACGGCGGGTACGTTGGGATGGACGTGCACCGCGCCGCGCGGATCGCGTCGGCCGGCCACGGCGGGCAGATCCTCGTCTCGCAGGTGACGCGGGACCTGGTCGGCGGCGACGACCTCGTCGACCTCGGCGACCACCGGCTGAAGGACCTGACCCGGCCGGAGCGGATCTACCAGGTCGGGGCGGGCGCGTTCGCGCCGCTCAAGAGCCTCAACCGCTCGACGCTCCCGGAGGCGGCGCATCCGCTCGTCGGGCGCGAGGTCGAGCGGCGCGAGCTGGCGGAGCTCCTGCGCCGGGAACGCCTCGTCACGATCACCGGCACCGGCGGGACCGGGAAGACCCGCCTCGCGCTGCAGCTCGCAGGCGACCTGCTCGACGAGTTCTCCGACGGCGTCCGGTTCGTGCCGCTCGCGAGCGTCAGCGATCCGGCGCTCGTGCTGCCGGCCGCGCTCGAGGCGCTCGGCGTCGCCGGCACGGACGGCGGCGTCGACGTCGACGCGCTCGTCGTGCTGGACAACTTCGAGCATCTGGTCTCGGCGGCGCCGGCGCTCGCCGAGCTGCTCGCGCGGCCGACGGCGCCGACGGTGCTCGTCACGAGCAGGACGCCGCTGCACCTCTCGATGGAGGTGGAGTACCCGCTCGACCCGTTGCCCGAGGACGCGGCCGTCGAGCTGTTCCTCGAACGCGCGCAGGCGATGCGTCGCGAGACGCCGCCGACCGCCGAGGTGCGCGAGATCTGCCGGCGCCTCGACGGGTTGCCGCTCGCGCTCGAGCTGGCGGCGGCGCGGCTCAAGCTGCTCACGCCCGCGGCGCTGCTCGAGCGGCTCGACTCGCGGCTGCCCCTGCTGACGCGCGGCCCGGCCGACGCCCCCGAACGGCAGCGCACGCTCGAGGCGACGATCGCGTGGAGCTACGACCTGCTCGACGCGGACGCGCGCCGCGTCTTCACCCGCCTCTCCGTGTTCGCGGGCACGTTCGACGTCGAGGCGGCGGAGCATGTCGCGAACGCAGCTCTCGACGACGTCGCGACGCTGGTCGACGCCAGCCTCGTGCGTCCGCGCGGCGACGGCCGGTTCCTCCTGCTCGAGACGATCCGCGAGTTCGCGCGGCAGCGCATGGACGCGGACGACGCGCGCAGGCTCGCGCGGCGGCACGCCGAGCACTACCTGCAGGTGGCGGAGGCGTCGGCGGCGCACCTGACGGGCGCCGACGCTGCAGCGTGGCTCGCGCGGCTCGACCGCGACTACGGCAACCTGCGTGCGGCGCTCGACTACTTCACGCTCGAGTCGCCGCGAATGGTGCCGCGCCTCGTGATCGCCCTCTGGCGGTTCTGGCTCGTACGCGGCCGGTTCGAGGAGGGCCAGACGGCGATCGAGCGCGCACTGTTCTCGGAGCCGGACGCGGCGGAGCGCGCCGAGCTCCTCTACCAGCTCGGCACGATCGTCATCTCGCGGGGCGCGACGGAGCGCGGCCGCGCGATCTTCCAGGAGGCATACGACGAGTTCCGCGCGCTCGGGATCCGGAACGGCGAGGCGCGGAGCCTGAGCGCGCTGGGCCACGTCGCCGCCGACGCGGGCAGCTGGGACGACGCGACGCGGGCGTACGAGGCCGCGACGCGGCTCTTCCGGTTGGACGACGAGACGTTCGGCCTCGGCGGCGTGCTCGGCGACCTGGCGACCGTGTACCTGCGCTCGGGGCGCGCGGACGAGGCGCGGCCGCTCGCGCTCGAGAGCCTCGAGCTCCAGCGCGACGTCGGCAACCGCCAGGGCGAGGCGCTCGCGCTCGCGATTGTCGGCTACGCGGCGCTTGCCGCCGGCGAGCTCGAGCAGGCGCGGGCGGCACTCGTCGAGAGCATCGAGATCGCGCACGAGCTCGGATACCTGCACGGTCTCGTGTTCGCACTGAACGGCCTCGGCGCAGTCGCGGCACGGACGGGCGACGAGCAACGCTCGGCTGACCTGTTCGTCGCGGCGGCCGCGCTCCGCCGCTCGATCGGGATCGACCACGACCCGGACGACGTCCTCGTCGCGGACGACCGCAGGGCGGTGCTCGGCAACCGGAGCGCGCCAGACACCGAGCTCGACCTCGACCGCGTCGTCGCGGCCGCGCTGCTCGTCTGATCAGCGGACTTCGCTGGCGTCGTAGAGGCGCTGCATCGACACGCCGCCGAGGTCCTGCAGCATGCCGTCGACGTCCCCTCCGTCGACGAGCGCGTACGCGTAGACCGGCTCGTCGGGCGCGTCGAACCAGAGGTGCTCGAGCTTCCCGTGGTGACGCTCGCAGATCGCGCCGACGTCCTTCGCCGTCCGTCGGCCCGGGTTCGGCGTCGTCGCGCCGAGCTTGATGAAGTTGTGCGGCATGATCTCCCTCCCGCGCCGATGATCGCGCACGACGCACCCCGGCGCAACCGGAGCGCTCGTGCGGCGCAGGCGCTCGCGCGGACCGTGATAGCGTGCCGCCTCGTGCAGCACGCGAAGGACGGCGCGCGCGCCCTGCCGCCGTCGGCGCTTTCGTGTTGACGCGGCTGGCCGCGGTCGCGGCGGCGGCGGCGCTCGTCGGCGGCGGCTTCAACGGAAACGCCGCGTGGCGGCTGCTGGTGATGCAGGTTCGGCTCGGGCCGCGGCCCGCGGGCTCCGCCACCGAGGCGCGACTCGCACGTCGACTGCGTGCGCTGCTGCCGCACGGCCGGTTCGAGCCGGTGCCGGGCGGGCTGCGCAACGTCGTCGGCGTCGTGCCCGGCCGGGACCCGCGCCGGTACGTCGTGGTCGGAGCGCACTTCGACACCAAGCAGCTCCCGGGGTTCGTCGGCGCCGACGACGGCGCATCCGGCGTCGCCGTCGTGACGGAGCTCGCACGCGAGCTCCGCCCGCGCGAGCTGCGCCCGACCGTCTACTTCGTGCTGTTCGACGGCGAGGAGGCGCCGCCGGGCTCATCGAGCTTCCTCGCCGGCGGCGACCGCGGCAGCCGCGTCGCGGCGAAGGCGTTCCGACATGCGCAGGCGATGATCCTGCTCGACATGATCGGCGACCGCAACCTGTCGATCCCGCGCGAGGCGTCGTCCGACATGCAGCTGTGGGCGAGGCTGAGGGCCGCCGCACGCGCCGTGGGCACGGGCCGCTACTTCCCGCCGGTGACGGTGCCGGTGATCTTCGACGACACGACGCCCTTCGAGCGCGAGCACGTGCCGTCGATCGACCTCATCGACTTCACGTACCCGTGCTGGCACCGCCGCTGCGACGACCTGGCGCACGTCTCGGAGGCGAGCCTCGAGGTGGTGGGCCGCACGGTGCTCGAGCTCCTGCGCACCCTCTGATCGCCGACGCGGCGCCGGCGACGGCCGGACGACGCCGGCGCTCCCCTTCACGCCGGCGCCGTGCGAGCCGCCGCCGTCCCCGACGCCGCGGTCGCTGTTCGCTCCCCCGAAGAAACGCGAACCGCCCGGACTCTATGCGCGCCGTCGCGGCGGATGGTGGGCGTTTCGCTGACGTTTCGTGAACATCCGCTCACGGCCCGTGGAAGAAACAGTCCCGGGCTCACGCGCGACGACGGACGCTCACCCGCCGGCGACGCGTCGCCCGCCGCAGCTGCCACGTGCTCCGGTGCGTCCACGCCTCGACCCGGGCGCGCGCGTCGCCGACGCGATGGCTGATCACGGGCACCGGCACGGCGTCGAAGCGGCGCTTGAACTGCGCGACGCCCGGCATCCCGGCGCTGATGCCGAGGTTCACGGCACGTACGCCGTGACGCTGCGCGTCCTCGAGCAGCGAGGCGACGGCGAGGTAGTTCGCACTCAGCGATCGGCCGACCTCGTTCTGAGCGGCGAGCCACCACGCCCAGTGGTCGCGCGAGACGACGGCGAACGCCGACGAGACCGGAACGCCGTCGACGCAGACGTCGTAGCACCGTCCGAGGCCGGCGCTCGCGAGGCGCCGGAGCAGGTCGGTTGGGTACCGGAACCAGTGCTCGCGCGACGCGTCGGCGTAGAGAGCGGCGAACGGGCGGGCGTCGTCCCCGATGCGTACCTCGCCTCCTCCGCGGCGCGCGCGACGGATCGCGCGCCGCGCGGAGTATCGCCACCGCGCCTGCAGATCCGAGCCCGGGACGAGGTGGACCACGCTCGTCCAGCCGCCGACCGCGCCGCCGAGATGCGCCGTCGACGACGTCGGCCGCGCCGGCACCGCTCGCGCCTCGAGCGAGCGGGCACCCGCGGCCGCGCGCGCGGCCTGCAGGAACGACCGCGCCTCACCCGCGTCGAGAGGGCGCGACGCGACGATCCCGCCGTAGTTCAGCGGCGTCGAGTCGGCGACGACGCCGTCGGCGAGCAGCGCGACCGCGGCGACCGTCCCGTCGGGCGCCTGTGCCGCGAAGCTCGCGTCGCGCCATTCGGGGAACGCCTCGATCCACAGTTGTCGGTAGAGCGCGGAGGCGAAGGGACCGCCGTGCTCCTCCAGGAGCTCGAGCGCGTCCGGTTTCGGACTCCAGCCCCGGCGACGGACGCTACGCACCTCCCGGTGGACCCTTCTCGCACAGGTAGTGCAGCCACATGTGCTCCGCGAGCTCGGCGCTGCGCCGGACGGAGAGCTCCGTACCGTCGACGGCGAAGATGCGGGCGCCGCGGAATCCGACGTCCCGCAGCTGCGCCAGCTGCTCGCCGGGCAGGATCCGGTACTTGGACGCCACGATCCGTTCCCCGGGCCGAACGTACGGCCGCGCGTCCAGCTCGAACCGCGGTCGTTCTTCGGCGACGAGGCCGCGGCCGGCGCGCAGGACGGAGCGGAGCGCGGGGTTGAGCCGCCGCTCGCGGAGCGGGCGCCCGATCGCGTCGAGCAGCGTCCGCGGCCTGCGAACGAGCGCGGCCGGATCCCCCCGTACGTCCCGCAGCACCCGCGCCAGCGAACGGACCGGCGAGAGGTAGCGCCGGGTGAAGGCGAGGTTGTGCGACGAGAAGCAGAACACGCCGCCGTCGGCCAGGACGCGGTGGATCTCGCGCAACGCGCGCAGGCGATCATCCTCGCCGCCGACCAGGTCGAGCCCGTTGAAGCTGAAGAGCACGAAGTCGAACGAACCGGCCTCGAACGTGGCGAGGTCGCGTGCATCCGCGACGCCGAACGAGACGTGGTCGCCGAGCGCACCTGCGAAGCGCTCGACGCACGCCTCGACCATCGGCGCCGAGACGTCGACGCCGACGTACTGCCGCACCGCCGGCGCGAAGTGCGCGGTGGTGCGCCCTCCGCCCACGCCGAGGTCCAGCATCCGCGCCTCGCCCAGCCGCGGACGCAGCTCCTCGAGGATCGCGCGCTCGCCGTCGAACAGGAAGTCGAACGACGCGTACTCGGCGGCGACATCCCGGCGGGCGAAGTGCTCGTACACGCGGTGCCGTCAAGGCTACCGCCGAACGGCGACACTTCCGGGATGAACGCCGACGAGATCGTCGACCTCGCCTCGGGCGACGGCCGCGGCCCGGTCTGGGGCGCGGCGTCCGACGACCTGAACGCGACGCTGCTCGCTTGGCACGCAGGCGACGGCCCGGGCGAGCACGTGAACGAGACCCGCGACGTCCTCTACGTCGTCGTCGCCGGCGGCGGCACGATCGAGCTCGACGGCGCGCCCGTCGACGTCCGCGCGCCGTCGGCCGTCCTCGTCACCAAAGGCAAGCGACGCCGGATCGTCGCCGGCGCGGACGGGATCCGCTACGTCACCGCGCACCTGCGTCGCGGCGGCCTCGAGATCGCGCGCGGCCGAACCTGAAGCCCCCGCGACGGTTCGCGCCCGGCCGCTGCGGGCATCCCGCTGGGCGTGGGCGAGCTGTCGGGGAAGGTCGCGATCGTCACCGGCGCGGGCAGCGGCATCGGGTACGCGATCGCCGAGCTGTTCTGCGCGAACGGCGCGAAGGTCGCGATCAACTACCTCGGCCACGGCGACGATGCGCAGGCGCTGGCCGCGCGGATCGGCGACGACGCCTTCGCGCTCGAGGCCGACGTCTCGGATCGCGCAGCGGTGCAGCGGATGGTCGACGACGTCGTCGACCGCTTCGGCGGCGTCGACGTCCTCGTCAACAACGCCGGCATCGAGGAGTCGCAACCGCTGCTCGACGTCGATCCCGAGAACTGGGCGAAGACGCTCGCCGTCGACCTGACGGGGCCGTTCCTCTGCCTGCAGGCCGCCGCGCGCGTGATGCGGGCCCGCGGCGGCGGCTCCGTGGTCAACATCTCGTCGATCCACGAGGACTTTCCGTTTCCCGGCTACACGCCGTACTGCGCGGCGAAGGGCGGCCTGCGGATGCTGATGCGAAACGCGGCCCTCGAGCTCGCGCAGTACGGGATCCGCGTCAACAACGTCGCGCCCGGCGCGATCGCGACCCCGATCAATCAGGCGACGCTCGCCGACCCGAAGAAGGTCGCGCGCTTGAAGGAGCTCGTGCCGCTGCAGCGGATGGGCAAACCGGAGGAGGTGGCCGAGGTGGTGCTGTTCCTCGCCTCCGAGCGCGCCGCCTACGTCACCGGCTCGACCTACTACGTCGACGGGGGCATCGTCCGCCACGCCGAGCCGCTCTGACGGCGCCGCTACGGATCGACGAGCTCGCGGTAGCGCGGGTCTTCGCGCAGGGGCTCGAGATCCGGGTCTTCCTTCGCCCACGCACGTAGCCGCTCGCTCAGCTCGAGCCCGCGGCGCAGGTGCGCGAGCGCCTGGTCGGGCCGGCCCGCGAGGCTCGCCGCACACGCGAAGTTGTAGTGGAGGACGGCGTAGGGCGGATCGTCCGCCAGCACCTCTGCCGCCCGGTCGGCGACCGCGGCGTACTCGCCCGCTTCGTACTGCGCGTGCAGCGGCGCCCACAGCTCGTATCCCTCCGGGTGGTACGGCGCGCCCGCCCTGGCTCCGACCGCGAGCAGCGTCGTCCCGTCCTCGGCGGCGAATGCGGTGCGGCGCGCGCCGGTGCGCACGAACACGAGCGACCCCGTCCCCGCGTCGACCGACTCGCCGTCGATCTCGAAGCGAGCGCGGCCCGACAGCACGACGTACAGCTCCTCGTGTCCGTCGGGCTCCGCCTCGTCGTGCTCGTTGATCAGCCGCTCGCCGGCGCTGCGTGGCCCCCACGCGTTGACGCCGAAGGCGCTGATCCCGAGGCGGTGGCGGACGGGGCGGAACGGGCTGCGCCCGTCGTCGATCTCGTCGACGTCGCCGACCTGCATGATCTCGTAGCTCGCCATGACGTGATTCTGCCGGTTGGAAGGCGGCTGCGACGTGCCGCCGCTGCGAGCGTCACGCGCGCGCCGCGGTGAGCGCGCGCAGCGTCCGCTCGGCCACGTCGTTCCACGAGAGCGTGGCAGCGAAGGCAGCCGCGGCGGCCGACATCCGCGCCAGGTCGGCGGCAGGCGTCGCAAGCGCTCGCTGCAGCGCGTCCCTCAGCGCCGCGTCGCCGCCGTCGCGCGGGTAGCGAAAGACCGCCTCGTCGGGCACCTCGGCCAGCTCGGGCGCGTCGGGGATCACCAACGGCTTTCCGGCTCCGAGCGCCGTGATCGCGCTCCCGCTCGTCGTGATCTCGTTGAACGGCAGGACCACGACGTCCGCGCCGTTGACGAGCACGGCCAGCTCTTCGTCGCCGAGGAAGCGCAGGTCGAGGAGGACACGGTTGCGCGCGCGCGCGACCTTGCATTCGAGCGTGCGGGCGAGCGCGGGATCGTCGCATCTCCCCGCGATCACGAGCTCCGAGGTAGGCGTCGCAACCGCGTCGAACGCCGCGACGAGGCGCTCGACGCCCTTGTAGCGGCGCACGTGGCCGAAGAACAGGAGCCGGCGGATCGCGTTCTGCTCACGCGCCGCGGAAGCGAGCGGCAGCGGCGGATGCGGCACGACGAGCGACCGCGATGCGACCGAGCCGATCTCGCGCTCGTACTTCGCGCGTGCGGATTCCGAGTGGAAGATCAGCAGATCCGACGCCGCCCCCAGCGCACGGCGGGCTCGCAGGTCGTCGGACAGAAGCGGCTCGTGCGGCAGCACGTTGTGCACCGTCCACACGACGCGAAGCCGGAGCGTCTTCGCGCTGAACAGCAGCATGCCGAAGAGCGCGTCTGCGATCCGAAAGCCGAGCCGGCGTCTGCGCAGGCGCGGTGACGGCGGGTGGAGCGTGTACAGCCAGTGCACGTGCAGGACGGTAAAGCCGCGCAGACGGAGAGCCGCGAGCTCGAGTGGAAGCAGCGCCTGGTTGAGCGTCCACCACGGTGTGCGCCAGCCCGCGTACCGCACCTGCGCGAAACGCAGCGGGCCGGCACCGTACAACTGCTGCTGGTACGGCGACTGCGCCTTCGGGAAGGCGATGATCTTGACCGTCCGCGTCATGCGCCGATCTCCACGGCGCAATCATCGATCCGGCCGGCGTCCGCGGCCAGTCGAGTTTCCCGAGCGTCCCTGACGACCGGCTACGAGCGGTTGCGCGCGCGGCCGCCGCGCTTGCGGGAAGGCGCGAGGGCACGCTCCGCCGAGGCCACCCAGGCGAGGGTGGCGCGCGCGTGCGAGGCGCGAGCAGCTCGCCGCGGTAGGCGTCGAGCCGCCGCAGCGTGGCCAGCTTCGGCCCCAGCCTCTCCGTCGACGGGATCGTCAGCCTGTCGCGCGAGGTGGAGCTGCCGAACGCGCATCTGAACGGGCTCGCGGCGGCTCCGAGGCTACGCACGCCACTGCTCGTGGTCGGCAGCCGCAACGACGCATATCTCCCCGTCGCCGACGCGTTGAAGCTGCTGCGCCGCGTCGGGTCGAAGGACAAGCGGACGATCTTCTTCCCCGGCAGCTGGCACGGTGGGGACATCGTCGAGGCCGCGCCGTACGCCGTTCGCGCCCGCGCGCTGATCCTCGCCTGGATCCGCTCCCACGATCGCTGACGCGGCGCCCGAACCCGCCACGGCCCGTCGTGCGTATCGTTGCGGCATGTCGGTGAACAGCCAGAGCGATCCACGAGCAGCCCTCGTCGAGGATCGGGCGGCGACGTGGGCGCGAGCCCGCGAACCGTCGCCGGTCGCCGCCCGTCCCGCACGCTACGCGCGCCGCGCCGCGGCGCTCCTGCTCTGCGTGTGGATCCCCGCGCTGCTCGGCAAGCTCGGCCTGTCGCCGTTCCACGCGTGGGCCGTCCTGTGCGGGTACGTCGGGCTCAGCTGGCTGCTCCCCGGCTTCCTGCTGCGTGCCGCGAGCAGAGCCTGGCTGCTCTCCCGCAACGCGCCGGCGGCCGCGGCCGGCGGCTGGCTCGCCGGGGGGATCGGCGCGGGCGCGCTGCTGCTCGCGTCGGCGTCGCTGATCGGCGGCTGAGCGCGTGATGGTGCGCCGGCGCGCGTGCATCGCCCTCGCCGGCGTCCTGCTCCTCGCGCTCCCCGCAGCTGCGAGCAGCGGCGAGCCGGCACCGGAGCCCGAGCGCGTGTTCGCGGGACTCGGTTCGTGGCTCGACATCTTCGCGTCCGACTCGTGGGCGAACCCTGCGATGATCGTCGCGCGCGCGAAGGCCGACGGAGTTCGCACGCTCTACCTGCAGACGTCGAACTACAGCCAGACGGCCGCCGTCGTGCGACCCGCGGCGGTCGGACGGTTCGTCGACGCCGCGCACGCGGCCGGGATGCGCGTGGTCGCGTGGTACCTGCCGGGGCTCGAGCGTCCGCAGCTCGACGCACGGCGCGCGCTGGCGGCGATCCGGTTCCGTTCGCGCAGCGGCCAGGCGTTCGACGGATTCGCCCTCGACATCGAGGCGAGCATCGTCGGAGACGTCCGCCTGCGAAATCACCGTCTGCTCTCGCTGGCCCGCCTGCTGCGGCGTCGCGTCGGCGGGAGCTATCCGCTCGGGGCGATCGTCCCGTCGCCCATCGGCATGGAACGTCACCCGCACTACTGGCCGGCGTTCCCCTACGCGCCGCTTGCCGAGACCTTCGACGCGTTCCTGCCGATGGCCTACTTCAGCTACTACGCGCACACGCCGCAGGCGGCCTTCGTCTACGCGCGCCGAGTCATCACGATGCTCCGTGCGCACGTCGGCCCGCAGCCGCTCGTCCACATGATCGCCGGCAGCTCGACACGGATGCCTGCGGCGCTGCTGCAGGGATTCGCTGAGGCGGTCGCCGCCTGCGGCGCGCAGGGCATCAGCCTCTACGCGTTCCCCGAGACGAGCGCGAACGACTGGGACGTCCTCCGCCACACGCCGCTCGGCCCGGCGCGACGCTGCGCCTGATCACGGGTCGGCGGTCAGCCGCGCGACGCCGGGCTGCGTCCCCGCCGCGAGCAGCCCGCGGAGCGGGGCGTGTCGGAGATAGTGGTCGAGGAACGCGATCGACGCGCGCTCGACGACGGACGACCAGCGGTCAGGTCCCGCGTAGGGCGCGAGGTGCGGCGCGCCGAGGAGCGAGAGCATGAACTTCGGCCGGCGCGCGAGCGCGAAGTACGCGCGGGTCAGGAACGGCCGGTTGACGACGTCCGCGGTTCCCTGGACGGCGAGGCGCGGCGGCGTGCCGGCAGGAAAGGGCTTGGCGCCGGGAAACGCCGCTCCGGAGAGGATCACGGCGGCGTCGATGCGGCGGTCCAGGAACCGCGTGTCGTAGGCGACCGCGACCGCCGCTTCGCCGCCGTCCGACTGGCCGGCCACGGCGATCCGCGTCGGATCGACGAGCCCGGACAGCGGCGTCGCTCCACCGGTCAGCTGCGAGATGACGAAGCTGATGTCGGCGGGCTCGTTGCCGAGGTCGGCCTCCGACGGGCCGCCCGGGGCGTCCTTGCTCTCGACGGGAAAGACCGGCGCCGCGACGACATAGCCGGCGCGGGCCCAGGCGTCGAGGAGCCGCGCGTAAACGCGCGGCTCCGAGGCGAAGCCGTGGCAGAACACGACGAGCGGCAGCGGCCGGCTCGCGCCGCGCGGATACCGCACGTACGTGACGAGGACGCGCGGGCCGCTGCGGCCGTCGGCGAAATGAGCGCGCCGCGAGGTGTCGACGAGCCGCAGCACGCGCAGGCCGACGTGCTGCGGCGTCATCGCCGCTCCGCCTGCTGACGCGCACACCGCCAACATCACTACGGACACGACCGCTGCCCACGTCACGCGCTGCACTCCCGCCATGGTCGCAGCCGCGGGTTCGGTACGATTCCGTGTACCGGGGAGCCCCTATGGAGGGGCTGAGAGTGCGCTTCCTAGCGCGTACCCGTCGAACCTGATCCGGGTGATGCCGGCGGAGGGAGTGGATGATGACAATCGAGGCTGCACCTGTCCTGCGCGACCAGCACGTTTCGAGGTCGCATCCTGCACGGCTGCGCCGTGTCCGCGCAGCCGTCGCGCCGCTGATCCTGCTCGCGCTTGCGATCGGCGGCTGGCAGGTCGCCGTCGACCTGACGCGGACGCCGGGCTACCTGCTCCCGGCGCCGTCGAGCGTCGCCGCAGCCGTCGTCCACGACCGGGGACTGCTGCTGTCCGCGCTGCGCGTGACGGGCGGCGAGATGGTCGTCGGATTCGGCGCGTCGGTCGCAGCGGGTCTCCTCGTAGCGGTGGCGATGCACTGGTCCGCGGCGCTGCGGCGGGCGCTGCTGCCGCTCCTGCTGCTGTCGCAGACGGTGCCGACCGTCGTGTTCGCGCCGCTCGTGACGATCGCGCTCGGCTACTCGCTGCTGCCGAAGGTCGTCGTCGTCGCGGTAGTGTGCTTCTTCCCGGTCGTGATCGCCGCCTGCACGGGCTTCGACCAGGTCGGCGCGGACAAGCTGGCGTTGATGCGGTCGCTCGGCGCGTCGCGGCGGCAGCTGTTCTGGAAGCTCGAGCTCCCGTCGGCGCTGCCGTCGCTGTTCGCCGGCGCGCGCGTCGCCGCGACCTACGCCGCGGTCGCGGCCGTCTTCGCCGAGTGGGCCGGCTCGTCGTCCGGCGTCGGCTTCGTGATCCTGCAGGCCCAGCCGGAGCTCGACACCGCCCGGATCTTCGCCGCGTCGGTCGCGCTCTGCCTGCTCGCCCTCTGCCTCTACGGCGCCGTCCTCGCCGCCGAACGCAGCGTCTGCCGCACGCGCCCGACGACGTCATGAGCGCCGCTCGTCTTCTCGTCGTCGTGCTGCTCGTGTCCGCAGCCGGCGCGGCAAGCGCCGCGCGCGCTCTCGCACCGGCGCGGCTGTCGGTGGTGCTCGATTGGACGCCGAACCCGAACCACGTCGGCCTCTTCTACGCGCAGCAGCACGGCTTCTTCACCAGAGACGGCCTGGCTGTCGCCGTGCACGCCCCGCCGGATCCGACGGCGCCGCTGAAGCTCGTCGCCGCCGGCGCAGCCGACCTGGGCCTCTCCTACGAGCAGGAGCTCTTCTTCGCTCGCAGCCACCACGCACCCGTGACGGCGGTGGCCGCAGTCGTGCCGCGTCCGCTCAACTCGCTCATCTGGCTCGACTCATCGATCCACTCGCTCCGCGACCTGCGCGGCAGGTCCGTCGGCATCACCGGTGTACCGTCGGACTACGCGATGCTGGACACGGTGCTCGCGCACGCCAACCTGCAGCGCTCGCAGGTGAAGGTCGTGATCGTCGGCTACAACCTCCTCGCCGCGCTGCTCGCTCACCGCGTCGACGCCGTCCTCGGCGTCTACCCCAATGTCGAAGGCATCGAGCTCACGCTCCTCCACCAGCATCCGCACGTCGTCACGATGGATCGCGCGGGAGTCCCGGACTACGACGAGCTCGTCCTCGTCGCCAACAGCAGCCGCCTCCGCAGCGACCAGCGCTACCGCGCCGCGGTCGACCGCTTCGTCGCGGCGCTCGACGCGGCCACCGCCGCCGCGCGAGCGCATCCCGCAGCTGCGATCGCGACGCTCCGCCGGGCGACGCAGCTCACGCCCGCCTTCCTCGCGCGGTCGACGCCGCTCACCCTGCGGCTGCTCGCCGCGCGGGGCGGCAGCGTCTGCCTCCACCCGCTGCTGTGGCGCCGCTTCGGCAGCTGGATGGCGAAGCGGCGCCTCCTCGACGGGCCGGTGCCGAGCGGCGTCGTGACGACCGCGTTCCTTCCGCGCAGCTGCGCGGGCCCCTAACGCGCGCCGGGACGGATCGCGAGGAGCGTCCCCCGCTCGACCGCGATCTCCGCCTGCTCGTCCGCGAACTCGTTCGAGACACCGCGGCCGGCCGTCGCCGACAACGTCTCGCCGCGAAGCGGATAGAGGAGCCCGCTCGTCCTGACGCCGTGCGCGTCGGCGCCGACCGCGAACAGCGACAGCAGCTCGCCGGGCCGCCCCACCAGCGACCGTTCGGCGGCGACCACGTGCACGCGCGCCGGCCCGAGCACCGCGTCGACGTCGAGCTGCGGCGACGCGACGCCGGCGAGCGCCGTCAGCACGCCGAACAGATGGTCGAGCCGCCCGCCCGGATCGGCGGCGACCAGGATCCGGTCGGGCGCCTGCCGCAGCGCGCACGCCAGCGCAAGCTCGAGATCGGTCTCGTCCTTGGCGCGCGGATGCTCCTCGAACCGCACGCCGCGCGCCCGTAGCTCGTCGATCCGCCGCGCCCCGAGCGAGTCGAGGTCGCCGACCACCAGGTCGGGAACGGCACCCTGCGCAATCGCACTCTCGGCGCCGCCGTCGGCGGCGATCAGGAAGCTTCGCCGCTCGAGGTCGGCCGGGTCGATCGCGCCGGCACCGTGCGCGACGACAACCACGGCCCTCTTGCCGCGACCGCTCGCCACGCGCTTCAGTCTCGCAGCCGCGGCTCGGGTGGGGAGCTCGGCGCCGCTTGTTCAGGCGTTCGCGACCACTTCGCGTACTTCGACGTCCTCGAGCTCGACCGCGTCCATGCTCTGGGCGATCGCGCGCGCTTGCTCCGCTGCCTGATTCGCGGCGTCCTCGGACTCGAAGATCAACATCGAGAGCCCGGTGTCGCTCTTCCACGTCCAGTAGCCCGTCTTGAATCCCGGCGCCTGAGAGACACGCGGAACAACCGCCTCCTTCAGCCCCTTCTCCGCGGATTCACGATCCTTGATGGTGACTCTGACGACGACCGCGTGCATTTTTACCTCCCGAGGTGGCCTCGACCCCGGGCGCAGTCTCTCACCGGACCCTCGCGGCCGCCACTCCCACCGGCGGTGAGCCCGCGACGCGTCTCACGCCGCGCTGCACGAGCGGACATCATGCGTGCGCCGCGCGGAGCGTTTCGCGTCAGGTGCCGCTGTCGGGGCTGCGGCGGCGTTTTCCGATGCGCATGCCGAGCGGGACCGCCGGGTGCTCGGGGTGGTAGTGAGGAGGCTCGTCGGCGTGGAACATCGTCACGACGCCGTTCGTCTCGAGGATCGCGGTGTCGACGGAGGCGAGGTCGGGAAAGCCTTGGCGTCGCGCGATCGCCCGCAGCTCCGGCAGCGAGATGCACTCGCGCCGCAACACTTTGAGGTTCGGTTTGCCGTCCTCGATCAGCAGGCTCGGTTCGCCCTCGAGCAGGGACGACAGCCATGGGAATCGAAAGACGCCGCGTGCGAACAGGTAGTTGAGGACGAACAGGATGACGGCGCCGACGATCGCCCCGGTCACCGACACGTCGTTGCCGATGATCCCGTTCTGGACGGCGTTCGCGACGAGTAGCAAGACCACGAGGTCGAGCGTGTTCGCCTGGCCGAGCTCGCGCTTTCCGAACACGCGCAGCGCGAGGAGGAGAAACACGTAGATCAGAACCGTGCGGAGAGCCTTCTCGCCGAGGCTGACCTGAAGATGAAAGATCGCGCTCCACATCGCCGTCACCTCCTACGGAATGCCTGCGCGGCGCCATGAAACACGTCGCGGCGGACAGCTGAGATGCGCCGGCACGGTCGGCGCGTCGGCCCGGCCCGGCCCGAAGCGGCGCCGTCGCGCCGGCTGGAGGCCGGAGTACGATCAGGCCCGTGGACGACGCTCCGGACGCGGCGCAGCCCTCCGCTCTACCGCGTCCGCAGCCGGACGCGACGCCCGGGGCCACCGTCTGTCACGTCGTCCACGACGACGGCAGCGGTGAGATCCACTTCGACCGCACCCAGGTGGAGCAGCTGCTCGCACGCGGCCGCTTCTTCTGGCTCGACCTCGCCAAGCCGAACGCAGACGACTTCGAGATCCTCCGCGACCTCTTCAGGTTCCATCCGCTTGCGATCGAGGATTCCGAGCACTTCGGCCAGCGGGCCAAGATCGACGACTACGACGACTTCGTCTTCCTCGTCCTCTACGGGGCCGTCCCCGACGACGACCGACTCGTCGAGGTCCACTGCTTCTACTCCGAGCGCTTCCTCATCACCGTCCACCGCGACGAGTCGCCGGCGTTCACCGAGCTCCGCCGCCGCTACGCCAAACGGACGAAGCCGATCGATCGGCCGTCGCTGCTGCTCTACCGCATCGTCGACAGCCTCGTCGACAGCTTCTTCCCGATTCTCGCCGACTTCGACGACCGCATCGACGAGCTCGAGAACGGCATCTTCGACAGAGCGGACGACCAGCAACTGCAGCAGATCTTCCAGATGAAGCGGCTACTCGTCGGTATGCGCAAGGCGATCACGCCGCAACGAGACACGTTCGCGCGACTGATCGGCGGCGTCGCCGAGCTGCCCGGCCTGACCGCCGAGGACGAACGCTACTTCCGCGACGTCTACGACCACCTGATCCGGATCAGCGACCTCGTCGACAGCTACCGCGACCTCCTCACCGGTGCGATGGACGTCTACCTCTCGACCGTCTCGAACCGCCTCAACACCGTCATGAAGCAGCTCACGATCATCGCGACGATCTTCCTGCCGCTGAGCTGGCTGACGGGGTTCTTCGGGCAGAACTTCGGCTTCGAGGTGCGCCACATCACGGGCTGGGGCACGTTCGTCGGCCTCGGGCTCGGCAGCGAGCTGGTCGCCCTCGCCGCCCTGCTTGCGTACTTCAAACGGCGCCGCTGGTTCTAGCCGTCGCGCGCCGCCGGGCGAAGCGCTCGGCCTGGCGTCGCGTCTCGCACCCCTGCAGATCGACGATCTTGCCGTCGCGGATCGTCAAGACCTGGTAGCGCTCGGTACGCCTGCCGTCCTCGTCGGTCCAGATCGTCGAGCCGATGATCCGGTCGTCGCCGACCAGCGTGAACTCCGGCTGCACCCGCGGTGCTCGCCCACCCCGCGCCGCGATCTGGGACTCCAAGACCTCACGGGCCTCGCCCGGCCCCCGTCAGCTCGGTGTGCGTTTCCACCAGAGATGGCCGCTGGGAACGCCGCGCCACTCGGCATCGTCCGCGAGCAGAGACGCGAACGGCCGGGGGTCGCCACGGCTGAGCGCGTCAGCAGCAGCGCGAAGCTGATCGAGGATCGCCTCCATCGCCGTCAGGGAGAACCGTACTCCAGCAGCCGCCGTGCCCACCGAAGGTGGCGTGGACGACGACGGCCACCTCGCCGATCTCCTGCGACCTCGAGATGCAGATCGCTCACAGCGGCGGAAGCGGATCTACGGGCGGCGGCGGCCGAGGGTCACAAGGTACTGCCGAGGCTGCACGATCCCGTCATCCGTCCGGTAGCTCTCCCAGAAGCCGACGTATGCGTCGCGGAGCTCCGCTCGTCGGTCCTCGGGCAGCGAGTCGGCGAGTGTTTTCGTGGGCCCGAACGACGTTGAGAAGAGTTCCCAAAGCTGGTCCCCGGACTCGCCGGTCTGGGGCGTCTCCAGCTTGACGAACTCGAGCTCGAACGCGTCGCCGAGAAGCTCCCGCACGCGCTCCTCCGTCCCCCATTCCAACGGGTTGCCGGCGCCGGCGGGCGGCGGCGGCTGGAAGCGGCTCGCCAGTCTGAAGAAGTCGCCGATCGTCCCGTCCGGCGTCCAACATGCAAGGCCTAGGCGGCCGCCGCTCCGGCACACGCGACGGAGCTCATTTGCGGCGGCGCGCTGGTTCGGGGCGAACATCACGCCGAAACAGGACGCGACGACGTCGAACGATTCGTCCCCGTACGGCAGCTGCTCCGCGTCCGCGACGTCGAACCGGACCCGCAGCCCCTGTTCCTCCGCCCGCCGCCGCGCCGTCGCGATCAGCGCCTCCGCGAAGTCGGCGCCCGTCACCTCGGCACCCCGGGCCGCCGCACGCTCCGCGACGCCGCCAGTGCCGCACGCCACGTCGAGGAACGTCACGCCGTCGAGAGGCTCGAGCCGCTCGACGAGATCGTCGTGCACGTCCGCGATCTCGGCCGCGACGCGTTCGAAAGGCGCCGCTCCCCAAACCGCGCTCTGTCTCTTCTTCAGATCCTCGAACTCCATCGCCCATTTCCAGAGTCGCGCCGTCTGCCGCGCCGAGGATCATCTCCTGCGCCTGCTCCCGCCGCAACAGCGGCTTCGCGGGTTGACGATAGCTCGCGGCATGCCGACGCAGCGCGTTTGGCGCTTCGAACCACGGGACAGATTCCAGCTGTGCTGATCGGTGGCGTCGTCGTGATTTGTCTCGTGCTTTTCGTGCTCGCGCTGCTCGCGCCGCGGCTGGCGCGGACGCCGCATACGGTGACGAACCGAACGTTGGGCGCCGGCGCCGCAACCGCGTCGCGTGCACCGGGGTTTCTCGGGCGTTGGCTGCCAAAGCCCTTCCGCACCTCGCAGCGCGCGACGTCGAAGAGCGTCGCCGCCGGCACTCGGGCGCACGAGAAGATCACGAACAAGCTGTAGCGCCAGCCGTTCCGGCTCCGAACGGGTTCCCGCAAACGCGCTCGGGACGCTCGAGAGTGACGTGGCGTTCGCGAAAACAGCAAGCCGAAGCATCCTCGGCGTGATGAACGAGTCGCGCAAGATGTCCGCCACCAATCGGAACGCGATTGACGGGCTCAGAGGCAGCGAGATCGCCTACGTCAGCCACTTCATCCGTCGGACGCTCCACGCCCAGGTGGCGACTACATGACCCCGCTCGACCGTGTGATGCTCCGCCTCAGGTGAAGAACGACGGACGCGGCGTCTCAGCGGCGACGCCGAAGGTCAGACGGGGCGGAGAAACGAAGCGCCTCCTCGCAGGCGCTTCTCTGTAATTCGAGATCGAGCGAGTGGGCGGTACTGGGCTCGAACCAGTGACCCCCAGCTTGTCGAGCTGGTGCTCTCCCAACTGAGCTAACCGCCCCGGTCGCGCGACAGTGTAGCCGCGCGGACGCGCGACGTCCGCCTCGAGGCCTGCCGCGCCTACTCGGGCTCGCCGCCCGCCTCGATGTCGCGGGCGACGAGCTCCTTGAAGGGCTGCAGGCGCTCGAACAGCTCTTCCGCCGGCATCTTGCGCTCGACCTCGTCGTTCGACAGCAGGTACGGCGCCGCCTCGACGGCCGTGCGCCAGGCGACCTCGTCCGGCTCGGTGGCGCCGGCGTCTGCGTCGTCGAGCGGCTCGACGGCGTCGAGGTAGACGTTCGTGTAGCCGCCGCGCCGTTCCTCGTGGTATTCGATCCGCGCGCGCTTCCCCTCGAGCTGGGGAAGCGCCGCGGCGATCTCCTCACGGAACGTCGAGTACTCGCGCCCGCCCTCGTCGACGACGACGAACCGCGTGTTGCCCGCGCGCGTCCGCAGCGCCTTGACCTCCTTGACGAGGATCTCGGCCTCGGCCACGCACTACCTCGAGCTTCGCTTCCGCCCGCCCGACGACGCCGCCTTGCGCTTGCGGCCCGAGGCGCTGCGAGACGCCGCGCGCGACTTCGACGACGCCCGCGACTTCGTCGCCCCGCGCGCCGTCGACGTCTTCTTGCGCGACAAGGACGACTTGCGCGACGAACCCGACTTGCGCGTGCCGGCCGACTTCCGCGATGTCGAGCCCGTGCGGGCGGACGTCTTCTTGCGCGCCGACGACGCCTTGCGCGTTGCGGTCTTCTTCCGCGACGACGTCGACTTCCGCGCCGACGACGCCTTGCGCGTTGCGGTCTTCTTCCGCGACGACGTCGACTTCCGCGCCGACGACGCCTTGCGGGTCGCGCCCGTCTTGCGTGTCGACGTCTTCTTCCGCGCCGAGCTCGCCTTGCGCGTGCTCGTCTTCTTGCGCGCGCTGGTCTTCTTGCGGCCGGAGGTGGACGAGCCCGAGCGCGACCGTGACGCCGCCGACTTCCGCGTCCCGCTCTTCCGCGTCCCGCTCTTCTTGGACCCGCTCTTCCGCGTCGCGCTCTTGCGCGTGCCTGCCGACGACGACTTCCGCCCCGTCCGCGACCGCGAGCTCGCGCTCTTCTTGCGCGCCGACGACGACTTTCGCACGGTGGAAGGCCGCCGGCGGGTCGACGTCGTCCGCTCGCCGCCCTCGTCGCCTTCACCTTCGGAATCGTCGTCCGAGTCGCCCAGGAGCTTTCGCGCGACGCCGACGGCCGCCGGGATCGCGACTCCGAGCGCGGTCCCGGCGGCGATCTTCTGCGGCGTCGAAAGCCCCTGCTCCTCGCCCTGTTCGTCCTGCCCGCCTTCGTCTTCCGGTGCCATCTTCACCTCCTGCTCGTGGACGTGACTAGCTCGCCTCGTTGAACGCCTCGATGAACCGAGGCACGATCCGTTCCCGCAGAACGTCGGGGCCGTGCGTGGCGAGGTACTTCCCCGCGGCCTCGGCCGCGTCCTCGGCGAGCGGCATCAACGCATCTGCGGCCGCCTCCCAGCTGGTCGCCGCGGCCGAGGCGAGAATGCCCTGGCTTCCTCCACTGCTGCGCTTCTTCGACGAGCCGCCGCCGTCGCTCCGCTCTCCGTCGCCGGAGCCGGCGCCGTCGTGCGAGCGCACCTTCTTCACCGCGTATGTCGCCGCACCGGTCGCGGCGGCCGCGGCGGCCGCCTTCAGGGCCGCACTCGCGGCGCCGCCGCCACCCGACTGCGTCTTCGGCTTTTCCTCTTCCGCCACTGACATCGCTCCTCCTCCAAAAGTCGCTGGTTCAGGACGAAGACGACGACGAGCTCGTCTGGCTCTTCGACTGCGAAGACGACCGCTTCGTGCCGCCGCCGAGCTCGTTCAGCCGCGCCATCAGCGCGTCGTTCAGCGTGCTGAACGTCTGCGCCGCGCCGTCCGCGTGCTCGCTGATCTCGTCGGCGATCTGCATCAACCGCTCGAAATCGGCGGAGCCGTTCTTCACCTCGTTGCGCAGCTCCTCGACGAGGTTCTCGAGGTCGTCGGCGAGCTTCTCGACGTCCTTGACCGATGCCATCTCCTCTCCTTTCCGTCGTCGTAGCCGTACCCTGCGCCGCATCCGTCACAGGAGGTTCCCCAGCGGCCCGAGATTCAAGTTCAGGTCGCCGTCCTCCAAATCGAATTCCGCCTTCAGCTCCTCCATCCGCTCGGCGAGCCGCATGAACGTCAGCCCGAGCCGCTCGATCTGCTCGTCGTCCAGCGTCCCCTGCTCCATCCGGCGCAACGCCTGGCGCTCCATCAGCTGCCGCAGGAGCTCGATCAGCGTGAGAACGAGCTGGGCGAGGCCGCGCTCGACCTGCTCGGGATCGGCCTCGATCCGCCGCGGCGGCAGCGCCGTCGTCTCGAGGACGTCGGTCACGCCGCGGCCTCCCCGAAGCTGTACGGGGCCCACGGCCCGGTGCACCTGACTTCGAGCTGCGGATGCGCGTCGGCGAACGCGCGTACCGCGTCCCGCAGCGCCTCCGCCCGCTCGCGCTCGACGAGATACGCCGTCTCGCCGCCAGGGGACGCCGCCGTTCGCCGCGCGAAGGGGCGCAGCCGTTCGGCCAGAGCAGCCGCGTTCGACGTCTCGGCGAGCCGCGCCTCCAGGTACGCGCGCCCGGACGAGGCGCGAACCGGCGCGCTGGCACCGGCGCCGACGCGGACGCCGAGCTCGACGCAGCCGCGCACCCCGTCCAGCGCAGCGCGGATGCGATCCGCGCGCGCTGCGACCGCTTCACGCAGCGCGGGCTCGCCGGCGAACCTCTCGCCGTATCGGACGGGCAGCAGCGCGCCCGACGATTCGCGCAGCGCTTCCACGACGAGGCCGTGGACGAGCGCCCCGGCGCGCTCGTCGACGTCGGGCTCGCCGTCGTGACGGCTGACGACGGCGGCGAACCCGCCGAGGTCGACGCCCTCGAGCTCGGCGCCGTCGACGCCGCGGCAGACGCGCGTCCGCTGGAGCTCGTCGACGAAGGCGTACACGTGGATCACGACGAGCGGCCCCCGTCCTCGAGCGTCGCGACGGACGCGAGCAGGACGCGCAGCCCGACGTACACGAGGTCGACGTCCGCGACCGAGAGCACGATGTCGCCCGTCAGCGTCACGCCCTTGTTGAGGACGCGGTCGACGAGCTCGACGAGCGTCACCTCCTGCTGCAGCGGGGGCTGCTCGACGATGCTCACTCGTCTTCGCCTCCAGCGACGAAGTTGTACGGCGGCCACGGACCCGTCACCTCGAACTCGACGCCGAGGCCGCGGTACTCGTCGCCGAGCCGCGCGACCTCTTCGCGCAGCGGCACCTCGTCAGCGACGAGGTACGCGCCGTTCAGGATCATCGTCTCGTCGCGGCCGGTCAGCTCCCGGGGCTGCGGGCGGTTCGCGACGGCGCCCTCGGCGCGCGCGCGCAGGCGCTCGTGCGCGTCGCGCGCGGCGTCGGCGAGAAGCTGCATCGAGCGGCGGTCGCGCTCCTGCGCGCCCAGGCGCTGCTCGAGGTACGCGCGGCCGCTCGCCGGTCGCGCCTCGCGCGCCGGCTCCGGAGCGGACGCCCACGCCTTCACGCCGAGCTCGACACGCCCGCGCACGCGCTCCAGCGCCGCGACCAGCTCGTCCCGCCGGTCGCGCAGCATCGCGCGCACGTCCGCGGCGTCGCGGTAGATCGTGCCGAACCGGAACGGAACGACCGCCGCGGCCGACGCCGCCGCCTGCAGGACATCCTGGTGCGCCTGCGCGTGAACCTCGAGCCACGCGCGGTCGTTCAGACGCTGCTCGAGCACGCCTTCGCCGAACTCCGACAGCGGGACGCGGTCGACCAGCGCCGCCAGCGGCCCCTCAACGACCGCCTCGACCTCGACCGGCGCCGCCGACTCGACGACACCGTAGACGTACCAGCCCGTCGCCTCGGCCACGCAGGTCATCCCTTCTCCTCCGGCTCGAGCCCCGCCTTCCGTTCGAGGCGCCGCAGACGCTGCTCGAGCGCGCCGCCGCCGTCCCGGCCGCGCGACAGGAACGGGTCGCCCTCCCACCAGTCGATGCCCATCTCGCGCGCCTTGTCGGCGGACGCGACGAGCAGACGCAGCCGGATCGTCAACAGCTCGATGTCGAGCAGGTTGATCTGGATGTCGCCCGCGATGACGATGCCCTTGTCGAGGACGCGCTCCAGCACGTCCGCGAGCTGCGCGGGCGCCGGTCCGCCGGAGCGCTGTGCAAGCGCGCGCGACCCGCCGAGGTCGGAGCTGCTCACCCGCGACCTCCGCGATCCGCTTCCGAACGGTGGTAGCGGCGGACGCGCTCGAACCGCAGCACGGCGCCGTCGCCGTCGAGCTCGACCTCGTACGTCGCGAGCACGTCGGTCGAGTCGGGGATTCGCCGCACCTCGACCACCTCGAGCCCGACCACCCAGCCGCCGCCGCCGCGTCTGACCGACGACACCGACTCGGCGTCCGCGCCCTGCAGGTCGCGCAGCACGCGGCGTGCGGTCTCGACGATCGACCGCAGCTCGGACGCCGGCACGGGCTCGCCCTGCCGCTCGCGCTCCGGCGGCGCCGGACGCCGCTCCGGCTCGGGCGCCGGCTCCGGCTCCTCCTCGTCCGCGGGCCGGCGCTCCTGCTCGGCCCCCTGAGGAGCCGACGCCTCCAGCTCGTCGTCGCCTGCGGCGCGGTCGTCGCGTTCCTCGTCCGACCGGTCGGCCGACGGTGTCTCGTCGCCGTCGCCGTCGCCGCGGCGCGACGAGTAGGCGCGCGCGGCGCCGACGGCGGCGCCGACGGCCGCCGCGGACGCAGCCGCCTTCAGCGCTTCCTGGAGGTTCGGGATCTGCGCGTCTCCGTCCGCTTGCTCCGACCCCGCGGGCGCGCCGCGGCGCCGCCGGCGGTTCGCAGCACGCTGCTCACGCGCCTTCGAGTCGTTCGTCATCGCACCTCCTCCACCGTCCGCGCCTGCTCGAGCCGGTCGAGCAGCTCGTCCTCGATCGCGTCGTACTCCTCCTCCGACAGCTCGCCGCGCTCGAGCGCCGCCTCCGCTTCGAGCAGCAGCCGGCGCACGGCCACCTCGTCGTCGAGCTCGCGCTCGGCCTGTGCCGCGAGCTGCTCGGCGATCCAGATCGTCGCGCGAACAGGCGCGAGCGGGAGCAGCAGCAAACCCGTCAGCAGCCCCATCGTCAGCGCCTCCCGCCGCCGAGCGACACGAAGCTGTGCGGCGGCATCGGCCCGACGAGCTCCATCGTGATGCGGCCGCGCTGCCGCTGCGCGAGCTGCTCCGCGGCCAGCTCGAACGCCGTCACGTGGCGGCGGTCGACGAGGAACGACGCGCGCAGCACCTCGTACTCGCTGCTCGGCTCGTCCGCCTGCACCTGGATGGCGTGCCCGGCCAGCGTCGCGACGGCTTCGTCCGCGGCCTCGACACGGCGCGCGGCGACGGCGTGCGCGACCGCCTCACCGAGCTCGACCTGGCTGGCATTCGGGGCCGCGCGGAGCGCCGCGACGCGCGGGTCGTCGCGCACGACCTCCGCGAGAAGCGCGCGCTCGACGAAGCTTGCGCGCACGCGCAGCTCCGCCAGCCCTTCGACCCGCTGGAGCAGCGCGACGAGCTCCTCGTAGCGAGCACCGAGGAAATCGCCGACCAGCTCCTCCTTCGACGAGAACACCGTGCCGAAGCGCAGCGGGACGACGGGAGCGTCGGTGAACGCGGCCTGCAGGACGTCCGAGTGCCGGAGCAGGTCGCGCCGCTTCGCCCGCAGCGGCGCGACGCCGACTGCGCTGACGATCGCCGCGAGCTCGCCGTGCTCGACGGTGGAGACCGGCGCGTCGCCGATCCCGCGTGCGTCGACGTCCCGACCGGCGGCGGTGAGGCCGTACACGTACACGCGCTAGTCCTTCTTCGCACCCTCGCGCTCGCGGCTGTTCCCCGAGAAGGCCTCCTTCGCGCCTTCGATCGCGCCCTTCGCCTTGTTGCCGCCGCCGTCGTCGCGCAGCTCCTTCAGGCCGGCGGCCTCGGTCTGCGTGAGGTCGAGGCGGTTGACGGCCTCCGCGAAGCGCAGATACGTATCCACGCTCGCGACCACGATCCGCGCGTCGATCGTTATCAACTCGATCCCGATCACCGCCACCCGCACATACGCGTCGATCACCAACCCCTTGTCCAGGATCAGATCGACCACATCCGCCAAACCGCTCGGGCTCGGCGCACGCTGCAGATAGTTCGAAGCCGTCCCCTGCGTCGCGATCGCCATCAGCGAGACCTCCTCGTCGACGTGCGGCGGGAGGCGCGCGCCTCCGCCCGTTCCTTCAGATGCCGCTCGAGCTCGTCGCGGGACAGGCCCGCGCGCCGGCCGTTGCCGCCGCCGCTGCCGCCGCCGCCGACCGTCTCGCGCACGCGCGTCGTCAGCCCCTCGGCAAGGTCGCCGGCGCCGCCCGCCGCCTGCTTCGCGCGCGCCGGCACCTCGGACGCGGCGCCGGCGGCGCCGCCCGCGACCTCCTTCAGCTTCGGGAGGACGCGCTCCTCGAAGAGCTGCGGCCCCTTCTTCGCCACGTAGCCCGCCGCCGCGCTCGCCGCGGTCGCGACGATCGGCATCAGCGCGCGCTGCGCGAGCCGCTTCGTCAGGTCCCGTCTGCCGCTCGATTCGGAATCGGCCATCGAAGCCCCCTTCCTGCTGCCGACGCAGCGGTCGTTGCCTCGAGCCCGTGCCGCCTCGGGCTACTCATCCGTGCTCCCGTCCCGATGGCGCGCCGCAAGCTCGCGCGCCGCAGCCGCAGCCGCCGTCACCGCCGCCGCTGCCGCCGCGCCCTTGAGCGCGTTGCGCACCGTGCCGCTGTCCGGCAGGAGCTCGTGCTCGGCGCCCTCGATCACGCCCTCCGTCATCTTCTCCGAGCCCTTCTCCTGCAGCTCCGGCAGGCCGCCGAGCTCGGTCTGGTTCAGGTCGAGGCGGTTGACGGCCTCCGCGAAGCGCAGATACGTATCCACGCTCGCGACCACGATCCGCGCGTCGATCGTGATCAACTCGATCCCGATCACCGCCACCCGCACATACGCGTCGATCACCAACCCCTTGTCCAGGATCAGATCGACCACATCCGCCAAACCGCTCGGGCTCGGCGCACGCTGCAGATAATTCGAAGCCGTCCCCTGCGTCGCGATCGCCATCGCTACGACGCCGCCCCCACCGACGACTCGCGCCGCTCCTTGCGGCGCTGCTCGCGCTCGCGCCGCTCCTCGTCGCGCTCCGCGTCGTCCTTCGTGCTGCGGCGGCGCTCGCCGCCGCCGCCGCTCGAGCGCGACGCGCGGTACTCGATGCCCTTCGCGTCCTTCATCTCGCAGTGCGCCTTGAAGCGTGCGAGGTCGGCCTCCACCGCGCGCTTCACGAAGCGCAGGCCGGACGCCATCTTTTCGATCATCCCGTTCGGCTCGAACTCCATGTCGACCATCACGCGCGTCAGGTTGTCGTCGAGCCGGTGGAACGTGACGACGCCGTGGTGCGACATGCCGCTCGTCGTCGTCCAAGCGATGCGGTCGTTCTTGCGCCGCTCGGTGATGCGGCCTTCCCAGTCGCGCTTGCTGAACCAGATCTTCTCCTGCCAGCGCACCTTGTCGTCGCCCTGCCGGCTCACGTCGAGGACGCGGTGCATGAACTTCGGGAACTCCTCGAAGTTCGTCCACTCCTCGTACGCGGTCGCGACCGGAACCGCGACGTCCGTCCACCGTTGCACCGGCAGCCGGCGCGTCTTCTTTCCGCCTCCGCCGCCGCCGCCGAAGGCGCCGAGCGCCTTGCCCGCGACGCCGCCGAGGCCGCCCTTCATCCCGGAACGCGCACCCTCGGCCGCGCTACGGCCCATGCGGCGCGCCTCGTCCTCGCCCTTCTGCTCGGTCGTCTGCGTCAGGTGCCGGATCAGGTCCGGCCCCTTCGACGCCGCGACGGCGCCGACCGCGCTCAGCGCAGCCGGGAGGATCAGCTCCTTCGACTTGAGCGTGTCGAGAATCGACCCGCTCGGGCCTGCGCCGTTCCGCTGCTCGCTGCCGTTCTCTTCGGCCATCCGTCCACCCCACTTGGTCAGTCGTGTTCGATCGACGGTCCGCTGCGCAACCACCGGTAGACGACGACACCGGTCGCCGTCCCCGCCACCGCAGCGGTCATCGCGGCCCGCGTGCGCGACGTGCGCACGCCGACGGCGCGTGCTCCGATCGCGCGTGCTGCGTTAGCCGGCATGGCGGGCGCCACCGGGAGGGAAGTCGTCTCGGTTCGACACGCATCCGCCCGCCCGCGGTGCTTCGCCCTGAATGGAATCCTGCGGCATTCCGGCCACTCCTTCCGCGACGTTCTGAATCCAAACGTCCTGCACACGCCGGGAGTTACGCATGAAGACCGTGCGTTCGACCGACGAGCGCGTCCGACGGTCGCCGCAGCCGCCGACGGCGACGCCTTGGGCCGCTAGAAGACCTCGGCGCACCACGGCTCGACCGCCGTGGCGTACAGTGCGTCGGCGCGCTCGATGCCGCCGGCGCGCAACTCCTCCGCCCGCGACGCGCGCATCAGCTGGGCGAAGGTGAAGCCACCGAGATACGCGGAGCCGAGGGCCGTGGCGTCGAGGCGGATGTCGGCGCGCGTGCTCGTTCGCTCCGCGCCGGCGGGCGTCACGCGCCAGCGGCCGGCGTTCTCGGGCACGAACTGGTCGGCGACGTCGAGCACGATCTCGGTGTCCGCCCCGTACAAGCGCGTGGAGAGCGCGGCGCCGACGTCGACGAGGCGGACCCAGACGCCGTCGTTGATCGTGAACGCCATCCGCCGCGGCTCGGCGAGCAGCAGGAAGAGCGGGTGGTCGAGCGGCAGCAGATCGGCGTCGAACGTGCTCGTCCAGTCGAAGTCGAGCAGCCAGCGCCACAGCTCGCGCGCCGCCTCCGGCGTGGGTGCGACCGCCTCCCGGATCGTGACCGTGCCGCTGCTCGAGCCGTGCCGCCAGTCCTGCGCGACCTGGTACAGCGCGTAGCCGGCTGCGGCGCCGTCGAGCTCGAGCAGCGCGCGGTTCAGCGGACCGCCCTGGCGCGGTGTCTCGAGCCGCCTCGTCCGCCACCACGCCTCCGAACGCGACGCCATCCCCGGGCGCTGCGCGAACACCTGCTCGTAGAGCGGCGGGAACGCGCGCAGCGCCTCCTCCTCGTCGACGAGGCGCACTGCCCCACGCGGCTCGAACGGCACCGCGAACGCCGTCCGCTCCTTCGGCAGCGTCATCCGGCCGACGCGCGAGGCGAGGCCGTAGCCGAACCGTCCGTAGATCGTCGCCTCCGACGCCCACAGGAACGCCGCGACGTCGCCGCGCGCGCGGCAGTCGTCGAGCTGCGCGCGCATGAGCTGCGTGAGCACGCCGCGCCGGCGGTGCGTCGGCAGGACGCCGACGACGGTGACGCCGGCCGCCGGCACGTCACCCCCCGGCACGGACATGCGGTAGGAGAACGCGCCCGCGCCGCCAACGGCCCGCGCGCCGTCGAACGCGGCGTGCATGCGCTCGAGCTCGAGCCACTGCGTCAGGCGCTCGGCATCCTCGGCGCTTTGCTCCTGGCCGAAGTAGTGCAGGATCGCGCCGACCGCGCCGCGGAGCTCCTCGAGCGAGGAGCACGGCCTCACCTCGATCGCCACCGGGCTACCGCACGCGCTCGAGCGGCGCGTACTCGAGCATCAGGCGCCGCTCGCTGCCGTCCTCGAAGCGGACGGTGACGACGCCACCCGGTTCGATGCGCGTGACGATGCCGGTGCCGAGCGTCGAGTGACGGACGGCGTCGCCGGTGGACAGGTCGGGGACGTCCTCGCGCGGAGCGACTCCGCGGCGCGCCGGCGCGCCGTAGTCCGACCACGACGCCGGCCGGAGGCGTTCGCGCTCGACGCCGAGGTGCGGGAGCTCGTCGAGGAAGCGCGACGGCAGGTTCGCCTCGCTCCGCCCGAACAGGTTCCGGCGCATCGCATGCGTCAGCGTCAGCCGCTCCTTCGCCCGCGTCATCCCCACGTAGCAGAGCCGCCGCTCCTCCTCGAGGTTGTTCTCCTCGATCGAGCGCATGTGCGGGAACACGCCTTCCTCCATCCCGATCACGAACACCGCGCGGAACTCGAGCCCCTTGGCCGTGTGCAGCGTCATCAGTGTCACCTGGCCGCCCTCGCCGTCGTCGGGACCGCGGAGCGCGTCCTGGTCCGAGTAGAGCGAGATCTCCTGCAGGAACCCGGACAGCGACGGCTCGGCGGCCGACGCGTCGTACTCGCGCGCGACGCCGACGAGCTCCTCGAGGTTCTCGATCCGCCCGCGCGCCTCGATCGTCCGCTCCGCCTCGAGCGCCTCCAGGTACCCGGTGCGGTCGAGCACCGCCTCGACCAGGTCGGCGACGCTCGAGTCCGTCGCGGCTGCCATCAGCGATTCCATCGCGCTCCGGAAGCCGCGAACCGCGCGCGCCGACGCCGCGGCGAGACCCGCCTCCTCGGCGTGCGCCGTCGCCTCCCACAGCGAGATGCCCTGCCCGTCGGCATAGGTGACGAGGCGGGCGACCGAGGTGTCGCCGATGCCGCGCCGCGGCCTGTTCGCGATCCGCATCAGCGAGACAGCGTCGTACGGGTTGTCGAGCACCTGCAGGTAGGCGATCGCGTCCTTGATCTCGGCGCGCTCGTAGAAGCGCGGGCCGCCGATCACCTGGTAGGCGACGCCCTGCCGCACCAGCACGTCCTCGAGCACGCGGCTCTGCGCGTTCGTGCGGTAGACGACGGCGATCTCGCCGGCGCTGTATCCCTCCTCGATCAGCGCCGCGATCTCGGCCGCGACGAAGCGCGCCTCCGCGTGCTCGTCCTCCGTCTCGACCACGCGCACCGGCTCGCCGTCGCCGAGGTCCGACCAGAGGTTCTTCTCCTGCCGCTCGCGGTTGTGGGAGATCACCTCGTTCGCGGCGGCGAGGATCGCGTTCGTCGAGCGGTAGTTCTGCTCGAGCGGGATCACCTTCGCGTTCGGGAAGTCGTGCTCGAAGTCGAGGATGTTGTTGATGTCGGCCGAGCGGAACGAGTAGATGGACTGGTCCGGGTCGCCGACGACCATGAGGTTCATGTGCGTCTCGGACAGGAGCTTGAGCAGGACGTACTGCGCGTGATTGGTGTCCTGGTACTCGTCGACCATGATGTAGCGGAACGAGGTCGACCACTTCTCGCGCGCCTCGGGGAAGCGACGCAGCACGTCGACGGTGAGCATGAGCAGGTCGTCGAAGTCGACGGCGTTCGACGCGAACAGCCGCCGCTGGTAGAGCGCGTAGACGTCCGCGACCGTCTGGTCGTAGAAGCTCGCGACGCGGGCCGCGTACTCGTCCGGCCCGACGAGACGGTTCTTGGCGTTGGAGATCTGCGCATGGATCCCGCGCGGGACGAACCGCTTCGGGTCGCGCTCCAGCTCCTCGAGGCACGCCTTGACGAGCCGCACCTGGTCGGCCGAGTCGTAGATGGTGAAGTTCGACCGGTAGCCGATCCGCTCCGCCTCGCGGCGGAGGATGCGGCCGCAGGCGGCGTGGAACGTCATCAGCCAGATCGCCCGCGCGACGGGGCCGAGCTGGCGCTCGACGCGCTCCCGCATCTCGCCGGCCGCCTTGTTCGTGAACGTGATCGCGAGGATCTCGTTCGGCTTGACGCCGTGCGCGGCCAGCAGGTGCGCGACGCGGTGCGTCAGCACACGCGTCTTGCCGGAGCCGGCCCCGGCGACGACGAGGACGGGCCCCTCCGTCGTCAGCACCGCCTCCCGCTGAGCCGGGTTCAGGTCGGCGAGGTACGACTCGGGCTGGGCGACGGGCACGACCCGGTCAGCGTATCGATGGCCTCCGCGAGCCACTTTGCGGCCTCGTCCAGCTCGGCCGGGTCGCTCGACTTCAGCACCACCTCGACGCGCGGGCCGTCCACGGCGAACGTCGGGTACGAGCCGACGCCGACGCTCGGCCAGCGCCCGGTCGCCTCGACGAGGGCCGGCGCGATCGTCGACTCGCGCGTGGCGTACGTGCGCCGCCAGACGCCGATCGGCCGCTCCGCGCGCAGCTCGTCGGCGTAGCGGTCGAACATCGCCTCCATCTCGCGCGGCAGCCCGGGCAGGACCCAGACGTTCTCGAGCCGGAAGCCGGGTGCACCGCCGAGCGGGTTCTCGAGCGGCAGCGACCCGCGCGGCAGGGCGGCCCAGCGTGCCGCATACTCGGGGTCGCCGCGGAAGCGCGCGCGCAGCTCGTCCGCCAGCTCCGGCACGACTTCCTGCTCGACCCCGAAGGCCGCCGCGAGCGCCTCGCGCGTCAGGTCGTCGGGCGTGCCCCCGAGGCCGCCCGTGACGAGCAGGTGGTCGACCCGCGCGCGCTCGCGCTGCACGAAGTCGACGATCGCGCGCTCGTCGTCGGGCACCGACGCGCTGATCGCGACGCGCACCCCGAGCTCCTGCAGCCGCCGAGCGAGCCACGACGCGTTGGTGTTCTCGACGTCGCCGGCGACGAGCTCGTTCCCGATCGTCAGGATGGCGGCGACCACGTGGCGAGTATGCAGATCAGGAAGCTCGAACGGTCTGCGACGCCGCGGAGGCCGTCACCGCGTGTGGAGTACCTCGCGCAGCGGGAACGGCTGGCGCGCGAGCGCGGCGAGGACCTGTGACGTGACCCAGACCGGCGTCGTCGCGTACCGCTTCGAGTAGCGGTAGCTGCCGTCCGGCTGTCGCAGCGACGCGAGGTAGCGGAACGCCGCGTGCGGCGGCGCGACGCCGGCCGCGACCAGACCCTGGATCGCCCACGCGGTCGACTGCGCGTCCGAGCCGCGCCCGCGCGTCAGCTCGAACCCCCCGTCGCGGTTCTCGAACGTGCGCAGGAACCGGACCGCGCGTCTCACGGGCGCGCCCTGCACGCCCGCCACGCGCAGCGCCTCGAGCGCGGCGGCCGTGTCGTTCGAGTCGGGCCGGCCGCCGGCGTACCACGCGAAGCCGCCGCTTCGGGCCTGGTGCGCGAGGACGAACCGCCGCGTCGCCGCGCTCGCGCCGCCGTCCGCCAGCACGCCCCAGAACGTCGCGTTCAGCGTCCCTCCGATCTCTCCGTCGGGCGCCGGCCGAAGCCGCGCGCGGAGCGCGCTGGCGTCCGCGCCGAGCGCCTGCTCGGCGAGCGCGACGAGCGCGACGTCCGTCGGCGACTGCAGCGCCGGCTCCTGCGCGCGCAGGTACGCCAGCGAGCCGGGAGACGGAGCACCCGCGGCACGCAGCCCGAGCACGGCCCACGCCGTCAGCGACGGGTCGGACCTGCCGCCGCTCTCGGCGTACGCCCCGTTCGCCTCGTGCGACTGGAGGAACTGGATCGGAGAGACGGCGAGCGCGAGCGAGGCGGCGAGGGTCGCTACGCCCATACGACCTCCGTGCGCAGCCGCAGCGCGTAGCGGTCGAGCATCCGCCGCAGCTCCGGCCCGGCCGCGAGCGCGATGACGACGTTGCCGATCGCGTGAGCGGCGTCGAACCACAATCCGCGCCCGACGACGGCCGCGAGCGCCGCCGGGGTGTGCGGCGCGAACCCCCACCACAGCCAGACGTCCATCGTCGCGCTGAACGCGAAGCCGAGCAGGGCGGTGACGGCGGCCAGGACGATGCGCCGGCGCAGCAGCGGCGCGAGCAGCGCGCCGACGGCGCCGCACGCCGCCCAGCCGAGCATCTGCTGCGGCGTCCAGATCCCCTGGCCGAGGAAGATGTTCGAGACGAACGCCGCGATTCCGCCGGTCGCGATCCCGGCGCGCAGGCCGAGCGCCGCGCCGGCGACGACGCAGACGACTGTGACCGGCTGCACGCCGGGGACTGCCGCGAACACGACCCGGCCCGCCGCCGCGGCGGCCGCGACGGTCGCGACGACCGCGAGCTCGCGCGTCGAGCTTCGGCCGCCCTCGAACCACGCGACGCCTGCGACGACGAGCGCGCCCGCGCCGAGCAGCGTCGCGAGCGCACCGTCCTGCACGACCAGCGCGGCGGCGAGCATCGCGGCTGCGGCGGCCAGGAGCCTACGCATGGGCGACGATTCCGCTCAGCTCGACGATCCGGTCGGCGAGCGACCGCGCCCAGACGAGGTCGTGCGTTACGACGAGCGTTCCGCGCCGCGGCGCGTGCGCGCGCAGAAGCGCCGCCAGCTCCGCCTTCCGCTCCGGGTCGACGCCGCGCGTCGGCTCGTCGAGCACGAGCAGCTCGGGCTCGGTTGCGAGCACCGCCGCGAGCGCGAGCCGCTCGCGCTCGCCGGCCGACAGGTCGCGTGGGTGGCGCTCGAGCGCCCACTCGAGGCCGACGTCGCGCAGCGCGCGCAGCGCGCGGCGCTCGTCGGCGCCGAGCGCCACCTCGTCCAGCACGCGCTCGGTCACGAGATGGCGCCCCGGGTCCTGGACGAGCAGCGCCGCACGCCCGTGGCGGACCGAGCCCTCGTCCGGGCGCAGCAGCCCGGCGGCGATCTTCGCGAGCGTCGTCTTGCCGGCGCCGTTTGGACCGGTCAGCGCGACGATCTCCCCGCGGCGGACCTGAAGCGCCGCGCCGGCGAGAACGCCCCGGTCGCCGTAGGAGAACGCCACGCCGCGAACGTCGCACAGGAGCTCGGGCGGCAGCTCGACGTACGCCGGTCGGTTCGCCGCCAGCCAGGAGAGCGCGTCCTCGCGCGGCGCGTCGAGCACGACCCGCCCACGCTCTACGAAAACCACGCGGTCGGCGTGCGCGAGCGGACGCGCGGGGCGCTGCTCCGAGACGACGACCGCGCACGGCAGCGACTCGACGAGGTCGAAGAACGCGTCCGCCGCGTCCGGATCGAGCTGCGACGTCGGCTCGTCGAGCAGCAGGAGGCGCGGGCGCAGCGCGAGCGCCGAGGCGAGCGCGACGCGCTGCAGCTCGCCGCCCGACAGCTCGGCGACGGCGCGGTCGGCGAGGTGCTCGGCACCGACGGCCGCCAGCGCCTCCTCGACGCGCGGCCAGATCTCGCCCGGCGGCGTCGCCAGGTTCTCGAGGCCGAACGCGACCTCGTTGGTGACGCGGTTCAGCACCGCCTGGTCCTCGGGGTCCTGGAAGACCGTCGCGACGACCCCGGCGAGGTCGGCTGGACGCGCCTCGCGCGTGTCCCGGCCGCCCACGACGACACGCCCCGCGAACGTGCCGCCGTGGAAGTGCGGCACGAGCCCCGCCAGCGCACGCAGCAGCGTCGACTTTCCGGAGCCGGAGGGGCCGAGCAGCGCGAGGTGCTCGCCGTCGCGGATCGACAGCGACACCCCGTCGAGCGCGCGGACGCCGTCGCCGTAGGCGAAGCGGACGCCTTCGACCGCGGCTACAGCCACAGCGCCCCCGCCCCGACGAGCGCCGCAGCCGCGGCGAGCGCGACCCGGTCGAGCATCCCCCACCCCGGCCGCGGCGCGCGCGTGCGCGCCGCGCGTCCGTAACCGCGCGCCTCCATCGCCTCGGCCACGTTCAGCCCGCGCTCGAGCGACCCGGCGAGGAGCGGCGAGAGCAGGCGTACCGCCGGGAGATCGACGTTGCGGCCGCGCAGCGCGACGCGCAGGTCGCGCACGTCGCGCTCGAGCAGCGGGACGAGTCGCGTCGCGAGCGCGACGGCGAGCGCCGACCTTCGCGCCCAGCCTGCGCCGGCGAGCAGCCGGTCGTGGTCGAGTCGCAGCGCGTAGACGGCGAACGCGAGCCCGACCGCCGCCAGCCTCAGCGCCTGGAACAGCGCGCCGTGCAGCTCCTCCGTCGTCACGTCGAGCGTGCCGAGCACCGGCACCGTCGGCCCCGTCCAGAGCGGGTGCGACCCGACCTGCTCGACGAACGGCGTGACGCAGAAGAGGAAGAGCGCGGAGACGAGCGTGCCCACGAGGTACGGCCAGCGCCTCCGCGCCGGCGCGCGCCACGCCGCGGCCAGCAGCACGACGCAGATCACGGCGACCGACAACGTGTGCGTCGCGAGCAGCGCCGCCACGACCGCCGCCGCGAGCAAGACCGCTGCGGGCACCGCGCTCAGCCCGCGCTCCCGTACTCGTGCGCGAGCGCGTGCGGGTCGCGCGCCAGCCGACGGGCGGCAAGCGCTCCGAGCTCGAGAACGAAGCCAGCGCCTCGCCGCCGCAGCAGGGCGCGCCGCGGCGGAAACGCGTCGCTGATCACGACGGCGTTCCGCCCGTGCACGCGCGCGGCCACGCTGCCGTGCACCTGCGCCGCGATCCGGACGGCGACGACCCTGGGGACGCCTGCCGCAACGACGCTCGTCGGCGCCGGCTGCGCCCACTCGAAGCCGCGCGTGAACGGCTTTGGATACGCACCGACGACGAGCGGCACGCTGATCGCGCCGCCCTGCCACGAGCGGTAGTCCCACCACTCGAGATCGCCGGGCCGCAGCCGCACGTCGGCGGCGCCGACGTTCGACTCGACGCCGTTCACGAAAAAGAACCAGTCGCGCTGCCCGGACGCGTCGCCCTGGATCCCGTCGATCGACTGCACGAACCGTCCGCCGTAGCGCGTGCTCACCTTCTCCCGCCGCTCGAGCGCCTGCATCGCGCTGAGGCCGGCGGGCACCGCTCCGGCGTAGAGGACGCGGGTTCCGCGGTCGCGCGTCACCCACAGCGTCGCCGTCCCGTGCGCGCCGGCGGCGCCGCCGCACCCGGCGACTGCAATCGCGAGCAGCAGGAGCGCGAGCCGCCTCACTTCACCGCGTTCGAACGGACGGCCGCGGGCGCGGTGGCGCGCACGAGCAAGCCGCGATGCGGACCGGGACAGAATTGCTTGCCGGTCGCGCCCGCGATCGCGTGCTTCGAGCCGACGTGCCAGACGAGCCCCGTCACCGCGGTCGGCTTTCCGTTGTCGTCATAGGCAACGACTGAGTAGCAGCCGCCCTTCGTCGCGGCCACCTGCAGCGTCGGCGGCCCGCCGGCCGGCCCGAACGTCGCGTAGTACCAGAGCACGGTGTCGCCGTCCTTCAACTGCAGCTTGTCCGCGCCGACCGGCGGCGAGGCGTTGTCGACCTTGAACACCCAGCCGCTGCTGCCGGAGCCGGGGTAGCGCCCGATCTGGTCGACGTACGGGCCGAACGCGGTTGTCGTGACGTGGTAGTAGAACTCACCCTCGATCGACGCCTGCTCGAGCGCCTCGAGCGGCGTCGCCGCCGTGACGGTGACGGTCGTCGGCGCGAAGATCGTGCGCGTCCTGCCCTCGACGCGCACGTGGACGGTCGCCGCCAGCGCGCAGGCGGGCAGCGCGAGCGCCAGGACGAAGGTGAGAGCCAGCTTGGTGGCCACGAATCCTCCCTTCCGCGAGGGGTTCGGGGTTGCGAGGCGAGAGGCAGGTCTTCTGACTCGGGGCGCCCCCTCCGCCGCCTTCCCGGGCGCTCGCGCCCAGTGGCGTCGTGGCGGAGGGCGTCTCCCCTCACAGCGGCGGGACCGTCCCGGACTCGCACCGGGTTCCCTCACCGCTCGCCCGTTTGTTCGTGCGCGCGACTATAGCGCCGATACAGTTGACGCCGGGATGGATCAACGCCAGGTCACGGACCGCCAGCTCGAGGCGCTGCTGGAACGGCTCGACCGCGTCGTCGACGAGCTCGCGCGCCTGAACGCGCGCGAGGAGCGTCGTGAGGAGCTGACGGTGATCGCGCACGAGCTGCGCAACCTCAACGAGTCGCTGCAAGCGATCACCTACGCGGCGCTCGGCACGCAGGGCCCGCAAGTCAGGCGCCGGCGCGCCGGCTGACGACCGCCTTTCAGCGCAGCGAATAGATGTCGAACACGCCGGTCGTGGCGTGCGCGTTCGCGTCGCCTTCGGCGACCGCGACGCGGCCGTCGGCGACGATCGGGCTCTGCCAGTGCGCCTGACCGCTCGGCAGAGTCGCCACGAGCCGGCCGCTCGTCGCCACGTACACCCGCACCGCGCCGCTGCCGGCGACGAAGAGCAGCGATCCCGACACGACGGGCGACGTCCCGCCGGCGCGGTTCGACCAGACCGGATGCAGCCGGCCGCCGCGAAAGAGCAGCGCCTCGGTGCCGGCTGCGTTCGCGACGAACACCCACCGCCCGTTCCAGACCGCGGGCTCGGAGAAGAGGTCGGTCGAGCCGGGGAGCGGCAGCCTCTGCAGCTCCCCGCCGGTGCGTGCGCGCATCCGGTGCAGGTCGAGGAGCCGCAGGATGCCGTCCTTGCCACCCTGAACGGCGTAGCCGTTCGGCAGGAGCGCCGGGCTCGTCGAGCCCAGGTCGAGGTCGGCCGAGTCGAGCCGGTCGTAGTCGGCCGGCGTGTAGTGGCGCAGCAGCCGCGACCCGGTACTCGTCAGCACGAGGACGCTGTCGCCCCAGTTCGTCGACCCGTTCCACGATCCGTTGCCTGTGGCGACAACCAGGTCGCCGTTCGACGGATCGACGGCGGCGCCGTTCCGCGACCAGATCGCGGCGTCGCTCGCGCCACAGGTGCTCGGGACGAGCAGCGCGTGACGGTTCGAGCAGAGCGCGTTCCAGACGTGGAGGATCCGCCCCGTCTTCTCCGACAGCGTCACGACGTGACCCTGGTACGGCGGCGCGTCGCCGATGTACCCTCCGGTGGTCATGAGCACCATGCCGCGGGAGACGTTGATCGACGAGGTCAGCTTCTCGTGCGTCGGATCGCGCGTCAGCACGGCCGTCCACAGCACCTTCCCGTCGGAGACGCGCAGCTTGCGCAGCCGCCCGTCGGGAGCCGACGCGTAGACCGCGGTGCGGTCGGACGACGCCGCGGGGGTCGAGTTCGTGATGCGCGCCGAGCCCGCGACAGCCGCGTACGAGGGTGGCGTGAACCGCCAGAGGACGCGCCCCGTCGCAGCGTCCATCGCCTCTGTCCTGCCGTACGTCGTCGTGAAGAAGAAGACGTCGTGCTTCGAGCCGTGCACGCCGACGCCGTGCAGGTAGATCGCCGACGAGTCGACCGTGCCGTCGACGCGGACGGCGCGCCGGCGAAGCATGCCCGCGTTCGCGGCCGTGATCCCGGCCGCCGGCGCGCTGTCGTGCCGCGCGGCGTCGTAGCCGAACAACGGCCAGTCCATGCCGACGGAGGCGGCTCGCGAGCCGTGCGACGCGACCAGCGCCGGGACGAGGACGGCCAGGCCCATCGCGAGCCGTTTCATCAGCGGGCCGCCAGGTCGGGCCGCCGCCCCCACGGGCCGGGCGGCGTGAGTAGCGACTCGGCGTGCAGGAACGCGAGCCCCGCGAGCGGCAGGTCACTCCAGCGCTCGAAGCAGAAGTACCGCCGGCGCCAGTGCGGGAAGAACTTCCGGTTGAAGCTGTGCAGCCGCTCGAGCTGGAACAGCCTGTCGCCCTTGAGCAGCAGCCAGCGGAACGCGAGCACGAGGCGCGACGCGCCTTCCTCGGCGCGCAGGAAGTCGGCGAAGACCGCGAAGTTGAGCGACACCTCCGTGACGGCGTGCTCGCGCGCCCAGGCGACCGTCTCCGTGATCAGGTACTCCATCAGCCCGTTCGGCGTGTCGCGCCGGCGGCGCATCGAGGCGAGCGAGTATCCCTCGCTCGCGGGCGACGGCACGAGCTGCAGGAATCCACCGACGCGCCCGTCGGGGTCGACGGCGACGGCGAGCACCGTGTCCGGGTAGAGGAACAGCGCGTCCATCGCCATCGTGAAGCCGCGCTCCGGCCAGTTCCCCCGCCACTCCTCCGACACCGCGCGCAGCTCGGCGCGCAGCGCCTCGTCGGCGTCCGCCGTCGACAGGACGCGCACCACGTAGCCGTTCTTCTGGAGGCGCGACACCGACTGGCGCACCTTGCGGATCGCGCGCCCCTCGAGCGAGAACTCCGCCGGCCGGATGACCGCCTCGTCGCCGAGGTAGATCGACTTGAACCCGAGCGCCGCGTAATCCTCGAGCGCGTCCCCCGCCGCGCCCGCCACCGCGACGCGCCAGCCCTTCAGGTGCGCGACGCGCAGGAACTCCGCCATCAGCTCGCGGCGCTCCTCGTGGCCGCCGATCGGGTCGCCCGCGACGAGCGCCGTGCGGCCGATCAGGCGGTAGGCGAGGAACGAGCCGCCGCCCGGCGAGAAGAAGTAGCTCTTGTCGCGGCGGAGCGCGAAGTAGGCGAGGCTGTCCGCGCCGTGCTCCTGCACGATCTCGGCCGCCCGCTCGCGCTCGGCGTCGTGCGGCGGCGTCACGGGATGCGGGCGGAAGAGCAGCCAGAGCGCGCGGGCGCCGAGCGCCGCCGCCACGAGCAGAACCGCCGCCTCGATCCGCTCCCAGTAGCGGTCGGTCTCCATCTCCGCGATCACGGCCACCGGGGCGCAGACGGCGAGGGCGAGGCCGACCTGCACGAGCGGCAGGACCGTCGCGGGGTCGCCGGGCGCGACGAAGTGGCGGCGTGCGCGGAACAGCGCGATCAGGAGCAGCAGGTGCATCGTCGCCTCCTCGACGTCGAGCCCCTTGGCGAGATGCACCGCCATCGACGCGGCCACGACCGCGACCGCGAGCCACCACGCGCGCCGCTTCCGCAGCGCGATCCCGCGCGAGAGCCAGATCAGGCCGAGGCCGAGCGCCAGCGCGACCGAGCGCACCGCCTCGGGCACGCCCGGCGGCAGCACGCCCCTGACGAGGTCGACGCGGTTCGCGAACTCCGGCGTGAGCGCCGAGACGATCGAGATGGCGCCGGCGGCGACGGCGAACCACGCCAGAACGACGGGTGTGCCCGGGCGACGCACGGCGGAACGGTAGCGGCGGCGCTCGACGCCTCGCGCCGGGCCGCCGAAGCCTGCTAGTCGCGCAGGAGCGCCCGGCGCAGCTCGTCTTCCTTGCCGGGCTCGAGCACGGCGAGCACCTGGTCGCCGGCCTCCAGCTGCGTCTCGTCGTCCGGGACCTCGGCCCGGCCCTCGCGCACGACCGAGATCAGGCGCGCGCCCTCCGGCAGCCGCAGCGCGCGGATGCGCTTGCCCTGGCAGTTGGCGGACTTGTCGATCGCCACCTCGACGATCTCGAGGTTCTCCTTGCGCAGCTCGAGCAGGTGGATGAGCCCGTGCTCGGGCACCTCGTGCTCGATCAGCGCCATGATCGACCCGGTCGCGGACACGGTCGGGGAGATGCCGAGCAGGTCGAAGTACGGCTGGTTGCGCGGGTCGTTGATGCGCGCGATCACCTTCTCGATCCCGTACTTCTCGCGCGCGAGCTGGCAGATGACGATGTTGTCCTCGTCGTCCCCGGTCACCGCGACGAGCAGGTCGGGCGGCCGCTTGATGCCGGCGCGCTCGAGCACGAACAGCTCCGTCGCGTCGCCGCGGACGACCTGGTGCTCGAACTCGGCCTCGAGCTTGTCGAAGCGGTACGGCTTCTGCTCGATCAGCGTCACCTCGTGGCCGGCACGCAGCAGCGACCTCGTCAGGTTCGCGCCGACCTTGCCGCCGCCGGCGATCAGGACGTACATCGGGCCGCCACCTAGACGGTCGCCTCCTCGGCGGCGCGCACGGCCGCGACGAGCTGCTCGATCGCGGACGAGGTCGGGCAGATGACACGCAGCCCGCGCGTCGCGTAGAACTGCGCGCGGCCCGGATCGAGGATGCGCACGATCACCGTCGGCACCTCGAACAGGTTCTGCGCGGCCTGCGCGATCACGATGTTCGTGTTGTCGCCGTCGGTCGCGACGACGACCGCGTCGGCGTCCTCGATCCCCGCCTCCCGCAGGAGCTTCAGATCCATGCCGTGGCCGACGATGAAGCCGCCGGCCCAGCTCTCGCCGAGCCGCCCGAGCGCGTCCTCGTTCTCGTCCATCACCGTCACGTCCCAGCCGGAGCCCTGCAGCTGCAGGGCGACCGCCGAGCCGACCCGGCCGCTGCCCACCACGATCGCGTTCACAGCGCGGCAGGGTACTCCGCGCGGCTACGTCGCCGCCAGCTCCTCGTCCATCACCGACTGCGGGAACGCCACGATCAGCACCTCGCATGGCGCCTTGCGGAGGACGTAGTCGACGGTGGGCGAGAAGAAGCGCGACTGCCGCCGCCAGCGCGGCGCGGAGCCCATCACGATCAGGTCGGCTCCCGTCTCGCGCGCCGTCTCGACGATCGCCTGCCCGATCGAGCGGGCGCGGACGGTGCGGCCCTCGACCTCGACGCCGTGCTCGGAGCCGAGCAGGCGGGCCTCGGCGAGCGAGGCGTCGGCGCGCTCCTCCTCGTCCCAGAGGGGCGCGTCGAGAGCGGCGTCGAGCGGCACGCGGATGACGTGCAGCGCGACGACCTTCGCCTCGTGCTCCGTCGCGAGCCGGATCGCCGTCGCGAGCATCTCCTCGCCGATGATCCCGAGCTTCATCGGGACGAGCACGCGCGAGAACTGGACCGCGGTGGCCGCCGGCCGCTCGTTCGGCGACCGCACGCGCTCGAAGATCCCCTCGCCACGGGCGCTGCGGACGGTGACGAAGATCACGGCGCCGAGGACGAGCCACGCCGGGCCGGCGTAGCGCGCGGCGGGGTGCGTGGCCATCGCGACGATCCAGATCGCGAACGTCGCGACGGAGCCGACGATCGCCGGCAGCGGAAGCTCGTGCCGTCCGACCTGCACGCCGAACGGCGCGCGGTACGGACGCGGCAGGTCCGGCTCGCGGATGCGCAGCCTGATCACGGCGAGCTGCGCCGCCGTGAACGCGACCAGGACGCCGAAGGAGAAGAGGCTCGCGAGGAACGAGACGTCGTTGGTGAAGAACGCCGTCGCGACCACGATCGCGGCGGCGACGGCCGCCACCGAGACGATCGCCGCCGGCGCGACGTGGGCGCGGCGGCTGAGCCGGCTGAAGCTGCGCGGCAGCTGGCCGTGCTCGCCCATCGAGTACGCGAGGCGCGAGAAGCCGGAGATCGACGTCGTCACGGCCGTGATCAGGATGAGGGCGCCGGTCAGCCCGACGTAGATGCGCAGCGCGCCGTCGAGCCCTCCCGGCAGGTGCGTCCCGATGCGTGCGGCGACTCCGAGCAGCGGCGCGCGGATCCAGCGGTGGCCGAGCTCGGTGCCGGCACCGGGGAACGCCGAGACGGCGACGACCGCGATCGCGACGTACGTCGTGACGACGGTCGCGATGCCGCCGAACACGGAGCGCGGCAGGTCGACCCCCGGCCGCCGCGCTTCCTCGGCCAGGTTCGCCACCGTTTCCAGGCCGGTGAACGCGAGCATCGCCAGCGGCAGCGCGAACGCCAGCGAATGCCACGTCGGGTTCGTGCCGAGCGACGTTCCGCGCGCCAGCGCGTGCGGCGAGAACACGAGTGCGAAGCCGAGCGCGACGAGCAGCAGCTGCGTCAGCAGGTCGAGCGCCGGCACGAAGATCCCGACGCCGTACAGCGACGGCCGCCGGACGAGGCGGACGACGGCGACGAGCACGATCACGCCGACGGCGACGACGACGTCCCACGGCCCCTGCTGCAGCGCCTGCACGTGCAGCGCGGCGCCGACGTAGTGCGGCAGGAAGAGCGCCGACAGCGCGATCACGATCAGGTAGTCCAGGAACAGCGCCCAGCCCGTGAGGAAGCCGGCGAGGTCGTTCGAAGCGCGGCGCACGAAGGTCGCGGCGCCGCCGGTCTCCGGCAGGGCCGTCGTGCCCTCGGCGTACGAGAACGAGACGATCAGGAACAGCACGCCGACGACGAGCAGCACGAGCGGCGTGAACCCGAGCGCGTGCGCCGCGAGCACGCCGAGCGCGAAGTAGATCGACGACGCGATCTCGCCGTAGGCGACCGAGAAGAGCGCGCGCGCGTCGAGGTCGCGCTTCAGCCCGGGCAGCTTCCGCGCCACTACCGCACCCGCCGCCGGTCGAGCAGCCAAAGCCGGCCCGTGCCCGCCGCCATGAACAGCACGCCGAGCAGGATGCCGACGCCGAACCCGTGCAGGAGCGTGACGACGACGAGCGCCACGCCGAGCCCGATCATCAGGACGGCGCTGAGGGCGGTCGCCTTGCGGTACATGCTCAGGCGGCCTTCCTGCCCGCCGCGACCATCACGCGGCACGGCGCGTGCTTGAGCACGTAGTCGACGGTGTGGCCGAAGATCGCGCGGTGCCGGCCGCGCGGCGCGCCGAGCACGATGATCTCCGACCCGCGCCGCTCCGCTTCCTCGACGATCGCTCGGCCGGCGTGGCGCGCGCGCACGACGCGCTCGACGACGCGCACGCCGTAGGGCTCGGCGACCGCGCGTGCCTCGTCGAGCAGGTGGTCCGCCTCGGCGAGCTCCACCCTCAGGTCTGCGTCGAGCGGCAGCTCGAGGGGCACGACGACGACGCGCAGCAGGACGATCCGGCCGGCGCGCTCGGTCGCCAGCCGCGCCGCGACCTCGACCGCCTCCCGCGACTCCGGGCCGGTCACGATCGGGACGAGGATCGAGCGGTACTCGAGCGCGATCGCGGGACCGAGCGGCACCGGCGCGCGCGTCGTCACGCGCAGCGGCAGCCCGAGCCGGCGGCGGTAGAGCGGGTAGAAGACGAAGCCCGCCGCCAGCCACGCGAAGCCGGCGTAGCGCGTCGGCGCGTCCTGCTCGATCACGACGAGCCAGGCCGCGGCGGTGCCGATCCCGCCGAAGATGGCGAACAGCGGCCAGTGGACGCCGCGGATGCGGATGTTCGGCCAGGCACGCCACTGCAGCTCCTCGTCGCGCTGCTTGATCCGCAGCGCCGTGACGGCGACGTGCGCGATCGTGAACGACAGCATCGCCCCGAACGCGTACATGCGCCCGAGGAAGTCGACCTGCCCCGAGAGCAGGAAGATCGTCGGCCCGATCGCGCCGAACACGATCAGCGCGAGCCACGGCGTCTTCAGCTTCGGGTGCAACCGCCGGAACACCTCCGGCAGCTGCCGGTGCGACGACATCGCGTACGTGATGCGCGAGGCGCCGATCACTCCCGCGTTCGTCGCGATGAAGAGGATCGTCGCGGCGAGGAGGCCGACGTACACGCGCGCGGCCTGCAGCAGCGCCCCGTGCAGGCCGAGGTTGTCGACGAGGCCGAGCACCGGGTCGTTCTTGAACCCGTGTGGCGGGTTCTGGCCGAGCGTCGTCACGTAGTGGGCGCCGTGCTTCACGACCGGCATCGCCGAGAGCGCGACCCACGGAAGCGTGAAGTAGATCGCGAACACCGCGACCGCGACCCACGAGATCGAGCGCGGGATCGAGCGCACCGGGTCGCGCGCCTCCTCCGACAGGTTCGAGACCGTCTCGATGCCGGTGTACGCGATCATCGCCACCGGCACCGCGAGCAGGAACGCGCTCCACGTCGGCGCCGTGCCGAAATGCACGTTCGCGCGCAGCACGTGCGGGTGGAAGATGAGCGCGAACCCGAGCGAGACGAGCAGGAGCTGCGTCGTGAAGTCGATGACCGCCAGGCCGATGTTGAGGCGCGCCGCCTCCTTGATGCCGACGATGTTGATCCCGACGAGCAGCCACGTCAGCGCGATGCCGACGATCACGTCCCACGGCGTCGTCTTCAGCGGCCCGTAGAAGATCGAGAGGTAGTGCGGGACGAAGATCACCGAGATCGCGACGGTGATGACGTAGTTGAGCATCTGCGCCCAGGCCGCCCCGAACGAGACGAGCTCGTTGAACGCGTGGCGGGCGAAGCTCGACGAGCCGCCTGCCTCCGGATAGCGCACCGTCCCCTCGGCGTAGGTCGCCGCCGTCGCCGCGAAGATGAGGCCGCTGATGATGAAGACGAGCGGCGTGAGGCCGAGCGCGATCCCCGCGGTCAGGCCGAGCGCGTAGTAGATCGACGAGCCGACGTTGCCGTACGCGGTCGCGAACAGGGCCGGGGCGCCGAGGACGCGCTCCAGCCCGTGGCTCTGTCGTCGCCGCCGCGGCACGCGCGGATGGTACGCCCGCGGGCGGAACGCCCTGGCGGAGGAGTCAGCGGAAGAGCTGGTACGGGACCGACGACAGGATCACGTGCGGCTCGAACAGCAGCAGCCGCTTGATGTAGAGCGCCCGCTGGTTGTGCAGGAGCCTCGCCCAGCCGCGCACGACGATCTCGGGCATGACGACGTTCACGGCCGTTTCGGGGTCCGCCGTGAGATCGCGGATGTACGCGAGCAGCGGCGTGCCGATGTCGCGGTACGGAGCCTCGTGCAGGTCGAGCGGGAGCGCGATCCCGGCCCGCTCCCACTGGTCGCGGAATCGTCTCGCCTCGACCTCGTCGAACGCGAAGCTGACGACCCGCAGGTCGTCGAGGCCGAGCGACTGGGCGTACGCGAGGGCGCGGAGCGACCCGGCGTGCACGTTCGCGAGGAGGATGCGGCCGAGGAGCCGCTTCGGCGTGCGGCCTTGCGGTCGCTGCTCGCGTGCAACAACGGGGACGTCGGTGACGACGAGCCCTGGCTCGCCCAGCAGCCGCAGCTTAAGCCGGAACGAGGTGCGGCCGGCCGCCGACAGCAGCGACTGCCGTTTGAACTGCTCCGGAACGACGACCGTCACGAAGTCCGACTCGCCGCGCGGCAGCTGCCACACCTCCTCGAGCATCGCGTGCATTCGCCCCTCGTCAGCCTCGAGCACCTCCAGCCGCGGCTCCTCCTGCGCGAAGCTCCACCAGCGCGCGCGGATCCCCGGGTCGGTGTGCGCGCCGGGCGCCAGCAGCGCACGCACCGGAGAGCCGTTCGCGATCCGGCGCGCATACCAAAGCGCGCCCTCCGTCGCGACGTCGATCGCTTCCACCCACAGCAGCACCGCGTTCGTCGGCGACCGTGAGCGGCGGACCGCGGCGACCCCGGCGCGAAGCCGTCGTGCGAAGCGCCGGTAGTGGCGGTTGATGCCGAGAAAGAGCAGGACGAGCAGCGGGATCGTCACGATGACGAGCCAAGCGCCCTCGGTGAACTTCGAGTAGACGACGATCACCGCGACGACCCCCGTCGTCAGGGCGCCGATCCCGTTGACGACCGCGCGGTAGTGCCAGCCCTGTTCGCGGGCGCGGTTCCAGTAGCGAACCATCCCGGCTTGCGACAACGTGAACGCGGTGAACACGCCGACGACGTAGAGATGGATCAGCGAGTTGACGTTCGCGTGGTACGCGACGATCAGGCCGCAGGCCGCGCCGGTGAGCACGATCACGCCGTTCGAGAACACGAGGCGGTCGCCGAGGTTCGTGAACTGGCGCGGCACGAAGCCGTCGCGCGCGAGCAGCGCCGATAGGCGCGGAAAGCCCTGGAACGACGTGTTGGCCGCGAGCACCAGCACCGCGAACGTGAAGATCTGCACGACCCAATACAGGAAGGACGTCTGCCCGCCGGCGGGAAAGGCACCGCGCGCGACCTGCGACAGCACCGAAACGGTCGAGCTCGGCCGCGCGTGCATGTGCACGGCGAGCCACGAAACGCCCAGGAAGAGCGAGATCGCGATCACGCCCAGCGCAAGGAGCGTGCGCGCGGCGTTGGCGGACTGCGGGCGCTTGAAGGCGTTGACGCCGTTCGCGATCGCCTCCACGCCGGTGAGGGCCGAGGCGCCCGACGCGAACGCCTTCAGGACGATCAGCACGCCGACCGTGCCGGCACCGGCCGGCAGCGCGTGCGGCGTCACCGCATGCGGGCACACGCTCACCGCGCACTTCGCGACGCCGGTCGCAATCGCCGCGTACAGGGCGACGACGAAACCGTAGGTCGGTAACGCGAAGAGCACGCCCGCTTCGCGCACGCCGCGCAGGTTGACGAGCGCGATCAGCGCGATCGCGGCGAGCGAGAGCTCGACGTTGTACGAGCCGAGCGACGGCACCGCCGAGGTGATCGCGAGAATGCCGCTGGCGACAGAGACGGCGACCGTGAGGATGTAGTCGACGAGCAGCGCCGCCGCCGCGACGAGCGATGGCAGCTTGCCGAGGTTCTCCTTCGCCACGACGTATGCGCCGCCGGACTGCTCGTAAGCGTGGACGGTCTGCCGGTACGACGCGACAACGATCGCCATCAGCACCGCGACGGAGATCGAGATCGGGAGCGTCCAGTGCAACGCCCCGAGCGAGACGCCGACGAGCACCACCATCGCGGCTTCTGTGGCGTACGCGACCGACGAGATCGCGTCGGCCGAGAAGATGGGCAGCGCGAGCCCGACCGGGAGGAGCGTGTCCTCGATCTCCCCCGACGGCATCGGGCGGCCGATCAGGTAACGCCTGAGTCGCGGCATCGTCTGAACCTATAGCGAGGCGGCGACGGCGGAAGCCGGCCGGAGCACGATCGTCTCCGCCGGTGCGTTCGTCAGCAGCCACGCGAGCTCCTTCGCGGTGAAGCTCGACGACGACGCCACGATGCGGTCGAACGCCTCGACCTCCCACAGGCGCCGCAGCGCGTGCGTGAGCGAGCGGCCCTTCTCGATGCGTGCGTCGACGGGTACGCCGCGACGCGCCGCTTCGAGCTCCACGGCCTCGAGTAACGGCAGCGCGACGGCGACGTGGTCGGTGCGCGGCGAGTCCTCGTCGTACTGCAGCGGCACGACGAGCAAGTACGCAGGGACGAGCGTCGCCTCCTCCGCGCGCGCAATTCGCAGCGCCGCGCGCAGCGCCGTCGGGTCGAGCGCACCGGAGAACGGAACGAGGATCCGTCCCTCACCCTGGTACACGGCCCTGCGCCGCCGGCCGATCACGTCCCCACCGCGCGCTCCGCCCGATTCGCGACGACGCGGATGTCGACCCCGGGCAGCTCGCGCACCAGCGCAGATACGAGGGAGCCCCGGAGGATCTCGCGCCGGCGGCTCTCATCGGGCGTGCCGACGAGGACGTACGTCGAGCCGCGTTCGGCGACGACGCGCTTCACGCTCGACACGAGATCGCCCTCGTCCTCGAGGAAGTGCGCACCGAGAATCGTCGCGAGCCGCCGCAGCGCCGCGAGCTGGATTAGCTCCTCCTCGTCGGGCTCGTGACCCGGCCGCCGCACCCACAGCGCGTCGAGCGGTGCGCCGAGCCGCTGCGCCGAACGCCACGCGCGGCGCAGGATTCGCTGCGAGCGCGGCTCGGGCGTCACGAGCGCGAGAACGCGCTCGGCCACCGCCTGCGCGCTCAGCGGGTCGAGGACGACCGAGAGACGCCGCGACTCGACGTCCTCCGCGACCTCGCGCAGCGCGAGCTCGCGCAGGCCGGACAGGCGGTCGGCCCGGAAGAAGTTGAGCAGCGCCGCCTCGATCCGGTCGCGCGGGTAGACCTTGCCGGCGCGGATGCGCGCCTGCAGCGCCTCGGGCGTCAGGTCGACGAGCACGACCTCGTCGGCGTGCTCGAGCACCGAGTCCGGGAACGTCTCGCGCACTCGCACCTCGGTGAGCTCGAAGATCGCGTCGTTCAGGCTCTCGAGGTGCTGGATGTTCACGGTCGAGACCACGTCGCTCCCGGCGGCGAGGATCTCCTCGATGTCCTGCCACCGCTTCTCGTTGCGCGCCTCGGGGAGGTTGGTGTGCGCGAGCTCGTCGATCAGCGCGAGCTCGGGCGCGCGGCGCAGGACCGCGTCGACGTCCATCTCGTCGAGCTCGAGACCGCCGTACGCGGCGCGCAGGTGCGGCACGCGCTCGAGCTCCTCGGCGAGCGCCGCGGTCTCGCTGCGGTCGTGCGGCTCGAGATAGCCGACGACGACATCCCGCCCTTCGGCGTGCGCGGCGCGCCCCTCCTGCAGCATGCGGTAGGTCTTGCCGACGCCGGGCGCCATGCCCAGCAGGATGCGGTAGTGGCCTCGCACATCAGGCCCCCAGGACGTTGTGCACGACGAGGTCGATCAGCTTGATCCCGACGAACGGCAGGATCACGCCTCCGAGCCCGTAGATCAACAGGTTGCGTCGCAACAGCGCCGTCGCCCCGACCGCGCGGTACTTCACCCCGCGCAGCGCGAGCGGTACGAGGACGGGGATGATCAGCGCGTTGAAGACGATCGCCGAGACGATCGCGCTCCTCGCGTCGCCGAGCCGCATGATGTTCAGCGACCAGAGTGGCCCGCGATGACCGCCGTGCGCGTAGGTGAACTCGAACATCGCCGGCAGGATCGCGAAATACTTCGCCACGTCGTTCGCGATCGAGAACGTCGTCAGCGCGCCCCGCGTGATCAGCTGTTGCTTCGCGACCTCGACGATCTCGATCAGCTTCGTCGGGTTCGAGTCGAGGTCGACCATGTTCCCGGCCTCCTTGGCGGCCGTCGTGCCCGTGTTCATCGCGACACCGACGTCGGACTGCGCGAGCGCGGGCGCGTCGTTCGTGCCGTCACCGGTCATCGCCACCATGCGGCCCTTCGACTGCTCCTCCTTGATCAGCGCGAGCTTCGCTTCGGGGGTCGCCTCGGCGAGGAAGTCGTCGACACCCGCCTCGCGCGCGATCACGGCCGCGGTGACGCGGTTGTCGCCCGTGATCATCACCGTGCGGATGCCCATGCGGCGCAGCTCGTCGAAACGCTCCCGCATGCCGCCCTTGACGATGTCCTTCAGGTGCACGACGCCGAGGGCGAAGTTGTCCTTCGACACGACGAGCGGCGTGCCGCCCTGCTCGGCCACCCCCTGCACGATGCGGTCGAGGCCGGCGGGAGCGGCGCCGCCCTGCTCCGCGATGAAGCGCTTCACCGCGTCGGCCGCCCCCTTGCGCACGACCGTCCCGTTCATGTTGACGCCACTCATGCGCGTCGACGCGCTGAAGGGGACGAACTCGTGCTCGCCCAGGTCGCGCTCGCGCAGACCGAAGCGCTCCTTCGCCAAGACGACGATCGACCGGCCCTCGGGTGTCTCGTCGGCCAGCGAGGCGAGCTGCGCGACCTCCGCGAGCTCGCGCTCCGACACGCCGTCGACGGGCAGGAACTCGTCGGCCTGCCGGTTGCCGAGCGTGATCGTGCCGGTCTTGTCGAGCAGCAGCACGTCGACGTCGCCTGCCGCCTCGACCGCGCGCCCCGACATGGCGAGCACGTTCCGCTGCACGAGGCGGTCCATGCCGGCGATGCCGATCGCCGACAGCAGTGCGCCGATCGTCGTCGGGATCAGCGCGACGAGCAGCGCGATCAGCACCGTCTGCGAGACCGGCGTCCCCGCGTAGATCGCGAACGGCCGCAGCGTGACGACGGCGGCGAGGAACGTGATCGTGAGCCCGGCGAGCAGGATGTTCAGGGCGATCTCGTTGGGCGTCTTGCGCCGCTCGGCGCCTTCGACCAGCGCGATCATGCGGTCGAGGAAGGACTTCCCCGGCTCCTGCGTCACCTCGATGACGAGGCGGTCGGAGAGCAGCTTCGTCCCGCCCGTCACGGCCGAGCGGTCGCCGCCGGCCTCGCGGATCACCGGTGCGGACTCGCCGGTGATCGCCGACTCGTCGACCGAGCCGACGCCCTCGAGGATCTCGCCGTCGGCGGGGATGATCATCCCCGCCTCGACGACCACCACGTCGCCCTTCTGCAGGTCGGGCGCCGCGATCTCCTCGAGCGCGCCGCTGCTCGTGCGCCGGAGCGCGGAGGTCGTCGTGCGCGTCGCGCGGAGCGCGTTCGCCTGCGCCTTGCCCCGCCCTTCGGCGACGGCCTCGGCGAAGTTCGCGAACAGCACGGTCAGCCAGAGCCAGAGCGAGATGACCCCGACGAACCAGAGCTGCGCGCCGTGACCCTGCACGAGGTCCTTCAAGAAGACGACCGTCGTGATGGCGCTGCCGAGCTCGACGATGAACATCACCGGGTTCTTCAGCTGGAGCCGCGGGTCGAGCTTCGGGAACGAGTCCGCGGCGGCCTGCACCACGAGGTCGCGGGTGAAGACGCTCGAGCGCCGGCGCGGCAGCGCCGTGGAGGCGATGGTCGCCATCACGCGCTCCGAAGACGGTCGAGGGCGAGGTTCAGCTCGAGCACGTTCACGCCCGGCTCGCCGAACAGCCCGAGCCAGCGCCCGTCCGTGTGCCGCCGGACGAGCGCCTCGACGGTCGCCAGCGGGAGGTGGCGGACGGCGGCGACGCGGCGCGCCTGCAGGTGCGCGTAGGCGAGCGAGATGTCGGGGTCGATCCCCGAGGCGGACGGCACGACCGCGTCGACGGGGACGTCGTGGATCGTCAGCTTCGGGTCGTAGCGCCGTTCGAGGCGCAGGACGGCCTGCGCGTTCTGCGCGACGAGCTTCGTCAGCGCGGGGCTTGTCGGACCGAGGTTGGAGAACGTCGTGCCCGCAGCGTTGTACGCGGGGCTCGTCGCCGACGGCCGCTCGTGGAAGTAGCGCACACCGCTGAACCCCTGCGCCGCGAGCCGCGACCCGACGACGCGGCCGTCGCGCACCACGAGGCTGCCCCCGGCCTGGTGCGGGAACGCGACCGCGGCGAGCCCCGTCATCGCCAGCGGGTAGAGGAACCCGAACGTGGCCGTGAACAGCACGATCGCGGCGACCGAGGCCAGGATCGAGCGGCGCATCAGTGCATCAGCCCCTCGACGATCGGGCCGAGGCTGAGCGCCGGCAGCAGCATCAGGCCGGCCGTCAGCACGATCATCCCGACGAGGAGCAGGGAGAACGTCGCGCCGTCGCTGCGGAACGTCCCCGCCGACGCCGGAACCGTCTTCTTCGCGGCCAGGGCGCCCGCGAGCGCGAGCGCCGCGATCAGCGGCACGAAGCGGCCGAACAGCATGTCGATGCCGCCGAGGTACGCGGAGAAGCTCGTCGCTCCGTACCCCGCCATCGCGCTGCCGTTGTTGCCGGCCTGAGACGTGTACGCGTAGAGCGCCTCCGTGAAGCCGTGGGCGCCGGGGTTGAAGACCGACGCGAGGCCGGCCTTCGTGACCATCGCGGCCGCCGTCAGCGTGAGGATCAGGACGGCGGGGAACAGCGCGCCGAGCGCTGCGAGCTTCACCTCGCGCGCCTCGATCTTCTTGCCGAGGTACTCCGGCGTGCGCCCGACCATCAGGCCGGCAACGAACACCGCGAGGACGATGATGAACAGGATCCCGTACATGCCGGACCCGACGCCGCCGAAGATGATCTCGCCGAGGAAGATGTTCGTGAGCGGCACGGCGCCGCCGACCGCGGTCATGGCGTCGTGCCCCGCGATCACGGCGCCCGTCGACGTCGCCGACGTGCCTGTCGTGAAGACGGCGGTCTCCGCGATCCCGAAGCGGGTCTCCTTGTCCGTCATGTTGCCGCCGGTCTGCGAGCCGTCGTGCACGAGGCTCACGCCGGACGCGCGCAGCACCTGCGAGCCGTGCTGCTCGGCGACGAAGTTGACGGCAACGCCCGCGACGAGGAGCACGAACATCGCGGCGAAGATCGCGACCGCGTTGCGCATTCCGCGCACCCAGCGCCCGAACATGAACACCGACGCAAACGGGATCAGCAACTCCAGAAACAGCTCGAAGTACCCGCCGAAGCTGCCCGGCCCCTCGAACGGGGTCGCCGAGTTCGAGTTGTAGAAGCCGCCGCCGTTTGTGCCGACGTGCTTGATCGCGATCTGCGACGCGACCGGGCCGCGCGCGATCGTCTGGTGCGCGCCCTGCAGCGTCGTCGCGTGCGCGTAGCCGTGCAGCGTCTGCGGCACGCCCGCTGCGACGAGGATCACAGCGCCGACGACGGCGAGCGGCAGGAGGACGTGGATGAGGGCGCGGTAGAGGTCACGCCAGAAGTTGCCCACGGTCTGGGCCGACCGGCGCGAGAACCCGCGGAAGAGCGCGACCATCACCGCGATCCCCACAGCGGCCGAGACGAAGTTCTGCACTGCGAGTCCCGCCATCTGCGTGAGGTACGACATCGTCGACTCGCCGGCGTAGTACTGCCAGTTCGTGTTGGTGACGAAGCTGATCGACGTGTTGAGTGAGATGAACGACGCGACGCCGTGCAGGTGCTCGGGGTTCAGGAACAGGTGGCCTTGCAGCCGCTGGATCCCGTAGAGCACGAGCTCGAACGCGAGGCTGAACACGAGCAGTGTCGTGCCGTACTGCCTCCACGTCTGCTCCTGCGCGCCGGCGTTGCCGATCGCGCGGTGGAAGCCGCGCTCGAGACGCGCGAGGAACGTGTAGCCGTCGTCGAAGACGCGGGCCATGTAGAGCCCGAACGGGTACGCGGCGAGCGTGACCGCGCCGAGGAAGACGGCGATCTGGGCGATTCCTTGCCCCATCGCTCAGAAGCGCTCGCCGGCGAAGAGCGCGTAGATCAGGTACACGAGCACGGCCAGCGACACCACCAGCCCGAACGCGTCGGCGCCGGACATCAGAGCTTCGCGAGCGCCCAAACGAGTACGAACAAGCACGCGAAGCCGACGAACGAGACGGCAACGGCGGCGACGTCGTCCATCAGCGCACGTCCAGCTTTCGGAGCACCTTGCTCAGCTCGGCGCGCGGATCATCGACCTCGGCGAACACGCAGCTGCCGGGGCTGGTGAGCAGCTCGTCGAGCGCAAGCATGCCGCCGGCCGACACCGGAACGCCGTCGGCGAGCCGCGTCTCGATTCGCTCGAGCAGCTCGACGTGCGGGCGCAGCGCGACGCGGCGCACCGGCGTGGCACCGGGGAGCTTCGAGCCGTCGAGCTCGCCGATCAGGCTGTGGACTGCGCGCGCCGCCGAGCGGCGCTCCCGCTCGGACGTGAGCGCGCCACGGGTACCGCGACTCGAAGCCATGGCGGATCCAGTAGTCCGCCTCGCGCCGTGCACGGCGGCGCTCCAGCCACCCGCGCGGATGCATGACGTTTGCCATGCAGCCAACGTACGGAGCGTCGCGTCAACGCGGCCTCAAGCTTCCGGCGCGCCCCCTTAAGAGATTCTCAAGACGGGTCGACGAGCCGGTAGCCGGCGCCGGGCTCGGTCACGACGAGCTGCGGTCGCGACGGATCAAGCTCGATCTTCGCGCGTAGATGCGACACGTACACGTGGAGATAGTGCGCCTCGTCGGCGTACCCCGGCCCCCAGACCTCGCGCAGCAGCATGCGGTGCGTGAGCAGCTTGCCGCGGTTCTGCGCGAGCACGCGCAGCAGGTCGAACTCGTGCGGCGTCAGCTTCACACGCTCCCCGCCGCGCGTCACGATCCGCTCGGCGACGTCGACACGCAGGTCGCCGACCTCCAGCACCGGTTCGCCTTCCGACGACCGCCGCCGCAGCACCGCGCGCAACCGCGCGAGCAGCTCGTCGACGCTGAACGGCTTCGTCACGTAGTCGTCGGCACCGGCGTCGAGAGCTGCGACCTTGTCGCGCTCCTCGCCGATCGCCGACAGGACGATCACCGGTGCGTCACTCCATGCACGCAGCTCGCGCGTGACGTCCGTCCCGCTCCCGTCGGGCAGGACCAGGTCGAGGATCACCGCCGCGGGCGGCTGTGCGGCGGCTGCGGCGAGCGCAGCCTCCGCGGTCGCCGCGGTGTCGACGACGTAGCCAGCGCCACGGAGCGTGGTGCCGAGCGCGCGCAGGATCTGCGGCTCGTCGTCGACGACGAGCACGCGCTGACTCACGCGACGACCTCCGTCGGCACGCGCACGACGGGCAGCGCGAGCGCGAACGTCGTTCCCTGTCCCGGCCGCGACTCGGCCCAGACGCGCCCGCCGTTTGCGGCCGCGAACCCGCGCGCGATCGCCAGGCCGAGGCCCGCGCCGACGCTGCTCGCGCCGCGGTAGAACGGCTCGAAGACGCGATCGAGCTCGCGCGCCGGGATCCCAGGGCCGCTATCGACCACGCGGACAATCGCCTCCTTCCGCGTCGCGGTGAACCGGACGTGCACGCGCGAAGACGGCGGCGAGAACTTGAGCGCGTTCTCGAGCAGGTTCACCAGCACCCGCCGCACGTGAACGGGGTCGACGCTGACGAGCGGCGCTTCGCCGGATACCTGGACCCGCCGCCCGTCGGGCAGGTCGGCGACCAGTTCGTGGACGAGCTCGTCGAGCGCGAGCACCTCGGCTTCCGGCTCGGCCGCCCCCGCCTCGAGCCGCGAGAGGTCGAGCAGGTCGGCGACGAGCCGGTTGAGCCGCGCCGCATCGACGGCGATCGTCTCGAGCAGCTCGCGCCGGTCGTCTTCGCTGAAGACGAGGCTCTCGTTGCGCAGCGCGCCGACCGCAGTCGTGATCCCGGTCAGCGGCGAGCGCAGGTCGTGCGACACCGCACGCAGGATCGCCGTCTTGACGAGGTCGCTGCGGCGCAGCGTCTCCGCCTCAACGGCCTCGCGCTCGAGGCGCTCGCGGTCCAGCGCCACGGCGAGGAGCGCGGCGAGCGCGTCCGACCGGCCGGCAGGCGTCACCGTGCGGCTCTTGAGGTCGATGCGCACGGTGTCGACGCCGAATGCCTCGGCGGCGCGCGACTCGATCCAGCCGAGCTGCTCGGACACCGTCCCTCCCGCGAGCAGGTGCTCGGCGACCTCCGCGAGCAGCGACGCCTCGCGCTCCCGCTGCTCAGCATCCGCCGCGCGCCGGCGCGCGCGGGCGGCGAGCTCGCTCACGACGACCGCCGTCGTCGAATACGCGGCGAGCGCGAACCAGTTCGCCGAGTCGCTGAGCGTGAACGTGTGGATGGGCGGCAGGAAGAAGAAATTGAACGCGAGCATGCTTGCGACGCTCACCGGCAGCGACCAGCGGAGCCCCCAGAGCACTGCGACGGGAAGCACCGCGACGACGTAGACGACGCCGAGGCTTACGCGCGGAGCGATCGGAGTGAGCGCCCACACGAGCAGCGTGGCGGCGGCGACGATCGCCACGGACCCGGCGAGCGGGACGACGAAGCGCTTTGCCACGACGCTAAAGGTACGCGCTCGAGGTCTCAACCACCGCTGATTGTGACGCCGAGGAGGATCAGCGACAGCGCCGACGTCGCCGCGACGGTGAGCCCGGCGACGACGTTGAAGGTTCTGCCGTTGCGGTGCTCGCCCATCACCTCGCGGCTCGCCGAGAGGCGCCAGACGAACCAGAGCGTGATCGGCAGCAGCGCGCCGTTCACGACCTGCACGCCGACGAGCAGCCGGAAGACGGGCACCCCCGGGATCATCGCCACGGCGGCGCCGACGATCACGAGCGCGGTGACGACGCCGACGAAGACCGGCGCCTCGCGCGGAGTTCGCGAGATGCCCTTCTCGAACCCGAACGTCTCGGAGATGACGTACGCCGCGGTGACCGGCAGCACGGCGGCCGCGGTCAGACTGGCGCCGAGCAGGCCCACCGCGAACAGCACCTCCGCGAAGCGGCCCGCGAACGGCCGCAGGGCGCGCGCGGCGTCGGCGGCGGTGTCGACGCTCCGGTGGCCGTGGACGTAGAGCGTGGCCGCGGTCGCGATGATGACGAAGCTCGCGATCACGTTCGCGAAGATGGAGCCGGACACGACCTCGGCGCGCTCCTGGTTCAGGTCGTCGGGCCCGAGGCCGCGCTCCACCACCGCCGACTGCAGGTACAGCTGCATGAACGGCGTGATCGTCGTGCCGGCGGTGGCGATGAACAGGAGCACGTAGCCCGGAGACGTCTGGATGTGCGGCGCGACGATCGCGTGCCCGACCTGCAGCCATCTCGGATGCGCGAGGATCGCCGCGACCGGGTAGGCGAAGAACGGGATCGTCATCGCGACGAAGATCCGCTCCGCGACGCGGTAGGTGCCGCGCAGCAGCAGCAGCCAGATGCCGATCGCCGCAATCGGAACCGACAGCTGCACCGGGACGTGCGCGAGCCCGAGCGCGGCGCCGATCCCGACGAACTCGGAGATGCAGATCCCGAGGTTGGCCACGAGCACGCTCGCGGTCGCGAACAGCGACCAGCGGACGCCGTACTGCTCGCGGATCAGGTCGGCGAGCCCCTTCCCGGTGACGACGCCCATCCGCGCCGCCATCTCCTGCACGACGACGAGCGAGACGGTGATCACCACCATCATCCACAGCAGGTCGTAGCCGTAGCGCGCGCCCGCGGATGCGTACGTCGCGATGCCGCCGGCGTCGTTGCCCGCGTTGGCGGCGACGAGGCCGGGGCCCAGGATCGCGAGCAGCGCGACCAGCCTGTTGCGCGGCAGGCGCAGGCCGAGCAGGCGGCGGAGCACGCTCATTCGTCGTCCAGGGAGAACCGGCGCCGCCACCCGCGCGGCAGGACCAGCTCCAGGACGTCGTCGACCGTCACCACCCCCTGCAGCCGCTGCTCGCCGTCGACGACGCCCACAACCGTCAGGTCGTAGTCCGTCATCAGCCGCGCGATCTCCTCCAGCTCCGCGTCGAGCGGCACGACGCGCGGAAGCGGCGCGATCTCGCTCAGCGCCGACTGGGGATCAGCGCGCACGAGGTCGGCGAGCGCGATCGCGCCGCTGACGCGCCGCTGCGTGTTCATGACGAACACCGTCTCGAGCGTCTCCGGCGCCGCGCGGGACATGCGCAGCCGGTCGAGCGCCTCCTCGGCGCTCGCCTGGCCGTAGAGGCAGACGAAGTCCGGGCTCATCAGGCCGCCCGCGGTCGCAGGGGCATAGCCGAGCAGCGTCTCGACGCGGCGCCGCTGCACCGACGGAAGCAGCGCGACCACGGTGTCGCGGCGCTCCTCGTCCAGGTCGAGCAGCAGGTCGACGGCGTCGTCCGTCTCCATGCGGGCGAGCAGCCCCGCGATCTCCCGGTCGTCGCGCTCCTCGAGGTACTCGCGCACGTGCGACGGGTCGAGCTCCTCGAACAGGTCGGCCTCCAGCTCGGGGTCGGCGTGCACCGCGGCAAGGATCTCCGCGCCCTCGGAGTGGCCCGCCGCCTCCACGAGGTCGGCCAGCTCTGCCGGGTGCAGCCGCGCGAGCCCCGGGTGCGGCGCTCGCAGGCGCACCGTCGGCACGTGGCCGGTGAACGGCTCCACGACCGCCCAGTCGAGCACCTGGCTGTCGCCGAGCTTCCGCGCGAACCGGCGCGGGACGACGCGGCGCACGATCCCGCGCGGGCCGACGTCGACGCCGACGACACGCCACCAGCCCTCGATCCGCGCCAGCTCGATGTCGTTCGCGCGGCGCAGCCGCGCGCCGTCGACGTCGATCAGCTGGCGGTCGAGGACGTCCTTGCGGAGCAGCACCTCCTGCGCGCGGCGCTCGAACGGGCGCAGGTCGATACGGTCGGTCGACAGCTCGACGCGCCCGTGCTGCATGTCGGAGACGGCGTCTCCGGAGATGAAGACGTCGCGCCCGGCGACGCGCGCAAGCAGCGCGGTCACCGGCGGGTAGCCGGTGCCGCCGAGGCGGACGACGAGGTCGTCGACGCGGCCGATGCGCCCGCCGGCACGCCCGACGACGTCGGAGCCGACGAGCAGCGACAGATGGAGGACGCGCATCGCGCCAGCGTACGACGACCGGCGTTGCGGGTGAATGAACGACGACGTCCCGCGCCACGCGCGGGCGCCGGCTATCCGTGCACGCTGATCAGGAGCGGGATGATCAGGATCGCGACGATGTTCGTGATCTTGATCATCGGGTTGATCGCGGGGCCGGCGGTGTCCTTGTACGGGTCGCCGACGGTGTCGCCGGTGACGGCGGCGGCGTGCGCCTCGGATCCCTTGCCGCCGTAGGCGCCGTCCTCGATCGACTTCTTCGCGTTGTCCCAGGCGCCGCCGCCGGAGGTCATCGCGATCGCGAGGAACAGGCCGGTGACGATCGTGCCGATCAGCAGCCCGCCGAGCATGCGCGGGTTGATCAGGCCGACGACGATCGGGAAGCCGACCGGGATGAGCGCCGGTGCGAGCATCGACCTGATCGCCGAACCCGTGACGATGCCGACGGCGCGGCTGTAGTCCGGCCGCTCGGTGTACTCCATGATCCCCGGGTGCTCGCGGAACTGGCGGCGCACCTCCTGCACGACCTCGCCGCCGACGCGGCCGACGGCCTGCATCGCGAGCGACGCGAACAGGAACGGCATCAGACCACCGATGAAGAGACCGGCGACGACCCACGCGTCCGAGAGGTTGAACGAGACGCTCGCGAGGGCGCTCGTCCCCTTCGCCTGCGTGTGCAGGCCGCTCGTGTACGAGTCGAAGAGGACGAGCGCGGCGAGCGCCGCGGAGCCGATCGCGTACCCCTTCGTGACCGCCTTCGTCGTGTTCCCGACCGCGTCGAGCGGGTCGGTGATGCCGCGCACCTCCTCCGGAAGGTCGGCCATCTCGGCGATCCCGCCCGCGTTGTCGGTGACGGGGCCGTACGCGTCCAGGGCGACGATCAGGCCGGTCATCGACAGCTGCGCCATCACCGCGACGCCGATCCCGAAGAGGCCCGCGACGTGGTGCGCGATCAGGATCCCCGCCGCGATCACGATCACCGGCGCCGCCGTCGCCTGCATGCCGACGGCGAGCCCTTCGATGATGTTCGTCGCGTGCCCGGTCACCGACGCGCGCGCGATCGCCTTCACCGGGTTCCAGCGCGTGCCCGTGTAGAACTCGGTGATCGCGACGAGCGCGAACGTCACGACGAGGCCGACGATCGCGGAGATGTAGAGGTCGCCGAACCCGTACGCGCCCTTGTCGAAGCCCATCGTGATCGGGATGAAGCCGAGCGCCGACAGCACGGTCGCGACGATGACGGACTTGTAGAGCGCGTTGATGACCGCGTTCTCCCCGCGTCCGAGGCGCGCGAAGAACGTCCCGATCACGGACGCCACCGCCGACACGCCGCCGATTGCGAGCGGGTACAGGTAGAGGCGCGCGTCGGACAGCCCTTCGAGCGTGCCGAGCAGCATCACGGCGACAGCCGTGACGGCGTAGGTCTCGAACAGGTCGGCCGCCATGCCCGCGCAGTCGCCGACGTTGTCGCCGACGTTGTCGGCGATCACCGCCGGGTTGCGCGGGTCGTCCTCGGGAATCCCCGCCTCGATCTTCCCGACGAGGTCGGCGCCGACGTCGGCCGCCTTGGTGAAGATCCCGCCGCCGAGACGGGCGAAGACGGAGATGAGGGAGCCGCCGAACGCGAGCCCGACGAGGTCGGTGATCGCGCGCTTGGGCGAGTCGTTGATCGCCGCGGTCAGGAACCAGTAGTAGCCCGTCACGCCGAGCAGCGCGAGCCCGGCCACGAGCAGGCCGGTGACCGAGCCGGCGCGGAACGCCACGTTGAGCGCGGGCCGGAGGCCGCCGCGCGCCGCCTCGGCCGTGCGGCTGTTCGAGCGCACGGCGACGTTCATGCCGATGAAGCCCGCGGCCGCCGACAGCGCAGCGCCGATCAGGAAGCCGAACGCCGTCCCCCAGCCGAGCTTGTGGTAGACGCCGATCAGGATGAACGGGACGATCGCGACGACGGCGATCGTCGTGTACTGCTTGCGCAGGTATGCGGCGGCGCCCTCCTGCACGGCGTGCGCGATCTCGCGCATCCGCTCGTTGCCTGCCGGCTGCCGCAGCAGCCACCAGGTCAGGTAGAGCCCGTAGCCAACGGCGATGCCTGCCCCGACAAGGCCGATCAGGACAGGGTGATGCCTGAACCAGTCCATGCGTTTCGCTCCCTCACAAAGTCAAGCGCCGAAGGGCTTCGGCGCGGGCGATTATGTATCACAAGCTCCCGCCGGACCCGCGGTTCAGTCCGAGCCGGCGTATGCAACCTGAAGGTTGCTGAGGGCGGCCTGCAGGTCGCGCCTCACGTCCCCCTCCAGGTGCGGCAGCAGCGCCGCAAGCACGTCGATCGCCTTCCTCGCCTGCGCGAGGTCGCCTGCGTCGAGCTTGGCGAAGCCGAGGCTGGCGATCGTCGAGGCGGCCGCGGCGACGAACTGGTCGACCGGCAGGTCGCGGAGCTGGGCGGCGAGCTCCTCGAGGGACGGCTCGCGTTCCTCGTCACCCACCGATCCGTTCCCCCGCCTGCACCTGCTCGACGTACACGTCGCGCAGCGTCGCACCCTCCGCGAGCCGCGCGATCTGCCGCTCCGCCGCGTTGCGGTCCGGGACGGCGAGGAACGGCGCGGCGCCGACCTCGTCGGCGACGGGCGCCACCCACTCGACCAGCTTCTCGATCCCCCGCCGCGCCGGAACCGGCTCGCCGCGCTCGAAGTCGATCAGGTCGCCGCCGAGGCCGTAGCGGATGGCACGCCAGAGGTTCTCCTCGAGCAGGCGGTGCGGCAGGTCGGGCAGCGGCTCGCCCTCGTCGAGCGCCCTCGCGCAGCGCGCCGCGAGCGCGTAGCAGAGCGCGGCGAGCGACTGCGCCTCGCCGAGGTCGGGCTGGCCGTCGCAGATGCGGATTTCGATCGTCGGGAACGCGAGGTGCGGCCGGACGCTCCACCAGATCTGCGTGTGCTCGCTGATCGAGCGGGTGCGGTACAGGAACGCGACGTACTCCTGCCAGCCGCGCCATCCGCCGTACGGGTCGGGGATCCCGCAGCGCGGGAACATGCGCGTGAAGATCTCGGTGCGCGCGGAATGCAGCCCGCTGTCGACGCCTTCGACGAGCGGCGAGCTCGCCGACAGCGCGAGCAGCTCGGGCAGGAAGTTGCGCAGCGCGTCGTGGACGCGGATCGCGCGGTCGGCGCCCGCGACCCCGACGTGCACGTGCAGGCCGAACGTGTTGTTGCGCCAGACGACGTAGCGCAGGATCTCGTCGTTGCGGCGGTAGTGCGGCGTGTCGATGATGCGCTGGTCCTGCCAGCGACTCCACGGGTGCGTACCGGTCGCCCCGAGCGCCAGCCCGAGGTCGCGCGCGAGCGCGAAGATCTGGCCGCGCCGCTCCGCCATCGCCGCGGCCGCCTCGCCGAAGTCGACGCACCGCCCGGTCCGCACCTCGATCTCGGACGCGATCAGCTCGCCGACGACGTTCGGCGCGAGGTCGGTCTCGACCGCCGCTGCGTACAGCTCCTCGAAGCGGTTGACGAGGTCGAACGTGACCGGGTCGAGGAGGGCGAACTCCTCCTCGACCGCCACCGTGAAGTCGGTACCCGCGTCGAACGCTTCCTGCGACGCCGACAGCAGCTCCTGCCAGGGAACGCGCTGCTCCTCGCCCATTCGGGGGAGCGTAACCGGAGCCGCTGCTCAGCCGGGACGCCCGGCTTCCGGCGGCGGCGGCGCGAGGAGCTCGGAGGTCGGCGACCCAACGCGTTGCTGCGCGTCCCGATCGCCGCGGCACGCGTCAGGCGATCAGGCGCGTGGCGATCGACGACCACGACCAGCGCTCGACGGCGGCGCGACGGGCGCTTTCGCGCAGCGCGCGCCGGTCCGCGGTCGGCAGGGCGAGCAGCTCGTTCAGCTTGGCGGCGAGCTCGCGCGCGTCGCCGGTCGCGAACGACGCGAGGTGGCGGAGCCGCTCCGGGTACTCCGCCTCGATCCCGGCTGCGACCTCGGCGAGTCCCGAGTGCCGGGCGACGAGCGGCGGCGACCCGGCCGCCGCCGCTTCGGCGGCGACCATCCCGAACGCCTCCGGGAAGATCGACGGCACCACGGTCGCGTCCGCGAGCGGCAGCAGGTGGACGAGATGCCGGTGCTCGAGCGGGCCGGTGAAGAGCGTCCGCTCGGGTGCAGCCGCCTCGAGCGTCGATCGGTACGGGCCGAAGCCGACGACGACGAGGCGCGCGTCGACGTGGTGCATCGCCTCGAGCAGCACGTGCACGCCCTTTTGCTCGATCAGCTTGCCGAAGTAGACGACCGTCGGCTCGTCGGGCGCGAGGAACGCGTCGAGCCGTGCGGCGTTGCCCTCGTCGGGCAGGCGCTCGCTCGCGTTGCCGGGGTTCGGCGGGTCGCGGCGCGCCTCGTCGAGCAGCGCCGCCAGCGCGCGGTCGCGCTCCTCCGGCGCGAACTCGTCGACGTCGACGCCGGGCGGAACCTCGTGCACGCGCTCGACGTGGCCGACGACCTCCTCGAGCACCGAGCGGATGTGCCCGGAGCCGACGTAGACGGCATCGGCGAGGGCGAGCGTCTCGGCTCCCCAGCGCGCGAGCTCCGGCCGGCCGCGCATGGAGTACTCGAGCTCCGAGCCGTGCGCCTTGACGCGAAACGGCGCTCCGGTCGCCGCGCCGACGGCGCCGCCCATCAGCACGTGGTTCGTGAACACGACGTCGGCCGGGAGCAGGTCGCGCAGCACGGACGCGTTCGCGTCGACGTAGGCGCGCCTCTCCGACGCCGTGAAGTCCTGCAGGAACTTCGGCTCGAGCCCCTCGTAACGGTCCATCACGAAGACGGGCAGCAGCCGATTCGGCAGCTCCGGGACGACGGCGGCCGCGCCGCCGACGTCGTACTGCCCGGCCTCTCGCTCCTGGCAGGCGACGACGACGTCGTGCCCTGCGCGGCTCCATTCGCGCGCGAGCGCCCGCGAGTAGACGTTCGAGCCGGTCCCGCCGAGCAGGTAGCCGTGCCACAGCAGGATCCGCACGCGGCGCGAACCTACGTCAGGTGGAAGTACAGCGCGTGCAGCAGCTCGACGGCCGGGTTCGACGTGTGCACCGTGACGTCGCTCGGGACGTCGAGCAGCGCTTCCGAGTAGTTGAAGATGATGCGCACGCCGGCGTCGACGAGGTCGTCGGCGACCTTCTGCGCGGATGCGGCGGGCACCGCGAGCACGCCGACGACGATGTTCTTCTCGCGAACGACGTCCTTCAGCCGCCGCTCGTCCTCGACCGCCGCACCGCCGATGTCGCGGCCGATCATGTCGGGGTTCGAGTCGAAGATGGCGGCGATGTTGATGCCGTGCTCGGCGAAGATCGGCGAGCTCGCGATCGCCTGGCCCAGCCGCCCCGCGCCGACGAGCGCGATGTTGTGCTGGCCTTGCGTGCGCAGGATCTTGCGGATCTCGCCGAGCAGCGAGTCGATCGAGTAGCCGACGCCGCGCTTGCCGAACTTGCCGAAGTTCGACAGGTCGCGGCGGATCTGCGTCGCGTTGATGTTGGTGTAATCGGCGATCTCCTGCGACGAGATCCGCTCCTTCCCCATCTTCTTCGCCTGCGTCAGCACCTGCAGGTACCGCGACAGCCGGGCGGCGACGCCGACGGTCAGCCTGTCCGCTCCGCCTCCGTTTCCACCGGCTTGCAGCATCACGCGGGCCATTGTGCCCAAGGGTTCCGGATCGACCGTTCGGTTCGAGAGCGACGCATGACGCGGCCGACGCGTTCGCCGCCTCGCGGTCAGAAGCGCCACTGCGTGGCGTCGCCGACGAGCCGGTAGCCGATCCCGCGGTAGACGGAGTTCGACGTCGGATTCGCCGCGTCCGTGTAGAGGAAGCAGTAGCGGCGGCCGCCCTCGAGCGCCCGGCGCGTCACCTCCGCGGTCACCGCCGCGGCGTACCCGCGGCGGCGGCGCGGCGGCGGCGTGTACACGGGACCGACGCGGATGCCCTTCGGCGTGGGCGAGCCCGACATCGCGAGGGAGACGGGCTCGTCGCCGTCCTCCCAGAGCAGCACGGTAGTGTCCGGGTCGGCGAGCCGGCGGTCGAGGAACTCCTCCGGGTCGACCCGCTCCGGCAGCAGCACCTCCCCCGCGAATGCGGCGAGCCAGTCGACGACGAGCTCGCGGTCGTCGCGCCGGTACGCGCGCGCACGGCCGGGCACGTCGGGCACGACGACCGACTCGGCCTCGTAGATCAGTTGCTCGAGTGCGACGCGCGGCGCCGCGCCGCTGAGCTCCGCCCACGTCGCCGCGAACCGCTTCGTCCCGGCGGAGGGCCCGACGACGCCGGCGAGGCCGGGCAGCGCGTCGTGTACGTCGCCGGCGAGGGCCTCCGCCGCTCCGTCCGCGTCCACCTCGGAGAGGATCGCGCCGACCGCCGCAGTCCGCGACACGCACGCCACGATGCGGCCGCCCTCCACTGCGACGCCGAAGTAGGGGACGACGTCTCCGTAGACGCCCGGCGACGCCGCGTACCGGTGCACGACGCCGAGCGTGAGGTTGTGCAGCGCCTCCCGCTCCGCGAGCCAGCCGCCCGCGCGCGCGAGAAACGCCTCGGCGTCCGCGAGCCGCTCGACCTTCACGCGCGCCCCAGCTTGCGCCGGAGCGCCGCCTCGTCGACGTGGTAGACGAAGGCGCGGCGGCCGTCGATCTCGACGACGGGCAGCCATTCGCGGTACCGCGCTTCCAGCTCGGCGTCGCCGATGATATCGACCGCCTCGTAGTCGGCCCCGACACGGTCGAGCACCGAGCGGGCGCGGTCGCAGAGATGGCAGCCGTGCGCGTGGTAGAGCGTGATCCTCAGTGCGGCGTCGCCTCCGCGACGAGCTTATCCGCGCTGCGCCGCGCCACCTCCCCTTCGTGCGCACGCGCGAGACGGCGGCAACTCCCGCGACCTACGCCGACTATCCACGAGCCTGCTGGTTTCTTCAGCTACGGATAGAGGCCGCGCGTGATCGTCGCGTCGGCGACACGCTCGACGGCGAGGCCGTACGCCGCCATGCGCATCGACGTCTTTCGCTCCTCGTACGTCGCCCACGTCTCCTCGAACGCGCGCGTGACGATCTCGTTGAGACGCTCGTTGACCTCGTCTTCCTTCCAGAAGTACTCCTGCAGGCCCTGCACCCATTCGAAGTACGAGACGACGACGCCGCCCGCGTTTGCGAGCACGTCCGGGAGCACGAGCACGCCGTTGTCCTCGAGGATCTCGTCCGCGGTCGGCGTCACCGGCCCGTTCGCGCCCTCCACGATCAGCTTCGCGCGGATCTGGTCGGCGTTCACCTCGGTGATCACCTGCTCGAGCGCGCAAGGCGCGAGCACGTCGCAGTCGACGAGCAGCACGTCGTCGTTCGAGATCCGGTCGCCGCCCGTCAGCTCCGACAGCGACCCTCCGCCGCGCTTGTGCGCGAACGCGGCGGCCACGTCGACACCTCGCTCGTTGTGGAGGCCGCCCGTCGAATCCGTGATCGCGACGACGGTCGCTCCGAGCTCCGCGACGAGCTTCGCGAAGAACGAGCCGACGTTGCCGAACCCCTGCACGGCGACACGAAGGCCCTCGATCGAGCGGTTCTGCTTCCGCAGCGCGCCCTGCAGGCAGAAGACGCTGCCGCGCGCGGTCGCCTCCTCGCGCCCGAGCGAGCCGCCGATCGTCAGAGGCTTCCCCGTCACGACGCCGAGCACGGAGTGGCCCTTGTTCATCGAGTACGTGTCGAAGATCCACGCCATCGTCGCCGCGTTCGTGCCGACGTCCGGTGCGGGGATGTCCTTCTCAGGCCCGATCTCGTTGATGATCTCGGACGTGTAGCGGCGCGTCATCCGCTCGAGCTCGCCGCGCGACATCGCCTTCGGGTCGCACGCGACGCCCCCCTTCGCGCCGCCGAACGGCAGCCCCATCAGCGAGCACTTCCACGTCATCCACATCGCGAGCGCCTTGACCTCGTCCTGCGTGACGTCCGGGTGGTAGCGGATGCCGCCCTTCGAAGGGCCGCGCGCGATGTTGTGCTGGATACGCCAGCCCTTGAACGCGCGCACCGATCCGTCGTCCAGCGATGTCGGGATCGACACCTCCACCGCCTTCTTGCACTCGCGGAGCACGCCGACGAGGCGGTCGTCGATGCCGAAGATGTCCGCGACGCGCTGCAGCTGCCGTTGCGCGAGCTCGAACGGGTTCTCGCGCAGGTGCGACTCCGTCGTCGCCATCGAGGCGGGAATCTACTCGATCCGGAACGACACCTGCGCCCGGCTCGGCTTCGCCGTCGCCGGCAGCACCGGCCACGCGGCGAGCCGCAGCTCGTAACGGCCGGGTGCGAGCCGGATGCTGTTCGGCCCGCGCCCGGTGATGCCGAAGCTGTAGGAGCCGGGCAGCAGGTCGCGCAGTCGCGCGAGCACGCCGAGGAACCGCCCGCCCGCGTCGTAGAGGAGGATGTCGAGGCGCGAGACCGGCTCGATCTGGAGCCCGCCAGCTGCGAGCAGCGTCCCCGCCTGCAGCGAGAGGAGCGCGGGCGCCGAGTCGGAGGGCTTGAACGCGCTCTCGCTCAGCGTGAGGTGGGCGAGCAGCGGCGGCGTCGTGCGCTCGAAGTCGAGCGCCCACGGCACGCGCAGCGTCTCGCTGCCGTCCGGCGCGATCTCGATCACGCCCGTCACGGCGTCCACGCCGGGCGGCGCAGGCGCCGTCACCGTCACCTGCACCCGCTTCGCCTGTCCGACGCGCAGCGTGAGCAGGTTCGGCGAGATCGAGAAGTGCAGCGCTTCGGAGTTCTGGCCGGCGACTGCGTCGACCGAGATCTCGAGGCGCCGCGTCGAGACGTTGCGCAGCACGAGCGTGCGCGTGGAATGCCAGCGCGGGCCCTGCCAGACGCCGAATCCGAGCGTGGCGGGCTGCGCCGCCACCTCGCCCACCGCGGATGCGCCGAGCCGCAGCGTGCCGGCGCCGACCTGCAGCGGCGACGCCGGGGCCGGCTGCGCGTAGCCGACCAGCAGGCTCTCGAGCGAGGGCCCGTCGAGCGCCGGCCGCATCTCGGCGAGCAGCGCCGCGGCGCCGCCGACGGTCGCCGCGGCCGCGCTCGTGCCGTTGACGGTGCCGTAAAGCGGGGAGCCGTCCGGCGCCGTCCCCGGCTCCGCGGTCGCCACGGCGACGCCGCGCGCGGCGAGATCCGGCTTGGCGCCGCTGTCGAACGCGAGCCCGCGCGACGAGAAGCCCGCGGCGAACCCCTGCGCCGGGTTGCGCACGCTCTGCACCGGCCCGATGGCGACGCCCGTGCTGATGCCGGCGCGGCGCGCCGCCAGCAGCTCGGCCGCCGCGGCAGCAGGGACGACGACCACGGGCGCCGTCTCGTCCTCCGCGAGGGGCATGGCTCCGGCGGGCAGCGACCCGCCGTAGAGGAGCACGGCGGCCGCCCCGGCGCGAGACGCGGCGACCGCCGCCTGCTCCGGGTCGGCGCCGATCGGAACGACGGCGGCGCGCCCCGCGACGAGGCTGTCGCCGCGCGTGTCGAAGAAGTCCGCCGGGTTCGTGCCCGCGAGGCCGGTCGTCGAGCGCGGCGTCGCCGCCTGCAGCGTCAGCGCGCGCTGCGGCTCGACTGCGCCGAGCAGCGGAACCGTCCGGTCGTAGATCACGTCGAGCCCGCGCCGCAGCACGACGCGCACGCTCGGCAGCGCCGTCCGCGCATCCGTCGCGCCGACCGCGAGCGCCGCCGGCGCCGCCGCCGGCCCGGCGATCGACCCGAAGGCCGGGCCGGCGGCGCCGTCGTTGCCCGCAGGGGCAACGACGAGCGTGTTGAGCGCGAGCGCGCCCTGCACGGCCCGCGCCTCGGGTCCGTCGGTGAAGGCGGCGTACGGCTCCGCGACGCCGACGACAGCCACCCGGACCGCGTCGTGCGCGTCGCCGTCGCCGTTCGGGTCGACCGCGCGCTCGAGTCCCGCGATCAGCTGGTCGCTGCGACCGTAGACGAGCTCGCCGCCGTCGGCCGCGGGCTGCCAGCCGGCGACGCGCAGCGGCAGCACCGTCGCGCCCGGTGCGACGCCGTGGAGCCCGCCTGGGCCGCCCGCGCCGACGAGAATCCCCGCCAGCTCGGTGCCGTGGCGCTCGACCTGCGCCGGATCCTGCGGGTTCGTCCGCGCACCCGCGGTCGCGCCGCCGCCGACGAGGTCGAGTCCCGGCAGCAGGTGCCCGCGCAGGTACGGCTGCGCCTCGTCGACGCCGGTGTCGAGGAGCGCGATCGTCACCCCGTGCCCGTCGTAGCCCGGGAGCTCGGCCGCGGGCCGGTGGCCGCTCGCCGCGCCGTAGGCCGCGGTCCGCAGGAGCGTCGACGACAACGCCGCGGGGTAGGCGGCGCGCACCGGGTAGATGCCCTGCACCTCCGGCATCTGCTCGAGGAGCGCGACGGCGCGGCCGTCGAGCGCCGCCGAGAACCCGTCGAGGACCATCGAGTAGGAGAAGTCCGGCTTGACGGAGGCGCCCTCCGCCGCCAGGCGGAGAAGCACCTGCTCCTGCGCCGCGTACGCGGAGGCGCGCCACGCGCGCTCCTGCGCCTCCGTCGCGTACCGCACCTTCGCGATGCGCTGTGCGACCGAGGGGGTGTTCAACACCACGATCATCCGCTCGCCGTTCGGGACGGGCGCGCGCGGCTCGCCGACGAGGCCGAGCCAGCTGACGGCGGTAGGCGCCGCGGCGCGGTCGCGTCCGTGGGCGGCGACGGTCGTCACGAGCGCGGCCACGATCGCGGCGACGACGACCGCGCCGAGGCTACGCCGTGGCACGCGCATCGAGGACAAGGTAGTCGGGGTACGGGACGGGAGCCGAGTAGCGGGCGGCCGAGGCGATCATCGCGGCGTTGTCCGTGCAAAGCGGCAGCGGCGCCAGCGCGGCGTGCGGCAGCGCCGCACGCAGCTCCGAGTTCGCCGCGACGCCGCCGACGACGGCGATGCGGTCGCCGCCGGCCGCCTCGACGCGCTCGACCAGCGCACGCACGATCGCGCGCTGGTAGCCGGCCGCCAGGTCTGCGCGCCGGCGCTCGCGCTCGGCCGGGGGCAGGTCGCGCACCCGGTAGAGCAGCGACGTCTTGAGCCCGGAGAACGAGAAGTCGAGCCCGGGAACGCGCGCGACCGGAAACTCGTACGCGTCGGGGTCGCCGCGGCGCGCGAGCTCGTCGATCGCCTTCCCGCCGGGGTACCCGAGCCCGAGCAGCCGCGCGCCCTTGTCGAATGCCTCGCCGGCGGCGTCGTCGAGCGTCGTGCCGAGGACGCGGTAGCCGCTGCGGTCGGTCACCTCGAGCAGCATCGTGTGGCCGCCGCTCGCGAGCAGGCACGTGAACGGCGGTTCGAGGTCGAGCGGCCGCAGGTACAGCGAGGCCACGTGGCCGTGCAGGTGGTCGACGGGGATCAGCGGCAGCCGCCGCGCCCAGGCGATCGCCTTCGCGGCGGAGACGCCGACGAGCAGCGCGCCGATCAGCCCGGGCTGCTGCGTGACCGCGACCGCGTCCAGCTCGTCGAGCGTGACGTCCGCCTCGGCGAGCGCCGTCCGGACGACGGGCGTAACGAGCTCCAGATGCCTGCGGGAGGCGACCTCGGGCACGACGCCGCCGAAGCGCGCGTGCAGCTCGGCCTGCGAGGCGACGACGTTCGACAGGATGTCGCCGTCGTACGTCACGACGGCGGCCGCCGTCTCGTCGCACGACGTCTCGAGGCCGAGGATCAAGCCGCCGCGCGTCCGATGCTCACGACTCGCCCTGCCGCGCGTCGCGCCACATGATCAGCGCGTCTTCTCGATTGTCGGTGTAGTAGCCGCGGCGGATGCCGCGCGGCTCGAACCCGAGCTTCTCGTACAGGCGGATCGCGCCGTCGTTCGACACGCGCACCTCGAGCGTGTAGCCGCGCCGCTCGTCGTCTCGCGTCAGCTCGAACAGACGCTCGAGCAGCGCCGACGCGATCCCGCGGCGCCGCCGCTCAGGATCGACGGCGACGTTCATCACGTGCCAGGCGTCGACGTACCGCGAGTTGATGACGTAGCCGACGAGTTCGTCGCCCTCGAACGCGCCGAGACAGATCGACGTCGGCTTCGCGAGCTCGGAGGCGAACATCGAGCGGGACCACGGCGTCGGGTACGCGCGCTGCTCGATCGTCTCGATCGCACCGAGATCCGAGAGCTCGAGCGCGCGGATCCGCAGCGCGACCGCCGTCACGCGACCGGCCTCGCGTCCGGCTCGCGCACGTACAGCGGCTCGACGAGCTCCGCCGCCCCGAACGGCCCCGCGTGCGCGACGAGCAGCCGCGGGTCGGGGAGGTGCGCGTCGTCGTCGTCCGGCGGCACGGTCGCGCCGGCGGCTTCGAAGAGCGCGCGGTAACGAACGGCGCCGTCGCCGACGAGCGTCCTGCCCGTGACGTCGAGCTCCTCGGGGCGGCAGACGCGCGGCCCCGGCGTGAAGACCTCGCCGCGCCGCGCGTCGACCACGGCGAGTGCTACCTCGTAGCCGTGGAGCGTCGTCGCGCCTGCGACCGGGACCCCGAGCGTAAGGGCGAGGGAGCGCGCGACCGCGAGCCCGATGCGGATGCTGGTGAAGCTGCCAGGCCCGCGGCCGACGACGATGGCCTCCACGTCGCGCGGGTTCTCGACCAGCTCGTCGACCGCCTTCAGCAGGTCGCCGGCTCGCGCCGCGCGGGCGCGCCGCTCCCCGACGCCGCAGACGGCGCCGAACGACGTGGCCGTGTCAAACGCGAGGATCCTCGGCAACGTGGATGCGCACGCGGCGGTGCGTCTCGTCGACGTGACTGAGGGTAACGCGCGCGCGCGGCGCCGGGAGCCAGTCGCCGCCGTGCTCCGGCCACTCGACGAAGGCGACGGTGCCGTCGAAGTACGGCTCGAGGTCGCCCCACTCCTCCGGGTCGAGGCCCGCGATCCGGTAGAGGTCGAGATGCGCGACGGGCGGCGAGGCGTCGTAGCGGTGGCCGATCGTGAACGTCGGGCTCGACACCGGCTGCGACACGCCGAGCGCGCGCGCCGCGCCGCGGACGAACGTCGTCTTCCCCGCGCCGAGCTCGCCGGAGACGGCGACGACGTCGCCGGGACGGAGCCGCTGCGCGAGCTCGGCCGCGAGCGCCTCCGTCTCCGCCGGCGAGGCGGTGACGACCTCCACCGGGTCAGAAGAGGCCGAGCTGAACCGGCTGCGCGAGGCTCGCCGCCAGCGGGGGCACGACCGCAGGCGCAGGCGCCGGTGCCGCCGGCACGGCCGAGCGGCCGAGCAGCTCGGGGATGCGTGCGAAGTCGGCCTTCAGCACGTCGAGCATGCGCGGCGTGTAGAGCGTGGCCGCCGGGTGGAAGAGCGGATAGAGCGTCACGGCATGGCCGCCGAGCGTGGCGCGCTGCTCGCGGCCGTGGACGCGCGTGATCCCGTCCGGGCGGCCCGACAAAAGCTTCGTCGCGAAGTTGCCGAGCGTGCAGATGAGCGTCGGGCGAACGAGCTCGATCTGCTTCCAGAGGTGCGGCTCGCACGCCTCGATCTCGTCCGGCAGCGGGTCGCGATTTCCGGGCGGCCGGCACTTCAGGACGTTGGCCACGTAGACCTCGTCGCGCCGCAGGCCGATGCCCTCGAGCAGCGTCGACAGCAGCTTCCCCGCGGCACCGACGAACGGGACGCCCTGCTTGTCCTCGTGGAATCCCGGCGCCTCGCCGACGAACATCAGCTCGGCGGCAGGCGAGCCGGAGCCGAACACGACCTGCGTGCGTGTGCGCGCGAGCGCGCAGCGCTCGCAGCCGGCGACGACGTCGCCGTACGCGAGCAGGTTCAGCGCGCCGTCAGCAGCAGCCACACGAACCGCCGCAGCAGCCGCCGGAGCCGAAGCTGGGCTGCCCGGAGGTGCCGTGCGCGGCGAACGACGTCGAGAACTGCTTCGCCACCTTCGCGTTGCCGCAGTCGGGGCAGGCCGGGTCGGGGTCGGACATCCCGACGAGCTCCTCGAAGTGCGACTCGCAGCTCATGCAGACGTATTCGTAGATCGGCATCGGGCAGAACCTAGCACCCGCATCGTGACGCGCCGCCCGGACGACGGGGGGCGCGCGCCGGGCTCTTTCCGGCGGTACGCTTTGCCTTGCCCGGCATCCCGTGGGGAGCTGGAGCCAGATGTTCGAATCCGTCACAGTCATCGGCGCCGGCCGCGCCGGCTCGGCGATCGTCGCCCGCCTGCGCGAGCGCGGCGTCGACGTGCGCCCGGAGGCCGAGCTGCGCCTGCTCTGCGTGCCCGACCGCGCAATTGCGGACGTGGCCCGCGCGATCGAGCCGGGGCCGTGGGTGGCGCACGTCTCGGGCGCGACGCCGCTCGCAGCGCTCGGCCCGCACGAGCGCCGCTTCTCGGTGCACCCGCTGCAGACGCTGACGACGACGCGCGGTCCGGAGCAGCTCGACGGCGCGTGGGGCGCCGTCACCGGCGAGTCGCAGGAGGCGCTCGAACGCGCGACGTGGCTCGCGCGGACGCTCGGCCTGCGGCCGTTCGTGCTCGCGGACGACCGTCGCGCGCTCTACCACGCCGGCGCCTCGTTCGCGTCGACGTTCCTCGTCACGCTGTACCGGACGGCGGCCGGGCTGTTCGAGGAGGCGGGCGTCCCGCCGGAGGCGCTCGTCCCGCTGATGGAGCGCACGATCGCGAACGGGTTCCAGCAGACGGGGCCGATCGTGCGCGGCGACTGGCAGACGATCGAGCGGCACCGCGACGCGCTCCGGGGGACGCCGGACGAGCCACTCTACGCGGCCCTCGCGGAGGCGACGCGCGCATGAACGTCGTCACGACGATCGGCGAGCTCGACCTGCCGCGCCACGGCGTCGTCGGCCTCGTGCCGACCATGGGCGCGCTCCACGCCGGCCATGCAGCGCTGTTCGACGCGGCGCGCGCGGAGTGCGACGTCGTCGTGGCGAGCGTCTTCGTCAACCCGGCGCAGTTCGACGAACGCGGCGACCTGGCCGCGTACCCGCGCGACCTCGACCGCGACGCCGCCGTCGCGGAGCAGCACGGCGTCGACGTCGTCTTCGCCCCCGACGCCGCCGAGCTCTACCCGCCCGGCTTCGCCACGTGGGTCGAGCCCGCGGGCGTTGCCGAGGGACTGGAGGGAGCGGCGCGGCCGGGGCACTTCCGCGGCGTCGCCACGATCTGCCTGAAGCTGTTCAACGTCGTCCGCCCGCAGCTCGCCTACTTCGGCCGCAAGGACGCACAGCAGGTCGCCGTCGTCAAGCAGATGGTGCGCGACCTCAACGTGCCGGTGACCATCCGGGTCGTCGAGACGGTGCGCGACCCCGACGGGCTCGCGCTCTCGTCGCGCAACGCGCGCCTGTCGGCCGAGCAGCGGCAGCGCGCACTCGCCATCCCGCGCGCACTCGCGACACGCGACGCGGGCCGCGCGCGCGTCGTCCTCGCCGAGGCGGGACTCGACGCCGACTACGTCGCCGTCGCCGACCTCGACGGCCCCACCCTCGCCGTCGCCGCCCGCGTCGACGGCGTCCGCCTGGTCGACAACGTCCGTCTCGCCGAAGGAGCATCGCCATGAGCACCCGCCCTCGCACGCCCGCTCCCGCCACGCCCGCACCGGGAAAGCTGCCGCTGCCGGAGCTCGCGCAGATGAAGCAGCGCGGCGACAAGATCGTGATGATCACCGCCTACGACGCCCCCGCGGCGCGGCTCGCCGACGAGGCCGGCGTCGAGCTGATCCTCGTCGGCGACACGGCGGCGATGGTGATGCTCGGGCACGACTCGACCGTGCCCGTGACGCTCGACGAGATGATCTTCCTCACCCGCGCCGTGACCCGGGCCGCGCGCCGTCCGCTCGTCGTCGGCGACCTGCCGTTCGGCACGTACGAGGTGTCGGACGAGCAGGCTGTGGCGAGCGCGATCCGCATGGTCAAGGAGGGCGGCGCCGACGTGGTGAAGCTCGAAGGCGCGGGACGCATGGTCTCCCGCGTCCGTGCGATCGCAGAGTCGAACATCGGCGTGATCGGCCATATCGGCCTCACGCCGCAGTCGGCGACGAAGCTGGGCGGGTTCAAGGCGCAGGGGCGCACCGCCGACGCAGCGCTGCAGCTCTACCGAGACGCGCTCGCGCTGCAGGAGGCGGGCGCGTTCATGGTCGTGCTGGAGGCGGTGCCCGCTCCCGTCGCGGAGCGCGTGTCGCGCGCGCTCGCCGTGCCGACGATCGGGATCGGCGCCGGGGCGGGCACGGACGGGCAGGTGCTCGTCTGGCACGACATGCTCGGCATGTACGCCGGCCGCACGCCCCGCTTCGTCAAGCGCTACGCCGAGATCGCGGCAGAGATCGGCGGCGCCGTCGCGCGCTACGCGGACGAGGTTCGCTCGGGCGCGTTTCCGGAGGAGCAGCACACGTACGGGATCTCCGACGAGGAGCTGCAGCGGTTCGAGCTCGCGGTCGCCGAGGGCCGGCGCGGCACCTGACCTGCTAGGCGAACGCGACGGCGAGCGAAGCGGCGACCGGCGCGGCGACGGCGAGCGCGCACGCCGCGGCCGCGCGCCCCCACGTCCAGCCGTGCACGGAGCGGACGCCGGTCACTAGCAGCGCGAGCGCCCAGACGAAGAAGCCGTACGTGAGCAGGTCGAAGACGGCGCGGCCCGCGCCCGCGTCCCGCCCGCCGCTGCGGAACCAGTCTTCGCCGTAGAGGGAGAGCTTGAGCGGCCACAGCACGAGCGAGAGCGCGAGCGGCGTCGCCGCGAACGCGAGCACGTGCCGCGTGCGCCGGAACGACCCCTGCGAGCCGAGCGCCTTGACGGTGCCGTGGAGCAATGCGCCGACGACGAAGTAGGCGAAGACGCCGTAGATACCGCCGGCGAGGAACGCCCAGATCGTGAGGTCGAGCCAGTCGCGGCCGACGGGGTCGAGGTAGTTCGAGGCATCGAGCAGGATCAGCGCGATCCCCGCCAGCCAGACGACGAGCATCACCTGCTCGGCGCGGTCTCCGGCGGCGTCGGAGGAGTCGTCGCGCAGCGCGACGAAGACCGGCCGCGGCCGCTGCAGCACGAGCAGCGTGCGCAGCCACCAGTCGCGCACGCCGCGCTCGCCGGCGTCAGGAGAGGGTGATGGTACTGCCGTCAGGGCAGCGGTACTCCGTTTGACCGAGGACGACCGATCGCTCCTTCACCGGCTGCTGCCCGTTCGGGCAGATCGTCTTGTGCCGGTTGTGCCAGCCGGTCGCGAGCCCCGCGGCGAGGAGCACGGCGCAGACGGCGGCGAGCAGGCCGACGACCTGCTTCTTGCTGTGCCAGTCGACCCTCACGCCGCCGCACGGGCCTTGGCGCGGCTCCGCTCGAGCAGCGGCCGCAGGAACCGGCCGGTATAGGAGTCGGCCGCCTGCGCGATCTGCTCCGGCGTTCCGGTCGCGACGATCTCGCCGCCCGCCTCGCCCCCCTCCGGACCGAGGTCGACGATGTAGTCGGCCTGCTTGATCACGTCGAGGTTGTGCTCGATCACGAGCACGGTGTTGCCGCCGTCGACGAGCCGCTGCAGCACCTCGAGCAGCTTCTCGATGTCCGCGAAATGGAGGCCCGTCGTCGGCTCGTCGAGGATGTAGAGCGTGCGGCCGGTCGCGACCTTGCACAGCTCCGCGGCCAGCTTCACGCGCTGCGCCTCGCCGCCCGACAGCGTCGTCGCCGGCTGGCCGAGCGTCATGTAGTCGAGGCCGACGTCGTGCAGCGTCTGCAGCCGACGGCGGATCTTCGGGATCTTCGCGAAGAACCGGAGCGCCTCCTCGACCGACATCTCGAGCACGTCGGCGATCGTCTTTCCCTTGAAGCGCACCTCGAGCGTCTCGCGGTTGTAGCGCTTGCCCTTGCACGTCTCGCACGGCACGTACACGTCCGGCAGGAAGTGCATCTCGATCTTGATCTGACCGTCCCCCTTGCACGTCTCGCAGCGGCCGCCCTTGACGTTGAACGAAAACCGCCCCGGCTTGTACCCGCGCACCTTCGCGTCGGGCGTCAGCGAGTACAGCTCGCGGATGTGCGTGAAGAGGTCGGTGTACGTCGCGGGGTTCGAGCGCGGCGTGCGGCCGATCGGGCGCTGGTCGATCTCGATCACCTTGTCGAACGCCTCGATCCCCTCGACGCCGGCGTGTGCGCCCGGCCGGGTGCGCGTCCGTTGCAGCTGGTTCGCGAGCGCCTTGTAGACGATCTCGTTCACGAGCGTGGACTTCCCTGAGCCGGACACGCCGGTGACGGCGATGAACTTGCCGATCGGGAAGTCGACGTCGATCCCCTTCAGGTTGTGCTCGGCGGCGCCGAGGACGCTGAACCAGCCGTTGTCGTCGGTGCGTCGTTCGGGCACGGCGATCGCGCGCTCGCCCGACAGGAACTGCGCCGTCACCGACTTCTTCGTGCGCATCACCTTCGCCGGCGGCCCCTCCGCCACGACATGGCCGCCGTGCTCCCCCGCCCCGGGGCCCATGTCGACGAGCCAGTCGGACGTGCGCATCATCTGCTCGTCGTGCTCCACGACGACGACCGTGTTGCCGAGGTCGCGCAGCCGCTCGAGCGTGCCGATCAGCTTGTCGTTGTCGCGCTGGTGGAGCCCGATCGACGGCTCGTCGAGGATGTAGAGGACGCCGACGAGCTGGCTCCCGATCTGCGTCGCGAGCCGCAGACGCTGCGCCTCGCCGCCGGACAGCGTCGCGCTGGCGCGGTCGAGGTTGAGGTAACCGACGCCGACGTCGTCGAGGAACGTCAGCCGCTCTCGGATCTCCTTGACGATGCGGTGGCCGATCAGCTGCTCCGTCTCGGTGAGCTCGAGCGCGTCGAGGAACTCGAGCGCGCGCGTGATCGACATCTGCGTGAACTGGTGGATGTTGAAGCCGCCGACGGTGACGGCGAGCACTTCCGGCTTCAGGCGCGCGCCCTTGCAGACCGGACACGGCCGGAACGACATGTACTCCTCGATCCGCTCGCGCTGCGTCGAGGAGTCGGTGTCGCGGTAGCGGCGCTCGAGCGACGAGACGATCCCCTCGAAGGCGATCATGTACGAGCGCCGGCGACCCATGCGGTTGCGGTACTGCACGTACACCTTGTCGCCGCCGGTGCCGTAGAGGAAGTAGTCCTGCTCGTCGGTCGTCAGCTCGCGCCACGGCACGTCCGTCGGGATCTCGTAGCGGTCGGCGATCGCCTGGATGACCGACTCGTAGAAGCCGCTGCCGCCGACCGACCACGGGACGAGGGCGCCGTCGTCGATCGACAGCGTCGGGTCGGGGACGAGCAGGTCGGGATCGATCTCCTGCTGCGCGCCGAGGCCGGTGCAGCGCGGGCACGCGCCGTGCGGCGCGTTGAACGAGAAGATGCGCGGCTGCAGCTCCGGCAGCGACACGCCGTGCTCGGGGCAGGCGAAGTTCTGCGAGTACGTCGTCTCGACGCCCTCGTCGACCTGGTCGACGACGACGAGCCCCTCCGCGAGGGCGACCGCCGTCTCGACCGACTGCGTCAGCCGCGTCCGCAGGTCGTCCTTCATCACGAGCCGGTCGACGACGACCTCGATCGTGTGCTTGAACTTCTTGTCGAGCGTCGGCGGCTCGTCGAGGGTGTACTGGGCCCCGTCGACCTTGATCCGCGAGAACCCTTCGTTCCGGAGCTCCTCGAACCGGTCGCGGTACTCGCCCTTGCGGTCGCGCACGATCGGCGCGTTGATCGTGAAGCGCGTCCCCTCGGGCAGCGTGAGGATCTGCTCGACGATCGAGTCGATCGACTGGCCCGAGATCGGCCGGCCGCAGACAGGGCAGTGCGGGCGGCCGACGCGCGCGTAGAGCAGGCGCAGGTAGTCGTAGATCTCCGTCACCGTGCCGACCGTCGAGCGCGGGTTGCGCGACGTCGTCTTCTGGTCGATCGAGATCGCAGGGCTCAGGCCGTCGATCGAGTCGACGTCCGGCTTCTCCATCATCTGCAGGAACTGGCGCGCGTACGCGGACAGCGACTCGACGTACCGCCGTTGCCCCTCGGCGTAGATCGTGTCGAACGCCAGGCTCGACTTCCCCGAGCCCGACAGCCCGGTGATGCAGATGAGGCGGTTCCGCGGGAGCCGGACGGTGATGTCCTTCAGGTTGTGCTCCCGGGCGCCGTGGACGACCAGCTCGTCGGCTGCCATGGGAAGGCCATTGTACCTCCCGAACACGTGTTCGCCTAGGGCTCCGTAGAGGCGGGTGTCGTAGGATCGCGGCGGGTGACCGAGACCGACTTCGACCTGCTGGCGGCGTCGCTGCGCGCCGACGCCGGCGACCTGCGCACGTTCGTCGAGGCGCTGGCGACGAAGCTCGAGGGCGCATTCGGATCGCGTGTGCGCGTCGAGCGCAAGGGCGGCATGTTCGGCGGCAAGCGCGTCCGCCGGATCGCGCTGACGCTCGGCGACGACCAGTACGAGCTCGAGCACGCCGACGGCAGCGTCTCCTGCCGGCGCCGTACGGTCGTGCGCGGGATCGCGCTCAAGAACGAGGAGCTCCCGCTCGACGCGTGGCTCGACGACGTCTCGCGCACGCTCGTCGCCGAAGCACGCTCCACGGAGCGCGGCCGCGTCGCGCTCGAACGCCTGCTCGAGAAATGATGCTGCTCCGCCGCGCAGGCTCCCCCGTGGTGGCGCGATGAGCTCGCTGTTCGGCCGGCGCGGCGGCGGCCGTGACGGCGCGGGCGCGCACGAGGAGCGCGACGCGCAGAGCCTCGCGGCCGTCGAGGCCGGCGGCATCCCGCTCGCGGCGCAGGAGCGGCTGGACCAGCTTCGCGCGCGCGGCGGCCGTTTCTTCACGAGCGATCTCGAGGTGGACGAGTTCCTGCTCGTGCGGGAGGGCGGCTTCGAGCCGGTGACGCAGGTGATGGGCACGAGCGTCTACCACGTCGGCTGGCAGTTCATGCCGTACGCGTCGAGCTGGTCGTTCGCCGCCGGCGGCTGCACGGAGCTCGACACGCAGACGGAGGCGTGGAACGAGGCGCGCCGGCTGGCGCTCGGCCGGCTGCGCTCGGAAGCCGCGCGGGCGGGTGCGGACGCGGTCGTCGGCGTCCGGCTGTCGCGCGCGGAGTTCGACTGGTCGCAGGGGCTGATCGAGTTCGCGTCCTTCGGGACGGCCGTCCGCTCGCGGCGCTACGACCTCGGCGACGAGCCGGTGCTCTCGAACCTCAGCGGCCAGGAGTTCGCGAAGCTCTATGCGCACGGATGGTGGCCGGTCGGCCTCGTCGCTGCGACGACGGTCGTCTACGTCGTCGCGAGCTGGCAGACGCAAAACGCGCAGCAGGGCTTCTTCGCGAGCATGCGCAACCAGGAGCTGACCGACTACACGCAGGGGATGTACGAGGCGCGCGCGCTCGCGATGCGCCGCGCGCAGCAGCAGGCGCACGAATGCGGGGCACACGGCCTCGTCGGCGTCCGCATCGAGCAGCATCAGCACGAGCACGAGGTCGACCAGAACGGCAAGCGCACGGATCTGATCGTCGAGCTGCACGTGCTCGGCACGGCCGTCGTCGAGCTGCAGCCCGACGGCGAGCCGCCGCCGACCTACATCGCCGTCGGGATCGGGAAGGAGACGCAGTGAGCGAGGAGCTGCAGGAACAGGAGTCCTACGACGCCGGCTCGACCGTCGGCATCCCCGAGCACGGCCGCGAACGGCTCGAGCGGATGCGCGCCACCGGCGGGCGCTTCTTCACGAGCGACCTGAGCGTCAACGAGTTCCTGCTCGTCAAGCAGGCCGGCTTCGACCCGCTCGGCTTGGTCGTCGGCAGCTCGATCTACCACATCGGGTTCCAGGCGGGCCAGTGGAGCCAGAACCAGGAGATGGACGTCCTGACCCAGGCGATGTACCACGCGCGCGAGCTCGCGATGACCCGGATGGAGGAGGAGGCCGACCAACTCGGCGCCGACGGGGTCGTCGGCGTCCGCCTCGACGTCTCGCGGTACGAGTGGGGCGGCGACCTCGCCGAGTTCGTCGCGATCGGCACGGCCGTGCGTCACCGCGAGGGCGTGCTCCACCGCGCTCCCAACGGGCGGCCGTTCACCAGCGACCTGAGCGGGCAGGACTTCTGGACGCTGCTCTCCGCCGGCTACCGGCCAGTAGGGATGGTGATGGGGACGTGCGTCTACCACGTCGCGCACCAGGGCCTCGGGGGCTGGTTCCGGCGGATCGGGCGCAACGCCGAGATGCCGAACTACACGCAGGCGCTCTACGACGCGCGCGAGCTCGCGATGGAGCGGATGCAGGCGGAGGCGGAGGCGCTGCAGGCCGAGGGCATCGTGGGAGTGCAGCTGCACGAGGGCTCGCACGGCTGGAGCTCGCACGTGATCGAGTACTTCGCCGTCGGGACCGCAATCGTGCCGACGTCCGACGACCACATGATCCCGGCACCGTCGCTCGTGCTCACGCTGAACGACGGCCCCGGCCAGGATCGCCTGAGCGGGTTCTGATTCGATTGCAGCCCCGGCAGGCAGGGAACAACGGGGGCGTGGGATCGACGGCGCGCAAGGCTGCGATCGCGACGCTCGTCTCGGGCGGCATCATCGTGCTGGCGCTCGCGCTCTGGAAGCTGAAGCTCGTCGTCGCGCTGCTCTTCATGGCGATGATCATCGCCTCGGCGATCCGGCCCGGCATCGACTGGCTTGCGCGGCACCGCGTGCCGCGACCGGTCGGGCTCGCGCTGCACTACCTCGCGCTGATCGCCGCGATCGCCGTCGGTCTGTCGTTCGCCGTCCCCGCGGCGCTACACCAGGTCGACCATGCCCTGAGCCCGAGCGGCAAGGCCGAGATCGCGCACGCGGCCAAGCACTCCAGCGGGGTCAAGCACCAGCTGCTCCTCGCGCTGCAGAAGCGGCTCCAGCACCTGCCCAAGGCGTCGCACCTCATCGGGCCCGCCGCACAGGTGGGCATGAAGGCGTTCGAGGTCCTGATCGGGATCTTCTTCACGTTCGCGGCCGCCGCGTACTGGATCTTCGAGCGTGACAGGGCGGTCGACGTCGTCTGCTCGCTGTTACCGAGACCGCGGCGCAAGGTCGTCCGGGACACGTGGCGGCTGATCGACCTCCGCCTCGGCGCGTTCGTGCGCGGTCAGGTGCTGCTGATCGTCGCGGTCGGCGCCACACTCTCGCTGCTGTTCTGGCTGATCCACGAGCCGTACTGGATCCTCGTCGGGTCGTTCGCCGGACTGGTCGAGATCATCCCGGTGGTCGGCCCGCTGGTGGCGGGCGGCCTCGCGGTCGCCGTCGGCTTCACGCACTCGCTCGAGACGGCGATCCTTGCGCTCATCTGCCTGGTCGGCGTCCGGCTGCTGGAGGACTACCTCGTCATGCCGAAGGTGCTCGGCGACGCGGTCGGCCTGTCGCCGCTGCTCGTGCTCGTCTCCGTCACGACGGTCGGGATCCTGTTCAGCGGCTGGGCGGTGCTCCTGGCCGTACCGGTCGCGGCCGTCGTCGTCACCCTCTTCGACGTCGTCCTGCGCGACGTCGACCCCGCTGAGGAGGAGGTGCCGGCGGTGATCTTCTCGCCCAAGGAGGCTGAGGCGCGATAGGCACAGATTCCTGGCGCCCGCGACACAAACTCGTGACGGGCGGCGGGTGACGTATAGGTACTCATGTGCATACACACAAGTACCTATGGGGCAGCGGTTCAACCTGATACTCGAAGACCGGCAGTACGCAGCGCTCGCCGCGGAGTCCGCGCGCTCGAGCGTCGCGATGGCGGAGTTGATGCGGCGCGCGATCGACGCGGCGCTCGGCCTGGAGGGCGAGCGGACGACGCCGGGCTTCGAGGTCAGCTTCGGTCTCTGGCGACGCCCTGACGCCGCCGTGATCGGCCGGCGCGCCGGCGTCCGACTGCAGCGGTGATCAGCCCGGCTCGCCGAGCGCGTCGGCGAACACCCGGTACGCGTCCTCGTTGAACAGGACGAACAGGAGCTCGTCGAAGTCGTCCTCCCGTTCGCGCACGGTTGCGACGGCGAGCGGCGCCGCCCGCTCGAGCGGATAGCCGTAAACGCCGCACGAGATCGCCGGGAACGCGACCGTGCGCGCCCCGAGCGCGTGCGCCACCTCGAGTGCGCGACGGTGCGCCGACGCCAGCAGCTCGTCCTCGCCCTCGCTGCCGCCGCGCCAGACCGGCCCGACCGCGTGCACGACCCACGACGCAGGCAACGCGAAGCCGGCGGTGGCCTTCGCGTCGCCGGTCGGGCAGCCGCCGAGCGCGCGGCACGCCGCGAGCAGCTCCGGCCCCGCCGCGCGGTGGATGGCGCCGTCGACGCCGCCGCCGCCCGCGAGCGACTCGTTCGCCGCGTTTACGATCGCGTCGACGCGCTGCTTCGTGATGTCGCCGCGGACGGTGCGGATCAAGCCTTGCGCCAGCGGCCGAAGACGAGGCCGCCGACCGTGAAGCCGAGTCCGAACGTGCCGACGGCGAAGCCGCCGATCGCGATGCCCTTGCGCCACGGCGAGAGGCGCTGCCAGCGGCCGAGCGCCTCACGCTCTTCGGCGGTCAGCTCCTCGCCGCGACGCTGCTTCCGCAAAGCGCCGCCGGCGCGAAGGCCGAGATAGAGATCGTCGAAGATCTCGGTCGATTGCTCGTCGGCCATATCGATCACTGTATAGCCTGCTTCGCCGGTGTCCACGCGCCTCCTGCACGTCTCCGACCTCCACTTCGGCGTGCAGGAAGACACGCTCCTGCTCGACTCGCTGCGCCACCTGATCGGCCGGGCCGACCCGGAGCTCGTGATCGCGAGCGGAGACCTCACGCACCGGGGCCGGCGCGACCAGCATGCACGCGCGGCTGCGTTCCTCCGACGTCTCGACCGCCCCGTGCTCGCGGTGCCCGGCAACCACGACATCCCCTATACGTTCCCGGCGCGGTTGACGTCGCCGTGGGCGGAGTTCGAGCGCGAATGGCAGACGGTCGAGCCCGTCTACGCGAGTGAGCGGGTACACGTCGTCGGCGTGAACAGCGTCCGGCCGTGGCGGCACCAGTCGGGCGGCGTCAGCGACGCGCAGCTCGACCGGGTGACGGCCCGTCTCCGCGACGCCCGGCCCGGCGCGCTGCAGGTCGTGGCACTGCACCATCAGCTGGTCGGGTCGCCGTGGCGCTCGCGCAAGAAGCCCGTGGCGCGCCGCACGCATGTCCTGTCGCGGCTCGTCGACGGCGGCGCAGACCTGATCCTCGGCGGCCACATCCACCAGGGCGCGGTCAGCGAACGGCACGAGTTCCAGGTGATCACGGGCGACGCGCGGGCTGTCGTCGTATCGGTCGCGCCCGGGCTCGGACGGCCGCGCCCGCAGCGGCTGGGCGAGGCGCGCGGCTGCGTCGTCTACACGGCAACCGACGCCACGCTGCGCGTCGAGACGTACATCTGGCGGCACGACGACTGGGCCCTGACCGCGACGCGCACGTTTGCGCGCGGCCGCGAGCCGCTCGCGGTCGAGGACGCCCGAGGACGCTCCGGCAAACCCTAGATGGTGCGCGCGCGCCCGCCGCGGCGGCCGCCGACGATGCCGACGAGCACCGCCGCGATGATCACGGCGAGGATGAAGCCGAGGATGCCGCCGATGAGGAGCCCGGCGATCAGCGCCGCCGCGATTCCGATCACGATGGTGAGCCAGATCGGCATCGGGTCGCGTCCGGGGTGCACCAGCCTGCCGAGGGCGCCGACGATCAAGCCGACGATGATCAGCCCGATGATGCGTGCGATCATGCGGCGCTACCTCTCCGCCTGACGCGTCCGCAAACGTTCGCGCTTCGCCGCCAGCTCCTCGTCGTCGAGGAGCCCCGCGCGGTGCAGCTCGCGCAGCATCGCCTCCAGGCGCATCCGTTCGAGCCCGCGGTAGTGCTCGGCCTGCTCGGCGCGCGCGGCCGTGCCCCAGACCGGCCGCTTCTGCACGTACTTGCGGTACGCCGCAACGAGCGCGATCGCGATCCCGAGCGACAGGAACGAGACGACGTAACCGTTGCCGTTCGAGATCGCGTTGCCGAGAACCGCGCCGGCGATCGAGCCGGTCAGGCCGATCGCGATCGTCATCCAGAGCGGCATCGGGTCCGGGCCCGGAAGCGCCAGCCGTGCGAGCGCACCGGTGAACAGCCCGGAGATGAGGATCGAGACGACGAGGCCGAGCGTCATGCCGGCGCCAGCGCCGTCAGCTCCCGCCGCAGCTCCTTGATCTCGTCGCGCAGCTTCGCCGCGTACTCGAAGCGCAGCTCCTCCGCCGCGACGTACATCTCCTGTTCGAGGTCGACGACCATCTTCTCGAGGTCCTCGCGCGACATCCCCTCCACCTTGTCGCCGCGCCGCCGGCGGGACGTCGGGACGTGCGGCTGCTCGAGCGCGAGGAACTCCGCGATGTCCGAGACGCCCTTCGTGATCGAGATCGGCTTCGTGCCGTGCTCCTCGTTGTAGGCGATCTGCACCGCGCGCCGCCGGTTCGTCTCGTCGATCGCGCCCTTGATCGCCTCGGTCAGCTTGTCGGCGTACATCAGCACCTTGCCGTTCGCGTGTCGTGCGGCGCGCCCGATCGTCTGCACGAGCGCCGTCCGCCCGCGCAGGAACCCCTCCTTGTCGGCGTCGAGGATCGCGACGAGCGACACCTCGGGCAGATCGAGACCCTCGCGCAGCAGGTTCACGCCGACGAGGACGTCGTAGTCGCCGAGGCGTAGCTCGCGGATGATCTGGATCCGCTCCAGCGTGTCCACCTCCGAGTGCAGGTAGCGCGCCTTGACGCCGGCCTCGAGCAGGTAGTCGGTGAGGTCCTCGGCCATCTTCTTGGTCAGCGTCGTGACGAGCACGCGCTCTCCGACCTCCTCCCGCCTGCGGATCTCGTTGAGCAGGTCGTCGATCTGGTTCTTCGTGGGACGCAGCTCGACCTCCGGGTCGACAAGGTACGTCGGGCGGATCAGCTGCTCGGCCACGCGCGTCGACTGCTTGAGCTCCCACGGGCCGGGGGTCGCCGACACGAACACCATCTGCGGCACCTTGGCGAGAAACTCGTCGAAGCGAAGCGGCCGGTTGTCGAGCGCGGACGGCAGGCGGAAGCCGTAGTCGACGAGCGTCTGCTTGCGCGACCGGTCACCTTCGTACATCCCGCCGATCTGCGGGATCGTCTGGTGCGACTCGTCGACGAAGACGACGAAGTCGTCGGGGAAGTAGTCGAGCAGCGTGAACGGGTGCGAGCCCGGCGGACGCCCTTCGAGGATGCGGGAGTAGTTCTCGATGCCGTTGCAGAAGCCGAGCTCCTGCAGCAGCTCGAGGTCGTACTCCGTGCGCTGGCGGATGCGATGCGCCTCGAGCATCCGGCCCTCGGCCTCGAACTTCTTGACCTGCTCCTCGAGCTCGCCCCGGATCTCGCCGACGGCACGCTCGATCGTCGGCTTCGACGTCACGTACTCGGTCGCCGGCCAGATCGCCAGGTTGTCGAGCTTCGCGTAGACCTCCCCGGAGAGCGGGTCGAAGTGCGTGATCTGCTCGACCTCGTCGCCGAAGAACGAGACGCGGTACGCCGTCTCGGCGTTCGCGGGCTGCACCTCGAGGATGTCGCCCTTGACGCGGAAACGGCCGCGGCCGAGAACGGTGTCGTTACGCACGTACTGCGACTCGATCAGCTTGCGCAGGACCGCGTCGCGGTCGAACTCGGTGCCCACCTCGAGGTAGAGGAGGCGCTCGCGCCATTCCTCCGGCGAGCCGAGGCCGTAGATGCACGAGACGGAGGCGACGACGATCACGTCGCGCCGCGTGAAGAGCGCGGAGGTCGCCGCGAGGCGGAGACGCGCGATGTCGTCGTTCTGCGAGGAGTCCTTCTCGATGTAGAGGTCGGCCTGCGGGACGTACGCCTCGGGCTGGTAGTAGTCGTAGTACGAGACGAAGTACTCGACCGCGTTGCCGGGGAAGAACTCGCGGAACTCGTTGCAGAGCTGCGCCGCCAGCGTCTTGTTGTGCGCGATCACGAGCGTCGGCTTCTGGATCTGCTCGACGATCCACGCCATCGTCGCCGTCTTCCCGGTCCCGGTCGCGCCGAGCAGCGTCTGGTAGCGCTCGCCGGCGCGCAGGCCGGCCGCGATCGTCTCGATTGCCTGCGGCTGGTCGCCGGTCGGGACGTACGCCGACGATGTTTGCAGCGCGGGCATGGAGGGACAGGGTATCGCCATGGCAGCCGAGGCCTCGTCCGCGCAGCCACCGTACGGCGCGTACGCCGGGATCATGGGGACGTTCTTCGGCGGGCTGGCGGCGGCGGGGGCGCTCGGCAAGCTGCTCGGACGCGATCCGCGGGAACACTCGGCCCTCGACCTCGTCGTGCTCGGCGCGGCGACGTTCAAGGCCGCCCGGACCGTCGCGCGCGACGAGGTGACGAGCTTCATCCGCGAGCCGTTCGTCGAGGGGCTGGCGCACGAGGGCGGAGAGGACCCTGTCGAGACCGGCGACCTGCGGCAAGCGATCGGCGAACTCGTCACCTGCTCGCGCTGCATCGGCACTTGGGTCGCGGGTGGCCTTGCGGCGACGCACATCCTGTCGCCGCGCTTCGGCCGCACCCTCACGTGGACGCTCGCCGCGGCCGGCGTGAACGACTTCATGCAGGCCGGCTTCGCAGCGCTGACGAACAAGGCGAACGAGCTGGAGCGGCGCGCCGGCGGCGGCTGACGGCGAGCTACCCTGGCGCGCCCATGCGCCGCCTCGCCGTCTGCGCGGTCGTGTCGTTCGCCGTCGCCGCGCCGGCGCACGCCTCGTCGCTGTCGCAGCCCGCGCTGTACGGGCTGCGCGCGTCGAACGGATCGACGCCCTTTGCCGGCGACACGCCGCTGCTCACGACGGTGAGTCCGAACGGCGACGGGTTCCGCGACCGCGCGCTCATCACCTTCCGGCTGCGGCGCGTGGCGACGGTGACGATGGACGTGACGCAGACGCTGAAGGCGCCGCACGTCGTCTACACCCTGCGCGCGACGCTCGGGCCGGGGGTGCACCAGTTCACGTGGTCTCCCGCGCCGAACCTCGAGCCGCGTACCTACCTCGTCCGCTTCGCCGCCGTCGACCGCGGCGGCCGCCGCGTGACATACGGGGCGCCGGACGCGTTCGTCGACCGCTACCGGCCCGGCGTCGTCGTGCGCGTCCAGGGCATCGACGCGGGCTTCACGAAGCCCAACGCGCTGCCGGGAGAGGACGTCCGGCTGCACATCGCGACCGACGAGCCGTCGCTGACGCTGCGGCTGTTCCGGTCCGGCACCGAGCACGTCGCGACGACCGTCCCGGACGTGATGAACGGCGTTGAGGTCGACGGCGGGCCGCTCTTGCTCGACTGGACGCGCTGGCGCAGCGCCCCGCACACGATCACCTATCGCGTGCCCGATCTTCCGAGCGGCCTCTACTTCGTCCAGCTCACCGGTCCTGACGGCCGCGTCGGGTACGCGCCGCTCGTCGTGCGGCCTGTCGTGCTCGGCGAGACGAGCCGCGTGCTCGTCGTGCTGCCGACGAATACGTGGCAGGCCTACAACTTCCAGGACGTGAACGGCGACGGCTACGGCGACACGTGGTACGCCGGCGGTCCGAACGAGACGGTCGACCTGGGACGTGCGTATCTCGACCGCGGGGTGCCCCCGCACTTCGACCACTACGACCTGCCCGTCCTCCACTGGCTGTACTGGACCGGCAAGAAGGTCGAGTTCATCTCCGACTCCGACTTCGACCAGATCGCGACCGGTGACGAGCTCGCCCGCGCGTACGACCTGATCGTCTTCGAGGGCCACGAGGAGTACGTGCTGCCGCACGAGTACGACGTGATCCAGCGTTACCGCGACCTCGGCGGCAACCTGATGTTCCTGTCCGCCAACAACTTCTTCTGGCGGATCGCGAAGCGCGGGCAGGTGCTCGAACGGCTAGACGAGTGGCGGCAGGCGGGGCGGCCCGAGGCGGCGTTGATCGGCACCCAGTACCGCGCGAACGACGACGGGCAGAGGCAGGGGCTCTTCGTCGTCGGCGACACGGCGCAGGCGCCGTGGTTCTGGGACGGAACCGGGTTGACGACCGGGTCGACGTTCGGGCAGTACATCGGCGGCTACGGGATCGAGATCGACTCGACGACGGCGCAGTCGCCGCCGGGGACGATCGTGCTCGCGCAGATCCCGAACCTGTACGGCGCGGGCCTCACGGCGCAGATGACGTACTACGAGACTTCCGCGGGCGCGAAGGTCTTCGCCGCAGGCGCCCTCGACTTCGGCGGCTCGGCCGCAACCTGGCCGGCGAAGCGGCTGCTGACGAACCTCTGGACGCATCTGAGCGTCCCGTAGCGAGGTCTCGGGGGCGCGGGGAAACCGGGAGTTCCCCCCTGTTTCGCTAATCGCCCCAGTCGAAGTCGCGCGAGCGCGTCCAGAGGTTCTCGTCGGACGGATGGTCCGGATCGACAAGCGCCTCGTGCGCTTCGGTCGGCTGCTCGTTCGTCGCCGCGGTCGCGTCGATGAACGAGTCGCCGCTCGCCGGCCAGGCGAGCGACGTCTCCTCGTCGACGATCGACTGCACGCCGTCCATCGTGTCCTCGTGCCGCGCCTGCTCCTCGCTCTTGAACAGCGGATGGTTCTCGAACGGATCGTCCGTCATGTACTTCTCGAGCGGCATCTCGTGCTCGAGCGCGGAGTTGCGGCGCTTCAGCTCGAGGTGCTCCTGGATGACCTGCGCGAACAACGAAGGCGTCTCGACGGCCATTGAATCCTCCTCCGGCGCGTTCACACTCTCCCGGCGGGGGAGTCTAGACGATCCGCGCGAGTCAACCCGCGACGTATTCCGCCGCGGCGACGACGCGGTTCTTGCCGCCGCGCTTCGCCTCGTACAGCGCGGCGTCGGCCGCGGCGACGAGCTCCTCGAGGTCGCCGGCGTCGGGGAACGAGGCGACGCCGAAGCTGCCGGTGACGCTTATCGGCTCGCCGTTCGGCGCCTCGACGACGAGGGCGGCGATCGCCGCGCGGGCACGTTCGGCGAGGCGGACGCCGCCGCTGCTGTCGGTGCTCGTGAGCACGAGCGCGAACTCCTCGCCGCCCCAGCGCCCGGCGACGTCGCTCTCGCGCACGCTCGAGCGCAGTGCGTGCGCGAACCCCTTCAGAACCTCGTCGCCGACGGGATGGCCGTAGCGGTCGTTGACCTGCTTGAAGTCGTCGAGGTCGGCGAGCACGAGACAGACGCTGTCGTCGTGGCGCGTGGCGCGCGCGAGCTCGGCGCGCAGCGTCTCCTCGAGCCTGCGCCGGTTGGCGAGGCCGGTGAGGCTGTCGACGAGCGCCTGGTGCTCCACGATGCGGTGCAGGCGCGCGTTCTCGAGCGCGACGACGGCCTGCGCGGCGAGCGACGCGGCCATCTCGACCTGCTCGCTGTCGAACGTCGGCGCGGCGATCACGAGCGAGCCGAAGTCGGACACGCCGGTCCGCAGCGGGAACGCGATGCGCTCGCCGGGCGCGTCGGGATCGCCCGCCCGCGCGAGCTCGCCCTCCCGACCGAGCACGAGCCCGCCGTCGGCGCCGGTCGCCTCGACCGCGGACTCGACGACGACGCGCAGCAGCTGGTCGGGGTCGTGGGTGGCGACGAGCGCCTCGCCGAAGCGCGCCGTCGCGTCGCGCAGGCGCGAACGCTCGGTTTCGAGCTCGTCGAGCCGCTGCTCGAGCTGAGCCGCCATCCGGTTGAACGCGAGTCCGAGCTGCGCGAACTCGTCGGCGCCTTCGATGTCGACGCGGGCGCCGAGGCGGCCCTCCGCGATCGCGTGCGCCGCTTCCGCGAGCCGCCGCAACGACCGGACGATCGAGCGCCCGAGCAGGTACGTCACGCTGCCGAACAGCAGCAGCGACAACCCGAGGCCGCCGAGAATCCGGCGCTCGGCGGAGTCGACCGCGACGTCGATCGTCGCCTGCGGCGCGAGCGCGACGAGCGAGAACCGCGGCGGCGACGGCAGGTCGGCCGTGCGAAGCGCGCGGTACGCCACGCCGCCGACGACCAGTCGGGTCGTCGCCCCGGGCACGAGCCCCACCGCGGCGCCCTCGCCGATGCCGCCGACGATGCGGTCGCCGAGGACGGCGTCGAGGTGGTCGCCGGGCGCGAGCCCCCCGCCCAGATACCGCAGGTACGCGCCGTCGACCGCGGCGTATGCCGTCACGCGCCCGAGCACCCTCGCGCCGGCGACGACCGCGACGGTGCGGCGCGCCGAGAGCGGCGGCGCACTGCCGACGTGGATGCCGGGTGCGGCGATCGCGACACCGCGGGTGCGGGCGACGACGGCGCGGAGCTCGGCCGCGTCGCGGCGCCGCAGCGCACGCTGGACGCGCTGCGCGCGCGCGAGCTGCTCGGCGCGCGCCGACAGCGCCTCGAGGGAGGTGGAGTAGTCGGCCGCCGCGGCGCGCAATGCCGATTCGAGCCCGGCGTCCGTGCGCTCGGTCGCGCTCTTGGCCTCGACCGTCCCGTAGCCGTAGAACGCGACGGCGAGCGGCAGCAGCGCCAGGAAGACGAACCACAGGACCAGCTTGATCTTGAAGCTCCGGATCACGGCTCAAGCTCCCCCGGCGGCTGCCGATACCTCATTCGAGGTATGTCGGCGCGCGGACGAGGTTCCATGAGGGTGTCTTTGCTTCGCGTCGCGGTGGTCGCCGCCGCGGGCGGAGCCGCGACGCTGCTCGTGCTGCTGCCGGCCGGTTTCGACGGGCCGCGTCCGCAGCCGGCGCGCCCGATCGCTGTGGCGCTGCCCGCCGCGCCGCGGCCGGTGCACGTCGCCGCGCCGCGGCCGGTGCACGTCGCCGCGCTGCGGCCGGCGCCCGCCCGCGCAAGGCCCGTGCGGCCCGCGCGTCGGCCGATCTTCTCGACGCCCGCCTCGCCGCATCCCGTCGCGCCGGCGCCCGCGCTGCGCGCGCCGGCGACGACGTCGCAGCTCGCCTCGTCGCGTACGGTCGTCCGTCGCGCCGCCGCGACCGCCTCCGCAGCGGCGAGCGCCGCCGTGACGCGTAGGCGCTACGCGGCGCTGCGGCGCATCCTCGGCCGGCCGCGCCGGCCCGAGCCCGCGGCCGCGACCGTCCGGACCGCCGCGCCGAAGCAGGCGGTTGCGACGGCGCCCGAGGTGGCAGTGCTCGCCGACACGCTCGCCGCCCCCGCGTCCGCCGCCGCCGCCGCGCCGGGCGCGCCGGCACCCGACGCGGCGGCCGCCCGCGGCGTCCACATCCACTGGCTCCGGCACAGGTAGGCCCGCGGTCGGCAGAATGCGCGGGTGCCCCGCCTCCGCCTCACGCGCCGCGTCGGCCCCGTCGGCACGGCGCTCATGCTCTGGGACCTATGGCGCCGGCTGCCGCCGCGGCAGCGAAAGTGGGTCGTGAAGCAGGCGCGGAAGCACGGCCCGCGCGTCGCGCGCCAGGTGGTCGAGGCGCAGCGCCGCCGCCGCGGCCGCTGAAGGGCGCGGCGCCCCGCGGATCCGTCAGGCGTGCGTCGCGCGCAGGTGGCGGAAGCCGACCATCGCCGGCAACAGCGGCAGCCACAGGTTGAGCACGCGGTACATGAGCACCGCGAGCATGCCGGCAGCGAGCGGGAGGCTGACCCAGAGGAGCGCGAACGGGAGGAGCGCCTCGACGACGCCTGCGCCCGCGAGCGGCAGCGTCCTGCGGCTGAGCGCGTATCCGGTCGCGTAGCCGACGACGAACGCCGCGATCGGCAGCTCCCGGCCGAAGAAGACGTGCAGGCAGGCCCACAGGCAGAACGCGTCCCCGGCCCAGTAGAGCGCCATGCCGACCGCCGCGCGCAGGCCGGCCGCGCCGCGCCGGGCGAGCCGGTCGAGGAGCCCGAGCGCGTCGAGCGCCGTGCCGACGTGGCCGCGCCAGCCGTCGCTGCCGCTGAACCAGCCGCGCCGCAGCATCAGCGCGAACGCGAGCAGGAAGCCGGCGGGGACGCCGATCGCCCACGGCATTGTGAACCCCGTCGGGATGGTCGAGTGTCGGACGAGCAGGACGCACGCGGCCGCACACGTCGCGGGCGCGAGGATCACGTACTCGAGCATCCCCAGCCCCATCACGCGCAGCCGCGCCTCCGACCTGTCGTCGCAGCGCCGCTCGAGGATCTCGTGGTCGACGGCGAATCCGCCGCGCGCGAGGAACATGCCGAACCCGGCCGCGACGAGCGCGACCGTCTCGAGGAAGCGCAGCCGCGTCTTCGACTCGATGCGCGTCACCTCGTGGAAGGCGAGCGTGTAGCCGAGGTACGCGACGAGCTCGCCGCCGAGCGCGATCGGGAACCAGATCCAGGCCGGGCGCGAGAGGAAGTCGCCGATGCGGTCGGAGCCTGCCGCCCACGCGACGCCGCCGAGCGCAGCGCACGCGAGCAACGCGCCGAGACCGACGAACGCGGCGATGTGCCGCCGGCCGTACTCCAAATGGCGGGAGCGGAGCGCGGCGAGCAGGCGGAGCGGATGAAGCAGCGATCTCATCTGCTGGGGATCCAACGAGGAGACCGGCGAGGGCGGTGCGGCCACGCTCGTTCAATCGGCAGCCTAGCCCGCACGCCGGATCCCTCGTTCTCGCGGGCGCCTCCGCTCAGGCGAGCGTGAGCGCCGCGCGCGCGATCCGGTCCTGCTCGAGCAGGTGGGCGGTCGGGTACCCCTCGGAGGGGCTGGCGCGCCACGGACGGCCGACGTAGCGGAGCGGCCGGCCGGCGGCCGCCTCTTCGAGCCGGTGGCGGATCGACCGCCACGGCCCCATGTTCTGCGGTTCCTCCTGTGCCCAGACGACCTCCTCGAGCACGGGGAAGGACGCGACGAGCGCGGCGGCGGCCTCGGTCGGGAACGGGTAGAGCTGCTCGACGCGCGCGACGGCAACGGGCGCCCCGTGTGCGTGCGCCTCGTGCCCGACGATGTCGTAATAGATCTTGCCGGAGCAGAGGACGAGCCTCCGCACCTGCGCCTTGTCGACGCTCGTGTCGTCGAGCACGTGCTGGAAGCGTCCGTCGGTCAAATCCGCCAGGTTCGACGACGCCTCCTTGAGACGCAGCAGCCCCTTCGGCGTCATGACGACCAGCGGACGCGCCGCGGGGCCGAGCGCCTGTCGGCGCAGCAGATGGAAGTACTGCGCGGCCGTCGTGCAGTTGACGACACGGATGTTCTCCTGCGCGCCGAGCTGCAGGAAGCGCTCGAGCCGCGCGCTCGAGTGCTCCGGGCCGTTGCCCTCGTAGCCGTGCGGCAGGAGCAGCGTGAGCCGCGAGGTCTCGCGCCACTTCGACAGCGCCGACGAGATGAACTGGTCGATGACGATCTGCGCGCCGTTCGCGAAGTCGCCGTACTGCGCCTCCCAGACGACGAGCGCCTCCGGCGCGGCCGCCGAGTAGCCGTACTCGAAGCCGAGGCAGGCGTACTCCGACAGCGGCGAGTTGTAGACCTCGAACGACGCGGCCGCCTCGTCGAGGTTCTGCATCGGCGTGTACGTCTCGCCCGTGCGCGCGTCGTGCAGCACGAGGTGGCGCTGCGAGAACGTGCCGCGCTGCGAGTCCTGGCCCGTCAGGCGGACGGGGATCCCGTCGACGAGCAGCGACGCGAACGCAAGCGCCTCCGCCTGCCCCCAGTCGATGCCGCCGTCGGCGATCGCGCCGCGGCGCCGCTCGAGCTGACGCGCGAGCTTCTGGTGCACGGTGAACCCGTCGGGGACACCCAGCAGCTCCTCGTTCAGCTGCGCGAGCACGTCGCCGGCGACCGCCGTCACGACCTCCGCGGTCGTCGCACGCGGGATCGAGCCGTCGTGCGCCGGCTTCTCGCCGAACGACGCCTTGAGCCGCTCGTGCGCCGCGCGCAGCGCCGTCTCGACCTGCTGCACGTACTCGTCCGCCTCGCGCTGCGTGATCACGCCCCGCTCGATCAGCGCAGCCTGGTACAGCTCGCGGACCGACGGGTGCGCGTTGATCTGCTCGACCATGAGCGGCTGCGTGTACGCCGCCTCGTCCTGCTCGTTGTGGCCGAAGCGCCGGTAGCCGACGAGGTCGATCACGACGTCCTGCGCGAACCGGCGCCGGTACGCCATCGCCAGCCGCACCGACGCGATCGACGCCTCGGGATCGTCGGCGTTGACGTGGATGATCGGGACGTCGAACCCCTTCGCGAGGTCGGACGAGTAGCGCGTAGACCGCCCCTCGGTCGGCTCGGTCGTGAACCCGATCTGGTTGTTCGTGATGACGTGCAGCGTCCCGCCGGTCGAGTAGCCCTCGAGGCCGTGCAGGTTGAACGTCTCGGCGACGACGCCCTGCCCCGCGAACGCCGCGTCGCCGTGCAGCAGCACAGGCAACGCGACCGACGGGTCGTGCGCGCCGTGCTTCGTCGAGCGGTCGGTCTGCTCGGCGCGGGTCCGTCCCTCGACGACGGGGTCGACCGCTTCGAGGTGGCTCGGGTTCGCGACGAGCCGCACGCCGACCTTGCCGCTGCGCGTCGTGCGCGTCCCGTGGGCTGCGAGGTGGTACTTGACGTCGCCGGTTCCGCCCTCGGGATCCGCCGCGACGGCCTCGATCGTCCGCTCGCCCTCGAACTCGCGCAGGATCTGCTCGTACGGCGTGCCGATCGTGTGTGCGAGCACGTTCAGGCGCCCCCGGTGCGCCATCCCCATCACGACCTCGTGCGCCCCGTCCTCCGCGGCGAGCTCGATCGTCTCGTCCAGCATGGGGATCATCACGTCGAGCCCTTCGAGCGAGAACTGCTTCTGGCCGAGGAAGCGCTTCCGCAGGAACCGCTCCATACCCTCGACCTCGCAAAGGCGGCGGAAGAGCGCGCGCTGCTCGTCGGGCGTGAGCGGCTGCCGGTAGCGGCCGGACTCGATCGCCTGCCGCAGCCACACGCGCTGCTGGTGATCCGACAGGTGCTCGATCTCGTACGCCATCGTCCCGCAGTAGGTCTCCGCCAGCTCGGGCAGCACGTCGGCGAGCGTCGCGCCCGGCACGGCGACCCGCAGCACGGAGGCGGGGATGCGCGCCTGCAGCTCGGGCGTCAGCCTCGGCTCGAGCCGGAGCGGCTCGAGCGACGGGTCGCCGACCGGCTCGGACCCGAGCGGGTCGAGCCGCGCAGCGAGGTGACCGTGCGTGCGGTGCGCCTTGACGAGCGCCATCGCCGCGGCGACGCCGCCGAGCAGCTCCGCGTCGAGCGCCGCCGCGGGCGCGGGGGCGGGAGGCTCCGGCGCGGCGGGCACTGCGGCGGGCGCGGCGGCGAGGTGGCCGTTGCCGTTCCGCTCCGGCAGCTTCTCGAGCAGCCGCGCGATCCCGGGGTGGGTCGAGACGAGGGCCGAGTCGCCGCTCTCGAAGAGCGCGCGCCACTCAGACGGCACCGCCTCGGGGTTCTCGAGGTACTCGTCGAGCAGCGCGCGCGCGTAGCCGGCGTTCAAGCCGTCGACGTCGTGCGTGCTCACCCCTGTTTTGTACCAGGGGAGCCTCGGTTGTCCTTTTCTAGAAGAGCGGGTGGTGCGTGAGCACCTGCAGCGCCGTCCCGACGACGAAGCAGATGCCGATCGCGGCGAACGCCGTCATCACGAGCCGCTGCTGCGAGCGGCTCATGACGGTCGCGATCAGTGCGAGGAGGAGCGCGACCGGCGCGAGCCGGAACGGGCGGTAGACGAGCTCGAGCAGCCCGAGCACGATCGCGCACGCGGCGAGGAGCCCCGCGACCGCCTCGGCGGCGCTCCATGTGTCGCGGGTGCTCGACGTCACGTCCTGACCCTATTGCGCCCGGCGCGCGCGACACGCGCGCGCGAGCGGCCGTGCGGCCCGCCGCGGCGCGGCCGCGGACCGTCGGGCCGCCGCCAGGGCCGCCACGTCGACCGATCGGGCGGCTCGGTCCCCGGCGGGGTCGGCTCCGCCTTGATCGCGTACCAGACGACGCAGCAGAGGTACGCGATCGGGATCTTCAGGATCACCATCATGAAGAGGAGCTCCCAGGCCGCGCGGCTCATTGCCGAAGTGTACGAGATGACACTTGCGGTCGGATCGGCCGGCTCAGAAGAGCGCGTAGCCTGCAATCGCGAGCGCGTCCGGCGGCTGCACGCCCTCGGAGAGGAGCAGCAGGCCGGGCGTCGGCGACAGGCGCAGCCGGTGCGCGAGCGCGACCGCCGCCAGGCACCGGCACGAGCCCGGGATCCGCACCCGCACCGGCTCTTCCGCCCGCCGGAGCTCCGAGTCGAGCGCCGCGGCGGCCGCCTCAGGGTCGATGCCGGCGAGGGGCCCGATCGTGCTACCGAGGCGGTACGAGTACGCGACCGGCTCGCCGGCCTGGCGCCAGAGCGTGCGCGGCGCCGCGCGCTCCCACAGCGCATGGTCGGGTGCGCGGTCGAAGCCGTACGCCGCGGCGTCGATCGCTGCGGGATCGCCGCTCCCCGCTTCGAGGAGCGGCCCGCCGCGGCGCGGCTCCCCGGCAAAGTCGAGGATCGGCGTGACGGGCACGAGGCCGCGCCGCCCGTAGAGCGCGTTCGACACGGGTTGGATCGCGTCGGTGATCGTCCGCCGCCGCGCGAACCCGTCGCCCCAGACGGCGTCTAGGAGCGCCGACCCGAGCCCGTGCCCCTGCGCCGCAGGCGCGACGAACAGCGACGCGAGGAACCAGTCGTCGCCGCGCGACCACGCCGACGCGAACCCGGCGATGCGGTCCCCGCCGGCGTCGGCGACGACGGACGTACCGGTCGCTCGGACGTGCTCCTGCAGCAGCTCGAACACCGGGCGCGGCACCGCGGGCGCGGCGAACCCGTGGCGGCCGTAGAGCTCGCCGATCGCGCTCGTGAAGACGTCGTGGAGCGACGCGGCGTCGGCCGCCGCGGCCGGCCGCAGCTCCACTACAGCTGCGCGACGTCCGCGCGAATCGACTCGAGGTCCCCGTCGCGTGCGGCGAGGTCGCGGTACGACGGGTCGAGCGAGATCGCCTCACGCAGGTCCGCGAGCGCGTCAGCGCGGCGGCCGGCGAGCACCGCGTAGCAGGCACGGTTGTACAGCGAGGTCGGATCGTCCCCGCAGCCCGCCAGCGTGTCGGCCGCGGCGGCGTAGTCGCCGCGCTCGTAGTGCACGTGCGCGCGCCGCTGCACGTCCCACGACGTCCAGATGCTCACGAGGCGCCGGAGCTCGGCGATCGGCTGCGGGTGGTCGTCGACGCGGAGGTCGCACACGCGGTCGATGCCCTCGCGGCTCTCGCTCCGTGCGCCGACGCGCTCGACGACGACCGCGGCCGACTGCTGCCCGCGGCGGTCGCCGCCCGCCGCCTGCCCGGCCTCGAGCGCCGCGACCAGCCGGTGCACGAGCGGCCCGACGGCCTCTTCGTACGCACGGGCCATCGCGTCGACGACGGCGTGGCCGGCGAGGATGTTCCCCTGGACGGCGAAGCCGGAGCCGATCCGGTGGCCCGCCCACCCGAGACACTCCGCCCCGGTGAACGCCGCCGCGCGGCCGTCCGCGGCGACGACGCCGAGCTGGCGCGTCTCGCGCCCCGGATCGTCGGCGAGCACCTCCGCGAGCGCCTCCTCGGGAGACGCGCCGCGCGCCAGGTGCCCGAGCGCCTGCTCGCCGTAGACGGCGACGCCGGCCGCCTGGGTCGCGACTGCGCCGATCCCCGCGCGCACCCACGGCACGACGGCGCCGACCGCGAAGTACTTCGACTGCACGGCGCAGCCCACCTCCCCCGCTTCCAGGTCGGCGGCGGCGATCGAGAACGTTCCGTGCGTGGTCGTCATGTCGTCCCGTGCCGCTCGCGGTAGGCGCGCACCTTCGCGCGGTTGCCACAGCTTCTCATGGAGCACCACGCGCGGGAGCCGTTCTTGGTCGTGTCGAGGAACGCCGTCCTGCAGTCGTCGGCCTCGCAGACCTTCACGCGCTCCCAGGTGCCGTCGCTCATGCCGATCGCGATCTCGAGCAGGATCCGGCCGATCGCGCCCGCGACCCCGCCGGCGGCGGGCTCGAGCTGCGCTTCCTGCAACCCGAAGCGGATGCCGAGCCGCGCCTCGCGGCTCGCGCGCTCGAGTGCCGCGCTCGCGTCGCGCTCGCAGCGCCCGTCGATCAGGTCGCGGATCGCCTCCCTGACACGCGCGGCCCACGCGACGTCGTCCTGCGTCACCTTCGCGCCCGGGGCGAGCAGACCCTGCTCGATCAGCCAGGTGCGGAGCTGAGCCGGGGTTTGCAGGCGTTCCTCGCCGGAGCGCAGCCGGCGCGTGTTGACGAAGTCGATGACGAGGTTGCTATTCACCAGTGAACTTGCTTTACCAGTTACGTAACTGGTATCATCGTATCACTGGTTACCGGAGAGGAGGCAGCGATGCACAACCCCGAGATCATGCGCGTCCTGGCCAACGATCGGATCGAGACGCTGCGGCGTGACGCGGCGCGGCCCCTGCGCACCCGCCCGGCCACGCGGCGCGTGGACACGGCTGACGTCGTGCTGCGGCTGTGCCGGGTCGACGACGACACGCAGCTCGAGCGGCTGGCGGCGCTCGAGGGGCGGACGGTGCCCTTCGGGCGCATGGTCGTCGCGGATGTCCGCGGGCACATCGTCGCGGCGAAACCCGTCGGCGGCGGGCGCGCGCTCGCCGATCCGTTCGTGCGCACCGACCACCTGCTGCCGCTGCTCGACCTGCGGGTCGCGCAGCTGCGGGAGCCGCAGCCGCGGCGGTGGCTCGCACCGGCGCTTCGGCTCGTCCGCGCCCGCGCCTAGCGGACGCGGGCGAGCTGCGGCGGCTTAGCGTCCGCCCTGGGGGGGTAGGTCGACCGCCATGACAGAGACGATCACCGTCGCGCTGCCGCGAAACGGCGTCGCCGACGATCTCGCGGAGGCGCTCGCGGCGCGCGGACTGCGTGCTGAAGTCGTGGAGCGTGACGGGGCGCGGGAGCTCGCCGTGTCGTTCGCCGCGGACGAGCGCTCGCGGCTCGTCGATGCATCGGTCGCCGCGGTGGAGCACTACCTGTCGGAGCGCATGCTGCCGTTCGTAGTCGAGCGAGGCAACGGCGGCGCCATCGTGCGCCCGCCCGCCGATTAGGACACTTCTTCGTCCACGATTCAGCGACCGAACGACCAACCGCGGCAGGCATCGACGCTCTCAAATAGCGCAACTTGCTCGCCGCCAGATGCACACGCGCATAACAAGTCGATCAATAACGCGGCCGCACTGCACAAACCTCATCACTACGTTCTCAGGACGGTAAACGAGTGGGAATCCCGCGTACTCCGTAGTCGGGTACGAGATCGGCGGCGGTCCGGGAGTCAACACAGCCTCGGCGCGTCCTGCGCTCGCCAGGATCGCAGCCCTCGCAGGGCGACGAATGGGCGGGTTTCCGCGCTGAAACCACAGGCGGACCGCCACGCCGTCACGACAACCAATTGCCAAGAGCGTCACCGCCCGTCTGAGCGGTCGCCGTGGGTGAATCGCGATCTTCACGGAAGAAGTTTGTCTGGATAGTGCGGGTAGAGAGCGAGTGTTGCGACTCTGTCGGTGTTCACGCCAATGAAGACAGTGAAGTGAACGAGAGAGGCCGTGGCATCGTGGACAGAGGTGGGAGACGCGCAGGCCGCGCGATCGAGCGCGGAGAGGCGCCGGGCTGAAGACGCACCGCCGAATACGAGCCAGCCGGCAAGTGCGGCAGCACCTACGCCCGCGAGAAGAAGAGCGGAGCCGTAGCGTCGCCACGACTTCATCCGCGGACGGGTTGACCCTCGATCACGTAGCCGCGACTAGTGAGGCCGCGATCACTAACAGCGCAAGTCCGTCGCGGCGTTTCCACGTGTACTGCTCGGCGACGAGTGCGAGGTACGGGGAACGCAGGTCGCGCGTTCGAAACGCGTCGACACTTCCACGCCCGGTACGGCGGCCGAGCGGCGTCCGTGCTTCTCGGCCAAGCTGATGCGCGCCGGTAGAAGTGGGCCGAACCGAGCATTGTGCGAACCGCCTTGAGAGCACCGGAGCGGACTTCGTTGCTGCTGCGCTAACTCTTTAGCCGCGTCTCCACGTCGGCGCATCGACCTGCCCGAGACGATGACCTGGCTCTGAACGAACCGCGACTTAAACGTTCCACGAGTTCGACTAAGCTCAGCGGGCGACCTCGAGTGTCTACTCGCCGCGCTCCTGTCGGCGTTCGCGAACAAAGACGAAATGAGCGAAGGTGGCACGCACGTGAAGTGCCTCGCCCAGGGATTGGTCGTATGGTTCACCGGATTGCCAGCGGCCGGAAAATCAACGCTGGCCGATGCGGTAGCGCTCGCCCTCCAGCGAAACTGTTACTACGCGACCCACCTAGACGCGGACGTCCTACGGAAGTGTCTTTGGCCAGAGTTGGGCTTCTCCCGATCGGAGCGCGATGCAAACGTCCAACGGCTTGCATGGCTAGCTTCCAAGATGGCGGGAGCAGGCGCGGCCGTGACGGTGTCAGCAATCTCGCCGTTCGAGGCGGCACGTCGCGATGCTCGGAGCATCATCGAGCCACATTCGCAATTCGTGCTGGTTCATCTCACCACTCCCTTGTCGGAGTGCGCGAGGCGCGACCCCAAAGAGTAGCGTCCCCGCTCGTGGTGTTCGAGCGCGGTGAGGCGGGCGCGAAGCGCCCGACATAGCTGACCACCGCGTCATCCTCGCGGAGTCCGATCAAAGACAGCGAGGAGGAACACGGTGGTCGAGGTGACGATGGACGTTCAGAGCTGGCTGCGCAAGCAGCTTCAGGAGGCGAGCCCGGATCTGCTGCGGGCGATGGTGCAGGACTTCGCGGAGGCGCTGATGGGCGCGGAGGCAGACGCCCTCTGCGGCGCTGCCTACGGCGAGCGCTCACCCGAGCGGGTCAACATCCGTAACGGCTACCGCGAGCGGGCCTGGGACACACGCGTCGGCACGATCGAGCTCGCGATCCCCAAGCTCAGGCAGGGCAGCTACTTCCCGGACTGGCTGCTGCAGCCGCGCCGCCGTGTCGAGCAGGCCTTCGTCTCGGTGATCGCCGACGCCTACCTCGCCGGCGTCTCCACCCGCCGGGTCGAGAAGCTCGTGCAGCAGCTCGGGGTCGAGCACATGTCGAAGAGCCAGGTCTCGCGGCTCGCCAAGTCGTTGGACGCGATCGTCGAGGACTTTCGTACCCGCCCGCTCGAGGGCGAGCCCTACCCGTACCTCGTCCTCGATGCGCTCGAGGTCAAGTGCCGGGAGGGAGGCAGGACCGTCAATGCCTGCGTCGTGCACGCGGTCGCCGTCAACCGCGACGGCTTCCGCGAGTCGCTCGGTCTCGACGTCGTCACCTCCGAGGACGGCGCCGCCTGGCTCGCCTTCCTGCGGAGCCTGGTCGCCCGCGGGCTCTCCGGCGTCAAGCTCGTTACCTCGGACGCGCACCCCGGCCTCGTCGACGCGATCGCGGCGACGCTGCCGGGCGCTTCCTGGCAGCGCTGCCGCACCCACTTCATGCGCAACCTGCTCACGCGTGTCCCCAAGGCGGCGCAGAGCTTCGTCGCGACGATGGTGCGTTCGATCTTCGCCCAGCCCGACGCCGAGACGGTCCACGAGCAGCACCGCCGGATCGGCGAGCAGCTCGAGGCGCGCTTCCCCGAGGCCGCCACACTGCTCGAGGAGGCGGCGCCCGACCTGCTCGCCTTCACCGGCTTTCCGAAGGAGCACTGGCGGCAGCTGTGGTCGAATAACTCGCTCGAGCGGCTCAACAAGGAGATCCGCCGCCGCACCGACGTCGTCGGGATCTTCCCCGACCGCACCTCCATCGTCCGACTGGTCGGCGCAGTGCTCGCCGAGCAGCATGACGAGTGGGCCGTCGCCCGTCGCTACATGAGCGCGGAGTCGATCGCCAAGGCACTCGCCGATCCGGTCGACGAATCCGAGGAGGTGATGGCGATCGCCGAAGCCGCGTAGAGGTCAGGCGAGGATGACGCGCTCAACTTCGCACACCACTTGATGCCATGAAGAAGCGGGCCTCCTGGCGCTCCCGCGCCCCAGGCGATATGCCGAGGGCGTCGTTGAAGTCGGGACCGAAGGAGGCCCAAGAAGATGATCTACGTCGGTATCGATCTCCATCGCAAACGCTCCCAGATCGCCGCTCTGGACGAGCAGGGGACGGAGCTGCTTTCGCGTCGGGTCGCGAACGACCCGGAGGCGCTGAAGGCGATCCTTGGCGAGCTGGGCGGCGAGCTGCAGGTCGCGCTCGAGGCGACCTACGGCTGGGAGTGGCTCGCCGATCTGCTCGAGGCCGAGGGGCACGAGCTGCATCTCTCGCATCCGTTGCGCACGAAGGCGATCGCGGCGGCGCGCGTGAAGACGGACGCGGTCGACGCACGCACGCTCGCGCATCTGCTCCGCACCGATCTGCTGCCGGAGGCGTACGTCGCCCCACGCGAGCTGCGCGACCTGCGTGACCTGCTCCGCCATCGGGTCGTGCTGACGCGGATGCGCTCGGCGCTCAAGAATCGCGTGCACGCTCTGCTCGCCCGTCACGGGATCCAGCGCGAGCATGCCGACCTCTTCGGGCCGGGCGGCCGCCGCTTCCTCGCAGAGCTCCCTCTACGCGAGCCGACACGGCGGCGGCTCGACAGTCTGCTCAGCTTGGTCGGCGACTTCGACCGCGAGATCCAGCAGGCGAGACGTGAGATCGACGGTCTCGCGCGTCATGACCCGCGCGTCGCCGTCCTCTGCCAGCTGCGCGGGATCGCTCCCTACACCGCAATGCTCGTGATTGCCGAGGTTGGCGAGATCGAACGCTTCCGCACCGCCCGTCACCTTTGCGCCTGGGCCGGTCTGACGCCCACGGTGCGTAGCTCGGATGGCAGAGCGCGGCTCGGCCACATCTCCCAGCAAGGCTCGCCGCACATCCGCTGGGCGCTGGTCGAAGCCGCGCAGAAAGCAGCAACCGGCGGCGGACCGTTGCGCGCCGCGTTCGAGCGGATCGCCAAGCGCCGCGGCCGCAACATCGCCAAGGTCGCAGTAGCTCGACGCATGCTGACTCTCTGTTACTACGGTCTCCGCGACGGCGAGATCCGTTGCCTCCAAGCCCCGGGGCCGGCGAGCGCGCGTCCCGTCAAGGCGGCGCCGTGAACGCCCGCCGACCACTTGAACGCGCCCCGCGCCCCGGACCCCCTGCGCCGCTCGGGCGAACTCGCATGATTGTCTGGCCTCGCTTTAGACAAGGACGGCCGCCCACTTGATTGAGCCCCCGAGCCCCGCACGGCACTCTGGCCCGCCCCACGCGGCCGGATGGATGACTGGAGCATCTCCGCAAATACCCGAGCCGCCGCCAGCGGCCAGGCGCCCAACCCCGCGAAGTCCGTGACCTTGACTCAGGCCCGCTTCTTCATGGATGACGGGACGTGGCCCCCCAAAGGTCTGTATGAGGCCGCGTTTGCCGGTCGGGTTGCGGGTTTCACCGGAGTAACTGGGCCTTACGAAGATCCGTTGCAGCCAGACCTGCGGATCGACACCACGGGGAAGGAACCCTATGCGTCGGCTGCCCTGATCCTCGCGCTCCTGGCGGAACGGCACCTCATCACAACTGCGTGAACGCGCCGTACCCGAGTTACGTCGGCCTTCCGGTGCTCTCGTCAGAGCGAATTGCGTGGACGGTCAGGCGGCCCCGACCGGCTGCGCAGTCGGTTCTTCGCAATCGTTCGCGGCAGAGTGAGTCCTATCGGGACTGACGTAACGGAGCAACTCATCGAGGAAGTCGTTGCTTCTCAGTTGCCGGAGGTCGCCGTCTCCTCCTGGCCCAATGCGTAAGGTCCCGCGCCGGAGAGCGCGACCCGCATTGCGTGTTCCCTCAGCGAGACCGACTAGCGTGGCAGCGTCGGTGACGATTGTGCAATCGGCTTCGCGCCGCCCCTCGAATAGTAGATCTCGTCCAGGATCGATCAGCCAATTCACGTCCGAGTCGACGAGCATGAGCTGAAGGGTCGGCCGCTTCGTTCCGCTATCCCCTCGCGCGACACGCTCCTGGATGCGGAGACGGATGCGAGACAGGTCGGCTGAGTGCGGTGAGGTCGATTCAACGCCCCGCGCCCCATCGGCATGGAATGAGCAGCCGGGTACGACGTCGCCTTCAAGGGTCGGATATCCAAGTTCTGCGTTAAGCGCGTCTACACGCGCCATGAGGTTTGGATGGATCAGTTCAAGCGGAATGGTCCAGCCGCGACCTCCTGCCCCTGCGTCGAACTGCGATGTGTAGGCCGCCTTATGATCACCTAGCCCGTCCCTCGAGGACGGCCGACCAAAGATGTGCTTCGGATCAGCGAACGTCTCATCCCAGTTCTCTCCGAGCCAACGATAGAGCTGTTCAAGGGTGCTCACCGGATTCCGCACCAGATCCTCATACCTGACTGAATACGTTTGATCGGGATAGGAACGTTGAAATTCGAGCGCAGCTGCGGTCTTGTCAGCCCAGTAGGCAGCGAGAGCAAACACAAAATTACGCGGAGAATCGCGCACATACGATTCGTATCCATAACCCGCGAGAGGACCACCGCCCCCGAACCCCCACGGTGTGGCGTCGATAGCGGAAGCTATGACGTCGGCGCATTGGCGATAGAGGCAAATGAACGTTGATTCTGGGAAGACGTGCTTGAGAAGCTGTGCGTTATCGATGGACGACAACGACTTGTCGCACCATCGTCGCTTGCCTTCCGCCGCCGCCGCTGCGCCTACTGCCGAACGGACGACGTCTCGACTTAACTGATCAGCGTCCCTGCACCCGTTGGCTGTTTCTTGTGACGCTCCTTCTACGAAGAAGTGCATCGCTTGGCAGATGCTGGCCACGTTCATCTCGGCAGGGCAGTAGATATCGGGATGCGCGTCAAGCACTCTGCGGAGGAGCGTAGATCCGGTTCGCGCAGCGCACAAAACGAAGCACGGCGGCGGTTCGACGTCCTCGGACAAACGCTGAGCCGCGACGCTCTCTTCAGCGAGCCGCATGGCAGGGTCTCCCGAGTGCGAAGAGTACGACTGCTCGGCGGCTGCCGACACGGACGATGAGCGAGATGCAGGCTCGGTGCTTCAGGTAGAAGGCTCCCGCAAAGGCCAACCACTGGCTGTCGATGCCTCGGCTGCAGCCACGAAACACGAGCTCAGTTGCAAGCGGGGCACCTGCCCAAGAGAGGGCTACGACGCTACGGAATCTTGCCGGGACGATCATCCGAACGTCTGAGTGTCCGGCTCGAATTTGGATTCCCTGTTTTGCGCGAAATGGGTAAGCGGCATTCACCTGTGGCTGGTAGACGACAAGCGGCGAGAGGTTCTTCCTGGGCAAGGCGGCTCGGCGCAGCACGATTCTTGCGTTGCTCACGGGCCGCGTGTCGCTTGCGATGGCGCTAGTACAATCGACCGTCACGCGCGGCGCGACCGCTACTTCGTTGATGCCGGCACGGGCGTCGCCGTCATTCGCGGTCGCAACGCATGCGAGCGCAGCCAGCGTAGCGGCGACGACCACACCGAGGGGCGTCATTGACCGTCGCCGGAAATGACATCGACGTCGAAGCACAATTACCTCAGCACAGCGCTTGCTCGACCCATCCCCGAGAGCAGGCGTAATGAGACCCGTTGAAACAGTTCGAACCCCCGCCCATCTGACACTCGCCACAACCGACAACCCGGCCGCTGTAGCAGCACGTCCAGAAGGTTGCGTGGTAGCCCGACGGACACGTCCAGTGGTTGAACGACCCTGGGCACCACTGGCTTTGGTTCGGAAACTCAAGCGTGCAACACAACCAATCCGCGGCTGCCGCTTCGCGGCTGGTGACAGCGGCACCAAAGAGCCCGAGAAACGTCGCGGTTCCGAGCTTGCCGAAGCGCTGAACGAACCCGCGGCGTGAATCCTCCTCAGCCGGATCGAGGGCAGTCACCGTTGACGATTCCTGATCAAGAGCCACGTTCCACCTCCAGGTCAAAATCTCGTTCGGTCAGAGTCCGCCCGTGGCGAGGAGACTCGCCACGGCCGCTGCCGCGAGGACAAACCCCGAAGCTCGTCTTACTCTTGGTGACATCACCATGAGCCTCGGCATCAGCCGCATCGAATCGATCTGGGCGAGGCCTCCCTTCTGGAACTGATCGCGATTCGACATGCTGTGGGTGACCACGACGAGCCACAGTGGTGCGCAAAACGAAGCCGCGTAAGCAACACCCATCCACGGCGGCCCCCATCCGGCTAGGACTAGGGTCAGAGACGCCCATGACAAAGCCGAGGCACGGAACGTCGACACAACCGAGCCGGTATCGAGTCCCCATAGCAAGCCGGTGACTCTCGGAGAGAATCTCTTCATCCAGCGCTTTGGCGTCTGGCGTCGAACCATAGGCACTCGGACACGTGGGAAGAACACATCGCACGCCGCGAGAAGCGCTAACACGGCGGAGATCGACATCGAATCCCATGTAGAGCCGGACCGGAAGACTCGGCCGAGTTCCCACACGATCCCGTACACCACGACCGCTGAAACGGAGAACCCGACGGCGAGGGTCGAGACCATGACTACGCCCGTGGTTCGAAATCTGCTCCCGTCCACGACAGGAGTGCGGAGTGGTCGCAGGACTCCGATGAAGGACAGTCCTCACGGGCTGAAGAGTTGGCTGAAGCCGGCCACGCACGTGATCGCCAACGTCAAACCAAATTGAAACATCCAACACCTCCGTTGCACCTTCCTGTGTCACGGCGTCGACGCAGCTATTGCAGGTTCGTCGCCGTTCCCTTGCAAGATCGCGGCGGGTAGTACGGTGGGGATCAAGGCGAACACTTGATGTGCGGACGAGACGGCATACGCGCGGACGATGGCGCCGTAGCTCAATGTCACTACGCTCGGCGTGATATCGATTCCCGCAACTTTCGCGATCTGTCCGGTCTTATCCCAAACAATCCGCGACTCTGTTGTCGACAGCGCTGCCGACAATTCTTTTCTCCCGTCCGCGTCCGTTTCGAGAATGAACCAGACGCGTTCAGGAGCGCCGCCCCTGAACGCGTGCGCGATCGACTTGCAGGTCACGCACTTCGAGGATAGGAAGATGAGAATCATTTCGGGGATTTCCGCGAGGACCGGCGGGAGCCCCAGGTCTGTCACGGATGTTCCACCCGATCGCAACTCGAGCGGGATCGGTTTGTCGTCGAGCTTGATGGTCGTCCGAACTTGTTCGAGCTGCTGGAAGACCTCGACGAGCGCGCCACAACAGGTCAAAACGAGCAGAGTCAATCCCGTCCCTGCGATCGCGATCAATACGAGACCAAGCGTGCTCATGTCAGCCCGTAGCGCTTGGGTTTCGCATACAGCGGGTTGATCGATAGCCGCTGTCTGCGAACCTTTAGGAATGGGCGTCGGCCCACGAAGACGATCAGGCTCCCAGCCCCGACCGCGTAGAGAAATGAGATGGCCATCGCCATTTCCTCACTCGCACCCTGAGCTCCGCGATAAGCCACGAAGACCAGCGCTGCAATCGCGGGAAGTTGCACCAATTGAAACCATCCGAGCTTTCGGCGGCGCATTACCGGGCCAAAACAGGAGCAGTCCACGCGAGACCCCCGCGCGAGCGCCATTGCCCCCGCAGCGCCGAAGACTGCGAACACAGCGGCGACGCCAGCCGCGGTGTAGATGCTCCCCGGACGAAGGAGCTCGAGGAAGCCGGCGCATACTTCTGTTGCGATCAAGGATGCGGCCACCAATTTCGCTGCGCCGACCACGCCGAGCGCCTGCACGGTCTCGGCCAGCGCCGAGAAACGACCAAATTTCAGGAAACCGGGTACCAGGAGGTACGTAGCGACAGCGACCGAGCTCGCCTGGGCGATGACGTGCATGACGATCGCGGCGACTAGGTGGAGGTCAGCCCGACGACGACGGGTTCCGCCCGACTAGGGTCATCCCAGACCTCGGCACTGAAGGTTGCGCCGGGTTTGATGCCCACATCCACCCGCGGATAAGGATCTGGCGGGATGTACAGCGTCCCGGCCGTCGTCTCCAGGTAGTTGCCGTCGTTGGCGCGAATGGTTCCGTCGACGCGGCGGTAGACCGACCGCACCTGCGTTGCCACGAAGGCATCGTGGTTCTGTCGGCCTGCGAAGAAGAGTTCCTCCGGCGCTGAGAAGTCGGAGAAGTCGTGCTCCTCACCGCGAGAGCCGTGAACAACACTCGCACCGTCGGCCAATACGACACGGACGCTGGCCCCGTCCCCAACCGTGCTCACAGCCAGTTGGGTAGGTGAGTCGACCTCGATGAGCCGTCCGACGAGGAGGTCCGGCCCCACCGAAAAGTCCGACCGGCTCGCTGCAGTCGCGAGCGCCGACCCAGGTCTTTCGCCTGCGACCACGACTACAACAGTGGCCACAGCACCGCCAACAAATCGCCGCCTCGTGACACGAATGTCACCAACATCCATGAACGGGCCTCCCTTCTGAGAGGGGCCGTTTCGCGAACGCCGAGACTGAGCGCCACAGCGCTGACCATCCCGTTAGCCAAAGGAGCCGCAGCGATGTGGGTCGGCGAACGTCCATAGCCCCTCCTCGCTGAGCCACCAAGTATGGAACTAACGACGACGGCTGTCAACACGAAGACGTGACAGATTGTTTCGCCGCCGCAGGCTGTGAACCCACCGCCGGGACGTTCCCTCCCGCGCCGAATACGGGATTGGCAATCTCGTTGGGACGCGGATCGGCCGCCGCGCCGAAGGGCCGTTCGCAGAGAAGCGCGCTCTTCTTCGGTTGGCTGGTTGGCGGCCTATCGATCGTGCTTTGCGCCGCCAGCCCGAGTACGGTCTCGGTGATCATTCTCTTCTCGCTTGCCGGCGTTGGCGACTCGGCTGCACTGCTGGCCGGCACGTTGCTCACGCAACGCCACACCCCGGATCCGGTGCGGCGCCCGTGTGTTTTCGGCAGCGGGTTCCGTGAACACGGGAGCGATGAGTGTCGCGATGTTCGTCGCTGGGTTCCTGATCGGCCCGCTCGGCCCTGTTGCTCTCCGTGTCGTTTGCGGCGTCGTAACCTCGAGTGCACTGCCGCCGGCGATGTTCATACCGCCACGAGGCCAGGTTCCGTGGAGGCCCGATCGCGAGCCGACTCCCGAAGGGCGTCGGCGCTACTGGCTGCTGGCCACATAGCGCGCGCGGCTTGATGCTCGCGGGAGGGCATCTCGGCTGACACACCTCTGCCCCGTTACTGACCCGCTGCCGACACGACGGCCGTAGAGGTAAAGGTCTCGTAAGTCTTTGCGGCGGCGTGTGATTTTTGGGGGCCGAAAATGGCTTATCTATGTAGAGGGATATTTTCCTCGACGGCGTTCCACGCTCGGCCGTATCCGTCCGGGTGGGTACGGCGTTGATGTTTGGCTCCTCTGCCGGCGCGTCGAAAACCGATGGACGATCACGACGCGCTGCGTGGCGGCGGCAAGGGTGTGCCGCTGCGCCCCAAGGCAATCGATGACGGTGAGATCAGGCTTGGCCCGGTGAGGGTCGAGCCGCTCACCGCGGTCCAGGAAGCCGCGGTGGTCGAGCTGCTGGCCGCTCTGTTCGCTGCCGCGCTGCGACGGCAGCGTTCGTCCAGCTCGCTGCGGAGGGCGGCGTGAACGGCGCTCCCTGGTTTGCCAGTCGGTCCGGCTGTGACTGGCAAGCGAGCCTTCGCCCATTCGTGCGCACTCACGCGGGTTTCGCGAGCGTGGCGCGCGCCCGACTGTATATGGAGGTTCAGTTCTGATCGATACCCACTCGCGCGGTGGCCGCGGTCGCGTGCGCCGGCAGAGCCGGCACGACGCGCTCGCTGCCCTAACCGATACGGATCGGCGTCTGCTCACGCTGCTCGCTGAGCAGCGCGTGCTGACGCAGACCCAGCTCGAACGGCTCCTCGCCGACACACCAGCACGAACGCTTCGCTACCGCACCGAACGTCTGACCCGTCAGGGTCTTGTTGGTCGTAGCCGTCCCTACCGCGATAAGGGATCCGCTCCGTTTCACTACTGGCCGACCCGTGCCTCGGACGCATTCGTGCGTGGCGAGCCCGTCGCTCGTGGCGGCGAGCGGGCGGAGCCGAACCCGCAGTTCCTGCACCACGCCGAACGCCTGTCCGAGCTGTACGCGCTCCTGCAGGTGCAGGCGCCGACCGTCGGTCTGCACCTGCACGAGTTCAGGCGGGAGGGCGAGGCGCGGGAGGTGTTCCGGGCGGACGGGCGCGAGCGGGCGCTCGCACCCGACGCCCTGATCCACCTCCGCGACGAGACCGGCCGTGGCCTGCTCGCCTTCGTCGAGCTCGACATGGGAACGATGAGCCATGCCCGCCTGAAGACGAAGGCGGCGGGCTATGCCGCCTACGCGGCGCAGGCGGCATGGACGGAGCGGCATCCGTTCTGCCCCTGTCTGCTCTTCCTCACCACCACCGAGACGCGCGCTGTCGCGTTCCTGAAGCTGCTGAACGGGCTGCTCGACAAGCACCGCCGCTCCAGCTCCAGCTACTACGGCGACTGGGGTCGCGGCGGCACCCTTGCCTGGTTCGCGGCCGCGGCATGTGCGCACGCCCGCGAACCCGAGCGGACGCTCGCCGAAGCGTGCTGGGACGACCTCGCTCTCGCCGGTGGCGGCCTCACCCTCGCCGACTGCCTCAACAAAGCGCGCGCCGCATACGACGCGCGCCGCGCACGACTCGAGGCCGACCAGCGCGTACGCGAGGAGCAGCGGGACCGGCTGCGCACGCATCCGGACTCGCGTCGCGCCTACCTGCTGGAGAAGCACGTGCGCTTCCCGGGCGAGCACCTTGCTCAGTTCGGCGAGGCAGGCGCTACCGCACTTCACCTCCTGCTCGACTCGTCGGAGCCGATGAGCGATCTCGAGCGGGACGCGTTCGCCGCGATCGTCCGCCAACTCGACGATGACCCGCTCGAAGCCGAACCCGCGCCCGCACCGGTGCCGCCGACCTGGGCGGACACAGAGGCGGTTGCTTCACTGGTCGACGTCTACCGACGCAGCCAACGCGCACACATGGACGAACTTGCACGCCTGTACGGCGCGGGGCCGACACTCCGCCGCGACCGGCAGCAGCTCGCCGGCGGCGGTCTGCTCGGCCGCTACAGCTGCGACTCACTCGAGGAGCGAGCCAAACGGGACCGGGAGGCGCGCGAGGAGCAAGAGCGGCTGCGGCTCACCTATCTGGACCGGCGCGAGCGGGAAGCCCGGCGGCGTAAGCACGAGGCCGGACTGGCGGCGCGACTCGCGCACGGCCGCAGCGCCGTCTACGCGCTCGTCGATCGCGACCAGTTGCGCATCTGCGGGCGCTGCGACGAGATCGTCTACCCGCCCGACCCGGAGCGCCGCGGGACCATCGTCTACCAGACGGCCAGCCAGCCCTCGCGCTGCCACTTCTGCGGCGGGTCCGAGCTCGCCCCTTGGGATCTCGCCTACCTGGAGTACGGCCCCGGGAAACGGCTCCTCGGCCCCGACTTGACGTCCGCCGGGATCGATGGCCTCATGGACGACTACGGCAACGGAAGGGGTCGCCTGTGATGCGCGTCTGTCTCTACCAGCGGATCTCAACCGACGAGGATCACCAGCCCACCTCGCTGAAGACGCAACGGGAGCGGCTGGAGCGCTACTGCGAGGCGATGGAGGACTGGCGCATCGTCGCTACCCACGAAGACCAAGCCTCCGGCACCAGCCTCGACCGGCCCGGCCTCCAAGCGGCGCTCGATCTCGCCCGCGAGCAGCGGATCGAGCTGCTGCTCGTCTACCGCGTCGACCGCCTCTCGCGCAAAGTGCGCCAGCTCGCCGGGTTGTGCGAAGAGCTGGATCAGCTCGACGTCGTCTTGAAGTCGGCGACCGAACCGTTCGATACCGGCTCACCGGCCGGTCGGATGATGCTGCAGATGCTCGGTGTCTTCGCCGAGTTCGAGCATGCCACCATCGTCGACCGCGTCACCGCCGGCCTCGAACGCCGCGTCCGCGAAGGAAAATGGATGAGCGGCCGCACCCCCTACGGCTACGTGCGTGACCGTGGGACGAAGCTGCTCGTCCCCGACCCGGTCAAGGCACCCGTCGTCCGCCGCATCTTCCACCTCTACGCCGACGGCAAGCTCGGCACGACCGCCATCGCGAGAACGCTCGACGCTGAAGGCGCACCGCCTCCACGGAAGCAGGGCTGGTCACCGAACGCGCTCCAACTCATCCTGGCGAACCCCGCGTACCGCGGCCTCGTCCGCTGGAACGGCGAAACGCATCCAGGCCTCCACGACCCGCTCGTCGAAGCGAAGACCTTCGAAGCCGCGCAGGAAATCCTCCGCCGCCGCGGCGAAGACGCCTCGCTTCGCCGCGGCAACCCAAGTGACTTCTTGCTCTCCGGGCTCGTGCGTTGCCACCAGTGCGGCCGCGCCTACGTCGGCACGAGCGCCCACGGACGACACGGCCGCTACACCTACTACGCCTGCTCCACCCGCTACAAGTACGGCCCGAGCAAGTGCAACGGCGACCGGCTCTCCAAGGACCGGCTCGAAGCCGCGGTGCTCACGCAGCTCGCCGACCTCTACCGCGACGGCCGCGTCATCGAGAAAGCGCTCGCCGACGCGGCCGAGCATGTCGAGAGCGAACGGCCGCGGATCGAAGAGCAGCTCGCCTCAACGCGAACTGAGATCAGCCGCGTGGAGGCGAAGCTGGAGCGCTACTTCGAAGCCTTCGAAGACGGCACCCTCTCGCCCGCCGACTGCCAAGAGCGCGTCCGCGGCCACCGCGCCCGGCTGGAGCTCCTCCGCGAGCAGGAAGCCGACCTGACCAACACGCTCGGCACACGGGCGGAGACGCCGCCCGACACGGCCGCCCTCGCCGGACTTGCCGACCAACTCGAAGAGATCCTCGCCAACCAGAGCCCGGAGCAAGCGAAAGAGCTACTTCGGCTACTCGTGAAAGAGGTTCGCGTGCACGACCGCCGCCGGATCATCCCCACTTACAGGATTCCGGCGGCGGTTCGCGCAATACCTCGTAAGGTGGACCCAGCCGGGCTCGAACCGGCGACCTTCGCGCTGCCAGCGCGACGCTCTCCCAGCTGAGCTATGGGCCCGCGGAGCTTCCGCAGTGTAGCGCCGAGTCGAACTCCGCGCCCCGTTGCACCGACGCGGAGAACGCTCGCCGTTGGTCGCTCGTCAGCACAGAGCGACGGTCGCGGCGCGAAGGACGGATCGTCGTCCGGCTGGACGACAGGTCCATTTAGGCCGTGGCTGCTTCGACCGACTCGTGCGGGACGTCGTCCCACAGCTCGTCGAGCCGGTAGAACTCGCGCGCTTCGGGCGTGAAGACGTGCAGCACGACGTCGACGTAGTCGCCGATGATCCAGGTCGCCTCGACGGCACCCTCGGTCGAGCGCGGCAGCAGGCCGTTGTCGTTCTTCAAGCGTTCGTGCACCTCGTCCCAGATCGCCTTCGTCTGCCGAGGGTTGCCGCCGGTGCAGATCACGAAGAAGTCGGTGTACGCGCACACCGGTCGCATGTCGAGGATGACGACGTCGCGCGCGAGCTTGTCCTGGACGAGCGCCGCGATGCGGCGTGCCTGTTCGATCGGCGTCAAGCGGCCTCAGTGTAGCCGCGCGGTCGCACGGTACAGCCCCTCGGCACGGACGATCTCGGCCACCGTCGGCGGCAGGTCGGCGGACGCGTCGCGCCCGGCATCGAGCGCGGCGCGGAGCTCGCTCGAAGCGACCGGCGTCGACTCGATCTCGAAGAAGAGCACGCGGTCGGGCTGCTCGAGCCGCTCCAGGACCGACTGCAGCCGGTCGCGGGGATAGCCGGGCCGCGTCGCCACTCCGAGGCGCGCCAGCCGCAGCACCTCGTCGGGCTCCTTCCACGCGAGGAAGTCGCAGAACTCGTCGGCGCCGATCAGGAACACGCCGTCGTGCCATTCCGGATGCGCGCGCAACGTGTCGACGGTGCGCTCGTGCTCGTCGAGCATCACCTCGTCGGCTGGGAAGGCGGCGCGCGCGAGCCGCAGCCTCACGGAGGCCGGCGTCTCGACGCGCTTGTGCCCCGGAGACGCCGCGACGAGGACGATCAGCCGCTCGAGCCCGAATGTGTGCTTCGCGGCGCGTGCGAGCTCGACATGGCCGCGGTGCGGCGGGTCGAACGCACCGCCGTAGAGGCCGATCACGCGAGCTCGACCGCCTCGTCGCCGATCTCGACGGTCGCGCCCCTCTTCGCGCCGGCAGCGCGCAGCGCGCGCTCGAGCTCCTCCTCGGGCGGCGGCGTGCCGAGCACACGGAAGCCGGCCTCGGTGCGCAGCAGCCGCCAGGGCCGCGCCTTCGGCGCCGGCTTGTAGACGAGGAAGTCGGCGACCTCGTCGGGCGCCCGTTCCTCCACCTCCGGTTCCGGCACGAGCGTGAACAGCCGCCGCCGGAACTCGTCGACACCCTCACCGCTCGCGCACGACAGCGCGAACACCGCCACGATGCGAGGGTCGGAGACGGTGAGGACCGGATCCGGCGCGATGTCGACCTTGTTCAGCACGACGATCTGCGGACGCTCGGCGAGGCCGGCCCCGTAGGCGGCGAGCTCGGCGTCGATCGTTCGCCACTGCTCGTCGGGATCGCGCGCAGCGTCGATCACGTGGACGAGCGTCCGCGCGCGCTCGAGGTGCGCGAGGAACTCGTGCCCGAGACCGACGCCCTCGCTCGCACCCTCGATCAGCCCCGGCACGTCGCCGACCACGAGCTGCCGGCCGTCCGGCGCGTCGACCGTCCCGAGCACGGGCTGCAGGGTCGTGAACGGGTAGTCGGCGACCTTCGGCCGCGCGTTCGAGATGCGCGCGAGCAGCGACGACTTGCCGGCGTTCGGCAAGCCGACGAGCGCGGCGTCCGCGAGCAGCTTCAGGTGCAGCTCGATGTCGCGCTCCTCACCCGGCGGCCCGACCTCGGCGAAGCGCGGCACCTGCCGCGTCGACGAGACGAAGCGCGCGTTCCCGCGCCCGCCGTGGCCGCCCCGGGCGAGGACGACGCTCGCCGCCGCGTGCGCGAGATCGGCAACGAGATGCCCGTCGTCGTCGAACACCTGCGTCCCGACCGGGACGCCGATCACCGCGTCGTCGCCGTCGGCGCCGTGCTTGCGCGCACCGCGGCCGTTCTCGCCGCGGCCGGCCTTGATCCAGCGGCGGCGCTGCAGCGCGGAGAGGTCGCGCAGCGACGGGTCGGCGCGCAGCACGACGTCGCCGCCCTTGCCGCCGTCACCGCCGTCCGGGCCGCCCTTCGGCACGAACTTCTCGCGCCGGAAGCTCAGGCCGCCGTCGCCGCCCTTGCCGGCCTGCACGTGGATGCGCGCCCGGTCGCTGAACATGCCCGAACGGTACCCCGACCTCTACGACGGGAACTCGACCCCGTCCGCCATCTCGAACAGGACCATGTCGAAGCCGAAGTTCTCGAAGTTCCGGACGTCCTGCGTTCGGACGAGGTCGCCGAAGACCCTCGCACGTCTCGCGGAAATCGCTCGATCGCGGCGCGGCAGCGGCCGCGCTTCGTCACTACGCCTGCGGCTCGACGACCGACACGGTGCGCCGCTCGCCGCTCGTCCGGAACGAGACCGTCCCGGCACGGACCGCGAAGATCGTGTCGTCGCGGCCGATCTGCGTCCCCGGACCGGGGCGGAACTTCGTCCCCCGCTGCCGGACGATGATGCTGCCCGGCTGCGCCTGCTGGCCGTCGAACATCTTCACGCCGAGGTACTTCGGGTTGGAGTCGCGGCCGTTCTTGGACGAGCCCAGACCCTTCTTGTGCGCCACGTCCTACGCCTCCTCTTTCGCCTTGAGCGCGGATTCGAGCGCCGCGACCGCGCCCTTGCGCGCCGCGTTCGCGCGCTCGTAGTCGAGCGCCGCCTCGAGCATCGGGCGGTTCCACGTCTTCGCGCCGTCGGCGACCTGCGCGACCGTCATCTCCTCGTACCCCGACGGCATTCCCTTGACGTGCTCGCCGGCGGCGGGCGCCTCGAGCTTCGGCTCCGCCGGCGCGGACGCACGGGTCGCGGTCGCCGCGGACTTCTTCGTCTCGCCCCGCTTCTGCGCGCCGAGCGAGATGCGCACGCTCGACGTCGCCGCCCGGAACCCGTTGTGGCGCCGGTAGCCCGTTCGCCGCTTGTACTTGCCGATCCGGATCTTCGGGCCACGGCCGTGCGCGACGACGGTTGCCGTCACGGTGACGCCGTCGCCGCCGAGGAGCACATCCGGCGTGAACGACTTGCCCGCTTCTGTCGGCAGCCGGTCCACGGTGATCGTCTCGCCCTCGCGAACGCGGTACTGCTTGCCGCCCAGACGGATGATCGCGTAGTCCATAAGCGTGGAAAATCCGCGGCGCGGGCCGCGGAACGGCGTCAAGTGTAGCGGCTCCGCACGGCGGCGTCCTCGGGCCTCATTCCTCCAGGCCCCATTCGCTCATCGGCGTGTACGTCCACTCATCGACGCCGTCGTCGGGCTCCTCCACGTCGACGGCCGTCGTCCGGCCCGCGCCGGCGTCCGGCGAGGTGTCCGGCTCGGGCTCGGCGGCTTCCGCAGCGTCGCCCTCGGCCGCCGATCCGTTCGCGGCGGTCGCCGCGCCCGTCTTCTTCCGGCGGTTGCGGCCGCCCCTCGACCCGCGCCGCGTGCGCTTCTTCGGCGCGGCTGCAGCGTCGCCGTTCGCGGAGGCGAGGTCGCGGTCCGGAACGTGGATGACCGGACCTGCGGGTGCAGGCGGCTCGGCGTCGGCTGTCGGCTCGGCCGCGGATGCGCCGGCGGCCGCCTGCTCGGGCGCTTCGACCGTCTCGCGCTCCGGCGCGGCGCCGTTCTCGGCGGCGGCCGCCGCGTCCGTCTTCTTCCTGCGGTTCCGTCCGCCGCGCGTGCCCCGGCGCGTCCGCTTGCGCGGCTGCGCGGGCTCGCCGTCCTCCGCCGCCTCCGCCTCCTCGAGCATCTCCTCGCCGCCCTCGGCCGCGGGCTCCTCGACGTCCTGCCTCTTCGCGGCGCCCCGCCGCGCGCGCGTCGGCTTCTCCGCCTCTGCCTCCGCGGTGAGCGGCTCCGGCTCGCGCTCGACCGGCGAGAGCAGCTCGGCCCACGCGATCCCCTCGCCGATCGCCGCGATCCGCACCTTCACCTTCTTGCCGACGAGCTTCGCCGCCTCCGCGACGACCACGTCCACGTCGTCGACCTTGCCGACGCCCGCGCGCGGGTCGTGGAGGCCGACCTCGACGAGCTTCACCTCGAGCTCCTGGTCGACGTCGACGGGCAGCTTCGGCGCCACCTTCTCCACCGTGCCCTGGTCGAGCACGCGGAAGTGGTCGAGGTGCTCGTCCTCCACGCCGACGAGGAAGAAGCGGCGCTTCGTCGTCGCCTCGAGCTCGCGCAGGCGCGACGCCCCCGGCCCGACGACGAGCGACGCGACCTTGGCCGCGACCTCCACCCTGAACGCCTTCGAGCGCGAGCCGGGCGTGACCAGCGAACGGAGGCGGCGCTCCACGTCGACGGCGGCCGTGTGCTCCGAGACGACGATGCCGTCGCCGCCGCACGTCGGGCACTTCTTCGTCATCACCTCGCGCGGCCCGTCGGTGACGTTCTGCCGGGTCATCTCGACGAGGCCGAGCGGCGAGATCTCCACGACGTACGTCTTGGTGCGGTCGCGCTCGAGCTCCTCCCCCAGCGCCTGCTCGACGGCGGCGCGGTTCTTCGGGCTCGCCATGTCGATGAAGTCGATGACGATGATCCCGCCGATGTCGCGCAGCCGGAGTTGCCGCACGACCTCCTTCACCGCTTCGAGGTTGTTCTTCGTGATCGTGTCCTCGAGCCGCCCGCCCGACTTCTTCGAGCGCGACCCGACGAAGCGCCCGGTGTTCACGTCGATGACGGTGAACGCCTCCGCGTAGTCGAAGACCAGGTAGCCGCCGGACGGCAGGTCCACCCGCCGGTTCAGCGTCGACCTGATCTCCTGCTCGACGCCGAACGCGTCCATCAGCGGCTCGCGCTCGCGGTAGCGGACGACGCGTTCCGCCATGTGCGGCGACGTCTTCTTCAGGTAGCCGACGATGCGCTTGTGCGTCCTGTCGTGGTCGACGAGCAGCCGCTCGAAGTCGCCCGTGAAGAGGTCGCGCACGACGCGCAGCGGCAGCTCCGCTTCCTGGTAGATGAGCGACGGCGCCTTCGCCTCCTTCGAGCGCACCTCGATCGACTTCCACAGGCGCTGCAGGAACGTGAGGTCGCGCTCGAGGTCCTCCGCGGAGGCTCCCTCGGCGGCGGTGCGGACGATCACGCCGCCGTCCTTCGGCGCGATCTCCTTCAGGATCGCCTTCAGGCGGTTGCGCTCCTCGTCCTCGATCCGGCGCGAGACGCCGAGCCCGTCGCCGTGCGGCACGTAGACGACGAACCGGCCCGGGAGCGAGATCTCCGTCGTCAACCGCGCGCCCTTCGTCTTCATCGGGTCCTTGACTGCCTGCACGAGGATCTTCTCGCCGCGCTGAATCAGGTCCTGGATCTTCCGTGCGCCCCTGCGGCCCTCGAGCTCGGGCCCGACGATCTCGTCGACGTAGAGGAAGCCGTTCTTCTCGAGGCCGATCTCGACGAACGCCGCCTCCATGCCCGGGAGGACGTTGTCGACGACGCCCAGGTAGATGTTCCCGGCGATCGAGCGCCGTTCCGGCCGCTCGAGGTAGACCTCGGCGACCTTGTCGTCCTCGAGCACGGCGACGCGCTTCTCGCCCGCGTCGATCGACACGAGCAGCTCGCGCTTCGCCTTCGGCAGCGGGGCACGCTTCGGGACGCTGCGGCGGCGGGACGTGGAGCGCGAGCCCGACTTGCGCTCGCTCTTGCGTTCGCCGCTCTCGGCAGCGGGCTGAGCCTCCGCGGGCGCTTCGGCGGCGGCTGCAGCCGCGGCGTCCGTCTTCTTCTTGCGGTTGCGCCCGCCGCGGGTGCCGCGGCGGCGCTTGGTCGTGCCGGTCGTTTGTTCGTCGGCGGCCGGCTCCTCGGCCGGCTCCGCGTCGACGGTCAGCGGTTCAACTTCTGTGACGGCGGCCGCGGGCGGCGCCTTCTCCTCCGACTTCTTCCGCCGGAACCAGGGCAGTGGCAAACGATGTCTCCTGTCGTGTGAGCGCGCGCAGCCGTCCCGGACGATTCGCCTGCAGGCGCGCGACGCATGGATATGGGAAAAGCCTTGGCATAGGCCTGACCGAAGGGTACCAACGGGGCGCGACGGCCCCGGCTACGCCGCCTCGGCGGCCGGCCGCAGCTTCCCGCGCCGCGCGCGGATGGCGCGCAGACGCTGCGACAGCCGCGCCCATGCCCACGGCTCGACCTCGACGTACCGGACGGCGGTCTGCGCCCTCGTCGCCTCGAGGTACTCGAACCAGGCGTCGGCCTCCTCGATCAGGAGCAGCTCCATCGCCTCCTGGTGTCCGGTCAGTGCCATGCGGGCTTCACCTCCGTTTCGGATCTGGTGAGCGTAGGTCCCGGACCGGACGGACCGATGATTCGCGACGGCCGGCGCAGTCAGAAGTCGCACAACCGAAGGGAGTCGCCGTGCAGGACATCACGCCCATGCTGTGGTTCGACGCGCAGGCCGAGCAGGCCGCGCAGCTCTACACCTCGATCTTCCCCGACTCGCGCATCACGGACGTGCGGCGGTACGGCTCGACCGGGCCGGGCGCCGAAGGCAGCGTCATGACGGTCGCGTTCGAGCTGAGGGGCCGGCGGTTCGTCGCACTGAACGGCGGTCCGCAGTACCGGTTCACCGAGGCGGTCTCGTTCGTCGTCGAGTGCGAGTCGCAGGAGGAGGTCGACCGTTACTGGACGGCGTTGACCGCGGACGGCGGCGAGGAGGGGCCGTGCGGCTGGCTGAAGGACCGCTTCGGGCTGTCGTGGCAGATCACGCCGACGCGGCTGCTCAGCCTGCTCGCCGATGCGGATCCGGAGCGGGCGCAGCGCGCGATGGCGGCGATGCTGCAGATGAGGAAGATCGAGATCGCGGAGATCGAACGGGCGGCAGCAGCGCGGCCAGCGGCGTGAGCAGGACGGCGGCGACGAGCGCGCCGCCCATCACGTCCGACGGCGTGTGGTAGCCGAGGGCGACGAGCGCGAACGGCACGGTCGCGAACCACGCGGCGGCGACCGGCGCGGCACGCGGCCAAGCGACCGCCACCGAGGCGGCGACCAGGGCGCCGCGGATCGTGTGCCCGCTCGGGTAGCTGTGGTCGAAGCCGACGACGTGCACGTGGTGATGCGCGTACAGCGCCGGCTTCGCGAGCGCCAGCTTGCCGGCGAGCTCGACCGCGTTGCCGACGACCCAGACGACGACCAGCGTCAGCCCGGTCCGTCCGCGCACGCGCCAGGCGCAGACCGCCACGACGAGCGCCGAGACGAGCACGGACGCGGGGTAGGTCCACGCGTCGAGGGCGCGCGCGCCGGGCGACCCTTGCCGCGCCGGGACGAGCAGGCTGCGCAGGTCGATCAGCTTGTGGTGAGTCGGCTCGAGCCACGGCATCCAGTGCGCGACCGCGAACTGGTCGAGCCCGCGCAGCGCTCCAGTCGCGACGAGCGCCGTCACCGCGGCGAGCGCCGCGAGCGCGGTCGCCGCCGCGGCCCCGGCGGCGCGCGGGAACCGCCTCACGCGGCGCGCGCGTGTCTGCGGATCACGCGCGCCGGCGGAGCGGGCGCCGCATGTGGATCGCCTGCAGGATTCCCATCGCGAGCAGGTTCGTGATCATCGACGAGCCGCCGACGGACACGAACGGCAACGGGATGCCCGTGATCGGCGCGATCCCCATCGTCATCGCGCTGTTCACGCCGGCCTGGAACAGGAATGCGAACGCGATCGCGCCGGCGACGACTGCGCAGAACAGGTCGCGTGCACCCGCGACGATCTTGAGCGCTCGCCAGACGATCAGCAGGTACAGGAGCAGCAGGATCGACGCGCCGAAGAACCCGCGCTCCTCGGCGAGCGACGCGAACGCGAAGTCCGTTGAGTGCGCGGGCAGATAGTCGAGCGTGGTCTGCGTCGCTCCGCGCACGCCGCGCCCGCGCAGGCCGCCCGACCCGACGGCGGTGATCGACTGCCGGAGGTTGTACGTCGCGCCCTGCGGGTCGTTCGACGGGTGCGTGAAGCCGGTGAGCCGCGCGGCCTGGTACGGCTTGAGCACGGGCATCCCCGCAGCCGGCAGCAGCCACAGGACGAGCAGCGCGAGCACGATCGTCAGCGTCGCGAGGATCGCGAGGTGCGACCAGCGCACGCCGCCGAAGAACAGCACGGCGACGAGCGCCGCGGCGTAAACGAGCGCGGTTCCGATGTCGGGCTGCACGAACACGAGCAGGATCGGCGGCAGCCCGTAGCCGACGGTGCGCGCGACGGTGGTGATCCGTCCGAGTTCGCGCGAGCGGGCCGCGACGAACCCCGCGAGCGCCAGCACGAACAGCACCTTGCCGAACTCCGACGGCTGGAACGTGAAGAAGCCGAGGCTGATCCAGCGCTTCGAGCCGTGGGACGCGGCGCCGGCGGCGAGCACCAGCACCATCACGCCGAGCGTGCCGAAGTAGATCGGGCGGCGGAGACGCCGGTAGACGTCGGGGTCGACGAACAACGCGGCCACGAAGAGGATGCCGCCGACGAACGCGTACAGCGCCTGCCGCGGCTCGGCCGAGCCGCCGACGTCGCGCGCGGTGATGCCGCCGATCGCCCACAGGCCGTACACGACGGTCGCCAGCACGCCGCCGAGCAGCAGCCAGTCGAGGCGGCGGAGCAGGTCGCGGACGCCGCCGGCCTCCTGCTCGCGGTGGCGCCGCAGCCCGCGCGCCCTGGTATCGACCGCCTCGATCGCCATCAGTCGGATGCGTGCGCGGTCACGGTCGTGTTCTGCTTGTGGAAGTACGCCTGGAAGAACTTGAGCGCGGCCGGGGCGGCCGCGACGGCGCCCTCGCCCCCGTTCTCGACCATCGCGCAGACGACGACCTGCGGCGCGTCGAAGGGCCCGTAGCCGCACCACCACGACTGCGTCAGGTTCAGCCCGGCCGGGTACCCGGGCACGGGCACGACCTTCTCGGCGCTGCCCGTCTTGCCTGCGATGTTGACCGGAAAGCTTCCGAACACGCCGTAGCCGGTTCCGAACGTCGCGTGCGTCGCCATCTCGAGCCCGTCCTGCACGTCGCGCAGCGCCGTCGGGTCCACGCCCGTGCTCTCGGGCGGCTGTGCCGCGAAGCGGCGCAGGACCGTGCCGTTCGACTCCTCGACGTCCTCGGCGACGTGCGGCGTGACGAGCTTGCCGCCGTTCGCGATCATCGCGTAGAAGCGCGTCATCTGCAGCGGCGTGACGAGCACAGGCCCCTGCCCGATCGCCATTGAGATCGAGTAGCCGGGCAGCCACGTGCGTGCAAGCGTGTTGCACGAAGCGCCGCCGTGCCCGCCGTGCTCGCGGCAGTACGCCGCGGGCGTCGGGACGCTCCCCTGCGCCTCCGGGCCGATGTCGATCCCCGTCGGCTCCGCCAGCCCGAAGCGGTGGGCCCACATCTGCAGCGGGCTTCCGGGCTGCTTGTAGAAGCGGTCGCCGACTTGGTAGAAGTAGGTGTCGCACGACTCGGCGATCGCCGTCGTCAGCGTCATCGACTGGTCGATCAGCGGCGTCCAGTTGTTGAACGTGTGGCCCCAGAGCGTGACCGACGGCGAGCACAGCAGCGACTCCGTCGGAGACAGGATGTGATCCTGCAGCGCCGCGAGCGCGGTCACGGGCTTGAACGTCGAGCCCGGCGGGTACGTCCCGTCGATCGCGCGGTTCAGGCCGGGGAAGTTGTTCCGCGCCTGGATGGCGCCGTTGAAGAACGCCTCGATCTTCTGCTTGCTGCGCTGCGTGGAGAAGATCGACGGCTGGTAGGTCGGGTTCGACGCCATCGCGATGATCGCGCCGCTGTACGGGTTCATCGCGATCAGCGCGCCGCCGTCGGCGTAGTACTGGCCCGCGGCGTGCGCGGCCTGGATGCCGTCCTGCAGCGCGCGCTCCGCCGCGCGCTGCAGGCGCACGTCGATCGTCAGCCGCAGCGTGTCGCCGGTCGTCGAGCTCACCTTCGTGACGGCGAGCCCCTTCGGCCGACCCTGCGCGTCGACGGTCAGCTCGGCCACGCCGTCCTTCCCGCGCAGGTACTGGTCGTAGCTCGCCTCGACGCCCGCCTGGCCGATCGTGTCGGTCAGCTGGTAGCGGTTCGGGTGCGCCTTGTACTGCTGCGGCGTCAGCGCGCCGACGTAGCCGAGCACCTGCGCGGCGAGCGACTTGTACGGGTAGTAGCGGAGGTAGCTGTCGTCGAGGTGGACGCCTGGGAACTGCGCCTGGTGCTCGGACAGGTAGAAGTACTGCGCGCGGGTGATTCCGCGCTGCACGACGATCGGCGTCAGCGTGTCGCTGCCCGCCTTGTTCATCTGCGCGAGCATCGTGCGCACGGAGACCCCTGTGACGTACGAGAGCGCGCGCAGCTCCCTCAACTCGGCGCGCCACGTCTTCGGCAGGTCGGCGCGCCACAGCTCGACGCGCGTGCCGGTGACGTTGTCGACGAGCACGTGCCCGTGCGTGTCGACGATCGGGCCGCGCGGGGCGTCGAGCGCGATCTTGCGCACGCGGTTGTCGTTCGCGACGGCGAGGTACTTGTCGCCGGAGAGCACCTGCAGCGCCCAGAGCCGCAGGAACAGGACGGCGAAGAACGCGAGCGCGAGCGCCGCGAGCAGCGCGACGCGGAACGCGAGCTGCGGCGTGAGCCGGTACGGCTCGGCGACGCGCGGGTCGCCGGGGAGGAAGCGGCCTGGCCGGGGCGCGGAGTTAGCCAAGGAGGCGCACCTCTCGGACTCGCTCGGAGAGCTCGGCCGGCGGGAACAGCCGCCGGACGAGCGCGTACACCGGCAGCGTCAGAAGCAGGTTGACGACGACGCCGAGCGGCAGCGCGTGGACGACGGCGGCGGCCGGCGCCGGCTCGCCGAGCACGAACTGCAGCACGAGCTGCCCGAACGCGTACACGCACGTCACGACGAGCACCGAGAGGTACGGCGCGTGGAAGCGGTCGCGCGCCGTCGTCTCGCCGTAGCGGCCGATCCAGAAGCCGCCGATCGTGAGCAGCAGCGAGGTCACGCCGAGCGTCCCGAGCGTCGCGCAGTCGAGCACGAGCCCGATCCCGAAGCCGGCAACGGCGCCGAAGAGCGACCCGCGCAGCAGCGCGATCGAGAGGAGCGCGACCAGCACGACGCTCGACGCACGGAAGGGGTGGTAGGCCGACAGCACCGACAGCTGCAGCAGCGCGGCGACGAACAGCACGACGGCTGCCTTGAGGCCGTTCATCGATGCTTCTTGACGAGCACGACGACCGTCCGCAGGTCGCCGAGGTTGACGAACGGGTTGACCTGGATCTCGTGGAACGTGCTGACGTCGCTGTCGTTCACGTACGCGACGGTGCCGACCGGGATGTTGGCCGGGAACAGCGACTGGTACGTCCCGCCGAGCGACCCCATCGTCACGATCGTGTCGCCTGGGTTGACCGGCGCCTGCTTCGGCACGCGCGCGAAGACGAGCGTGTCGCCCGGGCCGCCGCCGCGGCGCACGAGCCCCTGCGCGCTGGGTGACGAGTTGTCGACGCCGGCGACCTGGCTCTCGCTGTCGGTGATCAGCGTCACCCGCGCCGAGTCGGATGCGGCCCTGCTGACGATGCCGACGAGGCCCCCGTTCGCGGCGGGCGCCACGACAGGGTCGCCCGCCTCGACGCCGGCGGACGTGCCGGCGGTCACGGTGATCGACTCGTCGATCGGGCTGAGCGGGTTCGACAGCACGGCGGCCGCCACCGGCCGGTAGTCCTTCGCGACCGTCGGCGGCCCCTGGTAGTGGAGCGCCGCCTTCAAGCCGAGGTTCTCGTCGATCGCGCCCTGGTCGGTCGCGAGCTGCGCCTGGAGCGCGGCGATCTTCCGCTTCAGGCGCGCGTTCTCGGCCTTGGCGTTCAGCACGCCGTCGAACCAGCCGACGGCGTCGCGGAAGGGCGCGGAGACGCGCGTGGCGGCGACCTCGAACGGGCGCAGCGCGGACGCCGCCGTCCCCTGGAACCCGTCGAGGGCGGTCGACCGGAAGGAGACCGTGATCAGGACCAGCGAGAGCAGGACGAGGCCGCCCACGACGATCCGGCGCTTGAGGGCGCTGGAGCGGGTCGAGGGATATCCGGAGGCCGCGGCGCGCTGGACGGATGAGCCCAGGACCGCGAGGCGTACGGTCCGGTTGCGAGGCACAGACCGGGTCAGTCTACCCGGCCTGCCTGAAGATCACCTAGACGCTCGGGCTCCCCGCGCCGCCGCTCGCGCACCGCGGGCGGCCGCAAACTGGCGTTGCGTGGGCGCGCGACGCGGGAGCGGCGTGGCGGCGCATGGCCGCAGCCCGTCGAGCGCGAGGCGCAGGTAGCGCCGCCAGACACCGTGGGCAGCGGACTCGAGCATCAGGCCGACGTGCGCGACGCCGTGCACGACGAGCGTGACGTCCTCCACCGTGACGTCCTCGCGCACCGCACCCTCAGCCTTGGCCTCGTCGAGCAGGCGCCCCAGCCGTGCGAGGACGTCGTCGAAGAGCGCGCGTACCCGAGGCTGCGCGAAAACGTGTGTGCCGACGGAGTCGCAGAACGCGCGGTCGGCGATCTGCGAGTCGACCAGCGTCGTGACGAACGACTCGAACGTCGCGTCCTCGCCGGCGAGCAGCTCGCGGCCGCGCTGCTCGAGCAGGGCCGCGAGGAGCGCGTCCTTCGTCGGGAACCGGCGGAAGATCGTGCCGACGCCGACGCCGGCGCGCCGCGCGATCTCGTCCATGTGCGCGTCGACGCCCTGCTCCGCGAACACCGCGCGCGCCGCGTCGAGCACGCGCTGCAGGTTGCGCTGCGCGTCGGCGCGGAGCTCGCGGTGCTCGGTTGCGGTCACGCGACCGGCAGCTCGACGTGACCGCTGTCGATCGCCTCGACGTCGCGCTTGCGGATCGTCGCGGCGACGACGGCGATGCCGGCCGCGAGGAGAACCGCGCCGACGCCGAACGCGACGTGGTAGCCGCGCGTGTAGGCAGACGCCTTCGCCGCGATCGTGGTCACGCCGTGGTTGAGGATGTGGCTCGTGTGCGACGCCGCGAGCGTCGACAGGACGGCGAGCCCGAGCGCGCCGCCGACCTGCTGCGACGTGTTGAGCAGCCCGGAGGCGAGGCCTGCGTCCTCGGCGTCGACGTTCGTGGTGGCGAGCAGCGTCAGCGGCACGAACGTCAGGCCCATCCCGATCGACGTGACGGCGATCGTCGGCAGCACGTTCGGCACGTAGTGGCCGTGCGTCGGGAGCTGTGTGAACAGCGCGAGCCCGACGACACCGAGCGTCAGCCCGATGTACGTGACGACGCGGACGCCGATGCGCGAGATGAGCGGCTGCGACAGCCCGGCGCCGACGACGATGCCGAGCGTGAACGGCACGAACGCGAGGCCGGCCTTGACGGGGCTGTAGTGCAGGATGTCCTGCAGGTAGAGCGACGCGAAGTAGAACATCGCGAACAGCCCGGACGCGACGAAGAGCATCGCCGTGTTCGCGCCCGACAGCGACCGCATCCGGAAGATGCCCAGCCGCATCAGCGGCGCGCGCGAGTGGTTCTCGATCCACACGAACGCGGAGAGCAGCGCGAGCGCGACCACGCCGAGCCCGATCGTCTTCCAGGAGCCCCAGCCGTACGACTGCGCCTTGACGATGCCGTAGACGAGCACGAGCAGCCCCGCGGTCACGGTGACCGCGCCGGCGACGTCGGCCGTCTCGGGCGCCTCCTCGGCGCGTGTGTTGTGCACGAAGCGCAGCGCCAGCAGCGTCGCCGCGATCCCGACCGGCAGGTTGATGAAGAACACCCAGCGCCACGACAGGTACTCGGTCAGAAGCCCGCCGACGACGAGCCCGACCGCCGCGCCGCCGGCGGCGATCGCGCTCCAGACGCCGAGCGCCTTCGTCCGCTCCGCCCCCTCCTTGAACGTCGTCGTGACGATCGAGAGCGCTGCGGGCGAGACGAGCGCCGCGCCGAGGCCTTGCGCCGCACGGCCGCCGATCAGCATGCCGGAGGACTGCGCGAGCCCGTTCACGAGCGACGCACCGGTGAACAGCACGACGCCGGCGATGAACAGCCGCTGGCGTCCGATGAGGTCGGAGGCGCGGCCGCCGAGCAGCAGGAAGCCGCCGAAGACCAGCGTGTACGCGTTGACGATCCACTGGAGGCTGGAGACGCTGAAGTGCAGGTCGCGCTGGATCGTCGGCAGCGCGACGTTCACGATCGTCGCGTCGAGAATGACCATGAACTGCGCGATGCACACGATCGTGAGCACCAGCCAGCGGTTGACCTCGTCGCGGGTCGCCACGACCCCGTCTGCAACTGCCTCCACGCGCTCGACCTCCCTCTCCGAAACCGGCTACGTCTCCGACCGTAGCGAAAACGGAGCGGCCGATCCGCTTATTCCCCGAGGGTGAAGAGCGCGGTCGTCAACGTCACCGTCGGCACGAACCCGAGCTTCCTGTTCACCGCGCGCATCGGCGCGTTCTGCTCCGCGTTCATCGTGCCCACGAGCTCGACGTCCGGGCGCTCCTCGCGCAGCCGCCTGAGGTTCTCCAGCTTGACCGCATAGGCGAGCCCGCGGCCGCGCGCATGCGGCACGGTGGTCGTGTCGTCGGTGGCGGCGTATCGGCACGGCGGCGCGCCGACGCGGATGCCCGTGAGCGCGACGACCTCGCCGTGCTCGAGCGCGGCCGTCGCGTGGATCGGTACGCCGCGGTCGATCTGCGCCTGGTCGTCAGCGCGCTGCGTCTCGACCGTCCAGTCGGGGTACACCTGCGCGCCCGGCGCCGGTGCGTCCCCGAGCGCATTCCGCGCCTGCACGAACGACGCGACGATGTCGTCCGGCACGTGCCCGGTCCACGAGCGCAGCTCGACGCCTTCTGGCACGCGGGGCGGCGGCAACGCAGCTTCGCGCAGGCGCAGCACCGACTTCACCTCGCGCTGGTCGTCCGTCGCTCCGACCTTGCGCGCGAAGGCGGCTCCGACCTCGTCGACGTGGTGGCCGAAGAACGAGTTGACGCCCGCGGCGCGCGCCCCGGCGACGAGCCGCTCGAAGAGGAGCGAGCCGATTCCGCATCGCCGGAAGGACGGGCGGACGAGGACGTCGACGGTGACGAAGCCGCCGAAGCGGTGGAGCGCGCTCAGCCCGGCCGGCTCGTCGCCGACGCGCGCGAGCCAGTAGGTGTGCTTCCCGATCCCGGGGTTGCGGTAGCGCGCGCGGCGCTCGTCGAACGTCGGTGCGGGCGCGGCGCCGAGCGAGCCGGCGCCCGCTTCCGTCTCGACGATGTAGAGCTCGCGGAGCAGGCTCTCGGCGGCCGTCTGCGCGTCGAGCTGCTCGACGCGCGCCGGGCTCATCTCGTTCGGCCGTTGCGCGAGCGAGCGCGGGCGCTGCGGTGGATCGCGTCGAACTCCTCGAGGCTGCGCCCGGAGCCGACGGCGACGCACGTGAGCGGCGACTCCGCGAGGTGCACGGGCATGTGCGTCTCGTGGCGCAGGCGCTCGTCGAGACCCTGCAGCAGCGCGCCGCCCCCGGCGAGGACGATGCCGCGGTCCATGATGTCGGCGGCGAGCTCGGGCGGCGTCTTGTCGAGCGTCGACTTGATGGCGTCGATGATCTGGTTGACCGGCTCCTCGAGCGCGTGGCGGACTTCCTCGCTCGACAGGATCACCGTCTTCGGCAGCCCGGTGAGCATGTCGCGGCCGCGCACCTCAGCCTGCACCTCGTCCTTCATCGGGTGCGCGGAGCCGACCTCGAGCTTGATCTCCTCGGCCGTCTGCTGTCCGATCAGCAGCTTGTACTCGCGCTTGATGTGGTTGATGATCGCCTCGTCCATCTCGTCGCCGCCGACGCGCAGCGACTGCGAGACGACGATTCCGCCGAGCGAGATCACCGCCACCTCGGTCGTGCCGCCGCCGATGTCGACGATCATGTTCCCGGTGGGCTCGGCCACGGGGAGACCCGCGCCGATCGCCGCCGCCATCGGCTCCTCGATCAGGTACGCCTTGCGCGCGCCCGCTGACAGCGTCGCCTCCTCGACCGCGCGCTTCTCGACGCCGGTGACGCCAGACGGCACGCACACGACGACGCGCGGGTGCGCGAACCGGTGCTGGTGCACCTTCTGGATGAAGTGGCGCAACATCTGCTCCGTGACGTCGAAGTCGGCGATGACGCCGTCCTTGAGCGGCCGGATCGCGCTGATCGTGCCGGGCGTGCGACCGAGCATCCGTTTTGCCTCGAGGCCGACCGCGTGCACCTCGCCCGACCGCTGGTCGATCGCCACGACCGACGGCTCGGAGAGAACGATCCCGCGGCCGCGCACGTACACGAGCGTGTTCGCCGTACCGAGGTCGACCGCCATGTCGCGGCCGCCGAAGCCCGTGAGATACGTGAAGGCGCCCATCCGTCTCGACCCGCGCCCACTCTAGATGATCGATTCCGCTGTGAACGCACCCGCGGGGCACGCCCCTCCGGAACCGACCAGCTAGCGTTGTCCGCCGCCGCTTTGGTCCTGGCGCTCGGCAGCGCCGCCCTTCATGCGGTCTGGAACCTCCTGCTCGGCCGGGCGCGCGACGTGGCGGCGGCGACGGCGGCGACGTTCCTCGTGTCCACGGCCGTCGCACTGCCGTTCGCGCTCGTCTGGTGGCACGCGCGGTCGTCGGTGTGGCCGTACGCGCTCGCCTCGACGCTGCTCGAGACGGTGTACGTCGCGGCTCTCGCCCTCTCCTACGGCCGCAGCGAGATGTCGTTCGTCTATCCGGCGACACGCGGGCTCGCACCGGTCGCGGCGCTCGCCTTCGCGGTCGCCTGGCTCGGCCACCGCGCATCGGCGGCCGAGGTCGGCGGCGTCGTCCTGGTGGGCGCCGGCGTCCTGCTCGCGCGCGGCGGCGCGCTCTCCGGCGGCGCGCCGACGCTGCTGCTGACCGCGACGCTTGCGGCCACGATCGCCGCGTACACGCTCGTCGACCGCGTCGGCATCCACCGGGCAGGCGCGCTCACGTACTTCGTCCTCACGCTGGCGGGACCGTGCCCTGCTCTACCCGCCCCTCGTGGGACCCCGCGCGATCCGCCACGCGCTCGGCTGGGCGGTCGCCGCCGCTGCGCTCGCGAACCTCGGCTCGTTCGTGCTGGGCCTGCTCGCGCTCCGGCACGGGAGCGCGGCCGCGGTGCTGGCGGTGCGGTCGTCGTCAGTCGTGCTCGCCACCGTCGCCGCCCGCCGCGTGCTCGCGGAGCACGTCTCCTGGCGGCGCGTCGGCGGCGCCGCGCTCGTGTTCGCGGGGATCGTGCTGCTCGCGCTCTGACGGCGCACGGACGACGCGGTCCACGAGCACGAGCAGCCCGACGACGAGGCACGCGCCGATCGGCGCGACGACGAGCGCCGCTGCGGAGACGCCGGCCGGCGCGTTCGGATCGAGCCCCGCCACGTCGCCGCACGCGACGACGGCGGCGGCGACGACGAGCGCCGCGGCGGCGGTGAAGGTCGCCACCGCTCCGCCGGCGCCGACGACCGCGAGCAGCACGAACGGCAGCAGCGAGACGCCGACGAGGATCAGCCACGAGACCGCCGACGGCGCGACGCTGTCGTCCTGCGCCGGCCACGCGAGCGGGTACCACACGACCGGCGAGGCCGCGACCACGAGCCCGGTCGCCAGGACGAGCGCGATCGCGCGCGGGCGGTGCACCTCAGCCGGTCTCCAGCACGAGCTCGAGCCACCGTTCCGCCTCGCCGACGAGCGCGGCGTTGTTCTCGCGCGTGTAGTACGTCAGCGCCATCGCGGCCTGCGAGACCGTCCAGCCGCGGGCGCGCGCCCACGTCGCGTCGTCGACGCCGAGCGTCTCGCGGAAGACCGTCGCCGCCTCCGCCGAGTGGAGCTTCCACGCGACCATCACGTCGGCGGCCGGATCGCCGACGCCGAACGAATCCCAGTCGACGATGCCGACGATGCGACCGTCACGGACGAGCCAGTTGCGGGCGTCCAGGTCGCCGTGGCTCCAGACGGGCGGGCCGTCCCACTCCGGCACGGCGAGCGCCTCCTCCCACACCTCGACGGCGCGCGATCCCATCTGGGCGATCGTCGCGCGCACGTCGTCGTCGCGGGCGGCAAGCCGGTCGCGCGCGGTGGGGCCACCCGCCGCGTCGACGCGCTGCAGCGCGGCGACGAACGCGGCCAGGCCACGCGCTGCGGCAAGCGGCTCACAGGACGCACGGACGCCGTCCTCACCGTCGATCCACGAGCACACCGTCCAGTGACACGGGTAGCCGTCGGACGGGCCGCCCTGCGCAACCGGAACCGGGATCGCGAGCGGCACCGCGGGCGCGAACACGGGCAGCCACCGCGCGACGAGATGGTCCGCGTCCGACCACTGCGCGCGGCGCGGCAACCGTAGCGCGAGCTCGTCGCCGAGCCGGTAGAGCGCGTGCACCGTGCCCCACGGCTCGACGCGCGCGAGCGGCAGACCGGCCCACTCCGGGAACTGCTCGCGCACGAGGCGACGCACGAGCACGTCGTCGATCGCGAGCTCGTCGGCGTGCATGGGCACCGTCATCCGAAGCCGTACACGCCGGCGAATCGCGCCGCCAGCAGGCGCACGAGCAGCGCGGCCGGCAGCCCGACCACGTTGAGGAAGTCGCCCTCGATCCGCTCGACGAGCGACGCACCCAGGCCCTGGATCGCGTACCCGCCCGCGCGTCCTTCCCACTCGCCGGCGGCGACGTAGTGCCCGAGGTCGCGCGGCGTCAGCTCGCGGAAGCGGACGACGGTCGTGTCGCTGTGCAGCTCCTCCCACGCCTCCGTGCGCAGGCAGAGCCCCGACACGACCTCGTGCGTGCGGCCGGAGAGCGACTCGAGCATCGCCTCGGCCTCGGCGGGATGCGTCGGCTTGCCGAGCAGGCGCCCGTCGAGCAGCACCTCCGTGTCGACGCCGAGCACCGGACGGTCGTCGTCCACGTCCAGCGACCGCGCCTTACCGGCGGCGCGCTCGGCCGGCGTCGTCCCCTCGCGCTCGACGTAGCTCGGCGCGACGACCTCGAACGGGATCCGCAGCTGCTCGAGGATCGCGCGCCGCTGCGGCGAGGTCGACGCGAGGATCAGCGCTGTTGCCGGCGCGCGACCCAGATGTCCTCCGCGGGCCACTGCTTCGCCCACTCGGCGCTGACGTAGGTGTAGAACTCGTGCGTCTCGGCGTCGGGCGGCGCCTGCACCTCGACCAGCCGCTCGACCTCGAAGCCGTTCGCGCGCAGCAGGGCGATCCACTCGCCGTGCGGGATGTGGAACTCGACGCCGGCGTCGCCCGCCCACTCGAAGCGGTGCATGCCGAACATCGGTCGCTGCAGCTCGGTCGTCGCCGCACCCTCGTCCTGCGAGCAGAGGATGACGAGCGTCGAGTTGTTGAGGAAGACGAGGCGGCCGCCGGGCCGCAGCAGGCGCGCGGCCTCCGGGACCCAGCGGTAGGGGTCGACCCAGATCGAGGCGCCGTACTCCGAGAGGACGAGGTCGGCGCACCCGTCCGCCAAGCCGGTCGCACCCGCATCGGCCTCGACGAGCGGGAAGCGGATCCCGCTCTGCTCCTGCATGCGCCGCGCCGTCGCGAGCTGCGCGCGCGTGACGTCGACCCCCGTCGGACGCGCGCCGCGCTTCGCGAGCCACGCCGAGAAGTACGCCGTCCCGCAGCCGAGCTCGACGACGTCGAGGCCCGCGACGTCGCCAAGGACGTTCAGCTCCGACTCCGGGACCGCCCAGATGCCCCAGTGGATCTCCTCGAGCGCCCAGTTCGTCTCGGCGTTCTCGTCGGTGTAGTCGGCGTTCGCCTCGGTCCAGTTGGCGGCGTTCCGCTTCGCGTCGGCGCGCCAGTCAGGCGAGGCCATCGGGGAACCAGATCCCGATCTCGCGTGCGGCCGACTCCGGCGAGTCCGATCCGTGCACGAGGTTGTCCGGCATCGCGAGCGCGAAGTCTCCGCGCAGGCTGCCCGGCTCCGCGTGGGCGGGGTTGGTGGCGCCGATCGTCTTCCGGCACGCGGCGATCGCACCCTCGCCCTCGAGCACGAAGGCGAGCGTCGGGCCGGACGTGATGAAGTCGACGAGCTCGCCGAAGAACGGCTTCTCGCGATGCTCCGCGTAGTGGGTCTCGCCGAGTCCGCGGTCAGCCGTGACCAGCCGGGCCGCGCACAGGCTCAAGCCGCGCCGTTCGAACCGCGCGAGGATCTCGCCCGCCAGGTTGCGGCGCACGGCATCCGGCTTCGCGAGGATCAGCGTGCGCTCGACCGCCATTGCGGCCGCGCAGGTTACCGATCTACCTGGACCGCTGGCGGCGCGACGGCCGCGGCGCCTCGGCCAGCGTCACCGTCGGCGACTGCGGGTCGTGGTCGATCGGCGTCTCGCAGTACGGGCACACCTGCCAGAGCGCCTCGAGCGGACGGTGGCAGCTGCGGCACGACTGGCGCAGCTTCGTCGTGCAGACGGGGCAGACGAGGAAGTCCTCGTCCACCTCCGCGCGGCAGACGGGACAGTGGAGGTCGCGGCCGCCGAGACGCTTCTCCATCGCCTTGATCTCGAGCTCGCGCTCGCGCACGTCCTCGATGTACTCCGGCGGCCGGAACAGCATGTAGATCAGCGGGCCGACGAAGGGGACAAGTCCGAGGATCGTGGCGACCCAGACGAGCAGCGGGTCCTCGATCCGGCGGCGCGCATCCTTGTAGACCCAGTAGACCGTCGCGACCCAGAAGACGATCACGAAGAAGATCGCCAGGTTCCGGATCACGTACCACGTCGAGGAGTGGAAGAAGTCGTGGACGCTGCCGAAAGCCGAGGCGACGATCACAGCAGGATCTTTCCTACGGCGTACCCGGCAGCAAACGTGACCGCCAGGAAGAAGGCCAGGAGGAAGAGCGCGAACAGGAAGACGCTGAGACGGCCACCGGAGCGCGACATCGTATGCATTTCAGTCGGACGCAGCGAGATCGGCAAGGAGGTACAGCGACCCGGTTACGAGCACCGGCCGGCCGTAGGTCCGGGCCCGGGCGAGGGCGGCGGCGGGGTCGGGCTCCGTCGCGACGGTGCGGAAGCGCCCGCGGGCCCGCGCCGCGACCTCCTCGGCCGGCAGGGCCCGCTCGTTCGAGGAGCGCGTCGCGACGAGCACGGGCCCGGCGCGCGCGAGGCGGGCGAGGATCCCGTCCGCGTCCTTGTCGCGCAGGATCGAGGCCACGACCGCGTACCCGCCCGCCTCGGGAAGCCGCGCGAGCAGCCAGTCGGCGGCCTCCGGGGTGTGCGCCCCGTCCCGGATCTCGCCGCCGCGGCGGCGCTCGAACCGGCCCGGAAGCGTCGCCGGGGCGAGCTCGACGTCGGAGCGGCCGAGCAGGGCCGCGGCGGCCTCGCGCCCGCCTCCGATGACAATCCGCCGCCCGGGCACGAGGTGCGCGAACTCCTCGTCGGGGAGGACGACCGTCGCGGCCGGCGGGGCGACCGCGAGTTTCTCGGCGGCGATCCGCTCGCGCGTCGTGCCGAGCACGTCGGTGTGCTCGAGCCCGACGTTCGTGAGGAGCACGACCGGCGCGTCGATCACGTTCGTGGCGTCGTGGCGTCCGCCCAGGCCGGCTTCGACCGCGGCGACGGCGGCGCCGCGCGCCGCGAAGTCGGCGAACGCAGCCGCGGTGAGCGTCTCGAACTGGGTCGCGCCCACCGCTTCCGCGTGCGCACGAACCCGCTCGACCGCGCGCACGAACCCCTCCGGATCCGTATCGAGCCGCTCGTGCCAGCCGCTCACGTGCGGCGACGTGTACGCGGGCCCGCCGATCGTGCGCGCGATGCGGCGCGCCGCCGTCGACTTCCCCTTCGTCCCGACAACGTGCACGGCCCGGAATGAGCGCTGCGGGTTGCCGAGCCGGTCGAGCAGCTCCCGCATCCTCTGCGTGCCGAAACCGTCCCGCGGCCACGGCGACAGCGACTCGAGCCACGCGACGGCGTCCGCGACGGCTGCCGGCACCGTGACGTCAGCCGCCGATGGCGTCGAGCTCCCGGCGGTAGCGGTCGAGCTTCTCGCGCTCGGCCGCCACGACCTCCGCCGGCGCGTTCTGGACGAACCGCTCGTTCGCCAGCATGCGCTCGGCGCGGGCGATCTCGGCGCGCAGCCGCTCCCGCTCCCGCTCGGCGTTGCCGTTGTCGCGCTGCGGCGCCCGGTCCGGCTTCACGACGGCGTCGAAGATCCGCTGCTCGTCGCCCTCGAGGACCGGGACGACGCCCGACCGGCGGAAAACCTGCGCCGCGTCCTGGACGCGCTGCAGCGCGCCGGCCTCCGCCTCGTCGCCCGCCTGCGGCCACGGCGCCACCATCAGCCGCGATGAGCGGCCCGGCAGGTGCGACCAGATCTCCTCCGTCACGTGCGGCATCACCGGGTGCAGCAGCTTGACGAGCCGCTCGAGCGCCGCCGTCGCCGTCGCGCGTGCGTCGACGTCGCCGCCGTACAGGCGCCCTTTGACCGCCTCGAGGTACCAGTCGCAGAAGTCGTCGAACGTCAGGTGGTAGAGCTCGTCCATCGTGTGCGCGAAGTCGAAGGTCCCGAGGTGGCCCTCGACCGCGCGCTGCGCCTGGGACAGCCGCGCGAGGATCCACCGCTCCTCGAGCGACGCCGGCCGCTCGGCCGGAAGCGCGCCCTCGCACGCCGTCACGATCAGCCGGGCCGCGTTCCACAGCTTGTTCGTGAGCCGCCCGCCCTCCTCGATCGCCGCGTACGAGAACCGCACGTCCTGCGTCAGCGAGTTCTTGAGCAGCCCGTACCGCGTCGCGTCGGCGCCGTAGGTGGCGAGCACCTCGTGCGCGTCGATGCCCGTGCCGAGCGACTTCGACATGCGCCGCCCGTCGGGCGCGAGCACCGTCGAGTAGATGATCACGTCGCTGAACGGCTTCTCGCCCATCAGCTCGAGGCCGGCGAAGATCATCCGGTTCTCCCAGAGGCGGATGATCTCGCGCGCCGTCGTCTGCAGGTCGCCCGGGTAGAAGTACCGCAGGTCGTCCGTGTCGTCGGGCCAGCCGAGCGTCGCGAACGGCCACAGCGCCGACGAGAACCACGTGTCGAGCACGTCCGTCTCGCGCCTCAGCTCCCTCGAGCCGCACTCCCCGCAGGCATCGGGCTCCGTCTCGCGCACCGTGACGTGGCCGTCGGGGCAGTACCACGCGGGGATCTGGTGGCCCCACCAGATCTGGCGCGAGATGTTCCAGTCCGGCGCGTTCTCGAGCGAGTCGATCGCGTAGCGGTGCTGGCTCTCCGGGTGGAAGACGATCTCGCGGTTGCGCAGCGCCTCGAGCGGCCGCTTCTTCAGCTCGTCCATCGCGCACCACCACTGCAGCGAGATGCGCGGCTCGATCCGCGTGCGACACCGCTCGCAGCGCGCGACCGCATGGCGGTAGTGCTCGCGCTGCTCGAGCAGCCCCCGCTCGCGGCACCAGTCGAGGATCCTCTGTGCGGCCTCCTCCTGCGACAGCCCCTCGAGGCCGTCGGCCGTGACGCGGCCGTCCGCGCCGATCACGCTCGGCTCCGGCAGCCCGTGGTCACGGCCGATCTCGAAGTCGGTGGGGTCGTGCGCCGGCGTCACCTTCAGCGCGCCGGTGCCGAACTCGCGCTCGACGCGCTCGTCCGCGATCACGGGCACGCGGCGCTCGACCCAGGGCACGACCACCTCGCGGCCGACCAGGTGCCTGTAGCGCTCGTCCTCCGGGTGCACCGCCACCGCGACGTCCGCGGGGATCGTGGCCGGCCGCACCGTCGCGATCGGGATGTGACCGTCGCCGTCGGCGAGTAGGTAGCGGATCGTCGACAGCGTGTCGTCGACGTCCTCGTGGATCACCTCGAGGTCGGAGAGCGACGTCTCGTGGTGCGGGCACCAGTTGATGATGCGGTTCGCGCGGTAGATCCACCCGCGCTCGTACAGATGCACGAAGAAGCGCATCACCGCGCGGACGTAGTCGTCGTCCATCGTGAACCGGATGCGGCGGTAGTCGAGCGACGCGCCGATGCGGCGGAAGTCGTCGATGATCTTGCCGCCGTACTCGTGCAGCCACTCCCACACGCGCTCGACGAACTGCTCGCGGCCGAGCTCCTGTCGAGAGCTCCCCTCCGCGAGCAGCGCCTTCTCGACGACGTTCTGCGTGGAGATGCCGGCGTGGTCGTAGCCGGGCTGGAAGAGCGCGTTGAAGCCCTGCATGCGCTTCCAGCGGACGATCGTGTCGCCGACGGCGAGACCGAGCGCGTGACCCGTGTGCAGCGCGCCGGTCACGTTGGGCGGCGGGTGGCAGTCGACGTAGGGCGTCCGCGACGGGTCGGGGTCCGCCTCGTAGAGGCCTTCGGCCTCCCACGTCCGCTGCCAGCGCTCCTCGACGCCGTGCGGCTCGTACCGGGGCTGCATGCTCTCGCCACCGCTCATCGAGCGGCCCATCCTAGGGGCAGGTGGGGCTACGCAGGAACTATGCGCTCGATTGTAGCCCCGCGGTCAATCGAGCCTGCCGTACGCCTCGACCGTCAGGAAGTCCTTCAGCGGAACCGAGAGCGCGACGTCGGCGAAGACCTCCTTCGCCGCATGCGACGCCTCGACCTCCGCGATCTCGTCGCGAACACGCCGCTCGTCGAAGCGCCCCGCCTGCACCCACGACCAGACCTGCGCCCGCGAGATCTCGGCGGTCGCGGCGTCCTCCATCAGGTTGTCGATCGCCGCCGCGCCGACGCCGTGCAGCCACGCGTCGAGGTAGCGGACGCCCACGCTGACGTTCACGCGCAGCCCCTCGTCGGTGATCTCGCCGCCGGGGACGTGGAAGTCGACGAGCTGCTCCTCCGTCACGTGCACGTCGTCGCGCTTGCGCGCGACCTGGTTCGGGCGGTCGCCGAGCACCGCGTCGAATTCCTCAGTCGCGATGGGAACGAGGTCGGGATGTGCGACCCAGGAGCCGTCGAACCCGTCGGTCGCCTCGCGGCGCTTGTCCTCGCTCACCTTCGCGAGCGCGACCGCGTTGATCTCAGGGTCGCGGCGCGACGGGATGAACGCCGCCATGCCGCCGATCGCGTGTGCGTCGCGGTCGTGGCACGTCTTCACGAGCAGCTCGGTGTAGGCGCGCATGAAGGGGACCGTCATCGTCACCTGCGCCCGGTCCGGCAGCACCGCGCCCATCCGCTTGATGCAGCTGAAGATGTAGTCCCAGCGCCCCGCGTTGAGCGCGCACGAGTGGTCGCGCAGCTCGTAGAGGATCGCGTCCATCTCGAACGCGGCGAGGATCGTCTCGATCAGCACCGTGCACTTGATCGAGCCGTGCGGCAGGCCGAGCGCGTCCTCGGCCAGCGCGAACGCCCGCGCCCAGAGCCGCGCCTCGAGGTGCGACTCCAGCTTCGGCAGGTAGAAGTACGGACCGGTGCCGCGCTCGAGCTGCTCGCGCGCGTTGTTGAAGACCGTGAGCCCGAAGTCGAACAGCGACGCGCTGACCGGGTCGCCGTCGACCGTGTGGTGCCGCTCGACGAGGTGCCAGCCGCGCGGGCGGACGACGAGCGTGGCGATCTCGTCGTTCAGGACGTAGCGCTTCTCGGGCGTCTCGAGCGCGATCTCGCGCCGCACCGCGTCGCGCACGTTGCGCTGGCCGTTGCTGACGTTCTCCCAGGTCGGCGAGTTCGCGTCCTCGAAGTCGGCCATGAACACACGCGCGCCCGAGTTGAGCGCGTTGATCATCATCTTGCGTTCGACGGGCCCCGTGATCTCCACGCGCCGGTCCTGCAGGTCCGGCGGCGCCGGTGCGACCACGAACTCCTCGGGCGCGCGCACGAACGACGGCCGTTCGCCCCGGCGCTCCCGCCGGGCGGCGAGGAGCCGCTCGCGTTCGGGGTTCAGCTCGCGGTGGAGGCGCTCGACGAGTCGGAGCGCTTCGCGCGACAGTACGTCCGCGCCGGTCGACGTCATGCGAGCTGCGTCTCCTGCGCGTCGGTCCTGCCCACGTCGGCGCAAGTATCCCGCACCGTCCGTGCGAACGAGCGGTCCTCGCCCGCGGTCAGTCGTAGTGGCGGAACACGACCTCGGCGACGCAGACCGGCTTCTCGCCGCCCTCGCGCTCGACCGTCGCCGTCATCGTGACCTGGCCACCGCCTTCGACCTCACGCACCTCGCCGACCTCGAAGGTCGCGCGCACCCGCGAGCCGACGGGCACGGGCGCCGGGAACCGCACGCGGTTGGCGCCGTAGTTGATCCCCATCCGCCCCTGGCGCGGGACGACCTCGTACGACGCGACCGGGAGCAGCGAGAGCGTGAGGTAGCCGTGCGCGATCGTCGTGCCGAAGGGTCCCTCCTTCGCGCGCTCCGGGTCGACGTGGATCCACTGGTGGTCGCCCGTCGCCTCGGCGAACCGGTCGATCCGTTCCTGCGTGATCTCGATCCAGGAGCTCGGGCCGAACCGGTCGCCGACGTTCACGCCGGCGTCACGCCGACTCTTCGCCGAGCGCGTCGTGCTCGCCGGTGTCGTCGGCGCCGGCGCTCGTGACGAGCGTCGGCTTCAGGCCCTTCTCGATCGTCTCCTTCGTGATCACGCACTTGAGGACGTCCTTGCGCGACGGGAGCTCGAACATGACGTCGAGGAGCGCGTTCTCGATGATCGAGCGGAGGCCGCGGGCTCCGGTCTCGCGCTCCAGGCCCTTGTCGGCGATCGACCACAGCGCGTCCTCGGTGAAGACGAGGTCGATGTCGTCGTAGGCGAAGAAGCGCTGGTACTGCTTCACGAGCGCGTTCTTCGGCTCGGTGAGGATCTGGACGAGGTCCTCGCGGCGCAGCTGGTGCACGGCGGAGAGGACCGGCAGGCGCCCGATGAACTCCGGGATCAGGCCGAAGTTGAGCAGGTCCTCGGGCATCACCTGGCCGAGGAGCTCGGCGCTGTCGGCGTCGCGCTTCGCCGAGATCTCGCGGCCGAAGCCGACCGCGTTCTTGCCCAGCCGCTTCGCGATGATCTTGTCGAGGCCGGCGAACGCCCCGCCGCAGATGAACAGGATGTTCGTCGTGTCGATCGACAGGAACTCCTGGTGCGGGTGCTTCCGGCCGCCCTGCGGCGGCACCGAGGCGACCGTCCCCTCGAGGATCTTCAGCAGCGCCTGCTGAACGCCTTCCCCGGAGACGTCGCGCGTGATCGACGGGTTGTCCGCCTTGCGCGCGATCTTGTCGACCTCGTCGATGTAGATGATTCCGGTCTCGGCCTTCTTGATGTCGAAGTCGGCCGCCTGGATCAGCTTGAGCAGGATGTTCTCGACGTCCTCGCCGACGTAGCCCGCCTCCGTCAACGCGGTCGCATCGGCGATCGCGAACGGCACGTTGAGGATGCGCGCGAGCGTCTGCGCGAGGTGCGTCTTGCCGCACCCCGTCGGGCCGAGCAGGAGGATGTTCGACTTCTGGAGCTCGACGTCGCCGTCGTCGGTGCCCATCTGGACGCGCTTGTAGTGGTTGTAGACGGCGACCGACAGCGTCCGCTTCGCCTCTTCCTGCGAGACGACGTAGTCGTTCAGGGCGGAGTAGATCTCCTTCGGGCGCGGCAGGTTGTCGAGGTCGAGCTGGCTCGGGGTCGTCAGCTCCTCGTCGATGATCTCGTTGCAGAGGTCGATGCACTCGTCGCAGATGTAGACGCCGGGGCCGGCGATCAGCTTCTTGACCTGGCGCTGCGACTTGCCGCAGAAGCTGCAGAGAAGCTGCTCGTTGCCCTCGCTGGCGCGCGCCATCTCCAGGACTCCTTTTAGCGCCGATCGCCCGAAACCGCTAGGGCGTGGCGGCCTCTCCGCGGCCGGCTTCGCGGTGCGTGATGACGGTGTCGATGATCCCGTAGTCCTTGGCCTCGCTGGGGCTCATGAAGAAGTCGCGTTCCATGTCGCGCGAGATGTCCTCCTGCGGCTTGCCGGTGTGCTGGGCGTAGATCTCCTCCAGGCGCCGCTTGAGGCCGATCACCTCGCGGGCCTGGATCTCGATGTCGGTGCCCTGACCCTGGAACCCGCCGGACACCTGGTGGATCAGGATCCGTGAGTTCGGCAATGCCATCCGCTTCCCTTTCGCGCCGCCGGCGAGGAGCAGCGACCCCATGCTCATGGCGATGCCGACGCAGATCGTCTGCACGTCGGGCTTGACGAACTGCATCGTGTCGTAGATCGCGAGCCCGGCGTAGACGGACCCGCCGGGCGAGTTGATGTACAGGAAGATGTCCTTGTCCGGATCCTCGGACTCGAGGTGCAGGAGCTGCGCGATGATCAGGTTCGCGATCTGGTCGTCGACGGGCGTACCCAGGAAGACGATGCGCTCCGCGAGCAGGCGCGAGTAGATGTCGAAGGCGCGCTCGCCGCGCGAGGTCTGTTCGACGACCATCGGAATCAGTGGCATTCGCTCAGCTCCTCTACGTGCCGGGGGTCCAGAGTTTCGGGGTTTCCGCCGGCTGCTCCTTCTCCGGCGTCCAGATGCTCTCGCGCGCCTCGTGCAGGTCGGGTGCGATCGGCTTCACCTCGGCGGCGACGCGGTCGAGCGCCTTCTTCAGGCGCAGGTCGTCGCGGAACGCGTCTGCTCCGCCCTCTGCGATGAAGCGCTCGATGTCCTCGTCGGGTTCGCCGGCCTCGCGCAGGTCGCGGCGGATGTCGTCGTCGGTGACCTCGATGCCGAGCTTGTCCGCAACCGCCTCGAGGACGAGCTCGCGTGCGACCGACGCCGCCGCCTCCGCGTAGAGCCGTTGGGCGACCTGCTGCGGCGTCTGCCCGACGAGGCCGAAGTACGAGTCGGCGTCGATGCCGCGCGCCGCGAGGCTGCGCGCAAGCCCGTCCATCAGCTCGCGCGCCCGCAGGTCGACGAGCGCGCCGCTCGGGTCGACCTTCGACGCGACGACGAGCGCGTCGACCGCGGCGGCGCGGAAGCGGGACTCGATCTCGTCCGAGACCTGCGCGCGCAGCCGCTCCTCGATGTCCGAGCGCAGCTCCGCGAGCGTGTCGAACTCGGTCGCGCTGCGCACGAGGTCGTCGTCGACCGGCGGCAGGACGCGCTCCTTGATCTCCTTGACGACGACCGTCGCGGTGCGCCGAGTGCCGTCGCCGAGCTCGTACGCGATCTCGCGCTGCTCGCCCGGCGACAGGCCGCGGATCCCGTTCTCGATCTCCTCGACGAGCCGTTCCGAGCCGAGCTCCACGACGTAGTCACGCTGCGCGGAGCCGTCAGACGCCAGCAGGTCGACGACGACGGTGTCGCCTTCCTGCGCCGGCCGCCCCTCGACCGGCACAAGCTCCGCGACCGTCCGCTGCAGCGCCTCGAGTTCCGCCTGCACCGCGTCCTCGGGCACCTCCGCCTCCGGCTTCGGCACCTCGAGCTGCGTCCAGTCGGCGACCTCGGGCGGCGGTGCGACGGAGACCGTCGCCGAGAAGCGCCAGTCCTCGCGGTCGTTCGACGGCAGGTCGTACTCGTACTCCGGCTGCGCGACGGGGTTGACGCGCGCACGCGTCGCAGCGTTCCAGAACCAGCTGCCGATGTGGCTCTCGACCGCCTCGCTGTAGAGGCGCTCCCGGCCGACGCGCTGCAGGAGGATCGGCATCGGCACCTTCCCTTTCCGGAAGCCCGGGATGCGGGTGGTCGACGCGATGTCGCCGGCCGCGTGCTCGACGGCATGGTGCACGTCGTGCGCCGGCACCTCCACGATCAGCCGCACCCTGTTGTCGTCGAGCTTTTCGAGCGTGTGCGCCACGAAGGGCCATTAGACCAGACCGCCGACGCGTGGACGCGCGGACCGCGAGCGGCCGCGACGCAGTGCGGGCGAGAGGGATCGAACCTCCAAGGGCCGAAGCCCACCGGGACCTAAACCCGGCGCGTCTGCCAGTTCCGCCACGCCCGCGCGGCGCGGGAAGCGTAACGCGACGGCCCGGCTCGTCCCCGCGGCCGCGCGGTCCGATCCGCGGACGTGCCGTCTCGATCCGAATGGCCCCGGTAGGAATCGAACCTACGCACGGAGCTTCGAAGGCTCCCGCTCTGTCCTCTGAGCTACGGGGCCGGGCCCGCGTAGGTTAGCGGCGGCCGGCGGACGCGCCCGACGCGGCGGAAGGGTGGCAGATGGGACTCGAACCCACGACCACCGGGACCACAACCCGGGGCTCTACCAACTGAGCTACTGCCACCGTGCGCAGGTCATCGTAGCGGCGTCTCGTCGAGTCTCTCGCGCAGCGCGACGAGGGAGTCGAACACTGCGACCGCTTCATGGTCGCGCAGCTCTTGCTCCGACCACCCGCCGGTGATGACGCACACGGTGTCGAGGCCGGCGTTCGCAGCCGCCTGGATGTCCCAGCGCGAGTCGCCGACGAACACGCCGTCCTTCGTCCCAGCCTTCTCGAGCGCCGCGTGGACGATGTCCGGGTGCGGCTTCGTTCGCTCGACGTCGTCGGCGTTCGTCCAGGCGTCGACGACCTCGCGCGCGTCGAGCTCGTCGAGGAAGTGGTCGAGATCGTCCTGGTTGGACGAGGAGGCGAGCACGACGACCAGGTCTCGCCGCTTGAGCTCCACGAGCAGGTCGCGCGCGCCCTCGAGCGGCGCGCACTCGTCGCGCATCGGCCGGAACTCCTCTTTCGACGCGTCGCGCAGCGCGTCGCCGAGCCGCCGCTCGACGTCGTCGCCGCAGATCGCGCGCACGATCTGGTCGCCGCCCATGCCGATGTGGCGGTGCACCCGCCACATCGGCACGACGATGTCGTAGCGGCGGAACGCGCGGTACCAGCTGAGCGCGTGCTGGTAGTTCGAGTCGACGAGCGTCCCGTCGAGGTCGAGCAGTACCGCTCTCAGCTCGCCGCCTGCGTCTTCTCGTGCTGGCCTGCGTGCTTGCCCTCGGCGAACTCCTCGATCATCTTCGAGTTGAACGCCGGGATGTCGTCGGGCTTGCGGCTCGTGACGAGGCCTTGGTCGACGACGACCTCCTCGTCGACCCAGTTGCCGCCGGCGTTGCGGATGTCCGTCTGCAGCGTCGGCCACGACGTCAGCTTGCGGCCGCGCACGACGCCCGCTTCGACGAGCACCCACGGCGCGTGGCAGATCGCCGCGACCGGCTTGCCTTGCTCGAAGAAGTCGCGCACGAACGAGACGACGTTCTCGTCGCCGCGCAGCTGGTCGGGGTTGCCGACGCCGCCCGGGATCATCAGCGCGTCGTAGTCGGCGGCGTCGACCTCCTCCGCCGTCTTGTCGACCTTGACCCTCTTCGCCGGATCGAAGTGGTCGAACGCCTGGATCTCTCCCGGCTGCAACGAGATCAGCGTCGTCTCGGCGCCTGCGTCCTCGAGCGCCTTCCGAGGCTCCTCGAGCTCGACGCGCTCGACCATGTCGGCCGCGAGGATCGCGACCTTCTTCCCCTTCAGGTTCTGGTCTGCCATTCGCTCCTCCTGGTCGATTGCCGTTGCGATTTCCTCGAGCGGGCGCTCGCAAACGGCTCAGGCCCGCCGCCGGCCGTTCAGCCCACGGGCGGCGCGCCGAGAGCGGCGCGCAGCGGCTCGATCCCCTCCGGCACGAGCCGGTAGTACGACCAGGTGCCGCGTTTTGCCGCTTCGACGAGGCCGGCGTCGCGGAGGATGCGCAGGTGGTGCGAGATCGTGGGCTGAGACAGGTCGAACGCCGCCGTGAGGTCGCAGACGCAGAGCTCGGGCGCCGCGGCGAGGCGGTTCACGATCCCCACGCGCGTGGGATCCGCCAGCGCCCGGAAACGTTCCGCGAGGCGCCTCGCCTCGTCCGCCTCGAGCGGCGGAGCGTCGGGGCCGCAGCAGATCGACGGGAGGACGTGGAGCTGCTTCATCGACACGCGTCAATATACTTCATCGACCTCCATCTATCGAAAGGAGCGAGCGCAATGGGTACCGACTGCTGCGACTCGGACTGCTGCCCGAACGGCTGCTGCTGACCGGCGCGCGCGGGCGGGGAGTTCACGTCCCCGCCCGCGCCCTACCACCAGGCCTCGGCCACCGGGACGAGTCTGACGTTCGAGGCGGCGAACGACTTCGCGAAAAAGATGCGCCAGGTCGGCGTCGAGCGCCTGGGGTTCCCGACGAGGACGCCCTTGTTCGAGCAGGCGTAGCCGATCCGCATCCCCGCGATCGCGCCGGTCGCGCCCTGGAGCGCGACGCAGGCCACGCCGTTCGTCAGGCGGACGGCCCAGGGAGCGGACGCCGTCGCGCGGTGGTGCGCGTTGCCGTACGCGTACGGCAGCCGCTTTGTCAGGACCAGCTCGACGACCCCGCGCACGAACGGCGAGGACGCACAGATCACGTGTGATGTGGTTCCCGGGGTCGCGCTCGAGAAACAAGGGTCGTAGATGAAGTTGCCGCTCATGCACCGCCAGGAATCCGACCGGTCCGTGGCTTCCGACCCGGTCCAGCACGAGCCGCGAACCTCCTTCACGACGTGGAGGCCTCTGGCGAGCGCGCCCGCCTCGAACGCCGCGAAGACGTGCTTCGTGGTCGCGCGGCGGGCGGCGCCAGCGGCAGGCGCGATCGCAACGAGGGCTGCGACGAGGGCGAGTGCGACGGCGAGGCGGCTCCGCATGATGGCATGCGCCCGGGAGGATTCGAACCCCCGACCAACGGCTTAGAAGGCCGCCGCTCTTCCGCTGAGCTACGGGCGCGCGCCGGAAGCGTAACGGCGTGTGTTAGTGCCGGACGCCGAAGTCCGTGGTGATGATCGTCACCGGCAGCCCGTGGTAGGCGCCGGGGGCGGACGCGACGTGGACGGCGGCGATCCCGATCTCGCGCCAGCGCGCGGTCAGGATGTTGGCGCGATGCTCCGGCGAGTGCATCCAGAGCTGCAGCGCGCCGGCGGCGTCGACGTCCGGAGAGGACCAGAGCAGGTTCTCGCCGACCGACCAGAACCCGTAGCCGGTCGCGCCGTAGAAGCGCTGGATCCGCTTCCAGAACGCGGTTCCGTCGTACGAGTTGTGCTGGAAGTAGCCGTCGGCGGCCATCTCGCGCGAGTGCTGCGCGGCGGCGGCCGACAGCTTCGCGCTGAGCCGGAGCGGGACGAGCCCGTGCTGCGCACGGATCTCGTTCAGCTGCTGAAGGACGCCCTGGTCGAGGACGGCCATCGCGTTCGCCGCGCGGTGCGCACGCGCGGGTGCAGGCATCGCGGCCGCGGGCACGAGGCACGCGGCGGCGAACACGGCGGCGATTGCGGCGAGCGCCACCCTGGGCATGCGGGGAGGATCGACGTGCCGGCTTCCGACCGAAAGCGCCGAACGGGGGATTTCGCGGGACCGAGGGTCCCATTGCGGCGGCCGCGGCGGGCCCAGACATCGATGACCGCCGCTGTTAGCCTCCGCGGACGATGAGCCTGCGCACGTCGCCGATCGTCGAGCACGCGGCGCTGCCGGGCGGCGGCTCGGTCACGGTCTGGGTCGGCGTCCCCGACGACCCCTACATCGACGACAAGTCGCAGCTCACGACCGTCGACGTCCAGCTCCACGAGGGGAACAACGTGGTCGCGTCGATGTCGACCGTGCTCGATCCCCACCAGACGTCGGAAGGGCGACAGCTCGCGCGCGAGGTCAAGGCGGCGCTCGAAGCGGGAGAGATCGGCCTCCACGCCGAAGACCTCGAGCCGTTCGCGGATCGCGTCCGCTAGCCGCGGCTACGCTACGCCGCACGCGCCCGTGGTGAAGCGGAACTCACGAGAGGCTTCCATCCTCTAGTCGCCGGTTCGACTCCGGCCGGGCGCTTCGACGTCGGACGCCCCCTGTATCGTCGGCGTCGCATGAAACCGGAGGAGCAGCGGCAGGCCCGCGAGCTCCGAGCCGGAGGGTGGTCGGTGAACGAGATTCACCGGCGTCTCGGTGTCTCGAAGTCATCCGTCAGCAGGTGGGTACGCGACGTCGAGCTGGGCGAGGAAGCGCGAGCGCGGCTGGTTGCGCACTCACGCCGCGGCCCGCTGCTCACCGCCGAGCGTAAGGCCGCGGCGGCACGCACCCGACGCCTCGCGTGGCAACAGGACGGCCGTGCGCTCGCACACGAGGCGAGCTCCGACTACGTCGCCGGCTGCATGTTGTACTGGGGCGAGGGCGCGAAGAGCAGGAACGCCGTGCGGCTGACCAACTCCGACCCGGAGATGCTCGCGTACTTCCTGCGCTTCCTCCGGGAGCATTTCGACGTCGACGATCGCCGGGTGCGACTCGCGTGCAACCTGTTCTCCGATCACCAACTCCGGCAGGACGAGATCGAACAGCACTGGCTGTCGAGGCTCGACCTACCGCAAACCTGCCTCGCAACGTCCACGGTGAACACGTACTCGAAGTACAGCCAGAGAAAGCGGGTGAACAAGCTCCCGTACGGAACAGCCTCACTGTCCGTCAATGACACCCGCATCGTGCAGACGATCTACGGCTCGATTCAAGAGGTCGCCGGCTTCGAGCGGCCGCAATGGCTCGACTGACCGTAGCCTGCCGCCATCCTCCTCGCGCACGCGCACTCGCTCTACGCCTGGCAGGCCGACGTCGACACGACGGTCGTCATCCCGGCGCTCGCGCTGCTCTACCTGTTCGCCGTCGGACGGCTCGGCGCGGAGCGCCGGCACGTCGTCGCCTACGCGGGCGCGCTGCTGCTGCTCGCCGTCGCGTTCTGGACGCCGCTCCACCACCTCGGGCTGCACTACCTGCTGACGGCGCACCTGCTGCAGAACGTGATCCTCGCGGAGTGGGCGCCGCTGCTCGCCGTCGCAGGAGCGTCGCGGCCGATGGAGCGCGCGCTGGCGCGGTTCCGGGCGTGGCGCGTGCTGACGCATCCGGCGGTCGCGCTTCCGCTCTGGCTCGTCGACTACTACGCGTGGCACGTCCCCGCCATCTACGACGCGGCGCTGCACCACCTGTCGTGGCTGATCCACGTCGAGCACGCTTGCTACTTCGGCACCGGGATCCTGTTCTGGTGGCCGCTCGTCCACGACGTGCCGCGGCGGCTCGCGTCCGGCGCGCGTGCGGGCTACGCGTTCGCCGCCTTCGTCCTCGCCTCGCCGCTCGGGCTCCTGTTCGCGCTCCTGCCGAAGGCCGTCTACCCGTTCTACGTCCACGCGCGGCCGCGGGTGTGGGGACTGTCGCCCCTCGCCGACCAGGAGGTGGCGGGCGTGACGATGGCGAGCGAGCAGGCGGTCGTGCTCTTCGTCGTCTTTCTCTACTGGTTCCGGCGGTTCCTCGCCGAGGAGGGCGCGGTGTAGCGCTATCGCAGGCAGCCGGTGACCGTCGAGGCGGCGTTGTCCGACGGGTGCGCGTGCCAGAGCATGACGGCGTTCTGCTGCTGGCGCAGCACGTCGCTGATGCCGACGTTCCGCGCGTGGAAGTTGACGTACGCCTGGTAGATGTTGTTCGCGTCCGTCTGCGTCGCGCCGAACACGACGGTGACGAAGTTGGCGCCGAAGTGCGCCTTGAACGCGCCGCCGGTCGCGGTCGTCGCGACGAAGTCGAGGCGACCGCCGGTCGGAACGTGCTTCGCGACGAGGCACGACTTCGTCTTTTCCAGCGAGTAGAGCTTCGGCCGTGACGATCCGCACGACGGGAGGACGATGAGCGCGCACACGAGCGCGGACGCGGCCAAAATCCTCATCGGCGCGTCAGTGTACGGCGGCGCCGCGCCGCGTCGCCCCGGCTATCGTTGCCCGCCATGCCCGAGGACAGGCTGGAGAAATACGCGCGGCTCGCAGTCAAGGTCGGACTCAACCTGCAGCCCGGCCAGACGCTCGGCATCAACGCATTCGTCGAGCACGCGCCGCTCGCGCGCGCCGTCGCGCGCGAGGCGTACGCGGCCGGAGCGCGCTACGTCGACGTCCTCTACACCGACCAGCACGTGCGCCGCGCGCACATCGAGTTCGCGCGCGAGGAGCAGCTCGGCTTCTCGCCGCCTTGGCTCGTGCAGCGGCTGCGCGAGTTCGGGCCGATGGGCGGAGCGCTCTGTGCGATCAGCGGCAACCCGGAGCCCGAGCTGTACGCCGACCTCGACGGCGCGCGCGTCGGCAAGGCGCGGATGCACGAGGTGGCGGAGGCGTCGCTCGAGCTGACCGACGGCCTCTGCAACTGGACGATCGTCGCCTATCCGAACGAAGGCTGGGCGCGCGCCGTGTTCGGCGAGCCGGACGTCGAGCGCCTGTGGGAGGCGGTCGCGATCGCGGTGCGGCTCGACGAGCCGGATCCGGTGGCCGCGTGGCGCGCGCACATCGAACGGCTGCAGGCGCGCGCCGCCGCCCTCGACGAGCGCCGATTCGACCGCCTGCGCTACCGCGGCCCCGGTACCGACCTGACGGTCGGGCTGCACCCGGAGTCGAAGTGGCAGGCCGCGCTCGACCGGTCGGCGGGCGGCATCGAGCACGTCGCGAACATGCCGACCGAGGAGGTGTTCACGACGCCGGACGCGCGGCGCGTCGACGGCGTCGTCCGCTCGACGCTTCCGCTGCAGATCCAGGGCAACATCGTGCGCGACCTCGAGGTGCGCTTCGAGCGCGGCCGCGCCGTCGAGATCAGCGCCTCCTCCGGGGAGGACGTGATGAGAGCGCACGTCGCGACCGACGAGGGTGCGACGCGCCTCGGGGAGGTCGCGCTCGTCGACGGCGACTCCGCCGTCGGCAGGACGGGGCTCGTCTTCTACGACACGCTGTTCGACGAGAACGCGGCGTCGCACATCGCGCTCGGCGCGGCGATCGTGCAGGCCGTGCCGTGGGCGCAGCCGCTCTCGCCGGACGAGCGGTCGGAACGTGGCGTCAACCACTCGACGATCCACACCGACTTCATGATCGGCTCGAACGAGCTCGAGGTCGACGGCGTCGACGCCGCCGGAAGCGCGACGCCGCTGCTGCGCGGCGGTGAGTGGCTGCTGACGTAGCCCGATCGGGACGGGCGGATTCGAACCGCCGGCCTCCTGCTCCCAAAGCAGGCGCTCTGACCAGGCTGAGCTACGTCCCGAGGTCGACCAGTGTAGGCGCCGCCGGCGCCGCGTCGATCGAGCGCAGCTCGGCGTCGGCCGCCAGCCAGCCGGCGCGGATGAGCGCGCGCTTCTCGTCCTCCGCCCAGTGCGGCTGGTTACGGAAGCCCGGGTCGAGGCCGGCGCCCTCGTTCGAGCCGCGCACGACGACGCGGGGCACGACGCCGTCGTGCCGGAACGGGAAGCGCGCGTCGGCGAACCGCTCGCCGACCGCCGCCTGCAGCGGCGGGTGCGCCTCCAGCAGCTGCAGCACGTCGTCCCGGAGGCGGCGCAGTTCGCGGTCCGCCTGCTCGTGGTCGTACACGCGCCCCTCCTCGAGCTGCGTGTTGCGCAGGATCGACACGCGCGCGAGCCGGACGATCATGTCGGCGAGGTGCGCCGGCTCGCCGCGCGCGGCGCGCTCCTCCGCGCGGTCGAGCTCCTCGAGGAACGCGCGGATCGGCGGCAGCCGGCGAAAGCGTTCGAGCCGCCGCCGCATCCGCTCGAGCGCGAGGACCCCGAGCCGCGGGTAGTGCGGCAGGTAGCGGAACGCGACGACGAGCTCGACCTCCGGATGCTCGGCCGCGTGCCCGAGCGGGAAGTTCCGCACCCAGGACCCGTCGGTCGCGATCCGATCGCCGACCCGTAGCGGCAGCACGAGCGCCGACACGGCCGCCGAGGCGAGGATCGCCTGCGCGAGCGTCCGCGGGTCGGTGCGGCGCGACGAGTAGACCAGCTCGAAACCGTCGGCGGCGGTCGCGTCGTCGTCCGTCACGTCCGTCGCGAGCACGACGAGCTCGATCGGGGCGGCGGTGAGGTCGCGCGCGATCTCCTCCACGTCGCCGAAGGCCGACTCGATCGTCCGCGGCAGCACGTAGTCGTGCAGGCCGAGGAACGGCAGCTGCCACAGACGGTTCGGCCTGAACGTCTGCTCCGGCTGCAGGTGCAGGAGGAACGGCTCGAGCTCGTCGAGGCGGTCGAGCACCGCCATCGCGCCCGACAGCGCCCCGGACGACGTCCCAAACACGACGGCGACCCGCGGCCAGAGCGGACTCTCGCGCAGCCGCTGCAGGAAGCCGAGCTCCATCATCACGCCGTTCACGCCGCCGCCCGAGAGGACGACGCCGACGTCGCGCCGGTGACCCTCGCTGCCCGCCATCGACCTAAGGGTAGGTTCGCGGGTCGTCGTGAGCGAAGCGCCGTTCCCCGTCCCGCCCGCGCGGCGGCGCCGCCCGCGCCTCGGCTACGCGATGGCCGCGGCCGCCGCGGTGCTCTGGGGCGTCAACGGCTCCGTGTCGAAGACGATCCTCTCCACGGGGCTCTCGTCGGAACGACTCGCGCAGCTGCGCTCGCTCGGCGCCGCGGCCGGACTGTTCGCGGTCGTCGCCGCCGCCTCGCCGGGGCGGCTGCGCCCGAGACGGCGCGAGCTCCCGTACCTCGTCGCCTTCGGCGTCGCCGGCCTGGCGTTCGTCCAGTGGTTCTACTTCCTCGCCATCCACCGCCTCGACATCGGCGTCGCGCTGCTGATCGAGTACCTCGCGCCGCTGCTCGTCGCGCTGTGGGCCCGCTTCGCGCAGCACGAGCTCGTGCGCAGGCGCATCTGGGTCGCGCTCGCACTCGCGCTCGTCGGGCTCACGCTCATCGTCGACCTCTTCGGCGGCGGCCGGCGGCTGTCGACGCCGGGCGTCGTCTTCGCGCTGCTCGGCGCCGTCGCGTACGCGACCTACGTCCTGCTCGCCGAGCACGCGGTCGGCGACCGCGACGCGGTGTCGCTGCTCGCCTGGGGGTTCCTGTTCGCGTCGGCGTTCTGGGCGGTGGTCGTGCCGTGGTGGTCGTTCCCGCCGCACGCGCTCACGCGCTCGACGTCGCTGCACGGGCATCTGCACGCGCTGCACCTGCCGGTGTGGGCGCTCGCGGTCTGGATGGTCGTACTCGGGACGATCGTGCCGTTCTTCCTGCTCGTCTCGGCGCTGCGCCACCTGACGGCGACGCGGGCCGGGATCGTCGCCATGCTCGAGCCGGTGGCCGGCGCGCTCGTGGCGTGGGCGTGGCTCGCCGAGGCGCTCGGGGGCGTGCAACTCGCCGGCGCCGCCGTCGTGCTCGCGGCGATCGTGCTCGCGCAGACCGCCCGCTGAGCGGCCGCGCCGGAATCGCGCGCTGCGTGCAGGAACCAGCGGCGAAGGATCCCCCTGACGGGGGACGTGCGCGTGCGCCGCGGGTGCGACGTTCCGCGGACTCGACCCGCTCGTCGGGAAGCGGCCGGGGCCCGTGCGGGGGACGGGCCCTCCGCCGCTCGGCCTTGCTCGTCAGTCGCGGTCGATCGCGGCGCGCAGCTCGACGAGCTTCTCGCGCCGGAGGTCGTCGCGCTCGCCGCGCTCCACGCGGCCGAGCAGGTCGCGCACGAGCGGCGCGAGCTCGACGGGGTTGAACGGCTTCGTCACGTAGTCGACGCCGCCGAGGTCGATCCCGCGCGCGCGGTCGCGCAGCTCGGCACGCGCCGTGAGAAAGATGATCGGGATCGCGGCGGTCCGGTCGTCGTCGAGCAACTCCTCCGCGACGCGCCAGCCGTCGAGCCCGGGCATCATCACGTCGAGCAGGATCACGTCCGGCCGCGCCGTCCGCGCCTGCTCGAGCCCCGTCGGACCGTCGGCCGCCTCGAGCACGTCCATCCCTTCGGCTTCGAGGTTGACACGGCAGAGCAGCCGGATCGGCGCCTCGTCGTCGATCACCAGCACCCGCGTCGCCATGCGCCGGTTATGCCTCAGCGGGTCGAAAACTCACATCGTGCGACGCGAGCGGCAGCTCGAACGCGAACCGCGAGCCGCGGCCGTCGTCGTTCTCGTCGACCCACATCCGTCCGCCCATCTCGCGCACCAGCCCGTTCGCGATGAAGAGGCCGAGCCCTGTTCCGGGACCGTGGACGTCGGGCGCGCGGTAGAACTTCGAGAAGATGCGCTCGCGCTCCGACGGCGCGACGCCGATCCCCTCGTCCGTCACCGCGACCTCGACGGCGCCGTCGCGACGCCGCGCGGACACCGTCACCGTCCCGCCGTCGGGCGAATACTTGACGGCGTTCGAGACGAGCTGGTCGAGCACCTGGCGCAGCTTCTCCGGGTCGGCCTGCGCCTCGAGGTCGTCCGCCTCGATGTCGGCGACGAAGCGGTGGCCGTCGCCGTTCACGGCCGCCTGCACGCTCGCGACGACGTCGCCGACGATGCCCGCGACGTCCGTCGGCTCGAGCGACACCTGCAGGTCTCCCGTGTCGAGGCGCGCCACGTTGAGCAGCGCGTCGACGATCGTCGTCAGCCGCTCCGACTCGCGGGCGATGAACTCGAGGAACGTCCGGCGCTCCTCGTCGCCGAACGCGATGTCGTTGCGCAGCAGGGTCTGCGCGAAGCCGTAGATCGACGTCAGCGGCGTACGCAGCTCGACGGACACCGTCGAGACGAAGTCGGACTTCATCTGCTCGACGGCGCGCTCGGACGAGATGTCCCGGAAGGCGAAGATGCGACCGGCGACCGCCCCCGTCGGGTCGCGCATGACGGCCTCCGAGAGCGACAGCCACACGTCGCCGCCACCGCGCGGGATCGCGACGAGGCGGTTCGTCCCGCCGCCCTCCGACTCGAGCTCGCGCTGCAGCACCTGCGCGGGGGTGCGCCCGAGCGCCTCTGAGGCCGGCACGCCGGTGATCTCCTCGGCGGCGCGGTTCCACAGCACGACGTCGCCGTCACGGTCGACGGCAACGATCCCGTCGGCGATGTTCGCCAGGATCGCGACGCTCTGCTCGCGCTCGAGGGCGACGCGCTGGTAGAGCTCGGCATTCCAGAGCGCGACCGACGCGTTGGCGGCGAGCGCGACGAGCGCCTGCACCTCCTCCTCGCGCCAGGCCCGGGGTTCCTGCATGTAGACCGCGAGCACGCCGTCGACGCCGCCCTCGCGCCCGGAGAGCGGGACGCCGAGGTACGAGCGGTTTCCCCCGGCGAGCAGCGGCTCGTCGCGTGCCTCCTCGGCCGGCGCCTGCGTGCGCACGACCGGCGCGCGGCTCTGCAGGACGTCGCCGGCGATCGTTCCCGACGCGGGCACGCGCTCGCCGATCGCGTCGTCTGCCGCGTGGCCGACGGCGGCGGTCACGACCAGCTCGTCGCCGTCGAGCGCGGCGAGCGCCGCGGCGTCCGCGCGCAGGAGCGCGACCGCCTCCTCGACCACCGCTTCGAGCACCGCCGCCGGGTCGAGCTCCGTCGCGAGCAGGCGCCCGGTGCGCGCGAGCTGCTGCGAGAGCCCGCGCGCCGTCCGCTCCGCCTCGAACAGGCGGCTGCGGTCGAGCGCGCCGCGCGCGGCGCCGGCGACCTGCTGCGCGAGCTCGAGGTCCTCGTGCGTGAACTCGTGCGGCCGCTCGAAGAACACGAGCACGACGCTCGTCCGCTCGCCCGGGACCGGGATCGCGAGCAGCGACGCGAACGGGCCGCTGCGCCAGTCCGGTCCGAAGCGCTCGTCGGCGGCCACGTCGGTCGCCGCGATCAGCTGCGCGTCCGCAGCCGCGTCGGCGAGCGCCGCCGGCACCTCGAGCTCCCGTACGCGCGGCGGCAGCGCGTGCCCGCCGACGACGCGCAGCCCCTCTTCTCCGCCCACCAGGACGGCCGCGAAGTCGCCCCCGAGCGCCTCCGAGGCGGCCTGCGCGGCGGCGTCGTACGTCTCGTCGAGCGACAGCGGCTCGCCGAGCAGCGCCGCGATGCGGTAGAAGCCGCGCTGCACGCGCGCCTGCCGCGACCGCTCGGCGAACGTCTCCGCGTTGCGCAGCGCGAGCGACGCCAGGGACGCGAACGCCTCGAGCAGCTCGAGGTCCGCGCGCGAGAAGGTGCGCGTGCCGTCGCGCAGGCCGACGCCGAGCACGCCGCGCGTCTCGCCGCCCCACACCATCGGTGCGACCACCGCACGCGTGAACCCGCTGTACGCCGGATGCGGAACGGGCGCGCCGATCGAGGCGTACTCGTCGGCGGCAACCGGCCGGACCTCGCGCAGCGCCGCGGCGGCGACGCCGTGCTCCGGCGTGAACTCGAACCCGACGAGCTCGGAGTCGAATCCGTGGACGGCGGCGCAGCGGAGAACGCCGCGCTCCGCGTCCAGCAGGTAGCAGTCGGCGGCGTCGGCGCGCAACAGGTTCGTCACCTCCCCGACGAGCCGCTGCAGGACGGTGTCGATGTCGAGCTCGCTCGTCACCACCTGCGCCGCGTGCAGGAGGGCGGCCTGCTGCTCGAGCCGGCGCTGGTTCTCGGCGAGCAGCCGCGCCGTCCGGAGCGCCGACGCCGCCTCGTGCGCGACCGTGTCCACGAGGAAGCGCTCGCCGTCGGAGAGCGGCGCCGCGCGCGCCGCCTCGACGCGCACGTCGTCCCCGTCGACCGCCAGCGCGACGTCGTCGAGCTGCAGCGCACGGCGCAGCTCGCTCTCGGCGACTCGGAGGATCTCGTCCGGGTCGAGCTCTCCTCGCACGCGCCGCGCGATCTCCGCCACCGCCTGCTCCCGGTCGAGCGCGTCCGACAACGCCGCCGCCGACCGCAGCCGGTCGACGGCGAGCGCAGCCTCGCCGGCAAGCGCCTGCAGGACGCCGACATCCTCCGGGGAGAACGCGCGCTTCTCGTCCGTCGTGGCGACGGCGAGCACCCCCACCACGCGCTCGTCCGCGATCATCGGGATCCACGCGCCGCTCCTGGCGCCGACCTGCTCGGCGAGCCGCGCGCTCACGAGCGGCGAGGGGGCGACGTCGTAGACGACGACCGGCGCCGCGCCGTGGTACGCGCTCGCGATCCCCGACGGCTCGTGCCGCAGGTCGACGTCCATCGTGCTCCACCACACCGCCGGCTCGCCGCGTAGCTCCGCGTACACCCCGCGCGCCGTCTCGCCGGCCTCCGTGACGACGACGGCGCCGGCGAAGCCGACGCCGAGCACGCTCGTGACGTGGCGGACGAGCGGGACCGCGACGTCCTCGAGCGTCCGCGCGCGCACGAGCGCTCCCGAGAGGGAGGCAACCGCCTGCAACTCGCGGTCGCGGGCGGAGACGAGCTCGGCCGCCTCGAGCGAGCGGCCGACGCCACCGGCGACGAACGACCGTTCGCGCCAGCGCGAGAGCAGCAGGAGCGCAGGCGCGAGGGCGACCACCTCCGCGGCGAGCGACGCCCACAGGTGGCCGCCGATCGGCCGGCGGTCGTGCACGACGAGCAAGCCGAAGATCGCCGCAGCCGCCGCGATCGCGGGGAAGACGAGCGTCACGGCCCAGTCGAGCGGGTGAGCGCTGCGGCGGCCGCGCCAGAGCGCAGGCAGGATCGCGCCGGTCACGACGGCGTACGCCGCCGCGAGCAGCAGGAGCGGCAACGCGTTGAAGAGAAGAGCTTGTGTCGATTCGCTCACCGGGCGCGTCGAATGGTACGCCGGTGGCTGGCGGGCAGCCCCGCTTGAAAAGATGGGCCGCTCGGCCTATTCACGCCGCCCCGGCGGAACGCTAGCGTCCTGCGCACTGGGCGACGCGAACCGCGGCGCGCGTTCCTGGCCATACCGTCGCGGTGAGCGATCACGAAGAGGCCCGCTGCGACGACCCCCCGAGCAGCGGGCTTCTTTGTTTCTCCGGGCGGTACCCTGCGGGTGTCGTGGTCGAGAAGGTCCTCCTGGCGTCGCCGCGCGGCTTCTGCGCAGGAGTCGAGCGCGCGGTCGAGACGGTCGAGAAGGCACTGGAGCTCTACGGGCCGCCCGTCTACGTCCGCAAGCAGATCGTCCACAACCTGCACGTGGTGCGCGACCTCGAGGAGCGTGGCGCCGTCTTCGTCGAGGAGGAGACCGAGGTGCCCGTCGGCGCGACGGTCGTCTTCTCGGCGCACGGGGTCGCGCCGACCGTGCACGAGAACGCCGCGCTGCGCCGGCTGAACACGATCGACGCGACATGCCCGCTGGTCACGAAGGTGCACGTGCAGGCGCGGCGCTACGCCGGCGACGGCTACACGATCGTGCTGATCGGCCACGCCGGGCACGAGGAGGTCGTCGGCACGATCGGCGAGGCGCCCGACGCGATCGTGCTCGTGGAGTCGGTCGAGGACGTGCACCGGCTCGAGTTCGCTCCGGACGCGAAGCTCGCGTACATCACGCAGACGACGCTGTCGGTCGACGAGACGACCGAGATCATCCACGCGCTGCGCGAGCGCTTCCCGCAGATCTACGCGCCGAAGAAGGAAGACATCTGCTACGCGACGTCGAACCGCCAGTGGGCGGTCAAGGAGATGCTGGACGAGATCGATCTCCTGCTCGTCGTCGGCTCGCGCAACTCGTCCAACTCGAACCGCCTGGTCGAGGTGGCCTGCGCCCACGGGGTCGCCGCCTACCTGATCGACGACGAGAGCGAGATCGACGAGTCGTGGATGGACGGCGTCGGCATCGTCGGCGTCACCTCCGGCGCGTCGGCGCCCGAGAAGCTCGTCCAGCGCGTGTGCAACTGGTTCCGCGACCGCGGCACGACGCGAATCGAGCCTTACCGGCTCGTCGACGAGGACGTCGAGTTCCGCCTGCCCGTGGAGCTCCGCCGCGAGCTCGAGCTCGCGGCCGCTCAGGCGGACTGACTACGCCTGCTCGAGCCGCAGCTCGCCGACGGCGAGCTCGACGGCGAGCGTCTCGGCCTTGATGCGGTCGCGGTAGCGCTCGACGAGCTCCGGCTCGGGAAGCCACAGCCGGATGCGGTCGGTCAGCGCGAGACCGCTCTCCTTGCGCAGCACGTTCACCTCGTGGATGCGGTCGAGCAGGCGCCCCTCGAGCCGGAGCTCGTCGTCGAGCTCCGTATCGAGGGCGACGGTCAGCCCCGCCTCGCTCGCGACCGCCCAGCCCGCCACGCCGACGCGCTCGACGAGCACCTCGTCCGGCTCGAGGACGTGCCCGTCGACACGGAAGCGGCCGCCCGCCAGCTCCTCGAACTCGCCGCGCCGCAGCGCCTCGCGCACCGCCTGCAGCCGACGCCCGAGCCTCGGCCCGAGCTTCGGGAGGTTCGGCTTCACGCGCAGCTCCGCCGCGGCGACGTCGCCGAACGCAACCTCCTTCACGCGGAGCTCGTCGGCGATGTCGTCGGCGTGGGAGCTCGCGCCGTTGGCGCCCGCGACCACCATCCGACGGAGCGGCTGGCGCAGCTTCAGCCCCGAGATGGCGCGCGCCTGGCGGCCCAGCTCCACCACGCGCCGCACCTCCGCGATCTCGGCGAGCAGCGCCTCGTCCGGCTGCTCGACCTCGGGCCACGCCGCGAGGTGAACGGAGCCGGGGCCGTCCTGGACGAGGTTGCGCCACAGGTGGTCGGACAGGAACGGCATCACGGGGGCGACCACGCGGAGCGCCTGCACGAGCGCGTACCACAGCGAACGGAAGGCGGCGGCGTCGAACGAGTAGAAGCGCCGCCGGTTGCGGCGGATGTACCAGTTGGAGACGTCGTCCACGAACGCCTCCAACGCCCGCAGGACGTCGACGGTGAGCGTCGCCTCGTACCCGTCCGTCGCCTCGCGTACGAGCTGCTTCGTGCGCTCCACCAGCCAGCGGTCGAGCGGGCGCAGCTCGCCCGCAGGCTCGAGCTCGCCCCACGACGGCTCGAAGCCCTCGATGTTGGCGTAGTCCACGAGGAACTTGACGGAGTTCCAGAAGGTAAGGAGCCGGCGCTTGATCTCGTGCGCCGGTCCGAAGCCGAACAGCAGGTTGCGGTCGGGCGGCTGCGCGCAGTACTGCCAGCGCATGACGTCGGCGCCCATCTGCGCGAACGCGTCCTCGGCGAGGATCATGTTCCCCCACGAGCCGTGCATCTCGCGTCCCTGCTCGTCGAGCATCTTCTCGTAGCCGAGCACGCGCCGGTACGGCGACCGCCCGACGAGCACGACGGACATGAAGAACTGCGAGTAGAACCACAGGCGGATCTGCTCGCGCATCTCCGACACCCAGTCGGCCGGGAACCACTCTTCCCAGTACGCGTGGTCGGGCAGCGGCGCGTGCGTCAGCCCTCGCGCGGCGCCCGTCGCGTTCCCCTCGGGGACCCACGTCTCGTTTTGCCAGCCGAGCGTCGAGAACGGGACGATGCCGGCGTCGAGCCACACGTCGCCGACCTCGGGGATGCGCCGCACGGTCTCGCCGCAGTCGGCGCAGCGGATCGGCACGCGGTCGATCCACGGCCGGCGCAGCTCCTCGAGCTGCGCCATCCCCTCCACGGCGCGCTCGGCCAGCTCGGCTTTCGAGCCGACCACGTTCAGATGCCCGCAGGCGCAGGGGTAGAACGGCAGCGGCAGCCCGTAGTAGCGGCGGCGCGAGATGTTCCAGTCGCCCATGTTGCGCAGCCAGTCGTCCATCCGCTTGCCCATGTACTCCGGCACCCACTGCACCTTGGCGTTCTCCTCGATCAGGCGGTCACGGATCTCGTCGACCGAGATGAACCAGTCGTCGGACAGCCGGAAGATGAGCGGCGTGTCGCAGCGCCAGCAGTGCGGGTAGGCGTGCGTGTAGAGGCCGGCGTGCACGAGGAAGCCGGTCTCCGCGAGGCGGCCGATGATCTGGTCCGCGGCCTCCGTCGTCGAGAGGCCGTGCAGCCAGCCGTACTCGTCGTAGAAGCGCCCGGACTCGTCGACGGGTGCCAGCACCGCCAGGTCGTGCACGCGCGACAGCTCGAAGTCCTCGCCGCCGCAACCCGGCGCGATGTGCACGATCCCGGTGCCCTGGTCCATCGTCACGTCCTCCCACGGGATCACACGGTGGTCGACCTGCGACCCGGGCGGGAGGTCGTCGAATGCGGCCCGGTAGCGCCGGCCGACGAGCTCGCGCCCAGGCCTGCGCTCGACGTACTCGTCGTCCGGGAACGGCTTGACCGCAACCCATTCGCCGTTCTCGCGCCGGCCGTATTCCTCGTCGGGGTGCACGGCGGCGGCGACGTTCGCCGGCAGCGTCCACGGCGTCGTCGTCCAGACGACGAGTGACTGCCCGGGCTGGTCGAGCAGCGGGAAGCGGACGTAGAGCGACGGGTCGGCGCGCTCCTGGTACACGCCGCCCTGCGCCAGCTCGTGCTGCGAGATCGACGTCCCGCAGCGCGGGCACCACTCCGTCGAGCGGTGGCCGGTGTACAGCCAGCCGCGCTCGTGGACGATCTGCAGGAACCGCCAGATGTACTCGATGTTCGTGTCGCTGAACGTGTAGTAGTCGTTCGACCAGTCCATCCACTGACCGAGGCGCCGCGAGCCGCGGACGAGCTCCCGCGTCGACCAGACGACGACGTCGCGGCACTTGGCCGCGAACCGCTCGAGGCCGTAGTCCTCGATCTCCCGCTTCGAGTTCAGCCCCAGCTCGCGCTCGACGCCGACCTCGATCCACAACCCCTGGCAGTCCCAGCCGTTCTGGTACCGGATCTCGTATCCGCGCGCCGCCTTGTAGCGGTGGAAGACGTCCTTCAGCGTCCGGCCCCACGCCGTGTGCACGCCGAGCGTCTTGTTCGCCGTGACGGGGCCGTCCACGAACGACCACTTCGGGCCGCCGCAATTCCGTTCCCGGAGCCGCTCGAACGTCTGCTCGCGCTCCCAGACCTCCAGCATCTCCAGCTCGAGCGCTGGATGATCCGGCTTGTCCGGCAGCGGTGTGAACATGGCTTGGTGAGACTAGCGAGCGGGAAGAAACGGCTCCCGCTCGGCGTTGACGACGTCGAAACGACTTACGGAAAGGAACGGACTTGGCAACCAACGCAACCAGCGAAACGTTCGAGAGCGAGGTGCTCCAGGAAGACGGCAAGGTGCTCGTCGACTTCTGGGCGGAGTGGTGCGGGCCGTGCCACGCGGTCTCACCCGTCCTCGACCGGATCGCCGACGAGCACCAGGTGAAGCTCGTCAAGGTGAACATCGACGACCACCAGGACCTGGCGCAGCGCTACGGCGTCGCGTCGATCCCGTTCATGGTGCTGTTCGAGAACGGCGAGCCGCAGGCTTCCGCCGTCGGCGCGATGCCGAAGGGCGCGCTCGAGAAGCAGCTGGGGCTGGCGGGGGGCTGAGAAGCTCTCCGCTCGCTCCGTAGGGACGGGCGCTGCCCGCGGTGGCGGGAAACTAGGACGTCTCGTCGAGGTAGGTCAGGAACGCGAGGTGCTTGGCGAGATATGCCTCGATGTCGCCGACGCCTCGTTGCGCCCAGTCTTCGACCCACGTCTCGGTGAGATCGTCCTCGATGCGGTGGAGGATGCCGCGCTCTTCCATGGCCGAGATGATCGTCAGGCCGCCGGACGGACGCATGAGCCGATCGGCCCATCTTTCGCACGGCGAAAGCCCAGGTACGGTCCGCACGATGCCGCCGTTCCTGCTCGTCAACCCGCGGTCGGGCGGCGGAGACGTCGACAGGCTGGTGGCGGCTGCGAGGCGGCGCGGCTTCGCGGTGCACGTCCTCGCCGAGGACGACGACCCGGCCGAGCTGGCGCGGGACGCCCCCGCCGACGTCCTCGCGGTTGCCGGCGGCGACGGCTCGCTCGCCGGTGTCGCGGCGGTTGCTGCCGAGCGCTCGCTTCCGTTCGGCGTCGTGCCGTTCGGGACGCGAAATCACTTCGCCCGCGACCTCGGCCTCGACCGCCGCGACCCAGTCGCGGCGCTCGGGGTCGTGGCGGACGGCGAGCCTCGCCTCGTCGACCTCGGCCGCGCGAACGGCCGCCCGTTCCTGAACAACGTCTCGCTCGGCGCGTACGCGCAGCTCGTGCATGTCCGCGAGGAGCACCGGCGCGAGCGAAATGCGTTCGCGCGGCTGCGGGCGCTCGTGCTCGTCGCGCGCCGCCGCGACGAGGTCGCGGTGACGCTGGACGGCGACCCGTTGCGCTCACGGGTCGTGCTCGTCGCGAACAACGCGTACGACCTCGACGTGCTGTCGCTCGGCGGACGCGGACGTCTCGACGAAGGCGTGCTGCACCTCTACGCACCCACGGGGGTGGTGCGCGCGAACTGGATCGAACGGCGCGGCACGCGCTTCGTCGTCGACGCGCCGCACCACCGGCTGCACGCGGCCGTCGACGGCGAGCCGGACGTGCTCCGCACGCCGGTCGAGTTCACGATCGAGCCGCGGGCGCTACGCGTGCTCGCGCCGCGCGAGCCACGCGGCTAGGACGTGCTCCTGGCCGGGGAACGCCATCGGGGGCAGCTCCGGCGGCGCGAACCAGCGCAGCTCGGCAACGTCGTCCGCCGCCGCCGGCTCGCCCTCGCCGGCGACGATCCACGTGACCGAGAAGACGAAGCGGTCGCCGTACGGCTCGACGTCGACGCGCAGCAGCTCCAGCGGCTCGACGGCGAGGCCCGTCTCCTCGAGGAACTCGCGGCGCAGCCCGGCGACCGGGTCCTCGTTCTCGTCGAGGAACCCGCCGGGAAGGTCCCACTCGCCGAGCCGCGGCTCGAGCGCGCGCCGTGCGAGCAGCACGCGCCCGTCGCGCTCGAGCACGCCTTGGACGGCGGGGACGGCGTTCGCCCAGTAGCGCTCGCCGCAGCGCACGCAGCGGAGGTGGTCGCCCGCCGACGTGAGGTTTCCAGCGCAGCGGGGACAGAACCGCCACCCATCGAGGATCGACACGGAGGCGAATGATGGACAAGGACAACCCGCCTGCGACGGAGCGCGAGCAGGAGCTCGCGCAGACCGGCCGCCAGGGCGAGGAAGAGGACATGCGCGGCACGACGAGCCCCGACGACGCGGACAACCTGCCGAGCGACGAGGAGTAGCTAACCCCGTTCCGCGAGCACCGCGTCCGCGAGTCGCGGCCACGCGTCCGCCGCCCACGAGCCGAAGGCGCGGTCGCTGAGGCAGCCGAGGGCGACGTCCGCCTCGGGATCGACCCAGAGGAACGTGCCGCTGCGGCCGAAGTGCCCGAACGTGCGCGGCGAGTTGCGCGTTCCCGTCCAGTGCGGCGCCTTCGCGTCTCGCAGCTCGAAGCCGAGGCCCCAGTCGTTCGGAGACTGGCGGCCGAAGCCGGGCAGCACGCCGTCGAGCCCGGGAAACTGCACCGTCGCCGCCTCCGCCAATGTCTCCGCGGCGACGCGCCGCGGCGCGCGCAGCTCCTCCGCCACCGCGAGCAGGTCGCCGATCGTCCCACTCGCCCCCGAGCCGGCCGAGCCTTCGAGGCGGATTCCCGTTCCCGCCCATACGTCGGCGAAGTACCGCTCGAACGGCATCTCCGCCCGCGCCGCCACGAACGCCGCGGCGACCTCGAAGCCGTAGTTCGAGTAGATCCGCCGCCGGCCGGGCGGCGCGATCGGAGCGCCCGCCTCGAACGGCAGCCCGGACGCGTGCGCGAGCAGGTGGCGGAACGTCGACCCGAGTGGGCCGGTCGGTTCGTCCAGGTCGGCCAGCCCCTCCTCGAGCGCAACCAGCATCGCGAGCGCCGTCGCGAGCTTCGTCACCGACGCCCACGGGAACCGCCGCTCCGTGTCGCCGTGCACGCCCCGCGTGCGGCCGACCACACCGACGGCGACGCCGCATCCCCATCCGTCGACCTGGCGCAGCGCCTGCACGAACCGCGACACTAGCCGCGTGGAACGGCAGCTCGTCTCGTCCGGCGCCGCGTTCGAGCAGCGAGTCGGATACTCGCGCGCCGTCCGCGTCGGCGACCGCGTCTGGGTGTCCGGGACGGCGCCGATCATGCCCGGCGACCGCGACCCGCCCACCGGCGCCTACGAGCAGGCGCGCGTGTGCCTCCAGATCGTCGAGCGCGCGCTGGCCGAAGCCGGCGCGAGCCTCGACGACGTCGTGCGCACGCGCATCTACGTCACCGACGCGTCGGTCATCGCCGACGTCGGCCGCGCGCACGCGGAGGCGTTCGCGCGGGCGCGACCCGCGACGACGGCGATCGTGACGCAGCTGCTCGATCCGCGCTGGCTGGTGGAAATCGAAGCCGAAGCGGTGATACTCACGCCGTGAAGCAGATCTATCCCGCGTCGATCACCGGCAAGGGCGCCCGCGGGATCGGCGCCGACCAGCCGAGCGTCCTCGAGCACTCCTTCGGCAAGGGTGAGCCGTACACGCTGGGCGTCGAGGAGGAGTACATGCTGCTCGACCCCGAGACGTGGGACCTCGTGCAGCACATCGACAGCGTGCTCGCCGCCGTGCGACACGGCGACCACGAGGAGCGACTGCACGCGGAGCTGATGCAGTCGGTGCTCGAGGTGACGACGCCCGTCTGCCGCACGCCCGCCGACGTGATGCGTGCGCTGTGCCAGCTGCGCGGTTACGTCGCGGAGATCGCGCGCTCCGAGGGCTGCCGCTTCGGCTCAGCGGGAACGCACCCGTTCAGCCTGTTCGAGCGTCAGCGCATCACGGCGCGCGACCGCTACCGCAACCTCGTCGACCAGCTGCAGTACGTGGCGCGGCGCGAGCTGATCTTCGGGATGCACATGCACGTCGCAGTCGACGACCCCGAGAAGGCGATCCAGGTGATGAACGGCCTGCTCGTGCACCTGCCGCAGCTGCTCGCGCTGTCGGCGTCGTCGCCGTTCTGGCGCGGCGAGCCGACCGGCCTGCACTCGAGCCGGCAGATGGTCTTCGCGGCGTTCCCGCGCTCGGGCCCGCCGCCGCGGTTCCGCGACTACGCCGACTACGCCGACGTCGTCGGGCAGCTCGAGCGCACCGGCTGCATCGCCGACTACACGCACATCTGGTGGGACATCCGGCCCCACCCGCGGCTCGGCACGATCGAGATGCGCGTCTGCGACGCCGTCACGCGCATCGAGGACGTCGTCGCGATCGCCGCGTTCTTCCAGGCGATCGTGAAGATGTACTGCGAGCAGTACGACGCCGGCCGCCCGATCCCGAGCTGGCACCGCATGCTGACGACCGAGAACAAGTGGCTCGCGGCCCGCTACGGGCTGGAGGCGCCGGTGATGGACCTGGCGACCGGCCGCCGCAACCGCGTGCCCGTGGCACAGCTCGTCCGCCGGACGCTCCGCGACATCGAGCCGCACGCGCGCGAGCTGGGTTCCGAGCGCGAGCTCGACGGCGTGCGCGGGATCCTCGCGCGCGGCAACGGCGCCGACCGGCAGCTGCGCGTGTGGAACGCGAATCGCGACATCGTCGAGGTCGTACGCGAGATCGCCGCCGCGACCGAGGACGCGGTCACCGCAGCCGCAGCGGCGCCAGCCGGCTGACGCGGCTCCTCTCGCCGACGACCCACAACGCGCTCTGGTCGGTCTTCCAGCCGAGCGCGATCGCGACGTGCGAGGGCTCCGTCGCGACGCGGCCGTCCGCGAGGTCGGCGACCCAGACGTGGGTCGCGTCCGTGAACGCGACGTGCTGTCCGTCCGGCGCGAGTGCAGCGATCCCAGCGTTCGGGTTCCAGCTCGCGCGCTGGAACGAGTAGCGGACACGGAGGCGGTGCGACGCGACGTCGATCGCGACGAGGCGCCCGTACCCCACGCTGACCGCCCAGAGGGTGCCGTTGTCGCCGTCGTCGGCCTGGACGAGTGCCCACGTGGCCGCCGCGGCGAAGTCGCCGCTGCCGGGAAGGTCGATGCAGTACGCGCGTCCGGCCGCAGTGTCGAGCTCGTGCACCATCGCATTGCCGTCGCCGCCGATGTAGAGCGTGAAGAGGTAGCGGCCGTTCGGAGACGAGACGCGTGCGAACGGGAGGCCGGAGATGAGTGCGCTCCTGTCCTGGTCCTTCAGCGGCTGCTTCCGCAGCGTGTTCGTGGCCAGGTCGTACAGCCGCACCTCGTAGCCGAAGCGAAGCGTCTGGATCAGGAACAGGAACCGCCCGTCGAGCGCGTCGAACGACCAGTTGTTCCCACCGAGCTTCACGACCCGCTGCGTGTGCGGAGAGGCGATCGCGAACGTCGTCGACCGCTTCTGCGTGCGTGCGACGACCGCGCTCGCGCCGTCCTGGGAGACGCCGACGAGGGAGAACGTCCCGCGCTGCTGCAGCATGGCGTCGGCGACGCGGCGTCCGGTCGCGAGGTCGTACCACGTCAGCAGCGCGCCGTCCTGGTGCACGAGCGTCCGCCCGCTCACGACCCCCGGCGGCAGGTGCCAGCGCGTGCCGCCGGTGCGTAGGTCGATCACGCGCAGCGGCTTGTCGACGGACTGGCGAACGGCGAGCATGCGGCCGTGGGCGAGCACGAACTGGCTCGTGCTGCAGTCGAGCGGCGAGCACGCCGCGCCGACAGCCGCGCCGGGCAGGAGCAGCGCGAGCGCACTGGCCACGAGCGTGAGACGGAGCATGCCCGGTCTACGCCCAGGGGACCTCTCGAGGTCCCGGCGCCGTATGACTTCCGTGTGGCGGAGCGCGCCTGGATCAAGGCTGCCCAGAACGGCTCGGTCGACGACCTGGAGCGGCTCTTCCGCGCGCACTGGCCGCGTGCCTACCGCGCCGCGCTGCTCGTCACCAACGACGCCGCGGCGTCCGAGGACATCGCGCAGGAGGCGTTCCTCGCGGCCGTGCGCAACCTCGACCGCTTCGACCGGCGGCGCCCGTTCGCACCGTGGCTCCACCGGATCGTCGTCAACCGCGCGATCGACTGGACCCGGGCGCGCCGCCTGCGGGCGGAGGTCGAGCTCGGCGAGCATGTCGCCTCCGCACCCGACGTCGAGCCCGGCGACGGCACGTTCGCGCGCATCGGCGAGCTCTCGCCCGAGCACCGCGCCGTCGTCGTGCTGCGCTACGTGCTCGAGTACACGCCGGGCGAGATCGCGAAGCTGCTCGACCTGCCGCGCGGCACCGTCAACTCGCGCCTCCGCCGCGGCCTCGACCGCTTGAGGGAGCTGGAGGCATGACGCCCGAAGACCGCGCCTGGGAGGTCGTGCGCCGCGCCTACCTCGAGCGGTCGCCCAGGCCGCGCGCGCGCCCGGGCAACCGGCTGCTCCCCACGGCGGCGGCGCTCGCCGTCGTCGCGGCCGTCGCGCTTGCGGCCCTGTCGCCGCCGGGCCGCGCCGTCTTCGAGCGCGTCGGGCGCGCAGTCGGCGTCGAGCCGGCGGCGACGGAGCTCTTCTCGCTCCCGGGCGGCGGCCGGCTGCTCGCGGTGGCGCACGGCGGCGTCTGGCTCGTCGAGGCCGACGGCGCCAAGCGGCGGCTCGCGTACGACGACGCCGAGTGGTCACCGCACGGCCTCTACGTCGTCGCGACGCGCGGGGACGAGCTGGTTGCGGCGGATCCGCACGGGCGTGTGCACTGGACGCTGGCGCGACCGCGGCCGCGCTGGCCGCGCTGGGAGGGCACCTACGTGGACACCCGCATCGCCTACCTCTCCGCCGGCGATCTGCGCGTCGTCGCCGGCGACGGCACCGGCGACCACCTCCTCGCGGCGCACGTGCTTCCGGTTCCGCCCGCGTGGGATCCGGCGCGCCTGCACACGGTGGCCTACGCCGTCGCCGGTGCGGTCGTGCTGCGAACGGCCGACGGACGGCTCGTCTGGCGGCGCCGGGTGCGGGTCGTCCCGCACGCGCTCGAGTGGTCGTCCGACGGCCGCCGCCTCGCCGTCGTCGGCGCGCGGCGCATCGAGATCCTGGACGGCGCAGGCCGCACGCTGGGCGTGGTCGCGCCGCCGGGCGCGGCGGGCCTCGACGCGGCGTTCCGCCCCGGAACGCACATCCTCGCCGTCGCCGGCCGGCTCGGCGGCCAGAGCGAGGTGCGCGTCGGCGGCCGGCTCGTGTTCGCGGGCCCCGGCGTCTTCGGCGGGATCGCCTGGTCGCCCGGCGGCGGGTGGCTGCTCGTCACGTGGCCGACGGCGAACCAGTGGCTGTTCCTGCACGGCGCGCGGGTGCACGCCGTCGGCAACATCGCGCACCAGTTCGCGCAGACGGACGCTCGGACGCCCGCGCAGATCGACGGCCGCTGGTCGCAGTAGATTCGGCCCGTGCTCCAGCGCGGCGACCGCCTTCCGGACGCGACCGTCTTCCTCGGTCCGAACGAGCCCGTGAGCCTGCACGAGCTGCTCGAGGACGGTCCGAAGCTGCTCGTCTTCTACCTCTTCGACTGGTCGTCGACCTGAACGAACGAGATGGAGCTCCTGCGTGACAGGAGAGCGGACTTCGACGAGGCAGGCGTCCAGCCGGTCGGCGTCTCGCGCGACTCGCCGTGGTGCCACATCGCGTGGACGCAGGCGCTCGACCTCAACTTCGGGCTCCTGTCGGACTTCAACGGCGAGGCGGTGCGCGCGCTCGGAATCGGGTTCTCGTTCCGCGGGTTCGAGGACGTGGCGCAGCGGTGCGCGCTCCTCGTCGACACGGACGCGACGATCAGCGGCTTCTGGCGGTACGACACGAGCGAGGTGCCCGACGTCGACGAGCTGCTCGCGGCGTGCCTAGCCTTGACCTCGTCGGGCGAGTCTGTCTGAATCGAGCGATGGAGACTCCTGCGGTCGGCGCGGCGCCCGCCACACGGAATCACGGCGCCCTCACACTCGCGCTCGCGGCTGCCGTCGCGGTGCTCGTCGTCGTCTTCGCGTTCGACGCGTCGGCGGTTCCGAACCACTGGTACGCGCTCTTCAAGACGATCCACGTGGTCGCCGCGATCGTCTGGCTCGGTGGCGGCATCCTCGTCTTCGTGCTCGGCGTGCGCGCGCAGCGCGCGTCGAACGTGGAGGACATGACGGCGATCGCGCGGTTCGGCGCGTTCGCGGGCGAGCGGATCTTCGCGCCCGCCGGTCTCGTCGTCGTCGCGATGGGCGTCGCGATGATGATCAACACCGACTGGGGCTGGGGCACGTTCTGGATCGACGCGGGGCTCGTCGGCTACGCGACGACGTTCGTCACCGGCGTCGGGTTCCTGTCGCCGACCGCGAAGAAGATCGCGGCGGCCGAGCCCGGCAGCCCCGAGGCGCTCGCGCTGATCGACCGCGTCCTGCTCGTGCTGCGCGTCGACGTCGCGGTGCTCCTGCTCGTGATCGCCGACATGGTCACGAAGCCGTTCTCGTAAGGGCAGCGATTTCTCGAGCGACCGGGGGAGAGCCGAAACGGCTCCCCCGGTTCCTCACATGCCCATCGCGTGGTAGCCGGAGTCGACGTAAAGCGTCGTCCCGGTGACGTTCCTCGCTTCGTCGCCGAGCAGGTAGGCGGCCGCGGCGCCGACGTCGTCGGCGTCGATGTGGCGGTGCAGCGGCGCACGCTCCTCGACGATCGACTCCATCGTCGGGAACCCCGCGATCGAGCGCGCGGCGAGCGTGCGGACGGGGCCGGCCGAGATCGCGTTGACGCGGATGTTCTTCGCACCCAGGTCCCACGCGAGATAGCGCACCGACGCGTCGAGCGTCGCCTTCGCGACGCCCATGACGTTGTAGTGCGGGACCGCGCGCTCGCCGCCGAGATAGGTCATGGTGACGATCGAGCCGCCGCCGGCCGCCTCCATCAGCGGCTCGGCCGCGCGCGCCGCCGCGACGAGCGAGTAGGCGCTGACGTCGAGCGCCATCCAGAAGCGGTCGCGGGGCGTATCGACGAAGCGGCCTTCGAGATCCTCGGCCGCCGCGAACGCCACCGAGTGCACCAGGATGTCGAGCCGGCCGCCGAAGACGTCGCCGACCTCGCCGAAGACGCGCGCGATCGCCTCGTCGTCCCGCACGTCGAGCTCGGTCACGAGCGGGCTCTCGACCGACTCGGCGAGCTCGCGGACGTTCTTCTCGATGCGCTCGCCCTGGAACGTGAACGCGACCTGCGCGCCGCCCTCGGCAAGGCGGCGGGCGATCGCCCACGCGATCGAGCGCTTGTTCGCGACACCCAGGACGAGCGCGTTCTTTCCCTGGAACTTTCCCTGGAACATCGCGGGCGACTCTAACCCCCATCGGGTACGCTGCGGCACCTTGCGTCGCGCCTTGCTGCTGGCCGTGGTGCTTGCGCTCGTCGTAGCCTCCGCGGCCCCGGCGAAGCTGGCGCCTGTCCGCCGCCCGGTCGGCGAGACGAGCCTCCCGCGCGTCCGCGCCGGCGTCCTCCACGTCCCGCCGCTGCAGGCGAGCGACCTGACGCGCGTGATCGTGCGCCTCCCCGCACCGCCGCTCGCGGTCTGGTTCGCGCAGCGCCGGCTGGCGTCGGCGTCGGCCGCCCAGCACCTCGACGTGCAGAGCGCGAGCGCCAGGACGTACCTCGCGCACCTCGCACGGCTGCAGCGCGTCGCGGCCGTGCAGGTCAAGGCCGCGGTTCCCGACGCGACGCTGCAGCAGCGCTTCCGCATCGTGCTCGACGGGATCACGGTGCAGCTGCGGGCGGCGGAGCTGCCGAAGCTTCTGCGCGTCCGCGCGATCGACAAGATCTACCCCAGCCTGCGCTACACGATGACGGACGACACGAGCCCGGCCGTCATCCACGCGACGCAGCTCGAGGCCGCGACGGGCGACCAGGGCGCGGGGATCAAGATCGGCGTCGTCGACACCGGCGTCGACCCGAAGAACCCGTTCCTGAACCCGGCCGGCTTCAGCTATCCCGCCGGGTTCCCCAAGGGCGACACGCGCTACACGACGCCGAAGGTGATCGTCGCGCGCGTCTTCCCCGGCCCGGTGCGCGACAAGCGCTCGAACCAGGTGTTCGACCCGACTGAGCCGCACGGGACGCACGTCGCCGGCATCGCGGCAGGCGACCAGAACGTCACCGCGCCCGCCGGCCCCGACCACCCCCGGGTCACCGGCCTCTCCGGCGTCGCGCCGAGAGCCTGGATCGGCAACTACCGCGTCTTCACCATCCCGACGCCGCTCGGCCACGAGGCCGACACGCCGCAGATCGTGCAGGCGTTCGAGTCTGCCGTCGCCGACGGGATGAACGTCATCAACTTCTCCGGCGGCGGCCCGCAGACCGACCCCGCGAACGACGCGATGTACGAGGCGGTGCACGACACGGCGCTCGCCGGCGTCGTGCCGGTGATCGCCGCCGGCAACGACCGCGACGACTTCGGCCTCGGCACGACGGGCTCGCCCGGCACGGTTCCCGACGCGATCACCGTCGCGGCGGTCTCGAACGCGCACGTCTTCGCGCCCGCGCTGAGCGTCCCGAACGGGCCGCCCCAGCTGACGGACGTGCCGATCCAGAGTGTCGGCGGCACCTACCCGCCGGCGTCGTGGGCGACGGCCGACCAGCCGATCGTCGACATCTCGACCGTCGTCGGGACGAACCACAAGCCGGTCGACCCGTACCTGTGCGGCAGCCCCAGCGACCCGAACAACACGCTCGGCACGCTGCCGAAGAACTCCGTCAAGGGGCTGATCGTGCTCGTCCACCGCGGCAACTGCAGCTTCGTCTCGAAAGCGGAGCGCGCGGTGATCGGCGGCGCGGCCGGGATGATCCTGATCGACAACCGGCCGGGCGAGGCGAACCCCGTCCCCGTCCAGCTGCCGCTCCGCGGCGGGATGATCAGCGATCTCGACGGACAGCGCCTGCAGGCGTACCTCGACGCGAACGGCGGGCGCGGCGCCATCCGGGTCTCAGCGGGCATCCAGGAGATCCCGACTGGACGCTCGGGGATCATGACCAGCTTCTCCTCCGCCGGGCTGAACGACTTCGGCTTCGACCTCAAACCGGACATCTCCGCGCCGGGGCTCGACGTCCTCTCGTCGACGCCGCCGCTCACGACGGGCTCGAACTTCGCCGTCTTCGCGGGCACCTCGATGGCGACCCCGCACGTCGCGGGCGCCGCAGCGCTGCTGCTGCAGCAGCACCCGACGTGGTCGCCGTACCAGGTGAAGTCTGCGCTGATGGACTCTGCCGCTCCCGCGTGGGGCAACACCGCCCGCACGCAGGAGGCGCCGGTGCTGCTCGAGGGCGCCGGGCTCGCCGACCTCACCGCGGCGACCGACCCGCACGTCTTCACCGACCCGCAGTCGCTCTCGTTCGAGAAGCTCGACCTGAACCAGGGCGCGCAGCAGAAGTCGCTGCTCCTCACCGTCTCCGACGCGGGTGGCGGGGCCGGCAACTGGACGGTGACCGTCGCACCGCAGTCGCAGACGAGCGGCGTGACGATCGGCGTACCGGCGACGATCTCGCTCACGCCCGGCGGCTCCGTGCCGTTCCCCGTGACGGTTAACGTGGCGGCGAACGCCGGCACCGGGTTCAACTACGGCTTCGTCGTCCTGTCCAACGGGAGCGTCCAGCGGCGCGTGCCGTACGCGTTCCTCGTCGAGAAGCCGGCGCTCGCGAGCGCACCGGTCGTGGCGCTGAGGAAGTTCCAGGTCGGCAGCACCGCCGTGGGAACGAACCGCGTCAGCCAGTACTGCTGCCCGTCGGAGCCGTTCGGCCCGCCGCCGAGCTACTTCGGGGCCCCGATGAACGAGGACGGCGCCGAGCACCTCTACTCCCTCTCCATCAACCAACCGGTCCTGAACTTCGGCGTCTCGATCCTCGCGCAGTCGTCGAACGCGCTCGTCGACCCGTGGGTGCTCGGCTCGAAGGACGAGAACGACGTCGAGGGCTACGCCGGCACCCCGGTCGACGTCAACACCCTCACCGTCGACTCCAACCTCGACGTCGGCGCGGCCGGCGCCGAGTTCCCGCGGCTCGGCACGTTCTACGTGTCGGTCGACTCGCGCACCGACCCGTTCACGAACAAGCCGCACAAGGGCCAGTACCTGCTCAACTCGTGGGTGAACGACGTGACGCCGCCGTACGTGCGCCTGCTGACGACGCGCGTCACCGCGGGCCGGCCGCTGATCATCGGGCAGGCGGTCGACCTCGGCGCGGGCGTCGACCCGCTCTCGCTCGTCCTCAACTACGGGCGCGTGCTGATCGGCGCTTCGCAGTACGACCCGGTGACCGGCCTCGTGCTCTTCGGGATTCCGACCCAGGCGCCGACACTCGCCGCCGGCAAGCGTTCCGCGATCGTGATGGCGTCGGACTACCAGGAGTCGAAGAACGTGAACACCGTCGGCCCGGCGCTGATGCCCAACACGACGTTCAAGCGCGTGCGGCTGACGGTCGTGAGCGGGCCGACGGTGACGTGGCTCGCACCGCAGGCGCGCTCGTGCGTGACGCGGCCCGAGCACCTGCTCGTCACCGCCGACTCGACCGCGGCGGTGCGCGAGGTCGTCTTCCGCGACGACGGCAGGAAGCTCGGGACGCGCAAGGGGACGCTCGCGTTCGAGCTGACGTGGAAGGACGCGCACGCCGCGAAGGGCGTGCACCGACTGACGGCCACCGTCGTCGACGTCCGCGGTCGCACCGCGACCGCCGAGCGCACCGTGCGCGTCTGCCGGTAGCCGTCGTCACCGGCGCCAGCTCGGGGATCGGCGCAGAGCTCGTGCGCGCACTCCAGACGCGCGGCTACCGCGTCGTCGGCCTCTCGCGCCGCCCGTCCGCGGCCGACGAGCACGAGGAATGCGACGTCGCCGACCGTGCGCAGGTCGAGGCGGCGGCGGAGCGGGTGCTCGCGAGGCACCAGCGGATCGACTTGCTGGTCGTGAACGCGGGCGTGCGCGGCCGAACGAGGTTCCTCGAGGGCGACGGCGAGGCGATCGAGCGCACGGTGCGCGTCAACTACCTCGGGGCGGTCTGGACGGTGCGCGCGTTCGCGCCCGGCCTCGGCCCCGGTGCGCGGGTCGCCATGATCTGCTCGGTCGCTGGAACCGTCGCGTCGGGGCCGTACTCGGCCTCGAAGCACGCGCAGCTCGCGCTGTCGCGCTCGCTGGCGGTGGAGCTCGGGCGCCGCGGCGTGTCCGTGCTGACGGTGAACCCGGGGTTCGTCGAGACGCCGGCTTCCCGCAGCGCAGCCGCCTCGGCCCGCTGTTCTCGCGCCTCGTCGTCGACCCGCCGTTCGTCGTGCGGCGCGTGCTGAGCGCGATCGACGCGGACAGGCGCGAGATCGTCGTCCCGCGCTGGTATCGGGCCGCCTCGGTCGCGCAGGCGCTCGCGCCGGGACTGTTCGCACGTGCCTTCACGCGCGCGGCGCGCGACCGTCGCATCCCCTGAACGCGCGCTCAGGCTCGCGCGAGCACGTACCAGCCGGTGACCGACTCGTAGCCGGCCGGCGCAAGCGAGCGGGCGCGCTCGCGCGACTCGCCTTCGCAGCCGGCCAGGTCGAGATACTCGTCGAGGTCGCGCGGCTCCCGCGTCACCTCGGCGCGCCGGAGCACGAGGCCGTTCGCATCGAAGAGCCCGCGCAGGTCGGCGTCGGCGAGCACGCGCGTCGTCGAGGGGTCGCGCGCGCGCTCGAACCGCGTGAGCGCCAGGGCGGCGAGCGGGTCGGCCGGCGCAAGCTGGTCGGCGACGAGGATCGTCCCGCCGGGGCGTGTGACGCGCACGAGCTCCGCGACGACGAGCTCAGGCCGCCGCGTGTGGTGAAGCGTGCGCAAGGTCGCCGCGACGTCGAACGAGAACGCGTCGAAGGGGAGCTGCTCGCCGTCGCCGACCACGACCTCCACGTTCGCCGGCGCGTCGGCGCGGGCGCGGGCGGCGAGCTCGGCGTCGATCTCGACGGCGACGATCGACCGCGCACGCGGGGCGAGCGCGAACGCGAGCGCGCCGGCACCCGCGCCGACGTCGAGCACGCGCTCGCCGCCGTGCAGCGGGACGAGCCGCTCGAGCCGCGCGGCGAGCGCCGCTGCCCGCCGGTCGCGCCATTCCGCACGCCGCTCGACGTTCACGAGTCGACCACGACCCGCCGCGCCCGCGTGGGCGCCGAGTTGATGCCGCAGCTCAGCTCGTACGTGATCGTCCCGGCCGCACGCGCGTGCTCTTCGAGCGGCAGGCCCCGCCCGACGATCGTCACCGGCGTTCCCGGCGGCAGCTCCCGCTCGAGCTCGACCGCGAACGCGTCCATCGAGACCGTCCCGACGACGCGGCGCCGCTCGCCCGCGACGCGCACCTCGGTGCCGGACAGGTCACGGCGGAAGCCGTCGGCGTAGCCGACGGGGACGATCCCGATCCAGGTGTCGCGCTCGGCGACGAACCGGCGCGCGTACCCCGTCGACTCGCCGGCGCGCAGCGGCTTCGCGAGCGCGATCTCGGTCGTCCAGGCGAGCACCGGCTCGAGCCCGTCCTCGCCGGCGTCCGTCCCGAACGGCGAGAGGCCGTAGATGGCGATCCCGCACCGCGCGGCGTCGAAGCGGGCCTCCGGCAGGCGCAGCGCGGCGGCGCTGTTCGCGACGTGCCGGGTGAGGTGCGCGACCGGGGCCGTCGCGGCGCGAAAACGCTCGATCTGCCGGCGCGCGAACTTGGCATCGGTGTCGGCCGTTGCGAGGTGCGTCATCACGCCCACCACCTCGCGCGCGGGCGCCGGCAGCTCCGCCACGCCCCAGCGCCCCATCCCCGTGTCGAGCTTCACGTGCACGGCGACTCCCTCCGGCAGCTCGTCGTGCGACACGCAGAGCTCGAGCCGCGCCTCGCGTGCGACCGCGACCTCGCGGTTCGTCGCGGGCCCGAAGACGAGGATGCGCGCGTCGACGAGCTCGCGCCGCAGCTGGACGGCCTCGGCGACCGTCGCCACGCAGAGCGCGCTTGCGCCGGCGTCGAGCGCCGCGGCGGCGCAGTCCACCGCGCCGTGCCCGTACGCGTCCGCCTTGACGACGGCCCACAGCTCGCTTCCATCGAGCGCGCGCAGAAGCGTGCGCACGTTGCGGCGCAGGGCCCCGAGGTCGATCGTGATCTCGGACCTCGGCACCGCGTCAGATCTCCGGGAACTGCCAGCCGTCGCCGCCGAGCGCGCGCTGGATTCCCGGCAGCAGGTCGCTCGCGACGAGACCGGCCTGGTGCGGCACCAGCTTCGACGCGACGCCGTGGGCGGCGGCCGCGAGCGCGGCCGCGAGCTGCGCGTCGAGCCCCTTCGCGAGGAACGCCGCCACGACGCCCGTCAGCACGTCGCCGCTGCCGGCGGTCGCGAGCGACGGCTCGCCGTACAGGCTGACGAAGACGCCGGCGCGCGGAGCGGCGACGAGAGTGTCGCTTCCCTTCAACAGCACGACGCAGCCGAATCGTGAGGCCGCCCTGCGCACCAGCCCGAAGCGGTGCGCGTCCACCTCCCGCGCGTCCACGCCGAGGAGCCGGGCGAGCTCGCCGCCGTGCGGCGTCAGCACGGTCGGCGCGGCGCGCGTGAACGGCTCGAGCTGCCAGAGCCCGTCCGCGTCGAGCACGACCGGCTGCTCGAGCCGCTCGAGCAGGAGCCGGACGAGCGCAACCGTCCCCTCGCTGCGGCCGAGGCCGGGCCCGATCGCGACGGCGTCCGCCTTCTCGGCCGCCGCGAGAATCGAGTCCGCCGCGCGCGGCAGCAGGCGGCCCTGCGCATCCTCGGGCAGCGGCCGTTTCACCGCCTCGAGCAGGCGCGTCTCGAGGACGGGCAGCGTCGACTCGGGCGCCGCCACCGTGACGTAGCCGGCGTCGGCGCGAAAGGCGGCGAGCGACGTCAGCATCGGCGCGCCGGTCAGCCCGCGCGAGCCGCCGACGACGAGCACGGAGCCGGCCGAGTACTTCGACGAGGAGCGGTCCTTCCGCGGCACCTGCAGGAGCGCCGACGCGTGGACGAGCGCGTGCACGTGCTCCTGCACCCGCAGTCCGATGGGCGCGAGGTGGACGTCGCCGGCGTGGAGGCGGCCCGGTGCAACCGCGAGACCGACCTTCACGGCGCCGAACGTGACGGTCTCGGCAGCACGCACCGCCGCTCCGGGCACCTCGCCGGTCGAGGCGTCGACGCCCGACGGAACGTCGACGGCGACGATCGGGCGGCCGGTCGCGTTCATGCGCTCGATCATGCGTGCGGCGTCCTCGCGCGGCGCCTCGCGAAGACCGATGCCGAGCAGCGCGTCGACGACCACCTCCGGCTCGCCGAGGTCGCCGACGCCGTCGACGACCCGCGTCTCGATGCCCGCCTCGCGCAGGACACGGGCGCAGACGCGGCCGTCGCCGCCGTTGTTGCCCTTGCCGCAAACGACGGTGACCGTCGAAGGGTGCAGCCGCAGCACGCGTTCCGCGACGGCGGTCCCGGCTCGCTCCATCAGCTCTTCCAGCGATCCCTGGTAGGCCTCCTCCGCGCGCCGGATCTCCTCCGCCGTCGCGAGCGGCGGCAGCCTCATCGGGCTTCCCCGGCATCGACGACGACGGCCACCGCCGCCGCGAGCTCACGCGAATGGGTCATCGAGAGCTCGATGCGCTGGGCTCCGAGACGCTCGGCCCATGCCGCCGTCCGTCCGCTCAGGTGGACGCCGGGCTTCGGCCGGCCTCGGATCTCGATCTCCTTCCACGTGAAGTGCACCCCCGAGCCGAGCGCCTTGCCGACGGCCTCCTTCGCGGCGAAACGGCCGGCGTAGTGCTGCGGCGGATTCGGCTTGGAATCGCAGTAGGCGATCTCGGCGGCCGTGAAGCAGCGTTCGCGGAAGCCGTCGCCGTGCCGGTCGAGCGCACGGCGGATCCGGTCGATCTCGATCAGGTCGACGCCGACGCGCAACGTCTACAGGTTCGCCTCGAGCCAGTCGGGCAGTTGGGCGATCGACGACACGATGCCGTCCGGCTGGACCTGCGAGCGCTCGACCTCGTCGGGCCGGAACTTGCCGGTGCGCACGAGGATCGTCCGCATGCCGTGGCGGTGCGCCCCGACGACGTCGTTGTCGAGGTCGTCGCCCACCATCCAGGCGAGCGCAGGCTCGGCGTCGAGCGCGTCGAGCGCCGCCTGGAAGTAGTTCGGGCTCGGCTTGCCGAGAACGGTCGCCTCGACGTCGGCCGCGTACTCCAGGCCGGCGACGAACGCGCCTGCGTCGAGGCGGGCGCCGTCGGCGGTCTGCCACCACTTGTTCTTGTGCAGGCAGTAGAGGGCTGCGCCCGCCTCCAGCTCGTGGAAGGCGCGGTTCAGGTTCAGGTACGAGAAGACGCGGCCCGTCTCCTCGCCTTCGTCCGCTCCGCCGACGAGCACGGCGTCGACGTTCATGCCGACGAGCTGCAGGCCCTGCAGGTCGTCGAGGATGCCCGGCATCGTCAGCGCGAGCACGCGCTTCCCCGCGAGCGCGCGCGCCGCGACGTCGCCCGTCGTCTGCAGCTCCGCGTCGTCGAGCTCGATCCCGAACGCGCGCAGCTGGTCGGCGACCTGCGCCTTCGACCGCGTCGTCGTGTTCGTGACGAAGCGCAGGCGGTGGCCGTTGTCACGCAGCCGCCGCACCGCCGTCGCGGCCCCGGCGATCGGCGCTCCCGAGACGTGCAGGACGCCGTCGACGTCCAGGAGAATCGCGGCCATGGACGTCGATCTTATTCGGGCGGAGGTCGCGTTCCGCTTCTCGCGCTCGAGCGGACCGGGCGGCCAGCACGCGCAGAAGAGCTCGACACGTGTCGAGGCGCTGTTCGACGTCGCGGCGTCGGCCGGCCTCACCGACGCCGAGAAGAAGCGTGTCCTCGCACGGGTCGGCCCGGTCGTCCGCGCTGTGGCGCAGGACGAGCGGTCGCAGCTGCGGAACCGCGAGCTGGCGAGCGAGCGGGTCGTCGTGCAGCTGCGCGAGGCTGCGCGGGTGCGGCGCGCGCGGCGGCCGACGACGCCGACCATGGCGGCCCAGGAGCGGCGTCTCGAGGAGAAGCGGCGGCGGTCGGCGACCAAGCGCCTGCGGCGCGGCCCCGACGAAGCGTGAGCCTCGTCAGCTGCGCACGAGCCGCGCGACCGCGTCCATCAGCTCGCCCACCTTCTCGTCTCCGCCCTCGCGCACACAGTGGGCGACGTGGTCCTCGAGCACCTTCAGCGCGACCCCGTCGAGAGCCGCGGTGACGGCCGAGACCTGCGTGACGACGTCGATGCAGTAGCGCTCGTCCTCGACCATCCGCTGGAGGCCGCGCACCTGCCCCTCGATCCGGCGGAGGCGCTTGAGCAGCGCGTCCTTCTGGTTGCCGACGACGTATCCGTGACTCATGCATATGCCTCCGGGTTCGCTTCGAATGCGTGCTTGCAGTGCGCGCCGCAGAAGAAGTACGTGCGGCCGCGGAACGTCGCCGTCGGCTTGGCGGCGTGCCGGTCGACCGTCATGCCGCAGACGGGATCCTTCGCCCCGCGCCGCAGCGTCAGCGCGACCAGCGCGACGAACACGGCCGCGAACACGAGGTCGAGGATCGAGGTGTAGCTCCAGGTGACGGGCCGCTCCGTGATCGACGCGCCGGCCGCGCGCTGCGGGAGGGCTCCGGCAGCGCCGAACACGCCGTCGACGGCGAGCGCCGCGACGACGATCGCCGCCAGCATCGCCGCCACGAGCAGCGCGGCGAAGCGGCGGCCGTAGTACTTCGCGTAGACGACGACGAGCGGGACAATCAGCAGGTCGGCGTAGAGGAACGCGATCACGCCGCCGAACGAGATCCCCCCGGACCAGAGGACGGCGGCGAGCGGCACGTTGCCGATCGAGCAGACGAACGCGAGCGCGGCGACGACAGGTCCGACGAGCGCGTTCTCCACGATGCGCAGCGGCGCCGGCGCGTTCGTGAGGAAGAGCGCGCGGAAGAAGGCGTGCGGGAGCAGCGAGACGTAGCCGGCGACGAGGAAGCCGACGGCGATCTCCTTCCACAGCATCTGCAAGTCGCCTCGGAAGTTGTGCGCCACGTCCGACCACGCCTGCGCCGAGACGATCCGCTTGCGCCACGGCAGCGCCGAGGCGGCGGTCGGATGGACGTGACCGGCGTCCGCCGCCTGCGCGTGGACGCGGATCTCCGCCTCGCGGCGGCGCGGCACGAGCAGCGCGAGCGCAGCCCAGAGAAGCGCGATCAGGAACAGCCCGCCCACGAACTCCGCGAGCGTGAACCGCCACCCGAGCAGGAGCCAGAGGACGAGTCCGAGCTCGAAGACGAGGTTCGTCGAGGCGAACTGGAGCGCCATCGCCGAGACGAGGCTCGCGCCCTTCGCGAACAGCGACTTGGCGATCGCGACGGCGGCGTACGAACACGACGACGACGCGGCGCCGAGTGCCGTCGCGAGCGCCACCGGCCGTGGCCCGCGCCCGCCGAGCGACCGCTCGAGCGGCGCGCGCGGCACCCACGCCTGGACGACGGCCGACAGCGCGAACCCGAGCACGAGCGCCCACCAGACCTCCCACGCCATCCGCAGTGCGGCCGTGATGCCGTTGATCGCCCACATACCCCTGTAGGGTATATGAGCCGTCGTAGCGGCGTGGGTGGTGGGGGGCTAGAGCTGGCGGCCGGGCTGGTCGAAGCGCGAGTCGACGCCGAAGGCGGCGCCGGCCACGCACAGCGCGAGCACGGCGAGCAGGAAGAGAATTGCGGTCATCAGGGTCATGCCACAACGGTGCCTGAGCAGCGACTATCAGCGCAAATGAATGTATGATTGATGTTGATCATGGAACCTGATAGATGGCTCGGGGTGGAGCTACGGCACTTCGCCGCGCTCGAGGCGCTCGCGACGGAGGGCTCGTTCGGCCGCGCGGCGCAGCGGCTCGGCTACACGCAGTCGGCCGTCTCGCAGCAGATCGCGACGCTCGAGCGGATCGTCGGCGAGCGGCTCGTCGAGCGTCCCGGCGGCCCGCGGCCGGTCAGCCTCACCGAGGCCGGACGGCTGCTGCTCCGCCACGCGGAGTCGATCGTCGCACGGCTGCAGGCGGCGCAGGCCGACCTGGAGGCGCTGCGCTCCGGGGAGGCGGGCACGCTGCGCGTCGGCACGTTCCAGTCGGTCGGCGCCCGCGTCCTGCCGGAGATCATGGCGCGCTACGCCGCGCAGTGGCCGCAGATCGACGTGATGCTGAGCGAGCTCGAAGACGACGAGATCGCGGGCGCGGTCGAGCGCGGCGACGTCGACGTCGGGTTCGTGATGCTTCCCGTCGGCGACGCGCCGCTCGACACGGTCGAGCTGATCCGCGACCCGTACGTGCTCGTGACGCAGGCCCGCTCGCCCATCGCGGACGGTCGCCCCGACCTGCACGAGATCGCGGCGCAGCCGCTCGTCGGTTTCCGCGCGTGCCCGTCCGTCGCCCACTTGGAGGGCGCGCTGCGCGTCCAGGGCATCGAGCCGCGCTGGGCGTTCCGGTCGAACGACAATCCGACCGTCCAGGCGCTCGTCGCCGCGGGGATGGGCAACGCGATCGTGCCGCTGCTGACGGTCGACACGGCCGATCCTCGCGTCACCGTCACGAACCTCCCCGAGCTGCCGCCGCGCGTGATCGCGATCGCCCAGCATCGCGACCGGTACGCGCCCCCGGCCGTGCGGGCGTTCGTCGAGACGGCGATCGCGTGCTGCGGCGCCGGCGACGCCGTCGCCGCCTGACCCGAAACGGGGATGGCCGCCGCCCGGAAGCGGGCGGACGATGAGTGGGGACGGCCGCCCCGGTGCCGCAGCCAGGGCGGCCGGCCCGCTCGGCCCTACTCGACCGTGACCGTCTTCGCGAGGTTGCGCGGCTGGTCGACGTTCAGGCCGCGCAGGCGCGCGATGCGGTAGGCGAGAAGCTGCAGCGGCAGGATCGCGAGCGGCGCCTGGATGAACGCAGGCGACTTCGGTACGTAGATCACGTCGTCGGCGTGATGCTGGATGTCCTCGTTGCCGTCGGTCGCGATCGCGATGACGTGGGCGCCGCGCGCGCGCGTCTCCTGGATGTTCGAAACGATCTTGTCGTACACGTGGATGTTCGTCGCCACGACGACGACCGGCGTCCCCTCCTCGAGCAGCGCGATCGGACCGTGCTTCATCTCGCCGGCCGAGTACGCCTCGGTGGGGATGTACGAGATCTCCTTCAGCTTGAGCGCGCCCTCGAGTGCGACGGGCAGGCCGATGTGCCGCCCGAGGTACAGGAAGAACGGCTCGTCGTGGAAGCGATGCGCGATCTCGTCGATCGGGTGGTCGCCGTCGAGGAAGCGCCGCATCTTGGCCGGGAGGTCGTAGAGCTCGTCGAGGATGAACTCGATCTCGTCGGGCGGCAACGTCTGACGGCACTGCGCGAGCTTGAGCCCGATCAGGAAGAGCAGCGACACCTGTGCGGTGAACGTCTTCGACGCGGCGACACCGACCTCGAGCCCGGTGCGCGTAAACAGCACCGAGTCGACCTCGCGCGTGATCTGCGAGCCCATCATGTTCGTGATGGCCACGGTACGCGCGCCCTTCTCGCGTGCGAGCCGCATCGCCTGGATCGTGTCGCGCGTCTCGCCCGACTGCGAGATCCCGATCACGAGGGTGCCCGGGTCGACGACGGGGTTGCGATAGATCCATTCGCTCGCAACGTCCGGCTCGACGGGCACGCGCGCCCACTCCTCGATCGCGTAGCGACCGACGACGCCCGCGTGGTAGGCGGTGCCGCACGCGACGACGACGATCCGGCTCAGCTCGGCGAGCTCGTCCTCGGTCATCCCGAGCCCCTCGAGCACGAGATGACCGTGCCGGACGCGGTCTCCGATTGTCTCCGCGACTCCTTCCGGCTGCTCGTAGATCTCCTTGAGCATGAAGGTCTCGTAGCCGGATCGCTCCGCCGCGGCGTCGTCCCAGTCGATCTCGATCACGTCGTGCTCGACCGGCTCGCCCGTGTGCGCGTCGACGATCTCGACACGCTCCGGCGTGATCGAGACGACCTCGCCGTCGTCCGGGAACTGCACGCGCCGCGTCTCGGAGAGGAACGCGGCGAGGTTCGACGCCAGGAAGTTCTCCCCGTTGCCGATGCCGACGACCATCGGCGTCTGGTGCCGGACGCCGACGAGGTGGTTCGGGTGGTCGTGGTGGATCAGCACGAACGTGAAATGGCCTTCGAGGCGCGCGTACGTCGCGCGCACCGCCGCGACGATGTCGCCGTCGTACAGATCCTCGATCAGATGTGCGACTACCTCGGCGTCCGTCTCCGACGTGAACGTGTGACCGCGCGCGCGCAGCTCGTCGCGCAGCTCCCGGAAGTTCTCAACGATGCCGTTGAGCACGATCGACAGCTTGCGCTCGTCGCACGCCGCCAGCGGATGCGCGTTCTGTTCGGTGACGGATCCGTGCGTCGCCCAGCGCGTGTGTCCGAGCCCGGTCGTCGCCACGGACCCGTTCGCGTCGGCCGCCGCCTTCAGGTTCTGGAGGTTGCCGACCGCGCGGACGTAGTCGAGCCCGTGCGACTCGAGGAGCGCGATTCCGGCCGAGTCGTACCCGCGGTACTCGAGACGCTCGAGTCCCTGGATCAGAAGCGGCTTCGAGGGGCGAGCCCCGACGTATCCGATGATCCCACACATGGCGAGAGCCTCCCTTCACCGGCCGGAAAACCCGGAATTTGCCCGCGTAGACGGCTTCACTAACAGGAAGAGCCCGGCTTGCGAGACCGGCCCTGCGTCGGGCGCGATCAGCCGAGCTCTCGTCGAACGAGCGCCGCGATGCTAGCACAGGTCTCGTCGGCAACCTCGGCATTCTCCGCTTCGACGAGCACGCGAATCAAGGGCTCGGTGCCGCTCGGCCGGACGAGCACGCGTCCGCGCTCGCCGAGCTGCGCGTTCAACCGCTCCACCTCGCCGCGTATCCCTGCGGTGAGCTCCTTCTGCGCGACGCGCACGTTCTCCTTTGCCTGCGGCCACCGCGTCATCACGCCGGCCGCCTCGCTCAGCGTGCGCCCGCGAAGCGCGGCGCAGAGCAGCAGTCCGGCGGTGAGGCCGTCGCCGGTGACGTGGTCGCGCAGGAAGACGATATGCCCGGACTGCTCGCCGCCGAGGATCGCGTTCTCGTGCTGCAGCGCTTCGAGCACGTAACGGTCGCCGACGTCGGTCGTGTGCACGCGGATGCCGTGCTCGCGCATCAACGCGTGGAAGCCGAGGTTCGTCATCACCGTCACGGCCACCTGGTCGACCTGCTGGTCGAGCGCGAGGATCGCGAGGATCTGATCGCCGTCGACGATCTCGCCGCGCTCGTCGACCGCGAGCATGCGGTCGCCGTCGCCGTCGAACGCGATGCCGAGGTCGGCGCCGGACGCGCGCACCGTCTGCTGCAGCAGCGCGAGGTCGGTGGCGCCGCAGCCGACGTTGATGTTCGTCCCGTCGGGCTGGTCGCCGATCGCGTGCACCTCGGCGCCGCAGCGTTCGAACGCGCGCGGAGCGAGGCCCGAGTAGGCGCCGTTCGCGCAGTCGACGACGATCCGCAGTCCGCCGAGATTCGCGCCGAAGCGGTCGAGGACGTGCTGCAGGTACGACTCCGTCGCGATCTCGACGTGCTCGATCCTGCCCTGGTCGACGCCCGGTGCGGCAGCGAGGAGCCCTTCGATCTGCTCCTCGGCCTCGTCCGACAGCTTGTGCCCCGACGCGTCGAAGAACTTGACGCCGTTGTACTCGGGCGGGTTGTGCGAAGCCGAGATGACGACGCCGAGGTCGAGCGCGAGCAGCGCGACCGCGGGTGTGGGCAGCACGCCGCCGAGAATCGCGTCGCCGCCGGCGGAGATCACCCCACGCGCGAACGCCTGCTCGAGCTCGACGCCCGACGCGCGCGTGTCGCGCCCGACGAAGACCTTCGCCGCGCCCGTCCAGAGCGCCGCCGCCCGACCCAGCCGCTCGACGAGCTCCGCGGTCAGGAACTCGCCGACGACGCCGCGGACACCGTCGGTGCCGAAGTACCTGCGTGCCAACGCGGCAGCGTCAGCGCTTGGAGAACTGCGGCGCCTTGCGCGCCTTGTGCAGGCCCGCCTTCTTCCGCTCCACGACGCGCGCGTCGCGCGTGAGGAAGCCGGCGCGCTTGAGCGGCACGCGAAGCTCCGGGTTGACCTCGACGAGCGCACGCGCGATGCCGTGCCGCACGGCCCCCGCCTGCCCCGAGGGCCCGCCGCCGTGGACGCGGACGCGGAGGTCGTACTGGCCGTCGAGTCCGACCATCTTGAGCGGCGCGGTCGCCAGCATGCGGTGCACCATGCGCGGGAAGTACTCGTCGAGCGTGCGCCCGTTGATCCAGGTCGCGCCGCTGCCGGGCCGCAGGATCACGCGCGCGACGGACGTCTTGCGCTTGCCGGTGCCGAGGTACTGGGCGGGGGTCGCCATCCCGTTACACCTCGAGCGGGGTCGGAGCCTGCGCCTCGTGCGGATGCTCGGGGCCTGCGTAGATCTTCAGCTTCGTGAGCTGCTGCCTGCCGAGCCGGTTTCGCGGGAGCATCCCCTTCACCGCCTTGCGCAGCACCTCCGTCGGCTGGCGGTCGAGCTGCTCGCGGAGGGTGCGCTGCCGCAGGCCGCCCGGGTAGCCCGAATGCCGGTAGTACATCTTCTGCTCGAGCTTCTTGCCGGTGACGGCGATCTTCTCGGCGTTCACGACGACGACGAAGTCGCCGGTGTCGACGTGGGGCGTGAAGGCGGGCTTCCCCTTGCCGCGCAGGCGGTCGGCGATCACGGTCGCGACGCGGCCGAGCGTCTTCCCCTCGGCGTCCACGAGCACCCAGTCGCGCTGGATCTCGCCCGGTTTGGCGTTGTACGTCTTCATACGAGGAAACGGCGGACGAGCGGTCCGCCGGCGCGAAATGGTAGCAGCCCCTCGCGGAACGCACCGCCGCCGCCGTGCGACGGGTGGCGGACGTAGGGTGCGGCGAGCGCCGCAGCCGCGACGCGGCCGACCGCCACCACGGTGCGTCCGACGGCGAGCTCCCGTGCGAAGGGCAGGCCGGCTGCGACCTCTCCCGCGGTGGGTCGCCGGTTCGAGACAGGCGTGCCCGGGTGGGTCGGCACGACGTTCCAGAGCAGAACCCGCTCGGCGAGCCCGAGCTCGTCGAGCACGCGGTGCACCACCGTCGCCGTCGCCTCGGCGGTGCCGGCTCCGCTCAGCTGGCGCTCTGAGGTGAAGGGGACGCCCGAGACCCGCGCGCCGCGGTAGCCGGGCGCCTCGCCCACGAGCAGCAGAGGAGCGTCGGCACGGGCCTCGAGATAGGCGGCGACTCGGTCACGACGCAGGCGCGCGCCGCGGCCCTCGCGGTAGAAGTTCGTGGTCGCGCCGATGCGTGCGGCGACGAGACGGTCGATGAACGAGCGCATCCTGATCCGAACTCTGACGGACGGCGGCCAGGCCGCGGTCGACGTCGCACGCGAGGTCGCGGCGTTCGTCGACGTGGCGACGGACACGCTCGACGTCGCGCAGTACGACTTCAACCTCGGCGCGGAGACGGCGGACGTCGTCGGCGGGGCGCTGCGCCGCGCAGCTGCGCGCGGCGTGCGCATTCGCTTCGCCTACGACGTCGACCACGCGAACCCGATCCCGGTGCCGCCGCCGCCGGAGCCCGACGCGCAGCTGATCGCGTCGCTGCCGGTCGAGTCGAAGCCGATCGCGGGCGTGCCGGACCTGATGCACCAGAAGTACGCCGTGCGCGACGGCCGCGACGTGTGGACCGGCTCCGCGAACTGGACCGACGACTCGTGGTCCCGCCAGGAGAACGTCGTCGTGGTCGTCTCCGACCCGGGGATCGCGAAGGCTTTCGAGCTCGACTTCGAGCAGCTGTGGTCGACGGGCGACGTCGCGCGCAGCGGGCTCGTCGAGCCGCGCGAAGTCGCCGGCGTGCGGCCGTGGTTCACGCCGGGCAACGGCGAGGAACTCTCCGCGCGGGTGGCGAAGCTGCTCCGGCGCGCACGGCGACGCATCCGGATCTGCTCGCCGGTGATCACGGAGGGGACGGTGCTGGGCGCGCTCGCGCAGGCCGTCGCCGACGGCCGCGTCGACGTGGCCGGCTGCGTCGACGCGACGCAGGTGCGCGAGGTGATCGGCCAGTGGAGCGTGAACGGCAACCTCTCGTGGAAGCTGCCGCTGCTCGAGCGCGTGCTTGCCGGCGCGTTCTCCGGCAAGGCGTCGACGCCGTACGGCGAGGGGACGGTGCACGACTTCATGCACGCGAAGGTGTGCGTGTGCGACGACGTCGCCCTCGTCGGGTCGTTCAACCTTTCACGGAGCGGCGAGACGAACGCGGAGAACGTGCTCGAGATCCGGGACGGCACGATCGCCGACCGGCTCGCGCAGTTCGTGGACGAGGTCCGCGCGCGCTATCCGCGCGCGGTCACCACGCCTCCCAGCGCACCAGCTCGTCGAGCGGCCGCCGCCTCGACCTGAGGCGCGAGCCGAGCGGCGGCGCCGGACCCGGCTTGCCGACGAGCGCCAGTCCGATCGGCACGACCTCCTGCGGCAGCCCGAGCAGCTCGTCGAAGATCCGCTTCTGCTCGGGGTGGCCGAGGAACGCCGACGCCAGTCCCTCGTCGATCGCCGCGGCAAGCACGAGCATCATCAACGCGCCGGCGTCGACGAACCAGTACGGCACCGGCCAGGTCACCTCGACTCCGCCCGTCGCCGCGAGCTTGTCTGGCTCGTTGTAGCGCGCGTGGTAGAGCGACTCGTCGGCCGAGACGACTAGGTGCACCGGCGCATCGGCGACGAAGCTCCGGCCATCCGTCGAGTAGTGCTCGTCGCCGAACGCTCGCGCGATCGCGGCGCGGCGCTCCGCGTCGGTCACCACCACGATGCTCGAACCCTGGCTGAAGCCGCCGGACGGCGCGTGCCTGATGACGGACACGATGCGCTCGATCTGGTCGCGCGGGAGCGGCTCCGGCAGGAACGCGCGGTGCATGCGGCGCCGCGCCAGGATGTCGCGGAACTCCACGTTCGGACCCTATAGGGTCGCGCGCATGGCGAGATTCGACGGCAAGACGGCGCTCGTGACCGGCGGCGCCAAGGGGATCGGCGCGGCGACCGCGAAGCGGTTTGCGGACGAGGGAGCCGCCGTCGTCGTCGCGGACTTCGACGAGGAGGGCGCGCAGCAGACTGCTGCTGCGATCGGCGGCCACGCGGTTCGCTGCGACGTGACGAAGCGCGACGACGTCGACGCCGCAGTCGAGGCGGCAGTGTCGCACGGCGGCTCGCTCGACATGCTCGTGACGTGCGCGGGGATCATCCGCGACAACCTGCTCTTCAAGATGTCCGACGAGGACTGGGACGCCGTCGTCGACACGCACCTCAAGGGGACGTTCTACGCCGTGCGTGCGGCGCAGCGGCACATGGTCGAGCGAAAGAGCGGGAAGATGGTGCTCATCTCGTCGACGTCCGCCCTCGGCAACCGCGGCCAGACGAACTACTCGTCGGCGAAGGCGGGGCTGCAGGGGATGACGAAGACGCTCGCGATCGAGCTGGGGCCCTTCGGCGTCAACGTGAACTGCGTCGCGCCGGGCTTCATCGTGACGGACATGACGCGGCAGACCGCGGAGCGCGTCGGCGTGCCGTTCGAGCAGTTCGCGGAGCACGTGGCGGGCGAGGTTCCGCTCCGCCGCGTCGGCCGGCCGGAGGACGTCGCCTCGACGATCGCCTTCCTCTGCTCGGACGACGCGTCGTACGTGAGCGGCCAGGTGATCTACGTCGCCGGCGGCCCGAGAAGCTGACGGTGCGCGAGCTCGCCGCGGGCATCTGGGACTGGCAGGCGCCGCACCCGGAATGGGAACCCGGCGCGTCGTGGGGACCGGACGTGTCGTCGCACGCGATCGACGACGGCGAGCGTCTGCTCCTCTTCGACCCGCTCGCGGTGCCGGGCCCGCTCCTGCGGCTCGCCGGCGAGCGGGAGACGGCGATCGTGCTGACGGCGCCGTGGCACGAACGCGACACGCAGTCCCTCGTCGGCCAGTTCGGGTGGCCGGTCCACGCCGCGCTGCCCGACACGCTCGACGACCTCGTCGCGACGTTCGGTGTCTCGCGCGACGAGTACGCGGGCTTCGTCAGCACCGACCTGCGCTGGCTGATCCACGAGGGCGGGGGCGAGTTTCATCCGGTCTCCGCGGACGAGCCGCCGCCGTTCGGGATCGCGGCGTTCGCGGGGCGCACGCGGAACGACCTCGCCTACTGGGTGGAGCGCGCACGCACGGTCGTCGCCGGCGACTCGCTGGCCGACTGGGGCGACGGCCTGGCGATCCGCTCGGAGTGGCTGAGCGCGAACGTGTCGCGCGAGCAGGTCGCGGCACGCCTCCGTCCGCTGCTCGACAAGCCGGTCGAGCTCGTGCTGTCGGCGCACGGTCCACCGAGCGGCCGCGACGCGCTCGAGCGCGCGCTGGCGTAGCGGATCCGCGCGCCGGCGTCGACGGTCAGAGCCCGCGGCCGAGGACGTCGTAGGCGCGATACGGATACGACTCGCGCCAAGGCGCCCGCTCGTACTCCTCGCGCAGCATCGTGAACATCATCGAGTCGCCGCGCTGCTCGCCCGCGCGCCGTTCGAGCCGGCGACGGAGCGTCCCCTCGTGGGTGAAGCCGAGCTTGCGCGGGATGCCCTGGCTGCGCTCGTTCTTCTGGTCGACCTGGATGTCGACGCGGTCGAGGCCGCCTCGGTCGAACGCGACGCGTGTCAGCACCGCGGCCACCTCCGTCGCGTACCCGCGGCGCAGGACGTCGCCGGCGATCCAGTAGCCGATCTCGAGCGAGCCGGGGTCGCTGCGGGGGTGGAGCCCGCCGCCGCCGACGATGCGCGTCTCGTCCGGCGTGAATACCCCGTAGACGTAGTTCTCGTCGCGGTCGAACTGGCTTCGGAACCTCCGGAGGAGCTGCACCTCGTCCTCCACCGTCGTCGGCGCCGCCCACGGCATCCACGGCGCGAGGTGGTCGAGGCTCGAGTTGACGGCGTCCGCAAGCAGCGGCGCGTCCCGCGGCTCGTAACAGCGAAGGACGAGCCGAGCGCTCTCGATCCGGTAAGGCGGCGTAGCCAAGCCGAGACTCTACGCACGGTCGTGCGTGCACCGAGGACCGACTACGTCTCGGTTGCGTCTATTGATTTACGCGGGCTGCGTGCGCACCGCGAGCCGCCGCCGGCGCGGGCGTCGCCCGTGCTCGCTCACAGTGCGCCTCGACAAGGGCTTACTCCCATTCGATCGTGGCCGGAGGCTTGGAGGTGACGTCGAGGACGACGCGGTTGACGGCGGGAATCTCGTTGACGATCCGCGCCGAGATCGCCTCGATCAGGTCGTACGGGAGGCGCGCCCAGTCGGCGGTCATGGCGTCCTCCGAGGTGACGGCGCGGATCACGATCGGGTAGCCGTAGGTGCGCGAGTCGCCCTGCACGCCGACGGAGCGGATCGCGGGCAGCACGCAGAAGCTCTGCCAGAGGTCGCGGTACAGCCCCGCGCGCCGGATCTCGTCGAGCAGGATCGCGTCGGCGTCGCGCAGCGTCTCGAGCCGTTCGGGCGTGACCTCCCCGATGATGCGGATCGCGAGGCCGGGTCCCGGGAACGGCTGGCGCCAGACCATCCGCTCCGGCATGCCGAGCTCCTCGCCGACGCGCCGCACCTCGTCCTTGAAGAGCAGGCGCAGCGGCTCGACGAGCTTCAGGCGCATGTCCGCCGGTAGGCCGCCGACGTTGTGATGCGACTTGATCGTCTCGGCGACGCCTTCGGTGCCGCCGGACTCGATCACGTCCGAGTACAGCGTCCCCTGCACGAGCCAGCGGACGTCGCCGAGCTTGCGCGACTCGTCCTCGAACACGCGGATGAACTCCTCGCCGATGATCTTGCGCTTCTGCTCCGGGTCGGCGACGCCCGCGAGCCGCGACAGGAAGCGCTGCTGCGCCCGCACGTGCACGAGCGGCACGTGGAAGAGGCCGTCGAACGTCTCGACGACCTGCTCCGCCTCGCCCTTGCGCAGCAGACCGTGGTCGACGAACACGCAGGTGAGCTGGTCGCCGACTGCCTTATGCACGAGCAGCGCTGCGACGGCCGAGTCGACGCCGCCCGACAGCGCGCACAGAACGCGCTCTCGCCCGACCTGTGCGCGGATCCGCTCGACCTGCTCCTCGATCACCGCGGCCGGCGTCCACGCGGGCGCGGCGCCGGCGACGTCGTAGAGGAAGTTCTTCAGCACCTCCTGTCCGTGCGGCGTGTGCACGACCTCGGGGTGGAACTGGACGCCGTAGACGCGCCGGCGGTCGTCTTCGAACGCCGCCACGGGCGTGTGCTCGGACGTCGCCACGACCTGCGCTCCCTCGGGCGGCGCGACGACGGTGTCGCGATGCGACATCCACGCCGTCTGCTCTGCAGGCAGGTCGCCGAAGAGCCTTCCGCCGCTCGCGCGCATCGCCACCTTGCCGAACTCGCCGACGCCGGTGCGGTCGACGCGCCCGCCGAGCTCGAGAGCGAGCAGCTGCGCTCCGTAGCAGATCCCGAGCGTCGGAACGCCCTGCTCGAAGACCTCGGGGTCGATGCGCGGCGCCCCGTCGGCGTACACCGACGCGGGGCCGCCGGACAGGATGATCGCGACGGGGTTGTGACGGCGGATCTCCTCCGGCGAGACGCGGTGCGAGACGAGCTCGGAGTAGACGCGCGCCTCGCGCACCCGGCGCGCGATCAGCTGCGAGTACTGGCCGCCGAGGTCGACGACGAGCACCGGACGGTCCTCGGGCCCGGGCGTGCCCTGCGGAAGCTCGATGACCTCAGCCGCGCCGATAGTTCGGGGCGTCCTTCGTGATCGTCACGTCGTGCGGGTGCGACTCGCGCAGCCCGGCGCCGGTGATGCGCACGAACCGTGCCTGCTTGAGGTCGTCGATCGTCGCCGCGCCGCAGTAGCCCATCGCCTGCCGCAGCCCGCCGACGACCTGGTGCAGCACCCCGGCGAGCGGCCCCTTGTACGGCACGCGCCCCTCGATGCCCTCGGGCACGAGCTTCTCGACGTCCTCCACGTCCCCCTGGAAGTAGCGGTCCTTCGAGTACCCGCGCGCCTTCATCGCGCCGAGCGACCCCATCCCGCGGTACTCCTTGAATCGCTCGCCCTGCGCGAACACGACGTCGCCGGGCGACTCCTCCGTCCCCGCGAGCATCGAGCCGAGCATGACCGCGTCCGCGCCGGCGGCGATCGCCTTCGCGACGTCGCCCGACGACGTGATCCCGCCGTCGGCGATCAGCGGGACGCCGTGATCCGCCGCCACCTCCGCGACGTCGTAGACGGCCGTGATCTGCGGCACCCCGACTCCGGCGACGACGCGGGTCGTGCAGATCGAACCCGGCCCGACCCCGGCCTTCAACCCGTCCGCGCCGGCGTCGACCAGCGCGCGCGCCGCGTCGGGCGTCGCGATGTTCCCCGCCACCACCTCGAAGTCGCCGGAGAGCGACGCGACCCGCTCGACCATCTCGACGACCGCGCGTGAGTGCCCGTGGGCGGTGTCGACGACGAGGACGTCCGCACCGGCGCGGACGAGCGCCTGGGCGCGCTCGAGCGCGTCGGGCCCGACGCCGACGGCGGCGCCGACGCGCAGCCGCCCGTGCTGGTCCTTCGTCGCCTGCGGGAACTCGACACGCTTGGAGATGTCCTTCACGGTGATGAGGCCGCGCAGGCGGCCGTCCGCGTCGACGATCGGCAGCTTCTCGATGCGGTGGCGGTGCAGCAGCCGCTCTGCCTCGCCGAGCGTCGTTCCGACAGGCGCGGTGACGAGGTCGCGCGACGTCATCAGCGCCGATACCGGCTGCGACAGGTCGCGCTCGAAGCGCAGGTCGCGGTTCGTGAGGATGCCGACGAGGCGTCCGTCCGCGTCGGTGACCGGGACACCGGAGATGTGGTAGCGCTCCATCAGCTCGAGCGCGTCCGAGACGAGCGCGTCCGGCGGCAGCGTCACGGGGTCGCCGATCATCCCCGCCTCGGAGCGCTTGACGCGGTCGACCTCCGCGACCTGCGCGGCGATCGAGAGGTTGCGGTGGACGATCCCGAGCCCGCCCTCGCGCGCGATCGCGATCGCAAGCCGCGACTCCGTCACGGTGTCCATCGCTGCGGAGACGACGGGGATCTCGAGCGCGATCGTGCGCGTCACGCGCGTCGCCGTCGAGACGTCGTTCGGCAGGACGGACGACTCGGCCGGGACGAGCAGGACGTCGTCGAACGTCAGGCCTTCCTTCGAGAACTTCGCCGGCAGAGCCGCAGACGCGGCCTCCAGGGCGAACTTCCCGACGTCCATCCGGGAAGGGTACCGGCGAAGCCGGACGCGCTACTTCGCCGACGTCGTCGTCTTCGCGGTGTTCGTCGGCCCCGTCGGCGTGCCCGTCTTGACGGTGGTGGTCTGCTGCGGCGCCGGCGTCGTGACGGTCAGCGGCTTCTTCGTCTTCGCGTGCGAGTGGCCGCACCCGGCCGCAACCCCGGCGACGAGGACGAGCACGAGCACCAGCGCCTGCGACCAGCGAGACCGCATGTCGGCGTCGTCCCCGCCCGTCCCGGAAACTACGCCTCGACCGGCGCCAGCTCGGCCACCTCCACGCCGGCCTGCAGCCGCCCGGCCTGGCGAGGATCGAAGCGGCCCGCGCCCACCTCGAGCGTCGCGGCGGCACCGGCGGCGACCGCCGCGCGCAGCGCCTCCTCGTGCGCGCGGCCCGCCTGCCGCGCGGCGAGGAACGCCGCCAGCAGAACGTCGCCGGAGCCGACGGTGGAGACCGGCTCGACGCGCGGCGCGACGGCGCGGAAGCGGCGCGTCGCGCGCTCCTCGCGCAGCAGCGCGACGCACCCCCATTCCGTCGTGATGATCACGTTGCGCGCGCCCATCTCCGCGATCTGGTCGAGGGCGAGCAGGAAGTCCTCGTCGTCGTGGAACTCCTGCCCGACGAGCGCCTCGGCCTCCGGCTGGTTCGGCGAGACGAGGAACGGCTCCGCGTCGAGCGCGAGCCGCAGCGGCTCGCCCTCGGAGTCGACGGCGACGGGGACGTGCCGCCGTGCGAGCTCACGCGCCGTCTCGGCGTAGAAGTCGTCGTCGACCGCGCGCGGCAACGAGCCGGCGAACACGACGAGCTCTGCGCCCTGCGTCAGGTAGCGGAGCTTCTCGAGCAGCGTCTGCAGCTCCTCCTCGCGCACCGCAGGCCCCCACTCGTTGATCTCCGTGTACGTGCCGCCCGTCGGGTCGACGACCGCGGTCGACGTGCGCGACTCGCCTTCGATGTGCACGAAGTCGTTGAGGATCGCCTCGCCGGTCAGCTCCTCCACGATCCGCGAACCCGTCGCCCCGCCCACGAGCCCCGTCGCCACCACCGGCACGCCGAGCCGCTTGAGCGCGCGCGCGACGTTGATTCCCTTGCCGCCGGCCAGCGTGACGCCGGCGCTGGCACGGTGGCGCTGGCCGCGCTGGAAGTTCGGCACGGTGAGCGTGCGGTCGATCGCCGCATTCAGTGTGACGGTGACGATCATCTACAGGGCCTGCCTCGGGAGCCTCTCAGAACCAGTCGACGACGTGGTGGAAGGTTCTGCCTGCATACCACCCTACTCGCCCGAGCAGGCCCGGCCTGTTAACCGTCCGCGAAGCGACGAGCGGCCGGCGGGCGAGGAGTTTGCCGCCGCCCCAGACCTCGACGCGGCCGAGCACCTGGCCGGCGCGCACCGGCAGCGGCGCGGACGCGCTCGCGACGACGCGCTCGACGAGCGGCCGGTCGACGCGCACCGTCGCGAGCGCAGGCCGAGGGGAGACGAGCTGGACCGGCGCGCGCCCGTACGGCAGCGCGACCGCCGCGTACGCGCGGCCGGCCTGCACGACCGGCACCGTGCGAAACCGCGCGAGGCCCCAGACGAGCAGCCGCTCCAGGTCGTCGTCGCGCTGCTGCCGGTCCGGGCTGCCGAGGATGGTGGCGTACACGGTCACGCCGCGACCGCGGATCGCGGCGACCTGGCACCAGCCCGCCTCGTTCGTGTGGCCGGTCTTCACCCCGATCACGCCCGGCAGCACGCCGAGCAGGTCGTCCCACGTGTGCAGAACGCGCCCGCCGGCGATGTCCGCGGTCTCGCGTCGCACCGTCTCCCGCACGAACGGGACCCGCATCGCGTCGCGTGCGAGCGTCGTGACGTCGGCGGCCGTCGAGTACTCGCCGGGAGCATCGAGGCCGTCGGGTCGGACGAAGTGCGTGTCGCGCAGGCCGAGCGTCCGCGCCTCCCGGTTCATCAGCGCCGCGAACGAGGTGTAGTCGGGCGCGACCGACAGCGCGAGGGCGTCGGCGGCGTCGTTGGCGGACTGGATCAGCGCGGCCTCGACGAGATCGCGAACGGTCAGCTGCTCGCCGGCGCGCAGGTAGATGCTCTCCTCGCCGACCTCGGCGGCCCGCGGGTCGACCGTGACGACGTCGCCAAGCGCATGGTGGTGCAGCGCGACGATGACCGTCATCAGCTTCGTGATCGAGGCGATCGGCCGGCGCTCGTGCGCGTCGTGCGCGGCGAGCACCTCGCCCGTCCTTGCGTCCTCGATCAGGTACGCGTCGGCGTCCACGTGCGGCCCTGCGGCGCGCGCGGCCGCCGGCGCCGCCAGCGCCGCGACGAGCGCGAGCAGCGCGACGCGCCTCATCTGATCCGGACCTTCTCGCCGATCGTCAGCGTCGTCGAGGACGCGCGCGGGTTCAGCCGCTCGATCGTCGTGACGGGAACGCCCGTCTTCGCGGAGATCGTCCCGAACGTGTCGCCGGCCCGCACCGTCCAGTAGCGCGCCGTGCGGTGCGCGTGCGTGTGCGTATGGGCTGCGACCCGCCGGACCGTGCGCTGGCGCGCACTCGTCTGCGCCGTCGTCGGCGCCGCCGGCTTCGAGCCGGCCTCCACACCCGCGCGCACGAGCACGACGGCCAGCGTCACGGCCGCGAGGAACGCCGCCGGCGCCGCGTAGCGCCGCAGGTTCGCCTCCACTACCAGCCCGAGGCGGCCCAGATCGCGCGCTTCAGCCGTGCTGCCTCGGCGCCCGCGGCGTCGCGGTAGTCGCTGCCCGCGACCTTGTACGCGTAGATCACCGAACGCGCCGCGTTGACGAGCGCGCTCGCCGGTCCGCTCTGGAACGCGCGCGTCAGGTCGGCGACGCGCCCGCCCTGCGCGCCGACGCCCGGCAGGAGCAGGATCGTGCGCGGCATCAACCGCCGTGCCTCCGCGACGGCGCGCGGATGCGTGGCGCCGACGACGGCGCCGACCGACGAGAGGCCGATCTCGCCGACGAGCTCCTCGCCCCATTCGTCCACGAGGGCGGCGACGTGGTGCCACATCGGCCGGCCGTCGCGCAGGATCGCGTCCTGCAGGTCGCCGCTCGCGTTCGACGTGCGGACGAGGACGAACAGCCCGGCGCCGTTCCGCCGCACCGCGCCGAGGAACGGCTCGAGCGAGTCGCGGCCGAGCCACGGGTTGACCGTCAGCGCGTCGGACCGCGGCGCGGGACCGTCGACGTACGCGTCGGCGTACGCGCGCGCGGTCGAGCCGATGTCTCCGCGCTTTCCGTCCGCGATCACCAGCAGGCCGGCGCGGCGCGCGTATTCGCACACCTGCTCGAACGCCGCCATCCCCGCCGCGCCGAGCGCCTCGAAGAAGGCGAGCTGCGGCTTGACCGCGACCGCGTGCGGGGCCACCGCGTCGACGATCCCGCAGCAGAAGCGCGCGACGTCTCCGCGCAGCTCGACGGGCAGCAGGTCGGGGTTCGGGTCGAGCCCGACGACGAGTTGCGAACGTTTCCGCTCCACCTCGCCGGCGAGGCGATCGGCGAAGGTGAGCGTCGCGACCTGCATCGAGGCGAACGGTAACGCGGCGGGCGGCGGAACGACGAGGGGCGGCCGCGGCCGCCCCTCGCGAAAGACCCCGTTGGAGACGGTTTTAGCTCTTGAGCGCTGCCTTCAGCTGGCTGCCGGCAGAGAACTTCGGCACCGTCGCCGCTGCGATCTGCACGCGCTCGCCTGTGCGGGGGTTGACGCCCTGCCGCGCGGCACGCTGCGACGCGGAGAACTTGCCGAAGCCGGTGAAGTTGACCGAGTCGCCCTTCTTGAGCGTGTCCGTGACCGTCTCCAGGAAGGCATCCACGGCCTTGCCGGCGTCGCGGGCCGACAGCCCGCTCTTGTTGGCGACCGCCTGGATGAAGTCCTGTTTCGTCAAGGGATCCTCCTACGTCGGGGGCTTTCGAGGTTCAGACCTTGGGGACCTACCCTAACAACGCGGTCGGATACCGCTCAACCATGCGGATTTCCAGGGCACTCTGCCCCTGCGGCGAGCAGCTCGGAGGCCCGGAACAGCGGCCGCAGGCGGACGGCGTGGCGCGCGAGCTCGTCGACGCCGCCCTCCTCCCGGTCGACGACGCAGACCGCGTTCGCGACCCGCAACCCGGCGGCGCGCAGCGCGTGCACGGCCTCGACGGCCGCCCCGCCCGAGGTGACGACGTCCTCGACGAGGCACACGCACTCGCCCGGCTCGTACACGCCCTCGAGGCGCTGCGCCGTCCCGTAGCCCTTCGTCTCCTTGCGCACGATCAGGAACGGCAGCCCCCCCGCGAGCGACGCCGCCGCGGCCAGCGCGACCGCGCCCAGCTCCGGGCCGGCGAGCCGCACGGCGTCCGGCGCGTGCTCGCGGACGGCCGCGGCGATCGCGTCGCCGAGCGGCCCGAGCAGGTCCGGCCGCGTCTCGAAGCGGTACTTGTCGAGGTAGTAGCGTGAGCGGCGCCCGGAGCGGAGGACGAAGTCGCCCTCGAGGTACGCCGCCTCGCGCAGCGCGGCGCCCAGCTCGGCCACGCTCACCGCGGCGCCGTGGACAGCAGCTCGCGCGCGATCGGCAGCAGGCGGTCGGCCTCGGGGCTGCCCTCCGCGTACGACTGGACGGAGCCGTCGTCGCCGTACAGGTCGACGCGCTCGCGCCGGCGCGCCGCGCGGCGCCGCACCAGCACCGAGCCCGCGACGGAGCCCGCGGCGAGCAGCAGGCCGGTCACGGCGCTACGCCGCGGCATCGGCGTCCTTCTTCTTCGCCGGCGCGCGCCGCCGCTTCGGCTTCGCCTCAGCGGGATCGGGAGCTGTGTCGCCGTCCCCCGCGCCTGCGTCGCCGTCGATCGAGCGCAGCGCCGTCTTCAGGTCGTAGAAGACGAGGCCGACCGTGGGGTCCGGCGTCGTCGTCGCGGCGATCGTGCGCTCGCCGTCGCGCACGACGAAGACACTGCCGGCGGTGGTCGCCGCCTCGAGCTGCGCGACGCCCGGCCGCAGATCGTCCGCGGCCGCCATCAGCCGCTTCGCGCCGTCGGCGAGCGCCGTCGCCTCCGCGTCGGGAGCATTCGAGGCGACGAGCGCTCCGTCGGGGCCGATCACGACGACGTCGCGCACCTGCGGGGAGATCTCCTTCAGGTCGGCGATCGCCTGGGAGGCATCCATCGCGCCGAGCATACTGGCGCGGCAGTGAGGCCGCTCCTGAGGAAGTTCTTCGCGGACCGCGGCACGCACCTGGCGGCGATGATCGCGTACTTCGCACTCCTCTCGTTCGTCCCGCTGCTCTTCCTCGCGCTGGCGCTGCTCGGCCTCGTGCACGAGGCCGACCCGAACTCGTTCTTCGTGCGCGAGCTGCAGAAGACGTTCCCGAGCACGTCAGTCACGTCGATCCTCAACGCCGTGCGCGCGATCCAGGACAACGCGACTGCGCTCGGCCTCGTCGGGGGTGCGTTCCTGCTCTGGTCGTCGCTGTCGCTCTTCAGCGTGCTCGAGAGCGCCTTCAACATCGTCTACGGCCGGCCGAACCGCGGCTTCCTGCACGGGAAGGCGCTTGCGACGCTGATGATGGTCGGATCGCTCGTCGCGCTGTTCGTGTCGCTGCTGATCGGCTCGGTCGGGCAGGAGATCCTGAAGCGCTACATGGGCCTGCAGGCGAACGAGGTGACGGCGCGCATCGTCGCGATCGTCGTGTCGGCGGTCGGCCTGTTCGTCTTCCTCGCCTCCGCCTACTACGTGCTGACGAACGTCGACCTCACGCTGCGGGAGGTACTCCCGGGAGCGATCACGGCCGCGGTGATCCTCGAGGCGACGTTCCAGTTCCTGCCGGTGTACGTCGAGTCGACGAAGCACAACCCGGTCCTCCAGACGTTGTCGGGGCCGGCGATCCTGCTCGTCTGGCTGTACCTGATGGCGAACGTGATCGTGCTCGGCGCCGAGGTGAACTGGTGGCGCGCCCACCGCGCCCTGCCGACGGACGCGGCGCTGGCGTCCTAGCCTGAGGGCTGGGTTGCCGCCGCCCGCCGCGCGCGGGACACTTGGCGGATGGTCGCGACCGACACCGCGCGCTGCCGCAGCTGCGGCGCGGACGTCCCGCCGCAGTCGCGCTTCTGCAACAGCTGCGGCGCCGCGCTCGAGGCGCCGGCGGCGCGCGAGGAACGCAAGCTCGTGTCCGTCCTGTTCGTCGACCTCGTCGGCTTCACCGCCCGCTCGGACCGCGCCGACCCGGAAGACGTGCGCGAGCTGCTCCAGCTCTACCACGCGCACGCGAAGCGCTGCGTCGAGCACTACGGCGGCGTGCTGGAGAAGTTCATCGGCGACGCCGTGATGGCCGTGTTCGGCGCGCCGACCGCTCACGGCGACGACGCGGAACGCGCGGTGCGCGCTGGGCTTCGCGTGCTGGCGTCGATCGACGAGATGAACCGCGAGCACGGCCTCGGCCTCGCGGCGCGCGCCGCGGTCAACACCGGCGAAGCCGTGGTGACGCTCGACGGCGGCCAGACCGACGCGCTCGCGACCGGGGACGTCGTCAACACGGCGTCGCGGCTGCAAACCGCCGCCCCGGCCGGACGTCTGCTGGTCGGCGCGGAGACCTACCGTGCGACGCGCGGCGCGATCCGCTACGAGCCGCACGACCGCGTCGACGCGAAGGGCAAGTCGGAGGCGCTCGCCGCGTGGCTCGCAGTCGACGCCGTGGAGGACGGCGCGGACGCGGCGCGGCGGCCGCGCGCACCCATGCTCGGGCGCAACCGCGAGCTCGAGCTGATGCAGACCGTCTGGGATCGCTGCGCCGACGAGGCGCGGCCGCATCTCGTGACGGTGATCGGGCCGCCCGGTATCGGCAAGTCGCGGCTCTGCCGCGAGTTCGCGGCGCAGGTTGAGGCGCGCGGCGCGCGGTTCCTGCGCGGCCGCTGCCTGCCGTACGAGGAGCAGGTCGGCTACCAGGCGTTCTCGCGCCTGGCGCGTGCGGCGGCGCGCATCCTCGACTCCGACGAGCCGGCGCTCGCGCGCGACAAGCTCGGGCGCCTCGTCGCGCGCGTGATGAGCGAGGCGGAGGCGGCCGAGACGGCGCAGTACCTCGCGCTGCTCGTCGGGCTCTCCGTGGACGGCGACGGCGGGCGGGAGCGGCCGGAGGCGGAGCAGGTGTGGAACGCGCAGCTGCTCTTCTACGCCGCGCGTAGGCTCGTCGAGCAGCTCGGGCACGAGCAGCCGACGGTGCTGCTCTTCGAGGACGTGCACTGGGCGCAGCCGAGCGAGGTCGCGCTGCTCGAGTACCTGGCCGCGCACGTCCGCGAGACGCCGGTGCTGCTCCTCGCGACCGCGCGCCCCGAGCTGCGCGACACGCATCCGTCGTGGGGCGCAGGACTGACGTCGCAGACGACGATCCCGCTCGAGCCGCTCCGCGCCGAAGATGCGGAGGCGCTCGCGGCCCGGCTCGGCGCCGACCGCACGCCCGGCGACCTCGCGCGCCTCGTCGAGACCGCCGGCGGCAACCCGCTGTTCCTCGAGGAGCTCGTGTCGTCGGTCGCCGAGGCCGGCGCCGGCGACGACCTGCCGGTGACGGTGCGCGAGGCGATCGCGGCGCGCATCGACGCGCTGCGCCCCGACGCGCGCGCGGCGCTGCTCGCCGCCGCCGTCGTCGGCCGCGCCTTCTGGCGCGGCGTCGTCGCCGCCACCGGCGACGTTCAGGATGTCGACGGGACACTCGCGGCGCTCGAGGCGCGCGACTTCGTCCGTCGCGAGCCGGTCAGCCGGATCGCAGGCGACGTCGAGTTCACGTTCAAGCACATGCTGATCCGCGAGGTCGCGTATGCGACGCTGCCGCGCGCCGCGCGGCGGGCTCGACACGCGGCCGTCGCCGCCCATCTCGAGCAGTCGGTCGCCGGCGCGTCGCAGGAGCATTCGACGATCCTCGCCCACCACTGGCGCGAGGCCGGCGAGCCCGCGCGGGCGATCCCGTACCTGCTCGCAGCCGCGGAGGCGGCTCGGCGCAGCTGGGCGCAGAGCGCGGTCGTCGACCTCTACACGATGGCGCTCGACCTGACGGAGGACGAGCACGAGAAGCGCCGGGTGCGCCTGCAGCGCGCGGTCGCGCTCGTCCAGCTCGACGACTACGAGCGCGCCGTCGAGGAGCTCGCCCCGCTCGTCGACGAGCTCGCCGGCCGCGACCGCCTCGACGCGCTGCTCGCGCTGCACCACGCGTACGTCTGGACCGAGCGCGACGCGGAGGCGCTCGAGACGGCCCGCGCCGCCGCCTCGCTCGCCGACGAGATCGGCGACGAGGCCGCGCGCGCTGCGGCGATCGCAGCCGAGAGCCAGGCGCTCGCGATGCGCGGAGCCGACGGCGACCTCGACCGCGCGTTCGAGCTCGGCGAACGCGCGCTGCGCCTCTGGGTTCCCGGCGCACGTGCGCTCGACCGCACGCATCACCTGCACCTGCACACGGACACGCTGTACTGGACCGGCCGCTACGACCGCGCGCTCGAGCTCGCGCGCGAGACGCGCGCGCTCGCGGCCGACGTCCACATCGCGGAGTCGCTGCTCCGCGGCGGCGGCACGGAGGCACTGACGCTGACGGGCCTCGGACGGCACGAGGAGGCGATCGCGATCTGGGACGAGCTGTTCGTGATCGCGCAGGAGCTCGGCCAGAACCCGCGCGGGCTCCTGAACTACTCGGCGCTCGCCTACCGCGAGCTGTACGACCTCGAGGAGGCGCGGCGGCGCAGCGAGGAGGCGCTCGAGCTGTCGGCGTCGATGGCGTTCGGGATGCCGCGCCAGTTCGCCGGCTCAGACCTCGTCTTCACCGACCTGCTCGCGGGCGACGTCGGCGCTGCGCAGGCGGCGTGGCCGGCGCGGTGGGCCGCCGCGGAGCACGCCACGGCGTGGACGACGTGGCTGATCGCAGGCCGGCTCGCGGCAGCGCGCGCCGAGATTGCGCTACACGCCGAGCCCGTCGACTCGGCGCTCGAGTGGTCGGCGCGGGCGCTCGAGCTCGCGCGGCGGACGCGGCGCCGCAAGTACGAGGCGCGGTCGCTGACCCTGTACGGGCTCGCGCTCGCACGCGCGGGACGCAAGCAGGAGTCGCTCGACACGCGGCGCGCGGCGGTGGAGCTCGCCGACTCGCTGGTCGGAGCGCCGGCGCGCTGGAGCGCGCGCGCAGCGCTCGCCGAGACCGCCTACGCCCTCGGCGCGGACGACGCTGCCGCCGCGGCCGGCGCGGAGGCGGCCGCGCTCGTCCGCGGCTTCGCGCAGACCCTCGCACCGGACCGCGCCGCGGCGTTCCTCGCGCGACCGCAGATCGAGCCGATCCTGGCGCACACCTAGGAAGTCGCGAGGCCGATCGCGTCGAGGAGCGCCCGCGCGGCGCGCGCCCGGTGCGAGTGCTCGGCCTTCCACGCGTCGCCGAGCTGCGCGACCGTCCGCGTCTCGCCGTCCGGCACGAACACCGGGTCGAAGCCGAAGCCCTCCCGTCCCGCGGGCGCCGGGGCGATGCGGCCCGGCAGCACGCCGGTGCCGCGGAACTCCTCGCGCGCGGGCGACAGCGCGACGAGCTCGCAGACGTAGCGGGCGCGCCGGTCGGCGGCGCCGTCGAGCGCCGCGAGCGCCTTCTCGACGTGGCGGCCCTCGGCCCAGCGCGCCGTCAGCACGCCGGGGCCGCCGCCGAGCGCGACGAGCTCGATCCCGGAGTCGTCTGCGACCATCCAGCGGTTCTGCGGTCCGACGAGCCGGCCGTAGCGCGCCTTGATGCGCGCGTTCTCGAGGTAGGTCGGCCCGTCCTCTGGCGGGTACTCGACGTCGCCGAGCAGCTCGAGCTCCCAGTCGTCGGGCAGGAGCTCGCGCATCTCGGCCAGCTTGTGCTCGTTCGCCGAGCAGAGCGTGACCTTCAGCGCCGCCATTCGACCGCCTCGACGTCGTCGCGGTCGGCGAGGCTTGCGACCAGCGCCTCGTCGACCTCTTCGAGCTCGACCTGCACCGTCCGCCCGTCGACGGAGAGATGCCTGGTCGGGCCGAGCACGTCGACGAGCGGTGCGATCGAGTTTCCCTCGCGGATCCGCAGCGTGAGGCGCCGCTCCTCGGGGACGAGGCCGCGCACGAACCGCTTGACGGTGATTCGAAGCGGCCAGAGGGCGAACAGCGTGAGCGCGGTCGCGACGACCGCCGCCGAGTAGAAGGCCGCCCCGGCCGCCATCCCGATCGCCGCGACGAGCCACAGCGACGCCGCCGTCGTCAACCCGCGCACCGTCAGACCGTTGCGGATGATCGCGCCGGCGCCGAGGAAGCCGATGCCGCTGACGATCTGCGCGGCGATGCGCGACGGGTCGAGCCGGACGAGCACCTTCGGTCCGCCGCTCGAGAGGATGTCGTGGAAGCCGAACGCCGACACGAGCGTGAAGAGGGCGGCGCCCATCGCGACGATCATGTGCGTCCGCAGCCCCGCCTCCTGCTCGCGCCACTCGCGCTCCAGGCCGATCGCCGCGCCGAGCGCACCCGCCACGACGAGCCGCAGGGCGACGTTGCCCCAGCTCAGCTGCTCGACGGCGCTAAGGACGGGGAGCGGCGACGGCATCGTCCTGGAATCGCTGCAGCTCCTCGATCCCGGATGCGGCGAGGTCGAGCAGCTCGTCGAGCCGGGCGCGGTCGAACGGCACCCGCTCGGCCGTCGACTGCACCTCGACGAGGCGCCCGTCCCCCGTCATGACGACGTTGACGTCGACCTCGGCGTTCGAGTCCTCGGAGTAGTCGAGGTCGAGCAGCGCGACGTCGTCGACGACGCCGACCGAGACCGCGGCGACCGAGCCGACCAGCGCCTTCGACAGCCCGAAGCGGTCGAGCGCGCGCCGCGCCGCGACGTACGCGCCCGTGATCGCCGCGCAGCGCGTGCCGCCGTCGGCCTGCAGCACGTCGCAGTCGAGGTACACCGTGCGCTCGCCGAGCGCCCCGAAGTCGACGACGCCGCGCAGCGCCCGCCCGATCAGCCGCTGGATCTCGACGGTGCGCCCGCTCTGCTTCCCGCGCGTCGCCTCGCGCTCCGTCCGGTCGCCGGTCGAGGCGGGCAGGAGCGAGTACTCCGCGGTCATCCACCCGCGGCCGGAGCGGTAGAGCCAGCGCGGCACGCCGTCCTGCACGCTCGCGGTGCAGAGGACGCGCGTGCTGCCCTGCGACCACAGCACGGAGCCGTGCGGTTGCACGAGGAAGCTCGCGTCGGCCTCGACGGGCCGGAGCTCGTCGGGCCGGCGCCCGTCGTTCCGCGTCATGCGGCCGCCTCGAGCTCGGCGACCTGCACCTGCACCACGTCGCCGAGCGGCAGCTGCAGGAAGCGCTCGCCGAGCGAGCGGAAGAGGGCGGGGTCGCCGGTCGTGAGGAACCTGTACGTCCCCTCCCGGCCGGCGTCGTTGTCGAAGCCCTTGCGCGCAAGCGTCTCGGCGACTTCTCGCGCCGTCTCGTCGGCCGAGAAGACGAGCGTGACGTCGCGCCCGAACGTCCGCTGGAACACCGGACGCAGCAGCGGATAGTGCGTGCAGCCGAGGACGACCGTGTCGCAGCCGGCCTCCTTGAGCGGGCGGGCGTACTCGCGCACGGCCGCGACGAGCTGGTCGCTGTAGGTGTCGCCGGCCTCGATCAGCGGCACGAGCCTGGGGCACGCGACCGATGTGACACGCGCGCCCGCGTCGAGCGTGCGGATCAGCTGCTCGTAGCGGCCGCTCGAGACCGTCAGCTCCGTCGCGAGCAGCCCGATGCGCCGGTTCCGCGTCGCCTGCACGGCCGCGTGCGCCTCGGGGACGATGACGCTGACGACGGGGACGCGAAGCTGCTCCTGCAGGTCGGGCAGCGCGGCCGCGGTGGCGGTGTTGCACGCGACGACGACCATCTTCACACCCTGCCGCTCGAGGTACAGGCCGATCTCGTGCGCGAACCTGCGCACCTCCCCGCGCTCGCGTGGCCCGTACGGAAGCCGCGCATGGTCGCCGAGGTAGACGAAGTCCTCGTGCGGCATCGTGACGAGGCACTCGTGGAGGACGGTCAAGCCTCCGACGCCGGAGTCGAAGACGCCGATCGGGCGGGAGTCGGCCACGGGACGATCTTAGAAGCCCTCGCGGCGGCGCCTCGCAGGGGCGGACGCGTACGCTTTCGGCGCGTGGCGGCGGCGGTGCGCATCGGGACGTGCTCGTGGGCGGACGAGGCGCTCTCCAAGCACTGGTACCCCGAGGGCGTTGCGCCGCGCGAGCGGCTCGCGTTCTACGCGCGCCACTTCTCCACCGTCGAGGTCGACTCCACCTTCTACCGCGTGCCGACGGAGCAGATGGTGCGCAGCTGGGCGGAACGCACGCCCGACGGCTTCGTGATGCACGTGAAGGCGTTCGGCCTCATGACGCGCCATCCCGTGCGGCTCGAACAGGTGCCGCCGGAGCTGCGCGACGGGCTGCCCGTCGACGAGCGCGGACGCGTCGACCGACCGTCGCGCGAGGCCCGCGCCGCGGTCTTCCGCACGTTTCTCGACGCGCTCGGGCCGCTGCGCGAGCGCGGGAAGCTCGGCGGGATCCTCTTCCAGATGCCGCCGTACGTGACGTGGAAGCCGGCGTCGCTCGACTACCTCGAGTGGGCGCGCGAGCAGGTCGGCGGGGACGGGTTCCTGTTCGAGCCGCGGCACCGGTCGTGGTACGCGGAGGAGGTGCGCGCCGAGCTGCTGCGCTGGCTGGAGGAGCGACGCATGACGTGGGTCGTCGTCGACGCGCCGAAGGTCGACGCCGGCAACGTGCCGGCGACGCTGGTGGCGACGACGACGCCGGTCGCCTACGTCCGCTTCCACGGGCGCAACGCCGGCACGTGGAACGTGCGCGGCGGCTCGGCGGCGACGCGTTTCGACTACCTCTACTCCGAGGAGGAGCTGCGCGAATGGGTGCCGCCGCTGCGCGAGCTGGCGAACGAGGCGGAGGAGGCGTACGCGTTCTTCAACAACAACAACCAGACGAACGGCGTCGCGCAGGCGCCGGCAGGCGCGCAGCTCCTGCGGAAGCTGCTCGAGCAGGCGGACGTGCCCACGGCCTGATGAGGATCCTCGCCGTCACGCACGGCCCGAACGTGCAGCCGGAGCTGTTCGCCGACGTCGCCGGCGAGGAAGGGCACGAGCTCGTCCCGTGGGAGATCGAGCGGCAGGGCGCACCGCCGCCCGACGGCTACGACGCCGTGATGGTCTTCGGCGGCAAGCAGAACGTCGGCGAGGAGCTCGAGCATCCGTGGCTGAACGAGGAGTACGACGCGCTGCGCCGCTGGGTCGACGACGCGACGCCGCTCTTCGCCGTCTGCCTCGGCGCGCAGACGCTCGCGCACGCGCTCGGTGCTCGCGTCGCGCGGGCCGAGCGGCCGCTCGCCGGCTTCTACGAAACGGAGCTGACCGACGAGGGCGACGGCGACCTGGTGCTCGGCGTCCTGCCGCGGCGCTTCGAGGCGCTGAACGCGAACGCGTACACGTTCGACGTCCCGGCGCGCGCGGTGCAGCTCGCACGGGGTCCGGTGCCGCAGGCGTTCCGCGCCGGCGAGCGGGCGTGGGCGGTGCAGTTCCATCCGGAGGTGACGCGCGACCAGGTGCTGCGCTGGTTCGCCGACGACGACCGCGAGCTGCCGAAGCCGCTCGAGGAGCTCGAGCGCGACGTCGACGAGAAGCTGCCGGCCTGGCAGCTGCGTGGGCGCGAGCTCTGCCGGGCGTTCCTCGCGGCGGCCGCCGGCTGACGCCCCTGGCTTCCCTTCGCCGCGCGCGCGGCGTAGGTTCAGCCGGTTGACGACCGTCGAAAGGGGAGACATGCGCGTTGCTCGTTGGGCCGTCCGGGCTTTCGTCCTCGCGGCCGCGGCCGCCGTCGCATTCGCGGCCGCGCCGGCTCACGCGGGGCCGCCGACCGACCAGTCGCTCTGCATCGGCCACCATCCGCAGGAGTTCGTCTGGTACACGGCGAGCTGCACCGGCCACGACGAGCCGGAGCTCGACCCGGTGTCGAACCACCCGGGGTCGGCGCAAGACCTCACGTGGACCGTCGTGCTCCCGCACGACGGCCGGACCGCGGTCGACGCCGTCGGGCCGACGTTCTGGATCGGCGGCACGGTCAGCGACCCGAACAGCCTCGACAACCAGGCGTTCCTGGAGCTCCAGTTCTATCCGAACAGCGACCTGAAGGGCTGCGCGTCGGGCGGCGGCTTCAACGTCGTCTACGCGCCCGGCGACTGGGTCGCCTGCTCGCCCGTATGGGAGGTGTCGAAGCACGGCAACTCGGAGTCGGCCGCCTTCAACGCACCCCTGCTCGACTCCGCGAACGGCCGGCCGCTCGTCATGCACTCGGGCGACACGATCACGGACCACCAGTACGTGACGGCGGCGAAGGACGGCATGCACATCACCGTCACCGACCTGACGACGGGCCACTCCGGCACGATCGTGCTGAACAGCAACGCCGACGGGCCGCTGATGCCGGCGTACTCGACGCAGCAGATCGGCAACTCCGTCGGCTGGGGCCTCGTCGACGACACGCCGAACGCGCTCGTGTGGGAGATCGGGCACACGAGCCCGTTCACGCAGCCCGGCGGCCAGTTCTGCCTGCCCGGCAGCGCGACGAAGGCGCCCTGCTACTCGTACGACGTGCCGACCTGGCTCGGCTTCTCGCCGCTCGTCGTCAAGGGCGTGACGTTCGGCGACGGCAGCTCGCCGCAGGCGTGGGCCGCGGTCAGCGACTACGGCGGCCGCGCCGAGGTCGACCAGTACTGCGGCGCGGCGAGCTACGGCACGCCGTTCTGCTGGTACCCGTGGTTCGCGTACAACAAGAAGCTCGGCGGCTTCACGTACGGCGGCGACTATCCCGGGACGTCGAACGACTTCGGACAGGCGGCGCAGTTCGCCGAGACCACGCAGTGCCCGAGCCCGAGCGGCCCGGACACCACCTACTGCGACACGATCCTCAGGTAGCGCCGAGAACGCGGGCGGCGGATCTTCTCCGCCGCCCGCGTCGCGCGGTCAGCGTTCGACCGGGAGGTCGTCGTGCCGCGACCATTCGTGCCACGAGCCGACGTAGTTGCGCCCGTCGTAGCCGAGCGCGCGCAGCACCTGCACCGCGATCGCAGAACGCGAGCCGCTGTGGCAGTAGGCGACGACCTCCGCGCCCGGCTCCAGCCCGAGCTCCGCCCGCACGTCGTCGGTCGACATCTTCATGAGCCGGTAGACGTCGAGGTTGCGCGCTCCCGGGATGTGTCCTTGCCTCGGGTCGCAGGGCTTGCCGCGGCTCCCGTCGTACTCGCCCTCGGTCCGGACGTCGACGACGGCGACCTCGCCGAGCCGCGCCGACAGCTCGTCGATCGCGATCTCGCTCAGAGCGACCTCACCGTCTCGAGCTCCGCTGCGAACGCCGGCCGCCCGGAGACGGACTCGAGCCAGGCGTCGAGGCGCGGCGGCAGCGCGACGCCGAGGAGCTCGCGGGCGCGCATCACCCACGGTGCGTACGCGGCGTCCGCGTACAGGCTGTGCCCGAACTCGAGCTGCTCGAGCCTCTCGCGGAGCTCGTTCTCCTCGCCACGCCGGAAGGCGTAGTAGTCACGGCCGAGGTTGTCGTCGAAGCGGTGGACGAGCAAACGCGCACGCGCCCGCTCGACGGGATCGGCAGGGAGGAGCCGCCGCTCCGGATACCGATCCTCGAGGTACTCCATGATCACGGCAGACTCGGGCAGCACGAAGCCGTCGTCCAGGATCGGCACGCGGCCGGTTGCGTTCAGCTCGTAGACCCACGCCGGCCGGTTCGACAGGTCGATCTCGACCGTCTCCGGCTCGAGTTGCTTCTCGGCGAGCGCGATGCGCACGCGCGCGCAGTAGGGGCAGCGCGCGGCGTCGACGAGCTTCACGGCTCCAGCCCCATCAGCGCCGCGACCTGCTCGTAGAGCTCCGGCGCCGGCGGCAGGTCGGCGGGTGTCGCGGCGGTGCGCGCGACGCGGCGGACCTCGTCGCGCGACGCGCCCGTGAGTCGCGCGACCAGCGTCGGGTTCGCCTCGAGAGCGAGCTCGTCGCCCTTCGACAACGGGCCGTAGTACGTGGGGACGGAGAGGTATTCGTCGACCATGCGCCCTCGCTCGTAGAGGCGGAAGCGCACGACGTCGTCCTCCTGCGCGAGCGCGACGACGACGGCGCCGAGCCGGTCCGAGAGCTCGCCCGCCAGCCGCCCGTGGGCGTCGCGGTCGCCGTCGAGCGCGGGGTCCGAGATCCGAGTCCAGCTCGCGTTCCGTGTCACCTGCGGCGACTGCAGCCGCGGCACGAACTGCGCGAGCGCGCGCTCGACCGACTCGAGGTCGTCGGACTGAACGTGCGTCGAGGCGCGGTGGACGCCGGCGGCCCGCGGTTGCAGGCGCTCCTCGAGCTGGTCGAGCGGCGCGGCCATCGCGACCGAGTACTCCCGGAAGCCGAGCCGGCGCCACACGGCGAGCGCCTGCTCGTTCGTCGTCAGCACCTCCAGCGTCACGTGAGACGCGCCGCGTTCCTTCGCGTCGGCCGCGCACTCGCGCAGCAGCGCCTTCGCGACGCCCTGCCGGCGCGCCCGCTGCCGGACGTGGACGAGCTGCACGTGCGCCTCCCCGTGCACGTTCGGCGCCTCGATTCGCGCGACGCCGGCCGCGCCGCCGTCGTCCTCGACGAGGAACACTCCGCCGCCGCGGATGTCGTCGAGCGTGTCGCGCCACTCGTCCTCCCACGGCTCTCCGGGCCCGTTCGGGTACGGCACCTCCCGCTCGAACTCCTCCCAGAGCTCGCGCAGCACCGCCTCGTCGGCCTCGGTCGCGCGCCGGATCCTCACGGCGTGCGCGCGCCCGTGAGCAGGTAGTGCGCCGACAGGTTCTGGAAGGGCTCGAGGCGCGGGCCGATCTCCTCCACGCCGACACCGTAGAGAACGCGCACCGTCTTCTGGAGCGCGATGTCGCCGGCCGGCCAGGCGCGCGGCCGCGCGAGATGGCGCGCGAGGAACCACTCGGCGGTCCACGGGCCGAGACCGCGGAGCGAGGTGATTCGCATCCGCACCTCGTCGTCGTCGAGCATGGCAAGCGTTTCGAGCTCGAGGTCGCTGCGCGCGAGCCCGAGCACGTACTGCGCCTTCCTGCGCGAGAAGCCGATCGCCGTCAGCTCGTCCTCGCGGGCGGCGGCGAGCCGCTCCCGCGTCGGAAACGCGTATGCGAACCCCGCGCGCTGGCCGAAGCGCTCGAGCAGGCGGTTCCGGATCGCGAAGGCGGCGAACAGCGACACCTGCTGCGCGGTGATCGAGGTGACGAGCGTCTCGAAGGGGTCCGGCGCGAGCGGCGGCCGGAACCCGCGCAGCCGGACGGTGATCGGGCCGAGCACCGGATCCGCGGCGGCCCACTCGTAGAACGGGTCGAGCTCGAACTCGGCGCCGAGCAGCTTGAGCACGGTGCGTTCGATGCCGGGATCGTGCGGTTCCACGTCGACGCCGCCGGGCGCCGCCTCGATGCGCACCTCGCACCCGCCGACGACTCGGTGCAGCCCGCCCTCGTGCCACAGGTTGGCAAGGTCGACGCCGAACGCGCGAAAGCGCTCGGTCGAGAGCGCGAAGTCGAACGGTTCCGGAAGCGCGACGAGCGTCAACGCGAACGGCCCTTCGCGGTTCGCGTCTGACTCAGAAGTGCGAGGTGACGCCGGCGGGATCCTCGTCCGGCGTGCGGCCGTTGGAGGAGGCGTCCTCGGCCCACGAGAACATGTAGCGGCCGTCGTCGAGCTCGGCGGCCAGCGTCGTGAGGCGAAGCGGGTGGAAGGTGTCGCACATCACGGCGTACTCGTGCGTCTCCGTCATCCCGAGCGACTTCTCCGCGAGCCCCGGCTGCGGGCCGTGCGGCAGGCCGGACGGATGCAGCGTGATCGAGCCGACCTCGATCCCCTTGCGCGAGGAGAAGTTGCCGTCGACGTAGTAGATCATCTCCTCGCTCTGCAGGTTGGAGTGGTGGTACGGGATCGGAATCGCTTCCGGGTCGAAGTCGAGCTTGCGCGGACAGAAGGAGCAGATGACGAAGTTCGGGCCGGCGAACGTCTGGTGCGACGGCGGGGGCATGTGGATGCGGCCGGTGATCGGCTCGAAGTCGTGGATCGAGAACGTCCACGGGTACACGTAGCCGTCCCAGCCGACGACGTCGAACGGGTGGTAGTCGACGACGTACGTCTGGTAGCCGTCGCGCACGCGCACCTTCACCGTGTACTCGCCGCGGTCGCGATGCGTGTGCAGCTCCGACGGCGGATGGATGTCGCGGTGGTAGAACGGCGCATGCTCCATCAGCTGTCCGTGCTCGTTGCGGTAGCGCTTCGGGATCGTGATCAGGCCGGGGGTCTCGAATACGAGGTAGCGCTGGTCGCCTTCCGGGACGAACCGGTAGGTCGTGCCGCGCGGGATGACGACGTAGTCGCCGGGCGCGTACGGCAGGTCGCCGAAGATCGTCTCGAGCGTCCCCGAGCCCTCGTGCACGAACACGACCTCGTCGCCCTCGCCGTTGCGGAAGAAGTAGTCCATCGGCTCGCTCGGCCTGCAGAGCGAGATCTCCACGTCGCCGTTCCACATCAGCAGCTGCCGCCCCGAGACGGCGTCGCCGCGCGGCGCCACGTCCCACGTCCGCAGGTGCCGGTGCGCGTGCGCCTCGGGCACCCACTCCTCGCGCACGATCGGCTCGAACTCGCCGACCTCGACGACACGGCACGGCGACTGGAGGTGGTAGAGGATCGACTCGAGCCCCGAGAAGCCCTCGAAGCCCATCACCTCCTCGGTGAGCAGGGTGCCGTTGTCGCGGTGCACGACGTGCCGCTTCCTCGGCAGGTCGCCGAGACGCTGGTAGAACGGCATGGATGGAGGATAACGCGCGGCGGATCGCGGCCGAGGTCGCGTCCTGGGAGGGCGTCACCGCGCACGAGCACCGCTTCGGCGGCGTCGAGTTCCGGGTCGGGCGCCGGGAGATCGGCCACCTGCACGGCGGCCGCTGGGCCGACCTGCGCTTCCAGAAGACCGTGCGCAACATGCTGGTCGAGACCGGCCGCGCGCAGCCGCACCACGTCCTGCCGCATACCGGCTGGGTCTCCACGCCGATCGCCGACGAGAACGTCGACGACGTGATCGAGCTGTTCCGGCTCGCCTACGAGCGCGCGCGCGTGGCGCTCGAGGTGCGCCGCTCACGCGATCAGCGCGGCGAAGCGGTCGGCGCCGACGTTGCCGCCGCTGAGGATCACGCCGACCCGGCCGTCTGAAACGAGACCCTCGAGGACGGCGGCGAGGCCGACGGCGCCGCTCGGCTCGACCACCAGCTTCAGCCGCTCGAAGGCGAAGCGCATCGCCTCGACGATCTGCGCGTCGGCGACGGTGACGATCTCGTCCACGAGCGGCCGCGCCACCTCCCACGTCAGCCGCCCGGGCGCCGTCGTCTGCAGGCCGTCGGCGATCGTTCTCGGAACCTCGATCTGCACGCGCTCGCCGCGCGCGATCGACTGCTTCCAGTCGTTTCCGGCGTCGGGCTCGACGCCGACGACGCGCCCGACCCCCATGTGCTTCGCGATCGTGGCGCAGCCGGCGATCAACCCGCCTCCGCCGACCGGGACGACGAGCGTGTCGACGAGGCCGGCGTCCTCGAGCAGCTCGAGCGCCGCCGTCCCCTGGCCGGCGACGATCAGCGGATCGTCGTAGGGCGGGACGATCTCGGCGCCGCGGTCGCGCGCGAGCTCCGCGGCGATCGTCTCGCGGTCGCCGCTGTAGCGGTCGTAGGTGACGACCTCGGCGCCGTAGCCGCGCGTCGCCGCCAGCTTGTTCGGGGGTGCGTCCTCGGGCATCAGGATCGTGGCGTGCGCGCCGAGGAGGCACGACGCGAGCGCGACCGCCTGGGCGTGGTTGCCGGACGAGAACGCGACGACCTCGGCGCCGCGGCCGAGCGAGGCGATCTTGTTGTACGCGCCGCGGAACTTGAACGCCCCGGCGCGTTGCAGGTTCTCCGGCTTCAGCACGACGCTGCTGCCGAGCGTGCGGCTCGTGATCGGCGGCGTGCGGTGCGCGACGCCGTCGAGCACGCGCGCCGCGGCGCGGACGTCGTCGGCGCCGATCAGCCCCCGCTCCGGCGCCGTCGCCGCCGGCACCTGCGCTCCTTGCGAGCCTCCGTCGTGCCTACGACTCATGCGACGGTGTTCCGCAGGACGCCGATCCCCTCGATCTCCAGCTCGACGACGTCGCCGCGCTGCAGCCACCTCCCGTCGCCGTGCTCGAGGATGCAGCCGGTGCCGACGGTGCCGGAGCCGATGATGTCGCCCGGACGGAGCGCGGTGTTGCGCGCCGCCTGCGCGAGGATCGCGTCCCACGGATGGAACATGTCGCGCAGGTTGCCGCGCGATCTCTCTTCGCCGTTCACGCGCGCGACCATCTCCCCCTCGCGCCCGTCGAACTCGTCGGCGGTGACGAGGACGGGGCCGAACGAGGTGGCGAAGTCCTTCCCCTTCGCCGGACCGAGGCCGACGCGCATCTCGGTGCGCTGCAGGTCGCGCGCCGACCAGTCGTTCATCACGGTGAATCCCGCGATCGCGCCGCCGGCGCCGACGACCGCGGCGCACTCGAGCTCGTAGTCGAGCTCCTGCGTCCCGTCCGGATACGGAACTGCCGCCTCCGGCCCGTAGACGGCCGCCGGGTTCGAGAAGTAGAAGACGGGGATCTCGTACCACTCGCGCGGCACCTCCGCCCCGCGCAGGCGGCGCGCGTTCGCGACGTGCTCCTCGAACGCCATGAAGTCGCGCACCGCCGGCGGGTGGAGGACGGGCGGGCGCAGGTCGATCTCGGCGAGCGGATACTCGGCGTGCTCGCGCGCGGAGCCGCCGCCGGTGAAGAACGCCTGCAGCGTCTGCGCCGCCAGCTGCACGACGCGGTCGCCGTCGATCCGTCCCGGCCAGCCACGCTCGAGTTGCAGCTCCTTCGGCGTGAACATGCACAGCTTCACGGCGCGGGAGCCTAGACGAGAACCTCCTGCAAACGCCGCGAAGGGGTCAGACCCGGGTCAGACCCGGGTCAGACCCCGTCGCCCCGCCACCAGCGCCGCGCGCGGGTGCCTTGCCGGCCCGCGCTACGGCTCGGTGTGGACGATCACGTCGGCGATGTCCGGGCGCTCGCGGCGGATGCGCTCCTCGATCTCGCTCGCGCGCGCATGGGCGTCCTCGAGACGGCTCGTCCCGTCGAGCCCGAGCGTCAGGAACGCGACGAGCCCGCCGTCCGTCCGCAGGAAGCGCAGCTCGCGCGGCTCGCGGCCGGTCGCCTCGCGCACCACGCGCGCGACGACGGCGGCGCCGTCCGCCTCCACCTCGCTCGCCGACGTCGTCTCCGCGAGCGGCTCGAGGTGCGTCTGCACACCCGCGATCTCGGGCACGGCCGCCCGGATCGCGTGCTCGAGCTCCTCGGCGATCGCGTGCGCCTCGTCGAGCGACAGCTCGCCTGGCAGCTTCACGTGCAGCGACAGCTCGGTGCGGCCGTCGACGTCGACGAGCGCCAGGTTGTGCACCTCGCGGATCCGACGCACCTGGGCCGCGGCCGCGAGCGCCCGCTCGCGCAGGTTCGCCTCCTCCGCAACCGGCTCGACGTGCACGACGACGTCCGCGTTCGGCAGCGCACGCTCCACCGCCGCCTCGACCGCATCCGCGGCCGCGTGCCCCTGGCCGACTGCCGCCGCGGGCGACACCGCGATCACCACGTCGGCGAACTGCCTGCCCGCCGCCTGGCGCATGCGCAACCGGCGCAGGTCGACCGCCGGGCGCATGGCTGCGATCGCGTCGCGGGCCGCCGCCTCGGCGTCCGCCGGCGCGCGGTCCATGAGGACGTCGACGTTCGCCTTGATCAGCCGCGTCGCGGCGAGGAGCACGAGCGCGCCGACGAACAGCGCCGCGATCGGGTCGCCGCCGGGGTGGCCGAGCCGCGTCGACAGCAGCCCCAGCAGGACGGCGATCGACCCGGCGAGGTCGCTGCCGAAGTGGAGGGCGTTGGACGCGAGCGCGGCGCTTCCCGAGCTGCGGGCCGTGCGCCACGACACGCTCGCCCTGCTGGCGTCGATCGCGATCACGACGCCGATGACGAGGAACGCGTACCACGTCGCGCGCGCCTGCCCGTGCGTGGCGCCGGCGAGCCGCTCGGCGGCGCGCACCGAGATGAACACGCTCGCGACGAACAGGAACGCCGCCTCGGCGAGCGCCGACAGGTGCTCCGCCTTGCCGTGCCCGAACTGGTGCGTCACGTCCGCGGGACGCGCCGACCAGCGTAGCGCGAAGTACGTGAGAAGCGCGGCGACGAAGTCGGTACCGGAGTGCGCAGCCTCCGAGACCAGGCCGAGGCTGTGCGTCGCGAGGCCGACACTCAGCTTGAGGAGGACGAGTGCCGCCGCCGCTGCGACGGAGACGAGCGCTGACCGCCGCTGCGGTGTCACGTCCGAAGCGTAAGTGCGCTCAGACGACCTCGTGCAGCGGCCAGACGACGACGTCCTGCCGCGGCGAGAAGAGGACGTGCGGCGCCTCGTCCGGCAGCGCGAGCGGCGCCATCGTGTTCAGGTCGACGTGCGCCTCGCCGCGCTGGAGGTCCCACGGCGGATGGTGGATCTCCGCGCGGTAGAGCCGGCCGCCGTCCTCGGTGTAGAGGCAGTAGCGCTCCGTGAGGAAGTGCTCGAGCGAGCCGGGTTCCGCGTGGAACAGCGCGCCTTCGCCGCGGTAGCGCCCGCTGAACGTCGCGCCGCGCCGCGCCGACTCGTAGTGCACGAACTCGTCGATCCGCTCGTAACGCATCTGCGCCCGGTTGTACGGCAGCCGGTACAGCCGCTTCGCCGCCTCGACCGCAAGCGTGCTTGCGGCGTCGAGTGAGAAGAACCAGATGCCCGGCTTGTCGCCGTGCGTCACGTAGGTGCGCACGTTGAGCTCCGGGAACTGAGAGACGCGCGGCAGCGGCGGCAGCCCGCGTAGGCGAAAACCGGTGAGCAGGAACGGCGTGATCCCGAGCCACGCCGAGCCGTCGAACGCGTCGAGCGACACCGACTCCGGCACGAGCCGCTGCAGCTCCGCATGGTCGACGCGCCAGTGCAGAAACGCCAGGTCGATCCACGTCTGCGCCTGCACCCACGGTTCGTCCGGCGGCGGCCAGGGCCGGTGCGCGGCCGCTTCCAGGACACGCGCCTGCCGCGCCACCGTCTCGAGGAACGCGGGGGACGGGCTAGAGGTTGCCACGGAGCGCCTGCTCGCGCTCGATTGCCTCGAACAGCGCCTTGAAGTTGCCGTCGCCGAACCCGCGCGCGCCGTGGCGCTCGATCACCTCGAAGAAGAGCGTCGGGCGGTCCTGCGCCGTCTTCGTGAAGATCTGCAGCAGGTAGCCGTCGTCGTCGCGGTCGGCGAGAATGCGCAGCCGGCGCAGGTCGTCCCAGCTCTCGTCGATCTCGCCGACGCGCGTCGGGGTCTCGTCGTAGTACGTATCCGGCGTCGACAGGAAGACGACGCCGCGGCGCTGCAGCGCCTCCACCGTCTCGACGATGTTCCGCGACTGCATCGCGATGTGCTGCGCGCCCGGGCCGTGGTTGAACTCGAGGTACTCCTCGATCTGGCTCTTGCGCTTGCCCTCGGCGGGCTCGTTGATCGGGAACTTGATCTTCCCCTGCCCGTCCGTCATCACCTTCGACATCAGCGCCGAGTACTCGGTCGAGATGTCCTCGTCGGAGAAGTGGATCATCTCCGTCATCCCGAAAACGCGCTCGTAGAACTCGACCCAGTACTGCATGCGGCCGAGCTCGACGTTGCCGACGATGTGGTCGATCGCGAGCAGCCCGACGTCCGCCGGCGCGGCCGACTCCTGGGCGACGTAACCCGGCAGGTACGCGCCCTCGTAGCCGTCGCGCTGGACGAACGTGTGCACGACGTCGCCGTACGTCGCGATCGTCGACAGCACGACCCGGCCGAACTCGTCTTCCACGGGATGCGGCTCCTGGACGCCGCGCGCGCCGCGCTGCACCGCCTGCCGGTAGGCCTCCGTCGCGTCGGGGACGCGCAGCGCGATGTCCTTGACGCCGTCGCCGTGGACGTAGGCGTGCTGGCCGATCTCGTGGTCGCGGCGCAGCGCGCTCGACAGGACGAAGCGGATGTCGTTCTGCTCGAGCACGTAGCTCGCGCGGTCCCGGACGCCCGTCTCGGGGCCTGCGTACGCCGTCAGGTGGAAGCCGAACGCGTGCTCGTAGTAGTAAGCGGCCTGCTTCGCGTTCCCCACCCACAGCTCGACGTGGTCCCAGCCGTCGAGCGGCATGAAGTCGTCGCTCACGACCCGCAGTCTAGTCGGCCGGCGGCTCGACCGGCCTGCGCCTCACGCGCTCGAGCACGATGCCGGCGAAGATCGCGACACCGCCGAGGATCTCCCAGCCGTTCAGCCGCTCGCCGAGCAGGATCAGCGCGAAGAACAGCCCGAAGAACGGCTGGAGGTTGCCGAACAGGGCGGCGCGCGACGGGCCGACACGGTCGATCGCCGTGAACCAGAGGATGTTGGTGAGGAAGAGCGGACCGACGACGGCGTAGCCGAACGCGACCCACGTCAGGCCGTTGAAGTGGAAGCCCTGGCCGAGCGTCTGGACGGCGCCCGTGACCGCCAGCGGCACCCAGCCGAGCGCGAGCACGAGCGCGCTGATCCGAAAGGGCGAGTAGCGGCGCATGAGCGGCGCGATCGCCATCGAGTAGCTCGCCCAGCTGAGCGCCGTGAAGACGCCGAGGGCGTCGCCGACGATCTTTCCCGAGAAGCCGCCGTTCCCGGCCGCGATCAGGCCGACACCGGCGAAGGAGAGCGCGGCGGCCGCCCAGAAGCTCCGCTGCAGACGCTCGAAGCCGACGGCGGTCGCGATCAGCCCGACCCAGATCGGGGTCGTGCCGAGCAGCAGCGCGACCGTCGACGCGCTCGACTTGTCGACGCCGTAGACGAAGCCGAGCTGGTTGAGGTAGATGAGCACGGCCGCGAGCGCGACCAGCTTCGAGTCCGGCAACCGGATGCGAAACGTGCGCTCGCGCCCGTACGTGAACGCCCAGAACAGTCCGGTCGCGACGCCGTAACGGATCGTCGCGTAGGCGAGCGGGCGGAAGCCGTGGTCGAGGACGTACTTCGTGACGGTGACGTTGAGCGCCCAGAGCAGGACCGTCCCGAACAGCATCAGGTCGACCTTCGTGAGCCGCACCGGCTCACGCTAGCGATAGGGTTTCGCGCGCCATGACGCAACCGACGCGCGACGACATCGACGCCCTCGTCGGGCCTGCGACGCCGCATTTCGCGTACCAGATCCGCGCGCGCGTCGAGGAGCTGATCGCGACGCTGCCGCCGGACAGCGACGTGCGCCGGTACGGCGAGCAGCAGATGGAACGTCTCGACCGCCTCGGGCACGCGTCGTCGAAGGCGGACGAGGGGCCGCGCGAGCCGCGCACGCGGCCGGGCTGGGACGAGATCCCCTCGTCGGCGCCCGCGGACGACCCGCTGCCGCCGCGCTCGGCGCGTTGAACGTCTTCGTCAGCGGCGGGTCGCGCGGGATCGGCCGCGCGATCGCGCTCCGCCTCGCGCGCGACGGCGCGCGCCGCGTCGCGATCGGCTACTTCCGCTCCGACGCGGCGGCCGAGCAGACGGCGCAGGAGCTGCGAGCGCTCGGCGCGGAGCCCGTGCTCGTGCGCGGCAACATCGGGTCGGAGCGCGTGCTGGAGGAGGTGCGGCAGCTGGGGCCGCTCGACGTGCTCGTCCACAACGCCGCGTCCGGCGTGTCGCGGCCCGCGCTCGAGGCGGAGCCGAAGCACTGGGACTGGACGCTGGGGACGAACGCGCACGCGCTGCTGCGGCTTGCGCAGACGGCCGCGCCCGCGATGCCCGACGGCTCGTCGATCGTCGCGATCTCGTCGCTCGGCGCGCGGCGGGTGCTCGCGAACTACACGCTCGTCGGCGCGTCGAAGGCCGCGCTCGAGGCGCTCGTGCGCTACCTCGCCGTCGAGCTCGCACCGCGCGTCCGCGTGAACGCCGTCTCCGCCGGCGTCGTCGAGACGGACGCGCTCGACGCCTTCCCGAACCGCGACGAGATGCTCGCTGCCGGACGCGCCAACCCGGTGGGCCGCCTCGTCGCGCCGGAGGACATCGCCGGCGCGGTCGCCTTCCTCTGCTCCCCGGACGCCGAGATGATCCGCGGCCAGACGGTCGTCGTCGACGGCGGCTTTTCGCTCGTCGTGCGCGGTTAGCTTCCGGCGGCGCGGGCATCACGCGCGCATGGGAATCGCCGTCAGCCTCATCATCACCGCCGCGGGGCTCATCCTCGCGCTCGCCGTGCATCCGTCTCACCCCGGCTCGGTCAACGTCAACACCGTCGGCTGGATCCTCTTCGTCCTCGGCATCGTCGGGCTGATCCTCGACCTGCTGCTCTGGAGCTCGTGGGGGCCCGGATACCTCCGGCGGCGCACGTACGTCGCCGGCGACCCCGGGTACGGTTACCCTGCGCGCCGCTGGGGACCGCGGCGGACGGTCGTCGAGGAGGAGGACGCGGGGCCGGGCGCGCCGCCTCCGGGTTACTGAGCCTATCGGTGGAGGACGCGCGCGAGCGTGTCCGACGCCACGTAGCCGGCGATCTTCGGGTTCTCCTGCAAGCGCCGCAGCGAGTACTCGTACCAGTGGACGCCGAACGGGACGTAGACGCGGACGCGGTGGCCGGCGGCGACGAGCTCGTCGGCGCGGCCGCCGCGGACGCCGAGCAGCATCTGGAACTCGTACCGGTCCGGGGGTAGGCCGGCGACGAGGCGCAGCGCCTCGCCGATCAGATACTCGTCGTGCGTCGCGATCGCGACGCGGGAGCCCTGAGCGAGGAGCTTCTCGAGCGCGCGCACGTAGTTCGCGCGCACCGCCTCGTACTCGCGGTATGCGATCTCCGGCGGCTCGACGTAGATCCCCTTGCAGAGCCGGACGTCGTCGAGCCCCTCGATGTCGTCCATCGTCCGCCGCATGTACGCCTGCAGCACCACGCCGACGTTCGCGTGGCCGTCCTCGCGCAGCTCGCGGTACAGCCGCAGCGTGCGGTCGGTCGTCGAGGAGTCCTCCATGTCGATGCGCACGAAGCGGCCGCGGGCGGCGGCGTCGGCGACGACCGCCTCCAGGTTCTCGCGGCAGAGGTCGAGGTCGAGCTCCAGCCCGAGTGCTGACAGCTTCACCGAGATGCCCGAGGCGAGCGACTCCGAATCGACGCGCGCGAGCACGTCGTGGTACTGACCCGCGATCGCGCGCGCCTCGTCCGGGTTCGCGATCTCTTCCCCGAGCACGTCGATCGTGGCGCGCTTCCCGCCCGCGTTCAGGCGGCGCACGACGTGGACCGCGTCCTCGAGCTGCGGGCCCGCGATGTAGCGCGACGACAGCCGGCGCACGACGGGCTTCGGGACGGCCGGCAGCAGCCGGACGATCGCGCGGTCGAGGACAGCCACGGTGCGGCGCGATCGTAGTGGAGCTACGACTGCTCGCGCATGAAGCCCTGGCGCGCGGCGCTCACGAGCGCAACCGCCTCCGGGAACAGCACGCGCATCGCGTCGCGCAGCGCGATCGACTGCTCGTCGATCGCCCCCTGGGGCTGGAACTGCGAGAGCGCCGCGGCGGTCAGCTCGACCGCGGTGTTGAGCGTCAGCGTCGCGAACTGCTCGCGCTGGGCCTCCTGCACCGACTCCGCCTGCTGCTCCGCGAACTCGCGCAGCCCGCGCAGCAGATCCTCGGGGTCGCCGCCGAACGGGAATCCGAAGCCGCCGCCTTCCATCGGGCCACGTTAGCGCAGCTCGACCAGGTAGGCGCGTTCGACGTCGCGGACGAACTCGTCCACCGCGCCGGTCGCCGCGCGGAGCGCCGCCGCAAACGGCGAGGCGTCGTCGCCGAGCGCGCGCTCCAGCGCGACGGTTGCCGCCCCGATCGCGTCGAGGTAGCCGGGCGACGCGACGCGCGGCGGCTCCCCGACGGCGCGCTGCAGCCGCAGCGCCGCCTCCTCCGCCTCCTCGACGCCGTCGAGCGCCTCGGTCGTGCGCAGCTCGGCGAGCCGCGAGCGCAGCTCGTCGAGGTCGCCGCCGCCGGCCAGATCGCCTGCGAGCTCGCACATCGCGACGATCGACGCGACCTCGCGGACGTCGGTGCGCAGCGCGACGGGCGCGGCGGCCTCGTCGACGACGAGCCAGCGGCGGTCGTCGTCCGCGACGAACGCGACGAGGTAGAACCGGCGGCCGCCGAGCGGCTCCGCCGCGAGCACGCCGGCGACGGCGCCGTGGGCGGCCGCGGCCGCCGCGACCGCCTCGAGCTCGTCGGCGAGCGTCATGATGGACACGTTATGGAAGCGACCGAGCTGTTCGCGCCGCTCGGTCCGACCTACGACCGCTGGGGCGCGATCCTCTCCTTCGGGCAGGACCCGCGCTGGCGCCGCTTCCTCGTGTCGCGCGTCGATGCGCGCCCGACCGACACGGTGCTCGACGTCGCGACGGGCACCGCGGCCGTCGCGCTCGAGCTCGTCCGCCAGAAGGACTGCTTCGTGGTCGGTGTCGACCGGACGCCGGCGATGCTCGTGGAGGCGCGCCGCCGGGTCGCGCTCGCGGCGGCGGCCCGCAAGGTGCGACTCGTCGAGGGCGACGCGCGCGCGCTCCCGTTCGAAGACGGCCAGTTCGACGCGCTCACGTTCACGTACCTCCTCCGCTACGTCGAGGATCCGCCCGCCGTGCTGCGCGAGCTCGCGCGCGTCGTGAAGCCGGGCGGTACGATCGCGGGGCTCGAGTTCGGCGTGCCGCGCGGGGCCTGGCGGCTGCCGTGGGAGCTCTGGACCTGCGCCGGGCTGCCGCTCGCGGGGCGCGCGATCGGAGGCGGCTGGCGCGAGGTCGGCGACTTCCTGCACGGCTCGATCCGGGCGCACGACGCCGCGTGGCCGCTGCCGCGGCTCGCCGCCGCGTGGCGTGCGGCCGGGATCGAGGCCGTGCAGACGCGGCGGCTCAGCCTCGGCGCGGGCGTGGTGACGTGGGGACGCCGCGCGACCTGAGGCCGGCGTGGTACGCGCTGCGCCGCGGCGGCGCGCGCGACTACGTCACGCTGCTCCACCCGCCGTACACGCTCTGGCATCTGTCGTACGTCGCCGTCGGAGCGGCGGTCGCGCCGCACTTCCGACTCGAGCGGCTGCTGCTCACGTTGCTCGCGTTCTTCCTCGCGATGGGGATCGCCGCGCACGCGCTCGACGAGCTGCACGGGCGGCCGCTCGCGACGCGGATCCCCGGGCCGGCGCTCGTCGCCCTCGCGGCCGGCGGCCTCGCCGGCGCCGTCGCCGTCGGCGTCTACGCCGCGCTCGCCTGGGGGCTCGGGCTGCTCGTGTTCGTCGCCGTCGGCGCCGTGCTCGTTCCGGCGTACAACCTGGAGCTGGCGTTCCACAACGACGTCGGCTTCGCGCTCGCGTGGGGCGCCTTTCCCGCACTGACGGCGTACTTCGCGCAGGTGCAGACGATCGGCGTGCCGGGCGTCGCCGCCGCGGTGTACGCGCTCGCGGCCAGCCTCGCGCAGCGCGCGCTGTCCACGCCGGTCCGGCGCGCACGGCGCGAGTACGGGACGCTCGAGGGCACGGCGCCGCTCGAGAGCGCGCTGCGGCTGCTGACGTGGGCGACGGTCGCGCTGGCCGTCGCAGCCGTCGCCGCGCGCCTACGATGAGCGCCGTGACTCCCGCGACGATCGCCGCGATCGCGGCCGCCGGCGTGGCGGTCCTGGCGGCGCTCGCGTGCCTGCTGCTCCTGCGTCGGCTGCGCGCGCAGCAGGGCGTGCTGGCGCGCGAGATCGAACGCGGGAAGGCCGAGTTCGACGCCGTCGTCGCACGAGAGCTCGACCAGCGCAGCGAGGAGCTCGCGCGGGTGCTCGCCCGGTCGCGGGCGGAGGCCCTCTCGCAGCTCGCCGAGGAGGCGCGTCGGATCGCCGAGGAGCGGCGGCGCGACGTCGCCGAGCGCGAGCGGGACGCGAGCGCACGCCTCAACGACCGCATCCTCGAGGTGCAGCGCCACGTCGAGCAGCGGCTCGCCGGCTGGGCCGCGGACGTCGAGAAGCTGCAGGAGGGGCTCGTCGCGGAGCTGAAGCGGGTCGAGTCGCGGCAGCGGCAGCTGATGGCCGAGGTCGAGGCGCGGATCGGCCGCGACGCCGAGGGCCTGCAGACGGAGATCGACGAGCAGAAGCAGCTGATCGCGCGGCTGCGCGCCGAGCTCGACACGAACGCGGCGCAGGTGACGGCGCAGGCGCAGGCGGAGCTCGAGCAGCATGCACACGAGCGGCGGCAGGCGCTGCACGACCTGGCGGAGCTGCTGCGCAAGCGCGAGCGCGACCTGCAGCAGCTGATCGAGCGGGAGGCCGGCGAGGCGGCGACGCGGATCCAGAGCGCGCTCGCCGACGTCGAGCGGCGCCAGGTCGAGCAGCTTCAGCGAGCGGTCGAGCGCGAGACGACGCGGCATGCCGAGGCGGCGGCGCTGCAGTTCGACAGCACGCTGCGCGCGCAGCGCGAGGAGACGGCGCGACGGCTCGCGCGCGAGCTCGACCTCGCCGTCGAGCGCTTCGCGCGGGAGGCGGAAGGCGTGCTCGCCGAACGGCTCGATCGCGTCACCGACGCCGCCGGCCAACGGATCGAGGAGCGGCTCGCGCGCATGCGCTCGGCCCTCGACCGCCAGGGAGACGAGGCGCTGCGCGCGCTGGAGCATCGAGCGCACCAGGTCGAGGCGGGCCTGCGCGAGCGGCTCAACGACATCGCCGCCGACGCCGAGTCGGAGCGGACGGTGCTCGAAGCTCGTCTGCACGACCTCCAGCGCCGCCTCGAGGAGCTGACGGCGCGGGCGTGAAGCGCGGCAGCCGCTGCCCGCACTCTCCCCCAGGGCCGGCCGCCAACTTTCGGCGGCAGGGTTCGTCTGTAGAGGGGCGAACGGAGCGGACACCGATGCCTCAGACGATCGAATACCCCCAGTCGGAGCGCGAGAAGGTGGAGTCCTGGCGGCTGCACGTCCTCATCGAGGCCGGATACCCGCTGAGCCTGGCCGAGAAGATCGCGCACTCGGACGCCGATCTGCACCGCGCGGTCGAGCTGACGCGCTGCGGCTGCAGCTTCGAGACCGCCGCCGAGATCCTCCTTTAGAGGCCTCTTCGACCGACGCGTCTAGCATCGACCCGGTGAAGGTCGAGGCGACGGAGGTCGACGGCCGGAAGGTCTACTCGGTGCGCGCGTTCAACGCCGGCGTCGCGACGTGGCTGAACCGGCTGCCGACGCTGTGGATCGAAGGCGAGGTGACGGAGCTGCGCCGGCAGGCGCGCTGGGCATCGGTCTTCTTCACGCTCAAGGACCCCGACGACGGCGCCTCCCTGCCGGTGCAGATGCCGCGCGGCCAGTTCGACGCGCTGCGGCTCGACCTCGCGGAGGGCGAGCGCGTGCACGTCTTCGGACGCCCCGAGCTGTACGAGCAGCGCGGCGAGCTGCGCCTGAAGGCGCTGACGATCGAGCGCTTCGGGCTCGGCGCGCACCTCGCCGCGCTCGAGCGATTGAAGGCGAAGCTCGCCGCGGAGGGGCTGTTCGCGGCGGAGCGGAAGCGGCCGCTGCCACGGTTCCCGCGCCTCGTCGGTCTCGTCACCGGCAACGACGCGGCGGCGAAGCGCGACGTGCTCACGCACATCGTGCAGCGCTTTCCGCCGGCGAACGTCCTCGTCGCCGAGACGTACGTGCAGGGCCCGCGGGCGCCGGCCGCGATCGCGACCGCGCTCGGCGATCTGTGCGCGCGCGGCGTCGACGTGATCGTGCTCGCCCGCGGCGGCGGCAGCTTCGAGGACCTGCTGCCGTTCTCGGACGAGCGTGTCGTGCGCGCCGTCGCCGCGTGCACCGTCCCCGTCGTCTCCGCCGTCGGCCACGAGCAGGACACGCCGCTCTGCGACCTTGCCGCCGACGCACGCGCGTCGACGCCGACCGCCGCGGCGCGGCTGGTCGTCCCCGACGCGGCCGAGCTGCGCGACCGTCTCGAGCGCGCGCGTGCAGCGCTCCACCTCGGCGCGCAGCGATCGGCGGAGAAGCACGCGCAGCGCCTCGACACGGCGCACGAGCGGCTCCGCCGCGCGCCGCTCCTCGTGCTCGAGCGCAAGCGTGCGCGCCTCGACAACGCACACGCGCGGCTCGGTGCGCTCTCGCCGCTCGCGACGCTCGAGCGCGGCTACGCGATCGTCCGCCGCGACGACGCCGTCGTGCGCTCGGCGGAGCAGGTCTCCGCCGGCGACCGGATCAGCGTGCGCGTGTCGACCGGCGAGTTCGGCGCGAGGGTCGAGTGAGCGAGCCGACGTTCGAGGAGGCGCAGCGCGAGCTGGAGGCGATCGTCCAGCGGCTCGGGCGAGGTGACGCCGACGTCGACGAGCTGACGAAGCTCTGGGAACGCGGCGAGGAGCTGTACCGCATCTGCTCGGCGAAGCTGGAGACGGTGCGCGGCCGGATCGAAGAGCTCGCACGCGCGAGCGACAACGCTTAGGATCGCCGCATGGCGGCTCCCATCGAACTCCTCCAGCGCGTCCCGCTCTTCCAGGGACTGGATCGCAAGCAGCTCGAACGGCTCTCCGGCGCGTTCACCGACCGCACGTTCCCGGCAGGCAGCGAGATGACCGTCGAAGGCGGGAGCGGCGTCGGGTTCTTCGTGATCGAGAGCGGAGAGGCGACGGTCGCCGTCGGCGGCGACGAGCGGCGCACGCTCGGCCCCGGCGACTACTTCGGCGAGGTCGCGCTGCTCGACGAAGGGCCGCGCTCGGCGACGATCACCGCCAAGACCGAGGTGAGGGCGCACGGCCTGACGCCGTGGCAGTTCCGGCCGCTGGTCGAGGAGAACGCGTCGATCGCGTGGCCGCTGCTCGTCACGATGGCGAAGCGCCTCCGCGAGAGCGGCGCGTAGGCTCGAGCTCGCGCGCGAGCGACTCGCCGAGCCACACGAGGTCTGCGGCCGCCCGCTCGGGCCGGCCCGACAGCGCGCGCGCCTCGACACCGTCGCGAACGACGCCGCCGAACAGGACGCACCGCACGCCGAGCCGCGCGGCGCGTCGCGCGACCGCACCGGGCGCCTTACCGGCCAGCGTCGTGGCGTCGACGGTCCCCTCGCCGCTCACGACCACGCCGGCGCTGCGCGCGCGCTCGTCGAAGCCGATCAGGTCGAGCACGAGCTCGGCGCCCTCGACGAGCTCGCCGCCGAGCGCCGCCAGCGCCGCACCGAGGCCGCCGCCCGCGCCGGCGCCGGCGAGGTCGCGGTAAGGAGCGAGCTCGCGGAGCGCGGCCAGCCGCCGTTCGAGCTCCTCGACGTCCGCCGGCCGGGCACCCTTCTGCGGCGCGAAGACGCGCGCAGCCCCCTGCCCGCCGAGCAGCGGGTTCCGCACGTCGCAGGCCACCCGCATCGGCACGCGCCGCAGCCGCTCGGCGTCGACGGCGGCGCGCATGCCGGCGCCGCCGTCGACGGTCGCCGTGCCGCCGACGCCGACGAGCAGCGCCCGAGCGCCGCCGGCGAGCGCCGCGAGCAGCAGCTCGCCGACCCCGCGGCTCGTCGCGCGCAGCGGGTCGCGCTCGGATTCGGCGACGAGCGGCAAGCCCACCGCCTGCGCGCACTCGACGACCGCGGTGCCGTCCGCGAGGAGCAGCCACGTCGCCTGCACCGGTCTCCCGAGCGGCCCGGCGACGACGGTGGTGCGAAGCTCGCCGCCGAGCGCCGCGTGCACGACGTCGAGGAAGCCCTCGCCCCCGTCCGCCACCGGCGCCTCGTCGACCTCGACGCCGTCGACGCGGCGCGCGCCGGTAGCGAGCAGCGAGGCCGCCTGCCGCGACGAGAGGACGCCTTTGAGGCTAGCCGGGCACGCGAGCACCCGCATTCGCGCGCTCCACCCCGTCGAGCTCCGGCTCCGCGGCGTCGTCGGCGTCGTCGCCATGGTCGAGCTGCTTGAGCATCGCGTACGAGAGGCCTTCGCGTGCAAGGAAGATCGTGCCGACGCCCACTCCGACCGACGCCTCGATCGCCTGCAGCCCGATCCCGAACGCGAACCCGCGCGCGTACGCGACCGAGTAGCCGACGAGCGACGTGGCGATCGCGATCTGCACGACGCCGACGTTGCCGGGCCAGAACGGGACGATCGTGACGACGTTGATCAGGACGAGCACGAGCCCCGCGACCGAGAGCGGCTGGTAGATGTGGAACGCGCGCATCGCCGCCCACACCGCGAGCAGCTGGCAGAACCAGCCGAGGTACTGGAACGCGACCGCAGTCGCGGCCGCGCGCGGGGTGCGCAGGATCGTCAGGCCTTCGCGCGCGCGCGCGAGCAGGAGCCGGACGCGCCCGAGCTCCTCCAGCTCGCGCCGCTGCCGCCGCGCGAGCACGAGCGCGACCAGCATCAGCATCAGGCCGATCGCGAGCGCCGCGCCGATCGAGCCGAGCGCCCAGCCCGGGAGCCGCGCCGTCACGAGCACGAAGACGACGAGCGTCGCCGCGGGCGGCAGGTCGAACATGCGGTGTGCGAAGACGGACCCGATCAGCGTCGCCGCCGTCCCGCGCCGGTGCGGAAGGCGTCGGCGCAGCACGGCGACGCGCGCGACCTCGCCGACGCGCCCGGGCAGGACGGCGTTCGCGAACAGGCCGACCGAGAACGCGGAGAAGACGAGCGGGAAGCGCGGGTGCGGCGGATCGAGCGACTGCTTGATCGCCGTCTCCCAGGCGAGCGCGCGCGTCAGGACGGAAGCGAGGTTCAGACCGATCGCGGCGACCACCCATTCCCAGCGGACGACGGTGAAGGCGTCGTGCACGAGGTGCCAGTCGGGTCCGTGGAAGACGAAGAGCGCGATCGCGCCGCCGAGGACGGGCACGACGAGGAGGCCCCGCCAACGCTTGCTCACGCAGCAGCCTCCACGTAGGTCTCCTCAAGCCGGCGCGCGATGTCGTCCCAGGCGTAGTTCGCGACGGCGTGCTCGCGTGCCGCTCGCCCCATCTCGACGCGCCTGTCCTCGTCGGCGAGCACGTCGATCACGGCGTCCGCGAGCGCGTCCGGCTCGTTCGGCGGAACGAGCCGCGCCGCCTGCGGCGTCGCGACCGCCGCGTAACCGGGGATGTCCGAGGCGACGGCCGGCGTCGCGCACGCGAACGCCTCCGCGAGCACGAGCCCGAAGCTCTCGCCGCCGAGCGCGGGCGTCACCGACACTTTCGCGCGCAGCAGCTCGTGCGTCCGCACCTCGTTCGTCACGATCCCGAGCACGTCGATTCCCGCCTCGTCGAAGCGCAGGCGGGCGTGCAGGAGCCGGTACTGCAGCGGATCCGTCCCGATGATCCGTAAACGCGCACCGGTCTCGCGGTGGATGCGCGGCCAGGCGCGGAGCAGCGTCGGCAGCCCCTTGCGCGGGTCGTGCCGGCCGACGAAGACGACGGCGTGGTCGCGCGCGGCCGGGTCGGCCTGGGGCGGGATCAGGACGCCGTTCGGGATGACGCGGTAGTCGCCGGGCAGCCACCGTGCCGCGGACTCCGCCGCCATCGGCGAGACGGCAATACGCGCGTCGACACGGTCCATCAGGAAGCCCCAGAGCGGGACGCCGAAACGCATCCACGCGAGATTGCCGTGCGCGTGGTGCGTGACGACGATCGGGCAGCGTGCAAGGGCGAGCGTCGCGACCGCGATCGCGGGCGTCATCGGCTCGTGCACGTGGACGACGTCGAAGCGGCCACGCGCGAGGATCCGCCGCACGCGCCGGGGCGTGGCAGGCGAGAGCACGATGTTCGGCAGCGACCCGTTCGCAGGCACCACCACGGAGCGCCCGACGGGGACGATCCCGTCGGGCAGCGGCCCGTGCCGGCCGGTGCGCGGGTGCAGCAGCCGAGTCAGCCGGCCCGAAGGGTCGTTGCCCATAATGACAACAACGTCGTGGCCCCGGCGGCGCAGCGCCGCCGCCTGGTGCTCGGCGTGCTCGACGACGCCGCCCCAGTAGGACCACGAGAACGGGACGACGACGCCGATCCTCAAGCCGCCACGACCTCGAGCGCGCGCGCGAGCCGTTCCGTGCCCGCGGCGATTGCCGCGTCGGTGACGGCGAGCGAGAGCCGCGCCCACCCTGCTCCGCTCGGTCCGAATCCTTCTCCGGGTGCGACGGCGACGCGGTGCTCGGTCAGGAGCCGCTCCGCGGTCACTCCTTCCGGGAGGCGCAGCCAGACGTAGAACGTCCCTTCGCAGACGAGCGGTTGCGCGAGCGCGGCGGCGACCGTGTCGCGCCGGCGCTCGTACGTCGCGACGCGCTCGGCCACCGATCCCTGCGGACCGCGAAGCGCCGCGACGACCGCCTCCTCGACCGGCGCGAACAGGCCGACACGGGCGTGGTCGTTGAACAGGTTGACGCGCTCGACGATCTCCGCGTTGCCGACGACGAAGCCGACACGCCAACCGGCCATGCCGTACGTCTTCGAGGCCGACCACAGCTCGACGCCGACCTCCTTCGCCCCGGGAGTCGCCAGGAAGCTGCGTGGCCGGCGGCCGTCGAAGACGAGGTCGACGTACGCCGCGTCGTGGACGACGGCGCCGCCGGTGCGCTCCGCCCACGCGACGGCGTCCTCGAAGGTCGCTGCGGGCGCGCAGACGGCGCACGGGTTCGACGGGTAGTTGAGGTAGAGCAGCGCCGCAGGGGGCGCCTCCGCGAGGTCCGGCGTCCAGCCGTGCTCCGCGCGCAGGCGCACGGTCGCTAGACGCGCGCCGGCGAGCGCAACACCCGACGGGTAGTCGGGGTAGTACGGGTCGGGCAGCAGGACTGTGTCGCCGTCGTCGCAGAGCGCGAGCGGGAGCTCGGCGAGCGCCGTCTTGGTGCCGGGGACGATCGCCACCTCGCGCTCCGGGTCAAGCTCGACGCCGTAGACGTCGCGGTAGCGGTCGGCGATCGCACGGCGCGTCTCGGCGCGGCCGCGGATCGGCGAGTAGCCGTGCGCCCGCGGGTCGGGCGCCCCACGGCGGAGCGCCTCGACGACATGCGGCGGCGGGCCCGTCTCCGGATTGCCGCGCCCGAGGTCGACGAGCGGCGGCCCTTCCTCCGCGGCCGCGGCGGCGACGCGCGCGAGCAGCGTGACGAAGTACTGCTGCGGGAGGCGCTGCAGACGGGCCGGGCGCGGACGCATGCCCCCGATGCTATGCGGGCCGGTCGCCGGCGGCGCCGCGACGGGACTTAGACTCGCGAGCGTGAACCTGGTCGAGGCGCTCGCAGCCGACGTCGGGCCGCG